>Ga0172380_10000059_pt1 | contig 237171 bp, 302 predicted proteins | sample Leawe162metaG_FD_119747 | JGI IMG/M metagenome (GOLD analysis project Ga0172380, IMG submission 119747) | Leachate microbial communities from a municipal landfill in Southern Ontario, Canada - Leachate well 162 metaG | ecosystem: Engineered > Solid waste > Landfill > Unclassified | place... | reverse complement strand
TAATAAAACTGGATATCCGTAGTCCACTTAACGGCATTGGCAATAGTCGTCAAATCTTCGGTGATCGCTTGAGCTACCTCACTGTCGTCAGACATCCAGTTAAAGGTCTCCGTCTCTGCGATACCCCAAGGTCTATGACGACGGCCAAAGTCAGCAAAGGTAACTGGTTTTTTACCCCCCTCTGCGAACTGCGAACTTTCATCAACGACAATCGGCTTCAGTTCTTGATTCGACTCAGTAACCTCACCTCCCGGAAGGGAGAATGCGGGACACTCTTCAGAACGCTCAAACGGTTTGCGGTGCAGGCTGAACATCTCCTGCCGCGCCGCCGATACGGGAAATGCCTTAGACGACTCAAGCAAACTACCGAGCGTCGTTGGCGTAATGACCGGTTGGATGTTGACTGGCCCATGATCGGCCGCTGTAAGCGGATTATTGTTCCTTAAAGGTTTGCGAACAATGCCTTTCTTGCTTTGCATATCTTCGATTTCTTGCGCGAAGACCGTGAGGAATGCTTGGTTACACAAACGGAAAGTTGGAAGGCGTGCTTTTTGGTTGAACGACTTCAAAGCTTTTGCAAATACTTTCATTATGTTCTCCTTAGAACGGTTAAATTTGAACTTGCCATTTACCTGAATGCTGGTTGATAAATTCAATCAGATCTGGACGAATCTTGGCAGCGTCTTTGAGGAACCGAGTTACTGCATGGTAACTATGCGGCACGGCCCGAACGTGTCTTTCGGCTAGACGTTTACATTTGTGCTTCTCGGCGGTTTTATCAAACCACTTACCCAGCGTGAGGATCTCCAGCGTTAAGACATTGCGCGCCGGTTCTTCAATTACCGCCCAAACATTGATGTTATTGTGAAACCGCCTTGCCGTTGGAAACAGTGTCTGGACACACTTCACAGTCTGACCACGGCTGAAACGTTGCAGCATGTTACGTACGGTGCTTTCAATTGCGCTGCTAAATGCAACACGGCCATCTTTCTTATGCTCAATAAGAAAGTTAACGCGGCACCGGAGCTCGTAATGTTCTTTTAATAGATATTCGTAAAACGCTTCACTGAATTCACCTTCGGGCACTTTCAGCAAAGTATATCCGTACAAAGTTTTAGTAACATGTTCCATTATCAATTCCCCTAGGAATAAAGTTAGTTATCTTTTTTGGCGCGGGTTTGTCTGACCCTTGCGCTATCGTTATGAAGCTTAGAAACCAAAATGGCAACATCCCAAGGAATCGTGATATCTGTATTGCTATCAGACTTCTTTCTCTTGTAGCGTTTTTTGACTGCCATTATGTTCTCCTTAGAACGCTGCGCCGAATTTTTCGGCAAAGTAGGGTGCGAGATGGTCGGCGTCTTCAACAAGTAAGTCTTGGATGATTCGACCAACCATTTTTCTCGTAATCTGTGGGTGTAAGTTAGGGGCACTCGTTCTGATCGATCTAGCCAGATAATGCTGACAATTTTTGTTCAATCGGGCGATAATCTGAAGACGAAGCAGTTTAAAGGCTTCTACGTACGACAGCTTCAGCGCGGGTCGGATGATGAAGTTGTCATAGTTCGGTACGCGATAAGTATCACGATCAATTGGCTGATGACCAGCGCTGTATGTTAGCGAGCCAACATCGCTGCTATCCACCGAACACTCCGAGATTACACCGCCATTTATACGGTCAGCAATGGCTTTATATTTGGGTGTCAGCAACGAACGGCCTGCACGGCCGCCATTATCGCCCGTGTAGAGTTCTGGACGTTCACGCAAGGCATGGATGGGATTGAGATGAACACCAGGATAGTGTGGACTTGGTTCTGCGTTAATACCTGAAAAGAAACGGCCGATCCCAGAGCCGAGCTTGAAATGGTCTTCAGGTAATTCTGGGTTTGAAGAGAGTGCAATGCCCGGACCCGATACGAAGTCCCACATTACAGGAGGCAGTACGTTTTGCCCTTCGGCATTTACCCAACTACCTTCCGCTTTGCCTAAAGCGGCTTTCTGCAGCACGGCCCGTTTGTTAAACGATTTAAGAGCTTTGTCAAATACGTTCATGTAGTCCTCCTTAGGACAATTAAACAGGAGTGCTCAGAGCAGACGGAAGTGGGATACTCCACGCAGCATCGACAACGGTATTGATGTATTTACATGCATCGGTGTAGTGCTCTTTCCAGAACTCACGCCGGTCTGCAATACGACCGCCTGTCATCAAAAGCCTTGAAAGGCGCTTAGCCCGCGCAATCTGTGCTTTGTTATCCATCCACTTGCCGAGAGTGAAGTGTTCAATATTGATCTCACTACACTCAATTTCAAGCCAGACTGTAATATTCCGGTGGAAGGCTTCAGCGGTAGGATATCGCTTCATCACGGGTTTATTGGTTTTCCCGTTATTGATGCGCTTCAGATGACTATCGAGCTTATGTGCCATGACGTTAGTAAACGAGAACGTCCCATCGTTCTTATCTTCAAGGATAAGATAATGCCGATGCGCTTTCAGACTGCGTGCAAAATCGATAAACTTTTTATCTGGCGAAGTTGGGCATTTAATCAACTTAGAACCACCAACCAGTTTAGTTACGTAATCCATGCTAGATTCCCCTAGGAATATAAAAAGAAAGCATATAGCCAGGGCGTTGTGCCCTGGCCATATGTCTGTTAGCGCGTGTAGCAGCGGTATTTGTGGTTTGCGACCTGAGGTGAAGCAAGGAGCAGGGCACTGGTGCGGCTCGCGTTAGACGCGCACGCAAGCTCTTCCTGAGACGGTCTATTAAAAGCCACCGTGATGTTCAACAGGATCACAAACAGCGCTGTCAATACCCAAAGAAAGATATCAATGGGTTCTTTACGCCGGGCCATTAGATAACCTCCTTGACTATTTGAATGATCAGCACTACAACGCCAGAGATCGAGATCAGCTTCAGGCAGAAGATAGTTTTGTTAATGAGTTCCTGTGATTCACGATCACGGGCGCGTTTATCGAGTTCCTCATTGGTCGGCAGCATCAGTGACGAGTCTCCGAGATATCTTGCAGCATGGTGCGGAACTGACCTGGCGTATTGAGCACACTGCGCTCAAATGCACCAAACTCTTTGGCGAACGCTTCAGTCAACTGCTGAGCCAACTTGCTCTGTGTTTTGGAAGCAGAGCTATCACTGTAGTCTTGGATCAACGACGCCTTATCAAACAGGTACTCATTAATCCATTTCTTCGTGATTTCTTTGTTGAACACGACCGCGGCCTTAAGTGAAGAGAAATAGCGATTCTTCTTCTCCAAAGGATCACGGACGACGATAAGGCCTTTGATCTCACGGTACTCGTACTCGCGGCGAATGCGTGGCAGCAAACGACGATTGAGCAGGAACTTCAAAGACTCTTCACGAGCCTCTACCGCGTTCTCAAACGCCACTACGGCGCCGTGTTTCTTAGCCGACCAGCTTTTGTTTCTCCAGCCCCTGGTTTCATCATTGATGATCCAAGTGTTGAAGCGACCGCTTTCTTCGTTAAAGCTAATGCCGCATGGCAAAGTCAGCACCACGCTTGCACCATTTTCACTGACGACGATGCGTTGCGACTGACCAAGTTTCTTTTCGAGTTTGATGATACGCATTATAAGTCCCCCTTAGGACAGTTAATTTATTTGCTGAAATCAGCGTCAATGCTTATTCTGTGATTGGCTGAACGACAGGCTGTATGTTTAACTACTCCGCCGTAGAACGTCTCACAGAACCGCTCAAATGTAAATTGACTGACTTCACCACCCATGTAATGGACAGTGTTACCAAAACCTTCCTTTTCCAAAGTGTAATGAATCGCAACGATCTTGCCATCAACTACAACTTTGACTTTCAAAAAGTCACGATCACAGGTGGTGATCTCATCGTACAGAGGGCAGTGCTGACCCAATACCTTGGCTAACATATCCAGATCCGAATTGAGTTCGGATACCGCCTTCTTCAATCTTGACTCTGCAGCTTTGCTCATCGGGTCCTCCAAAGGACGTTGGCGTTACGGGGGTTATTGCTTTGCTGTAGATTTAGGCGTCTCTCCAGGACGTAGCCAACCGGATTGTTTACGGGTATGGATAGACGGGTTCATTTTGTTGGTACTTGGGTTTTCGCCCAGCTCACCAAACAGTTGCAGCAACACGCCTGGGCGTTCGATCTGCTGACGCAGTTCTTGCTCGAACTCGGCACGGCCGCGCTTATCGTTGTACACACGGATGAAGCCGCTGACCTGTACCAGTTCCCGCACAGAACCCGGTTTGATGGTCAAGGGCACTGTACCGACTTTTGGCATGCCGGCTGGACGTTTATCTTTATCCAGGTATACAACCAGGTCGTTGTTATCTACGGTGATGTTGACGTGAGTCATGATCGGCTCCATTAGCTCAATTGTAAACGTACGAGGGATTCGTGGATTTTTACAAACCCATCGATAGTGTGTTCATGACACTGGACTTGTTTATCCAGTGCTTCAATCAGGGCAAACATTGGATAGCCTTCGTAAAAGGCATACTCCAAGAGATTAATCAGCAAGTCAGGTTTCCGCTTATAGATAGCGGTCGCTTTGTAGTTATCGCAGATCTTGACATTCAACGAACTGTCAAAGAGTACGTGCCCAGCGATGCCAGCGACCATGACGCTTGTACCCTTCTCGCCAGTCCAGGCCCACTTCCGGCCGACTTCGACTTTTTCCGAATATTGCTGCGCGTACAGAATTGCTTCTCTACGCAGAACAGGTCCCATGTTACTAAACGCCTTGGTCATAGCCGCGACGTTTTTAAATGCTTCAAGGGATTTTGTAAACTGTAAGCTGACCATCTGCTAATCCTCCTAAGGATAAGGTGAGTTTGTTCAAGTACGTGATGTATGACTGTAAAAAAGTTAAGTATGCTGCTCTTTTATGTACTCGATAACTTCCCCAGGTACAACCCGATGACCAACAAGCAAATGTTGACCGATTTAATCGTGTCGACAAACCAGAGCTACCTGGACGAATTCAATGTAACGTTGACCGCAAAAGACTTAACGTTCACTGACCCTACGGCTGGGGATTTCGAAGGCGGCACTAACACCATGGTTGGCGTCACAGCCGACACTCAGTTTGTTGAAGGTAGTTACGTCTACTATTATACCCGTTTGGACATGCAACAAGCATTTGCAGATATTGGCGTTACACTGCCTAGTGTCCAGGTGGAGTCATGGAACGGCGCAGGCTTGTTGATAGCACTGAAGAACAAATACAACTTTGTGATCCACGCCAGTGAAATAGAATCCCTTACATTTAAAGATGACCTCTTTACTATTAAGGTGGTTGGTAATTCTTTAATCTGGACAGGTGAGCTGGTTGTCTCCATCGCTGAAATAACGATAGAGGAGTTGTCAGTAGCGTTCCCTAATAATGTCCTTAACGGATTGGATTGATCCCCACCTCACGAGATCGTAAGTCATGGCTACTGATTATACTCGCGATGAGATTGATGTACTGATCGATCTGATCCGCCGCGACAACAGCAATAAAAGTTTATATCCTTTAATGGTAAGTTTCGGTAACCCCCAGGTCTTTACACCGACTGTGGACATTAACCGTAACACCATGATCGTAGCAACTGCAAGACCCGGCTACCAGTACCACGGTAGCCAAACGTTTTACTACAACCGGGTACCTCTGAGTAAGTTTGTAGAACCTGGCGTTACCGATTTAACGTTTGATCCGTTCGGCAAGCAATTTATCAGCGACCTACTCCCAGAGTTAAATGAGCGGTTACAGATAAAGTTGACGGCTGATCGCATCATTGACTTTAACCTCCCCGAGATCCAGGATGATGAAGGTGGGGTGGATGTCTTGATTCAAGTGTTACCTGCATCGTTGGTCTATAAGGACACATTGCTTGTAAAATTGATCCGCGATAGTAACGATCTTTATTTTGCTATTCCGGATGTGCATATGGATGGTTTGACGTACGCACCCCCTCAGGTGTAGTCGACAATCGCGCAAATAGTCTTCAATTCTATGTGTCAGTATTCGACCATAGTCCCACTACACCCTTGGAGTTCTTTTCATGGCTAACGATTTAACCAAAGCGCCAAAACAGATTATTCTGGATATGGTCAATGCCAAGTCTGGCGCAGGTTTCACTCTGGCAACTTTCACCTGGGCAGGCCTGCCAGAAGTTGAGCCTACTGGTCAAAATACCAGCCTGTCCCTCGTCGCCGCTGCCGGTTCTGGTTACAAAAACACGCGCATCATTCGCTATAACCGTCTGCATCTGGGCACTGACGTCGGCGCTGCGTTTGTTGCCTCCGCGACTGGCCGTGACCTGGTATTTAGCATCGGCGACGCTACCAAGATCGCTGACCTGATCCCAGAGCTGAATGCTCGCCTGAACATCGCCCTGACTGGCGACGACTTCACCGATGGTGACCTGCCGACCTTCGCCGGCACAGTGAACGAAACCCACCCAGTGCAGATTGTTGTAAAGGCCGACTCCCTCGTCTACACCGGCAGCATCACGCTGACGCTCAAAGCTGACGACGTCGATCTGGCCACTGCAATCCCTGTTGCCGAAATGGACGGCCTGACCTACGCCGCTCCGCCTGTTACTCCGTAAGTATCGGTAGTTACCCCGTGTAGACGAGGATGGGGTGTTTGCCTCATCCTCGTCTACACACCTATGTCGGTTATGATTTAGTCAGGAGATACGTCATGCTCCTTCTACAAGGAACATCTGAACAGGCATTGGTGGAACTTATCAATGCAAACAACGTTTTACCCGTGCCATTGGAGCCTGGCGATCTGTATTACGGTATTCCGAAATCAGTAGCAGGGGGTGGTACGCGACTCCCCGTAGTCACTCAGTTTAACAACGAGGACTACGAAGGGTACGCGGTACTCAACTATAAGCGCCTGAATCTCTCGATTATCTTTAAAGAGATCCGACCTGTGGTTGAGGCTATTGGTCAAACCAGTTTAACTAGACTGTTGCCAGTGATCAACAAGGCGACAGGTCTGTCGTTAGAGCCCAACGACATCGTCGACCAGTCTATTGTTTGGCTGGGGGGTAATGAGCAGGCCAACCTTCAGTTCGTTATTCAGCCATATTCCCTGGCGTACGAAGGACGGATGGTCGTTCAATTTATTCGTCTGCGGCCGGATATCACTTCAGCCGTAGTGAACCGTACGTTGCCAATATTGGCATTTCCGGACCCAATCGTTAGTAACAAGAAATCCATGTCCATGGCAACATGGGGATTTGACTTTACAGAAGATCAATCAAAGTTGAAGCTCTATGGTGACGGCTGGTGGTTCCCGCAGGAAGTCAAAGCAATAATGGCTCAGAACGGATTCGCCGATTATCCGGTCAACGTATTTGGCACAGGTATTGGCGTCACATTACATGCTACTACCGACGTTCCTGGCGCTAACACTGCGTACAGCCACGTCATCATTCAAAAGAATGTCGTGACGCCTGAGTTCAATGGCGATGCGTACTTCCACTTCAACCGGGCGTAGAGGCTTCATTTATGGCTTTGTACGAAATGCCACTTGAGGCAATACTCAAGGCAATCAAGACACAAAACAATGTGACCCTGGTTGAAGCAGAATACTTGTACGGTGATCCTGTAGTTATTCCGACTGGTACGTCTGGTGAAAACACCAGCATGACGATCACCGCCAAGGATGTCCAAAGTACCTACGATGGTTCTGTGCCGATCCTGTATAAGCGTCTTGATCTGGCCGACTTGGGTACGTTGATCGATACGTCCATCAAAGGCTACAATCTCACCACGATCATGGACGTAGCCAATCGTCTGAATAAGCTGTACGGCTTGAACTTTACAGCCGATGATTTCACCGACGGTCCAACCGGCTTAGTTGACGGCGTTGGTGCTGTAACGCTTACAGCAAAGGCGACCAGTCGTTATTGGATTGGTAGTGTGGATATCACTGTTGCGCAAGGTCAGCGGCCACTGGAGGCGTTCCTAACGGTAACGTCGCTGCCTGGCTTGAACTACCCAGCGCCTTCGATTGACAAACCGTACGCGGCCGCCTACTCATACTGGCAGAATTTCTCCGCCTCTGACGTAGCGTTGGAAACTGTGTTGGTCGGCACTGATCAGATCGACGTGGTACGTGATGTGCTGACAGCAGTCACTAAAAACGTCTGGTCGTCGACCGCTGCCGGGCGCTATAGCGTAATGGGGGCAACCGTTACTTACGCAGGGGTCACCACTGGCCGCACTGACGTCAACACCGATTACGGGAAAGTGATCATTGTGCAGCTCAATGAAACTAACTCGGTAGGCTTGAGTGGGTCGCTGTACCTGCACTATAACCCGCCTGCTGTTGATTAAGGAGCCTTGCTGATGGACAACAGTATTACAAGGCTTCTTAATGAGGCCAACGAGAAGAACTCTCCAAAACGCCCACTCACCCTAATCAACATTACCCCTCAGGTCCCTCAGGTCCTTGAAGGAAATGAAAAGCACAACACTCAGGTTACCATCGAGGGCGTGCCTGGGCGTGTCTATACAGGTAGTCAGACACTTCTGTATAAGCGGATCAGCCTCACTGACGCATTAGCCGGTCTGCAGTTAAGAAACATCGTGCCATTCACCACACAAATGGTGATCGACATGGTGAACACTCAGCTGGGTCTGTTTATCACGCTTGATGATCTTGAACCGTTCACACCGCCAGCTCCGACCCTGAACGAAACGGCATTGTTGACACTCATCCCTAAGGCTGAGAGCTTTGGGTTTGTGGGTCAGGTTCAGATTCAGCTCATGTACGGCAGAACCCTACTTGAGTCAGTGATCGGCATTCGCCTACTCAAGTTGTTTAACCACCCTAACGATCCTGCGTTTAATAAGCAGTCGGGGCGGATGGTAACTTGGGGTATTGACTTTACCAGTCTTCGCGATTCGTTAAAAATCAATCCGCTGACGCGGTCGTATACCGATTGGGCAACTTTTCAATCGGCTTGCATTTATTTGCAGATCCCAGCATGGACCAAAGGGCAACTGATCGATTCTGCTACTGCTGACGTCCCTGATAGCAACCCAGCGTTTGATCGGGTCACTATTCAGCCAGCAGTTAACAGCGCCTACATCTTTGGGCCTCTGTATTTTCACTACAATTTGCTTGACGAGGTTTAATCAAGATGCCTTTATATAACAAGCCATCGAGCGAGCTGGTTTATGACCTCATCAATCAGGCCAACCCGCTGCTGCCTGTTCCACTGACGCCGTTGAATATGGCGCTGTCTGATGTAAAGGCAGCGACGGTCTCCGGCAATGCCGCAATGAATACGTCGATCAACTGCGTTTCGATCGGTGGGGACTACATTGGGCGTAAGATGCTGAACTACCGCCGGCTTGATCTGGCAGTACTGTTCCGTGGGCAGGTACTCCAGATCAATCGGTACTCTCCGACCCAGAGTAACTCGTTCAGTATCGTTTTTTCATTGTATCAGCTATTGCCGGTGATCAATGCTCAGTACGGCCTGAACCTGACAGAAGCTGATGTGACTGACGTCAATATTTTGCGGGGTAATACCCAAGAAGATGGATTCTACACGACCACCGTCAGTGTGACCGCCAAGGTCACCAGCCTTGGATACATCGGCACGATTCAGTTGAAATGGAAAAGTGCGCCTCAGGATCTGGCCTCCATGATCACCGTGACTGATCTCAACGCGCGCCTGTTCCCAGGTGGCAATGACTTCACCACCGCTGGCCGTCGCCCTGTCATGAACAACTTGATGTACTCGACTGACTGGACTGCATTGCTGAGCACCACTCCGTATACGAGCTATCCAGCTGTCATGATCCAAGGTACTGCTACCACGGCGTTCCTGAATGCTGTGTTTAACCAATGCAATACTGCATTTGGAACCTCGTTCCCGACACAAGCTTCCTGGACCTCCGCAATGTTCACCGGGGCGGAAGTTGTCGTGTTGCCATCGGCTAAGTACCCAGAGGCTAACTCTAAGTACTACAACCGCTTGTTGACCTGGGATACTCCAGAGGCTTTGGTGGCTACGTACGGTAATGGCCGCAACTATATTCACTTTAACGTCTGAGGGTAGACCCAATGTCGTATATGAATCAGCCGCTCAGTGAATTCCTGGCGGCTTTGAACGCAGCAAACTCAACAACTTACGTAGCGAGTGATTTTCTTTACGGCACTCCTCAGCCAGTGTCTGGTACTTGGCATGGTCAGGTAACCACACACAACACTGCGATTAAGCTCACTGCGGCTCCTGGTAGTTTATATCAAGGCGTCCAGACTCTGACGTATGACCGATTGGATTTGGCGGCGCTCACACCGGTAAATATTCCGGGATTGCAATGCTCCGCATATGACGTTACATCGGTTCATGGCCTGTATCCGGCGTTGCTTAACTGGACAGGCATTATGTTTGGTGATGACGATCTGGAAGATCTCGCTCTGGTAGACAATGGCGATCAAACTCTGACCGCTACATTGAAAGCTAAGGCGGGCAGTTTGGGTTGGATTGGCCAATCCACACTGAGCGTCAAAGTTGGCGGTGCGGCTATCGATCAGGTAATCACGGTTACTTCGTTGAACGGTCTGAACTATCCAACTGCTAGCGATACCGATGTATACGGTCCTCTGTACATGTACCCTTACGACTTTACTCCATACTTCTCCGATATCGCAACCCTCACCACCGGTGTGCTTGCAACGGAGAAAGCGGATGCCTTCGTTTCGGCGTTCAATGCGGTCGACCTGGGTTCGGGTAAAACTTTGTGGGTCAATACCTCCGGCGTCGCCACCTGGAACGTGTTTGGCGCAACAGTTGTCAGCAACGGTCTGAACTCGACGTCGTTGCCAACTAACCCAGCGTACAAGTACGTGCTCGTGTTGCAGCTTGACGCTACCGTCACAACGCCAGCTGGTCTGTTGTACCTGCACTATAACGACCCGTTCAATCCTGACGCGGTATAATTAGGGCATAGACGAGCGCCAATGCGGCGCTCGTCGATTACTTCAGGAGATGGGCATGTCTAACATAGGTCTGCCGGTACCAACAGATTACAAATCATCGAGCACTGATCTGCTCTATGCGCTGATCGAATACAGCAATCCTGGGTTCACGCAGCAGTTCCCAAAAGGCACACTTCAGTTCAGCGCGCCGTCGACAGTAACCGTTGTGGAAGAGGATGTGTATAAAACAGATACCTCTGTGACGATCTTTTCAGCAGCTGGCGCTGGTAAGATCGGTAACCAAACTGTTCGATACCGCCGTATTAACATGGCCGCCATGTTCAAAAGCATGGTTGTTAAACTTGATGATTATTCATCAACGACCGGCCTGGTTGATGCAGTTTGGCGAAACAGCTTCAGAACAAAATACGGTATTGCGATTCCCGATACCGATTTTAGCGACACGCCGGTCTCCGGCATGTTGGCCTCAGGCAATACCGTAATCGGGATCAAAGCTACGTCGCTGTGCTATAAAGGTAATTTTACACTGAATTGGACTAAAGGTAAACGTCTAATCGGTGACATCATTACCGATGCGAACAGGGCGTTAGTCGGTAGGCTCTATCCAGGCGGTAATGACTTCACTACAGAGGGTCGAAAACCTCAAGGTGAGTTCATGACTTACTGTCAGGATGCTTCGGCGATCTCGGCGGTGCTTGAAACCATCGTCAATGCAAGCAGCAGTTATACGGACACGCAACTTACCGCCGTTGTAAACTTCTTGCTGGCAAATACGGTCAGAACCGATTGGAATAAAAACGTTGCAGGTTCGGTAGTTGGTGGCATTGCAGGCATGAACTGGTTCCGCTACTCATTGCCGAATATCGCAGTACCAGATGCCAACTCGGCTAAGTATAACCGCTGTATTGTTATTCCAAGTTATACGACCGCTTGGTTTGCCGGCAATATCATCATCCACTACAACGTGTAGGGTCGGTTATGAGCATTTTCGTAACAAGCGCGGTAGACCTGACGGCTATGGTGAACGTTGCCGGCGGGGTTTCTTTTTCTTCCACAGAGCTGACGTTTGCTAAACCAAGAACGCCAACCAGCGCTGAGTTAACCACGTACGGTAAAAATACCGCGGTTGACTTTAAAGTGGCTGACTCTTCAACGATCGCGATTGGTTTCACGACAGTCTTTTACGACCGTTTGGAGCTTAGTGGGTTGGAGAACTTTGATCTGACCAGTTGCAGCATTTCAGAGAACTTGACAGTCGCCCAATGGCTCCCTCTAGTAATAGGGTACATTAACGTACCTATTACGGCTGCAAGCTTAGTTGAGCACGCGTCTACCACCGTGAACGGAAAAGTGGTAGCGGTGCTTGAAGCTACTCCGACTAGCTTAGGTTGGATTGGCACTGCCAGTCTGAAGTTCCCAGCTGCTCCGGACATCTCTACAGCGTTCAACACTAATCAGTTAATTGGCTTCTAATGCCAGAGGGTTTTCAACATGTCGAATTGGCCTAATTACCTGATCCGTCAAGATTTCACAGCGCGCGGGAATCAGCTGTCTGCCGTTCCGCTTGGGTTGCTCAATGAGAGCGATCAACGGCTCATCGCCGCATTACTGTCAGAAGGCGCCGATCGGGCGGACAAAGACAAATGGAACATGGAAGAGTACGGAACAGAGTACTCTCTCAATGGTGTGGAAGTGGTGTTCAACGGTCTGAATAAGAACTCGCTACCCACCTTCAGCTTCTTCAAATACGCCCTCGGTCTGAAGTTCCCAGCTGCTTCCACAGCGCCAGTTGGGACCATTTACATGTGCTGGTACGAACCTGCCGCTAAAGCACCTGTAGCGAGCACTGAGGAACCACCACTGGACGAACCGGCACCGACACCAGTTGCCGCAGGGGAGTAACGAACATGCTTCGTGCAATCTTCGGTACTGATAACGCATTAAAGGTAACGAACCCAGCGGTGAATGCAACCTTTGCAGACTGGTGGACGAGTTCTGGCATTCCAGGCGCGGGACTTGGTCAAAACCCAACTCGTGCCTGCATCGACCAGAATGGTTGGATTTCTGGCATGGCCACAACGGCAAACGTGATCAGCAACGTACCCATCTTTCTTAATGGGTTTGTCCCTGCTGCAGCCGCGCGGATCACCATTTGCTTCAAGTTAAAAGTACTGTCGGTTATTGGCGGCAACTATCAGGTACTGAGTCTTGCGCAAGAAGGGTCGCCGAATGCTGGTGCCGATTATCTGTTCACTACAGCCGCCCCTTGGCTGGCAACTCAGGCAGTAGGTACTGAACTGTTTGTTGAAGTCACATATACCCGTGCGACAGGCCTTACCAGTTATATAGTCAATGGTGTTGCTCAGGCTGCTACTCGCACGTTTACCTTGTCGACAGCTGGCGCTACAGCCTGGGATGCGGGTAAGCTGGTATTGAACTTTGTGCTCAGTGGGATTGGGTCCAGCGGTACTACACGTTTTGCTATCCGAGATGTGCACGTAATTGATGACATTGCGGGCGATGGCATCACTGGTTCTATTGGACAGGCCCGTATTTATCCAACTACAGTATCCAGCGCTACAGGTGTCGGTTGGGTACCTAGTTCTGGATCTGCGTCATTAGTGGATGTCATGAACTTGACACCACCTAGCACCATCACGGTCAACTCACCGACCGATAAAACCCCACTGGCTATTACACTAAGTCCAACTGCTGTCGTTGGAGCACGTATTTTAGGTATGGCTTTTAGCATGGCGGGAGCAAGTGCCACAATTTCACCAAGTCCTACAAAAGTAGAGATAAGCGGTAGCGGCGTTAACTTACCGGCAATGCAAGTATCCGCACCAGCCGGCGGTTTAAAATACGGGTTATCGCTAGGGGTTTATTCAAGAGCTCTTGATGGTAGCAGCTGGAACGTACCTAAACTCGCGACGCTGTCGTTTAAAATAACGCCAGATACCGTCATCTAAATAATGGGGTTTGTATCATGACTGTAAAAGCAGTAATTGGCTTTGATCATTATCCGAAGTTATCCGGTACTTGGACACCGCTGGCAGACCATGGAATGCTGGCTTATGGCGGTCAGCAAATTAGTAGTGACGGTTGGGCTGGTTCTACATCTTGGACTTCTACATCGCGCATCGGGTACTCGTTAGTGCCCTTTTTGGCCGAGCCGGTCGCGAAAATTTGGTGTGGCGTCCGGGTGCGGTTTGACGTCGCTTCTAATACAACTAAGCCGCTAGTTGGTTTGGTCATTGGATCTCTCACCTCATCTGTCACCTCATCTATTCTTTCCAGCACCGAGGTGCGTACGGTCACCGGTCTTACCACAATCCCAGCCGGGACTACTGGGTATTTTGAATTCTCGATTGATATCGCCACCGGTATTGTCGACCGCCGCTACAATGGAATAGCCTTGGCGTCAGTGGCGATATCGGCGAATGACCGACGCTGGATACTATATCTTGAGATGACAACTGGGAGCAACACGAGCAACTCAGCGTTTCGGGATATTTACATCAATGATGACCAAGGCGGTATTTCCGGATTCCTTGGTGCTCAAATCGCCAAGCGTATCCAATTTGATTCGGCGACAGCTTCCGGTTGGACAACGTCGCCAACGACTGGGGTGGATTTAATTTATGGCCTCGATCTATTAGACAGCACTAAAGATATTTCAGACGTCAACAAAACTCCATTGGTTGCATCGTTACGTCCCGACCTACCCACTGGTGTTACAGCGTCGGCAATTGAATTAACTGTAGCGCTTTCGTCCACTATCGCGAACGTTGTAAACTGCGGTATGAAACTTAAGAACGGCACCGATGAATCGGCCGAGGCGGTCGTGTCAGGACCTGCCAACAACGTTATCAATTACAATGGTCAAGTCGGCTTATTTCCAACCGCCCCAGGCGGGCACCCTTGGACGAACGCTGTAATTGATGTGACCGACGTCATACTGACACCGGATATTTAAGGAGGTAATGCATGTCTGCTTCCATTTCTGGCATTACGGCATATGGGCTCTATAAGGAGCCCAACTTGGCGGCGGTGAGCGGCATTACGGCATATGCGCTTTATCCAGAGCCAAATGGTTTGGCTCTGAGAAACCTTCAGGGTTACGCGTTGGTATCGGATATCCCGCTTCCAAAAGGCGTGACTGGCATTACGGCATTGGCGAACCTGGTGCTGGCGCAAAGCAAAAGCATCCGGCCAGCTAGTCAATTTACGTTTTCAGCGCCGGAAAACTATACTGGGTCTGAGACCTATTTGCACAATAGCCGCGTGCTAGTTACGGCTGGTGTGGGTTCTGCATTGTCTGGGTCGATGTATTTCTATTACAGTCGTGTAGCACTGACCCGCATCCCAGCGGATTTGACGACTGTAGTCATCGGCTCAGCTACGTCGACTCACGGACTGATTGCTGGAATCAACGCTGCAAGTGGCATGGTCCTTACAACTGACGATATTGTCGACGCGCCGATCCCAGCTGGGGCTGTCGAAGTAACTATCACTGCCGCTTCCACGAGTCGGTTCTTTATCCCAAACAGGACTGCCCAGGTTGGCTTCACTCCAACATTGGCCTCGGCCTTCAAATCTGACACGATCCTCTGGACGTAAGGGACCCACTTCATGAAAATTCATGCTTTGTACGGGCTTGAACTTCCTATTGGGAGCGCCAGCGGAGCCAGTCAAACTGCTGGGCTTAATACGCGGATACCCAACGGTCCTTTTCAGCTTTATTCATCCAACTTTGAAACAACGACCACTTGGTCTTTACAGACCGATGGTTGGATGTTGATGAGCATTGCTGCAGGGACGTATAACTACGGGAATTATCGATTTAAGTTAAACGTCAATATTAAAGACATGGTGCAGACGTTATCAGCAAGTTCGAATATCTACATGGGTATTCGGATGAAGTTCGGTACAGGTTTTGCGGGAGTCAACGTTTTAGCGCTAACGTCCGACTATGAGCTGGGGAACCTAGTAGCCATAATCACTAAAGCTAACTTACCTAACTTTGTGACAAATAAGTCATATTTTCTGGAAGTTAACTTGAACTACACCACCGGGCTGATCAACCGACGGATCGACGGTGTTGCACTTTCGCCCATTGCAATGCCGACTTGGATGGCAACTGCTGTGGGCGCAACGCCTGGAGCTTTGGGGACATTCCTTGTATTCGGTGCGGCGAATGGTAGCTATTCGATCACACAGAGTCAGACGCACACTTATTCGTGGCGTGATTTTCACTGCATTGAGTGGGAGGCTGGGGAGGTTGCTCAATTTCTAGGAGACCAGGTCGTAGCAAAGGTTCCTGTTGCGGCAGTTGTGGCTGCCACTTGGACACCGAGCACGGGCGATGTATCCTCCGTATTCAAGAAAGGATACGCTAACCCTAACACACCGGTTTCTGCCCCCACTGCTACAACTGATGCGGCAATGACTCCTGGGTCGATTACCTATGATGCCAGCACGATTCCGCTGAATACGAAGATCCTTGGCGTGTTGGTTAAAGGGCGATCAGCCGTTACAGCGGCCACCTCTGGACATCTTGGCATCAGCGCCACCGTGAACGGTACAGAGTCTGCAGACGCTGACACCGCAATGGTGGCAGCTCAGACATGGTACGACCGTATGCTCTCGCTGACGAAGACGCCGGCAGGTCTGGCATGGACTCAGCCTGGTGTTGCCGGACTCACCATCAAAGTTAAGCCGAAGGTGTAACGCATGGCTAACCCACAATTCGTTCTACGTTCGCTTGATGCGTTCGTATTGTACTCCATTGCAAACTTGCCACCTTTCGCGGTAGCTGGTTCTACTGGGATACTTGCGGCTATTAATCGCGAGCAGGGTACTTCTATCACTACGGCGCAAATCACGATCGCCGATCCAACTGTAAACGTAGGCGATACGTTATTTAATAGCAGTGTTTTATTGACAGCTATTGATGGGAAAGGGTACAAGGGGACGTATACCTTTCGCTTTAACCGAACCGATCTCGCTTCTGCTTTTACAGGGAAAGAGCTGACATTGACAGGCACGTATGCAAACGTATACGCAGCGCTATCGGCGATCAATACCAAGTTTGGTATCGCATTGGAACAAAAGGATGTGGTCAATACAACGATTGGTACAGCCGGAGGTCAGATCACTCTGACAGCTGTGTCTACATCGGCGTATTATAATCCAGGCTCGCAGGTGGTTCTTAACGCCTCTGGATCGGCGCCATCCCTTGCAGATCTGGCCTCAGAAACCAATCTTGATGGCTTCGATCCTTCATGATGTAGCATAGACCCCGGTCGCAAGGACCGGGGTCTATGCCGTTATTACTCTGGCTGGCCGTGGATGACAGCTACAGCAGGCGATCGGTTCTTAGCGATCGCCACATGAGTAGCGAACTGCTGAACAGTATACGAGGTATCCGCTCTTTCAAACGAGATATCGAGAATACCCTGTTCGGGCTTACCGACGTCTGCAGTTACATATTCGCCCATGACGGCATCTTTTAAAAACAATGCAGGATCGCCCGTGGTGACCCCGGTCAAGGGCGTCAAAAGAATAGACATGTTAAACCCTCGCTCAACCTGCATGAGTAGTTTAAACAGGTTTGCATTCTTTTGAACGTCTTCGTCAAAGGTCAGTTTCAGGCTATTGACGATATCGGGGCCATCATTAGGTTCTTCTGTAGGGACCCCTTTACCGACGATGTCGATTGCCGAACTTGACTCTAACAGACCACTCAGTGCTTTTGTCCATTTGAAATCAGGACGCAGGAAAGGGAACTCATCATCTGGTGAGTGAACGCCAATGAGTGTCAAAAAGTATTTGCTTTCCATGACTGGCTACACCTTGCTTTCTGAATTGAACCGATGAAGGGAGCCGGCTTCTTCAATCACGACATCACTCGAAAAGAACACACCTTCAAGCGGGATGCTACAAAGCCTACCTGTCTCCGGTTCAGGAATACCAAATCCATTTGAGGCTGACAAAGGGATATTTATCCCATAAGGAACTGTGAAGTTTGTCAGCTTCCAAGCGTCTATGACATCTAGACCGGCTTCATCCAATTCGTACATCAAAAGATCAAACCCGACGTTTTCCTGGACAGTATCCGAAGGCGGAACCGGCTTTTCCTTAAAACATATTTTACAGATTTCTTTCAACGTACGCGAAATACGTTTATCTTTGATTTCAGCCACGCAGACGTTGATCGTTTTTGTTTCAGGTTCTGGCAGACTATAGAGTGAAAGGTCCACACCCGATGATGATGCTTCAGGCATCGAATAGGTTTGGAGTGATGTTGGCATCCAGGTATCGCCCACCTCTACAGCCAGTTTCTCGACGATCTGTTTAAACAAGTGCACTAGATGTGGGTGATCGGTTAACACTTCCGGAACGTGAGTGATCTTAACAATCAGATTGCTTGGTTTGTAAGGCGCGGTATCGAGGGTAACTTGAGACATGATAATACTCCAGGGCGGTTGGGGTGGTATTATCTAATAAGTGTCAAATGTAAACTATCACTTTCATGATGCGGCATATAGCCGGGAGCGCTCCCGGCTATATGTTTAACCCTTAGGCTTCTGCGTCGAAACCGCTCAGGTCAGTGACGGTTGCGACGCTAGACAAAGGGACGTCTGCGTCCGGCACGGTCAGGGTGGCGGCGTAAGTGCCGGTGTAAAGCAGGCTGGCGACGTTGGCCACGATGTCGGCCGAACCTGGAGTGGTTTCGTTGGTAGGCTGAACAACGTTGGCGATGGTCAGTTCCGATTCCAACAGACCCAGGGCAGTTGCGGCCTTGGTCAGAATCTGAGCGTTGGTGTCGCCTGGAGCGATCGCGAACGGTACTGCTTTTGCAGTCGCGACCGCAGCGCCGGAAGCCAATGCCTGACGGGTGTAGGCGAAGGTTTGGGTGCCGCTGAAGCCCTGGTTGTCGATAGCGGTAACGATGAGGCTGGTGTTGCGACCGCCAGTACCGGCTTCAACCGAAGGAGTGCCCAGAGTGACCTGGGTATCGGTTGCGTTCAGCGCTGGGTTGGCAGCATTGATCAGGGCCAGGACGTTAGCGGAGGCGGTGAGTGCGAGGTTTACCTTTGCCATGATTCATATACCTTCTTGAGTACTTAGGATATAGTCACTATGACTACATACCATCTCATTACGGCATAAAAAGCACCCCGTGAAGGGTGCTTGTTTTCTACACCACCCCCAACGTACATCCACCAGTCACTTACGCCCATAAGTGACTGACGGTTAAACGCTAAGCGTCAAACTATCCTTTAGAAACCAGCGTACGCCCGAACGCTTATCTCACCTATACCCGCTTCGGTGTTACAGGATTAGGTAACCGAAGATTCTCTACAAATGCCCTGGAGAGAAATTTCTATTCAGATTATAGATACAAGAAGTAATTTCTTACAAATCAACCTATTACAAAATGCAGCATAAAGGCTGGCCGAAGCCAGCCAGTCGCCTATAAGGGTGTTAGGTCAGACCAAACGCGCGCACCAGTTGAAAGCATGTGTAAGTACAAAGAGTCCTTTGAGTGCTTTACTTCGTATATTGCATCGTTTGGAAAGCCGGCTAAGTTCGAGGAACAAAGCCTAAGTCAGACTGAAGTCTGTAAAAGGCGCTTCTCATCAGGGAGCTGTCGCGCAAACGACTTACTGTGAAGGTCAGCTTGAAGTTTTAGGTTGTAAAAGAACTCGTAATACATAGTAGTATTAATTAGCCACTACAAAAAAAAGAATGTGGTGGATCACCCACGGCGAACCGTGGGTGTGATCAAACATAGAAACTGTAGTATTTACCTTCCATGCTGACATTGATCCAAGTCGCAGATCCAGGTTCGTTCTTAGAAGGGGCGAGTACATCAGCCACATATTCCATCTTGAAGCTTACCCCTACCGATGCTGAGCTAGTCAGGTCGTTCTCACAGACCGTTGTGCGCCACGCTTCAGCGCTAATGATGCTACGCTCAAAGAATGATGTTACTTTAGTCTGTAGCTTATCTGAGAGGATGCAGCCGTAGAATGAAGCGGGATGTGCGGGAGGGTTTTCGGACAATGCGTATTCACGCATCTGTTTCCAGTGCGGCGTAGATGGCGTATGGACAAAGTAGCCTGGATATTGGTTGGTCGGAAGTTCTTTAATCAGAGCATCCAGATCACGCAAATATTCAATTACCTGTTCCATGTACGCAGAGCCATGTTTGTGAAGCAGTGTGGCAAAACCTGATTTCACTAACCCTTCGTGCTGAACGCGAGGATAACGTGACTTCAGTTGATCGAGCGGCCCGTCCGGAAATTCCAAATGGTCCTTCAGTGCTTTCAGTGCCAGTGCTTTTACTTCAGCATTAATCTGGTCACTGTCAGCAATCTCCTGGCGCAGTTGCAGTTCTTCTTGTAAGCAAGCTGCATGGATACTGCTATCAGAAGTATATTCGTACCCATGGAAGAATGCGATAACGCGCTTGATCAGTAGCTCAGCAGTTGTGAGAGGGCCTTTAGCAAACCCTTCCATAATCTCCAGATGTTTGGCATCATCTTCATGTAAGTATTTCATGTTGTCGTGCTCCGAAAGTTATAGGAACATCCGTTTTTGTAGAAAATAAAAAGGAGACACCTACTGCGAGACTCTCTCGCAGTAGGTGCTTATGCTGTTACTCTTTTGGAATCTTGTATTCCAGATGAAGATTGCTGATACGTACAACTGTACGCACTAGTTGTTCTTCGGTTACAGAGCTGAAATCCTCAGCGGCCTTCTGCAACTGTTCAGTGATTTGTTCCAGGTCCAAGCTCAGCAATTTGAGGGATTCTACATCCCCAACCGGCTCGCCCGACTTGAGCCGCATCAGCCCAATGCTGATTTCCTCGATGTAGTGCACTTTACGTCGAGTGGTAGCAAACCAGGAACCAATTTTGTAAGAGGTGTATGCTGCGGCTGCAACGCAGACTACGATCGATACACCGCGAATGATAGCTTCTGAAGACATGGCATTAGTTCCTTAAGCGGTGAGAGTAGTGTGTTTAACGACCAAGACTTTGCCGATGTACGCGTAAAGTAAACCTTGGATGATAAAGACCAGGTTTGCGATCAGGCAGTAATTGAGACCTGTCAGAAAGAACACGCATGGCGCAACATAGAGCGCCGTCATGTAACCACGGCGGAAATCTTTATTGTTCTTAAGCTGCGTATATTGCGAAACCATAACGAAGGTCAAAGCAAAGCAGCAGCGGGCAATTGAATGACCGGTAGTGGATTTGTACAGTTTGATGAGTGTGTTGATTTGCATACTCATCATCAAACCAACATAAACGATTGCCAGGAGTGTGTCGAAAGTTTGCATGGTGTGTTCTCCAAAGAACGGGGTTAGATAATTGTGTTAGTTTGCATTTCTGTAAACATCGTACAGAAGACCAGTTGTAAGTATGCCGGCAGTAATTTCGTTATCGACAAACTTCTTACGCAGAACATGGATTTTCTCATTACCGCCAGCCGACAGTACTTTTTGACTCTGACGAACTTTATCGACAAGCAGTTGAACAACGAGATCGGCATAAGCCCCGCGCTGCTCAGCGGTTTCAGTTGTCGCACCGCCCAGAGCTTTGATTTCGAGCTCGATGATACGGCGGTCGAGAAGGCTGATATCCTTTTGCAGCGTACCGATGGTCTTTCCGAGATGGCGGCCAATCAGACCGCCAATAATTACACCAGCCATACTTAATCCAACCAGTGCCAGAACGTCTTTGCTAAACATGATAAATCCTTTTAAGGTAGGGGTATGTTTATTCATCAGCGTGATGTATGACTGTAAAAAAGTTAAATCGAATATTAACGGCATAAAGGCAGGGCTTGCGCCCTGCCGATATGTTTTCACTCCCCCAACCCACCTTCAGCACCACAACGCACCACACACTCTATAAAGCACTCCGTTCCCACACTAAGTGATTTATAGGCTAAGTGATACTCAGCAGTCACTGTCACACGACCAGGAACGACAATGACCCAGGTCGAAGGGAACGTCCCGACCACAAGTAACCTGTCCAGCGAGCAAGATGAACAGGTTGTATTCATTACCCATATAATGTATCTTTTTACCAACCAAGCACTGGTCGTGATACTAATGGTGGTTCTGGTTTGTTAATCCATTCTTCAAACAGTCTGGGTGTTGTCTTCGACATCGTGTGACGACCTGATTTATAGAATCCTGCCTTTTTAAAGATGGTTTGACTTGGCACGTTGGTAGGCTCGATCCAAGCACGACCCGGTGTGGTAGCGCCATTGAAGAACGAATTCACAGCGTTCGATCCGTACCCTTTACCGCGTTCTGAAGGTTCGATAAAGATGGTACCGGTTCTGTACCTGCCATCTGGTTCCTGCTTAGGTGTAAAGAAACCCACCTTCTTTTTGTTATCATCATAAACCCAGACTAGTTGATTAGGGTCTGTGGTAACTGCAGCGGGACCTAAACGTGGATCTTTTAACGCTAGGTCGATCAATCGTTGTTCAGCGGAGGTAGCTGCTGATTCAACCGAGTACTCAAGGAAGTGTTCGCCGGAGGTATTGAGCTCCTTACCTGTTTTATGGAACCCGGCCTTTGAGAAGGCGCCCTGACTGGCATGGTTATGGGGTTCGATCCAAGCTCTTCCTTTTTTACCTTTAAAGAACTCAGTGATCCATGCTGAGGCAATACCTTTCTTACGATACCCAGGTTCAATAAAGATAGGACCTGTACGCCAATGACCGTCTTTTTCAAAACGAGGGATTGCAAAACCAACGCTCTTCCCATCATGTTCAATCAAGACCAAATCATTCAAATTCTTCTTGAGGACCATCGGACCTAAGTCTTTATCTCTGACCGCAAGACCCAGCAGTCTTTTAACTTCATCCTTCTTATCCATTTCACTTAGCTCCGGTGGGGACATATCAAATGGAAATCAGACAGCTTTCGCCGATCTTACAACAGGTGAATGAGTACACATTAAGCTTCTTTTGCCCCGGTTGCATGATGATGCACAACGTGTACTTAGAGCATGAAAAGAATAAACAAGCCTTCTGGAGCTGGAATGGTAGTGTAACCGAACCAACCTTTTCACCCAGTCTGTTACTTAGTGGTGTTGGCCGCATCACGGATGAAGAACGCGATATCCTGATGACTGGTGGTACCATCACACCACGGCCTTTTACATGCCACTTCTTTATCCGTGAAGGTAATCTTATCTATCTGGGCGACTGCACCCACGGCCACAAGAACAAAACAATCGGCATGGTTGACATTCCAGAAGACGACAAATAAAGAATGTATTGCTGCGGCTTCTTTAAACGATGATTTTATGTCTTTAAACACCTCCCTCAATAAAAGCATTAGGAGTCACCATGTTTTCTTCTATTAAGAAAACTCTTGGCGTTGTAGATGTGTATTCCACGCCAAAGTACATTACTGTGGAGGGTATTGATACCTTTACGCTCCTTCGGGATATGTACAGATCGTGGGGCTCGAATCAAGTAGGGAACCAAATGTTCTCTGCTATCCAGAGCGGTAAGTTGCGCTTTTTGCACTTCTTCGCTTTGGATTTTAAGTACGTTTGTGAGACCCTGATTGCCGATCCGCAGACACGCACATCTCGCCGTGTGCTGACTAAAGTGATCCATGAGCTGAAAGAGAAAACTTGGGTAGGTGACATCGACCGTGTGATTGCGTCGATCACTGATGAAAAAGATATTGACCATCTGGTACCTTTTCCACTCAAACCTTTCCAGCGTGATTTCGTCAGACACTTCGGCCGGATGGTTCCGGCTTATCGTCTGCGTGGTTACATGTTGGACGCAGGCGCCGGTACCGGTAAGACCGTTACACAGATCATCCTTGCCCACTGCCTAGGCGTGAAAAAGATGATCATCGTGGTACCGAAGAACTCGGTAGAGCGTGTCTGGCGTGATACTGTTGCTGACATCATGCTGAAGAAACTGCCGTACTGGGTGTCGACTGAAGATAAGCCGCTGCACAGCAATGCTTATTACTACATCGTGCATTACGAGCAGTTGAAGCAAATGGCGGATTACGTCAAAGCAAACCCTCGTGATTTCGAAAACACGTATCTGGGGCTGGACGAATCCCACAACTTCAACCGCATGTCGTCGGACCGTACTCAGATCTACATCGACCTAGCATCTATGCCGCAAATCAGGGTCAACCTGTGGGCATCGGGTACGCCGATCCAAGCACTGGGTGTTGAGTGCATCCCGTTTCTTAAATGCATTGACCCACTGTTTAATGAAGAGGCTGAAGAACGCTTCCGTAAGATCTATGGTCGTGATGCAAAACGCGCCAACGACATCCTGCGTAACCGTATTGGTCACTTGAAGTACCACGTCCCTAAACAAGACGTAGTCGACATTCCAGTGAACACCAAAACCGTATTGGTTAAAATGCCAACCGGTAATGAGTACACCCTGGAAGCGATCGGCGAGAAGATGCGTAAGTTCATCGAAGAGCGTACTGCGTTCTACGATAAGCACAAGGCTGAATTCAAAAACGACTATGACCGTGCGCTGACGTACTTTGAGCAACACGCTCATTACAACAAAGCCGATTATGCTGCTTACAAAGCGGCTGTGGCTTTGATCAGTAAAGGCTTTGATCCTAAGACGATGAAAGCTGAGTCGATGATGGCCAACAGCTTTGAGCGTAAGGTGATCATTCCTGCATTGCCAAACGCCATGAAGGATGACTTCCGTAAAGCGAAGTCAGTCGTCAAGTACGTCAACCTAACCATTCTCGGCGAATGCCTGGGTACCGTGTTGGGTGGCTCTCGTTCTAAGTGTCACTTGGACATGGTCGACCACATTGACTTTTCGAAGTTGATTGATGGTGCTCAGAAAAAGACGCTGATCTTTACAAGCTTTGTTGAAGTGCTGGAGAAGGCTAATAAGCTGATCACACAGCAAGGCTACGAGACAGCTGCGGTTTATGGCGCTACCAACAAGAACCTGTCGGCTATCGTGAAGTCGTTCTTTGAGAATGATGACATCAACCCACTGCTGGCGACTTATCCTTCTCTATCCACAGCGGTGCCTCTGACGGCGGCTAGTTCGATCATCCTGATCAACCAACCCTTCCGTGAAGCGATCCGTATTCAGACAGTTGCCCGTGCTGCTCGTTTGGGTCAAGATACGCCAGTCGATGTGTGGGACGTGCTGCTGGACACCGGTGATAAGCCGAACATCTCTACCCGCAGTAACGACATCATGCAGTGGTCGGCTGAAATGACCGCTTCGATCCTGGGCGTTTCTAACGTCGACTTGGACACCATGCAGTTGGAATCCAAGCATGACTACCTCGATGGTCTGATCGATCTGGCAATGGAGTCGTTTGATAACCAGACGCTCGAACCGCCAGTTGGTGAAAAGGAAATCAGTGAGCCTTTGATTAAGCTGCCTACGTACTTGTACCACTCTTCTGCTTATAAGCAGGATGAGCTCAAGCCTGGTTTCAAACACAGTGGCGAGTTGGTTAAGTGGGACAAGATCGAAGACAACACCTGGCTCTATAGCTGCGACAAGAAGCAAGATGCCATGATGCTTGGTATCAGTTCGGCCATTGAGAAGAAGTGGAACCTGCAGCGTTACAAGTACGACGCTAAAGCTCACCGCTTGGACATTGAAGTGGTAGACGAAGATGTCAGCAAATCAGACATCGAAAAGCTGAACGTTTACATCTATACGCTTCGTCCTGATGCTGAAGATGGTTGGGTTGAGAACTTCAATCCTGTCAATGGAATGAATGGTGAGTACAAAACGCAAGGTACCATTACCGAAAACGTCCTGCGGTGTGAACCAGTGGACATCATTGGCACTCTGCGTGGTTACACGATCAACATCAAGCGTGTTACGGCTAAATAATCAATAGCCGGCTGAAAGGCCGGCATCTTTATAGGGGAATATTCATGAGCTTTGAAAAAACGATGTTGGCGATCGCGATGGAGTCGGGCGAGGTGTTGCCTGAAGAGACCATGGGCTATGAAGTGGATTCGGATGAGGTTTTTGACGAACTCCTCTATGCCACCGAAGCCCGTGCAGACGAACTTATGAATGCCCTCAAGTTTGCCGAGTCGCTGGAATCGCTTTCCCACAACGGCGGTGAAGCGTTCACTCAAGAATCCTTCGAGAGTTATCAGGGCAAGCTGAACCATCTGATGGCGGTTCATGGGGTCGAGATTCCTCTTGGCACTCTGGCCCCTTCGTTTGAAGCAGCGACGGCTGATGCTGGTGCAGTCAAACAGAAGTCGGCTGGCGTAATCAGCAAGTTGATTGCCTGGCTGAAAGAGAAGTGGGAAGCTTTCGTCAAGGCTTTGGGTCGTCTGAACATCTTCGCCCGCATGCGCGCCAAGAAAGTCAAGGATGATCAGGCAGCGATCGAAGCGCACTGGAAAGGCAACGAACACACCAACGTTGACCAGTCGGCTTTCGTTAGAGGCCACCATCCTCAGCTAACTATGTTTGTCGCTGGCGGTAAGCTTCAGTCATCTTTGGTTATTCAAGAGCTGGATAAAGAACCGACCGAAGATCACGGGAACGTATTATCGTTCAAAGATCAGAAAGGCAATCTTCTGATTAACGAACACTCGTTCATTAACTCCGAGGCGTTGATACAGACCAACGAGAACCTGATCAAGTACATTGAGGCCGATCCTGCTCCGAAATTGATTGAGGAAGCAAAGGCTCGGTTCCTTCATGGCCCAACCACTACCGATTACGAATACCGCCCAGATCAAATTCTCGAACTGACCAAACATGTTTCTGACAAGGTTCAGTGGTTCGAAGGTATGGTTGCGCACTTTGCCAAGATTACTGCCGATCTTGAGAAGAGCTTGCTCAACGACGCCAGTAAAGCGAAAGACGCTCATGAAGCTCTTTTGTTCCGTGGTGTCTCGACCCGTGCCATGACCGTTGGTCAGCGCATCGTCGCTCTGGTATCGACTGAACAAAGCGGCCACATCCGTGTTTATAACGATCTGAAGGCCCTGATCGGCATCAAATCTGTTAAAACCAGCGCGCCTGCTTAAGGGCTGTAAAATGACTATGCGAAAGACGTTGCTCGCCATCGCCATGGAGTCTGGTGGACTGGATGTATCCAACTACGCTTCGAGAGACGTAGAGCTTGAAAGTAAATGGTCGCGTACAGTCGAGCAGTTACAGACTTATGCTAAAGGTAAGCCAGTTGTAAACATTAAACTGTCTGAGCTAAAACACCAGTACCCGCATGACCGTATCAGTAAAAAGCGTCTTGATGCTGTAACGATTGACGGCTTTCCCATAATCGCCCTACGGAGATCTGATGGTACTCTGGTGACCGTGGACGGTTTTCATAGGGCGTATAAAGCCATAACTCAAGGACATTCGTCCATTAAAGGCGTTATCTTGAGCGAAGCCGATATGGGGGAAGCCTCCTTTGAACTGTTCAGTGGTCTGGTAGAGGGTTATAAGAACCAGTTTGGCGAGGAGAAAGCGCTCGCTCACGCCAGGACTGCAAATAAACACATCTACTTATTCCATGGCACTAGGACATCGCCTGACCTAATAGGTCGTGTGGGGCTATCCATTAAGGCCAATGGAAGTAATGACGCCAGGATTAAGGGCAATAAAATCTGGTTCACGCCATCCAAGGCATACTCCGGTCTCTACGGCATACCGCTCTTGGTTAAGCTTAATACCGAATCGCTGGAGTTTGTCGAAAGGCTGCCGTTTCAGAAGACTGTAAACGAATATGTTTACAGTAGCGATATCCCTGCATCCGATATCGTGTTTCCTGGATCGCCAGCGTACGCCAATATCCCCAAAGAGCACAGCTATCTACACGTTTAGTAAGCGGCATACAGCCAGCCCACAGTGGGCTGGCTGTATGCTGTCTATTTACGAGGATACATATTTGGTATCAGGTGGGCTTCAACGATCTGCCTTTCCTCTTCTGTTGGAATATAGTCAAAAAATACAGCACCCGAGTAATCGCCCAAATCGACAACAGGTTGTTTCGTAGGGGCGGTAAATTTTGGCCGGGCTGATAACGGCTGAAGGACTGGCTGATTCCACACAGTTTCTTCAGGTTGCTCGATAGACGCTTTCATCTGACTACTCCTGCTACTGAAGCACATCGACGCATGCTATTGATCTTAAGAATGGTATCCATCAAGTCATCTGCTAATGCTTCGGCTTCCGTGTATCCATCAAGAAACTCATTGAACCTTCCCTGATTCATGACGGTGATTTCCCAACGTTTAAGGTCATTCTGCTTTCTGTCTCCGGCATGCACTTCAGAGATAGCCTGCTTTAGCCGAGTAACGATGTAACGAACTACTTTGTGCCTCCAACTTGGTGGAATATTCTTTAGTGTTTGATTACGCACTTCTTCAAGTCGTTCAGTCACTACCTTGTCAATGAAAGGTTGTCCGCCTGCAATCTCCAAGATTTCACGAGGAATTGCATAGCGGGCTTCAATCAACGCTGTTTTTAAAAGACCGTCTTCTACTGCCATGTTTCATATCTCCACTACAGCAATAAGTAATCGCACTTAGTCTGCCTGTACTCACGTTCTAGCGCTTTTGCTTCCTTAAGGGTAGCTGTAGCAGTATAGTGAGCTTTAATATCGCAGTCGCTGTTGTACGCTTTCTGAAAGGGTTTATTAGGGAAGGTACCTACCATCAGTTGCTGCTTACTGGCTAGGATACTCTCTTGCAGGTTACTGCATGTCCCGGTGCATACCTTACCGGTAGCTACGTGTTCTAATACGTAAAACCCTTTTGACTTAGCATCAGGTTTTAGATGGATTCTTTTCACTGTGGGGTTTAGCTCTTAGGTGTTTAAGATAAATGGATAGTTTCTTAGCTAGAGTAATAGAGCAACATCAGATAAAACGCCTCCGGCATTTTAACCAATCCATATTCCATTCCAATGAATAAAAAACCATTCATTTACATTACATAGGAATAAGGAAGAGATTCCTTCGTCATCTCTACTCCCCTATCTCCCCCTATCGTCGTCGCAAGCTCCTCCTTATCCCCCTCATTTGATTATCCTGTTTGGTAAACTAATACCAATCTAACAAAAAAAGAAATGACTAGACAGAGCCCCGAAGGGCTCTGTCGTTATGTCACTCTGGATCGTGGGTGTTAAATACCACTTCATCCCACTTGAGTACTTTCACGATCCTGCAATTCTCAATACGCAGGTAGTACTCGACCCATTTACCATCATGGCCATCGCCGTATATCGTGAGCCAGTCTTCGTACGGATCATCACCCGACGTGCCGTACCCCCCATCTTTTATCTGCATGACCTCCTCATTTTCACGGTCGGACGCATAACCGCTTTCATTCATACTGCCCGGAGGAGTGTAGATGATGCACCCATCTTCCCCAATTGTCATGTGGGCTAAAGTACACCCCAGGCATTTGGTTTGATAACTACCTGCGTCAATGCCAACCTTGTTCGCCAAAACTTCCACGCTGTCAAACATACCCATTTTACACATCCTTCAAACTGTAAGATTATTCTGGATCTTTAGCCGCTAAGTATTTAGCAGCTTTTGCAAGGTCCTTACGAAATTTACGAACAGAGTTCTTGTTACTGATAGACATGTTGTTGAATTTACGCCGCAGCCTGATGCGAAGAGTACGGCTCTTCGTAAACTTCAGCATTGGAGCATGGCTAGGTGTATCCCCATCGAAGTTCGCGCCGAATGAAACTAGAGAAGGTCGAGCGAAGATGTTAGATTCAACATCCCGCACCTGACCCGTTGTTTCACGCTGGAGCTTCATTGCGCCTTCTTGTAACTCAGTAGGTGTCATGCTTGTTCTCCATCGGTCACGTCAGTGCGCAGCAGATGCGCTTGGTATTCTTCCTCATCCTTGTCCAGCTTAGCATGGAACGCTTCCTCATCTTCAGGCGTCCATGGATCATCATCTTGATCATCGTCGTCAAACTGATCGTCATTTTGATCCTGACCGCGTTCAGCTTCACTGAGACCTTCCATGTAGTACGCGTTAGAGATCTTCAGGCACGGACCGCAGAGGTAGTACAGAGGGCCGTTACTACCTTCATCTGGATCGCGGTGTGCGATCAGTACCGCTTCAGCTTTACAGCGAGGGCAGGTTTCCAGATGAGGGTTTTCTTCAGCCTGTTTCTTCATGTCGTTATAGCAAGCACAGCACATGAAATGGAATTCCGAACCAAAGCTGTCGGTTTCCCCGACTACCTTCAGTTCAGAAGGTTTACCGCAGCTGCACGCATTTTCCAACAGTTCAGAAGTACAAGTACCTGCAAGTTGACCTGGTAGGTATGCCATGATTAAACCCTCGCCTTAGCTTTCAATGTGGCCATCAGTTCTTTAAACGCTGGATGCATGATAACGTCAGCGAGCTGATCAGTGGCGTACTTCATGATATCTTTCATCATCATGTTGCAACGCAGCACGTCGTCAACCATGAGTGCTTTGATATCATCGCTGTAAGTCTCAGCCTGTACGCTGCCAAGCGTCTCTTCGATCGCCTCAAGGCGTTTGGTGAGGTCGCTGTAAAGTTCAGCCATCAGTTTCAGTTGCTGAGGAAAATCTTTGTTCATTTCGTTCACCTTTGAACGGTGTAAGTAAAAGGGCGTGGCATAACCACGCCCCTAGGGTATTACTTGGTCGAGTAATACAAGAAGATATCCTTGGCATTTTCACCAAGTTCATCACGACGGGCTTGCAGTTTCAACAACCCCTTAGCGCCGTTATCACGGACACGGAAGGAATCGGAGAAGTCACTATACCAATCGTGCCTCGCGCAATCCTCCTCAAATGTAATCAGCTCCTCGGTCTTCTCCATCTTTGCAAGCCTGGTTGGAAAGGGAACATCTTGCACGTACTTAAGAAGGCTCTCATGACCATGCTTCTCCAACCAGCGCCGAAGAGGAATAGTATCAAGAATCTGATACCCATGCTCGTCAGTCCAACTGTAAGGAATACCCAACCTAACCGTAACCCCTTCACGACCCAAGTATACTCGGATCTCGTTAGGGCTAAGTTCCACAGTGCGGTCACGAGCCTTGAGTTCATTAAACCGCGTGCTGGTGACATAGATCACCGGCGCTGCGTAGTTGAGGATCTTCGCCGCCAGAGGTTCTGACATGGCAACGGCCATCAGCCCACCAATGACAAACTCGTCTTTGGTATAGCTATGGCTAAGAAGATGGTTGATAATGGAGTAGTCCATGTAAGTTCTCCAAAGAACAGGATGGGGGTATTGGTATTCGTCTTCATCATGTATTACTCAAACTTTTTTAAATAAAAAAGAAGAGAGCATACCGCCACAGCCTCAAAGGCTGTGGCGGTATGCGTTATACGTAAACCAGGAAACGGAACGTGCATTGAAGCTGACGACGGGTTTCTGGCGACATATCGCTTGGAAACTCATCAACGGACCCTTTGTCGATGGACAGTGCGGCAGGAACCAGATGATAAAAGCTATTATAGAACGCGGAAATATTCATCAGCAACGCGCCGCCATTAGCAAACATCACTTCATTTGAATCAGAAAGTTCACTCAGTAATCGAGCGTACTTATTGCGAAGCAGATGCGTTTTAAGGGACCCGCCCATGACGGCACCACCGGCTTCAGTAAAGACATCAAGTACTTCACTGAGATGCCGTGCTGTTAAAAACTCAGCACCACCGACCTGAGAAAGGTCAAGGTATACCCATTGGGTATCTACCACGCCACTCTTTGTACAAGTTTCAGTACCCGGATAGCCCAACAGATGTAAGCCATATTGTCGACGGTGCGAAACGTTTACAGTATCGCTTTCTTTATCAACAAAGTTAACTAATTGCTGAACCTCGTCTTTACTGTATTGCGCGTTTGCAAACCACAGGCAAGCGGGGTACTCAATAGCTTTGGTGTTCATTAAACCTCCAGCTTTACTTAAATTAAGATCGTGCAGCCTCGCCCGGCAGTACCCGAGTCAGATCTTCGAGATACAGGATTTTGTGGGCGAAGAAGTCCAGCATCAGTACCAACGGTACATGAGTGACAGGATCGTTACGGTCCATCACGATGCCGCTGTCAGTGCGGAAGAATGGAATGTTGTACACAGTGTCAGTTGGTAGATGACGGACCTTTACGGCACTTCCAGTGAGGTGCTTGAATTGATCAATCCGAGACCGCACCGCGTCCTTAGGGTGTGTCGTGATACGACCCTTGTGACGCGCCACCAGCTCCTTCAGGTCCTTGTTGGTGAGAGTGATTCGGTCCTTGCTGAACTGAGCCAATACGCCATCGACGTCGATGAAGACCTTCTTATCGTTGTAGCCAACGACACCACGTTTTGTAATGTTACCGTTATTATCAGTAAACGGGAGTCTGACATTGGTCTGACACGATGCAACGATGCTAATCAGCAAGGTCTCAATATCGTCACGTTGGAAATGGTACTTCACTTTATGCATCAAATTTTTAAACATGTCAATCTCCATGAATAGGTGTGCCAGCTAGGGTCATTCCTAGCTGACTTATTAAGGTTAATAGACGTCGTCGCCTTTAGGACCTTTGTTTCTCGTGTGTTTTGACGACAGGACTCGGCTGATAGAGTCCGTAAAAGAGTCTTTAAGACGGACTCCCTTTATTGACATGTCCACAACGTTTGGAAGAAGTAGCCTCCTCGACCCCATCGAACCAGCAAATGCGTTCATTGGCGGAAAGTAAGGAAACGCACTCTCTTTAGAAGCGGGGTCAACCTCTTCAAGCATTGAAAGCATTTCCACTTTTGGACCCCAGTGGGGCTTTCCCACAGGCTCCTGGGCAACCTCCCCATTCGCCGGTACCGCTGGTTCGATCGGCAATGGCTTGCACGGCACGCAGACAGTAGCAATGTCTTTTGTAGCGGTGTAGTGACGTTGATCACGAAACAAGGAAATCTCAATACCGCCGGGTAGTTTATGTTCGGCTTTAAAAAGACCATCCTCACCACAGGCGATATCAAACTCTTCAAAAATATCGATACCCTGTTCGACGTCCTTGATGTGCAAAGAGAACGAGCGGAAACCCGTCATCTCGAATGTCAAGTTTTCGCGCCAAACTTGATTGTTCGGAAGTCTGATACCGCTGAGCGAGTACTCGTGGTGGTACATGCCGGGTACGTTCAAAATACGTACACGTTTTACCAACGACTTCCAGTCAGCGCATTTAGCCGCTTCTTTACACACGAATTTCAGAATATCGAAGCTCATGATAGAAGCATCGCCTTGCGCCCATTCACGCAGTGACGGCCGAAGCTGATGAGGAACGTTGAAAGCTTCCATCATTTCAACCACTACCTGGTCTTCAATACCACGATACTGAATCCAGTACTTGATTCGCCCTGGGCGGTTAATCAAGAAATTGTTAATGCCGCTGGCCTCGTTGACGGTCATGATGAACAGGATTTTCTTAAGATCGCTGTCACTGAACAGAGTCAGCAGCTTCTTCTGATCGTCCTCATCGTAGATCTTTTCGAATTCGTCGAACATGACCATTGCGCCACCAGGACATGCCATGACGGCAGCCTTGATCATGCCAGGCGGAATACACGAGTCAACCATGAACACCGGGATGTCGGCGATCAGTGATTTGTTTGCCAGCGCTTCAGCCAAGACCGTTTTACCACAGCCTTTATTGCCGAACAGCATTGCGCCGGTAGCGCCTTCGGTAGAGCGCCAGTCATCGTACAGCAGTTCCAGGTATTCCTGGTTCGAACCATACAGACGTTCAGGAACATTGAAGTTCTTACGGTCCTTAACGAGGACCAGGTTCATATTGCCATCGATGCTCAGCTTGTAAACGTACGGCGGGATGTGGTCAACCAGGTTGCTGTTGTCAACCTGTTGGAAAACGATACCCCAATCGCGAGAACTCAATACTGTTGGCATGTTTCTTCCTTAATTGCAAAAGAAACGCCCGGCTGATAGCCGGGCGGTAGTTATAGGAGGTTTACGATGCGTGCATGCAGCTACGCAGATACCTGGTTTGTACTGCCATCAATTCGTCGATCTGGTCAGTGATCATGCGCTTGGTACGGCTCAGCTCATCCATCTGAACCTGAAGATGGGAAGTGTCGCTATGAGTCATGATCATACTCACTTTCTTCAGCGATAATGCCTGATACTGCTGAGTCAGGTCATCGCGGTATTTACGAAGTAGCGCCATTTCGTTACCGAACTCAACGTTAGTCTGAACAAACGCGTCATCGTACTGCAGGGTGTTAATACCAGTCATGAAGCAGGCCCTCCTTAGGGCAGGTATAAATATTGCAATGAGTGGGGGTGTGCTCTATTGCAATGTATGACTGTAATTATTTTTAATCGGGTAGGTCAAGGTCGTTACCTTCATCCTCCAAAGGTGTGTACGTCATGATACCATGCATTTTGTTAACCTGTCCAACGGCCGCTTCGATAGTGATCTTATCGAAATCAAATCGAGCGCTATGGATCTTGTTGATGGTATCAATACGCCATAGTTCAGCGGCATCTGGATCGTGGTACATCTTACGCTCAACGCCGAGCATTTTAGTACGCTGAGGGCCATCCAGCTGAGTAGCAGCAAAGATAAGCTTTGCTTCGACCGAGGTAAAGAATTTGTTTTCAGGCTGGTTTGACATTATCGTTTCCTTCAAGTGGGAATTCTTTATGCAGGCGCTCAACGATGTCTTTCTTTGAGAACCAGTTCAGTTTACGGCCGTATGCGAGTTTGTTCTCTTGTACGAAATTCGTGACGGCTTCCTTATCCGGCTTAGCCATCAGAAACCCCATGAGTAAGTCACGATCACTATCGTTTATTGTCATGGCTATGGCTTTGACCTGACCGACCGGCATGGACCAACTGCTCATGCCCATGATGTTTTTGCCTTTCTCAGTATCCGCAAAAGCATCGATCTGCCAGACCTCACCGTAATGGTCAATCAGCATCCAACTGATACCAGTGGTTGCATCACGCACATGACTCGGCATTGGTGGTCTACGGTCTTCAATGACCGCGCTGTAGTTGAGATCAAAATCATTCAACGGCGCAACAAAGCCGTACTTGGTATAGAAGTGATCAAACGTCAGGCCATGGGTAATCCAATGAAGACCTTCCATCGAGACAGGGGTTGTCTGCAACCCCACCTCTTCGCCAATCCAGATGATAAGGCTCATTTGGAATCTCCTTTAATGACGAACGGTTTGAGCGACCTCATGGAAACGCTGTCGACATGACCCGTGGTGTACGGATCTATGTCGCCGAGGTTAGCGAAGGCTTCTTTAGGCTTCATCCCGCCTCTAATCATACCGACCACAAGAAAACCACCAGTGCCAATACCTGTAGTCAAATTAGTCCCATCTGCAAACCCAACAGGCGTTACCGAAAAGACACGCTGTTTGGTAATGATGATGGCGTGACCATCAAGTAGAGCTTTGGTTAAAGCAGCACCATCAGTAAAATCATTCAACTTGGCAATGTCGCCTAACTTAGCAACCAGTACGTCTTCGATGAATTTACGGAGAACGGCTTCGGCCGCTGGGCGGTCCTCCTGACGTATCACGGAACCGCTAACCCCATAAGCAAACTGCTTGTCTTCAGACATAAACAACTTAGTGGCTTGATACGTGGTAATCGGACGCCCTGCCCGTATGTGACACTGGTCGGCGTAAAGTACGCCATCATGGTGAACAATAGTAGTCATGGTGTGTCCTAATTGAATAGAGAGCAGCATAGAGAGCAGGCTGCGTGCCTGCTCTCTATGTCATTTTACATCCGGTCGTTGCTGATCCGCGCCAGCGCACCACGACCTGGTGCCGATGCAGGCTTCGCTTTCTGAGCTTTCGGAGCTTTCGGAGTAGCTGTGCCAGGGATCAGTTCCACATCGCCGGTTTCCAGGTTGATCTTGAAGGACTTGCCCAGCAGTGTGCTAGACTTTTCGCCTTCAGGCATGGCATCCAGTTTCACCTGGACGAACATGTCGCCATGGCCGGCAACTGCAGTCAGAGTACCTTTGGTGAACGAGGAGATCTCGACGGTAGCGAAACCATCTACGGCGATGGTTGCCAGAGCGGGGGTAATGCCAGCGAGGTTAGTTACTTTCATGAACGTATCTCCGAAGTAGCGTGATGGGCTATAAAGAAAGGGTATTTCGGTAGTTACTTACAGACGCCGTTGGTGCAGGTAATTGTAGTGGTTTCCAGCTTCTTTTTGTCGTTGTAGGAACGAGCCCCTACAAGACGAACATTACAGTTCACAACCGACTGTACAAGATTCGCGTAAGATACCGACCACATGTCTAGCCGATGCTGAAGATCGGCGGTGTTGTAAACGATGGGGTCAGGCGGTGATGTAATAGGGCAGTCAGCAATCCAACGTTCATCCAGTACTGCATATTGCGTTGTAGTTTTGGTGACTACGATAGGCTTAGCAGCGCAACCTACCAATAAGGCAAACATGCACAACAGAACGTATTTCATTTCACCCCCTTACACGCAGTAGCGGTTGGATTGGTTTTGCAATACACCTTCCATGCATAGTCAAGGCCAATGTCACGCTCTGTAGGGACCACAGAGAACGCATCATCCGCCTTGCACATATTGACACCACCTTTGTCTAACAACAGCTTACGCCGCGCCTCATCGCGTTGAGCGACTGCGATTTCAAGATCACTGGACAACCCATCCATGAGTGCAGCAATTTGTTTCTGCCCTACATCAATGTCCTTGTTAACCTGAGCCTTGTCGGCGACGTCTTGTTTAAGACGTGTAATTTCAGCATCAAGCGTTTTGTTTGCTTCAATAGCTGTGTTTTTCTCGGACGTTTCTTTGGCCAAACTAATGGTCATTTGGTTGTAGCTATGTACGGCGTAAATACCAGAACCTACCACACCCCCAAGTACTGCAAGGGCAATCAGTAACCACACCCACTTAGGGATGATCGAGATATCCATGTTACTTTACTCCGGCGTCAGCGATCATACCGAAAAGAGAGACGTGGATATTAACACCACGCCAAGTACCCGGGTGTGAGAAAAACCGACCCTGGTGCGTATAACCGACTGCTGTCAGCTCATCAATCAAACCTTGCGGTACGATCGGAGACTTCAACATGATGTCGGCGGTCATCTTGTCGCTGATATCCATGTTAACATGGATCTTGTAAAAACGATCCATGCGCGAAGGACTTTGCAGTTCGAAGAGCGCAGGACCGCGAGACTCTGGAACACTGCCGGTATCAGCAGACAGCCTGTAGATGTAACCATCGAACTCACGCAGCACTTCTACCGCCACGGCCAGCACATGCTTAGACTTGAATTGTCGGCTTGCCGTGTTGTGAGTAACGTGACCCATCCACGGCAGGTTGGTGTTCAGCACATCGGCCAAGTCGGGCAGGTCATTGACGTCAACGCCTTTTTCGACGAGCTCGTCTTTGGCTACCTTAGCGATGCTGACCACGAGGCGCATCACGTCACCGCTGGCGGCTGGCATGCTATATTTGATGACATCAGTAGTCGAATGCTTCTTCAGCTCTTTGAGGATTTCACTGTAGCCGGCCATGATGGGACTGGCCGTCATATCGACCGCACTGATGGGCAGCTTGACCAAATACTTACGAACGGGCGTACTCATGTCGGAGTTCCTGGTTGAGTAACGGCTTCACAAACCATGATCACGAGATCCTTACGGCAGGCATACAGCGTGCTGGCGCTATATAGATAACGTGGGGTGGTATCTTTGGCAGCGGAGATAGCGCTCAGCACATCAGCTGTCCCCTCATCCCCCAACATCTTCAGCAAGAAGTGGGGAATGCGACTGCCGAATGACTCCAGTGTGGTTTCAGTCAACCCCATGGGAACCGATACGCCTTTATCGTAAAAGTGTGAAGGTAAAGTCGCCGGGATGGCCGCTACGAAGTCGACTGGCTTTTCGTGACTAGCCGCTTCAGGATTAAAACGGATTTGCCGAGCAGTGCCGGCTACCGCATCAGCGATGATTTCCAAAATGGTTTCTACAGCTACGTTACTGGTCATGGTTTATCTGATTCCTTTTTAACGGTCGTTTGTTCAACAGAGAGATCAAGACCACCCTGCCAACGTTCTTTATTATTGAGGAGTGTGAAATTAAGCGCTCTCGACTTAAAGACGACGACTACCTTTCCAAGATCACAGTCGGTCATGACTGCCTCGATCTTGGATTCCATCCTTAACGCAATGTACCGCAGCGTCTCACTAAGTTCACGGGTTGGTCCGCCCGAAAGAAGATCGATGAGAGGCATGTTCTCAAAAGAGGATTCCTTTGAGAGGTAAAGTATTTGTACCGTTGGTAATCCCATCTCAGTAATCTGAGGTGACAATATCTCGGAGGCTTTCAACCCAAGGTTATTGGGGAGTAATACGGACAGGCTTCGAACTGTACAACCAGTTAGCTGCGTAGTGGCATTAACTATTTGCCGATCCCAGGGTATTGTAAACTCGTTTAACTCACCTCGGCGCCAACCGTACTGAAGGAACTGGTTAGCGGTTTCCTGATGTATAGAATCCCAATCAACAATCGACATTACAATTGGTGGCTTTACTAACTTGGGCGTTTCGGGACGTTTCGGGGTATTTCTTGAAGACCACCATTTGTTGAACACGCCCATGACGGCATCCCTTTCAGTTTATTTCATATAACGGTGTTACCGAGCCCACCACGTATCGCGATTCTTTTGCTGAGCTTCCCTCAGTGCCGCACGCTTCTGTTCGTACATGGCTCGTGGACCCATGTAGTCATACGTGACGATGTGGTTGAGACCACCACGGATAAGGAAGACCAGTTCTTTGACATCCTTAATATTAGCGATGTGTGCTTCCAGCACTGGCTTTAAGGGACCATACGGTTCGATGATCGCCGAAGCGGTACCTTTGAGTTCGTTCAACTCGATACTAACAAACCTGCCGCAGACACGATTCTCATCAATGTACGCAATACGCGAGTTGGACCACATGCCGTTAGACAGCTCCTCGATGTATTCGATACCGATAGGGTCACGCCGACAGCGCTTTTCAAAAGAACGCCAGTTTTCGATATTCCCATCACGGACGAGGGCCAAACTTGACCTGACTGGCGGTTTAAATTCGATTGTGATCATAGTGAACTTCCTTCGCTAATCTTCAGAATTTAATAATCAGGGTAAAGAAAACTGCAAGTTCGAGAACTACCCAAACCGCCCTACCCAGTATAGGCCACCTACGCATATCGCCTTCCATAAGGATAAACGCAATGGCGAAATACAGAAAAACCCCAATACATAAACTACCTACAGCTACGTTCATGGAACATTCCTTACGTAGATCAAACCGCCAGTCACGGCGATAATTACAAGGACCAGTTTCCAAAAGGAATCCCAGTGCTCAGGGTTGAAACCACCTGAGACAAACGCCCCACACAGATAAATTGCACAGATGAAAAGGGCAAATTTAAAGTATCGCATCTTGAGTCCCCGTTTGACCCATGTACTTACCACCACGATCTTTATAGCTGACTTCGCAAGGCTCGTTACCTTGGAGGAACAACAGCTGGGCAATGCCGGTTTCCAGGTAGATACGCATCGGTAGTTCTACAAGGTTAGCGATCTCCAACACAAGTTCGCCTTCCCACTCAGGTTCCAGTGGGGTAACGATTGGCATCATGGCCACACGAGCGTAAGTGCTCTTACCCAGGCACATCACAAGGATATCGCGAGGGATGGCAAACGATTCCACGGTGTGGCCAAGTGCTACAGACTTTGGCGGCAGGATGAAGTAGTGCAGCTTGAACTCTTCGTCGAAATGGACGAGCGGTTCTTTGTACGCTTCAGGCGACATCCGCATAGGGTCGATGATGGCCGAGTTGATGTTGGTGAAGATCTTCAACCCTTCTTTCTTCATCCGGATGTCATACCCGAACGAACTTGTTCCATAGCTTATTACCTTGACGTCTTCGATAAATCGGACCGCTTGCGGCTCGAACGGCGCGATCATCGGTTTCCAATCTACGCGTTTAAGCGCTTCAGGGGTAGCGTCAATCAGCCGCGCATAAGAACGCACTACCCATTGCTCAACACATTCAGCCGTGTGTGTGACGCCAGAGATTACAGGACTGTACTTGCCATCATTCTCCAACAACAAATGACTTGGCTTCATGCAACGTTCTTTGATTTGCCGATCTGACAAAAGTGCCATGTACAGAATCCTTTTAAATAGCATAGAAGACGGAGGGCTCATACAGCCCTCCGTTGCGTCATTAAATACTCAGTAGATATCGAAGCTCCACGTATCGCCTTTGCCTTTACTGACGTAGAGAGTTTCCTTGTCGTAATGGACCTCGGCACCAATACCGAATTTCTCTAGCATCTTGAGCCGGCGATAAATACCTTTCAGCTGTACGCCTTTTGGAATACAGCTGAAGTCGTTCTTTGCAAAGCATGCCGAAACGGCCGCGCACCAATCGGTCATTTCTTTACGTTCCGCATACCGACCTGTGCTGATTTTCAACCACACCAGTATAATGGTAACGAACGCCGCCAGAACAAGCAGTTTGTGCGATTCGACGCTAAAGAATTCGGCCATGCTATTCGCTCTTCAGGACGGTGGAGGCTTCGGCGTCAAGATAACGATCAACGACCATTTCCATGAATTGAACATGCATGGAGTGGATGATAACTTGCGGAATACCCGAGATACCGAATTGGTTACAGAACTCGAAAATGCCCCAGTGTCCATCGTTCGTAACGAACAGGTCAATCGAACTCATTGGCCCAATCGCATGACGGCACAGATAACTGAGCATGTCACGGTCGACACAGCCAGGCATTTCATCAATGTCGACAATGGAATCCTTGTCGATCAACGAACCACCACCAGTGGCCTGAGGGAATACTGATTCTGGATCACGAATCCGACGCTTCTGGACATAGGTGGGTTCGCAATCTTTGTTGGTGATGATGCGGTATTCGGTACCGATGTTTTCGACCACAGTCTGGACGATGACACCTTGCTCTTTGAGCGTAGCCAAACCTTCCAGCGGTTTGTTTTCACTGCCTGTGTGGTAAGTCACCGCATCTTCATATTTGGCAAGGAACTCAGCCAATGATTCAGCGGTATATTCGCTAGCCAAAAGAATGTTGAGGCTTTTGAGGAAAGCGTCGATGTTGACAAGATGTGTGTTAACAACAAACTGTCCAATGCCGCGCGCGCCGTCGTTTGGCTTAACAACCATACGACCCGGCTGGATTGGGTAATTGCGACCACCCCAGCCTTGTTTCCAGGTGGGTACGTTGATGAAGAAGTCGCGCCGTTCTCGACCTGCAGAATAAGCGGCTGCCGCTTGCTGCAAGAGGCAGTGCTGAGCAATCTTACCGTGACGAGGGATTTCAACCAAGCGCCAGCTAGGGACAATGCTGCTAAGCAGTTCTTGCTTGTACTTACCCGACACAAAGATATCGAAGTTGAAAACGGTCTTATCGCCGACCATGTTGAAGTCTGGCGTGTTGTGGATCACAACCTCATCACCGTTCGCCAGCGTGTGCCGCAAACCCAGTACGCTGAAGTTATCCATGAACGGATCTACAGCAACAACGAAAGTACGCTTAGCCATTTTCAAGCCCTTAGTGAGAGTTACGTTTATTACGGTAGCCTTTGAACAGACCACCGCGTTCGAGATGAGGAACCTTGCCAGTACCGACGCTCATACCGCCACCCATACGGGTGTGGAACTGGCTACGAGTGCATTCACGAAGCGTTACACGATACTGGTCATTGCGACCTACCGATTCTTCCGACACGACCTCAAAGCCGTATGGGGAGACCAGGATAGCCTTACCGCCATTGATCGGCTGGATAGACGTAGTATCCGTATCAGCACGGTCTTGGAGTTCTTTCATCTCGTCAGTGAGATAGATGCCGTAAGCACCCAAGAACACTTCTTCGGCGATTTCAATCAGCAACCGCCGAGTCAGGTGAGGTTCAAGACCTTCGGCCAACGCAGAGATGCGGTCAGTCAGGATCTTTTGAGATTCTTCCCGAGTTGGGTACTTTTGTTCGTCGGTCATGTCTTTTCCAGTGCCAGCAGTTGCTGACCGTATTTGATTTGTTCTTTGATGACCATCTGTTTCAACTCGCGGTGGATGGCGAGTCCCGTATGGGTGAACAGTTGAACCTCATCGTGGAATTTGGTTTGTCCTTCAATCATTCGATCAAAGGTTACTTCGGCTGGGAACTTACCCGCATTGGCAAGTTCGGTATAAAGTCCGTGAAGGATGGGACCTGTTGCATCAGAGAAGCTATACAGCAGATCCGAGTCCCGAATGATCTTCTCGGCCATGAAGCGAGGTTCATGAATAAATGGGAACTCGGTGACAGTGATGAGTTGCCGAACACGCTCAAGCGTGCCACCATCGTCGTAGTACAGACCGAGATTATCGGCAACGTCTTTGTATTCAGGGAGGTCAAGCCAGGTCTCAAGCGCGGCGAGCGCGTCAGAGATATTTTCAACATCCGGCTGGTACCCGCCACTGTGATCGTAATCATGCCACAGTGAAGCGATGATGACTTCAAGGAACGTATAATCCTCAGAGTCTGAAGCGCACTGTTCCTCACCGACCTCAACGTTCCAAATTTTCCAAGCAAGTTGAGCGACACCAAACATGTGTTCGGTATTGTGGTAGGCGTTGATCTTTGCCGGGTTGGTTCGACAGATGTATTCCCACATCGGAGTCAAACCCATCTGGTCCAACTTACGAAAGAACAGGATTTCTTCTACACGTTTCGAAATGGACATAGACACCTCAGTTTTCATCTTTAATGAGTTGCATGAACTCATCGCTTAAAGGCTTATCTTCAATGAGTTTGGCGCTTGGCGTGTGGAACGTTTCAAGCGTCATGCCCTGCTTCAAGAAGAAGCGATGTTCTTCAACAGCACGGGTGGTGCAGGCATGGCAATGCCCGCAGGCCCGCAACCCTCCACCCTCTCCCGTAACTGGGAGTTCACACACCCATGTTAACTTGTAAAGCTCCCCCGGTAACTGCTTGAGGATTTCATACTTGCTTGTGATACGTAGTGGGAAGTTGAGTGGAACAGGATCGCCCACCTTACTGAACTTCCACAAAGAATTCCACGCATCTTGCATATCGTGAAAATGCTGACATATCTCATCGCCCATCACGTAGCCGATTTCCACGCAATCGTGTTTGGTATGGTCGACTACTTCCAGGGCGGTTACAATCCAGCCAATAGCTTGTTTCCATGCCCCATATTTAGCCGCGCCAAATTGAACTTCAACCTGACCTGGGTCCACTTCGGTAATTTGAGCAGGCTTATCTTCTGGCGCGTGTTTTTCAATCCAGGTTTTAATCAACTCACGGTGTTGCTTCTCGCACTCTTGCTTGAGTCGCGGTTGACCACCCTTGGCGTAGAATACATCAACAGCGTGTCCTTCTTTCACTCGATTGTACAACAACCAAGTGGAATCAAGACCACCAGAGAACAACATGAGAATGCGACTTTTATCACCCATGAAGCTTTAGTCCTTATCAGTAAAGTGTAATGTTTCCGATGTCTTTAATATCGCCAGCTTCATTACGGTTGAGTTTGAATAACCATTCGTCCATGATCTTAATTGACCCATATGCGGCACAGCGAGCCAGGGGTACGAATTTGTAATCGAAATCTTTCTTCAGCCAGCAGTTTTCCAGCTGGTCGGAGAGAGTAACGAGGGCAGGGATATTTGGGTTACGCTCACCAACTGACCAGCACTGGAAATGAACAGCCTGTGTATAGGGAACTGTTTTCCCAGTTTCATCTACAGGGATGAACAGCTCAACGTTGGGGTTAGTGAACGCATCGCGGTATTCTCCACGCGAAAGCAGTTCTACGTTTTGTGCAATGAGGGTAGAGTTTGACAATTTGAAGCTCCTTGTTTAACGAATAACAAATGGATGTCCACCTACGTAATGTATTGCTGTAGACACCTTCACTAGAAACAAAAAAAAGACCTGCAGCGGCTAACTGCAGGTTGTGCATCATTTTAATGAAGCGAGTCTGTGCGAATGCGGTACTTTAAAGCCAGCGGAGGTAACATGTCCACCACCACCATACTGCTCCGCCACCAGACTGACATCGATCTTACCCACTTCCCCACGTAGGCTAAACTCACGATATTCCAGTGTGTCGAAGTAAGTTACGCCAAAATCGTTAGTCTTGGCTAGGATGTTGCCGATCTCGGATGCGTACATCTTTGGAGCATTGACGGCCTCAACGGCGTATCCGCCGATCATCATCTTAACGAGATTGTTATCGATCATCACCTTAATGTTCTGCGCTTGTCCACGCAGTAATGCAGTACCTTCCGTCCTGAGGTGGAATTTGGTCAGAGAGTTTGCGACCCAGTGGTCCCACAACTCAAAACTACTAGGGTAGCTATAGATGGCAGTCGTTATTTCGCGAGTACCTTCCAACTTAAACTGCCACAGATCACGATCCTGAACATGGCGAATAATGTCCGGTGGTTGTTGACCTGGAAAGAAATGGTTCCACGCTAGCATCGCACCACTGCGTGTCATATCGAAGCAACATGCGATGGCGGACTCGCCTCTGGCGCGCCGTTTAGCAAATGCTGTTTCGTACCCAAAGAAGTGATCGGAACCATGTTGCATGTCGTTAACGCACCCTGCCGTAAACTTCGGAAAGGATGCGAGTGCCAAAGCTGCCGATTTATGATGGTCGAGCACAAGGACACTTTCAGCCTTATGACTCATTTCCACCAACTGGTCCGCACTGTAGCTGAAGTCGACAATGATGACATGTTTGCCGGTGACGCCAGGTGCTTCACAGCCGTAGTCGGCGCTGAAGAACTCCACGTCCTCACCCACCAGTCCTTTGCGCACCGCCCATGCCGCGCCAAAACCGTCGATGCATTTATCATGGTAGATACAGAGATATTTTTTCTTCTGTTGTTCTTGCATTGTTCACTACCTTTGTTTAAACAAATGACGATAGTTGGTGGAGGCATAAATGCCCACGGCGTAGAGGCATGCAAGAAGCAATACCGCTGGCCAGCACACCATCACCAGCCACACTTGCCAGTCAGGGATGTACGTAATACCCTGGTCTCGCTTATCCCAGTCTTCGGGATACTTACAGAAGATCCAGATCTCGTGAGCAAACAAAGCAATGACGCCAATGAGCCATATTGCAACGCAAATGTAATCGATATAGTCAAGCATGTTTTGCGACCTTATCCCATCCGGGATGTTTCCACTGTGCCCGATCAACCACATTGGCTGTGAGCAAATATTGAGTGCCAAGTTCTAGTGCTAATTCTCGTGCAGCTTGTTTTGCTTCGTTAAGAGTTGGGATGTCAGCCTTGCGGAGTTCATGAATGAAAGAGTTGGTCTCATTGAAGGGACCGCGCTTTCGCGAGAAGTTCATTACAATAGGATTGCCTGTTACGTGCGTCTGTTTAATCTTCCCATTGAGCATCCGGTACAGACGCATCAATGGATCTTCCCTGGACGCCATGGTTTGGATCGAGATGAAGTACTCACTCGTTTCAGGGTAGGTAAACAAGTTGATCTTGTAACCACGACCGTCAGTACCATGAGTGTTCTGAGTAACAAGCTTGCCTTTAAGGAGCATACGCAGCCGGTACTTGTGGACATTCAGGTTAGCGACATACCCAAGCGAGCAGTAGAAGAACTCAACGTGATCTTCAGGAGAGATGGGATAACGTGCTTTAATAAGCGAACCCACTTCTCCATTAACTGCCTGATACAGACGACGCCGTAAGCTATTGGCGCAGAGTACGTCAAAGCGATGATCGGACCGATCACGGATAAGTACCAACCCGCTACTTTCTGGCAGTGACTCTACTTCATTGCGACAGACTTGTTTAAAGTCATAAGAGCCAAATTTCATGATAAGATCCCTTGGTGGATATATAAGCAGATGTCTAAGTTGATACTTACAGCATAAAGACCTGCCGAAGCAGGCCAGTATGGGAAAGGCTACTGCACTGATGTTCCATCCGTCTGCGAGGTCTTTTCCATCATCCTGATGTCTATATGGCCTATTCACCCTTACGAGGGGCTGTGACAATCACAATACGGTACCAGTACAGTATCTGCTGCAGCAGATTAGGCGCCCGCGACACTCACCTATTCACCCCCGCCCGAGGCTTCGGCACGGCGGAAATTACTTAGTGGGTCGCAGGCATAACACTTGAATAAGTCGGCGCCGAAGCGCCGGTCCGCATTAACCGGGTTGTTGCAAGTCAGCCCCTCTCACAATCACAAAACCATTGGAGTCGATTACATCAACCACTGGACTAAGACCACCGTAGTAGCCGTTGTTCGAGTTGTAGCAACCGACCACGACAGAGTCGCGATCTGATCGGATATGGATAGAGGCGGCTTCGGTTTGAGCGTCACCCCACTCTGATCCATTGTCGTGATATTCACACACCACAGACACTAACTGCTCCCCAACTAATGCAGAAAGATCATCGCTTGTTTCCAAGTAACGATGTTCACAACAGCTTTGACCATGGCCGTCATAAATCTCGAATCGATGACCCGATCCCAACACGATGACTAAAGCACCTCGTTCCTCATCCTTCAGACTTTCGTCCAAATAGATTTCACGAATAGTCCGGTCAGCGACAGATACGATATCAAACATTTTGCCACCTAGTAATCTGAGAAAAGCCTTTCTCTGCTACTGATGTCTAATGCAGGTATCGTGCTGGGATAAAGCTAGAATAAGGCGCTCGCGCACCGGCTTCAGTGATCGCAATTGGCCAGCTGCCCTAAGCTTCCACTTACAACCGGTCGCGAGCATTACGGTTTCTCTACATACCTATACGGGTTTTAGTAAGTAGTTACTGGCATACATCTGCAACATAGACGTAGGAACACCTAGCTTGTCGAGATCCGAAATGGTTGCTGTAACGTCATTCAGCACAAGCGTACCATTAGGACGGTAAAGAATACGTACGCTTTGAATGCAATCTGGCATATTTTCACTAAGCCACTTCATTCGAAACAGAGTGAGTTGCGCAATCTCCTCACTGACCGTATTTTCAACCCAAGTGGAACTATTGCGGTGGATGGCCGAGTATGAATATTCATTACACTCATCAACAACTTCCACTTGCCAGCGGCCAGCGGCTGTGTACAGGGAGACCTGATCGACAATACCGCCAAGTCTGTTAGCTACCATTTTCAATAGGTCTGGATGGTAGTTATGGTCACCCATCAAAGGCTTATCGCCACACAACTCATCCAACAGATCTGGATCGACATCTTCTACAGTGCCATTTGGATGGATGACCTCAAGTCCGTACCACTTTGGATAGTTCTCCATTGTGATAACCGGTAGCGCGCCAACAGTTTGACAGATCAGTGGAATCTTTCGCGATGATACAAACGTCATTTTGAAACCCTCGTTATTACCAGCCGAGCCAAGAAAGCTGTTTTGATTCTGGGGAATAACGACCGGACTCACTGCGTTCAATGACCGCCATATGTCCGAAGAGAGCAGGGATAGGCGATGGGTCACCTAACTCAGCAGACCGCTCAGTGCGCAGATGTGCATCGCCAACAACAACGCACACAGTGCCCTTCAGACGATAACGTTCGATCATCTTCACCATGTGTCGTTCACGACGTTTAAATTGCTCAGCGAGCGGTAGGTGGGTCAGTCCGTCTATATCCAGATCAATGCCCACTAACTTAATGTCATGAGCAAGCCCTAATTCATAAATGTCTTTATTCAACCGAGGGTCGCAGAGACCTCCCTCTTTACAATGATGGAGTCTTTGCTCAATGACTTCTTTTGTCAGAGCCACATCGGCATACAGCAATTCGTGCAAAAGGTAATCCGGTTTGATCTTAGCGATCTTTGCATCGATCTTGGTAATCTCCTTAAGCTTAGAATGATCCTCACCGAAGATGTATAATTTTGACATAAGGCTTACCTCGAAGACACCACGGCTTTTTTTTAGCCGTGGTGTATGACGACTTATTGCGGGAAGAAGAACGCCGACGCATTTACCATGATCTGGTCTTTACGTACCATGGGCTCGTACAGATACAACGCGCCTTCTTCATCTTCCGACAACGCCTCAGGGATCTCGCTCTGCCAGATAGCTTCCAGAGGCGTGCGGTTGTGGTTCGTGAGGAGGTAATGCTTATCGGCCAACTTATCGAAAATCACGACTCCTTCTGCCCGGCGCAATGAACCAATTGCTTTGTTCGTTTTGAAGAACTGGCGGAAGATGGAAAGCTGACGATACGTTAGTTCGACCTCGCTGAGTATCTCAGCGGTGTTGATAAACGACGCCGGAAGTTTGAACGAAAGCACATCGTCAAGAGGAGCACCGGGGTTGAAATACTTGTCATCAACCTTGAACTGTACAACCGTCATGGAAAACTTGCGGTTTTCTGTACAAACGATCCACGCAAGACGCGTAGGGTCGACCGACCCATGCAGCACCGGCTGCAGGCGAAGTTCCCCGATGACAGACTCACCGCCAATCGGCAGAAGCATGTCGCTGACAATTTCAACACCCTCACCAACCCATTCACGCTTTGCCTGTACCGGGTATTCGTTAATATCCCCAGGGATCGTGAGACACCAACCATCACGGACAAAATATTTGAATTCTAACTCCACGTCATTCCCCTTGCTTATTTTGGATAGCGGCGGCCAGAACAATACCTCGGACATATTCCGTCAGACGCAGTTCCATCATTTTCTCAACAGCGTATACGCTGCCAAAGACAACACGACCCTGGTCGTCGAGTACAGCACCGAGGTGTTCGTACCACTTACCCGGCCCCCACTTCGACCGATCTTCCATTGCTTCGTAGTGCTCAATGGTTTTCTCGGAGAACTCGCCCATGTTGGCAATGGCCACCACGCCGACTTCGCGGTAGTACTGGTCCATCTTATCCATCAGCGCTTCACCGGCCTTGAAGACGTATTCCTTCAAATCCGATTCACCTTCCTTCACCTTGAACCCGTACACCTTGAACAGGCTGCGGATCAATTTGCGCCGAGCATTTGTGAACGCCATAGATGCACGTTCACCGGCCACTGCCACTTTTCCCCATACACTAAGCATATCGGCTACAGGCGGCGCGGTTGGCTCAGTGATGGTGTACTTCTGATGATGCTTAGCCAGCACTTCCAAGGCGATCATCTTAGCAGACATGGGGAGTTCGCTAAGGAGTTCGTTGATCACCTTATCGTGCATTTCTATAGCTGTTTTATCAAACAGGACTTCTGGAGTATCCATGTCAGACGTCCCCTTTGTGCGCGTCTTTATCCGTGACGTGCTTGTCAAAGGCTTTCTTCATCCGGCGGATATACCGCGTCAGATGCGCCAGAGCAAACGCTACGACTACAGTTAGCGTAAGGCTGTAGAACGTCAGAAGCGTTATAAGGACCGCAGGTCCTGCAAACACGGTAAGCATGGGGAGTAGGTGAATGAAGTCAGTACTTCCCATGCTTTCAGACCGCCAGGCATACAGGCTTCCGATGTGTTCATACCCGGTAAGCTTGGCGATGAATATGCTGAAGCAGTTATGGCACTGACGTGGTTGCTCATCGATCCACGACCAGGTGATGTTCCAGAGCACGGCACCCAGCCAGATGAAAGTATAGGTCATGAACAACAACCCACCGAAGAACAACCCCCGACCAAGGTTATCCAAATACGATCCACTAAAATCAGTGGCGTGTGTGATTAGTGGTTCAAGCATGGCTACAGTCCTTGCTTAGAGCGTTCGAAGATAGCTTCGGCGTCGTTCTTGATAGAACGTACTGCGCGTACGCCGCCCTTGACTTCAGTCCAGTCCTGATCCGGACCAACGCTTGCCATAGGCTGACCATACAGCGTAGCGCCATCGTACATGTACCAGGCGGCGCTGAACCCATCGTCGTCCAGCACAAAGTGGGTAGCGTCTTTAGGCGGCGTGAGTTTCAACATATCTGCAACATTCATGGTTCTCTCCTGGCTTCTATTTGTAACGACTGAATAAGCGTTACGGTTTTAATTTCAGTAAGCACTGCCCAGTTTTTGGCTACCAGCCACTGAGCAATGTTGTAAGCACTTTCACAGGTTTTTTGATGCTTGTCCACGATGCGTTGAATCACATCGTCTGGAGCAAGAACTGTCAACGTTACGATCTCTTCAGCACAACCTGTAGTCAGCACTAAAGTTTCACCGTAACGCTCCGTAACCTTAACACTGGGCATTAGTCGGACACTTCAATAATGATGTCGATGGTCCCGTTCTTTGGTTCGTCCGCCGGTGAGTAATTGATGATCCCATTTTCTTCGGTGAAGTCAAACTCGTAATTGTCTTCAAACAAACGCTTACGATTGACAGCGAAACCTGGGTCGGTTTCAGAAACAGGCGTTACAGCAATGCCCATAGAAACCAGACATTCTTTGACGTCGAGAACGCCTTCGCCAAAGACTTCGGCACGAATGGTGAGGTTCACCAACTTCAACTTGTTCGACATTTAAACCTCCAGAGTGCCTTTAGGGTTACCTGCGGCTTTGTACGTTTCCAGTTCGTCACTGAGGCGGATCACTTGACGTGACAGCCAGCGAATGCGTTCTTTACCACCGGTCATGTAGGCGATGGGCATTTTACCTGCGCCTGAAAGCAGATCTTGAACCGGTGGGAACACGTCGTAGTTCATGAAGATGGCAGTGGCGAGGGCATCGTCAGTCATGTCACCCAACGCCAAATCAGCACGCTCTTTATCGAGGTAGTTGACGAATGGGTCTTTTTCACCCTTCAGCTCATGGCGGGAAGCTGGCGTGCCTTCCCACTTCATCAAGCGGCCTTCAAGCGTAACACTGTAGCCTTGCGAACTACTCAACTCATTACGCAGATAAGTATTTTGTTGCTCAAGCTCTGTGATCTTTTTATCGAACAGTTCTTGCTGAGTGTACTTGCCGGCGAGTTCAGCTTCGAGTGCTTTAACGCGGGCATGTAGGTTGGAGAGCTTGGACATCTTCTTGTTCCTTCTTTAACTTCAGGGCGGCTTGTTCGGCGATATGTTTCTTCATACGTCGCCAAGTGGTCGTACGGCGGTCAGGATTAGAGGTGACGTAACCCGTCCTCTCTTTACCTTCTGTGTCGGTGTAGGCGAACGCACCGCGCGGTAATGGCAGCTTGGTCATCGTTAGTCACCTAGAGTCTTCGAGGCAGGTTGTAACGCTGAGACTTGCTGAGAGTGAGAAGAACTTTGGCCAGATATTCACCTTCCGTATCGCCAATCTCACGAGCGTGGTCGATACACCACTGCACATGACAGTCCTTGATATTGTCATCAGCAAGGACAATGTGTAAAGAACCCCACGCTGGATTCTTGCTCAGATAGTTAGCGAAGCGAATCAGATCTTCGCCAGAAACTGGTTTGTTATTTGGAGCGGTCATTTTCAAACTCCTAGTCGGCAATGAATGTCATTGTTACCGATCCACAAAATCCAGACTTTGGTAAAGCGTCCAGAAAGACGTGACCGACATTACCTACGTAATCAATCGGGTGATCGTGAACAACTTCTAGGTATCCTGAAAAGTGCGGATGGTCCTTCAGGAACTCATGTGCTGTTGCAGACCGTGGATGCCGAGGCATTTTATCAGAGTTCCGATAGACCCTTGGTTGATAACTGTCCAGCATGGATATTGCCGCAGCCCGCGACCCAGTTAAAATACGGGCCATCCGCAGAGCTGAAAGATCGAAATCAGCAGCAGCTATATCAAATACATTTGTCATTAAAAGCTATCCTTATTAATGCGGTAGGTTTTATCAATCTTACCCTTAGTGCCTTTATTGACAGTCAGGGCTTTGATACGAATCCGCTTACCGCTTTGCAGAGTGCGCCAATGACCGGCACGTTCGTGTTCACGAGGCGAGGCGTGAGTACCACCCAAGTGTTCGGTTGGACGTTTGATAACGCCAGACATCCAAACAACGCTGACACCATCCTCCGTCTTCATCTCACCTGCTGTGTGCAAGTTGCCGGAAGGTCGGACGATGATAATTTTCTTGTTATCAAGTCCGTGCAGCAATGCGAGGATGGCGTTCAGGTATTTCTTGAACTGGGTTTTTACTTCTTTGTACTCATCCTTACCCAATGCGTCCAAGACACCTTTAGGATCTACGTACATTACTTGTAGCTTCCCAGTAGAATCATGCTGGACGCGCTGAATGATGTTACGGTAGACCCACTGACTTTCGTCACTCACCTTGTAGAACATGGTGACCAGAAGCACTGGCTTACCGTTGTTATGCATCTTGTTCTGGACGCGGTGCTGTTTAACACGAACCAGAGCCTTAGCGCCCTTATTGTCAAACTCGAACACGCAGTTCTGGAATGGCATTTCAAGTGGAGTGGTCATTGCGTTTTGATCAAACTTGTAGTTAGCATTATCGCCAAACACAAACCGACTGGCCTCAGCAGACGCAACGTATTCATTCAGCATCTCTGAAGACGCAGTGAGCTCAAGATCGTTGATGTATTCCATCACGCCTTGCATGATAGCCGAGTGCTGAACCTCTGGCTTCATTAGAACATCCATGGTGTTATCCATACTGCCACGGCCGAGCATCATTTGATCGAGCTGATTGTCTTTGATTAACATCCGGTCACGAAGGTTCTTCAAAGCGTTACGGTTATACGCTTCTCGGCGCAGGCGATCTACTTCTTCAGGGTGTTCGTGCGCCATAGCCAGAGCCATCTTACGACCCATGTACTCGACGGTTTCTAATGAAGTATCGCCTGTAAGGGAGTACTTAGCGCTAGTCATGAGAGGGACGTGCTTTGGAACAGGTGTGCGATTGTCCACAGTAGGACTCCTTAAGTAAGTTGTTCGAGTCGGTAATGTACGACCAAGGAACCGTTACCTAAACAAAAAAGAACATAAGAAACCAGCCAGGGAATTACCCCTGGCTGTATGCTGTTAGCTAGCGTTAAGCACCTGATTCAAACGATCACGCAAACGGGTTACATCGGCGGTATCAAGGATGGCGTATTTTTGGTTATCTCGAATATCTAAAGCCGCTCTTGACGCACATGAAAAATCTAAAGGTACTTCTTCACCCTTCTTCAGTTTCTCTATCTGGTCCCAATACTCGGCATTTACTGACGCCCCTACCTCCAAAGCACCGGCGTCAAGCGTGTCGTAACAATAGTCGTTAGGTCCGACATTGCCAGCTTTGATATAAAGAGTGTTGAGCCCGATATCCTGCCCGTGTTCTTCAACGATTCCAAAAACGACCTCACCTTTAATGGCGAGAAACTCTTCACGAGATACAATTTTCATAGTGGTTTATTTAACCTTATAGTGTTTGGTGACTTTACCGGCAGCTCCAGCATTGACGACGTGTGCCTGAACCCAGATTTTCAAACCAGACTGGTAACGGCGAATGTGACCACGACGTAAATGCTCACGACGTTTAGCACCACCCGAAATACTTTCACTTCGCTCGTTTGCCCCACGGGACGTGTAGACAATTAGTTCGTGATAATCGTCGTAAGGTAGTTCACCTGAACGTCGGCCAGCTAAACGTTTCTTGTTGGGTTTCTTTTCTGCCTTTACATTAGAACAGCCCAATGCCTCTAACAACTCAGCAACTGCTTTAAATGCAGGCTTAAGAATAGTGAGACCAACGGCCGGAGCAAGCGCTTTGTTTTCTTCTTCGGTATGGTCTTTATAAGCAGCCATTCCTGACATGCGCGTAGGTGTGATGTTTGCTACTACGTCTAGGTCAGCACCAAGCTTGTTAGAGAAACTCATCTTGAACGGCCACAGTGTCCAACGACCAGCATTCTGACCGCCGGGGCGAAACTTAGATGCAAGTTGTACCGTAATCGTTCCATCCAATGCTTGTTCAGCAAATACAATCTGGTGACTAAAAATGTTGTTAGCGAACGACATCTTCTCCATCTGCGCACCAAGATCATCCCAACCAATATCTGGATTGTACTCAGATTCAAACTCAAGTGTGATAGAAGGGTACGGAAGACGCATCTCTTGACCAAGGCTATCACCGCCGTTATCGAGGATGCGTCCATTCAACGGAAGTACGAACCTTTCAGCATTTTGAAAGTCTCGTTTAGCGATTTCACCAAACGCTCTATTCTGATCCTTATCTCTAGGATCGTAGGTTGCAAACTTTGCGAAGTTACGAAACAAGTCCATGAGGCAATCCTTCTACAGTGTCAAATAAGAAAATATACAGCATAAATAAGAAGAAATACCTCCCCTGTCCATTACCTGCAGTACGGAACTCAGCTAACCCGTCAAGGCCGCTGGAACACAACTGGTCAATGGAATTTACATCGGGGAGGGTAGAACCTACGACGTGTATGCGCACGAAGCAGTATGCGCTGATATTGATCAGCGCCTTTCTGGTGAGCGGTTATCCCGACTCAGGCATTGCGATATGTTTTAGCGACCGTGATGGATACACTGCCCAATGCAGTGCCCGTACGGTAACGCGACCGAGCTTGATTTCCGAAGGTCTATTCCAGGTGTTCAGTAAGATGGAAATCATCCCGTGCAGGCCCCAGAAGCCTGCCGTGGAGATAACCACTTGTTTCACACGGAAGTAAATGGCAGACGGCACAAAGGCGCCCGGCAAACTACCCCGAATGATCCATGACCACAGGGTTAATGAACAGACCAGCAGAGGGATAATCCACCAGAGAAAAATCTCCATGCAGTTTCCTTACTGTAGGTCAAGTGTGGGTTTTGCATATTAGGGATATTGCAGGTATTTTGTTACTGGTACGTTAAACCCAGTTAACGACACCCATCTCGCCGGATATACGAGTGATGATGGGCTCTTTGTCAGTGTCTGTATAGTTCCAGTGTTCGAAGGCTTCCTTGATGTGCTGGAGGTGCAGCTCGATGAACTTGGCCAGAGGTACGACCTTTGTCATCTTGATCACTTGACAACGATCAGAGCGGTGCATCCAGAAGGCAAACAGATGATCATCTGCTTCACCGTAAACCATCACGTCATCGGCCGCTTCAGAAAGATCGTTAATTGACATCGTTTCAGCGATCTTCTTGTAACGATCCACCTTATTGACGATTTCAGGAAAAGGCTTTTTATTGCTCCGCATATCCAGGCCGTAGCAGTTCATGAGGTAGGCTTCACGATTGGAGCAGACGTTGATCAGAGGAACCAGGTGATGGCCGCACACGTAGTCCACGGAAACATCACTTGGCATGTCCTCGCCTTTCTCAACGATGTCTGTACGGTATTGAAACTCGTCCAGACGCCCTTCTAAATCAGACCAGGTGAGTTCCATGGTTTACGCCTTTGGGTTGTAGAGTCGAAGCGTCGCACAGCCTTTGTAGACTTGCGAACTCACCTTGCTCAGGATGTGTGCATCATAGCTGTGGCCAGGCTCGATACGCCGCCCTTCAATGAATTGAATGGTTACGTCATTCGTGGTGAACTTCACGCCGTACATGCGCTCCAACTCGGCTAGCGCCGCCTTTGTGTCGAACTGACCTTTGACTTCAACGATGGGTGAGATGTTCCGAAACAAGGCCGGTAGGCTGACCATCCGATAAGGTTTGTAAATGCTGCCATCTTCGGTCTTGAAAACGGCATCGTAACCTTGTTGCCATTCTTCATGATTAGTGACTGGGATAACACTAGTCTTACTCAGGTCAACGCCGCATAGATCAGCGAGCACTTGGAGTTGTTCATCTTTATTGATTGGCATGTTTATCTCTTCCAGGTATAGACGTAATGATCGGGGTCATTATGAATGAAGGGTTTCATGTAGCTAATTTCGTGAGGATGTACAGCGAACGTCTTGCCGTCTGTTCTACCTTCATGACTCACGGAATAAGCGTGTTTACCGTCAAGCATCGACTCTCTGCGGACGATTAACTTATCCGCAAACTTACAAAGCCTTCCGCCCGGACTATCCCCACTTGCAGGCTCATCAATCTTCCGGACGGCGTACACGACATCATCAGGCTGGTATTTCGGCATGTGCCGTCCTTAAGAGTTTAATCGTACCATGGCGTATTGGCCTGGATCAAGTGGGTGACCTTGGAACCCCGGTCCGCCAGGGAATAATCCAGCTTGTTGCGTTCCTTAGGTGCGTGGATGGCCACAGTGCAAGAGGTCATTGTTAAACTCCTTAGTGTGTAAGCGCGGAGAGAAAGTGCGAGCTTGATTTCCAACGCAGGTACATGACCTCACGTTCACGAGCACGTTCTTTAACGCGACTCTTTGTTTTACGCTCGGCCTTGCCACCCTCGTAATATGCCCACTCTTCAGACTCAGGGGTGGTGTACTGATGATCTTTCAATTTTAGCAAATCGGTCTCCGCGTCGAACGTCAAAATTGAAACGCCGCGAAAGGTCGAGGTTTTGCTTGACTTGATGAGAAGGTAACCAGATCCGTTGATCGTAGCCGATGAAATCTCCACCTCGGATAAAGAGAAGTTCGTCATGGCAGTATCATTGACCAGGTCAAGGAGTAGCTTCGGGTCAATTTCATTAAAACCAAGCGCGGGATTTCGCGGGATAAAATAATTTGACAATACGTCAAATAGGTTACTGACCAGTGGAACGTTTTCACGCCCAAGTTTTTTGTAAAGGGTCTTTTCGATAGACAACAAGTTACCGGCCAGAAAACCCTTTACAAGATAGCTGGTAGGTGCTGTGACTTGACCGAGGTAGATCTTTTTCTTACGCATGGTTAAATTCCTTCGATACCAAAGACTTTGGCGATGTTGTGATAAGGGAGGGAGGGGCCATTTTCCATAGCTGGGTACCGTTCAAGAATCCGCTGACCTTGTTCAGCTGTGATCCTCCGAGCGTGTCGCCAGCCGCGTGTGCTATACTCGCCGATTATAAGGTACCCTGCTTTAACGCGTACGTCTGTAACGTATCCAACACACCAAGGATCGCCAGGGTCCGCATCGCTATAACGACTAGCAAATACGTATTCGCCTGGCTTTATATCGTCAGTCACTGCCGGAATTGTGATAATTTGGTGAGCGTAATTATCGCCTGCCATGATTTGTTTCAACAGGAGTGTAAACGGTCTGAAGTGAGGTGTTGGAACTTGGAACAAACAATGCCAATCCCACACACTGCATTTGTCTGGCTCCATCAGCTTAGGCATTGCATCATCGGCAACAGTAGCCTTGACCCATAGCGTAATCCACTGGGTACCATCAACGATGTCGTCAGTAGCCGCAAATGGTAGAGAAACTGATAATAGAGTCATCCCTGTTTCTTCGAGCACTTCGCGCCGCGCGCAAGCTTCTACGCTTTCACCGTATTCCAACCCACCACCTGGAGGGCACCATGTGTTAGCGCCATGACTGCCTTGACGTATACCTGCCAGGATAGTATCGTCGGCGCAGGATTCGCGGCGGATGAGAATAGCGACACCTACTTTAATCTGACCTGTCATCTAAACCTCTTCTTTAGTCATGTCGGGTTTCCAACCACATTGGGCTTGGACTAATTCCCACACGCCAGAACCTTGATTATACTTAACGCGTGGTTTTGTAGATTTTAGCTCTTCCTTTAAACGATTGAGCTCAGCGTTGAGGAGATCGATCTCCTGTTCGAGGTTGTGGACAATACGTTCCACCATCGGTTTGACTTCACGATAGTAGCTGTTGGCAGTGCGATCCTCATGGGAAGGTCCGCCGCAAAACGTATCCATGCCAGACATCGCGTAGGTTGTATCCGGCCAGTTGATCTTAGTTCTCATTGCTAGCCACTTCCTTCAAATAGGTCAGAAGGTTGTTAGCGCCAACTTCTGTGGTTACCTGACCTAGTGTAATTTTTTCACCTGATCTGAGGGTCCAAACTAGATCCCACACAGGGTTGATCTGACTATTCAGATCACCTGTTGACTCAACCGAATAATCGTCTACATCACGAGGTTCTGTGATGTGGTCAACTACGCTAACAATGCTCATCATCAAGTGGGGTTCGTTACCATCGACAAGAACCGCAAGTGGGCCTTTTGAGTGGCTGTGGATTTCCAACGTGGGAAAACCATTCCATGATTCTCCACGGTTACTGTGCAGATCAAATTCTTTGTTCATTCGAGCACCATTAATAGAAGAACTTGAGGAGTTGAGATAAACAGAGATGTGGGTGACGACGACGGTCTGATAAACAGTGGCTTTACTCCAGCCACATCTTCAATCATCTTCATCAGTTCAGAAAGCGTTCTCAACGAATAGCCGATCGGTAACATTTCAGACATTTCATGAATACCCTCATCGTAAGACAAGTAAATGTCCGGGAACGCGGCATCCGCGTCTTCCTTAAGGAAATGATCCGGTACTTTTACAGGGACCATAAGGTTGATGGAAGTACCCGCATCCTCTTTCTTTTCTTTAATCAGGACATGTTGCGCTTCACTGGTAGTGTTAAGGTCGTTCAGTTGTTTGCGAAAGCGCTCAATCAGGGCAATCTCGTTTGCATTGAAGTTGTTCATAAATAAACCTAGTTGTGTAAAAAAGAAAGCATATAGCCGGGGCAATGCCCCGGCTATATGTCGTACAGTTACTCGGCGGACGTAGCTTTAGATACCCTGCGTCTTTTAGGCGCAATGATTTCCAACTTCACACCACCGGCGCTATCATGAGTCAGTTGTACGACACCACCCTCGCTGTAAACATCCCTGGCCAGTTTCGACAAGGATGCATACTCAAGCATGGTAGGTTTAACCAACCGGCGATAGGTCTGGAGTATTTCGGTGACGCTCACTTACTTAACCGCTTGTGCCTGACGCACGTTACGCACGATGGCCTTGTCGACGACGGTCTGAAGAAGCTCAGCATCGTTTTCGTCCATGCCTTCGAAGAACGCGTTGTTATACACGAACTGAGCGCGCAGGCAATAGGTGTCCGGCCTCAGTGTGGTAGAGGTTTCGATACCGTTGGTCGAGAGAACCTCGCAGGTCTCGTACAGCGGATTGCTGTTCGAGTCCTTAACCTTCTTGAAAGCACTGACATCGATCTCGCCGATGCGCAGGTCTTCTTTGAATTCACCGGTAATTTCGCCAGAGATCTTGCCTTGACGGCCAACGTAGATCAGACCAGCGATAGGGATGTCAATACCACCCTTACGGATCTTGCCTTCAGCAGTAGCCTTGACGGCCCAGCGCCAGTTCTTGAACCCGACGATGTTCAGATCTTTGTAATCTTTGTCGATATTGCCGAAGTTACGCAGGGTGACTTCAGCGCCGGAGCCGTCAACAATGGCAACGCCCATGTTCTTGTAGTCGCTATCAGACAGGTCGGCAAAGTCTTTGACCTTGCTGTTCTTGCCATGAATCCAATAGATCGCTTCCTGGTGAGCATCGGTAGTGGAGATGTCAGTCGGCATCGGACGCGAGGTTACCGCATCGTTTTGCAGGATCGCAATATCGCACTCGCCGGACTTCAGGCGAGTGGCGGAATCGACGGAACCTTTGGTGTTGACGAACTTGACCACCACCAGACCTTTGGAGTTGGACTGGATCTCGGTACCAACAACCTGGCCGATTTGGCTGTAGTAACCTTCAGCAGCGCCGGTGCAGAACTTCAGCTCTTTTGGTTCAGAGGCAAGTACCCCGAACGAGATGGCCATCAAGGCCAGGACAGCGTAGAACATTTTCTTCATCGTCTTACTTCCTAGTGGGTATTGCGGGTTATTGTTTAATGGTTACGGGAACGCCAAGCAGCAGGAGACCTTCCAACAATGAAGTTGGCGGTTCCGGCAGCTGACGCATTGCTTCAATACGAGCGTCTAACTCAACCACTGCAGCGTTGTAGGCGGAGTAGTTGGGAACGGACTCAGGTTTAAGTAAAGTAACGCCAGCCGTTTGAGCACGCTTTCGTTTCCAAAGCTCCATTGTGTCGAGATGGGAACCGATGGTCATAAACCCTCCTAGCGATCGATTGGCTGCGGGAAACTGAAGGGGCGCTTGATGCGAGGTTTCTGCCACACGCCCGTTGTCATGTAGCGACGTTGCATGAGGTTAGGTGTCATCTCGATCATGGCGGGATCGCGAGAACCTTCTGGAAATTCGACCTTCGCATTACCCGCCCAAACCACGAGTGGTACAGGCGTGGACTTAGCGCGGCGTAAATACCACACGATCATTCGAATGTTTGTATCTGGGTGACGCAGGTGGTGAATTGTGTGACACACGATCATGCCGCCATGGACAGCCCGATACGCAACAAACTTACTGCGCGAACCGTCTGTATCAAGGAACATCTCGTATTCCCGTCGGACCTTACCCCTGTAGCCACATCGAAAGTCAGCTTCCATCATCCGGGTTGGATCACCCAAGAAGTCTTTCGACGTTGGTTTTTTATTTGGATCACGACCGCCCATTAGTAGCCCCTATTGGTTACCAGAGGATTTACACATGGTGATGATAAGCTGTTCGATCAACTCATCAGCCTTAGCTAAGTCCTCAGTAAATATCGTTTCAACAAGCCCGTCGCTATCAACAGTCCCAGCGATCGCCTTCGCGCCAATCAGTGCAGCGTACAGTTGAAACTCCCAAGAGGATTTACCAAATGGGCGTTTGCTGTCAAAGTTTGACTTAGCTTGCCAAAGATGAATCAACAAGCTTTGAAGGTAATTGCGGATGGACGATTTAGGACCGCCTTTTTCGAACTGCCATTCAAGATCAAGCAGTTCGTCGTGAGTTAGCTCAGTTGCCATAGCGACCCCTAGGACTTACCGTCAGCAGGAGTTGAACACATGGCGGTGATCAGGCCCATCGTGATATCGAAAGCCTTCTCGCGATTACCATCGCCCTTTTCCCAGCCAAATGCGTTGACGTCAATGTCGCCCTCGACAGCTTTAGCGGCAACAAGGGCTTCGTAGAAATCCCACTGCCAGCCGCTATTACCCCATGGCCATTTGCCGTCGAACCTTTCGCCCTTTTCCCAAAGAGTCAGCAGAAGCTGACAAAGGAAATCGCGGATGCGCGCCTTGCCTACATCGCGGAAGTCCCATTCGAAATCGAGCAGCTCTGGATTCTCGCAAACAATCGGCGCCGGTACGAACCGCACGCCGTTGATCAGAACTTCAGTCATTTAATCGTCCGCCACTTTGGGACCCTGGGTAACGCTGACCACACCACTAGCAATCAGAGCGCTCAATGGCACAGGTTGCTTGTAGTTCATGGTTTCGTTCTGACGAGCTTCTGCTTCACGGTACTTGGGTACCCACAGCGGGAAATCAAGACTGGTCAGCATTTCAAGGTCAGCGTAGACGTAACCCACCACGAACCACTCGTAGCCTTCATCAAGCTCAGCCACCAGGGTAATGTATAACTTACCGGTCTTCGGATCTGTTTCAAACCCGCTGGCCGCAAACTGGTGGAACCCAGGGCGTTCGGAGAAACGGCGAACAAAACCGAAGTCAAGCAAAGCCTCTTTCGAGGTGGCTGTAACGTTTTGGCAATCAGCCTCAACATATGCAGGAAGGTGTTTAACAAAACGGAACGTCGTGCTGTTCACGCGGGCTTCTTCTTCAGCCATCTGTTCAGGGTTAGCGATTACCAGGACCTTGCCTTGTTCCGGTAGTGAGATGAACAAACTGCCGATCACCATCTTCGCATGCATTATTTTGGTGACGATCTTGGTCATGTTGTCCATGACGGCCTGGAGATCATCGGTGACTTGCAGTTCGACGGTATGGTGCTGCCACATGGCGCCGACTTTCACAGTTGTGGTAAACTTGCCGGTGACCTGGCTGCAGAAATTGTGTTCGACCGAAGTGATCCAAGCCAGCAGATCTTCCCACTTATAAATGCAGATTTGTTCGAGCATGGTTAAACCCCTTACGATGTCAGGATGTATTTTATATTGTCTTCTGTGAGCATCTTTTGGATCTCCAGAAGTTTTGTTGGTACGCGGATTTCTTTACCGAAGGCGTGATAAACAACTGTCAGAGCTATTGCGTCCTCCATCCGTTCACAGCCTTTCGTTGGTGAAAGACCCTTAATGGAGGCCATGTTTAATGACCCTGCAGCGCTCCCGTAGCTTGTGGAGATTTTGTATTTGTTGAGATACGGGCCAAGCTGTGCCCAGTTTCGGGTAGGTTCCCAGCGGCCATTAATCCTTGAGTCAGGACCCTCGTGCCAGAGTTTCCATTCCAGATCGACAATGACGGCACGCTGTTCCGAGCAGTAAATCAGCTTTGCATTATTGCCGGGATAGGTACCATCGTGCATGTTAAAGATCGGTAAGCCTTCCGTTGCTTTTGCAAGCGCCCAATCCAACACCACGCCGGTCAACAACGGGTCGTCGATACGAAGATCAGTCAAATCCAGATTTGGATCGCCATCAGGATATTTCATCTAATAATTACCCCTAATTAAAAAAGATATTTACCGTACGTCACATACGCAAGGTACAAAGAACCGTACTCGCGGATTTCATCAATACGGTTCTTCGCCCATGCCCACGCCGGCAACTGAGGATCACAGGTATCAACGGTGCTCTGATGAAGCTTGAGTTCTTCATCCAACTGCAGAGGCTTTATACCGTTGCAGACATGCTGGCACATGTAGTCGTACTGAGCCTTGGTGATGGGCGATGTTTCAGCGGATGTCAACGTTGGACTATATACGGGCTGGTTCGTTACAGGCTTCGTATAAGGACTTGGAAGATCTTTCTGCATCCGCATCTTGGCCATGAGATTCAGCTCCCATGCCGCAGGCTTTACCGTGTGAGCAGTCAACAGCTTACCAGCGCCCATAGCGTGCGCTGTAGTGATCGCTATTGCTTTGGCCACCTCATGCGTCACGTCATGGCACAGAAACCGCTGATCGAAGTCACCGGCACTTACAGGCGCATAGGTGTTGAGAAACTCACGCAGGGCGTAGTTGTTGATGCGGTGAGTACGCTTGGCGAAGTCGTTCATATACGCAATCATGGACGACACGTCATACGCGGACGGGGTCAGTGTGGTGAGCACCAGATGAAACAGACCCGTAGCGCGGTGGGTCAACACTACCACGCAATAAGGTTTATCTTTGTGGATGATACTCATTTCTTACCCTCAAAGAATGCTTTGAAGACATCGCTGACTGGCTCTTTACTACCCGGTGCAAGGTCATGGAAATGCACTTCATTGATGACAGTGATGTGTGGTTTTCGGTCTGTCAAAGAACCCCGCTCGGCGCGACTGATGGTTTGAAGCTTAGGTAAGTCGATCACCTGAGCTACGCCGTAAACCGCACGCCGGTTGTAGAGATCGATGTACTCTTCCAGCTTCGGAAGGTTACGTTCTGCACGTTTACGCGCAGGATCATCGGGAGGGGAGTGCTTGATCAAGTCGCGCATCTCTTCCAGTTCTTCTTTGGCTTCGATATCGCTAGTGCCGGCGTAGGCATGGCTGATGAGTTTCAGCTCCTGTTCCAGAGTCAGAGACAATGATTCTTCAGCTTCGTTGCTCATACCCGATCCCCTTGAATGTAGGATGATTGTCCAGGTTTGTGAATAGCGGCGCCTTCAACGCGCTGCACGCCCAGATCGGCAATAGTGCCAGAGAAGCCTTTGCTTTCAAACAACTGTACTTTGAAGTACAGCAGATCGAGGCCGAGAACGTTCATTACCGAATGACCTGCAGACAACTGCAGTTCATATTCGTTGTTGAGCGCCCAGAACCGATCTTGCTTAATTTCTTCACTAGCCTTCTCGGTGGTGAGGCCTTCGTACATCAACATCCGCTGTTTTGAGTTCATCAGCGTGATCTGGACGGGATATGCATCATCGCCGACCACAACCATAGCGGGATGACCTTCTTCTGCAAACTTCTCGCCCAGGACTTTAAACTGAGCGTAGAGGGATTCGAGGTATTCGAAATGCTCGCTGTAGTCTTCGGCATCCAGAATGGGTTTGATGATATCGTCACGGACCTGATTGCAGCAGTACTTACGGAACCGTGTAATGATCTTCTTGAGTTCTTTACGGTCAGAGTGGAATGCAAAAATTAGCGCTAAGCGCTCCATTGCGGTAGAGGCATTATACATCGTGACTTACTCAAAAATACAAAAGGTAAACGCTCACGGCTTGTCCGTGGGCGCTATGTTGTTACTTCTCGAATGGGGCGTAGATGCCGATGCTGGAACCACCCTCGATGTTGACAAGCACCGCCATGCGGTAAGTGCTATCTGGGTAGGTTTCCTTTACAAGCAAAGCCTCACAGTTCTTCAACGTCTCACCGCTCTGGTCAGCGATCAGCAGCAACTCCAGACCGTCCTGAAGATACTCGTGCGCAGCGGTTGGGTTTTCCAACAGATAGAGGTTGAGTTGAGCACAGCCCAATTCGCCCACTACGGTCATGATGACTTCGCGGTCAAACGAAACTTTAACTGACATGGAAGTAGCCTCTATTTACTGCGGATTGATTTGATGGTGATGGTTTCATCAGAATCAGGGAAGGTGATGTCCAATACGTACCGCCACCGACCATCTGGAGATGTTGACTTCATCAACAGGTAAGTCAGATCCCGAGGGTTTTCCTCATCCGGATCGGATGGGTAGAGGACTACTGACAACCAGCCAACGACCGATGTACTTTGTTCGGTTCCCTCGTTGGTCAAATCTTCAAGTAATCCATGAAGAAATTTTAAACCGCGACCGGAACGAACCGTTTCAGCCCCTGGTGTAACTTCCGTCATTTAAGGACCTCATCATCAGGCAGTGCAATGGCGTCGTCCACATCGCTGGCCGCGCTGGCCATGTGTTGAGCGATCAGCTGAGCCGGTGCAAACTCAGACTTGCTGGAGGCGAAGGCGTACAGCGCGAGAGTCACCATCCAGTCAGGTTCGTTCTCGACGTTCATCAACAGGTCAGCGATGCGGTTAAGCAGCTCTTCTTCACTGATGGTCAGGACGTTGACGCCCGCCTTCTTCAACGCGATGTGTTTAGACATCATGGCTTTGTTGAAGATCTTCAATTGTTTGCTCAGGGACATCATTTACCATCCTTAAATTTACGATCCCAGTTGATCTCTTTAGACCATTCTGGTTTATTGGTTACAGGACGTTCTTGCTTGCGATAATAGTCGCCGATAGGGACCCTGTGCAAGACCACACCTTCATTCATGAGGACCACCTCATCACGGAACAGATCACCTGGATGCTGCACGGTGCCGTGATGGAGTTGAATCACATCGCTTTTGTTCTCGCCCATCTTTTCGATGAACTCTGCCACATGAGCACGCGTCAGGTAGTCGTTCTGACGGAAGTTTTCTAAAGCCTTTCTTACCAACTCTTCGCCATTGGCGACGGTAACAGAAAGAGTAGCCATGATAACCTCACTTACATAAAGCCGCGTGAGAAATAGCCGCAGCCTTCTTGTTGATGATGAAGGTATACGAATCAGCAGGAATGTTTAAAAGGGTATTGTTCGAGCTTAACGACTAGAGGATAAGCTGGTTACCAACTTCTCAAGAAGCGTTTTCTTGATAGTGATTGGTTTGTTCTCATCCAGGATGCGGATGGTGGTATTGCAGCAACGCTGATCACGAAGATCAACACGAGGTAAACGACGACGGGTCTTTTCAGCATCACCGTCAGCGGAAATAATTGTTACGTCTTTAAAGCCAGCATGTTCGAGGGCTTCTTGAATCATGGCTGCGATCAGGGTCTTACCGGCTCGGTTGGTGCCACGCAGTTCGATCTCGATTTCAAGCGCTTCTACCGGCTCACGTTTAGTGACCGTTACGTTGCGAATGGTCATGCTTCATTCCTTCTAAGAAGCCAGCTCGATTAACTCTCGGCAAGACACGTTGCTTTCGATATGCAGTTCCAGCAGGGTCAGCAACATGTCTTTACTGAAAGCACTGAGCTGCGGTAGTACAGACTCATCGTCACCCGCAAGTAACGCGATGATAGTACCTTTAACAATACCCGCGCCGATGAACATACCGGCGGCCATTGCAATAACAGCAGGACTACCTTCGGAGAAGTCCACAAGGTTTTTAGCAATGTGGTTAATGTTATCAGTCGACATGGAAAGATGACGGACGTGGTTAGCAATGTGCGCCGTCTTAACGAGCATGACCATTGCTTCTTCAGTACCTTCGAAGATCGTGATGTCAATACAGCCCATGACATCAGTCTGTACAACAACACGCGTTGGCGTGACTTCCATCAACTGCCCGCCGAAGCCCAGCTCGCAGCTAATGAGTACGTTAAGCGACTTACTTAACGTCCACGACTGCTCGCTGTTGTAAACGTCCCCACCGCCTTTGTTGCGATTTTGAGTTACTGTGATCATTGTTCGGTATCCTTTTTTGTTACTGCTTCGTGAAGCCACTCACTTTCTTCAGCGATTACCGCATAGTCGAGGACAACTGTAATAAGCTTCAACTTGCAGGGGCTCAAGAGCTGAGTGGTCAGCTTGCGACTTTCTGGGTCGAAATTATAAACGGAGGCAACCCAACCTTTTCCAAGCAACCGCTTGACACCCGTCCACCAGATCCGCCCCATCGGCTGCCTGTTAATAAAAGACTGTGCGGCGACTTCTTCATCAACCTTTCTGATGGCGGCTTCCGTAAACGGCTGTATAAGGTGAGGCACAGCCAGACTGGAATACCGATACTCAACTACTTTCTTTGGGTCGTCACAGGTAACCAGGATGCTGCAGACCGAACAACAAACCTCAGTTGTACCATCCCCGATTTCAAGAACCGTATTGGTCAGCCATGCGCCATGGACATGGTTACGATAATCTTCCAGGGCGTAAGCAACAGCCTCCCAAAACTCTGACGGCTTTTCCACCAGCTGTTGTTTAATCACATTGACGATAACATCAAAACGCGCGGATGCATCTTTAATGTACCGTCGTGATTCAAGACTTAACATTTCACACCTCCCTTAATGAGCATATGTCTAGTAAGTAATGTAGGACTCACAGAGGTTTACTTCTGCCAACCTTTCAGCGGTTTACCGGTGCGTCCTTTGTCCCCGAACTTGGGGCGCTTCTTAGATGTGCTCTCGTATTTGATGGCAGCGATCGACAGAGATAACGCTAAGAAGGCCAGGTGTCGTTTGAGGCCCGTCATTAACGTTGCCAGTGTTTGGCAGGTTTACCCTGACGGTTAACGCCAGTTGGGCTTACCGGCGGTGGTCGGCGCGGTTCGAGGGGGCGTACTTTCAGAACTGTTCGGAACTGAGTAGGTTCGCCACCTGTAAGGAAATGGTTAGCGTAAAGGTTATAGTTAGCGGCACCCACTAGGATGATTTCTTTCTGACGGACCCTTTCCTCGTGTGGAATCACGCCATAACCCATTTTCCTGAGAGCTGCCTGATACTTGTCAGTGTCCTTAGAGAAACTGACTGGGCGGTCAGCATAAAGGTCCTGCATTTCTTTCAGGATCTGTTCCTTTGGAACGGTGTCAGGATCTGAATAAAACATGATCGCCACTTCTACATCGCTAGCGTTCACAACCACAGTCAGGGCATCGCGATCAACGTCCACCCAATAATCAATTCGTGGGTCGATACCTTGGTGTTTTACAAAAGTCATGATCTTCTCCTTAGAGCAGTTCAGCGTCAGCCAAGACGCCTATGATCTCACCGAAGCCCGACATCGCCATCAGGCTACGCGTAGGGTTGATAGAGACATCACACGCCTGAGCGAGGTTGATAGGCAGCTGTGTGAGGCCACCGTACAGGTTCTTGTAGATCAGCTTCATGTTGCTGCAGAACACAATGAAGTGATCGTCGCCCAATGCAGGAACAGGTAATACGATCATCTCACAGATCTGCTCTTGGGTTAGTTTGAACCCCAGGAGGTTAGGGCGATCAAATGGATTGATGCTCATGATGCTACTTGTTTTCTCACTGACGCTTCCAGATCGTAGACCCAGTTCGATCGGTGGATAGAATGGACGGAACTCCAGATCGCGGTTCAAGGCGTCTGTGAACGTATCGCCCTCAACCAAACAAAACAGATCGGTGGACGAATCAAACTTGATGCAGGTGTACAGATAAGGAACACCAAGAGATTGCTCAACGAGTGCTACTTTAAACTGTGTCATTTAAATCACTCCTAAAAAAAGAATTAGAAAAGACCCGCGAAGGCCGAAGCCCCCGCGGATGGGTCAAAGTTGGCGAGGTATTTGAGTACCTACTTTCTGCATGCAGCTGCGCCAGAACTCGTCCGTATTAGACATGTTCTCAAAGAATACCTTTTTCAGATAGTCCTTAGTCATGGGGAGCATGTCGGTAAGGCCATCCATCTTTTTGTATTCAGGTCTGCCTAACACCACGATTACAGTTTCGTAATCAATTTCGCCACGGGCGTTGATAGCCCCCTGGATAACCTCCTCACTTTTCACACAATCATCTTCAGTGACAGTGTGCATGTTAGAAGGCAACGATGCTTGCGACATAACTGACACAAGCATCATTAAAATAAACAGCACTGGTTTCATTTTCCGGCAGCCTTCTTCAGCTTATTGACTTGGGCGGTGAACTTCTTGAGTTCTTTAACGACAGCTTCACGCTGTTCGCGCGAACCGGCAACCGGATCGATACCATCCAAATACGCTTTGAACAGTTCTTTCATTTTACCGATCTCTTCCTGGACTTGACCCAGGATAGTTTCCGGCTCATTCAGCAGTTCTTCGAACTGATCGTGCAGCTCACGATAGCTTTCAGTCTGCAGATGGTGAAACGCCACCGCTGAAGCGATAGGTTCTTCAGACTTAGCGGCAACCTTGCCCATGTAGTAACCGACCGCGTAGATGGCAGTAGCGGCACCTACATTAGCGACGAAGCGATAAAAGGACATAGGGTGGTTCTCCCAATGAGTGAATGAAGCGGCATACGGCCAGCGAGTAAAAACCCGCTGGCCGCACTACAGTTAGTCGTCTTGAGCTTGCAGCTCTTCGGACAGGACGATGACGGTGTCTTCGAACTGCATGCCGTCTTGTTCACGGATGCGGACGATGGCTTCGTCAAGCGCCATAACTACGTTGGCGTTCATGTGATGAACGTGGTCGGTGACCGGCTTGTTGAGCATGGTGGTGATCACGGACTCCGGACCTTCCTCGACGAAGAAGGTTACGCGGGTTTTCAGGCCGGTTTGCAGACCTTCGTTGAAGAAGTCGTGTTTGATGCTGTCGACGAATTGCAGGAGATCGGTAGGTTTCTGGATGGTAACAGTCGTCATGGTAACTCCAAAGTAGGACGGGGTGGTTATCGAAGCAATGATGTATTACTGCTTCTTTTTTGATTAGAACTGCTTGACTGATTGCGGATACCCGGGGTTCTTATACTCGATATCTTCATCCGGATGGCTGAAGTGATGTTTGTTCCCGCCGGTGGCATCGCGAGCACGTACTTTAAATACATGCTCAGTAACATCACGTTCGACGCTGATCTTCAGACCCTCGTCAATTTTCAGCTGCCAGACAATGCCACGCTTGACTTTATCAACCGTCGCCCACACCAGCGGTTGGCTGTAGACCACGGCACCAGTTTTGTTTTCGGTCAGTTCCAGGGTCAGCAGACCTTCTTCGCTCTGATCCAACCATCCGCGATAATCAGTGGTGCTGTTGTTGTACGTCACGTCCTTAACGGTGTAACGGACATTGACTTTGGCCGGCAGGTTGTAGAATTCGATCTTGTTGACGAAGTCCGCGGGCGTTACGCACTTGGCCAACAGCTTCTTCATCAGAAGCAGCATGTCGAAGCTGATGGCGTGGTACTGCGAATACATGCGAAGGTATTCCACCAGTTCAGGGCTGTGCTTCGGGTTGGCCAACGCTTCGATGATGGTGGCTTCTTTGATACCGTCGTAGTTGATACGGTATTTGAAACGACCTGGGCGGTTCAGCATGGCGTCAACAAATTCACGTTCGCTGTTGGCTGTGACGATGAACAGGATGTTACGCTTTTCACTGTCGCTGAACAACGTCAGTACGCTGTTACGTTCTTCGCTTTCGGAATACACTTTACCGAACTCGTCGAACATTACGGCGCATGGGCCTAGCAGATTGATGATGGTGGAGATCAGACTGCCTGACAGCGGCGTAGTGATATTGAGGATGCAGCGGCCGGAGTCGATGACCAGATTGCAGAGATCTTCTGACAGCATGGTTTTACCAGAACCTTTCAGACCGACCAAGATCACGCCGACAGGCGAGGTTGTGCTGTTGTAGTCGCTGATGATCAGATCGCGAATGGTGTTGTGATCACCCAGCGGGTCTTTTGGAATATCGAACTTGGTACGGCCTTTAAACAACCGAGGGCCTTCTTCGGACATCACCAGGTTATAAACAGCGGGTGGCAGGGCCTCAACCTTACGAGCGAGGTTGATATCCTGCACCAAGTAGTTGGTGTCATTATCGGTAATAATCAGGGGCATTACAATACTCCGGTTAGTTGACTTCTAAGGTGATCATTATGCAACGCGCGCCGCTAAAAGGAAGCGCCGCTACGTAATGGGTGCCGGCCAGTTTAGCGAAACCATCATTTTCACTGACCAGTTGGTTGATGTTGTTGATCAAAGTCTCTACCTTCGGGTAAGGTAGTTTGTTAGACTTGAAAAAGGATGCCGGTAGATCATCGACACCCGTTATTTCTGACCGCCATTTCGTATCTTGGGATTCTTCCGATAGGTTCAGATAGTACACGATGATTTCACACGCCTTAACGCTCGAAGCGTCACCCGTTTTGGTGGCGGCGCGCATATCGTCCAACCGCATGATGGTAGCGCCGACTCGGAAGCAATCTTTGTCGACCTCGTTAGTGTCCACCGTAAGACCGACAGTTTCATCGAGCCTAAGAATCACACCCATCAATACACGTTCAAGAATACTAACCAAGCGGTAAATCAGAATACCAGATGGCTCTCCGGCACCGCGCTGGTGCCAACACTTCGTCTTTAACCGGTCTATTTGCATCGCGTGGTCCATCAAAAGAAAATCTTCTGATGAAGTCCCATAACCCTCAACTACGATGTATTTATTTTCATCCGGCTCAGAGCTTAATGGTTTACGGAATTCAAATACGTTATTCATCATAACCCCCAAGGCGGTAAACATACTTGATAGGGTTTTGGTATCAAGTCACTATTACGACATACAGGCAGGGCATTTACGCCCTGCCTGTATGCTAGAAATGTTACTTACGGGCAATCAAATCGAAAGTATAAAGATGCCTGATCGACAAAATGTCAGCGTTCTCCGGATCGGGTAATTGACATGCAGCGCGAATGCTGAAGTGGTTATGCGCCTGATCAGCGCCGGTGATGGTGTCGCGCATTACTACGCCGAACGGGCCGTGGGGTTTGATATCGCCGATGATTACAGCCAACCCTGGTGATTGGCGACTTTCGATCAAGCGGATGTTGCTTGCCTCGCCACAGACGCGTTCGTTGTTTACAGTACTGGCCCAGTCAGGGCGCGATAGGCCGCCGTTCTTTGGAACGCCCATCTCCATATACACCTTCTTACCCTGGAGTGCTCTGATAGCCTTACGCAGACTATCGTTGAGCAAGTAAGTCCGACCGGTGATGCCAGTAGGCACGCCGACCTCCAGCAAGATTGATGTCTCTTGGATAGGCGCGCCAGTTTGGTTATTGATAAATGACATTAGTTCTGCCCTTGTGATTCCGCTTCGGCCACAACCGTATAGCGCAACCGTGTGTTTGTAAAACGACCGATCTCGACAATGGTTGACATAGACAGCTTATTCATGTCACCCAGGTAGAGGATTGAGATTTGAGTAAGTGCAATACCGCTCAGTTTAGACACCTGGCCAAGTGTGTCGCTTGCAGCCCCAATCTGTACACACTTGGCTTCAAGCAAACCAGTCAGTAATTTACGAAGCGTTTCCAGTTCTGGAGTTGTCATAAACACCTCAAATAATAGGGCGGGATTACACCCGCCCTGTATGTATCGTTACTGAGAGAAGCCGACACCCGAACGCTTGACGATACGGTCTTGGTGCATTTCGTGATAGTTCAAAGCTTTCGCCAGGGTCATGGTTTTGTCATCCATGTCCACAGACTCCAGCTCCATCATGTCACGTACAGCATAAGCCTGTTCTTTCGACAGAAGTTCGAAACGAAGCACGTCGAAGCAACGACCTGGGCGTGTAAGTGCGTCGTCGGTACCGGAGAGCGACTCCAGGTTAGTGGAGAAGATAATCTTCACATCACGACTTACAATGCCTTCAGCGGCGTTAAGCACGGCCGACATGTTGTCGTTACCCAGATCGCGGGACATCAGCAGGCGGTCGGCATCTTCACAGATTACAACAGATCCTGCCGGACAGCTGCGGATGTAATCGGACAGCCCTGGGTTCAGCAGAACATCCTGACGGTCAATCATGCTGATCTTGTCATCCCAGCCGCGTGCATCCATCATCTGCAAGATGAAGTTAGACTTACCGGTACCCGGAGGGCCAATCAGAACGAGGACGTTAGCCCTGGACTTCGCGAAAGCTGCCCAGACTTCTGCTGGCGTACGGCCAAAGTACGGGTAGAACAGAGTTTGGTTTTTGATCACGCCGATAGGTGGGATCGTTTCGATCGTCGTCGTAATAGCTTTGTCGCTCAGCGTCAGACGGCGCAGATGCGGCGTAACGCCTGTATCGATCAGCTCTTTGAAAGTATTGCGGAAATAGTTGACAAACGCGTCGGTGCCGATGACGTCGTACTTGGCCTGAGTGGCGCTGGTGCTTGGATTGACGAAGGCACCGATGATTTCATCCTCGTTGATGATGAGCCGACCCATCAGGGTACGCATGAAACGCAGACCTTGAGGTTTGAGGATGCCGTCCAGAACGACTTTGTGGATATGCCGATCGTTCTCACCACCAGTCTTGCCGTGAGCGATGTCAGCGGTGAGGTGCGCCTGTTGAGCATCCCAGCCTTTGCTGGAGAAGAACAGGCGTGAAATATCGTAGATGTTATCGCCTCGCAGCAATGGAAGTTGATCGTTCCAACGCTTGATGTTGTCGAGCAGGGTTTGACTTACAGGTTCTGGAATGAAATTGAGACTCATGTTAACTCCAACAGGGTTTGTTTAAATTCGATAAATAAGGTTAGGTATTACGACTTTGTAAAATCTTTGTAGCCGCCTATGTGTACGGCAAGCATGGCCTTATGAAACCTACATTGATCACCATCGACGAAGTGACCTTCTGTCCGGAATGGTCGCGACGGACACACGGCATTATCGTTGTCGATCGCGCCGCTGCCGCCGTCTGGTGACGAAACCCGCGGATCGGCAAATTTCTTACGGGTTATGTCCAACATTTTCAACTCCATTAAGGCCGGGTGTAATCACAACAATCACCATGTCCCGGAGCTCTGCCAGCCTGGACCTTCCTGTCGATTTCAGCATCGAAGATCCAGGAGGTCTTAAATAAATCTGGGTCTGTTCGATCAGCCGGATGGCCTGTCGATAACGACCATTGGTCATTATATCCAATGCCGTCAGGTATTGTGCCATAACCACCCTCATCATCAGGCTTCCGTCCCCGCATGGCTTTCTTACGATGCTGATCAATCGACATGTTCTTTATCTACCGGGTAGTCATGCATAGATCTGCATGATTTTCTATCATACGGCACTCTAATTGTTTCCGGATCGCGGCCGAAACAACTTAATCGGCTGTTACCATCGTCCATATGACAAACCGTTATGCGTATATTTTTAACACCGCCTTGGTCATTACCTAACCAACTATTTGTGTCTGGGCAGTTCTTTTTACGGTATACGTCAGCTGCCATGATGAGCCCTCTTAAACGGTTCTGTACCGCATGGTCTCATGTGGTCCATTTCTCTAGGTTCGGTTAGGACATCCGGATCAAGCTGACCATTGCCTTCTATGCGATTACCGTCATTGTAATAACTGTCCCTTATTGTGTCGACGCTCATCCCGCCGTCACTTAATTGAGGTGCCCAATCCCCAGGCATGGCTTTCTTTCTATGGTTATCGTACGCCATGGGAATTACTCCCGAGTGTAGTCGTTTAGTTGACAATTGGATTTCACGTACACGATGTCTTCTCTTCGCCTGTCGTCATTATCTGGTTTGGTTGTATAAATCCCACCTACGTAGTACCACTGGGCGCCGGTAACTAACGAATAATCCCCCATTAGGTTACTTTCTGAGGAGTGGGTTTGTCTACCCGTTTCATCTTCGTATGTCCCGGCAATAGCCGTCCATTTCTTTCTATCCATGCTTGTATTCATTGATACTATTCCCGAGTGTAATTCAATAAAGTGTGGCACTCGTTTACAAACTCAGCGTCCTCCTTACGAATTAGATCAAAATCGGGCTTATCGGTATATACGCCGTCGACGATGTAACCATCTTTCACGTCAGAAAAATTATAGTCGCCCATGAAGTTACTATGATCATCAACAGTTTCACGCCCTAACTCTATATCCAAATAAAAGCTGGATGCCCACTCTTTCTTTCTGTCTATATTTGACCTGTCCATAGATACCTCCAGGGTATTCTCTATTACCATGATGTATTGCTGTAGACTTTTACAGCGATCTAACGCATACGGCATACAGGCAGGGCACATGCCCTGCCTGTATGCTTTACGCAAGGTCCATTTCATTCATCAAGACCACTAAGGGTATCGTCGTAAGCTCCTTTAAAGGACTGTCCTTCTCGCTACCAATGACCACTCCAGATTCCAGGTGCATGTAGCCGTACCAACCATGTTTAATACGTCTAATTAGCAGTCCAGAATCGGGATGGCTACCCTGCACCTCGTAGAGTAACCGGTCGTTGTCGTTGGGTATTACAAACCTATCCCCAACTAATAGACGATGTCGATTGACCCGTATGGTTTCCATCCCACAATACCTCTGGAAGGCTCATGTCATTAACACAAAATAAAAAATAAAGCATAAAGCCAGCCCAAAGGCTGACCTATGCTTTATTGATTACCTGTGGTTATTCAGGCTGAGTGGCTACAAATACTTCGGCCGGTACCGCCTTATCGGCAGGGGTGAGTGCCGATACAACAGCAAACTCACCGCGGCGTAAGCCACCGTCATCTGGTCCGATACCGCCCATATCTTCGGCGGTCAGTATGTGCCGAGTTTGACCACGTCCCAGACCTGGGTCTTCAGCGGTCTGAGCGGCCAGCATCTCCGATACCGGTTTGGACTTACCTGGAGTGCGGCCAACCTGAGGGTCGAAAAGCAAACCACTTCTGGCGTTCAATTCTTCCAGTTGGCGATGCATTACGTACTGTGCGTTATGGCGTTCAACGGCTTGTTGTTTACGAACTTTATTACGGCTCATGGATCTATTCCTTTTATTAATCGCGACGACTGGCGTCTATGTTAATCGTACCGAGAGAACTGCGGTTGGACCTGAGGAAATCTTCCCTAGCCTTATCGTGATTAACGCGGCTAAGATAAACCACTTGAATGTGATCTGGCGAGATGTGACTTACACCATAGATCAAGTAGTCGTTGTGGGCCATCGCTTCATCGAAGCGAGTCTTTACTTTTAAGGCTGGGATGGGGGTGTTACCGGAGCCGGTATCGATGGTGCGGTGGTCGACAATGACCGGTTCGTAATGCAAAGGCAGATCAGTCTGGCGGAAGTTGATCATTGCGGTACCTTCCGTCGTTCGGCTTCTTCTTTTTCAAACTTCTTACGATTGTATTCGTTGAAGTCACCAATCGACATGAAACAACTTGGGATGGCGTGGACGCATCGATGACCCGCACCCTGGATTATCCGTGCACAGATACCGCGTTTGACTTGCCGGGATGGACCGACGACCAATACCACATAGGCCTTTGTGATTTCGTAAAGGTTTCGGATAACGAAGACTACTCGTTTACCTTCCCATTCCTGTAGGAACGTTTGTACAGCCTGCTTAGCTTCTTTTACATCAACGGTTTCAGTCAGAAGCTCCTGCTGACGTTGCATGCGCCGCCAGTAGTTAAACTTACGCACATGCCGGTCAATCTTCGCAACCTCTTTGGCTGGAAGTGCGTGCAACTTACCGCGTGCAGCATTGATCAGCGATTCGTAATGCTCAGTCGACATTACGACCTGGTGGTGGTCCTTATTCTCGTTCATGCCGCAGCGTCCTCTTCATCGTCCTCTTTAACCACTGTGTCGCGGATACCGACACCAATATCTTTAGTGAGGTGATCTTGCAGGGTTTGCGAGATACGAGAAGCCAGAATGCCAGGCTCGCGGCGATCTGCGAAATAGATCATCAGATCTGTCTTCAGGTATTTACGCTTCTTGCTGAAGACAGCAAGAAGCTTGAGACCGATACCGCGGTGTTCAAGCATGGAAATCTTTTCAGCCAGAGGTAGACGGCCCGCAACGGTTTCTTCCTTGCTGAAGAACCAGGTATACAAGGCGAGGATGGCCGCAGCGTAATCCTTGTTTACCAGTTCGGCTTGGGCTTTTTCAAACATAGCTGTATCACTTTTGCGCATAATGACTCTCCAGGGCGTGGGTTATTTAGAGGCGTCTGACTTAGCACGCATCCAACAAAGGCGGTAGGTGGAATCGAGGTGGTCTTGACCGTGACCTTTGACGCGTTCAAACTCAACGCACTTGTCCATGCTAGCCACAACCGTATTGCCGACTTCCCGCTGATGAATCCAGTGGGGCATCACTAACGTTACGAATACAACAAAGAGGATGAGTAGGATAACCGATCCCCATGCGCGAGCTGACATTACTTCTCCTTTACTTGAACCAGTTTTGTCTTTACTCGGTCTAGCTGGGCGATGAGCAATTGACGGAAGACCAGCACGTTATAACCGACCATGTCAGTCTTGAGATCACCATGGGGTTTAAGCGTATACCCCAGATGCTCAACCATGAACTTTGCCACTGCTGCAGAACGGCTGATACCCGCTTCGCAGTGAATGACGATATCCTTATCACCTTGATCTTCGAGCCACACAAGAACCTTCAGCGCCTTCAGGTAATCGAACATGACGTAAGAGTTATCGATCAACTCTTCGACATCGTCAATCTCCAAGCGGTGTCGACCGGGGTGGCTTTTTGCAAACTCGTCTTCTTGATTGGGATCGCCAATGCTGAGCAATGAATACTCACCAGTGAGCCGACCAACAAACAGACGAGGGATATACGTTACAGACGGCATCATGCCTCCTAGAAATTAGAAATCGCGTCAACCTTAGCGGTCAGTTCTTTAACGTACTGCGCTAAAGTTATCCACGAGGATGAAGGTTCGTGGGTGGTGCCAATAGCACCGTAGAAGGTAACGACGGCTGGATAGATGCGCTTAGCTCCGCCATCGATACCTTGCCAGTCTTCCTCATCCAATCTATTGATGCAGCCGTTGTTCGTAAACGCTTGCTGCGCCGCAGCTTTAAAACTTGCTTCGTTTGCCACCAGATACATGCGGCGTTCGAGGTGCCGAAACTTTACTTCCAAGGTCAAGTCCCTTCTTACGACGGTTGGTATTGGACATACTGGCTTTGGGCATGTAACCGGCTACTTCAAAGTACTTATTCTTCAAGTACCCTAATCGAAACGGCAGTATCCATGTTTACTCCTCAATCATTTCAGGGTCTAGGCAATGCAGCGTGCCACGGCCGATGTGGTCCAAACAATGCGTCTCGATGGTTACGAAATAACAGCTATCGCGACTGATGTTCACTTTGCCTGTAGCCTTGTTACGGGACATCTTGGTGGCTGTGTTAATGCGGGCTGTCATCGAACCCTCGAATAGCTTAGGTTTCGCACACTCCACATCGATAAAGATCTGCTTAACGCCTTCTTCTTGAAGGATGCCGTAGTTCAGGATCGTGCCGACAAGTTCAGGATGGGTTTCCATCGAGTGTTCCTGTTCGGCAACAAACGCATAGATACCCACCCAGCCAGTAGCGCGCAACTTTGAAACAATCTCTTCAACCGGACGATCGAATGGATCACCTTTAACGCGAGGATCGAGTAGAAAACGCTTCATGGTCACGCTCCGAATTCAATGAGGTTCACTGCGTTGACTAGGGCTCTGATCACGGTCATATCCGTCATGGGGTGGGTTCCATCGTCCTGATGTTCATGATTGATCGTAAAGCATTGGGGGTTTCTTATCGGGTATGTGATCTCAACGATGTGATCACCATTACTGAGCTTAATGGACTCAACACCATCTTCGACAAACATCCCCCACACTTCTACAGGTGGTCCTGGATGAGCACAGTTGTTCTCATTCCAGACATATGGGCCACGAATAGTCTTGTGTAACTTTATAGACAGATATTCGAGGAATGTCGCAACTAAAGCTCTGCTCAAATCGTTCATGAATATTTTCCTTAATAGGGGCCTCGTCCTTGAGGCACTGATCGTTAACGCGCGATCGGCATCACCTTCGTGTTTGGCACTGGATCGTACCCGGTGATTACGAAGTCATCGATTTTGAAATCGCTGATGTTGGTAACCTTGCGCGTGATGTGCAGTTGAGGATTATCGTTTTGATAGTCAGTGTAGATGACTTCGTCAACGAGCTCCTTTTGGTTTTCATAAATGTGGCTATCTACACCCATGATAAACATCTCACGGGCTTCCATGCCGACCACCTCAGCAACCATGCGGGTCAGCACCGCGTATTGAGGTGTGTTAAAGACCCCGCCGGCTGGGACGTCCCAACTACGTAGTACTACTGCGATACTGAGCCAGCGAGTAGGGACGCCTTTGCTGGCGGCAAACTCCTTCGCTAGCTTAAGGAACTCATCTTCATCACGATCTTCATCGCTATGAGACAAGTCACTGGCCGAGAACGCATCGATGTATTCGCCAGTCAGGTCAAGCTTGGCAAAGTCTTCTTCGAAGTCACGCAGGTCTTTCTCGTAGCTGACGAACTGGAAGTACAGATGGCATGGTTCCAGCGCTGCTTGCCAGTTAGTACCTGGGTTGCAGGAAGTCACGTAGATGCGCCGACTGTCCGGGTCCTTCTTGAGCAGATCGATAGCATTCTGCAGCTGATCGATTTCTCGATGCATGACGGCCTTTCCGTAGAAACCGTCTCCATTATCACCCTCGGTAACTTCGGTGATATAACCGTAACCCTTCTCTTTAAACGCAGCCATCTCGGATACGTCCACAATCTGTGTATCTTGATAGTGACGCCATTGCGGGCCGTAAGCGCCCTTACCAATGTCGGCGTCAATCAGCTTGTACTGATTGATACCCAGTTCAGTAAGAGTGATGTGCAAGCAAGCCGCCACGATGTTGCGGATTTCGACCTTCTGGAACTTACCGTCTTTGAAGATCTCAATCTTAACAAGTTCACCCGCTTCCAGGATGGACTTACCTGTGGTGCTCTCTGCAAGGTTCTCCCACGGTTCGTCGATCACTGCGTTGATCTTGTCCCACTTTTCTTTATCGTTCTTGGAGACACGATTGAGGCGAGTCTGGAGGGATACAGGCTTCACAGCAGGGTGTGTGATTTCAGAAGGAACGTTGTGCTTTGTCAGCCAGTCATTGATTTGGTCAACTTCGGACTGGAACAAGTCCCACGGACCAGTGATCGACGGACAGAGTTCGACGTTCAACTCGGCGTACATGTTACTGGTTGTATCCCGAACCAGACCTTCTTTATAATCGCAGAACTCGTACAGCTTTTGTTCCAGACCTTGAGCATGGGCTTTCTTGATACGCTCGCGGAAGCCAAGTACCGTTGGCGTGGGCACTACGGTAGTCGAAACGCCCGCTTTGGCCGCCAGTTCGCGATAAGTAGTTTCTTCTTCGGGACTCAGTTTAGCCAGGACGCTTCTGGCATACTGCTCTTCCTCTATGTCGGTGCCTTGATCAACCCCCATACAGAAAACCAGATCATTAAAAAGATCGATCTTTGTTTTAGCGGCTATTTCTTGACCGTTACTGACATACCCAGGCTGTGTTGCAAACTTGTTGAGGACATCAACCATTACATCGTACATAGGACGGTTTGGACCGCCGGCTTTTGGATTGATGTAGCCGCAACCCAAATCCTTCATGATCGAGCAGCAGAGCAGAACGCCCTGGAAACGAGTCATGGTGACCTTCAAAGCACCGTTCCTGACATTAATCTCAAGATCTTGAGGATCGACCGGATATTCCTTACCGGAGAACTCATCTTCGATCATTGTCTGCCAGTAACGTTTTGGAATGCCCGAAAGGATGAGCGCCGACTGCAGCTCTTCAAAAGAAGGCTTAGCCGGAACTGCCTGAAACAGAATCGTGAACGGCATGACGCCATGTACGTCGACGTACATGTTGGCCAGTTCGTCAACTGTGTAAGGTACGGGCTCTTCATACTTGTCAGTACCAGGGATGAACCAGCTGTCCCAGATGCCGACGTTGTTGTCTTTCAGGTACTTGATGCTGGAGCTGCCCGACACGAACCAGAGCATTTCGTGGATGAACTTCTCTGGTCGGATAACGCGCAGAGAGGTAATCGGCAGACGGTTATCACGCAGGTCATGACGCATCCAACCAGCCAGCGCAGAAAGAGTACCCACGCCAGTGCGGTCGCCTTTGTCCAGGCCGTGTTGATTAATGAAGCGATAAATGTCTTTGTACTGACTATCAATTGCTCGCATTTCTACGTTCCTTAAATTTGCGCCAAGGGGCTGCGTTGAAGAGTCGGCGTACGCCGTATGTCCGAACCATGCCAACGGCGGCAAAGATCACTACCATGGAAAGGTTATCGTGAAACTGGACGTTGATGCCGTACCAAGGAAATATCACGAGCTGTGTAAGGACGCCAACGATCAGACCAGCTGCCGTGCCAAACACCGTTTCTATTAATGACGCAACTTTAGTCTGTTGCATGTCTATCCTTTAAAGGGCAAAAAGCACGAGCCGAAGCCCGTGCTTTATTGTTAAACTTGTGCGGAGATAGCGCCACTCCGAAGGTCAGACGCTTTCAACCCGGCCAGGATGATGGCCGACCAGCTTTCGAAGTTATAACCAGCGTCAGAGATGGCATCGACATCAACCCAATGAGGATTGAGGATTTGATTTTCGTTCGATGTGGCTGTGCATTCGGCACTAACGAACAAGATGCCGAACAGGCCAAGATGGTAACGGCCTACATCGTTACTTGGATCATAAATCAACCCGAGAAAACGAAGTTGCGAAGGTGTTTCAGAAAGAGTTACTTCTTCACTATTCTCGCGTTTAGCGCCAGCGACAGCAGTCGCGAATAGGTTCAGTGAGTCATTGCTGTTGTAAACCACATCAGCGCGATCTGGGTGTCCGCCGATACCGATGGAATGGTTTTCAGACAGGCGGGACTCGCCATTACCCTTTTTTAGGTCGCTGATAAACGAGGAACTCAAAACGCTGGGCTTCTTCGTCGATGTGTGTTACGCGAACAACCGCGTTGTAATTGATTGGGTGCAGCTTGGTACGATCGTTTTCCAGCAACTCGCGTTCCTGAACCGAACCAAACCGAGATACGTCTTTAAGAAACCGACGTACATCCATTTCAATCAGACCTTCGGCGTTGGCCGGGAGGCGGTAGAACACTTCGGCTTTGTCGATTGCGATTGTAACTTCAGGCTTTGCCATTAAAAGACTCCAGAATGTCTATTAAGTAAGTTAGTTAATTGAGAACCAGTGGTTTGATCAAAGGTCCATGTTTACGATCCCATGCTCTTGCCACTTCTTCGCAGATCTTTTCATTGATGACATCGATTGACTGATCGGCATCGATGATGACGTAAGTGGTCGGAGAGTTAGGTTGATGTGCCAGTTTCACGAAGTGTTGCTGAGCGGCAATGTAGTAATCACGGCCCTTTCCTTCCATCCGACAGCTTTCACCACGTTCACCAGCCCGGGCAAACGCCTTATCGATGTCCATCACAAACACAAACGTCAAATCAGGCTCGGTATCACCAACCACAGTTTTACGAAGTACTTGAAGAAACGCTTGATCCAGCTTACCACCGGCCATCTGATAAGCTTCTGTGGAGTCAGCAAAACGGTCACAGAGAACAATTTTATTCTCAGCCAAATGGGGGCGGATAACGTTTGTCAGATGAAGTTCTCGGGCGGTGTAGAACAACATGGCCTCAGCCACCGTAGAGATGGTTTCATCTTTGTAGTACTTTATAATGTCACGTAGCTGCATGGCCAGCTGAGTACCGCCTGGCTCAAGTGTGCGAGTAACCTCAATAGTCCCCTTCTCATAGCGATCGGCGGTCATGTTCCGCTGAGTAGTTTTACCGGTACCGTCAATACCCTCGAATGCTACAAACAGACCTTTATGCATGCTTCTTGCCCCTGCCGATAGATTTTGGTTATACGATCGGCAGTGTTATTAACAAGTTACAATTACGTGCAAACGAAAGGTTGGAGATGACTGATCGGAGCGCTTACTTGATTACCGTCAAGCAGATCCAAGTCAGCCCAGATGGTGCCGTCATCGGCCGTCTCAAAGTCCAGGATGTTACCTACCTTCTTAATGTCCAGGCGAAAGCAGATCAGCATGCCAATGCGCGGAGTCCAGGCATCGACTACAGGCATGGTCACGCCGGAACCTGTATCAATGTGAATGGCCGGGTTGTTTTTCTTCTCATCTTCCATGAGGCTTGTTTCAATCCGAGAAATCAATTCAGAGTTCATGCTCCGATGATTCGCACGGGCGGCTTCGGCAACTACTTCGCGCATGCCATCAGGGAGGCGCAGTACAAACTTGTCAGCAGTGCGGGAAGAATAGATAGCTTTGTGATTTGGACGCATTGCAGAGTTCCTTGTAGTGGGATATAAGTCAGTTGGATAATGTATTACTGTACAACACTTGACAGCATAGAGCCAGCTCCATTGCGGAGCTGGCTCTATGTGTTTATTTGACTTCGGGTAGCTGCGAGACCATCGCTTTAGACACAACGACAGCAGGTATGGTTTTATCCCCAGCCTGAATCGCCTTCACCACCCTATGAAAACCATCCATCGTGACAAACTTACCTGGTTCGTACTCTGTGACAATAACAGGAATAGACTTATCAGCTCGGTCGACACGCGCCTGATCTATCTTTTCACCTGTTAGCATCCATTTGAGTTTTGATAATTCAAATGGGTGCGCTTTAGCTCTGGCTGTCATGTAGAGTAAATCATCAACTCTATAAACCTTTCCTTGGTGGTTGAACGTACTATCGTTTCCTTCTTTGTAGGGTCCTTTACTTTCCTTAGCGTAGGACCCTACATCTTTACCGATTTGTTAATCAGTTCTTCGCAGCCATTACGGATCTTGGCCACGATGCCGTTGAGCTCATCTTCGTATTCGTACTCGTAGAAATCACCAGCACATGGGAAGAGGTTCAGCATTTCTCCCCAGACGTGATCATCATCCGGGTATTTGTTCGACCACCATTTGGTTTCATCCGTGTCGTCTAACGTCCACAACAAATCGTCATCTTCATCATCTGTAAAAGTATCGCTATCCACACGAAACAGATGGGGGAGTAAAGAAAGGACTTTTTTAACTTGGCCTTTAGTGAGTGCATTCATGTAATGCGGGCTCTGACCCAAGTCACCGACTACAAACCTATACCCATGTTCGAGTTTGGTTGTGTCGATAGCCAAGATGAATTTAGGCGGCGAGATTGCATCCAGTTTACGCTTAGCCGTGGCCGTAGCTTTGACGGCGTAATCGAGCGCGGCCTTTGGCTCCAGTGTTTCGCATTTCTTGTAGATCGTGTGCATTTCACCCGCGTAACTCGCGCGTGCTTTAAAGAACTGCTGCGCGTAGTTGGTGATTTGCGAAACACCGTTTTCAAGATCGCTCAACCAAGTGCGTTCATTAAAATGACGCAGCAGCAAATGGTGGTTAATGTTCGGGGTATCGATCTTACCTTCCTTTAATACGATCTCATCCAGAAGGTGTGCATCCTTAAACAGCTTCTTGACGTAGTTGAGTTCGACTTGCTGGGGCGTGCCTTTGATTGACGCACCGGACCCAAAGAACTTACCGAAGAAGGAACTCAAGCTTTCCATAGATTCAGTATGTTCTTTCTTCTTCTTTTCAAATTTATCAGGCAGGTGGTAAAACCACTGTGGATCTTCCTTCTTCTTTTTCTCGTCAGCTTCGTGCCATTCTTTAGCGACCTTCTGATCGATCCCCTTCTTCTTTGCAAAGTCCGCATTCATAGCGGCAAACATCATGAGCTTATATTGCTTAATGCTGGAACTGGGCATATCGCTGTCCTTAAACAAAAAAAAAGAAGAGGGGATGTAGGGGTCCGAAGACCCCATACATTTTACTTCCAGATGACCTTTACCATCTTGAAGCCGAACTCGTTCATGTTACCGAACTCTTCGCCAGTGGTCATACGAACGATCAGTTGAACGACCCAGCAGACTGCCCAGGTCGATACAATCAGCGTGGTGTACATTGGCACAGGCCAGGCAAAGTTGAAGGCTACCAACGTTACGGCGAGGGCGACGTTACAGGCCAGAGTTTGTTTGTTGTTGCTGCCGAGGCTGTACGTCATCAAACTGCAGACGTCTTGAATTACTTGAGCTGGCCGAGTGCCGAACTTGAACATAGCCCAGCCGGATACCAGGATGATCAGAAGCATAACGAGGGTGAGTGTGAACAGGATAGTGTCAAACATGGAGTGTCCTCCTAAGGACGTGTATACATTAAATCGAAAGGGTTTGGGTATTACCGGGTATTACTTGTTCAGCTTATCGATAGCTTTGTTAACCAAGTCGCGTTCACGAACCTGATCGAGGATGACGAAGGTTACAACGAGTACGGTGACGGATACTGCGATACGGCCAATTACATTCAACATGATAATGCTCCTAGGTAAACCAAAAGATGGATCACATCTACGTTCGTAATGTATCAGTGAAACTTATTTCAATCGAATTTCTTACTGCTGAGCGAATGCCGCGTGTGCGGCTTGTGCCTGACCTGCTTCGTCAAACACACCGCTGCCGATACCGACTGCGCCAACAACGCCCATTACCAAACCGAGTGCCAGCATTTTGAATTGTTTCATGTGTATCTCCTTTATGCCATTTTACGGCTGTTAAGAAAACCAAGGCGCTCAAGCGATTTGGCCAGTGCGTTGATGTTGCGTTCGGATGTGTTGACTTCGCTGTCAACTTGTGCTTCAAGGATGTAGGTGTAAACCACCTCACCTTCCTCGTACTTGTTTTCTTGACGAGTGATCGTCAAGCAAGTCGTCTGGTGTATAGCCTGCATCCCTTCGTTCGTTAGAACTTGGGTACCCAGGAACTTGCACCACCAGTCGTAAACACTGGCAATGATGCGTTCAGCAGCTTCTGTGCCGGCGTGGACAGACAGATACATCAAGTCTTTACCGGACTCGGTAGTATCGACATGCCCTGCACAGCAATACGAAGTAGCCACATCCGGAATGGAATTGATGGCTCTGCACAGTTGCCACATGCCTTTGTCGAAAAGCGCTGGGTCCAGCTTTGTAAACTCAGCCTTAAGCTTAGCAACGTACTTCGGGTTAACTGTAAACATGTCGATACTCCCTGTGGATGTGAGGGGCTAATGCCCCTCGTTGTTATTGGTCAGTCAAGCGGTGACTTAGAAGCTTGTTGCGCCGCACGAAGTGCGTCAATCTGTGCAGACTTGAGGCGGCTGATGTATACGCCCAGACACAGCCCGAGTGCAAGAAACATTAAGTTCCTCATGGTGTTATCCTCCTACGGATATATCGTTAAATTGCGAAAGTTTCTTTTTCCAGGACGTAGTTAGAGATCAAGATCGCCGGAAAGAAGATATTATCGCTAATGATGCCGCGTTTACTTTCCATATCTTCCAGACAGGCATCGAAGGTCTCTTGCGGCGCTGGCATCAGGTGCCAGTCTTCGATCGTGGTGCCCTGGGTCATGTACTCAGGTTTGAAGAACTGCAGGATGTCGTGCATGAGAATCAAGTCAGCCTCGGTGAGGTTATTCTCATCGTAGCCAGACATCTCCACGAGCTTATCGCGCATGGCCTTGATTTGCTTCAAGGTGTCGACATGAACGACAATGTCGTCAGCGCCTTTAGTCATGGTTTCGGCCAGCATGGTTTTCAGGTTAGTGATAGTGATCATGTTACAGTCCTCCTTAGGACATTAGTGGTGGTGTTCGATTCAGTCATGTGTGACTGTAGATTTTTTAAATCGAATACTAACGGCATAACACCAGCCATTACGGCTGGTGGTATTTGGATACGCTACAGGGAACACATTTGATCAGTAACTTACGACTGTGGTTAATGTCCAATGGTTCACCGCATTGCGGGCACAGCGTTGGAATGATCACAGGCGACACATTGGTGGGTCTATAAATAAGGTTTAAGTCATTGTCGACTACATCTCCCAGCAACAGGTTCTTTTTAAACAACACATCTGTATTAGCAAGGTAAATGACGCGGGAGGGGTCCGGATCGTTCGATTCACTATAAAGGATACATAGGGGTTGGAGGTTCCCATACTCCGTTACAGCAAAGCCAATATCATCTAGAATGTAGCTATCTGGTTCAGACGATAGATTACTTAAAGGAATGTCGTACACCAAATTAGCAAGCGATGCATCTGACATGGTGACTGTATCCTTCGATCTTATGTGGTGGTCATACAGCTAGTTGTCTTGGTGATTAATGACTACGTACTATTAAACGAATAACGACCGAACATATCTCAACCGCTCTAGGGGAACAAGCATGACCACTCTTACCGCCCAACTTGGCCGCCGTTCAGCTAACCACAACAAAGCTGCGGCTGCCGCATCGTTGCTCAGCCTGGAAAGTGACATCGTCGATCTGGTTGATGAAAGCAACACCGCTATTGACGAAGTGTCCGAGGTATCCACCCAGATCACTACCGCCTCCGATGACATCGTCAGCAGCACCACAGGTGTCGGTAGCCTGTCGGACTTGGTCGATAACACCGTAGATATCTACGGCGAAACCGGCATTCCGGAAGATGCCGCTAAACAATTGGAGGTATCGGTTGAAGCCATCCTGCGCGTGATGGGCCACCCTGGTGGTTTCTCCACTATCCTCCCATCTATGGAAGCCTGCGCCACTCCGACTCAGTATTCGACTGAAGCCGAAGAGAAAAAGAACGGCGTGGTTAGCCGTATCTGGGAATGGATTCAAAAGATCTTCGGTCAGTTGGTTGATTTCGTTAGCGGTCTGGTCGATAAGATGCGCAACTCCACCGAATCGCTGTCCAAGCTTACCGCCAAGCTGAAAGAAAAAGTATCGGCTCTGGAAGGCGAAGAAGCCACGGGTGATGTTTCCCTCGGCGGCTACGGTAAGTTCTGCAGCCCAACCTCGGCTAGCGAAACCCTCACCGGTACCGGCACTAGCTTCAAGGCATTTGTCACCAAATGGGAAGGCTACTTCGGCACCCTGTTTACCAACGAATTGTCTAAAAAATCACTGAAGGACCCCGCGACCGCCGGTGCTACTTTCACCGCCATGATGGAAGCGGAAGCTAAAAAACTTCCTGAGTGGAAAAACGTTAAAGTTACTTCTTTCCATTCTTTGGAAATCACACCGGGTTCGAATGCCGAAAATCCACTGATCGGGGCGAAAGCTTCCGTCAAGATCGATGGTGAAAACAAGCAAAGCAAATGCCCCGCTCTGACTAAAGCAAAAATGCTGGAGGTGCTGAATGCCACCGCTGCATTGCTGGAGGAAGTAGCCGCAACTGCGAAAGACTTCGACAAATACAAAACTAATCTGGGTCACCTTAAGAGCACCGGGCTCTTAACGCGTGTTAATAGCGCTGCTGTCGGGATCAATCCCAACAATGGCCCGCTGGTACGCCAGATGGCGAAGAAGATGGGCGTTACGGGTCAGGTCTTCCAAAGCCTCGCGCGCATCGGCATCGACGGCCTGGGGCAGTCAGTCCCTGCCGTGTTGGATATCATCCGCGCCAACCTGACCTACGTCAACAAGTCGGCAGCTGCACACGGTAAAGCCAAACCTGCTGAAAAAGCAACCGCCTAATTACAGCCGCAGGGGGTCTTCGGACCTCCTGCCTCTTTGAGGTATTCACATGACTACTGTTTCTGCAATGCTGGGTCGTCGGACTATCGACAACTACGGCATCCAAATCCAACGCGCTGCCGCTCAGCGAGAAGCCAGTTTCGAAAGCGATATGGTAGAGCTGGGCAACGACCTCGACGCACAGATCGCCGAGCATGATGAAGCAGTCGGTAATGTTTCTACCGCTTCTGATGACATCGTTAAAAGCACCAATGGTGCTGAAGGGCTATCCGGCCTGATCGATAACACTGTCGCTATCTACGGAGAGGCAGGTATTCCAGAAGACGCTGTCGGCGTGTTGGAGGTTTCGGTTGAGTGCGTATTGCGCTCGATGGGGATGAAAATTCCTGCTAGCACAGTACTACCTTCCATGGAAGGTAAATCCCGCTCCCAGTATTCGACTGAAGCCGAAGAAAAGAAAGAAGGCATCATCGCCCGCATCTGGGAAATGATCAAAAAAGCATTTGCCGGTTTTGGTGAGTTTATCACCAACATGCTGGCGAAGCTGCGTAACAACATCAACGCGGTCCAAGCGTACAGCAAACGTGTGCGTGAACGTGTTGAAGCTACTCAAGGCGCGACTCCGTCGGGTAACGTAAAACTGGGTGGTGATGGTAACCTGACTAAGTCGGGCGAAGCTTCTCAGATCGTGAATACTACCCACACGGACTATAAGAAGTTCGTTGCGGATTGGGCGGATCATTGGAACAGTCTGATCTCCCAGGCTAACGTCGACGCATTGGCCTCGGGTGGGTCTGAACGTCTCAAACCGCTGATTACCGGCAACACTGCCAAACTTCCAAGCTCGTTGAAATGGCCAGTTACCCCATTTCACACACTGGAGATCACTCCTGGGGCAGATGCTGAAAACGCACTGGCTGGCGCTAAAGCCAAAGTGGTTTCCAATGAAGCCGCTGCCAAAGATACCTCGTTCAACTATCTCTCCATCGAACAGATGAAGCAGACGCTTGATTCGGTTGATGCGGTTCTGCTCGATCTGACCACTGTGGAGAAAGACGTTTCCAAGTGGAACGATACGCTGAGTAAAATGCGTAACCTCGGCCGGATGGGTAACGTCGCCGGCGCCGTCAGTGAGAAGCTGAAAACTCAAGGTGAGGGTGAAGCAGCGACTCTGCGTAAAGCCAGCCAGGCCTTGTCGGGTGGTAGCCGTGTGGCATTGGACGGTTTCAGCAATACTTCCGGACCTGTCATGAAAGTGCTCCGCGCCAACCTGGTTTATGTGGCGAAGTCTGCCAGCGGCTATGGTAAAACAGCGGCGGCTGAGAAACCAGCTGAGAAACCTGAAGAAAAGCCAGCTGAGAAACCAGCTGAAAAAACCGGGGAATAATCATGGATAGCGTATTGCAAAGGTTAGCAATTCGCGGTGTCGTTCGTTGCAGTGAACAGAGCCTGGAAAGTGACATCGTTGATGCCGCTGATTACTGCGATGCGCAGCTTAATTGTTTAAGCGAACTGTCGTTAAGTTCGTGCGTAGAAGCCGATGGGATTGTAGACGTTATCGAAGGTCAGGATGGTCTCGACAACATTATGCAGCAGTTTGCTGACAATCACGCCAACACGGATGTTACGGAAGCTTCTGCGCAACAACTAGCTGTCTCGGTTGAGTCTTACCTTAGGGCTGCTGGTATCAATGTAGGCATTCGTAAATGGACACCTTCATTTGAATCGGCGGACCAGTATAGCGCTGAGCTCAAGGATACGCGTAGAACCGTAGCAGCTGGCATCGGTAAGTGGTTAGTCGATGCGCTGCGTAAGGTCATGGACATGATCAAACAGTGGTGGGGTCAGCTGACAGGCTCCGTTACGGCTGTGCGGACGTATGTCGATAAAGTATCGGCTAAGGTTAAATCCTTAAAGGGTGAGGCGACTAATACCGACCCTGTTAAGTTAGGGGCTTCCGCCAACTACCTCACAGACCGCCATGGCGCCATTGCAAAACCCGATAAACAGCTTGCAGAGTCCGACTCATTGTTCTCTGACTTCCTTCAAGAATGGTACGGTCTGTTTGATAAAGAAACCCACATTCTTAAAAACCTCCCTCCTCTTAAATCAATCAAAATCGATTTTGCAGTAGGACAGGCGCTTGAAGTGAAGCCGGGTACTGGTGCGGGTAATCTCACTGGTGCCAAAGTCAATGTCGTCAAGACGCTGAAAGCCGCTAAGTCTGAAGGTCCTCTCCTTTCATTGACCGACATGGGACACGGTATCAGCGCAGCTAAAGATGCGTTGACCTCGTTCACTAAACTGGATCAGGAAATTAACCGCCTTGACGCGCTGTCTAAAAGCTCCGCTAAGGAAGCTAGTGCCCAAGCCGACCACTACACTGACAGTGAAGCCGGACGTGCCTTCAGCAAGCGTTCGCGGGATCTGGTAAAGGCCTTTCAGCTCTGCAGTAACGGTCTGACGCATGTGAGTCCGTTTTACTTGAAAACCATTCGGGCGTGTGTTGAATATGTCGCCATCTGCACACGTCGCTACGCTACATCAGCACAGGATAAAACCCCATCATGAGCATCGTTCATCAAAACGCCCTGGAGATTGCGGCGGCGCAAGCGGTCCTGGAAGACAGCCCTACCGAAGTGGTCATGGACGATATTGCCGACTCGACTACAGCCATTCAGCAAGCCGCTGACCAAGTTGGTGAAATCAGCCGTAATGTTGAGGAGATGAGTAACGTCGCCTCTTCGGTCGAGAACTACACCACCCGCTTCCTGGATCAGGTCAGTGCCGAAAGCTGGACTCCGCGTCTGGCCCATCAATACCAGGTCGGTATGGAAGCCATCCTGCGTACCTGTGGCGTGTCAGTCCCGGCCGGTGTTTACAGTGCTTCTTTCGAAGCCGCGGGCGTAACTCAAACCAACGAAGAGAACCGTTCCGAAACCAAGGCTAAGTCTGAGAGCGTGATCAAGCGTCTGTGGACCACCTTCCTTGAGATGATCACCCGCCTGTGGGACGGCATCCAGAACTTCATTGCGTTCCTGGGTGTGTCTTCGGGCAAGCTGACCAAGCTGGCCGAAAACATCAAAGCGCGTGTTACTAAAGCCCGTGCTGAGAAACTGTCTGCCAAAGAAACCACCATGAAGCCTGGTGCTTGGGCGGTGTACTTGACTGAAGGTATTGACGGGGGTGGTGTGGCAGTTCGCGCTGACCCAGTCAAGGCTATCCACGCCATGACTGCAAAATCGATCGCCTTCACCGAAGAGTGGTACGACAGCTATCTCAGCGCCGTGAAGGAAATGGCGGCCAGTAACTTCGTTTCGCTGGGCGCCATGGACAGTGCTGATCTGAACGCAGAACTCAAGCGCTTGCTCGACCCTAAGCTGAACACCTTCAATGGTGACTGGCCGTGCGGTCACGTCGTAACGGTCAAGCGTGACGCCGAACACATCAACAAGTTCAACTTGACCGTGAAGTCGGGTAAGCACAGCCTGGAACAAGTGCCCGTCTTGACGCTTGAGCAGATGGAACACGTCGCCAGTGAGATCGCCGCTACTGCAAAGTACATCGCTCACGAAGTAGCACGATTCCAGGCTGGTAAGGCTGAGATCGGTAAAGTGAAAGCGATGATGGAATCTGCCATCAAGAATGGTGAAAAACCAATCAACTCCAAAGTGGTGTCGATGGCCGGCTCCCTGATGGATGGCATGATGGAAGGTCCTCGCAAGATCCTGCCACTGTTGGGCGGTTGCTGTGTGGACGCTGCGAAGCATGTGAGTGCATCGTTGTCCCAGTACAGCGCTTCGAAGTAACAAAAAAAGACAGCATACATCCGCTCCCGATGGGAGCGGATGTATGTCGTAATTATGCCGCATGTTTAGATGCGTAGGACAGATTCGCTGATCTGCCAAGGTCTGCGTAGTGGTACCCAAACGACCCATCGTTCGGATGCAGCACTCGCATTTTCACCTTACCTTCATGGATTCCCCACCCAACGAAAGTTTCGGCTACAGTTGATACGACGTCACGTACATCGTAATCAGGCTTCTCATCGCAACTACCAATGATCTCGTACTCGTATTTGCCGCGCCAGACAAATCCAAGTCGAAACTCTGTTTGAGTAAATGCGTGTTCATTCAGCACGATGTCAAGTGCTGACTCAGACTGCGCTAATGGCGCCAGTAGAGATTTCTGTACGGCCAAGCTACTGCTGTCCATAAGCGTCTCAGCGCATGCTTGCACAGAACGGGTGTCCTGTGTCAGTAATGCACAAATCGCTAGTGTGGTTGTTACATCGAGTCTTTCACGAGTTTGCATGTTGCCGTGCCTCTTTTCGAGTAGTTTGAATCCCCAGTTGTGTTATTGGCGTATTAGCAATGCTTCTTTGGCGCTGGCTAACTCTGACTTTCTTATTCTGACAGTTACTGTGACTTCCGCCTCAGGCCATTTAAGTACAAGATCTTCCATGACGGCTAACTGAATTTCTTCAGCCAATGTATCTGGATAATCCGCGTCAGGCGGTCCTGTAAGATCAAGCGTTGTGTAAGAGATTAGCTCATGTGGAAATTCCAGAATTATCTGCACATGTGCAAGCGTTTCACCGGTTTCCAATTTCAGCAGTTGTAATTCACCCTCCTCGGACATGAACGTGTAATAGCTTTTGTCGATCTGCTCGATCATTGCAAGCAGTGTGGAGGAATCAGCATTCAGTGAATGCTTGTAATAACTCTGTAAGGCCGTAGAAGGACGTCCAAGATCCCCAAGGTCTAAGGTGTACGTATCAACGGGTTTAACGATACCGCGGTTTAAAAGTATCTCAGAGAGCTTTATAAGCACCTCTTCGGACTTAACGATACCTTCGTTTCGAATACTACCCAAGATTTGTTGGTGGTCGAACTCCTTGAGTACTAAAAATTGCCTTCGGCGTAATCCTCCTTCGGCGCCATAGACAATCAGGTTGATCAACGCACCGGGCTTAACCGGACGGTTTGCTGGAGATAGCGCTTTGTTCATCATAGTGTTGCCTTTTGCGGTGAAACATTATCATCGGCTGTTCCCTGATGGACCGAACAGGTTATAGTGGTTTTACAGTATCGTAATGTGTTGCTAAGAATAATTTCGATAGCATAATGGCATACCTGGCTAAAGAGCCAGGTATGCCACCAGTGATCAGATTGCGCCCATCTCTGGTGCTGGGGATAACGTACCCCCATTTTTCAAGTACCGTAAATAAGCAGGGTCAAGGCGATCAACCGCGAGTAGCAGTGAAGACTTAGCACGATGCCTTGACGCAATCATACCTCGACCTTCTAGCTCGTAGCTGTGATACGCCTCTAGCAATACGCCATTCATTGTTTGGATATCGCCTGCATACTCGAATATAATCTCAGTAGGCATGCCTGGAACAATAGCATCCGGATTGCTCCTGATCCAAGGCACTAGCACGTAGACCACCGATCTGGCCGCAAGCTTACTCGCTTCCAGATAAACGTTAGTGGTTGGACTTGACCCCCTAGCCGTGTTCTGACCATTACCAACCACAGTGGTAATGAATTCATTCACGTTCTGACTACGGGACATGGTGAACTTGTTATCCTTTACAGTACCATTGTCGCCAATGATCTTACTAGCATCCATAAAACGAACGCCGTTACCCTGGATATTGAGTTTACCTGCCGTGTCATCGATGACTTTTGAAATACCCGCTGACAAGATCATCAGCTTACGACCTTTTACCAGCCAAGTTCTGTCAATCATCATCGAATGACGACTAGGTGCCAAGATCACCGTCAGCAATTTCTTTGCCGTCTGAGTTCTTGAAGTGTCGTACATCGGCCAGGCATAAATACAGCGACCTTGGATATAGAAGCCAAGCCCTGTTGAGTAAATACCCCCTGCCTTGTTCTGGATATAGTCGGCCAGTTCAAGAACAGGGGTATTGTCAGGGATGACAACATGATCCCTTGGGTTGTTGTTGTTAGCCGAAACCAGATCAAACTGATTAATGGTTTCCTCTAACCCAAGTTTTAATGTCTTGATCGCACTGGATACAAACCCTTCTAACACCGTCCAAGGTGGTCTAGCCCGGCCGATAAAACCGACGCTCTGACTGCGCAGTTGCTGAACCGCTACTTCTTCCAACACGAACTGAGTGTGGATGATGGAGAACCGGTCAGCCGTATCGGTGTCCTGCATGGCGGCATTGGAACCAGACTCAGCAGTGCTGTCGGTGTTGTCCCCCATGTACGCCTTATAGGTCCTTACCGAAACAGGCATCGAACTGATCATTACGCCATCTTCTCTGGCTGGGGCTTTGCTGATAGTGATCCGAAGATCATCATCAAAAGGTACGATGTTGTTCATCATCGTACCCGCACCAAACGTCAAGACAATAGAGTGGTCGTCCATGTAAGCCCCCCGATAGTCACGGGCTACATCTATCCTGATGATTTGGTGAGGGATGTATTCCTTACCACCTGCATGAACCACCACACTGATGACGTAATAAGGGCTGCCATCAGCTGCAAGTATCGGACCGACATCTTGCATCAACGCGGATGATTGCAGTTCAGTTGCCATTAGTGAGCTCCATGAACCGTTCGATAGCATCCAACGTAGCCACCGATTTAGGAATCACCGTTTTCTTCTCAGCCGTCGGATGACCGTCACTGAGCCTGAACACGGGACGTGAAGTAAACCAATTGCCCAGATTGTTACCTGGAGTTTTCTTCTCAAGGTCAGGGTCGTATGCCATGGCAGTACTACGGATTCGGGTGGCGAACTCCGCCATATGTCTGAAGTCTTCCAACTCTGGAGCGTCATAGCGCAGGTTGGTACGCATCTCAGCCAGGTGGTTTTCCAAATGCGCCAGGATGCGTTTATAGATCCTTACTGGAATCTGAGGATCGGGGAACGTGATTTCAGCCCCTTCGATAAACTGCGTGATGATCTTCCAGATGGTACCACCTGTGGAGATCATCTCCGCCGCCGCGGCTTCGACGTCCTGAGCGTTAGAAGCACCAATAACCGAATCACCCATCCGATTATTCATCGCCCGAAAATGAGCGCCATCCAAAGAGTACAGATGTACTTCAGCTTTGTCAAAGATGTAATACGCCGTTGTTTTTGGAACGTGTCTGTTTTCCAGACGTCTGAACCCATTCCCCAATCCTTCAAGCGTCATTGTTCTCATGTTACAGCACTCCAGGCGCCAATTTAATCAATGTCAGGATAATCGGAGTGTAATAGAAACGCTCCAGGTTATCGAACCGGGTTGAATATTCAGCAAGGTCAGCCAAATCGGTTAGGTCAATGGCCTCACCTTTCATTCGATGCTGAACCATACGCTCAAGCATGGAGACTTCACCATCCCCCTCGTAGAACTCTTTAGAGAAGACGTAATAGTCATCGCACAGAATCCGCTTGATATACTTGCCATAGGTAGGCGCTGGCTCAGTACCGCCTTTTAACAACTGCGGAAGAATAGCCCGCATATGCGGATTCTCAACGCCAGCTTTAAGTAATGGAATTACTGCACCGACGATACCGATCGGGTGGCTAACCGAAAAGCTAATGTCAGACGCCGACATGACTTTACGAATCCCTGAGTAGAACACAGAGTGCAGTTTAGGGAGTGTGCGGTACATGTCAACAGATCGCAGGTTAAAATGCCGTGAGCAGCTGTACAGGAGCTCGTAGTCGCGTTTAGCGATCATGTCGTAGAGAGACAGTTGATCACTTGTTACATCTGCGCTGCAATCGAGCTCAATCACCCGATGCATGTCTTTGTGCATGTCGGTGCTGATTGAGCGACGCAAGAACCGAACCAAGTTAGGGTCGTACGTCGAATCGTCATTCATCGGCACTGTAAAGGTGGAAAACCGAGGATTGAAGAAGCTCTTGAAGTACAGGTTGATCAAACGGCGATATGAATTATTCAGCCGCTTGATGCTGTTAACTTCAGCACGGGTCAGTAGAGGCTTTAAGTTGTTACGCATGTTCTCACGGTCAAAGTAGACCGTTTCAACTGTACGCTCCTCCAAGGCTGCCATGGTCTCGGCATCAAGGAACTTAATCGCCTTCCACTCAACCTTGTGCGGAGACTCTTCGTAGATACCGAGCTTTACAGGATTGTACATGGCGAACAATACGTTACGCCCATTACCCATGTCAGCAATGAACAGCGTACCGTTGTTGGGTACGACACACGGATAGACAATACCGCCGCCCGTTGAATCGAATCCGTTAGCCTCACCTACAACTTGAGTGTTGGTAATGGTCGAATCAACAACCAGTTCAAACCCTTTCACCAACTTGTAGTTGCCGTAAGTGGCCAAAGTGTCTGCGCTGAACGAACCTACAGTGGAATCACGACCTGTGGTTTCCAGCAGCAGATCAACGGCCCACTTTTCACCTTGATAGAACGTGGAGAGTGTGCTGTATTGCTGCTTGCGTGTATCAACCACCGGGCCTTTGAAATCTTCTTTGGCGATCGTTAACGAAGGCACTTCTTTGGCGACTTCGTTTTCATCATCAATATACGGCATGCTTAATCCTCTGCCTTAGTTTCGCGTTTAGTCATCACCGCCAACCACTGAACCCAACGACCACCAACCCAGTGATACGTCCCGCCACCGCCACCAGGGCCACTGCCTGGCACACCACCGCCTGGGAACGAACCATCACCACCACTACCCCCATTACCACCGATCCCACCTGTTCCAGGGATTGAACCACCAGGAAGGTTGTCATTACCAGGACCTGGCCGTGTGGTATTTGAACCACCCGTCCCATCGTTTGCTGGATTGCCATCGCTACCGCGACCATGGTCGTACAAATACCCATAGAACCATTTAACGTAATCGCGGGATAGCCAGCCTTCAGACACGTACTTTGCTCTAGCCTTCTCTACGTCCAATGCATAAACCATAGACTGGAAGATTTGCAGCGTGGCTTCAGGATGTTCCGATATTCCGATCAGCGCCTCTGGTGTAAAATCGGAGTAGAGGGTTGGGAAGTTCAAACGCAGGTGATACTGCTTGCGTAAGTCCAATGGGACAGTAGTCCGCACATTCAGATCTTTGTCGATGGTGAGTAACCGCTCACTCATGGGGACGGTATCTGAGTACAGTGTAAAAAGTAAGCTCGCGCCGCCTTTACGTCCCAAGGTTGCAAAGGTCGATTTCATGTACGTCAGCTGCTCTAACGTAAACCGAACATTAGGGATCTGCTCAAGGTTGATGATATCCTGAGTGTCCTTAGGGTCCAATGTAATCATCCAGGTTGCCGCAGGAACAGTGCGCGATACCACGCTTCGATATCCAGGCATCCATTCGTCCCAATGTGGGAAGCGCATACCTGTAGTAGCTTCGAGCGGTGGCATTTCATTACGCTTTAACACTTGGTGCAGGGCCGCTAGGCCAATGCTGCCATTCATTTCCATGTCTTCTAATCCGAACTTTCTTTCCTTTGAGAAATACTGGTTAGAGATAAGAGACTGATGGACCATGAGCGGATACGCAAGATACAGGTGGGTGCATCGGTTGTAACGGATGTTGTACGTGAACTCGATCTCCCAGGCCGACGACTTGTCTTTCTTCGTCTCTTGAGGAATCTCATCAAACTCAAACCAACCTGAGATCTCATCCTGCTTAAACGGCACCACCGTTGTGAGCTTTTCAATGTCGCCGTCTGGCGCGCCATCGGCCGAGAATTCCATTTTGGCGATCGAGTTAAAATACTCCGGGAATGACTCACCGTAGCCTGCAATCTTTTCTCTTAGCGAATGGATCTCCGCTACCAGAGCCAATACACCATCATGGATGGGTACGTTGTAATTGATCTCGTGGTGCATCGCTTGGCGGTATTCAGCCTTACGAACGGCCTGTTCGTCACGCCACGCTTGCGCTTCACGTCGAGAGGAAGCGCGGTACTTGAAGGTCAGCTGAAGGTTCGATACTAGCATGACAGGACGGACACTAAACCCAAGCCGACGATCTTCCAAATAAGGTGGTTGATCGTTAGTGCGGACAGTCTGGTTAGTGATAGATTCGTTCTGTAGGGTATCCTTAGCCGTAACGATCAACTGAGACGAACTGTTGAAGCTAATCTCTGTTTCAGCATTAGGTCCGCTACCGCGTTGCTTGATGCTATCGAATTCGTCCATCATGTACAATGGCGTGTTTTCGTTAATGCCGCACACCTTCATGACATCACGAGCGATTTGCGTAGCGACGGGTAGTTGGATGTTTTGATAATTGACAGCAAGTGGTGTTGTGATGCGAGGCATACGTACTCCTAAACGTCATAGAGGGAGGGTCAGCTGACCCTCCCTCTATGGTCAGTGGTTAGTCCTGGAACACTGACTCTTCCGCAAGGGTCAGTACTGCGTCGATACGAACGATCAGATCACTCTGGTGGCGTGTCATCGCCTTAGCAATATCGCTAAGCTCATCCACCAGAGTGTTCTCAAGACGGATCAGGCGATGGATGTTGGCGTCGTGGCCATGCACCATCGCTTCACCTTTCTCATCGAACTTCTGCTCTGTCATCGAGTCAATCACACCGCGCAGCTGTTTGAACGAACTTTCGGTGGATTTGATGATGTGCTGAAGTTGCGTGGTTTGGTGCGTAACCACGTCAGAAATCTGACTCAGCAGATGAACGACATCGGCAGGGGGCAAGGATACCGGAGCATCCAAGTGTTTCACCATGTCCGAAGCCGAAGGTACCGAATTGACCAACACGCAGTTGAGGATGCGTGAACGACCACGTTCTTCACGGATCTCGTACTTGGCATTGCCCAGCATCTGACCGCCTTGCGCACTCAGCAGTGAAGCAATCTTCGTCGCGTATTCAGAACTGTCAATGACGGTCTCGCCCCGATCAAAGTTATTGATCAGAGCGCCCATCAGTTCATTCTTCGCAGCGCTGTCGACTTCGAGCATGTATTTCTCAAGCTCATTGACAATGCCGAGTGCCACAGTAGAAAACTTCTTCAGTTCTTCACCGCCATTGTGCGCCGAGACGAAACCATTGCCTTCGATCAACAGAGCGCGTGTGCGAGCCGCCATCGACAGAGGTTTGCCGCCATCGCCCTTACGGCTTCTCATCTTACCCTGGATACGAGCAATACGGTTGTGGAAACCTTGAGAAGTGGTGTTCATCCGAGCAAAGCCTGTGGCAATGCGTTCAAAGAACTTACCAGCGGCATTCCACAGGCTTTTAGTAGCCGAGGCTACCCAACCCGCCACACCTTCCATCGATTCGCCCGTGATGCCATTACCAGCTTCTTGCAGGCGAGGAATGGTGGTGTCGAGCACCTTCTCTGCTTGATCCGCGCCGATGTTGGACAGACCGATGTAAGTTTGGGCGTTACCCGGCGTTAGCTTGTCGGCGTTCTCAAGCGGTGTGGATACCGTACGGATCGCGCTGGTGACATCGCTGATCGTTTCCGAGTCAACATTGAGCGCTTTCAGATCTTGGACCACATCAATCACCGCAGCACGGTGTTCACGCACGCTGTCGATATCTTCTTGAGTTACAGCACCTTCGTGAATAGGTTCCGTTGGCACTGCAGGTACTTCTGCCGATTCAAGGCTGGCTCCGCTAAGACTGCGTTTGAAGTCACTGATAAATCGAGTCACACTATCACCTATTTGTAAGTTTTGATGGAATCTTCGCAGTAAGCAATACTAGCCCTGACTACGGACATTGAGTTGGAATACAGCATACGGGAAGGGTTACCCATCCAATACGTTAATGCTGAAACGGTACGACGTACTAGGCTGATATCATGCTCAGTACCTTCCATGTTGTTAGTCAGGTTATTGAGCGACGACTTAGCGTGGTTGATAGCAGTGCGAACAGGCAGGTTAGATGCCGACGAAAGACTACCCAGCACCGATTTAAGGATTTCTGGAATGTGGCCAATTTGATTAGGACGCAGGACATCGAAATCAACATGGCTGTCGATCTTGAGTTCACTACTTGTAGTCTTCTCATACATCAGGCCGTGAAAAGTAAAACCTGACACACCTTTCTTAAGTAGGTCAGACTGAAGATAAAAAATGCTGTGTCCGCCAAGCAGCGGCTTACTTACCTGAACATTCGCGCGATTAAAACGTTCCTGAGGCGCAGCTTGCATTTCAAGATCTTGAGCCACTTTATCGAACTTGATCTTTTCGATCAGTTCAACCATCGCCAACTCTAGCATATCCCCTGACTTACCACGGACAGCACCAGGCATGTCGGTGGCTGTTTCAAGCAGGGAGTGTGTGTAAGTACCCGAGATTACATCAATGGCTTTATCCAGGTACTTAAGTTCCTGCTCTAACCGATTGGCTTCGCGGATGTACTTAGCGCCAACTCGTAGGAACTTAGCCTGCCGACCCATTGTGATCGTGGGGACGGTTGCCTGCATCCCGCTGGTGGTCGGAACCGTTTTAGCCAATACCGATACCTTACGGCCCAGCCAGATTGCAGCCAGATCTAAAGAGGTAAGGAAATCAAGCACGGCTTTAAAGAACTCAGCAATAGCGCGACCAATGGCTTTAAGCACACCCATCGCACTGACACTCATGGCTTCTTGGCTGTAAGTGAATCCTTCAAGGTCCACCGTGGTGCCGGCAGTCAAAGCGGACATGACAGGACCTACAGCAGCCCTGAAGTTCTCAGGGGAAAGTTCCTGAAGTTGACCTAACGCATCAGCCGACTGGATTGAGCGTTGCATGGCTTCAAAAGAACTCTGAAGTGCGCGGTCGCATTCCATTAAATCAAGTAGTGGACTTTCATCCCCTTGACTTGCAAAATTGATCACCATGGTTGGTGTCCTATTGGTGGGTTATACCATAGAGTACAGCATAAAGCGGAGCCGAAGCCCCGCTTTATGTTAGTCACTATAAGCCGTGCCGCTATGGCTTATACGGCAGCTTTTTCTTCAGGCTTTTTCTCTTCGACTTTCTTGCCGTAGGCGCCCAGGGACGCCTTGCCGAAGTTGTAACCTTGCTTACCGACTTTCGACGCGAAGTCGAGGTAGGTAGGGATGATGGTCTTGCCGGCGTTCAGCGCTTTGCTCACTTCGGCAACGATGGCGCGAGCTTTCTTCGCACCTTCTTTGTCGTCGCCCTTGATCGCTTTCAGCTTGCCGTCGACTTCGTCCAGCAGGGTTTTCTGAGCCTGGAGAACCACGGTACCCGACTTCTTGGATTCCAGCAGGCGGCTGCCCAGGGATTCCAGAGCCGAACCCAGTGCTTCCAGCTCGCCTTTGGTCAGCGGAGCGGTTTTTTCAGGACCGGCTTTCTTTTCAGGACCGGTGATGGTGAACTTGGCGCCCGATACAGCAGCAACGCCTTCGCCAGCGCCTGGTTTCAGAGCAGCCTTGTAACCGCCTGGCAGATCGTGTTCGGTCGATTTGACCGAGCCATTCATGGCTTGCAGGTTGACGGTCTTCACGGTTGGGGTCAGCGAGACGCTGTTAACCCAAGGCTTGATCAGGCCGGTGATTTCGCCGAAGGCTGCCAGAGCGATGGTGCTGTAACCAGCAGTCACGGCGTTAACGGCAGCAGCGGGACTGAAAGAACCGCCGCTGTTCAGCAGGTTGTAACCCGACGCTTTCAGTTCTTCTTTCTTCAGCTCGCCAGTCAGCTTGGCCGCCATGCGCTTGATCTGGGTGCCGCCGTTTTTGATGGCGGTGCCGGAACGGCCGATGGTGGTGAAGAATTCGGTGATGTAGGTCCACACCGCTTTGGCCGCAGCCTTCAGCATGTTCATCAGCTTGCTGATCAGACCTTCGGTCTTTTCTTCAGCTTCGGTGGTGTAGTCTTCGAAGCGGTTGCTTTCGAAGGACTGTTGGATTTCCATCACGGCGCTTTCGTAGATACCGGCCGGGATTTGGCGGGCTTCCATCGAGGAGGCGATCAGCTGGTTCAGCAGGGGTACTGCGAAACCGGCCAGAGGGCGGCCAGCGGCTGCTTCGGTGCTCAGTTGAACCTGGATAGCTTCCAGGCAATCAACGGCTTCGACGATCTTTTCAGCAGCGGTGTCGTTTTCCAGCATCCGCTCAACTTTTTCAGCGGTGTCAGCAACGGCTTCTTCCAGCTCGGTTTGGGTTTCGTCGGTCACAACGACGAATTCTTCGGCGCCGACACCGCTGTGATCGTAGTCTTCTTCCGGCTTCGGAATCTCGCCGGATTCGATCGAGATACTCATCATCGCTTGCGTGAAAGCTGTGGACATGTTGTTGACTCCATTAGACATTAAGTGTCGGTTGCATACCGACTGCGTATACGCTTATTGCAGAGCTGAGGCCCGAGAACGGTCGCCTACATATAACTGTAGGGTACTGGACAGGTCATCGACACCTACACGGGTGATCCAAAGCTGAATCAATGCCTCTGGCTCAATGTTAGCCAGTTCGGTAATGGCCATCAATTCAGACTGGGTGAAAGATGGAACACGGGCTGTGGCGGCAGCGTCTTCTTTGATCAGCAATCCACGATCTTGAAACGACACACGCCGCCGTGTGATGCGACCCGTCAGGTACATCGCGGTCTCCGCGATGAAGGACTGGACAGACCCGCCAATGCGGGTAGCCGGGTCCAGTGCGGCAACGAAGAAGCCACGGGTGATCGACCATTCCCTGGTCATACTAGCTACCTGATCCAACTCAACTGCGAAGTTCGGACGGATAGGTGCGATACGTGCTCTGTAAATATCGCTGACTTCTGGAGATTCGTAAACCGAATCAATTTGCCCGGAGATCGCCAGCGACACCGGGAATCCACGGTGCGTGTAGACGACTGTCATCTGGCACGCTCCTCGTAGTCAGAGATCTTCTGACGCAGTACAAACAGCTCACGATCGTAACCGTCGATGACCGCTTCAATTGCGGCGTCCGGGTTACCGTTGCGACGGTTACGCAAAGCCTCCAGACGCATTTCGATGACGCGTTTGTCTTTCAGAGCTCGGTCATAACGATCGAGCTCATAGTTGACCAGCGTGATACCGATGCGGTGGAAGATGCTCGACACGACCGGGATGATGCCCAGTTGCAATGGATCACCCTGAGCGCCTGCCAACGTCGGAGAGTTGCTACCGTCGACATCCCCCAGGGTGATCTCAGGCAGGTCATCCAACATAGCCATGATGACCTTACCATCTTTTGCCAACAGCGACATCACCTTGAAATAATCAGCACGGTGGCGTTGCAGGTACTTTAGTTCAGAAGGCGTCGAAGGATTGATGTCGGGCTTGTCGAATGCCTCAATCTCACTTTCAGATGCTGCAATGAAGTTGAAGTTACGCATGCTGTAATCGGCGAAGAAGTCGAGAAGCTCAACCAGCCTCAGTACGGAGCCCGTCTGATAGGTCACACCTTCAATATGGATCGTCGAAGGTACGTTCTTATCGACATACTGCTCGATGAGCTCCAGCAGCTTCTGACCGTTACCAGCTGCCGTCATGAAGACCAGCTTGTAAGGACCAGCCGCATTGCGTACAGCCGCCGTTGATTCGGACAACAGTTCCCGGACGAACGTCTTGAAGAAGGTCGATTTAGCTTTACGCTCATCAATATCTTCAAAGACAGTTTCAGCGGTAGGGCGAAGGATCTCCGAAAACTTACTGGAGATTGTACGCAACTTTTCCCGCAGGTCCTTTTTAGTGAACGAGGGGAGGATGTTTTTCAGAAACGCTAAGATGTCCATAGATGCGGAGTCTCTTTAAAGATGGATTACAGACGACCTGGAATACGACCTTCCAGATACGAACGCATGATGTCAGTGAGGTCAGATTTCGAATCACTGCTCGACGATTTCACATCGCGGATGGCGTAAGTCGCACTGTTGTCGATATCGCGGGTGTAGATAGTCACAGTTTCGTGGTCGGCATCTACCACAAAGAGCAGGAGCATCAGACCCTGATCGAAGATGGATTGACGAGTAGCGAAATCGGACAAGCGGCCGTTCATCAACTCTTCGGCTTCACGCGCGGTTTCTTTGGAAATCACGGCAATAGAAGAAGCGGCACCTACCGATGGTTCGCCAGTCAGTGCGGTAGCCATCAGTGCTTTGTTATCACGCGCCACAGCTTTACGCAGATAACCCGACTTGTCAGCGACGGCAGCGCGGCGATAGCGATCAACACGATCTGTTTGGAAGACCAGATTACGCCAGCCAGTCAAGTCGCCCACACGCATCCGCATCCAGCGAGCATCCAGGCTGTTATCTTCACCGCCGAGCGCCAGCAGTTCCGCCAGAGACACAGGTTCCATCCCGATGGTTTTCAGACGGATCTGAATTGGCAGCACCATGCTTTGCTTACCATTGGTGACGTTGACGTCAATCACCTGGCCGATCGACAGATCGGATACATCCTGGATGGCCTTAGCGGTATTGGTAGCAAATGCCACTGACTGCTTTTTGACTTCCTCTTCCTTGGCCTTATCTTCCTTAGCCTTATCTTCCTTGGCCTTAGGGTCTTTAGTACCAGCAGGGTTGCCTGGCATAGCGGCTTCGCTGCTGTAGGTTGCGAAGCGTTCCAGACCATCGCGCTCGTTCGGAAACGGCAAGCCGAATTGATATGACTCAGTTGAAAGCCAGTTCTTACCGCCGCGGCCTTGCAGGAAGTCGGCAGTCGCTGCTTGCAGGTTACGGTCCGGTGAGAACTTGTCGATACGGGAAGAAACTTTGATACCGTCGATGGTGTTGTCGCTAGCCTGGGCCATCAGGTACAGGCAGCTGAAATGACGCTGAGCGATGTTGAGTACATCTTTCGTGTAAGGCAAACGGAGCAGCCGACTGTCGATCAGGGTGTAGGGTTCGACACGCAGAGATGAACCATAGCTGGCCAGACTCTGACCGGCACCGCGGCTCCACGCATTGATGATTGCGTCAATGGCTTTGCTGACAGATGTGTCAACCAATTTGTCTGCAAGCTTTTCACTTGCCCGATATGCTAAGTGACCGCCCAGTGCGATACCGCCGATTTTGGCAACAGAACCTGCTGCTGAAAGAATACTAGAGATACTCATCGATGTCTCCTCTAACCCCAATTTGTGTTCAAAACAAACGCGTAATTTAGTGAGGCTGGTTTATGGGCGCTGAAACTGATTTTTATTACTCGAAGCTAATGCAGTACGTGGCAGACCAACAAGGCCTGTCCGATCAATATGCGGTCATGGATAACATCTCCCGCAGCATGGGTGGGGGTAGTGAGTACGGCCGTTATGCAGATGTGTTCTACGGCATTAACCGCTTATCTAACTTAGCGCCACTGCCACTGCATCGTGAGGATCAGGGCCTTGTATTGTTTACAAGGCCCAATCTCAATTTATCATACGATAACATTGCCACAGTGCGGAATCTGGCAGCGTTATTCGTGCAAGACCCGACTAGCTACCAATATGCGGTTCGGATGATGCTCGATACGACCACCTACGGAGGGACGCCAACAGGGGGCGATAAGCGACCAGCTAAGTCTCCTTTGGTTGATCCGCAGATGCCTTATCTGAATCTATTCACAAACTTGATTCAGACCATGAGTTCACCACCGGACATCCAACTTAACGCCTACCGCTCACCTGAGGGTATGGCAAAAGAAGTCTGGTTGATGAACGACAGCATTTCACAATATAATGGCTACTTCGATTTGACCTGCACCTTTAACAACATTAAAGGTAACGTCATGGGGTTAGCGCTCCACTCCTGGATTAACTACATTGGTTATCTGCGGACTGGGCCAATCATCCCCCACCCTGAGAGTCGTCGTCAGGACAAGATGGATTACTTCACCCGTATCGAGCGATATAAGTTCGACATCACGGGGCGTAAGATTGAGCAATGGTTCCACACCGGCGCCTCATTTCCAACCAACCTTTCACTAGGTGCAGGGATGGCGTACAACCGCGAAGAGGGGTATGAGTTTGAAAACAAATCTTACTCTGTTCAGTTTGCCTGCGTAGGGGCTTGTTATAACGACCCTATCCAGCTGTACGAATTCAACCTGCGTATCTCCCGTGCCAATCCAAACATGGCCGACGATAAACGCAAACAAGTCTACACCAAAGTGGACCGTCAGTACATTGCGGCCACTAACTATCATGGCTACCCGTGGATCAATCTACAAACCATGGAGTTTGAATGGTGGGTGGCTAACGACGATTACGCAAAACTGATTAAAGGGCTCTGATAAATGACGATCACCAGCAGTGAAATTTTAGCCGACATGGCGGCGATTCGTTACGAGCCCACTCGGTTGGCGACGTTGGTCAACGGATATCTTAACCGTATGTTTGACGGTGAGGAGATGGTACTTGACCCTTCGATGCCTTTTCCTTATCTGGAAGAGATCTCAATCCTGACGGCCTATGCGGCTATCTCCGAAGACCAGAACCTTGACCGGCGTCAATATCCGGAGACGGCGCAGACTGAACAAGACGTCTACATGCATGCTTCCGATGTGGATTATGAAGGTAACTTCAGCAGCCCTGCGGGCGTATGGTTCGACATCTACGTGGATGAGGCTGAGATCATCAAGTACGCTGTGCAGGTGGGTGATACTGCAACGCGTCGTTTGGTTATGCCTCGGTATACACAGATCACCGTCAACAACATGGTGTTTACATTCCAGTACCCGATCACCTTTATCGTCAAACCTCATGGTGCGATCGATGTGGTATACGACGGTAGTCAACCTTCTCCTCTTCAGGCACTTGGAGGGAACAAGGTCGACTGGGAACTGGTGACTGTCAATATCACTGAAAACAACAAAGGTCCTGTGCGGATGATTCGTATCCGTACCTTTGTTAAGCAGATGTTGCTGACTACGTACAAGTATAGCCTGGTTGGGTCTAAGGTGCTGCTGACTACAGTACCGCTGACTGATTCGTTTTACTACGCTCGCGCGTTTGTGAACGACAGTCAGAATCAATGGAAAGCCATTAAGACCACTCATAGCCAGCAAGTGTTTGACGCCACTGACCCGACCGTGCTGCTGACGGTACTGAATGGTCAGCTTACCATTGAATTACCCTACGTGTATTACGCGACGGGTTTGGTGACGCATGATATCCGTGTGGACGTCTACACCACTAAAGGTCCTTTGAACGTTACTTTGAACGGAATGACTGATAATTCGTTCGTTGCAAACTGGCGGGATCTAGACCAAGACGACAACAGCATCTACAGTGCTCCATTGTCACAAATGAGCACCATCACCGTAATGAGTACCGACACCGTTTCTGGCGGCGCGGCGGCGCCTACCTTTGCGGTACGTCGTCAGCGCATTCAAACCAACGCCACTGGCGCGCAGGTCGTTCCAATCAGCAATGCCCAAGTAGGGACAACGCTGGCCCACCTTGGATTTGAAGCGTCGATGAACATCGACGATATCAGCCACAGGACGTATCTGGCATCTCGCGCTATGCCAGACAACACCAAAGGTCAAGTGACCACTGGGATCGACACGGCCGTCGTGACTTATAAGTCGAGCATTACTGACTTGCTAAGCCATGCTACTGTGGTCGACAACGGTGAGCGGCTCACAGTTACACCTAAGACGCTCTATCGTTACATTGACGGCGTTTTGACCATAGTCTCTGATGCTGACTTGGCTAAACTGTTAGCGCTCTCTGGTGACGCTCTGGTTAACGCTGTGAGTGATGGGACGTACCTGTACACGCCTTTGCATTACGTATTGGATACCGCAGGCAATACCTTTAAAGCCCGGCCGTATTTCTTATCGGCGCCTGAGATCACATTGGGATCTTACGTCGCCAGTAACGATACGCTCGGCCTCACCATCAGTGCAAGCACTACGCGGTCTATCACCCGCACTGAAGAAGGTTACGTAATCCACATTCAGTCGATTTCTAACGACGTGTGGAAAGCACTGCGTGACGACCAGGTTCATGTGCAGATGGCATTCATGCCGCCTGGCGAAAAGGACTTGGCCTACATCAACGGTAAACAAATCCTGGTAAGCGGTGAGCGTGTTTTTGAGTTCATCATTAAGTCCAACTGGGACATCGATGTAGTCAACGTCAATGATCACCGGCTGATCACCACCAACTTCAATATGTTTGAACCTATCGAACGATCGTACCCGACGCCGTTGCTGAATGATTTCTCAATTCTGTGGGCAGTGTCAGATTACGCAGTAGATGGGCTTAGCAACACGGAAGTTGACCAGAAGTTGGGCAAGTTCTTATTGCCCGATGGTGCGGTTGGCGTCTACCACGAAACGCTTCGCCTTCACTTGGGGGATGAGCTGACTGGTCTGTGGGCGATGAGCCGGAGCATGATTGGGTTGCGTAAGTTCCTTAAATACGAAGCCGATGTGGTCGCAAAGTGGGAGGCTAACTATTACAAGCGGGATGCTTCTGGGAAATACCCTGTGCTTGAGACGGATGCTCAAGGTAATAAGAGTTTGGTGATCGAGCATGCAAAAGGCGATATCAAACTCAATGCCGATGGCAGTCAGGTAATCCTTCATGAGAAGGGCACTGCCATACTCGATGAGTTCAACAACCCAATCATGGAATCTGACCGTAACATCATTCGTTGGTGGGACCTCGTCTTATTTGATGGCGTCTATCGGTTTGCGACTGACGTTAACGACGTGCAATATAAACGTGACGTTCCTCAGATCCTGGTTGAATGGATCAACGATACATTAGGACCTGTACGTAAAGCCACATTGGACGAAACCGATCTGTTCTTCCAGCCCCGCAATACGCTCAAGTTTGTAGAGTGTTTGGCTAACGATAGCAAACGCATTACTCTGCATACAGCTCAGTTCCTGACGCTTGATCTGTACGTCAGCAAAATAGTCTACGCTGACAATGACCTTCGGGCAGCTATGCAGACATCGGCTATTGCTCAGATCGTAAAAGGTCTGGAGGAAGTGTCTGTAGCGCGTGATGGTTTGGAAACAGCAGTGCGCAACGCACTGGGTAATGATCTGATTAGCGCTAACTTGAGTGGCCTGGGCGGCGCTGAGAACAACTTCAGCATCGTCACACTGCTGGATGAAACTGCACGACTGTGTCTGGCTAAGTCAATGACGTTCCAGGCAGACGGTACCTACGCTGTAATTGACGGCATTGAGGTTAACTTCAAGCGCCACACTTCCGGCGAGTAAACAGCATAAAGCCCGGCCGCAATGGCCGGGCTTTATGTCGCTTCAGTTATTTCCAGCTAAGATCATCGTTGTAGATAGGCTGTCCACCGCGCCAAAACAAAGGATGATCATCCTCATGTATCTCGGTAGGTTTACAATATCTGCAGCGCTTCTGATCACTGAACATCATTACTTCTGGATGTCGAGCGATGCACGTCCACTTAAATGGACTAGCTTCACAATGACTTTGATCTTTTACAGAATTTAAAAACCCTGTAACACGATTCAGCATGGCTTCTTTCATTTCAGCATCGGCGCCCCTCGCCCAGTTAAGCTCATTCTTTAACCAGGCGGGGTCGGTAAGCTTCCCTTTAGCGTCTGTCATTTACGCAACCTCTTTACACAGGTCTTTACGGGCCTCTTCTACCCATGCGTCCATCGGAAGCATCTTACACGCCATCTGCATGATCTCAACGGCGTTGACACGACCACCCGACATGTTCACGGCAATCAGTTTGAGATTAGCTTGAGACACGCCATGGATGCGACAAGGTTCGGCCAGTGTGGTTTCCTTCGCCACGTTCTGGATGATCCCTGCGATAGGGTACGTGGTCTCCACGTCAGCATCCGCGTTGAACATGTGAAGCATGGATTGAACTTCTGGCATGTCTTCAAACAGAAAGACGCCCGAGGCTTCAACGTTGTGTGACGGGAATGCAATAATCCAACCTTCACGACCAGGAAGCTTAAGGTCAAGTTGGGTTTTCATTTCGTCAGAGGTGGAGCAGATGATGCGTTTACTTTTCCGCATTACGGAGAAAAGCATGTCCGTACTGTTGATCCTTGGCTGCGAGTTAAAGTTCGAGTAATCGAGAGAACCTGCCAGTGTACTGATCTGGCTACTCAAGTCATCGTTCTTTTTGTTCAGCACCCATACGCCAATGGAGTCGACGGCGTTATAAGAACCGTAGCGGACTTTGTACTTGTGCTGCATTTCCATGTGCCAGTGGAGCGTTCCTTCTGGGATACCGCTATCCTCTGTCTCATGAGACAGCTTACCAATCTTCAATTGACGGTCAAGAACCGCCCCCAAGCTGTACCCACCTGTTTCTTTACCCTTGGCTTTACGCAACTGCCAATAGATCTGCATCGAGTCCAGGATGCGGAATGAAGAGGTCGATAGCACAACGTGCCATTGTTCCTGTGGGTCCATTCGAAACGATTTACCCGAGGAAGATTCACGGGTTTCCTTGCCTTCACGAGCTACTACTTTTCTATACCACGATGGCACACGGGGATCTGAGAATGCGTCGCTAACACTACGGCCCGCATACTCAATTGACTCAGCCGCACGTTTAAAGTCGAAGAATACGTTCCAGCCAGTTACGATGTCGGGCTGCGATAAGTGGAGGTGTTTCAACATCTCGTTGGTAATATCGAAATGCGTTTTTAGCATGACGACTTTGAATTCCAAGTTCAGGATATCGTCTACCCACTGAGGGTACTCACCTTTCTTGTCTTTGATACCATCCCGTAGTTTACTTACCCACTGAGGAATGATTTCAGCATAGTCTTTGCGTAACAATTCTTCGTAGTTTGGGATGTCCTTCGTCCACTGCTCGTTAGCGTAGACGATGACTTCACGATCGTTGACTTCCGACCAAAGGATAGGGAGTTGCTTGGTCTGGTCGATCACCCCATTCACATCGGTCTCAACGTCGATGACCGTTACTTCGTTTGGCTGGAAGGCATTCGGCCATTTATCCGTGTAGGCTTGTTTTAAAAATACTTCAGGACCTGGGTCTGTACCGTAAAGATAGTTACTGCGTGCGATCTGACGTAAAGGAAGACTCGGGGTGCCAAAACCAAGTTTGCTGCAGATTTCTCGACGAAGATTACGTTGAGTTGACTTAAACATGTCAACACGATCAAGAAATTCAAACTGGATCTTTTCAGGCTGATTCTTACGGAAGGCTGGCTTTGTTATCCAGAAGGGACGCTTATAGTTCTCTGGAATGATCAGTGTCGGATAACGCTCGCCAGTGTCAAGAGTCACCCACATCTTGGCAACAATGGCGTCGTCGTAGTTCCCTTCATCTGCGTGTGTTGTGTAAGTGCCATGCTTGATCTCTTTAGAAACAATCCTTTCTTTCGGGATCGTTTTTAAATAAGCATCAATTTCCTGAGGGGTTTGAAACTTCTTCATGAATGACTCTCGCTCCAGTACCTATTAAATCATAGGCAGATTATGTAGATAACTACCCACTCACTGGAGTCAGGTCATGGGTCAATATAAAGCGTCAATGGAAGCCATCGCGTTCCAAATAAACGCGGATCTTCCAAAGGCCATCACCAACATCTTTCAGAAAATTCTTGACATAAAAGCGGCTCGACCTGAGACCGATCAACTGCTGGAAGAACTGGGTGCTGTCACTAAACAGGCCACTGGTCTGTACATCCTCCCACGGTTGATGGACGGTCCCCATCACAAAGCCTTTAACATGTTTGTCTTGGACCCTAACTTCAATGCCTTCTCACCCATCAACGAAAAGGCATCGGCGCTGATCGCTAAATATGATCTGCAAAATGTTACTAAGCTCGATATCCTTAAAGGTACGATCGACCGAAAGAATGGGCGGGTAACTGGTTTTTATGGGACTATCCCATTCGGGTCTGGCGTCAGTCTATCGATGTTGGATGGGTCATTTACCGCTAGTGAGCTGGCAAGTGTTTACGGTCATGAAGTAGGTCACGCTTGGGCGATCTGTGAATTCTTGGGCCAAACCCTTTTGACCAACATGATTCTTGCTGAGTTGGTTGGCCGCATGGACGTACAGACTAGCGAAGCTCGTAAGTTTGCATTGGCGCGTTGCGCGTTGCAGTTGGCTGAGAATGACCAGAAGATTCCCGAAAATGTAACCAGCAGTGAGATCACCGCTTTGGTACTTGAGGGTCAGGTCAAACGCATGCAGAAAGCATACGACACACGCTGGTACGACCAACGTCTTGCCGAGGCTATGTCCGATCAATTTGCCGCACGCTGGGGTATGGGTAAAGATCTGGTGGTAGCACTGGGTAAGTTGGAACGCGCTAAAGGGTTTAGCGCCGAGGGTGGTTACGACAACATGTGGCTGGGGGTCCTGGGTAACCTGCTCAACTTTGTATTGCTACCGTATGGCGTTACGTTGGCCGCAGGCGGTTCCGCCGCTGTTCTACAAGTTATTCGCCGGCTGGCAGTTAGTTTTTCGGTCAGCTTCTTTCTGGGCGGCACTACCTACGGACTGTCTCCGGACACACACCCGCCAATGCGTGCTCGCATTCAAGGCATTCGTAATGAGATCGTACATCTGCTGAAAGATAAAGATCTTCCTAAGGATGTGCGTGAACGGGCGTTGGAAGATCTGAAGGTTATTGACGCCGAAGCAGGGAACGTTCATCCATTTTCTAACGTTATGTCGCAGCTTTCCGCATACGTGTTGGATGTGGTATCGGGTAAGCATCACGTCATCGGTGCGAATCAGATGAAAGAAAACCTCGCTAATAATCGCTTTTTTGAATTCTCCGCCACTCATCAAAGGTAAGTCTCATGCTTAACCCGATTGCTGTTCATGGTCACTTCAACAACCTCCCTAGCGGTTTCGATCAGACCTGCTTGCGTCAGCACGTCACCGTGGTCATTGCCATGGCGGTGGGCGGTGTGGTACATCTGCCAGGTAATGAGGTACCACTCTCTAACCTGCAGGGTTATTTCTTCGACAACATCGAACAGTACCAATCCTGCATGTACGAGATCAACGAGATCATTCCATTCGAGATCGATCGCGCATTGCAACTGGCGTACAAGATCTATCAGCGCCGTTACGAGATTGCTTACGACTGCTCGCCAATGGATTTGCTGCATGGCGAAAAGCTGTTCGGCTCGGTCTTCGGTAGTATGGTGCCTGAGTTTGACAAGCTGTGTCTCGATGCAGGCAAGATCACCGAAACGATCAATCTGCTGAAAAGTCAGATTGTAAAAGAAGCGGCTTAAGGCCGCCTTCTCACGATAATTAAGAAGGACGAGAAATGACTACGGTACCCTTTGAAGACCTCTCGATGGAATCCAGCGAAACAATCGCTGACTCTGAGTTGTTTGAGAACACCCGTGTAGTGCCTGACAATCCCTTATACACGCAAGATTACAACGACATGGATCTTGTCTTCGCTACACTCAATGCGGTGGAAGACCGCGGTGTGGTTTGCCGGGATGACATCGAGCGCGTTAAGCACTTGGCTGAGGTGTACCCAAACCTTAAGAAGATGCTGGCGAAGCATCCCGTAGGTAGTTTCACTCAAGACCCAAGCAACATCAACTACGATGTGTCGACGGAAGGGTTTATCAAAACCGCTTACAACGCTGTCGTTAAAGTGTTGCGCGATATCCTGAACTTTATTGTTCGTTCATTTACACGTCTGTGGGAATTCCTCAACGGCAATGAGCGTCGCACTATCGCAATCGACAACCTGTCTGATCGCGTGCTGGCGGTTCAGGATTACCTGATCCAAGTCGATCGTGCCGTAACGGGCTTGCCCATCACTGATGATTACCTCAAGCTTCGTCAAGGCGCTATCGAAAACACCCGCCACAACCTGAACAAGACCTGGCGTGAAATCCACAGCTTCTTCATTGAGCGTGCCGAAGATCGCAATGCTGCATTGAGTGCACTTACGGGCGCACTTAAAGTTGCCATCCCGCCATTCATTGAATCAGTCGATATCTTCATGGACGAGCTGGTCAAGGCTGAGACCGAAGAAGATGTGAAAGCCGCTATTGCCCAGCTGCAAGCTGCTCGCATCACTAACGGCGCCCTGACAAACCTAGCTCAAAGCTATGGTTATTCCCAGGCCAATGTGCGTCTGGATCAGCGCATGACTCAGTTCCAGTCGGTGTCCAACTTTATCCGCGGATACATGAAGACGTTGGCCAGCCGCCACAGTCAGCTGAGCAAGGAAGCTTACACTGAACTGATGTTGACCATGACAATCGAGGATTGGTCTAAAGAGATCATTGAGACGATTAAATGGTCGAGTGCTAAGACAGGCCCTGTGCTGAATAAGCTGGCAAACTTCAGTGAGACTTCATTGAAGCCTGGCCTTGAAGACAGCTATGCCCGTCACCTGACCGCGTTCTTTGCCAACATCACCTCTACTGTCTCTGCGTTCACTGAACTTGAGCAGGCATTGGGGATGATGGTTCAAGCCCGTAACGATGCAACGTTGAAGATAGCTGAAGGTGGGCTTGCCACTGCGAAGGTAGTGGACAAATTCCTCACAGCTAATAAAAGCAACATCAACGTGTCGGGCAATGTTCACATTTCCAAGTATCGTGAAAACCTGCGTAAGTTGTTCTGATGACGACATACACCCCCGGCACTAAGCCGGGGGTGTATGCTGTTCATGCTGGTTTTTGCAACTCCGCCTCAAGTTTCGCCGTTACCCCCGCGTTGTGCTTCTGAGCTTTACGACCCTCTACCAAATATTCCTCAAGGATATCCAAAGGATACTCAAGTAGCTTAGATAGGGGTTCGTTAGTCATCTCAGGAATACGACACGCCACCAACTCCCTCATCAAACCACGCAGACGGTTACCTGTTGCCATATCTTCGGCTGGATGCATACGCATGATGGCCATCTGGTTTTCAGGCTTGAAGCCCTCATTCACATGGTCAAACAAGCCAAAGGTCTGGTCATAGGCTTCCAGAAGAATCAGCCGCTTAGTGCGGTCGTCATCGGTCTGTGTGTTAAGGATGATGTCGTAGGTGTGAGTGCCCGGCTTATACGGCGAGATCCCTTCGCCAAAATCCATCGCTACTACGTGATTGATTTTGACGAGACCGGTATTTTTATCTACGGTCTGTGTCTTGCTATGCTGTGGCGGAGTAGGGTAAAAAAAAACTCAGACGGGTTGATCGTTACCAGCGCTGGGTGGCCCAACTTGATACCTTCGTCTTTGTCGATTGGCTGACCACACTTCGGACAATGCACTTTTGGAATGCAGACTGTCGTCAGAGTCATCGCTGCGATGAATTTCTCCAGCGCGTCGGTGAACTTCTTGGTCAGATCAGGGTCCGATGCAAAGTCACGTAGGAAGTCGTCGATTTCCTTATCGGCTTCGAACTGCTGATCTGGCGTAGCACCTTCTGGTAACAGACGAGTCTGAATTACTTCAGGTTCAGCTTCCAGCTCATCGCTTTGACGCACCACTGCCTCAACCCAGCAGGCATAGGCCATCACAGTGGATATCTGCTGAGCACGCAACAGATAGTTCTGACGATCTTCTTCACGAGCATTACTGGAGATCAGCTGCTTGGACTCAGCCGTCATGTTATCGAGCCACGCTGTGGATGTCGACTCGTATTGCGCCAATGTAGGCACACGCAGTTTGAGTCGAACGCCATTACCCAGGTCGATGTAACGGCTAACTTCAGGCCGCATCTTGGCTTGGTAATTCAGGATGGTCTTGATGTCGTGCTGACCGCTGCGTTTGGACATGAACCGTTTTTGGTGTTCGTCCAAACGGCTGTCGAGTACGATGACCATGCGGTTGATGTTCAGCAAGTCCGTGATCTCGCCGTCACAGTTAAGTGCAGAGTTAGTGCAATAACGAGTGACAGGGAAACCTTTTGGAAACAGGCTGAACGCCATGCTGGTGATCATCTGATCGAAGTCAAGCAGGGTGATGATGCTTTTCAGGGTTTTGGGGTCAACCGTACCCGCTGTGGTGTTCAGGAAGTGCTTGATGGCAAAGTCTGCCAACTCGCGGTTCAGGAACACCGCTGGCGCTGCAAGTGAGTAGCCTGCAGATTCCATTGCCTCCCGTACCTTTTCCTGACCCAGCTGCGTATCCAGACCCAGCTGCGCCAATGCGCCGGGAGCAATCATCCGCACATGAATACCCGAACCCCACATTGGGAATGCGACACGCTGGGACAGGCCCAACGCATCACGCACGGCCATCATGCCGTTACCGTTCTTGGCAGGTTGTACCAAACCCATCATGATGGGGATGTCATCAACCAGTGGGCGGTTGGTGGCAGTTTCACCTTCTTCGATGATATCACCAATGTGGCTGAATGATACCTGTCGAAGATATTGCGCCACCTGGTTCATGGCCTGCTGTTCAGGTTCGGTGATATAGAGCTTACCCACCCCGTCAAGATCCAACTGGATGAACTGATCGCGCGGCAGACCCTGGTTGATTTTCGAGTAACGCTCACGCTGAGAAGCGAATATGCGCAATCGAAGAATCTGATCGAGTTTCTCGACTTCAGCCAAGTTCATGTTCGTGATAACGGCTTTGCCGTGTCGGGCAAACTTACTCAGCAGTTCGTCAGACATCGGTTCCAGAATCGGAGCCGATGTTTCTACGCCCGGCACTGGGTCCCAGACGCCAGCATAGACTTCTTCTGGACCGTCGTCTGGGATGTTGACGCCATCGGCCAAGATTGGAGCTGGGGCGGGTGGGGCGTCTTCGGGAATGAAGTCACCACGTTCTTCAACCAGTGGTTCTTCAATCGGGATGAATTCATCCGCCTCGGCGAACACCGCTGCCGAGGCAGGGATCTCTACCGCTTCTGAAGGCACAACTGGGGCGGTTGGGATTTCTTCCGCTACTGGGAAGGCGGAAGGTAGCTCAGCTGGGGTGTTGAGTTCAGCGGGCTCTTCGGTACTTGGGTTATCTGGCGATTCGTTCATTAAACAACGGCCTCTTCAGCAGCTTCAGGCTCATCCACAGGGGTGAGGATTTCAATGATCTGGCCGGTACTCTTACCAACAGTGCCGATCAGGCGATGACCGAGGGTAACGTACTTGTTACCGATGCTCAGAGTTTTGCTGTTATAGTCGGCCATTTCAGCAGCTTCTTTTGGCCGCGTCTGAACGTGCGTTTTCAACTCAGCATCCAAGCCGACCTTTTCAGTTACAAACGAATCCAGGTCACGGGCAGCGGAACGGTTCAGCGCGATCAGGTCAGGAATCTTATCCTCGCGACCTTTTTCCTTGAGTTCTCTCATCCCGTTAGGGAGTTCAGTAAGGATTCGTGAAGCGTCACGAATGGATTCATCCAACTTTACGCTGCTATCTTTTACCGACTTTTCATTACGGATACAATTTTGCAAAGGCGACGTGCCCCGTGCCTGAAACGCCCCCGCTTTACTTTTCTTCTTACCCATGGCACTAACCTCTAGTATGAATATTTTCTCAAATGCCCACTATGGGCTAAGCAATCAATAAGATTTATACAAATTTCTTGGAGTCTGTTTACATGAGCGACACACAATCTGAAGTCGAAGACAATGTAACAGAGTCAACCGTGCGTGATATTGTTCGTGACCGCTGCACTCCAGAACTTGAAGATGAATTTGTAGAGCTGGCAATGCTGCTCTCTTCAGTAAACTTTAAAGGACACTTACAGGAACTTGATGTTCTTTATCAGCAGATGGATTCGGAGATGGTCGATCCTTCTGGTATCATCGTTGACGTGGATCAAATCCTACGCATCGGCGCTGAAACCGCACTCAACAACTGCGGTGTGGAATTCGATCCAGATGTTCCATTGAGCATGCTCATCGAAGGCTGTGAAATACTGCTTAAATTCGATCCTACTGAGTTTCCTCAATTGGTGATCGACGCCATCGATGCGGCTGAAGATTCTGTAGAAACTGTAATGGTACTGCTAGATCTGCTAGGCACGTATTCGGACGATGACTGGCTTCCTTACATCTCTCGTGTCAGCGATGCGTTTGCTAAGCGTGTCCGAGGGTTCTGTGTAGAGACGCTCGAACAGGACATTACTGACCGTAACACCAGTCTAGCAACAGCACCACTCCTCAAACGATTAAACCATTTGGTAAAATCTAACGCTGAGAGCTTGGGTGCCGAGATTGGTAAAGCGGATCAGGGTCTTGGTTTGACACTTGAATCCCTCTACGCTCAGAACGTTGTTAAGCTCATGGACTCTCCAGTTGATGTAGCCGTGAACAATCTGTTCTCTCTGTCGGTTATCTCCAATGAGAGTTTTGAAGGGGCTATGGTTGGCGTGGCTCATTGGCTAGATGATCTGTACTACGACGCTGAAATGCGCCGTGAAGCAGAGCAGCTACGCATGAAGCTTACATCGCACTATAAGCCTATGTTTGGAGATGATTGATGGATAGGCAAGCGTACTTTCTTGGGTCCATGAAAGCTAAGGCCCATTACGATCGTGAATGGATTCTGCGGGCGATGACGGTGGTCATTGGCGAGAACGGCACTGCGCCAAAACCCTGGGCGTTACGTCACACCGACAAGGCCGTAGAGGTCTACGTACCCAATGGTAATAATGGGTACAGTTGGGAAGTGTTGGAAGGTGCTGAACATTACCAGATCCCTTTCGTTTACCATGATGATGCAGGTCCATTGCGGGCTGGGGATATTGAGAACCTCAAGGTCGACCTTCCCGATAACAACACTTGGGGCGACTTGCTGTTTAATAGCCGGGTGTTGGTTTACGCATTGGGTGAGCGCTATCCGTATACCCAAGGTCAGATCGTCATTCGCAAGATTGCGACGATCGTCGCTGACAAGATGATCTCTGATGTCATCGAGGCTGAAGAAGACCCCAATCAGATTTACGTTAAGCACTATAAACGACTAGGTCGGGCGATTGGCGATCTGTGCGGGTATGAGATCTTCATTCCTTCCATGACTGAGAAGTCTCTTCAACCCCCTCCCGATAACAAGCAGCTGAGGGATAAGTTGCTTGAGGAGAACAAGGATCAATTGGATGATCCGGTGATCCAGGCTAAGATTCAAGATGCCTTGATTGCCAACTACATGAACATGATCAAGGGTGATCCGTCAGAAGGCTTCTTACTTAAGGCTAAGTCGTTCAAGACGGCTATCAAGCGGATGTTCCTTATCCACGGTCCCGAAGGTGGATTTGAAGAAGGTGGTCGCGCTACTCTGATCACCAACAGTCTGCTTGAAGGTCTGGACATCAACTACTATCCGGAGATGGTAAACAGTCTACGGGCTGGTTCCTTCTTCCGTGGTGCGTTGACTGCTTTGGCGGGGGAAGACGTTGACTTGATGAGTCGCGTATTCCAGAACGCTAAGGTGGTTCCTGAGTTCTGTAACACTGAAGAACAGTTCATCCAGAAAGTGGAAGCTCGACGCATTGGTCGTAACTTCCTGATCGATGACAAGATCGTTCAGATCACTGCCGACAACCTGCCCGATTATGATGGTCGCGTCTATCCAATGTACGCACCTCCTTACTGTAAAGTAGAGGGCGGTGACATTTGCGCCATTTGCGCAGGCGCTAAGCTTGCAGCAAACCCGGATAGTCTGGGATCAATGATCGGCGACATCCCGGCTGTAATGATGGCGCGCATGATGGCTTCTGCTCACGCTAAAGCCCTTCAAACAACTGATCTCGATGTCGAGAATTTCTTGAGGTAGTTTTTACATGTCCAGAAAGAACCGTGGTCAATCCAATACCCCTACGCCTGGCGATAGCGCTGACCTGCAAGGTCAGGACGTAGAAGATAACGAAACCTCCCAAAATGACGCACAGGACCTCACAGAGGGTCTGGGGAACAGTGATGAAGACAGCAGCGATGTGGGCAGCGATCAATCTTGGGCTGGAGCTGAAGATGTCTCAGGACTGGATTCCGATCTACTGCTCGATGATGCGACGCAGGTTCAAAAGCTTGGCGCTGGAGCTGAAGAAGCATTCGTAGTTCCATCTGATGCCATCAATGCCGATGGCGTTGTCAGCACCGATGTAACCAATGCGCCGAGCCTTGAAAGCGGTGTCGTTGAAGCACCAACTGTGGATAGCCAAGATGTGCAAGGCACGGCAGGTGATGCGACCATCGAGCCTGCGCCAGAACCTAGTGCCGAAACAGCAACCGCCGCGCCTGAGCCCATTCCTGCGCCAGCACCGGTAGAAGAAGCCGCTCAGGATCATGCCACATTGCCTATTCGCCAACGGTTGGCTGGCCTGCTGGAAGCTGATGCTTTGGCGGCTTTGGATAACAAGGGCTTGATCCTGTTTGAAGAAAAACGCATGCTGCCGGTAAAGACCAGCCACAATGAATGGCCAGTGGATCTTCGTCGCACCAAAGACATGACCACCTGGTCAGACGGCGCGTTGGTTGATTGGCTCAATGGTGAGATCAACACACCGCGTAACGTACTGGCAGAAGCACTGGCCGATGAGCTGTATCGTCGCTATAAACTCCCAGCCAACTGGTCTCTTGAGTCGGCGTCGGCATTCATCGCGACTGGCGTCAAGCCAGAATATACCCTGAGCGGTGTATTGATTGCCGACCGTGCCCGTGATAACACGCCGCTGAATCACTGGGCGTTCAAGGACATCAAAGCCGGCCTGCTGGACGAGATCGAAATTGGTACGCACAGCAAAGACGATCTGGTCAGCGCACTGCGCTCCCGCCTGGGTCTTTCTAACGCCACCTCCCAAGAGAAAATTCTTGAGAGTCTTAACGCTAACACTGATGAGGCAACAATGGACGATTCGATTCTGGACGCAAGACTCAGCTCATTCAAGGCAGCCATGACGCCACAAGGCAAAGTGCTGAGCGCTATCTCCGCTGGCGAAGCTCAAGCATCGCTTTGGAGCATCATCCTTGATGTATTGAAACGCGATCCACAGACCTTCCAGGAAGGGTGGGTCAAACTGTTGAACTTCGTGAACACCGAATACAACACGCTATTCACTCCAGAGCGTGCACGTAAGGGCTGGGCACAAATCAAACTGCCGAAGACCACCCTGGCCACGTTTGAAGACGTGTTGACGTTGCTGATCAACACACGTAACGGCGCTACCCGTATGCAGGATGCCAAGCAGCACAAGATCGTCCACATGCTGCGCTACGCGACTGAAGAACAGCGCATGAACGTCGTGAACTTCTACACCGTACACGGCCAGTAACAAAAAAAAGATAGTGACATACACCTCCGGCATTAGCCGGAGGTGTATGCTGTTTTTTTTTGATTTATACACTAATGGGGGATTGCAACGTACCGTGTTCTTTGACCAAGCTTTGCCAGGCCTTCTTTTTATTGAGGTGGTATGCAACGTGTTTCTGAATCGTGTTGCATACACTATAAATGAAGCGAGGAACGATATCCGGCCAGTCAACAAGCGGCCGTGTCCGATAGAGCGCCTGTTCATTCGCCTGCTGCGAGTCAATGGCCGTAGTCATCCACGTTACCCGTAGGTTAGGGATGTCTACCGCAGTACCTGCTGAGAGCACTGTGCTGACGATGATGTCAGCTTTATCCATCACAGTACGCTTGTCCGCCGATACATAGCGGGTAGTGTCCATGTGAGGATAACGTTTCTGAATCTCTCTTACCAGCATCGTACAGAACTTCACGGTGGCGCAAAAGATAAGCATCTTCTGACCTTTCTCCATAACGCTGATGAACTCAGACTCAGCAAACGCGCAGATCATGTCTACGTAGTTGGCCAAGATCTTTCTGTTCTTTGACAGCATCATGCTTTCTTCAAATTTTACATGTGAGTACGCACCTTTATACCCCGTGTACCTGATTGACTTAGAGTCCTTCAGTTGCCAGAAGACCGCAGAAGCAGAGATATAGACTTTCCTATACCCCGCATCAAAACGGTCACACCTGGGGTACATGATCTCATAGATCCGATTCATGAACTTATTGCGTGTCTCAAGCGTTGCAGACAGCGTCATGAACTTTTCAATGTGGGTGTAGACAAACAGCTTCATTACCTGATGCGGGAACTGGTGTCCTTCATCGAAGATGTTCAGCCCGATCTTCATCACCTCAAAGAACTCGTGAGGGGCGATGGGGTACATCTGTGTTACGCCGTTACGCTCATACTCCCTGATGTACTCAGAGAAGGTGTTGATAGAGATAAGCATGCACATTGGCAGCTCGTCCCCATCGATAGCCATCTGCATGATTGTGTGCAGTGCAACCGAACCTTGGATCTTGACCAAGTCACCACGGCCAAACTTAAACGCAATATCGAGGCTTGATACCCACTGATCCAGATACCCACCCTTCATCATGATGCTGGTCCGATAACCCAGTCGTTTCATGGTGTGCTGAGCCAACAGAGTTTTACCGCCGCCAGCTTGGAGGGTGATTACTTTGTTAGACCCATCGGCAAGGTTGTACTCAATGATCTTTTCCTGATAATCACGAGGCGGGTGTAATTTATCTTCAACAAACTCAACCCGAAAGCTGTCATCGATAACTACGGGGTGTCGTGTGATCTGTACATCATCACGCTTAATCTGGCAGTACGCTACCATCTGCTGAAACTCTCTCAGCAGGTTGACGTGAAACCGGTAGTAATCACGGGAAGCGTTTGATGCTGCGAAGGTCTTAGACGGCACCATGCGAGTGATTCCGCCTTCGAACGTTTTCTCTTCGAACAGAATCAACGGCGTGCAGAACTGCTCAAGGGCTTTCTTTTCCTGAGCTGTGTTAAGTTCTGTTACCGAAAAGCCATGGCTGTAGACATCTATTTTCAAAATGAACCCCCGAAGCTTACGGCATAGTTACTCTCAGAGGATTAGGCGTTTATGTTAAAAATAAAGATGTGGGTCACGCCGGGAATTACCCCGGCTATGCGTCACTCTTTCTTATTTCCGTTTGAATCGCAGAAGAACTTATCCGCATGTTCAGCCGATTCATCATTTATCATTTTATAAATATGCTTACGTGTAATCCCCAGTTTTTCAAATACCTCCACTGCCCCTCTTGGATAAACGACCCCGGCTACAGAGATTGGCTTAGATCTAGCTAATGCAATTTTCAGACGCGTTTCTTCTGAAAACTTTCTACCTAGCCAATGCCCTGGTTTCCCACACAAGGCTTTTCTAGTACCTTCGGCAGCGTTTAACCTGTGGACTTCCGACCGAGATTGTCCTTTGGTCGGCGAAACTCTACCTGTGTTTGCCTTTACGATTGCTTCTCGCACATAGTCAGGAAGGACACTCCATGGACTGGTTGCCGAATTCCCTATATTTAGACAATCATCAGATCCGTGGTGGATGTCTAAATAACCCTGTTCGGCAACCCGCATCTCATCTTTGGTTTCATAGATCTGAACACCGACAACAAAGTCTTCAATTTGAGTATAGGTATCAAGAAGTTTCTGATTATGATGCTTACCAGATTTTAATTCTGAGATATGTTTAAGGACTCTGTAAGCTAATCCACTTGTACTGCCAAAATAAAACTTACACGTTGGAATATGAATAATTCTGTATACACAAAACTTATCATTAAACAATTTAAGCTTGGCTACATATTCCGGGTCAGAAAAGAAAATAGACTCTATATTTTTATCCATACGGACCTCAACCACACCTACTGCCGTAAGGCAGTAGGTGTGGCTATTTTGGGTTGATTAAGGCATGAGAATCGGATCAAGCAGATGTGGATTACGATCTACCAGGAGGTACTGCTCAAGTTTATTCATCACTGCGTTAGCGCCTTGATATGCAAAGAGCACACCATAGCTACCATTGGAAAGGATCTTACCGTATTTAGCAAAACGCAATGTCTCGCCAAACTTTGGAATGTTAACACAATCCTTATCCATCCCCGTGGTCATCGACAGCAACACTACAGCAACGTGCGTCATCGAGACCGGCACTTTACTGGCGATCAGTTCATGGGCGTCCAGCATTGCTTCTACTGGATCTGCGTATTGGGTCAGTTGTTTCAAGCGACCCAAGTGACGGCTGGAACTGTCACGAGTAGACCGGATCATTACCTCAACTTCAGCCGCAAAGTCTCGCATGGAGATGTGTTTGTTCGGGAGTTCAAACACAGGCTTGGTGAAGTCCCATTTCTCCAGATCGATGTGATAGTTACCATCTTCCCGGATAGGGAACTTGTTGTCGAGGATGTACCGCAGGAAGTCATGCGTCAAGAAGGAATAGTTACCCCCTCGCGATACAGTGACATGGACCCGCAGTGGTTGCTTCTCGCCATTTGGCAGATCGAACGACACGGTACGGAACTGACTGAACTTGGAAGATGGGACGTCGTCGCGGATGTGTTCCTTCTTGAGCAGTGGAATCTTCGAAGCCCCGAATACACCTTGGGCTACGGCTGCTTTAAGGATCAGCTTAACGCCATTCTTCGCAAGCTCTGGGTTCAACGCAATCTGGTTAGGTGCCTCGGCATGGTCAATGTAAGGCTTTTCCTCCAGGTTGATATTGATCCGCTCCGCTACCGTTGATCTCTCAGAGTGTTTAACTTTCAACACCCGTTGAGAAATGATCGACTGAGTCATGGTCGATGCAACGTGACCGATATTCACACCGTAAGGCAGATTGAATGCCAGCTCACCGTAACACATTCTGCAGACACACGCACTGCCTCGCCAACGACAGTTGAATGGCAGACGGAAACTTAACGTCATGCCTTCGTACTTCTTCCGATCCCGTAGACGCAGTGCTTTAAGCTGCCCTGTTTCAGGATCTTTGAAATACAGCCCTTCCATGTCGGAATAACGGTTTGGCGTTACTTCGATAGCGGCGAGCACTGGTGAGTTGCAGTCATTCATGATCAGCAGGTCAACCCGCTGTGAACTGAACTGCAACTTACGGTTGGCGTACTCGGTTTGTTCCAGCGGCTCACCTTGGTAGATGATAGCCTTAGACGCCAGTGTGGAGTCCATGAGGGCTTCTGCTGGATCATTGATACCCGAGTAGTAGTTACCTGTGATCGGCTTCCTGTAGATCACGTCATCGATGTCGGTGTTAAACCCACGGACCAGGATGCATTGAAGGAATTGCTCCATCTTAATGATCTTGGCCCGCAGGTCGGACACCACCGCATTACGGGCAAGTTCCGGCGCCGTCATGATGACGTGCGCTGCTTGGTCCGTCGCCTTCTCAATAGCTAAGGCGGTAGGGTTTTCCATCAACTTATCACGGATGGCTGCGACTGCCGGAAAGAAGTAGACCTCATCAAACGTGAAAGAGTTAGACCCTCGCACGTATTCAGGGTAGTCAATAATCGATTCGTTATACAGCCGCTGGTTGTTGAGCTGCATAAACCACCACAGCTCTTCCCGGTTGTAGCCATCAATGCCATAGATGTCATGAACATCTTCAGCCAGCGCAGAGCCGATTTTGGAAATGTCTCCGTTCGACATCGGCACTGTTCGCACACAGTGACGCGCAAAGATTGGCAGGCGGTCGTACTTCTCGTGAACCAACCACAACTTCCTGGAGATCTCCACAGCGGCCGTGATGGTTTCAATAACTTCCCCATCATCCAACTGCATCCTGAACAGCTCGTCCTTCAGACAAGGCCATTCACGCTGCGGATTGTCAAAGAACTCTCTGACGTGAAACGTACGCATCGTTTATACCTCAGTCGCGAGTGATGTACTTGCCGGAGCAAATGAAGTGGTGGATGGCAAACGCCAACGGTCTGTGACCACCCATCTTGAACACATCTCGATCAACCAGAGAGTCGATGTTGGTCGGATACTCTGCGGTGATAATGGTTCGGCAAGCCGCCTTATGCACCACTGGGTTGTTGTGCAAGTCCATTATGTGCGCCATGATTTCAGCACCAGATGCCGCACTCATGCTTCGAACAGAAGCTTCGTCCAAAGAGCGCGTTACGGTTTGCCGGCCGGCAGTAGCGTACTTGTCAGCATTGGTCAGACGTGAGGTGATGCCAAACTGATTAAGCTTGGCGGAGCTTACACCTGAGCCGTCAGTCGCTGTCTTTTCCAGGTTGAGGTGGTAGATAGGGCCAATGAGGATATCTTCCTTGGTGGTGACCATGTTGCCGTTGTAATCTTCGTAAGTCACCGGACTCATTTCTGGACGATATGGACCTTCCGCAATAGCGCGGATGACTTCGTCCATCTTGTCTTGGCTTTCTGGTACCTTCTGCAGATACAGACCGTAAGCCAACCCTTCCTCACAGTTGCCATCGAGAATCACTTCAATCAAGTGAGTCAGATAGCGGCCAGTCGGCATGACATCATCACGCGTACCGCGCGCATACATCCGATCTTTACTCACGATCTTGTAGAAACCAAGAAGGTAGGCATAGTTCTGGAAGTTCAGCTCTGCGTTTGGTTTTGCATAGACGGCAGCTTCAACAGCAGCACGACTCACCACGCCCATGTCAGGGAAACCATAGGTACGGCGAATACGCTTGATCACATCTCGACCGGCGGCGCCCACCATTTGCTGGTGAGGGCGCCCAGGGTTCATCCGGTTAACCGTTGGGTTACTGAGTACTGCGATCTCAGCACGGTTACCGAACTTATCGATCGGCATAGATGCATCAGGCATTACAAACGAACCAACACCTTTAGCGCCGTTCTCATCCGTGTTCTTTGGACCTTCGCCAGCTTCTGTCTTATAGCGGTATGTAATATCTATCTTCCACTCATCGAGCAGTTCGCCACGGTAGTTCATCCGAACATTGAGCTGTTCGGCCTGGCTTTTCGGCCAGAGACCTTCGTCGATCAGCATGTGACCTGCACGAGGAATAGCCGCGTTAACCAAAGTGGCTAAGCGATCAGACATACTGGTGCTGTCATCCCACCGACCTGTACGACACACCGTGTGGCGAATCAGTTCGGTATTGAAGAGTCTGTCAGCTTCCCAGTACTTGCGGATCTGATGAGACATTTCTTCTGGCATACGCTGACTTGCCAACTGACTGTTGTGCATCACACGGATGTCAACGATCTCAGCGCCTGGATGGCCAACGACCCGATCATCCAACCAATAGACTGGCTTGAGCAACTGCTTGCGGGTCATGTAGACCGCATCCAGCCGTTCGTCATACGGACGGGTGGCTACCAACAACCCGTTGGTATGGATGGTTTCGCCGATGTCAGGAATGCATTTGAAGACAGTGCCGTTGCCATATGCATTGACCAGGTATTTATGTCGGCCGCATTCCACGCCACGGGATTCAAAGGCGTTGGTCTGGATGCGTTTGGTATACGATTCAGAGAAGATGATACTGTCGTTATCGGTCGCTGGGTGGGACAGCATGACAACGTTGGCTTCAAGCCCTGGCATGTAGTCACCATCGGCTGTAACAGCCGGTGAGCGAGCTACCTGGGTCCCTGCTGGGATATGAGCATCCTTAACGCTGACAAGTTTATTGTAAACCTCATCATCGATGTCAAAGATAAACCCAAAGTGCTGGTGCATGACGTGGAACTTGGCCAGCTCCATTACGTCCAGCATCCCGGTGCGGTAGTCTTCGAAGATTATCAGATCCAGCGGGTTGGCATTGCGACCATCTTTCAGATGCGTAAACATGTCATCCGTGAAACGAGGAATCACTGCGCGGATAATAACGTCTTCGGTAAAGGTTTTGTGAATTGTTCCTCGGGCAATTTCTCGTTCGAGCCCCGTTTGCTGACGCTTACGGGTTCGGCCATCTACAATCAACGACTGTGACATGGCGCCGGTATGCATAACCTGACGTACGGGCGATACGTTCTTGAAATGCGAATTCATACCGTTAAATGAAACGTATTCTGGGTGAATTGGATAGATTATATCCGACATGTTCAACTCCATTGGGCGGTATGGTACTACACATCTATGATGTGTGACTGGAACTTTACGAGGTCGAAATGACAGCGCTTGAAAAACTACGGATTGATTCTCCCGATGAGTACACGACTACTGAGGAATACAAAACCTTCGTCGAGTCGCTCGTCACCTTTTACAGAACGCACTCAACCACAACGTCATTAGTCATAGCCCCGGAAGATGGGTACCTGTACCAATTTGACATGGCGGCGTTCCTGCTGGATAACAACGTACAGCTTGAGGATCACGAGCTAATCATGCGTGTCAATGGGCTGACCTCTAATACCCAGATCGATGAAAATCTAGGCACTTTACTCATTCCAAACAAAGATCTTGTTGCGCGGATGAAAATGGTGTATCGAACACGCTTATCTGCAAATTAAAAAACAGGGTAGAAGAGGTGGGGTTACCCCCACCTCTCTATGCCGTTTACCAGCCGCGGCCGCCGCCACGACCACCACGATCACTACCGCCGTTACCGCCACCCAGCTGAATACCGCTACGTTCATGAGACTGACGTTGAAATGGATCACGGCCACGGTCACGATCATCACGACGATCGAAGTCACCGCGACCACGGTCACGACCGCTACGCAGGATTTCATCAACACTCATGGTGGTAGCAGCAGGTCGGCCGCGATCGTTATCACGATCATCTTGCTCGCGAGTGCGAGTAAAGGCATCACCACTGCGATTAACACTACTACCCAGGCTGCTACGGTCTTCACCTTTGCGGCTGAACGGGAGGTCAATTGCCCCAACTTTATCGGCACCTGCTTCAAATACCGACTTGCTGGACGGTTCTTCTTCTTCATCATCTGGCTCTGGATCGATACCAACGTTACCAGGCAGGGCTGGAACAGCCACGCCGTATTTCTCACAGAACTCACCAAACGTAGCGAGTTCGTCCGCCCATTCCAGATGGAACCGGAAGTCCTTGAGTACAGGACAAGCGGCACCATGTAGATCGATCAAGCGGTTCAGATGCTCGGCGATCTTGTGGAAGCTGATCAGCAGGCTTTCGAAATAAGGCGCATCGCCTTTCTTTACGTCGCCATCGAACATGCCAGATTCGCCGAGGACGTAGTTCAGCAGAGATACGATCAGTGCCTTGTCCTTTGTTTTACGCGGCATTGCCACTTCGAAGAACATGGTAGTGTCTTCGTTTTCAGCATCATCCATTACTGGAAATGATACTTTACAGCTGCGTAAAATACCGCCGCCCTGACTACCCTGGAGGAAAATACTGACCAGGCGCTTTTCCGGAATGTCGGAACTGGTGCGCTTGAGGATCTTTTCCAGAGTCTTGGTAGTGGTATCGTCGAAACCTACCAGGCTCTTCATGAACTTCGAAGCTTTGGTAGTCAGCGCTTTGTGGCGCGAACTGTCGGCAGTTAGCTCAGCGAGCTCTACGGCGATCAGTTTGTACAGGGGTTTGATGCGTTCGATGATGTAAGCTTTGAACGCGTTGAGCACAGGGGACGGACCCTGGTTGATCTGTTCGGACAGAGGGTGGAATGCCGTACGGGCAGTCCAATCGCCGTCGCGGACCAGTTCGCGGGTTGGGAGGCAAAGACGAGTGCCGCTCAGGGAAACAGGGTGAGCAGTATCACCCTGATTGTAAAACAGCAGACCCTGACCGTCTTTGTCAAACACCCCGACATCAAGCAGAAGCTTCGAATAGAAATCAATCAGCTTGTCGAGTTTCGTTGACATTCAATGGTACCTCATTTAAGAAATGTGTTACCAGTTCTTTTTGGCCGGAAGATCCAGCGAACTTGAACTGAGTGCGGTGTCAAGGGTACGGGAGCTTGGAGCATCGCGGCGACCGATCCCACCAATGCCCAATTGAAGCCCACCGCTACTGTTACGCAATGGATCTTCGATTGAGATGCGGGAGTGACCCATGCGCCGAGTGGCGAGATCGTTGGAGATATCGGTGAGGTTGGTACTCATCGAGTTCAACGAACCAACGTTAGTGTCCAGAGTTGGCGACATCAACGCAGCGCAATACGCCGGGAAGCTGTGGAACGATTCAGGACCGCCATCGATGCGAATCCAGATGTCGACATAACCATCGACGTTTGCGTCAATTTTTGCCTCGAAGTTGAAGATACCGCGAGACACTTCATGAATCAAGACTTCGGACACTTGGTGTTCAAAGTTAGGCCATGTAGCTTCGATATCCAGACCATCGATGTACGGTGATGGGACGCAGCCGGTGATACGGGACAGTTTGGAGTGACCGTACGAGTTAATCGTCAGCTTATCCAGCTTCGAGTACATGTTCTTGATCATCAATCCCGGCAGGGAGTTGGCGAGCGTGAGCGCTGCAATCGTTTCGTGATCATCGCCTTGCCATTGCTTGGTGTCGCTGTGGCGGTAGCTACGACGCACATCTGCCCGAGCAAAAGTTTCTTGCTCATTTTTAACGAACTCTGGATTCATCTCCATCAGTTCGCCATACGTGATGTAGCCAGAGTTCAGGATACGCGTAGACTCCTTGAGCTCTTCCAGGTAACGGTCAGCAGCCGGATCGTTTTCGTCAACACGGCCATAAGCCAGTTTCAAGTTACCCAGCTTGCTCGAACGTTCATCACCCAGGCCGTAAGGCGATGAAGATGGCTCGAGTCCAGCGCCGGTCGATGCGGAGACGTAGCCATCGAGAGTTCGGTGCAGGAAGGATGTCGCACTGTTATTATCCCGGCTGGACAACTTCAGCTGCTGAGTAAAGGTACCCACTGTGTTATTGGTGTTGGACTGAGGCTGCCGGCGCTTATCGTTATCATCGAAGGCGAAGTTATCCTGATTGTAACTCAGGGATGCCCCTTCTCGACGCAACAGATCTGTTGGTCGCTTGGACAGCGCACGGTCAGTGCCGCGCGATGCCAGATCGTCATGACCGAAGCCGCGAAGCGTATCGCGGTTCAGGATCAGGTCGCTTGACTTAATGGATGGCGTCCAGACTTCGGAACTACGACGAATGCCGCCAGACAGGTTGATGTGCGTGATCTGGTCGAAGTACAGTTTCATCCGTAGATCGAGCTTGACTTCTTTCATACCGATCAGAGAGAATCCATCGTAGTCTGTGTGGCCCACGATGTATTCGTACTCTTGGTGGTTTGGACGGCTGGATGTCTCAACCACCATGGAGAACATGATGCGCTTCTGATCCCAGCCGCCGTCGATCTGGGAAACGATCTTGGCGCGGTTGGTGGTATTCGGCGAAAGCAGAGACGATGCTACCTTTGCCAAACGTTCTGGCATGATGTTCGTCCCATCTTCAGTCAGCCGCGCAAGATCATCGATTCGACTGTTCTTCTTGTCGAAGTCGAAGGTGCGGATGAACTGGGTAGAGGACGGCGGAGCCTCCACAAAGTTTAGCTTAAGAACGCGCATGATTATCCCTCAGGGCTTAGCGGATTTAAAAGTTATTGATCTTGATGAGCATTTCACCCAGCTGACTGTTTAGGTCGCCGGTGACTTCAATACGACGGGTCTTATCAGACCGGTAGTAGCTCTTTGCAAGTTCAACAGGGCATTGTGGTACCCAGTCGTGACGATAGAAGTGTGGGACATGCTTCTCAACGTTGATGACACCGACGTTGGTCGACTGGATCGGATCACCGCGGCGAGGCTCTGGAGCCAAGTACGGATAGATCACATTAAATTGTTCCAAGATATCTGCTGCGATGGGCAATCGCCGCATAGGTTGAATCATTTCTCCTTCTTTAAGCTTAGCAATACGAGCCGTTGTCAGAATTGCCAATTGTGGCAGATTCCACTCCCACAGTACGGCTTGCACAACACCGGCCGCAATCAGACCAGGTATCCGGTCCATCAGCTCGATAGCAGTACCTACAATAACTGTGGAACACACTTGCATGACTAACCATTCCTGACCATAGGTCGGATCAAAGTCATGGAGCGTCAATGCATTTTGTACACACATCTCGATACGCTCATCCGAGAGTGTTGGCGCAATCTTCTTCGCAGCGCGCTGATACTTTTCCATGTACTCTTCGATGATTGCCAAATCCCCTGTGGAGATTTTGGTCTTCATCTTAAAGATACCCCAAACGCTTTCGTTACCTTCAGACGATGAGTCTTCTGGTTTCTTATCGCGAATGTTACTGGCGAACGCTGCCGGCACTCGGTTCTTATCACCGATGACGTAGTTGTAAATGATCTTCATCAAGTGGTCTTTGTCAGACACTGCCGACAGAGGTGCCACACTGACTTTACGGATCAAGGCAAACGATGCCAAGAACCCAGGAACGCCATCGGCCGAAAGGAACTTCGATACCACGGACAGTTCGTATTTGCTGACATCCAGGTTGGCAGCCAGGTAACGTTCAAGTCGATCGAACACAGGTGTCTTCATCATTGCCGAACCATACAGCAACTTGAAGGCATCGTACTCTTTCATCTTACCGTGCTCTGTTTCAGCAATCGGCAAATACCCGCCCCAGATAGGAATCATCAGCCGCAGGCCCAGCGCAAACGCATCCAGGTCGATGTACTCTGAACGCAGATACGTTCGTTCCTTATACAGCGGTGTTACTTTATCAGTGGTGATGTAATCGTCGGCCAGTTCGATGGGCAGTCGAATGTTTGGACTATTGACGATGTATTCACGCAAAGCTGCAAATGACACAAGCTCGTAAATGCTTTTAATGATCCCCGATAAATCTTCTCGTAATTGCTTCATGGCCGACAGACCAGAAGCGCCGATGACGTGGAAGCTAGTCAGCACGCTATCCAGGCGAGAATACTCACCGTACAGCGCATCTTGAGAAGCGGGTGGCAGTGTGGCAATCAGGGCATTGATCTCTTCAAAGAGTTCAATCTTAGTACCCATCTCGTTTCCATCATCGCGCTTGATTGCCCCAGGTTTAGTTGAGGTGTATCCGGCGGTGTTAAAGACAAGCTCTACTTCATCCCCGTGGCTTGCTTGTACGATCGAGAAACTCCTGACCGTAAAAGTCGCAATTTTGAACTCCATCAATTAACTCCAGGCGTAGGTCATCGGGTAAGTAATGTATTGCTGTAGAAAAGTAAAGGAAGATGGTACTCGGGGCATTACCATAGTCTATGGTGCTTCAGTGAAATCATACCAAGCGGCATAAACACCCTCAATCGCGGAAGCACGATTGAGGGCATTCTTTATGGCTACTTTGAGATCAAGTCCCAGGGGTCTGGTGTCTAAAACGGAACGTCTTCGTCGAAGCTGTCGAAGTCACCTTGTGGAGCAGGTGCCGGAGCCGGCGCTTGAGGACGCTGTTGTTGCTGAGGTTGAGGAGGTCGACTACCACCGCCACCGCCACCGTAGTTATTGCGACCGCCGCTCTTTTCCAATGCCTTGGCGGCACGTTCGAGACGCTTGCTTTTGTCGTATTCGGTTTCTTGCCAAGCGGTCTTGTACTTGTCGTAAGCAAACTTCTTCCAGAAACCAGCCCAGGTTACTGCAGCGATACGTGAGGCCATCGCCTTGTGCGCGTCACCGGCTTTAAGGATGCGGTGGAAGTCAGAGCCGTTGAATTCGAATTCCAGCTCTTTCTTACCTTTTGCCGCGACGCTCAATACCACCGAACCATCTTCACGCTTGGCCACTTGGAAGCGCGATACGTTGATGATGTCAGGGCTACGGATGGATTTCTTCTGAGTGTTATCCCAGATAAAGGGCTGACCCCAGTTGTCCATTTCGAAAGACACTGCGCCCGGCGCTTTGGAAACGGTATCGATCAGCTCCATCAACTCCATTACAGACAGGGCATTGATGGCGGTTTCGATCGAGATGGGGAACCCTTTCTCAGTCTTGGTGCCGGTGCTTACCTTGATCGAGAAGGCGTTGGTCTTCTGAATCCACTTGATAGCGAATTCGGGTTTGAAAGCACCTTCTGCCAGCGGGTGGGTGCCGTACAGTTTCAGGGTGCGCTCGTCCATTACGGTCGGGACCCAGGCTTGGCGTTGGTCGGACATGTTCTCTCTACCTGTAGGTGGGTTTAATCAAAGCATCTGTACATGGCGTAACTACTTACGGTACAAGTCTTTAACAAGTACCTCAAGTGCAGGATCTCGGTGCGCTTCGATACCACGGATAATCCAGTCCTTTGTAGAAGCCGGAGTCCACTGTTGCTTGATAGCGATCGAATACACACGTTGACGAATCTTGATAGGCATAGGTGCAAACAAAACACCATCGCCGAACATCTGTAGCGTCATCCGATCAAACGGAATGTTTTCAAACTCCTTGCCATCTTTAAGCTTTGTGTTCCACAGCAACGGGGGTTTAATAGCGCCGGTGTAGGATTCGAGCAATGACAGGGAATTAAACCTGTAGCGTTGAAGCAGGTCGATCGGGAAGTGCGTGACAATCAATGCATCGCCCGAATGATCTTTAAAGTTACGGGTATATTCTTCGACTGGTGGTGCTGACTTGAAATCATCCTTGATGTATTTGAGAATATCCTTTTCAATCCCCATGTAAGCAACTTGAAGCGGTGTCGTCGGGACTTTAATCAGAGCCCTTGTAAATTTGGTCTGCAGGTCATCGTAGGTGCAGGTGTAGAACTCAACACGACAGCGCCCATTGGAATGTTCAACGGCCAAGGTCTCCATCACACGCATCTCGCCAACCAAGGCTTCAGCGAGCGTATAGTTCTCCAGATGGACTTTATCCTCCTTCTCGAAAGACCCCAGCAGATTACGGATCAAGGTACGGACGTTGACCATGATCAGATCCCGTTTTTTAATCTCGGGTTCTGGAGCAGGTGCTTCCGGAAGGATGCCGATGGCTGATTCAAATGCCAGACTTGTCGCAATGGAAATTGGGAATTGTCCAACTGCTCGATTGGAGATCACTTCTCGTGATTTGTCTTGTGCCGCTGACATGATGCACTCCTACAGTTAGAGATTATCTAACTTGACCTCGATGGCCTTTAATGTTTCAGCTGACACATCTTTAATTCTAGGCATGATCAAGCCTTTTAAAGTGTCAGGTCGGATAGATGTCATAACGGGTCTTGAGATCAACTCCGTCGTATCTTTATTACTCTTAACCAACTCCGCCACTTTAGGCTCGATGCTAAAGTGTGGGAATTTATTCTTGATCCCCGGCATGCCGCTGTAAGCTTCGTCATTGCGACTTACTAACAGTCTTAGTCTACTGCCATCGGGGAGATGATTAAGAGTCTCCAGGTGGGCTATGACTTCGTTTAAAGGCAAACCCTGCATATCAACCGTCGAGAATATCTCGGCATTCTTATTGACGATGAAATGTTCTTCCAGAACACCTTCAGTCGGAGAGTAAAGTGTTTCAAGATGACCCTTGTCTTCCTCTTCACCATGCCGCAGTCGCTCTATCGACCCCGGTACTCGGATGATACCAGACTTGGCGTGAGTGTGGTGATGGCCGATGATGACCAGGTGTTCAACAATTTCGTGATACTTGGCTTCATCATGACTCACCACAGTGCGGATAGGCTCCTGGAAGTGGAACATACCGTGCATCACTGCAACCTTTACCTTATCTAGTCCCGCGAGCTTAATGACCTCTACGGCTTCCTTGTACGTAGTGTCAGCGACATGATTCATCTCATCCGGGATGAACAATGTATCGGGACCACCTGGATACAGCTTGTCTACCGTGATCTTATCGTAGTACCGAACATCTGCTGCAATCTTGGAGATCTTACCATTGATCGAGACAAACCATTTTGGCTGACCCTGGTCGTGACTCAGGGTACCTAGCAGCACAACAATAGAAACATTGTGCCGTTTAGCAAGCACGCACATATCCGTCATCCAGAAGGATACCAGCATAGCTTCTTCACTATCGTGAGCCAGGCGCTTATCAAACAGATCGCCAGAGATCACGATAGCTTTGTAATTGGGGAAAGTCTTATCGTTAAATAGACTCTCCAAGTATGCAATAATCTTCTTGGTCGGCACTCGGCGGTGACCTAAGTGGATATCGCTGATCCAAGCAATGTTTACCGCATCAGTAGATGAGGGTGTCTTCTTCGTCATCAGGAATCGCCTTACTTTCAGTGGCTGCCTTAACCGGGGCGCCTCGCGCTTTCATGATTTCATCGGTGTGGCTTCCTAGCAGTTCTACCATTGGTAAGTCATAACGCTGGTAGATGTAGATCATTTTATCGATCGCTGCTGTTTTTATCGCAATGTCTGGCTTTTCAACCACAAGTTCAAACAATGCTTCATCAATAGCGTTACCCTGACGGATCTCGCCAGCATCGTACATCATGCCTTGAGCGTGAACTACCGCGAAAGCTGATTCGCGGTTCTTTTCACCGAACTCTGACTTAGGGATCATGGGTATAAATGGAGGAGGGCAAATGAACAGCTCAACGTTCTTTGAATCTACGACGATGATTTCATTCTCCATGCCGTCGGCGATGTTCATCCACTGACCCACTTCTACAGGTATGCCCTGCACCCATGCCCTGATAATAGGCAACACCTTCGCTGTGAAGTACTCTTCAGGCACTCGGCGGATCATTGCCTGAGACATGCTCAGAATCATGTTAGCCGCATCATCCCAGTCGGTCAGGCCGGCTTTTAAAGCACCGCTCAAGTGGCTGTAGTCGAGTTCGTCTGGCTTATCGGTCATTACATAATCCTCAACTAAATAAATAGACGGAGTGGGCTTTCGCCCACTCCGTCTATGAGTTTTGTTATCAGTTACACTTCTTCAGGCTGTTGACTGGCGCCTGCAGCGTCTAGCAATTTACCGCCAGCGGCCTCAGTAGCTTCGCTGAATTCGGCAATAGCCTTCAGATGAAGGGCATCTTGAGCAGCTTGTTGCTCTTTGTTCAGATGTGCCATGTATGCATCGACGTACGATTCACGCGCAGCTTCGATACGCAAGCTATCAGTGAGATAGAACACATCGCCAGGCACGGCAGTTTGCGACAGGACCAGGCCGGAGGCTTTCTGATACAGGCTGTCTTCGGCTTTCAGCTTGGTCCAGATACCATCGAGTTGTTCTTCGATGAGTACGGTCAGGGTGCCGTTCAGGCCGCCTTGTACGGTGCACTTCCAGGCATCGTCGTAAGCTTCACGCACGACCACTGGCTTACGCTGTTCGCGGATGCGTTCACCAATCTGACCCAGCAGGGCATTGTGGCTGGCGGCGAAAAGGGTCTTGGCCAACAGAGCAGCATTGTCCGGGTTGGACATGGTTTCGCTGAACAACTCGGCGAACAGTTGCTTGAAGCCATCACGAGTGGTTGGCAGTGCGAATGGGATTTCTTGCTCGGTGACTGGAGTGGTCATTGGTACATCCTTAATAATGGTCAGGCGCTATAAATGGTCGTGCCATTTGACCGGTTGATAAGTTGTTTGAGCATGGAGTCTTTACTGAAGACCGAGTAACCAACACTGACTGAGTTACCTTCAATGGTCCCTTGCTCACTTACTATTGCGTTGATCTGTAAGTTAATACCAGGGTCGTCCTCTGCGGTTAAGTTAGTAACCTCCGCAAAGGCAGTAGTGAAGAATTTGGACAGGTAGTCCTGTAGGTCAGCCTGCATGGCCATCTTTGCTTCAATGGCATCATGCCCATGCATCTGCAAAGTCTTTGACAGAGAAACAATCTTGTCTCTGTATAGCGTTGACTGCTTGAACTTGGAATAGAAGTAGCAGCACATGAGGTAGTCAATTTTAAGGTTGATGTCCTCAAGAAACCCTTCCATTCCTAGAGTAGCTACTTTTTGGACCATGGTCATTCTCAAGTGGTGGTAGTAGACATCTAATAGACAAAAAAAAGAAAGGTGGGGTGTAGGGGTCTGAAGACCCCTACGTGTGTTGTTAGTCTTTTTTCTTTTCTTCAGTGCCAGTTTGCTGACGTTTAATAGATTTACCGCTGACGATGACCGACCGCGAAATTACACTTTGAAGCATGGCTTTAAGAATAGACACAATTAACTACCTACCGTTTAGACACCCACTCAATGCGGAAGGTGCCGATGTGCAGGGTATAACGACTGATCCCACCACCTTCTTTCTTGTTGCAGTAGGTAAGCGTGGTCGGCGTTACATCCGGATCAATGGTTTCAAGCAACGCGGTCATCAACTTGTGTTCAGGAGCTTCGTTATTGAAGTCCCTTATAAACACTTTGATGTCGGCAAAGCTGGTGACGTGATATTGTTTGAACTCTGGCAACGTGACATCGACGATTGGGAGGGATGCAATTGCCTTCATGTAGGTAACTGCTTTACCCAGATCCCAGGCATGGGCCATGTAGTCTTCTTTGGTCACATCGTCTTCAGTAACAATACCACGACGGTTGGTGTTGATCCAGTCGATGTGGATAACGCGCTTGCGGTATCCTACGCGAATGGCGCCGAACTCGGTGGTGATAATCCACCATGGATATTGTTCACGTAGATGGTCGTAGTCCGAATGGGAAGGCCAGTAATCATTGCGGATCTTTTCATAACCGCAGTTCTTCAGACCGGCCAGAGTTGCTAGCGAATAAACTTGTTGCTGATCCATGAGGTACCTACCTTTAAAGTTATGCCGTCAGATTGCTAGGCGTTATAATCAGCGTTGATGCAGCTGGAAACGGTCTGAATTCAGCGTAATTATCGAAGACTTCTAGCGTGCAAGATTCGTTGTCGGCGGCGAGGCTTACCAAACTATCACCCGATCCGCAGTACTCTTCAAGCGCAGGACATACCTCAGCTGGGCCTTTATAAAGAGTGCACAGCTTCACTTTCGGGAATTGAACAACTGCAGAAGTGCAACCGATCTCACCCATTTGTTCAGTACTCAACCGGCCATCGATCCGGGCCAGTTCTAGAACATTGGCAACCATTGCCTGAACTTCTTCAACCGACACGCTACCGTCGTAGGTAAGCTCAACCGGTACCATGATTTTTGTCATGTGTTGCATGGAGACTTCCTTTTATTCAGGGCGAATTTGATGGGATTTCACTTCGAACGAAAACAAAGGGTTGGACAAAGCGGACACTTCCATGGTGCGGCTATCACGGACAACCATGGGATCGCCTTCACGAGCCAGGAGGTAATCGGTTTGAGTACCGTCACGTTCCGTCAAATAAATATCAACTGCTGCAACTACTCGGTCACCGCCTTCAAAGTTGGGCATGAATCTTTCTTCCAGGAATCATAGGGCATAACGCCAGCCCGAAGGCTGGCGTTATGGTTGGTTACAGAGACTTACCCAGTGGACTGAATGGATCGAGCCCACCCAAGTCCAGCAGTTCATGAGCCCGACGTCGGTTTTGACGTACGATCTCACGTTGACTGTAGCGCGCAATCTGGTCACCGTTCTCATCTTCGGTGCCCATGCAGTGCCGCCAGGTGTCATTCCCCTCGTTGTCTTCTACAAAGCTACCTGTGATGATCTCACGGTTGGCTTGGTGCTCCAGGGCTGTAGCGAACGGATCTTCATCTTGATACAGATCACCGTAACCATCAGTACGACCTTGCTGGTGTAACAGTCTGATCCGAGAATCCGACATGAGATACCGGCGGTTGATGGCAGATGCATTGCGGATATCGTAGAGGTCATCCAGCTGACGAATAACGTTATTGTACCAACGATGTTCATTCCGGCTGTTTGTAGCCTCAACACGATCTCGCAATCCGGCTAAGTCAAAGGCTTCAATAGCCTCGAATGACTCTTGGGCGTAGGCCAATCTGAAATGACCAGACTCCCGCATTGACCGTTCAGAACGGTCTCTGAAGAAGCTTAAGTCAGACGAAGACATTACGCCATGAGTCCGGGCGTGCATGACATCTTCATCACAATCTACTAAGCGTGCCATTATTCCTCCACGGGTCGTGAGATTGCAACACCCTCCTCAAGACGAGCGTTAATCGTTGTAAGGGTGGGCGCAGGAATCGCTGCGTGGTTGCTCATTTTGAACGGATGTTTAAGGTCCATGATCCCGGTGTGGTCAGCCAACCGGTCATAGGCTAGGGCACATACGTTATCAAGTACCATCTGGATGGTCATGTAGTCACCATCGAAGTCGGCGTTACTTGATGTTACGGTCAGTGGACTGGTCGATGTCGACAGCTGGGTTGGGTTACGTTTGACCGCAGTGATGTACTTAAGCTGCGTACTACCCCGCATGAGAACGGGGAATCGCGTCCAACCTACCGGAATGCCTTTACCGCCTGGAGTTTCAGCGATTAACTCATCGATGATCATCTCAAGCTTTGGCTGCGTCCGGGTGATGTTGTCATAGACCAACGTCGAAATTTCGTTCGGCGTGTAATCATCCTTGAGCAGCTTGTTGGCGATATGTAGCTTCAGCATGAGAATACTGACACCCCAAGGGGTTTCAATAGAATCGTGCTTGTGGGGCCTGTGAAGCGGCGTGATCACTGTTCGAGCATTGAAGTGTGGGTCAGTGCCATAAACCAGCTTACGGAACACACCCGACTTGTCAAACAGATTCTTGCCTTCGTTGTCCATGTAATACTGGGTCAGCTTGGACAAGGATCGAGCTACACGTTTCTCAATGTCTTTCAGTGGCAGGTTCTTGCCAAAGGACACATTTGACAGAGAGATCAGTGCGCTAATAGCGGGCGCCATCCGAGGATCGGCAAATGTACGCTCGCCGACGTTCTCGATGATGAAACCAATCTTCGATGGAAACGGAAGATACTTACAAAACACCAAATGCCTGAACTTCGCCAAATATTTCTTGACGACGATAGACTGCTGAGCCTTGATGTAGAATCGACTAGCGCACAGCGCATCCATGATGTCATCGAAATGGTCATGGAAGTATTTCAGACCACGGTTTCGAGGTCCGCCCAGGATGTTGACAATGACAGCTTCTTCATTGCTATCGGCTTTCGGAGACCGATATCCTGGATCGATAATGAAATCGATTGCACTGAAACCTGATTTTGTAAACTCAAGCTTTAAGTGTCGGTAGACCATCAGGTTGATAAACCCAGGGATCTTTTCCGGTGCCTTTATCCAGATGATCGGTTGGATTGGCATTTCAGTCAGTGGTAAGACTGGCTGACCGCACTCCTTACAGATCGTGTTGATCCGACTACCGCGTGTTGTTGCGCCACATGCACACGATGGAACGTTACTGAACATATCGCCATCGTGACGACTGTACACCAGACGGCTGAATAGGTCACGTCCAGCTTCTGTAGACAGGTCGATGTCATTTGCCAAGATTGGCCTGACTTCTAGTGTCTTGTACAAGTCATCGAAATCAACGATTGAAGGATAGATACCCTTACGATCCTGATAACGAAACCGTGGTTCATGGACGTCGTGGGTGATTATTTCCACTGTAACTTATCCCCCTAACAACATAAAAAGAAAAAGTGAGCAAACAGGTGGATTGCTCCACCTGTCGCTCTATTGCTTTATGTTGCAGCGCTACTAGAAGTAGCTATCGCCCAGCGGGTTGGACGAACGATTGCCGAGGCCGGAGGCACCACTGGTAGTACGGCGAGTTGCGCCGATGTCATTGGTAGCCAGACCTGCGTAACCGCCCGATGCTGGACGACGGCGCGCCTGAGTGCCTTCCAGGGAGGTAGGTACGCAGGTCATGTTCGCTTGCTGCAGCGAGACGTTCAGCGCCTGAAGGTAGATTGGCGCGTAGCCGATTTGCTCGGCTGTGGTGACCGCGTGGATAGAGCCGTACATTTTGTTCAGCTGGGTGTAGCGTTCAGCCAGGTTGAACGCTACTGGGCGGCGATCGTCCTGGATGGTGAACTGGAAGTCCTCCATCGCATCCATGCCTTTCGCGCCGAGGCGCGACAGCACAGCAGGTACGTTCAGTTCGCTCAGAGCACGCTCACGGCCATCGGCGTCGATCCAGGTACCGACCAGAGTCGGGTTACCGGTCAGCACTACTGGGGAAGTAGTGTCGTCACCGCCCAGTTCACGCAATACTTTACGGAAGCGGGAACCGGTCAGGATATCGGCGCTATCGTACAGAGTGGAGATCAGGGCACGGCGCTCAACTTCGTTCTTCGCAGTAGCGATTTTCTCGAAGATGCCGATGGACCAGGCCTTTTCGCAGGAGCTTGGGGCCGAGATGGCGAACGCGATTTGCGGCTGCACTACCAGATCGAGGTACTTGGACAGATCGCCGTCCTGGATGTTCGGGGTCACTACCTGCATCAGGTGTTGACGCTGTTCATCGGTGACATCGGCGAAGTGCACCAGGTCCTTGATGTTGTACGCAGGCTTCAGGCCGGAAGGCATGGCAGCGCGCGGACGCAGGATTTCAGCCCAGCGGTAGTCGTTCGACAGGATGGCGGTGGAGGCGATTGCCAGTTGGGCCAGTTCCAGGGAGAACGGTACGCCTTGCGGCGAGGTGATGTTGTTGATGGTCAGTACCGCTTGGAACGGTGCTGGATCGTCGATGGTACGGTTACGGCTACGACCGAAGCCCAGCGAGTTTTGCTTGGTGGACTGATCCAGGAACAGGTTCAGGCCCATGCGTACTTCGGCCAGCGGGGTACGGTTGTAGTTACCTTCTTCGTCAGCGTCAGCGGCCGAGTACCAGATGGTCATTGCCACGTCGGACTGGATTGGCAGGCCCGAAGTATCCAGCGGTTGAGCGCCGGAGAAATCGAAGCTGGCTTCCAGTCGGTCACGGCGACCGACGGCATCAGGGTTGATACGCTTTTCGCCCGAACGTTTACCGGTCAGTGCGTCGGCCATGTTCTGGCGGTAGCCGCAGATAGCGTCGAATGCGTTGTCGAAGATACGCTCGATGATGCCCACGCCTTCTTTCTCGTTCAGCGACGCAACGGTGGCTTGGGTAATCACTTGGCGACCGGCGACGACGACGGTACTACCCGGCAGTGCTGCGAGAACTTCTTCGCGGATGGCTTTGATGTACTTCTCGGTCAGGCGGTCTTCCGGCAGGTACAGTGCTTCGTAAGTACCTTGGGCGTCAGCCAGACTGCGGGTAGCCATCGGGCCAGCCGGTTCGATCAGCGCGACGTAAGTGATGGCGTACTGCTTGCCGGCGATGTTGGTCGGCAGAGCGACCAACAGGGCGGACATTTGGCTACCGATGCGCTGGCCGACCAGTGGGATTGCTTTGAAGCGGCTGCTGCTGATTTCATCTGGAACGCGGCCATTGGCACGGCCTTTGGCTTCGTCGAAGGTCTCGATCATCAGCGCCAGAGCGCCGTCGGTCAGACCACCGAGGGAAGGACGGTTCTGGACGTTGCCCAGATCGGCCAGGGTCCAGCCAGAAGGTGCTGCACGTTCTTGTTGTTGACGCGGCGCTTCACGTTCTTGCGAGCCTTGATTGCCGGTGTTCTTGTTGGAAGGTTGGTCGTTCGCATCGTTAAACAGGTTGTCATCGTTGCTCATGCTTACTCCTAGGATTGCATTGTGCGATTGTGGCGGTATGCCTTTGACGGTTCCCTATCGCTTCGGGAATTCCCAATGCAATTTGAATACGGCCGTATCCATTTGGGCTTTAGTTCCCCAGCTCATCATCCGGGTACCCAGAGACTTGCGTCACTGGTTGCTCAATTGATACCGTTGCCATGTGAATAAATACAAAGCGGCGTACGTGATCAATTCAGTAATGTATCATCTTCAATTCTTTGAATCGTATTTCAAAGACCCTACGACTATTATGAACTTAGACAGCAGGGGCTCAAGACCCAACCAGCACAAAGCAGGTTGGTTTGTCTACATATAGTAGATACCTCTAGTAACTTTTTACAATGGCCGGGATCTTACCCATGTACAACATCCTTAATCCAAAGAATACGTTTGATGCTTCGGCCTTTCAGTTTGCCAAGATGACCTACCTGAACCAACGGGTAGATGAAAACTATCAGAAGCTTGTAACTGAACGCGCCATGCTTCCTGGCCGTGTAGACAGCTCACATCTGTTATTCAAAATCCTTAGTGCCTTGGCAATCCCCTTTGATGGTGACATGCCGAAGTACATGCAGCGCTGCGAAGCGGCTGAGTTGCGAGTTGTTCCTACTTTAAAGATGACTGCCAGTTATAGTAAAGGCCGACTCTTTACAGAAGGTGTCTTCTATAGCGACTGCCCGGAGATCATTATCAGCGCCCGTAACCCACGGTTTAAGATGATGGACTTGTGGACTGACTGGCGATCAGTAGAACCGGTGTGGGTTGTTAACCACCCTATCTCTGACATGACGGTCATTGAGTTGGGCGTGATGAACTCTGTTACTATTCCTCGACCTGACCTTGCGGTGATTGCTATTGATATCCCGCTGTTGGCAGCTAAGTGGAGGATGTTCAAGTCTACGTTCCCTGATAAGAACGTAGAAGCCTACGTTTCGGGGTTTGTGTTGCCGCAGATGATGAAGAGCCATTTGAACGTTGCGCTCTTTAATAAGCTGATGGTCTATCTGGGTATTCGTGAAGCCTGTGTCGTCAAGAGCAACCTTCCCTTCGCTCAGAACTCTGCAAACATCCCTGCAGACCAAGTGATTGATGAGGTAGCCAATAAGCTGTCCGGTAAAACGATGACGGGTAATCAGATCCTTTCCAGCGTTCCTGCAGTTTATGGCGAGAACTATTTGAACGCTGTGGGCCTCCCTCCAATGCCGCCATCTGACCAGGTTCTGTGGGCACTGATCTCATTGAAGGTAGACCCAGCGTCTGTCGTACTGGCCGTGGGTAAGGCCGCAGGCTATGATCGGATGTTGCACGAGATCATGGTTATCAAACGTGGTCTGACCATCAACCGTGAGGACAAGATCTTCTCTAACGGTTTGACGACAGCAGCGGCTATCTTTCTGGAAGGTCGCTTAACCGAGATGGTTACTGACCAGATACCAGCATAAATACAGGCAGGGCATTGCGCCCTGCCTGTATGCCGCTTATTTTTTAGCTTTGTCAGGATCGGTCCAACCCGCACCACCCTCACTGCGTGTAATCCTGAAATGCCCAAGACCCATGGCTTTTGGCAAAGGACCTTCTGCAAACACAATTGGATAACCTTCCGGTAATGGCGGCGAGCCTTTGACAATGGTCTTTAAAGAAACCCAAGGGTTTTTTATGAGCCAGTCAATCAGACTATCGTTTGTAACCCAGGCGTCCTTTAAGCTATCCATAGCTTTTAACGTATCCTTGAAATCCAAACAGTCCATTGTTGGAGCATCATCTGAAATGTGTTCCCGATAGAAACTACCAAGACCTGGAAACGTAGCAGTGTCTCTCAAGTGCGCCGGAAACAGTCCATGGCGCGGAGCTGGCAGATCACGACTAAGATCAGTCACTACCATTACTGGCTTGTGATCTGCGGAACTCTTGTCACTGGCGGGGACTTCTACAACATCAACTCGCTTCAGGCCGATGCGGCCCCGAGTCTCAATAAAGTCAGCGGCTTTACGCAAAGCACCGTGTGCGGTGTCTGAAACCACACACAGCTGTACCAACACAGGTTTAACATCTTCTGGATGCTCACCTACCATGTTTTCAAACAACATCGTTGCTTTAAATTCACTCATGTCTTCAAGCCTCCTGTTCCAAAGACCAGTCGCTGGGGAAACACTTAGGGAGGTTAGGAATGTCGTCCCAGAAGATCTGCTTATTGTTTTGCATGTAATGTTTCATGCGCAACATGATCCCATCCACTAAGGTCCTGTCTACGCCGGATTCCTGCAAAGACGATTCAATTGCTTTAACCGTCTGGAAATCGTACCACTTGTTCTTTCGGGCTTCTTGAACAAAGCTTATCCAATCGATTACAAAGCGGTACTTTACCATTACCAGATAGACAGCAACTGTCCACGAGACCCCGTGGGTTGTTTTCAGATGGAAGAACTTATCACCTGGGTAGGCGACGTATTGGGTCTTTGCCAGTGGATTATAGATCGGCTCATCTGGTTTTGTTTCGCCCTGTAACGATTTTGGAATCTGAATACTTACATAATCATCTTTCATGCAGTCATCCTCAAGAAGTCGTGAACAAGGCGATGATGGTTACGGTCAACGATAGCAAGGCCAGTAGACTCCAAGAGGCGGTAGAAACCACTATTGATCTGGTAGGCCAACTTGCGTACGTTAGCAGCTTCCTGAATCTCCACAGGTAGTCCACTGTTACGCACAATCTGAGTGGGTAAGTACATGGTGGGTAGTTTGTCACGACCTGTTCGGCTAAACCATGCAATCATCCGATTAGCCAGTTCTCGGTCTTCAATGCTGTCCAACCATTCCTTAGTCAAGGTCTTGTTAGTCAGCTCAGTTGTTACCTTCACCACTGGGAATGGTGGCTGTACGGAGTCACCGTATTTAGGGGCAAATACTTCTTGCCACAGTTGAAAGTGAACGATCTTGTCACTATTGGGTTTGATCTGGGCTGACTTGAGGTACTTATACTCACCGCGCTTGATAGACCGAATGGTTTCAATCTCACGTTCGGCAATAGCGGTCAGCATAGCCTTAGCGTTAAGCTTACGACCTTCGTTAACGGCATTGAGGATTTCTTCCATTAAGTCGCTCATTGCATCCAGGGTTTCTTTAGGCATGGTCGATCCACGCAGTTCTACCCCTTTGATCTCAAGCGCCATCTTCTCGTAAACGTTACCCTCACGCATCGAGATCAGTGAGAAGTAATGCTTAGCCAAGTTAGTCAGAGCGAATACAGGGAATGCGTATTCGTTCTTCATCGCAAGGCGGAAGAGGTTCTTCGCTTCCACACCCACGTTAGCTGACAACATAGCCAGCGAGTGAGCGATACACTGACACGCCATGTAGGTGGTCAGATACCAGATACGGTCCTGAGTACGCCCACGCACCAGATCACCCGAATACCACTTCACCCAAGACTCACAGGTAAAGATAGAGGAGTCGGTATCGGCCGCCAGACATGCACGGCGCTGAATGCCCTTCAGAGACGCTACAGTGGGTGGTAAGTGACGTGGCACAAAGAAGGTGGAGATGAGTGGGCGGAACCGGCTCATCACGTCCTTAAAGCGTCGTGCTGTTTTACCAATCACTTGCCAACCAGCAGGATCATCGACCTTAACCCGTTTGTGGTCAGAGCCGATCATGATGTCAGCGCACAAGGCATTGATGTACGCCACGTCTGTTGAGTTCATTGTTTTGAGCTCAGCGTCGGTATTTACTTCAGGCATTGTGGAGATATCATCAATGATCATCTCACCCATGAACTCACGAATGATGTCAGGGTTGTACTTAGCCAAGTGGAACATGTCACCCGAATAGGTAACGATTGCACGTTCCAGATCGGTCATGCCGGTAATGCAGTCACGAATGATGGCGGACTCTTCTGGGGACTCCCAGTACAGGCTAGTCGAACGCTCAACCATTGCCAGCACGTCATCCACAGACGGATAGACTAACTCGTACATGTCCATAGCTTCTTTAAAGCGATCTTTGTCTTCCATCGTCAAGATCGCTACCAGATTCGCTTTTGCTATCTCTGGCGTGTGGTAGTGTTTACTCCCCGTCAGGAACCTCTCTACGGTACCGTTACCATACCCTGCTGCAGCTCGGCAGAGTGCGGTGAGGCTGTAGTGACCAGTAGCTTGATAAAGAGGGTTGCCTTCTGAACCATGCTGTCCAGAAACGGCGTTGATTCGAATCTTCCGGGCGTTTTGGTCATAGTCGGCAAGAGCGGACTTAAGCAACTGACCTGCTTGTTTAAGCACAAACATGTTAGTCTTAGACTTCTTACGCGCAGCGATGTTATCTTCTTGCCATTCAGCAATTGGAGAGAGTTCATCTTCTGCTTGCTTGTACGCGACCAGTGCGGGCGACAAGATCCAGTTATTGTCGATGATCTCTTCAATGTAGGACAAGAACGTAGTCTCATCCTCGATACGCCAGCCTGGGCCTTTACGCAGCAAACGTTCCAGAGTTGGGTCCTTAATTCTCCATTGCGGGTCTTTAAGTTTCTCCAACATCCATTCGGTTGCTTGCTTGTGGCTGATTTTTAGACGCAGGCTGATGTACTTTGAAATTTGGTCGATTACGGCTGGCTTGATGTCGATGTCACGTTTGTAATCGGCGTGATCACGAATGAACGGATTCTGACTGGTTGACATTTGACTATGTCCATGGGGCTAAGGCGTATGTAAGATAGGTAACCCAAGTAAAAAAAGAAATGGCGGCATAACGCCAACCCCCTAAGGAGCTGGCTTATGTCGGAATTAAATAGCTTTGAGTGTAAAGTTTTCGATACCTGATGCCACTGCCATCGAGCGCAGTGTGTCGAGCTGCGCTGGTGTTGGGGCAATGATGGTCATCATGTAGTTCGGTTGACCGTTGTTGACGATCGAATCTTCGCGTACCCAAGGTACCCCCAGATAGACCCGTTGCTTTTCAGACCCGACGAATATAGCGTAACTATAGTCAGTGTAGGCTTCTGGCTTAGGGTCTGGCAGGTAAGGTTTGTTTTGTAAATGCAGACCAACTGCGTCCTGACCCAATGCCATCATGGTCACGGCGTCAACCATCCCAATGAACTTCATGTGATTGTACTTGACGCCGGCGTATGTTTCAAAGCTTAGCGTAGCATTCAGGGTTGTTGAATCGAGCTTCATGTTCTGGCGTCCCGAGTTTAAAGAATACAGACTTACCTGTATTATTCACCTCTAAATAATCAGCCACGTAAAAATCATCATCACTAACCCGAATTACAAATGGCCTGTACATCATTAGCAATGCTTGAAGTGTTTCATCTGAAACGAAGTCGCAAATGTCTTCTACCGCATCTTGCATGTCGCTTGGTGTCAGAACACTACCCAATGCCCGCAACAGTTCCTGACGATAAAGCCGGCGGTCATGCATCAGTTGCAATTCGAACCGAGCATCGCTGATCGGATCATCGAAGTATTCGTAGGTGAGCCTTTCGGCTACCAGCTCTTCAATCTTGGCCGCCAAGCCTGGGCAATAACCCACCGTTCGCTGATAATCCATTCCCCACTCCCCGACCATTTACTTTTACCAAGACCAGGCATTCAATCATTCCACGGCCGGTATCTTCGGTGTACTTAACACTCATGTCAATAATGCACTGGTGTGTCAGACCCTGTGATTTGATTTGAGTCAACATGCCCGGATACAGCTGCCCTACAGCATTGCTCGCTAAGATCAGCGCGTCCTTTGGAGTGCCCGCGTACATGTTCTTCCAGAATACATCGACAACTGCCTCAATATCAGAAGAACCATTTAGGAAGAAAGTGATGATTGATTCAACCTTGTACCCCAGGTCCTCTACCGAACAGTCGGAGTTATCTACAAACTTCCCAACTTCGTCTGTGAAATCAAACAGATACGTTTCAGTGCAGCGTGTAGACTCTGAATCGAGTCTGGGCCTTAAAGACTGTGAGTTCAGTCGGTTCATGTTTCTCGACCTCAAGTGTGGTAAGCACACCCAATGAATAACCCGCGTTAGAAAGAACATCTTCCAACACACTATACAGAGTGCGGACAGGTGCTGAATCGCTAAATTCTTTTAACAGCATCTCATGCGGGGGCCAGACTGGTACAAGTAATGAAATAGGAATACGTTCAGTGACGTCAGTAGCCACATCTTTCAAAAGCCATAGATACGTTTTAATATCAGCTTCGCTGAATGCATTTAGGCGTGAATCATTGACTAGGAACGCTGTATCTTTCTCTACCCTTACGAGCGCTTTCATAACCACTCCAGAATCACTTCACCAAAATCGTTATCGACGTTACAGGTGATCTCATTCAAGATCTGATTTTCTTTAATCAGCTCCGTCATGATCCCGCTGTAACCGAAGATTTCCATAACGATATCGGTGTATTTTTCAATGTCTTCGCCACTGGCGCGATACGCCCGGCGTAAGAACTGTTCCTGTACATCATTTAAGAACTGGTGTTGGTCGTTGATCTCGGTCGCCCAAAACGTAATGAGCTTTTGTAACATAGGAAGGTTAATGGAACCTCCCTTAGGTGTATCGAAGATAAATCGGTTTGACTGCATGGGTACCTCTTTAATATATCCCGAAGCCAATCGTGTTAAAGAAAGTATCTACCTTCACATCGTAGGTAATGATTTCATCAATCTCTAACAACTGACGTTGCACATCTATGGAGCTAGAAGTTAAGTCCCGGTAGCCTGACCGCTGCGGGTTAGCCAGCCGATAGAAGGCTTCGATGATTTCACCATCCCTGAATAAGGGTCGGTCTTGTTTGAGATCATCGAGCATCAGATCCAGTCTATCAAAGTCGGCAATCAGCCAGTAGTGTAGTAATGCATCAACCAGATCAGACATAGCGACCGATCGGTCTTCACCACAATACTCATCTAAGTGCATAAGGCGATCAGCGACCTCTTGCAGGTCGCTGATCGCCTCCTTGTCTAGGTTGATAATGAAAAAGGGCATCAGCGAATCCTCAAGAAATCTCCACCTGAGGAGATCTCGACATGAAATATCTCATCAAGACCCACCCTAAGATCATTGGGGAGTAATTTCTCCAGGGCTTTAAACGTTTCATCATGATGCCTGTATGTCTCTTTAAAGACATTGCCCAGCACCAGCATTTCACCTAAAAGGTTTGACGCCTCATTAGGTTTGGAAAGACCTGCGTTTGTAACAAGGCGGTCCATTGCATCAAGTGCTGCTTCATTGTTATCATCGTGCAAGATGTTTGCCACAACGATACCCATAGCGCTAGAAACAAAGTGATTGCGGTCGCCTTCGGGGATGTAATCACCGAGTCGGTCGATAGACTCGGCTATGTCGCTTCTGATTTCAATGATGACTGACTGTGTCATTACGTCAGCTCCTGGATATTGATAACTGCAAATCTGTGGTCGAGTAGCTCGGTAGACAATAGACGGCCATAGAAACTAGGGATGGGGCTGTCTTGGTGTTTCATCACATCTCGTAACAATGTCCTTAGGCCATGATACTGGTCAATCAGACTATCGCCTTGATAGTAATACCCGCACTGATTAAACCAGGCCCGCATATCGTAAATGATATCTTCATCCCAAATAGCTGCTTTGACCATCGCATTAAACAACACCGTATTGTCGACCCCCAGATCTGGGAAGCCGAACCCTATTGGGAGCTGAGCGTCGGCCAGATCAATTAAGAAGGTCCTTACAGTCATGAACGATCCTCAGTCGGATACACCGTGATCTTAGCGAAATCGTCTGTCACCACGACACTGACCCAACGGAATGGCCGGATGGCTATCAGATCGGCGAAGAGGCTATTCATTGCCTCAGCGTGATCCATCCACCAGGTATCCATGTAGAACCCTAGCGGGACATCATCAGCAGGGTTGGTCGAGAACTTCTCACCTAACCTGGTCCACTCCGTAGCGTCATCAAACAACAGATAGGTAAGTGACGATTTGATTAAAGCGTCTTGTGCAATTAAGACCTGATCAGAAAGCTCGTCTACCATCAATTCCTTGATGTCGTAAATGAAAGTCCGTGTCAATGGACCGCCATTCTTCGAGGAGTCGTTCAACGTCTCTTGAAACTGGCTGTCCATCGGCTTTGAGAGAGTCGATGTATTTGTCAAATCTTTCTTGGCCATAGCGATTATCCAATGTAAATATTTGAACAACCATGAATTCTGTTTCTTCTGAAAACCTCACCTGGCCAATGATGTTATCGGCGCCCGCTAGTTCATTTAAAGACTGTCTGAATTCGTGATCATAGCGGACTACAGCAGACAGCAGGGCGTTATACTCATGCGTTGACTTGGAATAACGGTTACAGATGGTGAACAAAGAATCTGTGCACTGGTTGGTGATGTGATGAACAAGGGACTTGACCAGCTTGTAAGCATTCTGCCTAGGCTTAAAGCAATCATCGTAGCGGTCTTCCAGCAGGGCTGTCAGTTCATTGACCTGGGATTCTACATCCAGCGTAACGAACTGGTTACCACCTTCTAACCTCGTCACGTAATCCATATTCCTTAGCATGATGTTCCATCCAATCTTTTACACGAAAATCTTCATCTAACTCAATACGAGCAAATGATCCCATTATCCTCATGGACACAATGCGCCACGTCGGTAAGTCTATAATGTTTTCAAGAAGTCCCGTAATGTGATCGACGATGTCTTGGATAAAAAGCCACCCACCTGGATAGTCTGGGATATCCATCATTGCCAGATAATGCTCTTCTGGCGGTTGTAGATGAACCTTTGTCCATTTCATGTTCATTGTCAAGGTGTTGTCAAGAATTGACCCAACACACTTCTCAACCTTATCCTCGTCTATACACCTTCCGGGCATGTTGCGACTAATGGTCTTGACGGTCCAGCGGACTATCTCGCTGAAATCAATCAGCTGGGTGTCGCCGGTAGCGGTTAACTTCATTTGGATCTCCGATCACCAAGAATCCATCATCCGACAGATGAACTGAGAAGGTTGGGCTCTTTGCTCCATTGAGCGGCATTTTAAACTCGCCCGGCGCCGGCAGCGTACCGATCAGATCGTAGCCAAGACCATCCATGGACTTAGCAAACGACAGTTGTTCAAAAGCACCACCTTTTGACTTACCGAAGTCATGGAGCAGTCGAGTGCTGATACACTGCACGTCCCATCGGCGACCATAGGTCCTGGCTACCCAGCTTTCCATTACGGGTGCATTGAAGCCAACACCTTCACGTTTGCTCAGCCTTTCAAGCACTGGGTTTACATCAATCAATACAGCTTTCATAGAGGTACTCACTCTCCGATGACCACATTATCTGCTGATTCTGTGGAAAGATACAATTAAAGGCGCTACAGACGACCTATCAGCGCTATACGGATCAAGACCCTTACCCATGTACCAAAAAGAAAGTCAACGACCTTAGAGAGCATTTAAGCTCTCCGGTCATTAGGTTCAATTGTCATAGTCCCATGGAACCGCGGGACCGCCACCACCCATTGACGTAAACGTATTTACGGTCGAGTCAGGAGTGGGGTTGACAACCTCATGAAACGAGCTGTCGTATTGTTCTTCTGGGAACTGGTCATGCCAGCTATTGAACTGACAGCGATAACAAATAAGGTGCCCACCGGAGCATGGAGGGCATGCCTTCATGTGGTCCCGTGTATTACAACGTTCGCAGCGGAAAAACAAGGTTGACATTATAGATTCCTCTATTGATAGTTAGACAGCATAAACGAGGCGGGTTTCCCCGCCTCGCATTAACGGTTGTGTTGCTTAGAACACCAGGCCGGTGCCTTGATCGACTTTGACATCGCCATCACCGACAAGACTGGTTTGACGCTCAACTACGCGCTGTTCGGATTCCAGTTCTTCACGACGTTTCAGAAGGTTAGACAACACGCCCTTCAGACGCGAATTGCTGACTACGAAGTGGAAAGACTCCTTGTAGCGTTCTGCGGCTTCCATTGGCAGATAGCCGGACTTGCCATAGGCTGGATTGATAGCCGGGGTGATGGCTTCTTCGTTACGCAACAGTGCGATGTGTACGATCGGATTGGTGCTTTCTTTCACCAGCTGCTCTTCGTTGACGTATACATCCAGCATCGACAGCGAAGGCTTGTGGTGAGTAACGGTGTGGTAGTCGATCATGTTGCCAATGTCGGCGCCGTCCAGCTGGTTGTTCTTGCCGGAGCAGAGAAGGGACAGGGCTTCCATGATCATCATCGGCACAACGTTGTTGCCGGCGTTGTTTTTGGTAGGGTCGTTTTCACGATACGCCATGACGACGGAGCGCCCAACGCGGTTCACTGCCATTTCCAGGCCGGTGAGGGTAGCGATGGTGTTGGCGGTAGCCTTGAGAGAACCATGAGTGCCGATGACGATGGCAAACACTTTCTTCTTGGACTTCAGCAGTTCTTCCAGAATGATTGGACCGGCCACACTACCAGTACCGCCGGCGGCGGAGAAGATCACGATGTTGGTATCGCCTGGTTTGAATTGGTTCAGGATAGCCGGCATGGCTTCCATTACAGCCTTGGCGTTACGTGGACGGTCGGAACCAGAACCATCAGTGCCTTCCAGAACGAAAGTATCGGCTTCGATGACGTCACGCAGGTTAGCGATACTGGTGTCGATGAAGCAGTACTTCTCATCAGCCATTGCATCAGTGTGCTTCGGCGTATCCGAGCGGTGGGCGCGCAACAGGTTGACCGCGGTACCGCCAGCGGCGTAGAACGTCAGGCTGCGGGTTTGAGCTTGGATCAGGTTACCAGTTGTCATTGTTGCAGTTCCTTTCTTTGCTGATATGAATAAATAGTGGTGTGTCGGGAGTAACGAGTTATGACGCCGATTACGGTTGCAATCCAGCGGGTTCTTCGCGAGATCCCAAGGGAAATTTTAAACCAGGCTTTTTCTGCTAAACGATACGACCCTACACGTCAGGATCGTTATTTCGATAACGTTGACGCTATCTCACTGGATGAGAAGATCCGTGAGCTGGTCATCGAAGGTCGCGTCGCGATCGACGTAAATCTTGTCGGTGGTACGGAAGTCTTATTGCCGATGAACCAAGCTGAACGTGAATACGTCGATAGCTGGAACATCATTTACCGCTTTCCTCCTAATGTGTTAGGTAACCGCAAGATCAGTACCGTGCATGAACTGATCTACGGTCTGACTCAGGCATTGACTGGATCGACTGCCACTGGGTTTGACTCACGCAGTTCCGGTATGCTTAAAGATGTGCGCAACATCATCAGAGCCACCAATGGCGTGGCAATGATGGGTACGTCTTACGTGCAGCTGCTTAACCACAACACCATCTTGGTCAATGACTCAAACCAAGTGATGGGCGATGCGGCAGTACGATGCACGGTCAGTCACGAACCCAACTTCAATGATATCAAGCAGCCTTATTACCGAGACTTCGCTGAGATGGTTGTGTTGGCGGTTAAGGCTCATGTCTACAACACACTCATCATCGACCTTGATGAAGGTTTCATCCGCAGTGGTGCGACCCTGGGTCGTGTCCGTGAGATCATTGACAGCTATGCTGACGCCACTACCATGTACAACGAATTCGTTGACGTGAAATGGGCTAAGCTCGCTATCATTCAGGATGTGGACAAATACCGCAAGATCATCAAACTCAACCTCGGTGGCAAGCCACGTATGTAAAACAAGGGCACTGTCCTACAATACAGTAATGTATGACGGTATGGATTTACAATTAGATTGCAGAGGATCGACGTGGTTTTCCACGTCGGTCTTTATGCTGCATTATGCTGAAAGCAGGAGTTCCAATGTTTCAGCATCGCTGGCTACCTGATACCCTTCATCCTTCAGGTAGTTACTCATCTCACCATTACCGTCATCAACCATGAACAGTACACCATCTTTATTTTCTGGTGCGTTGTCTTGTGGTTGGATCACCGTCACTTGCTTAAACAAGTCAGTGTCTTTGAAATCAGGTACGTAAACACCGTTCATCACGTTGTTCACTGCATTGTTACCATTGAGTGACATGTTGCCTGGCATGATGCCATCAGACACACTCTCAAGGCTCATGTCGATGCCTTCGTACCGAAGGCGTACCTTGAATCCACTCTTACGCAAAGACTCTGCCACGTAGTGGAGATTGTCTTGGTACTGACTGGAAGTGGACTTGAGGTCAATCATGACATTACCCTGTTCACGTAGACCAGGTTCACTAGCAAGACGAATACCATCATTTTCAATTTCAGAATCATCGAAGGCATTGCTTTCGTCTTTACTCAAAGACTTACCTTTAGACTTAACTTCAACAGACAAAGATGATGCATTAAATACATCACCCAAGAATTTCGAATAAGCTTCCATCAGAAAGATTCCTATTAAGTTAACATCTCATTGGTTTGTAAAAGTGGAGGTTGTAAACCTCCATCCTTATTCTGTTCTTGATCTGCTTTATAAAAGCGGGAGGTTGAAGACCTCCCTTCTCTTGTTCTTTTGATGGTATCTTTGATCTATTGCGTCATAAGGGACTGGGTATTCTCCCAGTCCATTGTTAACTAATTCTTTATCTTGGAAAATAGGATCTGTTAATCATGTTAAAAATAACTTCCCTAGTCGACTTCGTCGACTAAAGATATCCTTGTTCATCATCGCTTCGCTCGACTCTCTGCGGATGCGTCTTACTCCTTCCCTACCTACCCCCGGATTTTACTCCGTAAAATCCACCCCCTTCCTTCCCTTCCTCAAGAAGTATTAGGTGGCGAACATAAGATACACAGGCGTGTAGTTTAGTACAAAAAAAAGAGAAGATGGCATAATACCCAGCCGAAGCTGGGCGTCATGTTTGATACGTTACAGGAAGGCTGAAGCGAGTTTTGCTATACGTTCCAGTTGGACTATGGAGTTGGGGAAGAACGTCAGCCAGACAAGGCTGTAGAAGATCCACTTGAACATCTCTCCGAAGTTGAGTTCCAGTTTGACTGATTGCATTAACCACTTGACCCATTTGTTGACGGTCTTGTGGGTTGGCTTCAATCGTTTATACCACACAGGCTTTATAGTCGGTGCCTGATTGACTCTGTTGTTTTTGTTTTTACATTTACTCATAATCCCCTCGTTGATTTATAAAGTGGCGCGCAGCGTGAACTACGCACCGGTTATTACTCACATCCTTGTGAGGTGTTGCCATGAGGCGACTCAGACTAGAGTCTTGTATTGATGCCTCGGTTACAGCTTCACATCACCGGTGTTATCGGGATGCTTTACCTTTTCAGCGTACTCTTTGTAAATCAGAGCCTCTTCAGGCGTCAGACTGACGACGTGATCGAACGCGCACGTTACGGTAGACAGAACAGGATGGATCAGAGTGCGCTGTTTCCACTGATCATCCGCTTCATCCTCTTGCTTAGGCATGATAGCCACAACCCGAAGATGGGTTTCGAGTGGCATTTGTTTGGCCAGTTCTGCACCCACCCCTGCTCTCGCTAAGCCTGGGTATTTGGCAATATCCAAAAGTTCAGTAATGTCGACAAACTCCATTTCCGGATATGCCGCCTTTACATGATCCATGTCTTCTTGCTTTTGTGCAATGATCAACACTTCACGCTTGGTCATCTATACGTCCTCTAATAAATGGATTTAGAACTACCCCAGATCGCTCAGATCCCCCACTTCACGATAGTGATAGGACATGATCAATTCGAACTCATCCGTATCCAGGTTGAGCGCTACGCGGTCATACACGACGCCACCGCTTACGCAAATGCCATCTTCAGACTTCATGATAGCCAACTTAGAACCTGTGCCATTTTTGTGTTTAACCAAACCGCCAAGTCTTACTGCCAGCTCAGGATGGGCTCTTGAATTAAGGAACTTGACGTCGTACCACTCCCTGACGGGCGCCAGAGATTTACGCTTGAGTTCCGCATAGATGTTTTTCAACTCTTCGAGCGTTTTGACGGGAGTCGCGTTATAGCCGACAATGTAAACATGCCACCTAGTCCGTGGCATTTCCAATTCGGCGTAGTTCTCCGGCCAGAACAGCGGCTGAGTATTAACGCCGCCGGCTTTGTTTGCAAACAGCGCTAATCCGGCCTCTTTGTCCAGCTCACCTATGCGGTCACACCATGACTGATATTTAACCCAGTTATCCTCGTTGTAGTGAATCACGTCCTCACGTTGATAATTCCAGACAACCGAGTATTCGCGCTCCATCAGATCTAGGTGCGCCACAAGCCCACTCGGGGTCAAGATATCGATGGTTGAGTTGTGCGGGTCGGCATAACAAACAATGCCCTCTAAGCACTCACCGCCTGTAACTCCACCAGCGGTTACCTTAATGAAGCTGTGGTGGTAATGTCGCGAATAATGCATGCGGTGAAGATCAGAACAAATCCGATCACGTTTTTTCATCCCTTCTTTGTGCGTACGTTCTTCCTCAAGCTTTTGCTTAAAGAAAGCAATGATCTTCTTAAACACGACTGACCCCCTTAGGTCTTAGTGAAGCGTACGCGGTACCTGGGCCATACCAAGATAGAAGCATTTGTCTTCTTTGTTAAACTCGTACATCTCGGGCGGGACCGTCGTAGTGTCGTCGAAGCCACACAGGAAGTTGCGGCAAAGAACCGCAAAGGCAAGATGGTCGTAATCTTCCACTTCGCCCAACAGTTCAAGTTTAAACCGTGTAGTCGCAAGATCAGACATTTCAGAAAGGCTTTTAATGATAGCCTGCAGAATAGCGTAATTGTGCAGTTCGGCAGCGTCTGGATCGTGATTCATCTTTTCCAGATACTCCGCTTCTGTAAAGATGGCGATATCAAAATCATCCCTGGCCGGAACGAAGTTGTAGTTTTGAATGACATTACCTTCCATGAGGTTGGTAATACGGTATTTGCAGTTCTTCATTCTTTCGGTCCTTCTTTTGGCGCATGTGCTGTTTTGTAGGCAGCTATCACATCGGCAAAGATAGCGGGCGGTGGGGTTCGCTCAACATCTGGACGCGAAGCACTGCGGAAGGGCTGGCTACGGCGCTCTACGAGCTGATCGACGGTAAACAGCTCAGAGCTATGGAACCAGCGGTTATTGGCCGTATAGCAGTCACAGATGCGCCCGTGTTCGATGTGGACGGTGTCGATCTGCTTGATAAGCAACACAGGCTCACCAAACGACCACGGCTCACCATCGCTTTCACGATCAAGGAAATAGATCTGATGCTCGACCAGAGGTTTTGCTGGCACGTATGAGCCACGATACCCGGACAGTTGAAGTTCGGCGAACATCGTTTCGAACTCTATCAGCATAGGCAGCAACAGCAATTGCGCCGTGATGTTGAACCCGTACGAGTAGCCACGACTATGACGACTTGCACCAGCCGAGATTTCTGACATTGGCGAGCTTACTGTAAACGCACCATGACGGTCTTGAAAGAACCCAACTGTACCATCAACATCAACAGCATCAACTGCCACTTCGATGATGTAGTCGCGTTCTTTAACGAGCTTCACCGAAAACCCAGTGATGAGGTGCTGCCTCCCACGCTTATCGTCACGGTCGCTGGAAATCGCAAACGTGCTGCCGGGTGTAGATACCGCTTTATTCAACACCGCTGCCAGAATAAACGGCTTGAGCTTACTTTCGTTGATTTCGCGCGGAGCGTTCTGTAGGAATTCCGCCAACTGTTGTTTAGTGAATCCGATCATGACATACCCCTAAGATAATAAAAAAGAAACATAAGAACAGGCGTCCGAAGACGCCCGTCCGTAAAGATTGATTAGTCTTCCATTACATCAGTTCTTACTCCGACTGAAGTCTCCAATGAATGCAACCAAGCCACGCAGTGCCAGGATTACCAGTACGATACCGCCAATAAAAGAGAGCATGTGACCTCCTTAGGTCTTAAAAAGAAAGGGCATAAAGCACGATCCCTGAGGACCGCGCCTTAGCTATTAGCTTCGAATAACAGACACGACATCATCCTTACGTTCAGGACCTTCGCGCACTTCCACGATGTCACCGATCTTCAGATTCTGTTTCTTCACCACACCGGGCGTAAAAGGCAGATGTACACCGGTTACTTGACTGACTGCCGCAATCGAACCTTCTTCAGTACCTTCTTCGATAAGCTTCCACGTATCGACAACTGGGACTAAAAGCTGGCCCGATGTCAGCTCACTGGAGTTTACCCAAATGAGCTGACTGGCAACGGGATGTTCTCGTGAGAAAACTTCCTCAGACATCTTTGACCGCTTCAGCTTCTGCGCGCGCAGCGATGGACTCAGCCGATTCGACGATGTCTTCTTTCTGGACTTCGTCAGCAGTTTCTTCTTTCAGCTCGAACACCGGCTGATAGAAGTTCACGCTGTCGTAACCTTCTTCGCCAGGCAGGAGGTTGTTGATGTCAGCGACTACCAGCTGAACCAGCGGACTGCCGGCCTTGATAGAACCCAACTCGCCCAACTCGGCAATAGCGAGGATCGGATCAGCCTTGATCAGGAGGTATCGCATTTCGCTGCCATCTTTCATCGTAGCGATGGTGTCGTCGATATCCAGAACCTGTTTACCTTCCTGGAGCAGTGCAATCACGCAACCTATCAGGGAACAGATCAGATCCGGATCGGCTTTACCTTGCACGCACAGCAGTTCGGTACCGAATGCGGTACCGCCGGAGATGGTGAATGCATAGTTCACCTTTTCACCGCACACTGGCGAAATAGCATAGCCATGCTCAGCGATGATGCGCTTTTGTTCTTCTTCCATCAGCGGGAGGTTGATGGCGATGACCAGCTCGCTGAGTGCATTGGTCATGACCTGCGGGTTTGGGCATTCCTGGGTGGCCAGAGCCGTCAGCAGTTCGTGAACTGAACCGAGGGTGAGGACCATGTCCAGATGGCTGGCGATTGTGGCGATCTGGTACGGGTCGATGAAGTCGGCAATGTTCGGAAACACCTTCTGGACAAACTCCAACGCCGCAACAGTCGGCATACGTTCGCCGTTGAAGTTGAAATCGATATCCTGCTGTTGACGATCAGTGAGCGAGTGGTACTCGTTCACATTTTTCTCGGTACGTTCCAGAAGGGAACCCAGCGTTTCAACCCAGAGCTTTACAGACTCCTGGGTGAAGTCCGGAGTGTTACCAACGAACTGCGCATATTCAACGTAGAAGTTGAAATCCTTGACAGCGCGCAGAACCTGACCGCCCAGTGCGAACAGACCGTTTTCTTTTACGTTACCAATTGGGTACATGCTTGAATCCTTAGTTGTCTTATGGCGAACAAAATGGTGGCGCGGGTTATTTTAAATTCACCGCTGGGGTATTTGCAGATTACCCACCGGTGAAGAACGTCGCCTTGTGACCGCGGTAGTTAACCACGATGGTTGGAACATGCTGCAGGCCCGGATAACTAACTTCGTCGATGTCGATCTCGACTTGAGCTGCGAAGGCTTTATCCTTGTGCAACTTGCAATCAAAGATTGCTTTGAAGTAATGTGCCTTGCGATAGCCGAACAGTTCGGTAAACGTTTTCTGCGCAGTTGGGTTAACCGCGACACCCCAGAGCGCCTCCTGCTTGTTTTCTGGGTTACGTGTGTTGTTGTTTGGGCGATCTGGACCCTGACCGCTGTACACGAGGTACGGAATGTCGAACTTGGGAATCATCGACATAGCACCGATGAAGTGGTTGAACCAGGCCTTCATGTGGTCCATCTGCTCATCACTGACGCCACGCAATGCTGCGGACAACATGCTAGTTTCTGGCGTATTGGCATGCAGGTATGCCGACAGTACGTACGGGTACAGGGTCAGCACTTTATCCATCGCCACTGGATCTTTCAGGGCGGCGATGATGAGGTTACGGCGCTCGAACATATGACCGAAGGTATTGTGGATCAGTTCCTTCATGACGAAATGTTCATCGTCGGAGGTATTGGTCATCTTGCTGAAGACCAGCGCTTCAGTGATCACACGCTCCGACTTGGTCAGAGGACGCTGTTCCCAGGTGCGGTGTTGTTGGAAAAGTTTACGGTCAGCTTCGGACAAATATTTCACGGTGTTACTCCATGTTCAAAAGGTAGGATGTTAAGCGTGTTCGGTTTTAGCGCGCTTATCTTTCGTGGCGCGGTATTGCTTGTGCCGGCGGTTCTGATTGAACTCGTACGTGCATTTACGATGAAGCATCGGCCGCCAGCCGTGATACCCCATTACTTCACCAGCCATTCGATATAGCACAGTCCGCTCAATATGCGGCAGCTTTTCAAACAGCTCGCCAAGCCAACGGTACATGACAACTACCGGAACGTAGACCTTCCCCTTAAGGAACAACAGGTACTGTCCGATAATAACAGAGTCCTCCGGTGTGAACTCATACCCGGAGGCATCTTCTGGCTTCAACCGACCCTTGTCAAAGTTGCGAGGGAAGATGAGCATGTCCTTATCAATCTTGGGCATGGGCACGCTCCATACGGGCAGGCAGGCAAGTGATGTAACGCACCAGACGTTCATACGCCTTCGGGTTCTTTGCGCGGATCGCCTTGACTTTGTTAAACACACCTTCGTTCTGACCGGGCGGTGCTAGCTCACCCAACAGAGCAATACGGCAATGATTGCGCGTGAGCTGAAAGTCTTTCGACAAACCAGTTTGCTTGATCTGGAGGTACCAGACTCGCACTTTCTTCGCTGCATCTTTATGGTATTTGTGAACAAAGACTTTGTTAAAATTCTGACCCTGGGTGAGCATGTTCAGCGCCCATTTTAGATCAGGAGTATCCGAGACAGCATATAGCCCAGTCTCGATATCACGCATCACAATGACCCCAGGACGTGTCAACACGTTTGAGGCAACAGGTTCGCCCACCACTTGTTCATGTAGTGTGAAGCCTGCAATAGTTAAGCTTTCCATGATGCCGTCTCTCTTTTAGAAATCGTCAAATACGACTCGGTTACCACTTGGCAGTGTAATTGCCATTTCTGTATCGGCGATAGGCTTCTTGGCCAGCCAGTTCGGGCAGCAGCCACGACGTTTCAACTGCACCACAAACGCACGATCTTCAGTGATGAACAGATGAATGGCTTTATCGAGCATTATTTGATACAGCTCGCATTGTTTCTCTTTAGCAAACTCTTTAGGCGTCAAGCCATTGAGGATGCCAAAATAAGTAAGAATGGAATCGGCATCAGACCAGGTTTGTAGCGGCATGTAGTACAAACCGACGGTTACACGATCAGTGTCGACAGCCACTTTCTTTTGATAGTCAGTCGTAGGTTCTTCACATTCGACTACAGCGGTGACACGAGGTGTTGACAAGCCCATGACGATTGGGCTGTGCTCACCTCGCAGCATTCGAGTGAACTCCTCGGCCGATACCTGGTCTTCGCCGATGGCTTTGACCATTTGTTGTTCGTATTCGATGTCAGTGATAGGTACCGCGTCGTAGCCAAGGTCTTTGAAACGCTCATCGGTTCCATCAAGATCAGAGCGGAAGGATTGCGCACAATCAGCCAGCATGTGCTTGACGATGGAAAACGAGGATCGGCAATGAATAGAGCCTTTACGTTCGGTTACACCAGTCATGATACAATTTCCCTTTACTATTTAAGAAGTTTGTTTTTGTTTCTCGATTACATCTTCAAGACAATCCTTGCAATAAAACCCGTAAGTAGCTCCATTAGGAGTAGCTTCTGTAAGTCGCACAACGGCCCTGCATTCACACTTATCGCAATCCTCATCCTCTCCATTACGGAGCCTGTGTTGCTCACCCACCTGTATTCTTACAGCCATCATGGTACAGTCTCCTGCGTAGGTTACCCATCGATTATGTATTACTCAGTTGTTTTTAACTCTATCTTGTGAGCACCAGTAGGCCTCTTCTATAGCCGAGATACTAATGGATACCATCAAAAGCGTATTTGATCGCCACTGTTCCCATCTAGTCTTTGACAAGAAACTACTCAAAAAAGTTGAGGAATACGAACAGCGGTTTGCTACTAAAAACGAATCCCACATTGCATTCTTCGGCGGGAACCTCATGGGGGTTCATCCTATTCGTTTTAAAGACGAGGATCGCAACCGATGGTTTGATGAAGTGATGGAAGTTGATGAGCATTACTTGGAGGATGAGCTGCATGCACTTCCTGAAGTAGTGACCCACCGTCACGTTTCGTCTGATGTCTTCAACATGTCGTGTCTGTACATGATTCACAGGTTCCTCACTAGCGATAAGCTTAACGAGGAGGATCGTCAGCACGGTGCGTTTGAATCAGCGCTGGTGTTGCAGTATAAGCACATGACGTCGATCATGACTCACTTCTTTAAATACGATGCCGACCTGGCTATTGCAGAGGCAACGTACGCTGCATTGAACAATCGGTTTGGTCTGAAGGTTGCTGGCACCTGGGGCGGTCTGCTTCGGCAACGGGCGGATGACATTGTCAGAAAAGGCGGGTTGCATTATAAGAACCTGATTTCGTTCACTGACAAAATCGATTACATGTCCAACGACATTCAAGGACGTATCAAGGACATCATCAAGAACGTGCGTGATGTGTTCGAGATGGTTAAAAACTCCCCTGAGTTGCAAATCAGAAACTCTGGCTCTACCATTGAACTTGATGGTGAGTTAAAGATCCGTGATAAAAGTCGACTGTCCAGCAAGTACATTCGTTACATCTTGGACACAGTACCTGATAAGAACAGCTTCATCATCCCTGAGATGGTTGATCTGATTGCCAGTGCGGTCACTACAATGCCGCGTAGCGCGTTGGTGACCACATTGACGTACATGTCCGAGAACTCATCTGTTCGCGCCGACAAGCGCGTTACACGCATCTGTGAGCTGGTTTTGCAACATGCCTTTGACTACTTGGCAAAAAACCCTACGACCATGCAATCCAAGAGCGATGTTCCTGGCTTGCTGCGTAAGATGAAAGCTTTGTATCAGGCAAGTCGTACAACCAACCCAATGATCATGGAACTGCGTGAGTTGACAGAAGGTGTTGTATCTAATGCCATCCGGTCAAAGAACGATGTGCTGATCAAGGCTGTGCGTAATGCGGTCTTGCTTTACATCCTGATGCGTACCTGGACAATGCACCGCTGGCGTGCATGAAGCGACATACAGCCCGGCCATTGCGGCCGGGCTGTATGCTGTTATCTGCGAGTATTGAGACCCTGGCGGATTTGCTCTGCCAGAGAACCACCGCGGTATTTCTCTTTCGCGTTACTGATCCGGGACTCACGTCCACGCTCTGCTGCGCTATCCACACTGTCGATCGGAATGCTATCGTCTTCAACCAATTCAGAACGAATAGATTTCAAACGGTTGCTGTAGTAAGCCGCTTCCATAGCCGACTTAGCATTTTCCATACGTCCTTCAAGCTCCACAATCTGACGCTTGATTTTTTCCTGACGCATCATTTTAGATGTTTCTTTTGGATCGTGCGCAATAGCCGCTTGACGCAACCTCGACAATACAGACCTCGAAGAGATACCGTAGTGATCGTAGTTACGGGCATATCGCAAGAACCATTGATTCATCAGCCATGAGATTACATGGTCATCGTGTCCGGAAGCCGCGTGGTCAATACGACCACGTTTCATTACAAGACTCGACAACTCATCCACCAATAGCTGGTCACGGATCAACGTAGGGCCATGGCGCGTAGCCTCACGCAAGATTTCCCCGTACAGCGTATCTCGCAAAGAAGCCGAGGTAGGGAAACCAAACTGATTACGGAACGGTGCGTATTTACGCTCAGAAGGCGAACCTTGAGAATACTCTCTGAAACGACGGCGGTCCATGTCACTGTTTTCAGAGTCGTCAACAACCCGACTGTAAATACGACGACCTGGGTCGATGCCGCGCAGAGGCAGTTCGATCAACAGACGGTCACGAATACCATCCCACGAGGACCTAGCTTCAGGAATCATGGTCATCATCGGCCACATTTCAAACAAGCCGGCCAGCCACATGGTGAAGATACTCAGGTTAGATTCACTGACGGTCCATGCTGCCAGTGTTTCGCCTGTCTCTACACATGTCAAAATGCCAGAGATGGCATCTCGACCAATGGCGTTCGAGGTATCCATACCCAAGACGCTGCAGCGAGCAGCCACTTCACTAGGCGGTAAGTGAAAACGAATACTGAAGTAGTTCTTAGGGTCCTGTTGAGTGAGTACCTGATCGTTGATGCCACGACGGATCTGTTCAAGGACCTGAGGTGGGATTGGGTTAGCAGCACTACCGAATGTCCATTGGTTCAGGTAGTCACGTTTGGTCTGGTCAATCTCACCCGATGCCCGTGCAATCATTTTACGCAGGTCATCATCTTCAATGCCGAGTTGACGGTGGCTGAAGGTGATGTCCACACGAGGTTCTTCACGAGCCCCGTTAGCCAAGATGATAGCAATGGCCTCTTCACGGTTAGCGCTATCGTACAGAAACTCAGAGAAGTGCATCGACAGACGTTTGATCTTGTTGTAGAAGTACTTACCAGACTCCGTCGACAAGTCACCCGCTGTTGTTGTAAAGATAACACCAAACATGGCGCCTTTTGCTTCAGCTTCACGAAACGATGCACCCGTGGCAGACAGGAGTGATACCACCGAGATCCTGGCATGCTTCAAGAAGGGACCTTCGTCCGTCGTCACCAGAGTAGGGGTTGTACCACGCCCCACTTTGTTGGCGTTCTCTTCTTCCATGGTAGGGATGTAAGTTTTGGTGCTATTGCCGCGTGACAGTGTTGTAAAAGCTGTTTGGTTATCAGAATCTTTAGGGTGCTGTTCCCACATCCATGAAGGAATGAAACTACGGATCAGTTTGTATTCCTTAATCTCTTCAACCCGCAAGTCACTCTTGGTGAAGAGGATGTGCTGGGCACCACGAGCCCAGAAGGTGTGCCATGCCACAACGAGGATACGCACGTTCAGGGATTTACCCGTCTGACGGATCTGTTGCAGATAGACCATGAATGAGTTAAAGAAACACCAGAACAATGCCAGGTTACCCCGGTTTGCTCCCAAGTACCCAGTGCCACCACCTGACTTAGCAGGGACTCGCATGACTTCGCGCAATACGAACCATGGGTTCCATTCACACTCGTTCAGAATCATGATTTTCTGATTGAGGGTCAGTTCAGTAGACCAGATATCAACACCCACTAATTGTGGTTGGATTAAAGCAAGTGACCACTCCCAGTTCTGTACCCCCATGGCTTTAAGCTTAAACGCCATTTGGACCCAAGATTCGTTTGCTGAATAAACGTTTGCAACAGCGGTTGGGTATTTCTCCCAATCCTTTTTATAAAGAATTGCCATGAATGCTCCTGCGGCATAGTAACGACCATGGGAGGTCGCCCTCCCATGGCTGAGACATTTAAACCCCGTGAACGATCAAACCACTCACGCCCAGTTGCAGAACAGAGTTAAACGTACGTTTGATCCATTTAAGGTAAACAACCTGACCTTCGGTCAAATCGTTAACGAACGTCAGGTTCTGGTTCCACTGCGACACAGGGAATTCAAACTCCCGTGTTTTAGTGACGACCACGAAGTGGGTCGGTTCAGGCGCTTTGTTTTCAGTTTGGATATCGTACAAAGGAGCGCTGTTGTAATAGACTTTATCAAACCAGGTGGCTTGATCACCCAGGTCGTTACCCACATTGATGGTAGACAGACCCGAGCCCGCTGCGGTCACACTGGCTTGCAGGGAGTCACCATACCAATTGGCCTGGTTGCCGGAGAACTTGACTTTCCAGTTAGTCGTGCCAGAAATCCCCGCATCACGCAGCAACGAGATCTGCACCAACTGGGCAAACGTGTGACCTGCGTAAGCCTGATCTACAACAGACAAATCAACGCCAAAACGAATGCGTTGGGTGCTCAGGTAATCAAGTCCGTCAAACGCACCGAAGCCGTCCACCAGCGATATGGCTGCCGAAGGAGCACGACGGGTTACCTGACGGGCAAGGTCACAGATCCAGTGCTCAAGCACATAGCCCTGAGTCGAGTTCTTCCAAACAGGATAGGAGAACAGCTTCAGGGTGAACGCTGGGTTCTTGGCGATTGCGCGGATCTTGTACGGAACACGAACCGCGCCATTGGCAGTCTCGCCTTGGAGGTAAGAATATTCTTCACCTTCGGACAGTTCGTAGATCAGTTCAAGCGTTTGTTCATCGCCCGGAATCTGCGGAGACCAGTACATCAGACTCAGCAGTTTGAACTTGCCGTTTGCGTTCTCGTCTACGACGTCTTGAATGCTTGTCACGCCGTTGGTATACGTTACCATCGCACGCAGCGACAGCGTAGCCACAGTTGCGTCAATCGGCACTTCCAACACGCCAGGCTCTGTCTTAGACAGATACGGACTGATGAGCTCAATCGACTTAACGCGTTTCGAGTAGTCGTCAGGATGTCGAACCACGTTTGTCAAATGGACCAGCATGCGAGCAATGTCGATTGGCGAACCTGCGGTGTTGTACGTCACCACTGTAACTGGAGCACCATTCTTCAACTCGGCGGTTGTGTAGCCGGACACTGGCGCCATGATGCCGAGGTTGTTCACCTCAACTGTACCCACCAGCTTCATTGGGATAGCGGGACCCAGATACTCTTTAGTCGCTGGGTCATAGTTAGCCGAAATGATCTCGCCGGTTGGAGATGGGTCCGAGCCTCTGAACACAATGATTTCTTTGGCGGTGTCGGAGTACGCCCTCATCCGTGAGTTGATATCCAAAGTGTAAGGGAACTTACGCGTGTCAACCATGACGCGATAGCTCTCGCTCTGAGAACCAGGACCTTCGCCTAGCAATTCATCTTGACCGGACACGTCGCCAGAGTTACTTGGTAACTTCCACACAACCAAATCAACATGATAATCAGACTCATCGACCCGAGCGGAACGCATCAAACCAATCGAGTAGTCGTAAATCAAGTCATCCTGTTTGGGGACGATGTTACCCGCTCCGCGGATGATTTCAGCACCGCTATCTACCAGCCGATACTTGTACAAATCTTGCAAATTGAGCACAGTGTTAGCGCGATCAGGAATGATGACCGTATCGCCGTTACTCAGCAGCTTTTTAATATCAGCCATGTTTGTTTGACTCGGTACGATGGGAGGTTACCCTCCCATGTGGATTTAAGAAAGCCCCAACTCAGCCCAGGTGCGGTGAGGATGAGGGTGATCTTCCTGATAGTGCTCGAACCCTTCCTCGACGATAACCAGCCGGCGGTTAAGTTCGATACCACCACCCAAAAACACATCGATGGCCCTTTCCAAAAGCCGGTACTGGTACACATTCAGTTCAATCACACCATTTTCAGGATGCGGGTGAATGATGACGTAATTGGTATCAACGGTTTTAAGCGCCGGATCGAATGGCAAGATCCACGTATAACCAATCAGTCGCTGTTTCAGCCAGTCTTTGGAATACTCATCCTTAAACTCATCCATCGGCAAGATGCCGTTGAGCATGTCAAAGATAAGTTTTGTTGCAAACGGGCTGAAGACCGGGTACCAGCCGTTGATGATCGCGTCAGGCAATGGCTCTACGGGTTCCGGCAACAGCATTGTCAGGTAATCCTCCACCGCTTTGTCAGTAACCTCAGCTTCAGCCAGCAATGTGTAGGTATCCTTGACTGCCAGTCCCTGCATTGAAATGATGGGGTGGGTGATGCGGTACGGCGTGCCATTGCGGACATCGACCGCTACAGTGGTCCCATCTTCCGTAAACCCGACTTCATCACGGCTATACAGCGCACCGCCAATCTCAATACGCGTCACCTTATCGTCACGCACATTAAACCGACCATTGTGGCTGAGTTCGCCGTACTTCACAAAGCCAAAGTCTTTAGGAACATACCGGGATAGGTCCTTGTGAGGGAACCCTCTTCCGCGAACCACGAACTCCTGGATGGGGCCATCGACCATGTACTGTTTAGCACACACGCAGATCATCGGCCATTCAACGTAGTAGTCGATTCCTTCGACAAGACCATGTTTGTTCATGAACAGATCAAATTCGCCCGGTGGGATGTCCATGATTCCAGGCGCTGGGGTAGTACCCACTTTGATCTCGTTAACGTTTACAGAGAATGCCAACAGGTCATCTCGGTAATTAACATCAAACGAGTAGGACAGGAAGTCCTTGCTGTTCTTGACGGCTACGTGATGAGTCTTTAAATCAACCCCCCATGTGACGACACCGTTGGCGATCGAGTACTTGGTCAGGTCACCCGTGCAGTCAGTCCAGTTGTTCAGCGATACACCGTTGGCGATGTTGCAGATGTAGAACCTGTAGTCAACACCAAATTCCAATGGGACCGTTTTCGTGTCGTAGACCGTACTCAACCCAAGACCGCCTTTACCACTGTACGCTTCGATATATCGCGTCGAAGTGTTACGCACAGGGTACTCGATGGAGTTGTCGTGCAGATACCAACCTGTCAACAACCCAGCCTGGTCATACTCGTAAACAGTAGCCGTACCAATCAGACCAAAGGGTAACTTCACCCACTTCTCACTGACCGCCAGTTTAAAAGGCGTATCACCGATCAGACGACTCATGGCATTATAACCATAAGCATCTTCCACCATCTGGCGAGTGATCTTGCCGTCCTCTGCCCGCATGATCGCAGGATAAGCACTGTTCTCAAGGTTATCGGCGCGCCATACATCGACGCCAGCTACCGAGGTCAACATGACCTTCAGGCGCTCATCTTCATCGAGCTTAAACAACTCTTTGATCCGATGAGCCTCATCAACCAATTCCCGAATCCAGCCGCTGTGTCTGACGATCACTTCAATCCGCAAATCGCCTAAGTAACTCCATTGCCAGTATTCCTCGATACCCTTCCTCAAATACATTTGAGCAATGGCGAAGTCACGGTGGGTGACGTTACGTACGGCATCAATCTGATTCTGGTTGTAGTAAAATCCTGTATACTTGGCGGGCAGTGAATAGTTCAGAACGTAGATGTCAATGTCATCAGCGTAATCAATAACACTGCCCAGACCCGGACGAGGCAAAAGATACTTTCCTCGATTATCCAGGAGACTATCGAAACTTTTGAGATCCTTGACCGGAATCTCCAGTACTTCCTTAACTGAAGCATCGCGCACAAACTCCACGTAATCGCCCAAAACAAGCGTAGTCAAGTTTAGATCCTTGACCCTTACCCCGTTTACAAAAGCCCAGGTGTACCCAATCTTCGCCTGTGCCGCGCGGTAGGTTGCTTGGAACTGATAAAACTCAGCTTCGGTTTTTGGCGAAAGACCATTGATTTCAATACCACCATTCTTTGGAACAGCGCCACTGTCGAACCATGCGTTACTGCGCCACCTGATCCACGGCTGTATCAGTCCGAAATGAGCAATCTTCGGACTGTCCAGAATGGCTAAGACCAACGCCCCCGATCGGGTATACAGAAAGTACGCCCGGTGTAAAGGAATGTGCATCCCTTTGTCGGTATAAAGGTTGACTAGCAATGAGGTTGCATTGCAATGCCCTTGCACCATTACCCACTTATCCACGATGGTGTTCATGCCGACTTGTTCAGGCAGCAGATCCCCAATCATGAATAAGTGATACCATTGTCCAGTGGTCGGCATGTTGTACTGACGCATGCCAATCTTTACATTGCCGATCTCACCCTGGCGTTTACTGAAGCGCTTAGGACCGACGATTTTCTGACGGTCTTGTTCAGGGCTGCACCAGACTCGACGATATGCGTCGTCTACCAAAAAGTCGGTTGAACTGACCATTGATTATCTCCGGCCGATAAGGTGATTCACGTTCTTGATAAATTCCTGGTCGTCGCCACGCGAGACAAGGTTCTCAACCACCTTGCCCAAACTGGTCTTCTTGAAACCACGGTCATTTACCGAGGAGAAAAGAAGCGCAATAAAGGTAGGTGGGTATTCCAAAGCGATGGCAACCATTTCACGATACTGCACGCCCCAGCTGAATCCCAACGCCGTATAAATGAAACCGATGTTGAGTTGTTCAGCACGAGGGGTATCAAGTTTTTCGTGAACCCAATCCACAAAACTTTTCAGGTCGGTGAGTTTAGGAATCTCACCCAATACGTTTTGCAATGTATTGGCGTCCACACCGGGAATGGAGCGAGCAGCACGGATAATGAGCCGCTCAATCTCATCGGCGGTAGGATGATCTGACAAAGGTGTACACATCTGGATGTAGTAAACGCAGATCATCGCTTTGACGATACTGGCTTGACCGAAGTCCAGTGACAGACCCAGCGCGATCCGATTACCCATCCAGTTAGAGAATACTTTGATGGGGAATGCACCTAGGTTCAAGAGGTCTTTTCGAAACGGCGCACCGTCACGGAACCAAAGGGTGGTAAGATCAGCGTTCAAAATAGCGTGGTCAACAACGTTTTGTAAGACAGGTCGTCCATCATTGCGAAACAGCTGACGACCGTCGATGACACAGGGTGCTTGAAGTGAAGCAATTTGCTTAGAGGTAATGGGTTGGCCGAAGGGAGGAAAACCTTGCTCACCTGGAGGAACGGCTTTAACGCCAGTCACTGATCCTTCAAGTGTGAGTAACTGATCCTCAATTTCCAAACGGCGAATAGCTGCGTGGGTTTTATCCATGACGAATCTGACGCATGGGGTCGTCTGGTATGGGGTTTCGAACATTGCTCTTGTCTCCTATATACACGAAATAAATAATTACCAAAGACACCCTGTAAAAAACAAAATAGTATGCTGACTCCGCTGGGAGACAGCTAACCATACCATCCTTGAAAGGTTCTGCGCAGAATCCACTCGGGAGTAACACCATGACCGTACCAACGAGCAGTTCATTGCCTCGTGTGATTAACAAGGGCATCAAAGATGACACGCCAGTGCCGATCGTGGCACCAGCAGAAAGCCTCCCGATTCGTTTGCCGCTGTTCCTGGTAAACGCCCCGTGGGGTGAATACGATCGTGCTCGTTATGTCGACACGGCCGCCGTCACCACGTACTACGGTGCAGAAACTTTGCAGCCTCTGTCCAAGTGGTTCAACCACCAGTCGCTGTTCCTGCGTTCGCAATTGTCGAACACTGGTAAGGCTCTGACCGTCCGCATGAAAATGCCGGGGGCTAAACAAGCCCACGCTCGTTTCGCAGTAGATCTGGTCGCTGACCAGATCCCGCTGTATGAACGTAACGCTGACAACAGCCTGCGGTTCGACGCCCAAGGGAACAAAATTCCTACCGGTACTACCGCCCTGGGTTACCGCCTGCAACACCGCAAGCTCGATATCCTTCCAAACAGCGAAACCGGCGAGTCAACGTTTGGCGCTGCGGCAAAAAGCAATGGCACTCTGGTGTCCAGCATCGATGGTGGTGTGTCGACTCTTTATCCAGTAATGGACGAAGCCGCTCGATTCGAAGGCGACAAAGGCAACAACCTCGGTAGTCGTCTGATCGCTCGTACTATCAACTCCAGCACCCCGGCTGATGAAACCGTGCATGCCGCTGTTGGTTCGTATGTGTACACCATGCAGTTCGTTCAACGCGCTGATTCGGCATCGACTGCCACACAGATCCGTACGATCAACAACGCGGCCACTATTGACTTCACGTTCAAGAAAGGCACCATTAACAAAAGCACCGGGCTGCAGTATTCGGCCGATAAGGTGATCATTCCGGCGTACGAGTCCACCGATCCGTTGACCTTCACAAGTTTCGGCCCGTTGGAAAAGCTGCACGTCTATAACGCTTCGATCACCGAGATGTTGACTCTGATCGCTGCGGCTGAAGACGCGCACCTGGGGAACACTACCCCAACTTCGCCTGACATGATCAACTTCCTCACCGGTGTTGATATCAACGGCAATCCGTATCACACGCTGTCGGTTGAAGGTCCTGATAAAGGCGGCCTGATGTTCGGCGAATCGTCCAACCACTACATGTTGGGTGGTGCTGACGGCGATACCAGCACTGAGGCATACAACCAGGTTGTTGATACCCTGTTGACCGATCTCAGTTCGTCTGACGTGCCATATGCGTCGATCGCGCTGATGCCGTACGACTCCGTGTTCGACTCGGGTTTCCCGGTGGCAACCAAGCTGAAGTTCGCAGCGTTCCACAACCTGCGTCCTGATGTCATGCCTCACATCTGCACCCAAGACGTGCTGAAGCGTCTGAACACGCCTGAAGAAGATGCCTCGATCGGCATCACGCTTCGCTCGACGTTCCGCAGCCTGGTAGAAAGTACCGATTCCGGCACTCCGACCACCCGCGTGTGCTTCACCGGTAATGCCGGATACCTGATTAACGATGACTATGACGGCCTGGTTCCGTTCATGGAATATCTGTTGATCCTGGGTGCCAAATACCTGGGTGCAGAAGATGGCGAGATGAAATCGGCCTACAGCTTCGGCAAGGGCGAGAAAACGACCATCACCCGTTATCGTGATCACAACGTGCGATTCCGTACCGACGAAGCCCGTAACCCAGACTGGAACAACGGTCTGAACCTGGCTATCGGCTACGACATGAGCCGTCTGTTCTGGCCTGGTGTGCAGTCGATCCACGAAAACCACACCTCGATCCTGCACTCGTACCTGAACGTAGTGATCGCTTGCAACTTGACCCGCATTGGTAACATTGTGTGGCGCGAGCAGGCCGGCGATGATGAAACTCCGGACGATGTGTTCCTGGATGACGTGAACGCCAAAGTCACTCAGAAAACAACTGGCAAGTATGACGGTCGCGTTGACGTCACACCAAACGCGTATTACAACGCGGAAGATGCCGGTGGGTTCTCGTGGCATTTGGACATCGGCATGGCGGGTCAGAACATGAAGACTGTCGAACGTCTTCAGATTATCGCCCAGCGCCGCCGTAACGCTTCGGAGGGTGAAGCATGAGCAGCACAACCCGTTATAAAGACAGTTTGACGAACAAAGCGTATGGCGCTCGGTCACAGACTCCTGTGACCAACCTTGCTGTGCAAGGCCCTAACGGGTACTTGCATGACATGGCGTTCTATCCGTCGATGACGGATTTCATCAAGCCAAACCTCATTGCCAAAGTGATTCAGGCACCGACGGCTTTGGCTCTGATGCCGAACGGCGCAGCGTACGTTGCTGCGTACAAGATGTTGATCGAAACCTGGATGCAGGGCTGGGGTGGTCTGAACCGTACACTGAACGTGTCGGCGCAGGATACCCAGATCGGTAACTCGGGTGAGGTCTTCAGTACACCAGGTCGCGTGTCGCGTGCACGTTCGCAGGTCAGTTCGACCATCGTCGAGAAATACGGCAAGCCTGTCATTCGTTTCCTGGAAGACATGGTTCGCTACACCATCGGCGATCCGGACGTGATCCACCCATTGCTGGCTGGGGTGAACAGTTCGTTTACTGATCACCTGGCTGACATGTACGGTGGCACCATCCTGTTCTACGAACCAGATCGCCTGTGGAAGACGCCTCAGAACGCCTACCTCATCACCAACTTCTGGCCTCGTGACGACATCGGTGAGAACACCTCGCAGAAAGTCCTCCAGGGCGATGGTGAGACCGTGACCTACAACCTGACCTGGACCGGGTATCAGAAAGTGGGTTACGCGGTAGACCTGCTGGCGAAGGGGTTCATGGACGCTGCTCGGGTCGGCAACATCGATCCACAGTACCAGCCGAACTTCGTGAAAGCTGTAGATTCGAACGTGGCTTCCATTCAAACCGGTTTCCACGAACAGATCAACCAGCTCAAGCGTACCCAGATCTCGCCGTAACGCGAACAAACATATAGCCCGGCGCAATGCCGGGCTATATGCTGTAATTAGACAAAAAAAAGAAAGAGGTAACACCAGAGCCGAAGCTCTGGTATCTGTTTCAGCTGCGGCTAGATGCCGGACCAAAGAGTCTGACCGCCACCATGCTGCCGGCCATCAGTGCCGATAAACACGATGTGGTTCGCATTAAGAATCCAGTTGTTTGCCTGACCACGATGACCGAAGCCGCCATCGGCCAGAAGCTTGATCAGTTTTTTGCGTGCAATCGACACGGTGTGACTGGTCTTCAACGCAGCAATGATTTCACGCTGGTCTGCGAACACTTCAGCTGTAGGATCAAGGCGGAATACCACAGAGATTCCTAAGGTTTCTAAGATGCGTTTCTCCAGGGCGGGAAAGGATGCATCATAACGAGATTGGCGGGACATAGGCGTAATCCTTGTTAGAGGGCGAATGAATCTTCTTTACCAGCTACCAGTACGCAGCAGTGGTTGAAATATGGGATAAATAGAGACGAAAGATAACGATTCAGAATCCCAACCTCTTGATGAAAGATTGAGGCTTTAAACCATTCGATTTTCTTTTCTTCTGAAGCGTAAGTCCCTTTAAACGTCCAAACATCTTCTTGAGGGATAACCAAAAGAATAACCTTTTCTTGCTCATACCCGTCTAGTTTTAGAAAGGGGTTGATAAGCAGAACTTCGAGATCAGGAAACTTTTGCTTAGCGAACGCGTTACCCTTGTCAATGTCATCGGTGACTATCAGCACGCTTGGTTTTATAGCCGGTGGGTTAGTGATCTCACTCCAATTAACATCCTTCTGATGTTCACCGTGGAGATGCTGAAGCAGTTCGACAGTGCGCTTATCTTTCAGCTCATCGCTTGGGTTCACGACCACCAGATGTGGAGCCATATGCAGATGAGACAGAATCATCACCATGGGAATGTCTGTGTCGATATTGAAATCATGGAAGTGGCGTGAGGCTTCCAGGACCTGTTGCTTCTCTTCCTCGGTATCCACTGTAATCACGATAGCCATTACAAACCCTCTAAAAATAAAGAGACGGCATACAGCCGGGAATGACCCCGGCTGTATATCGATCAAGCCGGCGCTTAGTTAGCGAAGACTTTGGCCGCTTCGTCGCCCAGGTAGCCAACTACGGTGTTGTAGCCGCCTTTCTTGCGACCGGAGGCGATCAGCACGTCGGTGGTGGCGATGCCGAACTTTTCCCATGGCTTGCCCATGGCAACGCCGGAAGCTTTGCGACGGTAGGTCGATTCGATCTGGTGGTGGCCGAACTTGACGGTGGTCTGGCCTTTCTGCAGCTCAGGGTTCTTGACCATGGCGTCTTGTTGCAGCTCGCCGTGGGCCAGGGTGGTGGCTTCGGCGTATTCGATACCGGCGTCATGCACTTGCAGGACGGTGTCCAGGGTGATGCCGGTGGCGAGGTATTGGGCGAAGACATCGGGAGCGGCGGTCAGTACAGCCAGGCCAGTATCGGAATCGACACTGGCGCCGACTTTCAGTGCATCAGCAATTTCGCGAATCCGTGGAGAGATTTCTTTGGACGACATGAGTTGAATCCTTAGTGCGTTAATGTGGTGGGTGTGAACACAGAACGTGTAGCTCGTGTAATTTGTTACTCAGTTGGCCTGATTAGAACAGATTTGTGTATAGCACTATCGTAATGTGTGAGTGATCAAAGTTTGAGTCATACAAAAAAAAGAGAGATGTAGTGAGCCAGCCCCTGAGGGCTGGCTCGTCATGGTGTTACGCGCCAGTGGCAGGAGCCGCTGGTGCCGCTGGAGCGGCCGCTTGTACCAGGATTACTTTCTCAACCGGTGCACGGCCGATGAGGCCGGTCAGCAGTTTGTACGAACCCCAGGTCGCGAGGCCCAGCACTACGACGCCGGTGACGGCAGCGGTGATTGGATGGGCGTTGGCAACGTCTTTCAGTTTGGTGACAACGGAAGCATTCTTCAGAACTTCGCCAACAACAACGCCAGCAGTAGTGATTTCAGTCGACATGGTGTAGCTCCTAACAGATTTAAGTAGGGTATAGTTTATTCATTGCAACAATGCATTACTGGAATTTCTTTGAATCGGTTACTCGGGTTTTACTTCAACGATCTGACCGCTGCCGCCGTGATCATCGGTCGAATTTGCGAAGTTCTTGCGCCGAGTAATCATTGAAGCCTCGGCTACTATGCAACGCAGGGTCGTACCGATATTGTCGTTGAAACCACGGGCACTGCCCATGATGCGATTGATGGTGTCGCTATCTTGCGAACCATCGAACCACAGCGAACCCAGAGCCCTTGGTTTGTTAGTGACGACCACGCCATTCTCACCGGCGCTAAACCGTTCAAAGAACACCGCGTTACCGACCGGCGTAACAACGCCGATGATCTTGCGGTTGTTCTCCGAAGTGGAGCAGAAGCGAGAACCGATCGAAAGACCGAGATCCGTAGTACAGGCACCATCGTAATAGCCGGTACCGTTATCCCACGCAGAATCGAAAGGAACTATGTGATCAGTATCGCGTTTACCTTCGGTGATGAAAGCGAAGGTTTCGAGGAAGGTTTCGTGTGCAGTTTTGATAGTCATGGTAAGCTCTCCTGGAGCATGGGTTGTGTTTGTGTATGGAGGTCATGTATTACTGTAGATTTTTTAGATCGAATTATTAAACCGCGAGCATGAGCAGCTCAGCGTTATATTGATCCAAAGTGATCAGTCGGCGAGTCAGCTGCATTTTCAGGATGCTGATACGTTTAGAGATGTGCTCCGAATATACATCCAAATCATCAATAAACTGTTCGACCCCAGGGGCTTTGACAGCTTTAGCTTTCTGCTCTTTCACGTAAGCGTCCATCGATGCTTTAAAGAGCATCCGTGAAAGACGGTAGGTGATGTAAGCACCAGCTGTGTAGCCAACCAACTTTGCTGCTAATTCAATTCGCATGTGTGTTCTCCAAAGAACGATGCTAGATGTGGGGCGGATCACTCGAATGATGTGTTACTGTAAAAAAGTTAAATCGAATTTATACGGCATACAGCTCGGCATTGCGCCGAGCTGTATGTTCGTTATTTCAACTTGCCAAGAACGCTTATCGCAACAGCCGCCATTTGATGCACGGTGTACGTAGCTTGTTGAAAGATAGCTTCAGATATAGCCGCTAAGCGCCCCAGAGACTCACGGTGAGCTTTTACAACCATTTCCAGAGTCTTGTAGTCCTCTGGGTCCATCCGTGCCGCCTTGCCTGCTACAAGAGCTTTCTTGAGATCTTCCATGACCCCATCGCCATCATGCTCATAGCTGGTAAAGCGTGCATATTTCTGGATGACCGTATCCAGAGTGGACTTGAACTCCTCGTTGCTGATGCTAACTGGCTTCTTCAAGGTATCGGGCGCTTTAGACCCAATGACCGAATCCATTGCCAGTTTACCGCCTGCGACGGCAGCCGTACCCGCCAGTCGTGGTGCGAGTATAGGAGCGATCGGATGCTTGATAGCCAGTGACCCAATCGCCAAAGCTCCAGCGCCCAATATGGTGATCATCTCTGGGGACATAGAGCTGAAAGACTTCTTCAGTTCTTTCCACAAAGATGACGGCGTGTCGTTCATCCTGACCATCTTGTCAACGAGGATAGGGTTGCCTTCAGGATCTTTAGAACGGATCGAGAAGTTACCCATCAGTGCGGCTTTGTTTGTCTTAGCCGCGTTTACTGGTTTAGCCCATTTGGACGCTGCGATGACGTTGGCCGATTCAGGATCTTCGGCAAGGCGTTTTGCGTTGGCTTTAAGCACACCCAATGCGTTATCGGTAGCCGCGTGCAATGCGTGTAGGTCGGCGGATTCATCCTTGATCGCCTTCTCAAGATCGGATAACTGACCCTGACCCTTAAACAAGAATTCACGCAGAGAGCCGGACGTGATCACAATGAGGTCATCAGCCTTTCGACTAGACGCGCTACCGCGATACTCATGATCGCCATCGTTAGATGGCAATGGTGCTTTACCAAGACGGTTTTTAATCTTCTTAGTCGCACTCTCCAGAACTTGATACGCCCGTTCAAGCTTAGCCGCATCACGACGCAACCAACTCAATATACCTTCAGACGAATAATCCGCCTGGGCTTCAGCATTGCGTCTAAGCGTACCCGCGAGTTTAGACAGCTCGTTGGGTAGCTCATAATCCGTCTTAGCCTCCAGCGACTCTACAGAAGCTTGGAGACCATACGCCAATGCAATTGTTCGGAACTGTCGACGTGCAGAGTCAAACAAGTACTGTCGCGCTTCAATGCTCAGGTCAGGCTGGTCGCACGAGAGGCTGATTTCATCAACCAGATCGGCGACCGTATTTACCTGTTCAACCGCGTCAACATGTTGAGCGATGGTGGGAGTGTCCTCGTCCGAGAACGACTCCACCAGCGCATACGACTCAGCAACGCCTGGATTTACATCAGAATCCACCTCACCGCTTTCAATAGCGAGGTCTTTCATCAGTTGGTCCATAGCGATCATTACTCACCTCACTTATATTTGCTTAGTGACCTGAGCTGCGATCTTCGAACCTTCGATCACGTCATAAAGCGCTTGTTCGTATAGGCAGTCAACGGCAGTGGCAATGTAACCGATGACGTCTTCGAAGGCACCGTAAGTGGAACTAGGTCCGCCCGCTTTGTGCACTTTATCGAGGATGTCCATAACCTGACCATCTGGCAGGTTAAGCGAAGTCAGTTTAGTGAGCCCCTGCAACTCTTGCAGCATTTTGATAAAATCGTTGCTGCTGGCCGCTGATTTGTCGGTCGTCATGTTGACGTTTTTGTTATAACTGTCGATGCCGCTTTTAACACCACCGGCGAGGTAGCCCGCCACCGTGGCGTTATAAACAACTGGAGTTGCTGCAATCGCTGGAATAAGCCCGCCCGTTACAATCCCGCCGATAAAGATCGCAGCGCCCGCCAGGAACCCCCAACCGAATGCTGCCAACGGCATCCAGGCAACAGCCTTGGTCGCATTCCAACCCTGGAGCTTGTTCTCATTGACGCGGTGGAACTTGAGAACAGGGAGACCCTTACTCGACATGCCAACGATAGTGCGGTTACCCATGAAGTGATGATGTTGCGCAAATTCATTGAGTTTGCCAAACTTACTGGCGGGTAACAGGCTTTCAATTGTGGCATGAGGGTTGGCTTCAAACGCATGTGCGCCGGCCAATACCACCTGGAATGCTTCGACGATCGCATCGTGCAGTTTATGCAGTTGCGCCACTTCTTGATCGACGGCGGCTTTTGCATTGAGTGCAGGTTTGCCATCTACGGTCAGGAACAGTGCAGAACCGGAATGATTGATCTTCACTGGGTGTTCTTTCAGGCTTTCCGAAATGTGCTGCACTGCTGAAATAGCGCGTGTCAGTACACCGTTAGCCTCTATCAGCCGACTGGCATCGCGGCGGATCGTCTGAACAATGGTGCCAGCCTCTTGGCTGTGGCCACGTAATTCAGCAGCCACGCTGCGGCTGTAGCCAGCTACACGGCGAGCATCCTGACCCAGGCCTTTTGCCTGACCTTCAACGCTGTAAACCGATTCGAAAGAACTGGCTTCAAACGGCAGCTGGTTAGCACGCATGATCGTTTTGAATTCACGATGCAGCGACTCCACCGCCACTTGGGCAACGGGCGGACTTTCAATAGCGGCCACTTCATCAGCACGCACAGCCAGCTCATCGAGCTGCTCAGTTACGTCAGATGCTTTAGCCGCATCATTTACCTGATCGGTAATGGTGGGTTCTTGAGCCACTTGGCTTTCAGAGACCAGCAACTCGCCGAGCGAATCATGAAACTCGCCAACGGCGTCCTCAACTACCTCACCCGATTCAAGAGCGAGACCCTGCAGCGCCTTTGCAATAGCAGTCGACATGTACGTTATCCTTGTTAATTAACAGTGTTACCACTGAAGGGAGTTAGGGACCCAGATCTTACCAGCGGTGCGTTCGGTCTCAATCATCCGGTCAATCAGTTGGATGTGAGGGCGATTGCTTTCGAAGCTGGCTTCGTTTGCCGGATCGGTGAAGCCGTCTTTCAAACGAGTGAGGCTGAACTCGGCTTCATCCAGCATGTGACTGATGTCATGCTTGGATTCAAGACTTGGGGTGTTATACTTCGACGCTACTGCAATACCAGGCTGGGTGACGTAATCCCAGGTCACGATCTTGTTGATGTGCTTGTGCATCGTCCGGAAATCTTTACGAGCAAAGCAACGGATAGAGAACGGGGTATCTTCGTCAGGGTTTTCAAGCATGTCCTGGAACGAACGCGCTTGTTTACCCGACGGTTTGATCTGACCGATGATGCCAACCACACGACGACCTTTATCGTCCTTGATAAGATCCATCGACAGGGAGATGTCACGGAACGCTACGCAGGTGTTATCCTCGTAGATTTCGTTGATCCGCACAAACCAGTCTTGGTCGGACATGCCCTGAGGACGGCGAGGATGACCCCACTCACCTTTGATACGACCACCGCGCAGCTCGGCCAAGAACTCACGGTCGTTTTCCATGTACTGACGACCAGATGCTTCGTCGTACAGCCAGTTGCCGTTACCGTAAGCCGCCAAGGCGCCGAGGATGATCTCGTAGTAACCACCATCCAACTTTTTCAAAATACCTTGTTTACCACTGCCACTCAACACGATGTTGCTGTAGGAGGCAAAGGGTTGTTGCAGAGCTACGCCTGCCATGATTCAAGACCTCATTGTCTTAAGAAGTTCTCGACACGCTCTGCACGTTCAGATGGGTGGGCCAGCAAACTGGTCATACCTGGATCGAAGTAAGAGCCGCCAAGCTTCGAGCTAAAGTTGGTAGCGCCGAACGCCACGTTCCGCAGCGACACGATGTAAGGTGGTACTGTCAGTAACGACTGTTTGATGTTGGGTCTGTGGCGATAGTACTGGCGTGGGTTATCTGGGTTACGGCACAGGCACGCACCCAGGTATTCCCACAGCGCAAGATCGGCACCCAACGTAACACCATTATACTTACCGGTGTCGTAAAACATCTGACAGATATCTTCGTAACCGTGATACCAGGGGATGTTCCCTTTCCCCAACATCTCTGTATAGACAGGATGCACCAAGTTATCCACAGTTACGATCTTAGTGCTGGCAAAGACTTTCGACCCTTTGTCGTAAAAGAGTTCGATGTAAGACTGGTCATCCACGACCACCTTACCGATACGATCTGGTTCGGTGCGCAGCATGCCTGTCACAGTCGATGACGCATAAACGTTGTCTTCAGTGATAATGGCAAGGAACCCGAGGATGTACGAGACATCCTCAATGATAGCCAGATCCCGTTCGGTAAACCGTTCAGGGATCTGTATACGCACCGGCTCCAGCGCTACCAGTGTGTCACCTACCTTTTTAAGGCAAGCATCTACACGTTGCTTATCCCGCCTGTAGGCCGATGAATTCATTGTGGTATCCTTAGATCACTTAGTTTTTCGAAGCGACGCCGATCTGGCTGGCTACCCATTCAGAGATATACTGAAGGGAGGCCATCGTGGCTTGTTCAGAAGGCGGCATTTCTGGGTTTTCTTTACCTTGCTCAAACATGATGTCGATGATGCGGTGAGCGTCACTGTGCGCGTACCAGACAGCGCAGATGGTGGCTGCGATCATCGACGAAGGCTCGTAGCTGTACCAGGTGTTATTGACGGTGAGGCTATCAATAAACCCTTTCAGGCGCGCCCACGATTTATCAGCGGAGTCATCGGCGACAGTGAACTCGCCAGCAGCTGCAATGGCCTGTTGGTCAGTACGCAAGACATCCAGGATAGCCTGGCGGCTCATGCGCTGACGATCCAAGTTGTGCGCAGTTTGACGAATGGCGCGATCTCGGTTGTACACTTCGGTCATTTCAGCCATGGCTTCAGGCTGCAGCAGCGCAGCGCCTTGGTACTTACGCCCGAGCAATTCGTTACCAAACAGCATATCGATGCTGAAGCCTTTTTCCAGCAGGTCGTTGTAGACCTCACCCACCACAGGAATGGTTTTGGCGTCGTGTTGGAAGATGCCGTAGTACAGGGCTTGATCCACCCGCTGAGTTTTCAGACGACCCAAAGCAGCCATCGCGTTCTTGGCGGCATAGTTAGCCATCGAACTTACAGCGGCCGTGTACGCGGTCAGAGTCATGCCCACGCCTGGTTTAGGCGTACCGACGATGCTTTGCAGCAGGACAGCCGCAGGCAGTTGGAAGTGATTATCCACCGCAGTAATCGGCATGATGCCTTTGAGCATGTCGCTCAATTGTTTCAGACCGCGACCACCGTCTTCAGTGAGCAGTGTTTCGATGTGCTCATTGTAATCGCCATCATTGCTGATCTTGACGAGGTTCAAGATCTCATCCGGGGTGTATGTACCCAGATCAACATTAGAAACTGGCGTCACTGCCGGAGCGTGTTCCCAGCGCTCCAGGAAGTTCATGGCGATGGAGGTTTTGGCCGCATCGTGTGCAAAATGACGCTTGACGTCAAATGGCATTGCCACGTTGGTGTTCTTGGTCATTTCAGCGGTATATGCTTCGATGACACGATAAATGTGCGGCATGACGGTATTGCGTGCAAACGCCAAAGTGCGGCGCACGGAATCACTGCCCAGACCTACAACACGTTGTAGCACGGCAGCGTGATCTTCACCACGCGACAGGTCTGTCAGGATCGTACCGGCAGCAGCATAATCGGTTTCTTCAGCCTTGATGGCAGTGGTTGGCATTTCGCGCACAAGCATAGCCAGGGCAGTGTCTGGCAGCGTGACAAGATGTGCACCCTTGGCGGAGATCGATTGGTTCACCGCAATTACAGCTGTGACAGCATTCGGGTCAAGCATGGCTGATTTTCTCGGTCAGGGTTTTGTTGATCATCGTCGACGCCAGGATCTTGACGGAAGCTTGAGTAATCTTTTGGCCTCCGACTTCCGAGGCAATGTCATTACCAACCACGTTCAAAGCGATTTCGCTGACCAGCTGGACAGCCGTCGCAAGGATCGGCAGGTTATTCAACTCGGTGGGTGTCATCAATCATTCCTCAAGTGTACATACACCCACCCCCAGCAGAACTGGAGGTGGGGCACGGGGGTTAATTAAGCAGCATCTTCGAAATACATGGCAAACGCTTCTTCGCCGATAATCCGCACCACTGTGTTGACTGAGCCGCCCGTAAACAACCCAGTCACAATACGGTTTATCGCAGAAAGAGCACCAAAGACAATATCGACCTGCCCGCCTGACTCAGTTTGGTTTTCACCAAAGAGTACAGCGCCGACTACCGACTTCATCTGATTACCAATTACCAGCTTGTCAGCAATACCCATTGGGACTTCGGTATCGATGTAAACCAAGATCATCGCCCGATGTGGTTCAAGGTTAGTCCCTTCCTTTCGCACATTACGTCCCACAAACCCCGACGTGTATTCCTCACCCAACGCTTTAGCCAATCGACGCCGCCCCTTTTCGGATTCAGCCACGATGACCTGCAGAGACTCAGACATGTCTTCAATGTCGCCATTGTAGAAGACTTCGATCTTAGACACGACTCCGACAGTTTTAGCTTTAGGCGCCGACGGGGTGAACAGTTTAAGCGTATCGATGTTGGAATCGTCAAACAACCCTGCGGCTGAGGAAACGCTACCCTCGATGCTACATAGCGTTGTATCAAGATCCACCCGTTGGCCTACTTTTACCAGCCCAACAATTTCATCATGGAAGTCGACATTGACAGGTTTAGGCTTCGCTACCTTCGTGATCATTCGACGAGCGAATGCTTCGGAAAGAGAGCATGAGTCTTCCAACGTATACGTGGCCTCACGGATGGCAACACGCGCCAAACATGACCCAGCGTAGTTTACACGCCGAGGATTAAACGGACTCACTTTAAAGAAGCCCGGATTATAGGTCAGTACATCAAACTGCTCCACTGTGTCGCCGACAGTAAGACCGGTAACCAGTGTGTTTGGATACAGCGTACCTTCAGCGTTGGTGTGGATCATTCCCAATGGAGCACGGAAAATCTCACCATTTGCGTATTCAACCGCAATGTGCTGAGGACCGATTTCAGTAACCTTGCCTTTACCACTTGCAACCTGAGCGAACTCAGGACCCGACCGCGAAGCAATCATAGCTTCCATTTCAGTCAAGCCAGGAGCCACTTCATAGTTCTCAGTAGCAATACCGTGGCCATGCTGAATAGCACTGAACCCGATACGTTTTGGATCGTCACCATCAGCACCTACGCCCAGCAAAGCTGGAGTCGACATGATAGTAGCAGCACCATCGGTTTTCGGATTGTATTGGCGAACGGTACCACGCACTGTTGTCAGGTTAGCGTTCTGCGGCATGTAAGCGATGATGCCCACGTCGCCACTGTCCACGGTACCTTCAGTGATCAGGCCCATGTCAGTGCGCTTGTACAAACGAGTCCTTGCCACCATCGCCCGGCGGCTACGACCACCACGACCACCAAAGGTGATCACTTCCCGTTCGCGCAGAGCGTGAATTGGGTTGATGTTGTTGACAGGCGAAGTAGTAGGGTCCTTGATCAGCATGTTGATCGGATCGTTCGGATTCATCTTGATGCTGGCACGACCACTTGAAGCACGGGCGTTGTATTCACGCACACGCTTGGACAGGTTTTCATACACCATCCCAGCAATACGCTCATAGCCACGCACACGTTCGAGCAGCTCTACCACACCATCTTTATCCTTACGTGCTTCATCGACCTTGGCGTTAACCAACATCTCTGTAGCCCGAACCAGCAGACCCGTGAACTCAGTTGGCTCCTTCATCCATTTGAGCAGGTCTTCCGTGATAGGGTCGACAAACATGGTGTCCAACGAATCCAACTCACGCAGGAACCTGGAACCAATGCCGGACCGATCAAAGATCGCGCTGTAGACATCCTTGCCATCGAACATCGCACCGCTGTAGTTACGGACAGCATCCTTAGCCAGATTGAAACCTGACAGGATCAGCGATGGAACAATGTCCTTACGGCTGAAGACCAACGACTCATCAACAAACCGAATGGCGTATTCGTGCGGCTCAAGGTTCAAGCGAGCACCCGCCAACACGCGACGAGGTTTTACTTTGAGCAAGTCCAGCAGCTTATTAAAGCCCAGGAGGTACGCCAGAACCAAACCCATTGGGATGTTCTTGGAATACACTTTGACTTCAATAGCGCTGATAGGCGTGCCCGTGTCTTCGGTGATACCAGTCAGGTCATTGATCGTACCGACTTCTTGAAGACTACCGCCCTGTTTGTCTGGGACGATTCGGTAGATCATGTTGTTGACGTCCATGATCAAAGCTTGGCCCTGATCATTTTGTCCACACAGTGCCCAACCTTTCTTTTCAAAAGCCAGTTGTTCAGCGGTGTACTTGAACTTCTCAACCCGACGCTTGTGATCGAACCACAGCTGGTTCTTTCCGCAAACCATCGACATGATGCGTTCAGAGATTGACGTGTACATCTTTGGCACATCAATCAGGTAATCAGCCACCGTACTAAGCATGGCCTTACCAACGTTTGGATCTTCAGGATCGAGCGCCTTGATAATCAGCTGACCCATGAACCACTTTTCGTAGTTGAAGTTCTTACGTTCAGAACGCTCAATAAAGACCTTGCCGTAATAACTACTCAACCCCACTTGTACTGGTGACAACTTACGGATTGGCAAATCCACACGTTGCTTACGCATCCGGTACTTAGTGCCGTTATACAGAAATGACCCATCTGGCTTTACAACCGGAAGTGGGAACGACACCGTAGACGACTCACCGACTGCGGGGGTGATTTTAAACGAGTGGATCTCCTGATCGTTACTGGCATCCGTCAGGCGGTTGATCGAGTAGCTGGTGATCGCAACCGGAGCCTTCTGGATAGCAGCAACACACCGAACGATGTCTTTACGCAACACCTTTTCAAGGTACTGGCGTTCAAACGTGTCGGTCTTCGAGACAGCCAACGATTTGTCGATGAGCGTACTGGCATCGGCCAATATGGTTGGTTTGATCTCGATATCTTCTTGAGGGATCTCGATCGCGTCAACCAGAGTGCCTTCGCCACCAAACGGGTTAGGTAGGGTTTTGAAGATACCGGAGATTCGCTCCAGCCGGCGGTGCTCAGCAGCCGTCAGCAGTCCTTTGCCAGCCAGTTCGTTAGCCTTATCGACAATAGGCGAACCTGTTGTCTTAGCCGCTTTATCTGCTGCCAGCATGTTGATGTCGATTGCTTTAGTTTCAAGCTTCTCGCCATCTTCATCGTACTGGACCGCTTCATCAATAGCGCGCTGCTTCAACAGATCCAACTCTTCCAGCTCTTTTTCAAGTGCTGCAATCGTGACGTCATCATCGTCCAATTCATCGGACGGTGGAAGTTCGTCATACTCCGCTGTCAGCTCAAGATCGTCCAAGCCAACGCCATCAACATCCACCTCAACCACAGGTTCTTCAACCACCTCGTTTTTGAGGTCAGTCTCGATAGGGGATGTTGCTTGATGCAGCGTGGTCAGAAACTTCAGCAGCAGAAGCTGGAACATAGCTGGGTCGTAAGACACACCTTTGTTCTTTACCGCCGGATCGTCAGACTTGCGCAGACCGTCCAACCACCCGAGGTTAACCACCACAAAGCCATTGAGTCGGCGAATGATGACGTTTACCTTCGGGTAGTTCTCAGGCTTGATCTTACTGAGCAGACTGTTTTCACGCAACTTACCAGCCCAGACAAACAGGTCAGCAACTTGCTTAGAACCATCGTCACGCAGGTTGTTCAACACGTCAGCGGTTTGACGCATCGAGAACGTGCGCAAGGTACCCAACCCAGGCATTACTTCAGGCAAAGGCAGTTCGATGAAATGATGTCGTTGACTCTCTTCACAGAGAGCATTGATATTGTTCATCACTTCAGCGTACACGTTCCGCCACATGTACCAGCCAGCCCTGAACGATGTAGCGTACCGAACCATGTGGCTCAGCAGGGCATAGTTGTAAACAACCAGCGTACGCTGGTCTGTCTCCAGGCGGTCCAACTTCCTTAAAGGACGGAAGGCACGGTTACGTTGACGAAACTGTGTGATCAGCGTGTCAGGCTGACTGAAGGTACGAATCGGGTTGCCTTCAGGTTGACCATACTGCTTGACGTGGTCAATGTAGATCACGCCAGGGACTGAGCGCATCAATGGATCGCTGATCTGCGGACCCATGGTGACGCCATCAGCTGGAGCAAAGTGCAAGACAGACATCTTCGGTAACTGCAGACGAGCAATCGGATAAACGACTGGCGCTTGCAGCTGACTGGTCTTCCACAATGTGAAACGCAGTCGATATCTGTCGTAAGCCAATAATTCGGCCATGAATCATTACCCCTTTTGAGCTAATGCCTTGTGACTTGCCTGCTTAACGTGATTGAACCGTCCGGTCAGATTCTTGATCACAAAGTCAGCAGTATCGTAGTCAATCTGAGCACGCGGTTCACCTGATGGTTTTACCCAGGCTTCGCGCGTCGAAAGATATTTCTCTGTTTCTCTTAAAGCATCATTCGTCATGACGGCTGTGCCAGAACCTGTGTCACCGTCAAAGTCAGCGCCTAGACCTACAAGGCGGCTTGGGGCAGGTGATTCTGAATCATGATAACCACGCAGATTATAGTTGGGGTATTCAACCGCCAAATATTCATCGCCCTCAAGTGGCATCCAACCGGTATCCAGCTCACGTCGGATCTCGCCCACAGAAGTGGTCTTGACGTGCATCCGGGAAGGGTACGTGGAGTCATCACCGTTGATCGGATAACGAACCACGTCAAGGAAGTACTTGACCCATTTGGAATAACCTGACAAGTAGATCAGTTCGATCAATGTCATCGGATGCACATCTTTACGATCGAAGTTTTCCGGCAGGTCGTCAATGTCATCAAAGACACGGAAGGTACCTTCACCGTTATAGACCAACGACAGGTAGTGTGTACCGATCATTACGGGACGGTGCCGGGCCTCGATATCGACCAGGCTGTTAATGACTTCCCTCAGACCATCGAAGGTTGTCCAGCGATCTCGCATGGTGGGCGATAACGAAGTCCACTCAGGTTTGAGCGTCTTGGTATTCACCAGCATCACATCGCCATCACCCGCCGTCATGATCTTGGACAGATACCCAGTCCTCATCCAGAAGACCACAACTGGCGCCAGTGCTACAGCCGCCTGGAAGGTCCCTAGAACGGTCGCATCAAATGCCGGTACGTTAGGAGACTCCAGGCTATAACCCGATGTCTCCATGGACGTCAGAACGTTACGGGTGCCGTAGAGCACACGGCGCGACGCCCACTTATCGCGGATGAACCCACTCTTACCGCCAATGATGCGTTCGACGTAAGAATAGATTTCATAGATAGCTTTGGTCAACAGCAACCGAGGGCTATCGTAGATGACGTTTTCAGTGTCACGGTTTTGAGCAATGTTCAAAGCGGTGTACATGACCCGGAAATAGAAGTCATTGATTTCATGCTTTGTCCACCTACCGTCTTCACCGATTTCAATGTCCCGAAGCCCTGCTGGCATGACCGGCAGGTTGGTTAGCGTCTTACGATGCCACCAGCGTTCAAGGAAATCAATGCGTTCATTACGGGCTGGGGATTCAGTGCGTTTGAGTTTGAGCTTATCCAGGTGGAACATAAAGAACGCATAACCTGTTTCAGCATCAGCGTCAACGCTTGGATAGAAGTCCCCTTCAACGTCACTGAACTTGGCGGTCCGTGAACCTTCCAGAATCTCCTTATAAAGAGCCTTGAGGTTAATGAGGTCTCTGTAAATTTTCGGGTGAAGGACACGGACGTTTAACTTAAGCTTAGCGAAGACTTCGTCTCGCTGGACAGAACCCACTGGCCCAAAGATGCGGGTGGAGAATAACCCATCGTCGTGGAAGTTGGTGCTGGCACCTTCAGTAATATCCAAACGGGTGATCGGCGCAAGATGCGCTAAGTCACTGTCCTCCGTGTGGAGAATCCAGATCAGCGCGGGTAAGACATCGGTTTTCATGGACAATGTCCCTGTGTCGAAGTGGTATGACCCATATAGCCACCCTTTATGTTGAGTGAGACGTAATGGCTAAAAAAGATGACCATGACCTCCCCAAGCCACCAGACTTCGATGAGCTCGACTTTGGAGACATGGATTTCGACGCCTTTGGCTACGGAGCGGGGAAGTCAAAGAAAAAAGGTACCCGTACGCCTTTTCATGCGGGGGCGGAAAGTTTTTTAAAGACATCTAAAGACAGACTCATCGACCGCGGTTTTGTGCGGCGGATGCTGTCCGGAGTACTTCCGAAGGGATACACTCAGGCCCTCAATACATACGATGCCGTGGATCGTGGCATTGGCAGCATTTTGAAAGACAACAAGGCGGAGCTTGATCCATACCTTAGAAAGCTTAAGGCCGGAGCCGATAAAGATAAAAGCCTGCTCATGGCGTTTTTGCCTAAAAGTGCACGAGACGCCATTCAAGATTCTGATGCGGGTTCTTCATACAGCGGTTCTTCGCCCAGCGAATTGGACGGTAACCTGTCGGGTTTGGGCGCTATGTTCAAAACCCAAGCTGCGGAACGAATGCAGGACACGTACGCTGGTGCTGCTCGTGATATCCGTGATCAGAAACGTTTTGAACTGGACATGCGTGTCCAAACGTCTATCGGTCGGGACATTGGCCGTTTGGTAGGGTATCAGGATAACGTCCTGATCAAATACCATCAGAAGAATCTGGAAATTGGTTACCGTCAGCTCGACGTTAACATGAAGATGTTTGCTCTGCAAAGAGAACACTTCTCCAAAAGCCAGCAGCAGTTTGAAAAGATCCTTGAGAACACAGCACTACCTGACTTCGCCAAGATGACACACGGCGAGGTATTAAAGCAACAACTGTCGACTAAACTCGCCAGTGGTGCTATTGATTCTGTAAACAACTTCACCACCAAGTACTTTGGCGGCATGAGGGATAACGCCAGCAATGCATTAGGGGCCGGTCTAAACGCGTTCAGTATGTTTAAGGACATGGACATGCCTGGCATGTCTAAGAGCCACATGGTCGGTGACATGCTGGGTCAGTTTGCGGGTCAAGCCGCAGCCCAAGGTGTTGAGTACCTGATCAGTCTGCTGTCCGACCGTTATGGCGTAAACATTAAAAACAACAAGCACATGGCAAAGGGCGATAACACCCTACGCGATATCTTGTCGTCTATTCCACAACGGTTGAATGAATACGCCAAGTCCGAAGGGACTCGGTCTAACTGGGTAGGGCTTGCCGAAGAATCGCTTAAAGGGATGTTGGATACCTACTCGGCCACAAGTTCCATTAAAGGCACAGCGATCACCGATCTTGATAAACCTGCATACATGGACAATCTGTTTTACAAGTCCGTGACTGACATCATGCCTGGTCTCATGGCTAGCATGGACAGGTCTTTGAAAGTGTTGGTGACAGGCGAGGACCATGAAGAGGTTGCGTACAGTCACTACTCTGGCGGTTTTGTTAACCGGTCAACTCTGAATCAACAGCACGTCAAAAACGCTCTGTTGGAAGGCGGTGGTGACGCACTTCGTCAAAGTGTTGATGGTCTGCTTCGTCAGATGGGTGCAAGTGATCTTTCGCTGGATGCGAAGAAAGCTTTACGCCGTGCCTTGATGAAAGACATGGCTAACGCACACCGGTTCGTACCAGCCCGTTACGTTAAAATCGAAACGTGGAAGAACGAGCCCGAAGAGATTGCCAATGAACTGATCGAGTTCTTCGCCGATAAGTTTGGACTGTCCCCGTCTGGCGATCAGATGGATCAGTCTCAGGAAATCAAAAAACATCGCCTCGATGTAAGCGATCGGTTTTCTGAAATCCAATCACGTTTGCCAGAGTTTGGTACACGGATGGATAAGTTGTCTGGTGTGGTTGGTCGCAGGACTTGGCGTGAGCTGGGTCTGAGCCGATTCAATGGCAGCGGTGACGTTATCGACCTTGATAAGGTTTATGATCTCATCCTTAACAGCACCGATACCTTTGACCCCAAGGATGAAGAGAAGCTTAAGAAAGCCATGACGCCAGAACAATGGCGTGTGCTGATGGTGGCTAAAAAGAAAAAACTTGCGGATGAGGAAGAGAAGCTTCGCACCGGCGCTAACAACAACGGTCTTGATGTCTTCAACCAACCACTCACCCGTAACCTCGGTCGGTCTATTGTCGGTAAACCTTCAGGACCTACCAGCGGAGCACCGGCTGTTCAAATCGAGTGGCCCGAAATCCTAAATGTGAAGGACGACGGTACTCATTCCCGCTTGGACGCCATCATTGGACTGAGTGGACAGAGTAGTCAGTTGCTGGAACTGATCGCTCAGCTGATCCCTAACGCCGGTAGTAAAGGCGGTGGCAGTGGCGGTGGTGGAGCACCAGGTCCCGATGGTGCTCCAGATGCCGGAGGTGGTGGCAGCATGGACGATGCCATCGCTGAACAGATCGCTGAAATCAAGCGTCGTTGGTACGATGCGAGTATCCGTGAAGGTGCCGGTGGCACCGCCCGCGTTGCTAAGAATACTCTCTTTAAAGCAGGGGGTATGCTTGGTAAGTATCTGAAGTTTAGCTACGGTGCGATTTTTGGCGGTAGTAGTGCGGCGGCTAAAGCCGCTTGGGGTGCGGCTAAGTTCCCATTCAAAGCTCTGGATGGTTTTGGCGTCAGTGATATCCACAAAGCCGGGGACGATATCCCAATCATGCTGGCCCGCGATATCCGCAAAGGTTATTACTTTGATATCGACAGCAAGAAGGTGATCACTAAGCTTAAAGACATCACAGGTCCCGTTAAGGACGTTCGGACCAATGAGGTAGTGCTGACACAGGAGGACATCGATGGTGGCTTGTATAGCGGTACTGGTGAATCCCTGGCTGGTTATTTCTCACACCTCGGTCTTTCGGCGGGTGGTCTGTTAGCCCGCGGTGCAAAAGCTTACATCAGCGGCACTTATGGCACGATGTGGAAGGTAGGTAAAACAGTCGCACGCGTAATACTTGACCAGTTCACGCAGTTCGACGCATATCTGCCAGGCGACACGGAGCCCCGCATCCGTTCTGTCCTCATGAAGAAAGGGGCTTATCGTACCGCCGATGGCGCTGTGATCACAACCCTTAAGGATATTAAAGGTCCAGTCTACGAGATGGACAGTGAGGGTAACCGTAAGGAAATCGTTTCTCAGGATGAGATCGATAAGTACAAATCGTTTTACACCGTCAATGGGTCGTTGCTGTACACCGTTGGCAGTGGGCTGATCAGCATGTCGGCACGTACTGCGATCATGGCAGGTAAGGCGGCTAAGTGGTACGGTCAAAAGGCCATAGGGTTCTATAAAGGAATCGCTAAAATGGTCGGTGGTATTGGCCGCGGCATTAAGAATTTCGTAATGGGTCGTTTTAAGAACGGTGCCGTTGGGATGCTTGATGACGAAATGTCACTGGCCGCTGTAGAAATTGGTAGCCATCAGCTTCAGACGCAGATTCAAATTCTTGAGTTCATGAAATCCCGTTGGGACCAGGAAGGCGTCCACGGCGATAACGATGGTGACGGTACTCGCGATTGGTCATGGCAAGACATCATCAAACGCCGTAAGGAAAAACTGGCTGCAAAAGCCGGAGCTGTAGGCGCAGGCGCTATGGAAGGTGCTGAGAGTATTGTTGATGCTATCAAGAAGATGAACAAGAATCTCGATGAGAAATTGGAAGAGCTCAGAGAGACGACTGAAGAAGCTGGCGAAAGCAGTATGCTGGAAAACGCCGGTGACATTGCGGATATCGCAGATGCCGGTAAAGGTGGTAAAGGAAAAGCCGGCAAGGCTGGTAAAGTAGGGAAGCTTGCTAGGGCCGGTGGATGGCTTAAAGGAAAAGCTGGTGGCTTGATGCGGAAGGTGCCGGGCGGTGCCTCACTGCTTAAAGCAGGTAGTTGGTTAGGTCGTGGTGCGTGGGGTGCGGCCACTGTAGCGGCTCCATTTATTACCGAGGCGGCTGTTGGACTTGCTAGTCTTCTGACAGCACCTGTGGCAATTGGTGCGCTTGCTGTAGGTGCGGTTGCGTATGGTGGTTACAAGTACTACAAATCAGAGCAGGCTAAAGAATACCCGCTGATCTATCTTCGGATGACACAGTACGGTGTTAACCCAACTGATGAAAAACGTGTCAACGCCATGGTCCAGCTGGAAGGGAACGTGAGACGAGGTACGGTTGTAGACAGTAATGGTAACCCACAGCTTGATCCAAGCAAGATGGAACTGAACTCTATTCTTGAGCTCTTTGACGCGACAGATGAAGGGAGAAGGAATAAACTCTTCAGCTGGATTCAGAACCGCTTCAAACCCGTCTACTTGGCTCACTGCGCAGCCATGCTGAGAATCCGTAAAACTACGGATCTCAGCAGCGTCGACACAGGTATAGGTGACAGTGATCTGGATGTCTTCCTTGGTATTGTTGACGCCACTGGCATGCAGTCCACGTATAACGACTTGGCAACCTCTCCATTTGATGGCGATTTGACTGAAGACGCGGATGATGTCGACAGCGCTGTCAAAATGGTGAAGGCTAAACGTAAGGTCGCTAACGATGAGAAAAAGGCCAGAACGGATATGGCCGTTAACCTAGGTAACCCAGCCGGTGTGATCCAAGCTGCAACAGTTGCGGTTACGCCAGGTGGTACAGGGGACGCTAATCAGATCGCTCGCGGTTTGATTATTAAGCAAACCTTACGTACCGGCCGTATGTCAATGGGTACCGCTGGGGTCGCATCTGCAGCTAACATCCAGACAAGTCTCGATATCCCAACTGCTGTGCGTTACATCACGTACGGTATAAAGGAGATGAAACTTTCCAAGTGTATCCAGCTTCAGAAAGTGGAAGAGATCTACTGGCCTGTCCTCACCTACATGGGGACCAGTAAGGCAATGCTCAATGGTAATACGGATGACCTTGAAGCCCGAGTAATCGACATCTTCAAGCCGTCTAATGAAAACGAGCGTGCCGACGTGCAGAAGTGGGTGAGGTTCCGTTTCCTTCCCGCTTTCCTGCAATATGCCATCTCTGTACGCCGTCGTTATAACGGTGACGCTAAAGATGCTGCGAGAAACTTGACCGGACCGGCGATGCGTCAAGTGCTGGATGAAATGACCCGCACGGTTGTTGACACGCCGATGGGTGAAACCACAGTCTGGAAAGTGGGTAACACGCCATGGCCGGGTGAGATGCTTGAATCGATGGCAGGTGCTACTAAAGCTTACATCGATGCGTTGGACAGGGAAGACACCGCTAAAGTACTCGACGTCAAAGGGATGGAAGCTCAGAAGAACCAAGACCCTAACGACTACGGTAAAACGCTGACTAACACAGCGCTCGGTAACCAGCGTGCAAACGCCTCAGGTTCCGGGGTAAACCAGTCAGGTCCTACTCTCGGTAACTACGCTAAGATCTATGGTCAAGGTGCGGTAGCGGGTGGGGCTAAAGGTCAATCGATTGGTTATGGCACCGGTGCCATGTTGATGAATGGTCCGACAGGGACGCAGGTGAAACACCCAGGTGGTGGTACAGGTGGCGATATCAACTCGCTTCCTAATAACACCGGCAAAGGTGTGGAAGCCATGGGGCCGATCATTACTCAAGCGGCTAACATGGTTGGCTTCGATCCGGAGATTGCACTCAACGTCGCAGCGGTAGAATCCGGGATGGACCCTACTGCTTCCTCAGGTATCGCGTTTGGTTTGTTCCAATTCGTGTCAGGTACCTGGAGCGACATGCTGACCAAATACGGCGATACGTACGGCATTGCTCCAAACACCCCGCCGTCCGATCCTCGTGCTAACGCCATCTTGGGTGCGTGCTACCTGAAAGAGAACTACGAAGGGCTCACTGGCATGCTTGGCGGTAACGTCAGCGATGTCGACCTTTACGCAGCTCACTTCTTGGGTCTTGGCGGTGCGAAGCGATTCTTGCCAGCACCTAATAACGAATCCGCAGCTGGGTACGTTAGCGAAGCCGCGATCAGAAACAACGAATCCGTCTTTATGGATAAAGGACGGATGAGGACCGTGGGCGAGGTCAAGCAGGAACTCCAACGTCGTATCCAGATCGGTCGTAAGAAAGCCGGTATTGGTGCAGAAAAAGGACCACAGGGCGGTATTGGCGTTAAAACCGATGCTAATGGATTGCCAATCATGTCGTCTGGTGCGACTGCCAGTGATGGCTCAGACGCTGGTGGTCCGACCTCCGCTGGCGCGGCGGTTGCTGCAAGTGATGCGGCTGCGGCTGCAAACGGCGGCGCGTCCGGTAGTCCTGCGGCGTCCATGCCGGTTGCGAGTAGTAATGCCCCTGTTCCGGCTGATGTAGCGGCAGAGGTAAATGGTGCCGCTCCTGGGGCTGGTGCATTTGGCGGAGCTCAAGCTACACCGGCGGGTGATTTCGATAATGGTACAGCAGCGCCTTCGTTTCAAGCTCCTCCACAGAGCGCTCCAATGCAGTCGGCCACACGGGCGGTTGCAAAGGACACTGTGGATAAGAACTACAAACAGCAAGCTGAATCCGCAGAGGGCGTTAACGCTCTAATGCAGCAACAGTTGTTGGCGCTGCAATCGATGGACACCAACATCCTTGACATTCGGAATCAGTTGATTGAAATGATCAATAAAAATTCCGGGTCTGGGAAGCCTGCTCCTGAGCCAAGCCAGTTTGAACCTGCTCGTAAAGAGCCCATCAACACAAAACGTACCGGGGCTGTAACCTGAGGACACGGGGGTGGGAAACCACCCCCACCTCTTTCGCTTAACACAAGAGGAGTTCACTATGGCGCGTCAATACGTGCTAGACAAAAGTTGGGCGGGCCACGCCTTTTTAGCACCCCCTAGTTCATTGTCTGACTCGGTGGATAACAACCGAAGGTTCCGGACATCATCGTCCAGAAAATTTATTGATACAACGTTGGGTGGTCATTGGGCTATAAACCCTCTGTCACAATTCACAGAGAACTGTGACATCAGCCATCCCTCCATTTTTTCCCGATCCGAACCCATGGGTCGGTGGTATAGTGAGATCCTTGACGATAACTCCCAGCTGGTTCACATCCGTTGTGGCGTACCTCAGTTTAACTCACTGACTAACTTCTTTGGTAACTTTTACAACATCCATGCTGGCTCGATGGCACGTACAGGCCGAGCACCGGATGTGTGGTTTAACATCGGTAAGGTTGCAGGCTTTATTGGCACTCTTCCTTTGCAGCCGTTTATTTTGGCTGGTAGCATGTTTAAGTTCTTCGTCGGTATGCCGCGATCGAAGTACTATTACTTAAAACCTGCCATGTATTCCTACTGGTTGGCGTACAGTGGTTTTGTAAACGGCATGTTTGTGAACTTGGGGTTATCCCCCCACTTTACAAACGACATGCAAAAACGTTATTTTGATCCAGGTTCCATTCCGAATAAAGCTGATGTCGGTTCTATGAACCGGGTACTTAATGACGGCGTGGTGATGACCGATGGCGGGATTGATATCTTTCGCATGTCGACGAAACCACAGCGGCTTGCAAATCGGTATCGGGACAAGATGGATGATGCGCTGAACAACTTAACGGGCGATCCTGCAAAACGGGCCGATGAGTTCAACCGCATTGTCTTCGACAGCGTTGATACGCAACTGATCAGTCTTGATGACCCAGGTGCATCGATGGCGGATTACGAACGCATCTATAGCGCCTTCCTCGGCAAGTACGAAGCGAAGAATTCGTCAAAGTCTGAAATCTATCCGGATGAGAATAACGACCAAGGCTGGTGGGAAAAGGCTGGTGAATCATTCCAGTCGGAACGTCACATGGGTGCAGACTTCGTCACCCTACGTGTAAACTTCACACCCACCAACAGTGACTCGTTTAACAACCAGACCACAGAACCGTCCATCAAGACTGAAATCAACGCCATGAGTTCTAAAGCGCGGATGGCTCGGTTTAACTTGGCGGATGGTAACGTGGCGGGCTTCATGGGCGCTGCGGTATCTGCGATCTCTAACGTCGCTAAAGGCATCCTTGAGTCTGCTCAGTTGGAAGGGTTGGTTGCATTGGCGGGTAACTCCTTTGCCGATATCCAAAAGATGTACGAATCATCTTCGGCTGACTTGAACAGAACATCGTTCACTATCCCACTGCGGTCGTGGGCTGGTGATGATTGGGTTCGGTTGAAGAACTTGTTCATTCCACTGGGTGGTATCATGGCCATGTCGTTGCCTCGTGCTACGGGTATGGCGTCCTACGATGGACCTCCTCTGTTGGAAGTGTTTAACCAAGGTCACACGTTGATCCGCGAAGGCATGGTTGAATCACTGACAATCGAACGTGGTGTGGGTGACGTGGGCTGGAAGCAAGGTGGTCACGTACTGGGTATTGACGTGCACGTTACGATTGTGGACTTGTCTACGATTATGAGCATGCCGATTAACCCCGCGTTCAGTGGTCTGCAAGGCGCTGTTACGGCTGCTGCTGAAATTGGAGGACAGCTTCAGAATACGGTGACGGGTGGCAACCTACCAGGGGCGGCCAGTGCGGCTATTGACGTCGCTTCGGCTTTTTCTAAATCCACCTACAGTGAAGATAACAAATACACGGACTACATGGCGACCTTGGGTGGCTTACCGCTTAACAGCATGATTAACAGCACACGCAAGTGGCAGTTGAATATGGCTAAGGCGCGAGCGCAATATAACCAATGGAAGTCTCCAGACCGTGTTGTGAGTGGTTTGATGAATGGCATGATCGGCGATATCGTGAAAGCAGTATCTCGTCCTACAGATAGACCATAGCGGCATAGAGCCCGGTCATTGCGACCGGGCTCTATGCTGTCAGGTAACGTAAGCGTCAGGATAGAGCGCTTTGATGACTTCTGATACACCAGAGGCTAAGAACGATGGAGCGATCATTGAAAGGATCGATTCAGGCTCCGCCAAGTTAAGCAAGGTTTTAGCGTCAGTGCTGGCGACTGAAAATGCATTCAGGTTCTTGACGTAGACACCATTACGATTGTACTCCTCCCAATGAGGATCAATGCGATTCAGCGTACTGATCAGCAATGCCCGCTTGGTTGGATACGTATCGACAGTATCGCTTGTACCGAAATAGAACCCTGCCAAAATAGTGTTGATAGGATTTGGGTTTACTTCAAGATAGGCGGCCAGACCAATCTTATCAATAACGCGGTTGATGGTTGCAAGATCAGTCCCAACGATCGAATCCGTAGAAACATATTGGTAAGCCAGCTTCAAAGACTCTGAACTACCGGCCATGTTGGCTACGTCATCCAGAAGACCAGGGATGTCATATTGAATCAACATCCCCATCAGACCACCGAGCACCGCAGCTTCCGCTTCGATGTTGATGACCTTCATCAACTCACTGTTACCTGTTAGTTCGTTAAGAACATCAGCCAAACCACTGAGATCGTTTACAGTTGCAACTTTAATAATCTTTCCAAGATTTCCGTAAATGACATTTACGGCCTTCTCAGCACCTGGTCCGATCAGAGAACCTGCCGCACCCGCCAGTTGGTTCTTAACACCACCGGCGATACTACCAATCAAAGCAGGGAGTGACGAACCCATGGCACCAAGGGCTCTATCGAGCATATCTACTTTGTCAACATTACCGCTTTTAGAACTCAGAATCAGCTCGGTCAGTTGTTTGATAGACGATGGGTTTGTCTGAAGTCCAGAGATGCCTTCTGAATAAACTCCTTTCAGTGAATCGAATACGGTGTTCTTGGTTTGCTGGTTGGAGATACCATAGGCATCTTGGGCCAACATGACCTCACGACCATTGGTTTGAAATACGGTTCCTGCCAAACGACTAGCCATCACCTAAATCCTCAGTAACGTTCACATGATACACAAAAAAAAGGATGCGGCATACGCCGACCAGGTTTCCCCGGTCGGCGCTAACGCTTACTTAACTTTATTGATTCGTGCTTTTACTTCGACCCGATACTCTTCGAGCCACTCAGTAAGCCACAGTGTTTCTTTAGGCTCACTGATTTTACGATTGCGCTGCATGTGGTAATACCGAAACGGTAATGTGCTTTCCGCAAAGGCGACGTAGATCTCGATGTTGTCTTCGATCTTCGAAATCATTGCGATCTTTACATCTTCTTTAAACCGCTTGCTCCACTTGGGCGTGTGCTTACTGCTGATCTTCTTTGCTTCAAACCCAGTCGCCGCTTTGAGTTCTTCGAGATCTTTCTCAACCTTCAGATACTCCCACAATCCCTGGGCAGTGCGGAAGATACCATGCTTAGGGTGAGTAACCCGTACGTCAGCTAACAGAGGAAGCTTGCGGCCTAACCGACTGGTGGCATTAAGGTCGATGCGGATATGGTCAACTCCGTCCAATGTAGGATCTGGCAGGGCTGGCTTATTCATCGTCATTTTCCTTCGGCTCATCTTCGATATCTTCGGCCTGTTCATCTTCGTCACCATCAACCGCATCAGGCTCGTAGTACTTATTGCGTTTGAACACTTCATGCTTGTACGTGACACCATTAGGAAAAGTAAGTTCAATACTCACTTTATAACTAACAGGACCTAGGATCTGGATGGTTGATTCACACCGTCTCCAAGGTAAGGTGTCTTTGGCCAAAGCTTTGGCCATGTTGCTCTTATCGTGAGTGACTTTGAGCAGGTCAACTTCATTTTTGGAATTAGCATTAACCTTGCGGTAATACTGATCCGCCATCTTATCCCACTGGGCAGGTGAGATACCATGGGTCAGCAACATATCCCGCACTAAGTGAGCGGGGATGTTTTCGCTGCTGTCCATCTTCTTGGTGTTATCCTGAAGCAACTCTCGAAACGTAGATCGTGTAGATCGACTGCGTCTTGTCATGGCGTATTATCCTTTAATGCGTGTGCAAGCTTACAGGTATCTGATGGCTTGACTTTAGGATTTGCTGCTGAGCGTGAGTGAAAGTTCCATTACACTGATAGCGTCCCTGATAACAACAGTCAGGTGCTTGACCATGTAACGATGGTAAAGATGACCAAAGTTTATGTCCTTAGTCTCAAGTAGATGATGTATGATTCTGATCTTTTCGAGCACTTGAATCCACACAACCTGCGGTGCCCAATACCCCGTCTTATCGTGGAAGTAGTAGTCCACAAGCCATATTGCTTCACGCTGTCTTTGATCCAACTTCCACTCTTCCGTGACGTCACCTTCCGTTTCAATGCATCGTATAGAGATTTCCAGCCACGCCAGTAACTCGTAGATGTTATCGCTACACACTTGGACTTTAAGGTCTAAATGATCCGCATTTAGTTCAGCCAGGTCTAATGTATAAATGGGATCAGAAAGTTGTTTACTTCTTACCCAAGGATCATCAGACAAAGGTTCTGTTACAGTTTCCACCACCGGTCTTTTAAAAAGCCGAGTCCACAATTGTTTAAACATGCCCCCTCCAACGAAGGGAATAAAGAGAGGTATCGAAATGAGCAACTTTGACGAACTACCCCGTATCCCTGGCGTGACTACAGCGCCTGTGGCCGGGTTTACTGAACGCGACACCGATCCGATGGCTGTGGTCAGATTCACACAGCAAATGCGATATATGGCCACAGAGAAGCTCACAGTCGGTGGTACGCAGATCCCTGAGAAGATGGGCGATCTGATCATGCTGTTAAACGGCATGGACCAATCTGCACTCACTACCCGTAAGCTCGATATTGAAGAAGCGGTTAAAGACAATGGGGCTGAGGCCATCAAGGCTGTTCGCGAGATTCGCGAAATGTTCGGTGGTCGTGATCCATTTCTTGCAGTTAGCGAGGAACGTGAAATCACCGGCGAACGCATCAGTCCAATCCTGCCAGAAGGCTACGTCCCACCGGAAGTTAGCTTCAAGCCTGGGGAGCGGGATTCGGGGGAGTCTTCGCTCGATGTTTCTGATTTTGTATCTCCTGATGAATGATGGGATTGTGGCAAGCCCATGCGGTTGGAATGTAGGTTAAGGCTATAAACTTCACCAACACCAATGCCCGCGCGCTGAATGGATTTTCCACATCAGGATCTTTCTCAGGTAACTCGCCGCTGGTTGCAATCTGTGGCGTTAACATAACCACGTTGGGAAGGCGTCTTGCAATAAGCGCTTTCTGATTTGGGATTAACCAATCCTCGTGGTTGTAGATAGCGATCATGTCGTACGTGCGAGCAATGATCTCAGGGGTGAGTTCCGCCCAAGGGACATTAATCGCATTGACCGTGATGTTGTGCGGGAAGTACCGTCTGACTGCACGGACAAAGATTTTGATCTCAGTGTCAGTCAGTTCCGTGTAGGGAAAGAGGTTGATATCGATCGTAACCGAAGTGATGCCAGCGCCACGTTCCATGCGGTTGCTGGCATCCACCATGTCTTTTCGAAGGTAATAGACGAACTCTGTCATCTTCGAAGCGCCTAAGGTATCCGCCTCTTGTTTGGCATAAAGGCTTTGATACTCCTGACGGTCAATTTGACCATTCGTCAGGAGATCAAAGTTGTCATGATGTCGGTCACGGTAAACGTTGGAGGCGCCAAGCACATTAGCGATTGTTTCGTCAATGCGCCAGACGGCTCCGAGTCGTGTATCGGCCAACATGTTAACATCAATGATAGCATGTTGTTTCATGGTTGGACCTTAAGTAGCTGGTTTTGGAGCGGGGGCTTTTGGTTTCACACGCGCAGCATCCAAAGCCTGAATGACATCGGCCATGCTGAGCAGATAAAGGAACATCATCCACGGACTACCGGTAAACGTGTTACGGGCATTTTCAGCCGTGGTCGTTAACCGTGCCTGCACAGCCCCGAACTCTTTTACATCACGCGGCCAAGAAACACTCTCGCTAAGCAAGGTAGCCAGTTCTAAGCGTTGTTGGAAAGTGGTAATCCCCGCTCTGAACATGAAGCTACTGGTCATGTTGATAACCATACTTGCTTTATCGCCGACTACTTGCAGGTGATTGAGTACCTCATCGGCAGCCTTGTCCGAACTCATGTTTGCTTGCCAATTAACAACCTTGGCGCACTCAATGTAAATCGACCGGACCTTCTGTTCGGCCTCATCGTGGATTGCGTAGCGCAATGCTACATCTTTTGCCAAATCCACAAAAAAATCATTGCCTTTATTTTCTTGCATCATCTGGAACCTTTGTTGACGGATCGAGGTTATTGCCGATCAGCATAGTGTTCAGGAACGTCGACAAGGTCTTAGTCGAACGAGCAATACCCAACCCTTCCAATTGCGAAAGGTTAACCTCACCATCTTCCACCAATGCCCGCGTGAACTCACGAGCTGCCAATGCGTTACCGCCACGAGCGTGCGTCAGTTCGGTAACGGTATTGTCCAGACGCTTCTGAATCAGCGATCCGAACTCAGGTGAAGAGATCCGACTACCTTTTGAATCCACTGTCGGCTGATCGGTCAGGTCGTCGAGCCGCTGGTGATGCTCAGGGATCGAACGCTTCTTGCTACCGGTCTGTGCTTGACGACGCACTTGCAGATCATAAACCGGATAAGCGTGTGGCGTGATGTACTTAAGCCCTGTAGCACCATCGGTCATGATCAATCGTTCTTCAATGCTGCGACCAAGGTCACGCGCAATTTGGTAATTACGGGCAATGGATAAACGCACCCCATTGGGACGAAGGTTGGGTACGTAGAATGGCAGGAACAATCGCTGCTTGATTTCATCGGGTGTCTTAGCGGGTGCAAGGCGTTTGATGTACGTCTCGAACTCGCTGTCAGACATCTTGTCGAAAGCAGCCTTTAGACTTTCAGAGTTCGTTTTATCCCCAGGAAGAATCTTATCGAAATTCTTGAGAATGAACTCGGTAACCTTACGGCGTTTTTCGTTCATGATTCAGTCCTTTGGAAGCTCGAACCGAACTAGGGTTGGGAGAACGTGTGCTTCGAAGTACTGCAGCCATTTCGAAGGAGCAATACCATCGAGCAAGCAACCGCGCTCATCAATGGTGGATGCTTCAACTTTACTCAGTTCTACCCGAAAGTAGTCATTGAGTGACTTGACTTCATCGCCACCTGCTTTAGGTGCTGTGAAACCACGCACGAAAGCATTCTTACGGGCGGCACTGCTGTTGCCAAGCAGATCGGCAACTTTGTCGACCAGGGATCGTTCACTCATGACTGACTTATCCTTATACGGTTACTTGGGTTAACTCCCTTGAAGTTCGATCTCGGGTAGCCCCATTTCTTTACGGGTTTTTGGGTACCAGTACGGGTGAGATTGATTCACACGCATCAGCAACAAATCACGGGTGGACAGATAAGGAGTCTTCTCGCCCTGCTCTACAGTACTGAACCAGTACCGAGTATTCAGAAGCAAATCCCAATCGTAGCCCATGGCCTTGATTTCTTCATACAGTTGCGTTGGTTCGCAGCGCAGCTCATCGGGGAAGGTAACGCTGGTGGTCATCTCCCAGTGCATTTCCATCAGAAAACGTGCAGCGTTCTGCAAAGCATAAGACTCACGCAGCTTTTGACGCACTTTGGTACGGGACAGCGATACGCCGGGCACCAGAGCCAGAGCGTAGTGTTGCACGTTACCTACCAACCCGTACCGCCCGGCGTTACGCAGTAGGTAGTAGAAGTTGGACATGTACGGAAGCAGACCTTCTTTCTTCGAGATAATCAAAGGCAGAGGGATGTTGTCGATACCGAATTTACCGCGGTAATTGGTTACGCGGATTTCCAGCAGGTCAGTGGTCATGTCGACCGACTCAGGAGACCATGGGAATTCAGCGCGTTTATCCTCGCCCATCAGTGGTGAGTAATAAGTGATCGCGTAGCAGTTGCCGGTCTGGAACGAATAGTTCTCAGGAATGCGCTTGATCTTCAGATCGCCTTTCATGCCCTTAAGGAGCTTGACGTTAGGCTTACGAGGATCGAGCTGGTACGACTGACCGATATGGCCGGTGGTCAGCCAGTAAATACCATGCTTAGCAACCAGGTCAGGCGCCTGGTCGATGATCTGGCTCTTGCCGCTGTTGACGCGCATTGCCAACATGTTGTTATCGGAAGAACCCACATCGTTCTTCTCCAGCATCTCGGTAGCACCTTCAGTCTTCAGGCCGGAGAAGGAGTCGGTGAACTCGATCACGGGAACGAAGTACATGTAAGGCTTACCGGTCTGCGGATCAATGATCTCGTAGGCCACCTGCTTTTCATTCTTGAAACGTTCTTTAGCAAACGCTTTCAAGTTGTTGATCATTTCAGTACCGTCGAGGTCGACAGAACTGGTGAAGAACAAACGGCCGCAGGCAATCAAATCTTCTGGAACAACGATCCCCGGCAGCAGCAATGCCATTGCTTCCCGCACCAGACGCTCTACACGACGCGCTTGCATGCTGGACTCAGTGTCATGGGCATGCATGATCGAATCGTCAAAGGCACGCATCACAGCGCCTGCACAGGCAGCCGCTAAGGTGGACTTGAACATGTTAGGTTCAGCGATGATCCCCCAGAACTGCGCAAACCCTCCGTTGAGAATCCATTGGCCTTTATGGCCACGAACCCAGGACCCAGCCGAGATGTCCAAAATGGTACCCAAGTTAGGCATTGGATAAAACGCCCGAGCCTTCTTGTCGTATTGATTTCCGAATGCTACCGCCACGTTTAAATGCTCCGCTGATTTTTAAATACACAGTATAGGGTTTAGTGGTAACTTAGTAGTTCTGATATGGAATCTACACCCCCTGAATTAGCCGGAGGCAACACCTTCATGTCCAAACTTAACCCGAACATCATGAACGAGCTGGCTAATGTCGAGCTCAACTCTCTCGAAAGCATTTGCCGCATGGGTTCGGATCTTTCCACTGAATCTTTGGCTCTGCCGTTCGTCGACACCGTGAAGTCCAAATTCAACGAGTTCGTTGATCGGTCTTCTACATTCCTTAATGGGCTTAAAGTAGGTAACTACCGTAGCAACCATCTGGATTACGACGCGGCTGTGATCGCGTTTAACAAAAACCCTTATGCCACTAACCGGTTGGTGATGGTGCACGTAGCCCCTGGGTTCACCGGCAAGTGGGTCTCGTTTCTTGAATACCTGATCACGAACGTGCTGCCACAGGTTGAAGAGCTGGAAGCCACACTGAAAAAGAGCAACACCCGCCTGGCGCAGATTTTGAACGAACCTGACCGCCTTGCTGCTCAAAGTGGCATTAAGGAACTCAAAGGCCAGATCCCTTTGGTTAGCTTGGAAGTCCTCACTAAGCTTAAGCAGTACTTCACGGGGTCTAACGCACCTGAAGTGCAAGCTTCCAAAGTGATCGACCGTAATGGCGATATGGAACATGCTTACAAACTGACCAATACGCTGAATGATCGTTTGGCTAAAGTCGATCTGTCCAGTGTAAATGGCATGGTGGGTCGGTTTGCCGATCTGTCCACAAGCTTCAAAGAACACCTTGCCAAACATGACGACACTGTATCCGGTAAAGTGGGTAGTCAGCTCTCTGAGCTGTTCTATAAACTCGGCGTCACTGTTAGCGCGGCCGCGGCCTTGCTTGAGATCGCGCCTCAGCATGTAGAGGCGATGAAGAAGAACATCTCCGTGATTGAGAAAGTCGGTAAGTAACTCAGTAGCGGCATATACGCCCGGCACTAAGCCGGGCGTATATGCCGTCTTACAGTTTTGAACGGGCGTACGAAAACACGGCCTTCGCATCCTTGATAAGACACGATTGGTCACCGTATCTTGCCCATTCCGGGCAGCAGCCGACGAGGTCGCAGGCGAGGGTATTCAGTTGCGACTCATCCTCCAGATAGGTTTGGAACGCTTCTTTGGCGTTCGTCCTGCACCAGAGGATGCTACTCATTGCCGCTGGAAGTTTCAGCGAATTTTCGCGGTGGGCTAAACCAAAGCGCTTATTAAGATCAATAAGCAAATCCTTGGCTGGGTCCTTGATGCCGCGTATCTTGAAGTACAGCGATGAAAGGAATATCAACCGCTTCATGCTCAGTTGTTTTACCTGGGGGTTAGCTTTAGTTTCAAAAACTTCCCCCTCCAACGCTTTAGCACTCATGACGAGACCTCTGCGGCCCTGTGGGTTTACTTGACCGCGTAGTAGATATTAGCTTCAGTTCTGGCCCAAAGTCCAATGTCACCCGAATTCAGTTCGACCAATGTTGCATAACGACCCACTACTTCCGAATCTCGCCAGGTCACTACCTTCACAGACTTAACATCTTCTGCAAGTGCAGCAAGTTGGTTACGAGTCAGGATGTCGCCACCTAAGATCAAACGAACCTTATCCTTGAACGGCTTTGGCTCATCCTTCGAGCTCTCAAGGTTAAACTCGACGTCCACATCGAGATGCTTAGTCACAGGGGATATAATTGACTTGAGCTTACGAACCACCTTTTTTGTGCCTTGTTCCTCATAAAGTAGGTCAGTTAAATCAGTTACCCGATAAACCTCACTTCCTTCAACCACTCGGTCAAGTACACGGGTAAGGCTTCTCCACTGATTCACACCACGGAATCCAAGTCCTGCTGGTCGAAGCTCCGCAAGAATAGATTTCTTATTGGCATCAAGGACATCGAAGCGTTTTGGATTGCTATACAGGAACGTGGTCTGGTGCTGAGTCAGCTCCTTATACGTCTTCTGTGCGAAGATTGCATCGAGGTGACCAATGATGATAAATCCAACACGATTTACATCTTTAGCGATTGCATTCAGACGCAAGCATTCCATTACTGGATCAGGTTCTTTTACCCGAACTACACCCATGAAGTTATCGGCATATGGCTTGCCGAAAAGATCATCTTCTTTGTCTTTACCGCCATGACAACCAGTATAGTAAATGTGAGATCCGTCATCACGTTTGTATTCGAGATCTGTTGTTGCAAAATACCAGCGAGGTGCCTGGAGGATGCGGGGAACCTTCGAATCTTTAGTCCCCCAATACCCTTGCGCTTCTTTAAAGTTTTCAATGACCGCTGGGTTACGAGTCTGACCCAGTACCTTACCACGCGTCGCTAAATCGTCAGCGCGCGTGTTGCCCATTTCGCCAGTATGTCCCTTGGCCCAACTGAGCTTGAGGTCCAATCCACGGACAACGCCCCAATCAGCCATCTCCAGAACCTTCTGCCACATTGGCAGATATTGAGGAGGTACGCCCTTGGCGTTCAACCAACCTTTAGCTTCCCATTTACGAAGGTGGTTATTAAAACCCTGGACGACATAACGGCTGTCTGAGATGATCTGCACATGTGTAATGTGATCATGCCGAGTGAGCCAATCCAACGCTAACATAAACGCATCGAGCTCAGCTTCGTTGTTGCATTCGTACCGTGGTCTGCCGGAACATGCGTCGATGTAACTGACCGGCGTAACCTTATTACCAATACAGCTTTCAATGTCCGGATCTTTACTTTCAAACATGTAACCTTTGTCAGTCGGCACTGCCTTAGGATTACCTGTCCCCTTCTTAGGGAGGTCCGGAATGTACGTGTAACCGTGGACACCGCGCCCACCAACTTTACTGTGCGGGTCAAACCCGCCATCGCAGTACAGAACTGCTCGAACTGCTGTAGGTGTGTCGGTCATGTCAAGAAACCTTGAAGTGTAATGACTGTCTAAATGATAGGTCACTTCTGTAGTTTTTGATCAAACTCGCTTTGATCGTATCTCGGCAATCAGACACTTGCGCTCTGTCCGCATCCTTGTGATTTCATTGCGCTGCAGTTTGATGTGAGCAAGCAATAAATCGACCACCGCTTTATTGAGCTCATTCTTTGTTTTACCTTCAATCTTTGAAAGATTAGGTAGGCCAATTTCAACAGGGTCTGGGACCTCATTGTCAATGGCCGTGACGCAATCGCGAATCGGTGTAGTGGTCGATGATTGCCTGAGTGATGGCATTGCCCCACCCTGGTCATCATGTACCTGATACCGTCCAGGCTGACCACCGTTGTTTGTGTAAACGGTAATGCTGGTCGCTGGAATTACTGGTGTGCATGAGCCCAGCAATAACAGCGGAAGCTGAAGCAATAAGTGGGTTTTATATTTTTTCATGGCCGTATCCGGGAAAGGTTAAAGTGTCTTTAGCTGCTCTTCAACATATTCACGCAAAGATTTCTCTTCGACTTCTTTACGTGCTCTTTGGCCTGGAGGTTTACTTTTTACAGTATCCTTCTTATTGCTTTTATCAGGATCAGGCTGAAGCTGTAATGTTTGAGGAACGGCTTCCGACGGGGGTGGGGTGACATCTTTAGGAGCAGGGCCTTTCCCTAGGGCGTGTTCCACAAATTGTTTCTTTTCTGCTTCAAGCGTCACAATACGCTCGCGTAAATCGGCAATGACTGTGGCATTGAACCCAAGCTGTTGGTTGGCAGTATTGAGGTCGTCAAAGACTTTGTTGGCGGAATCACTGACTCTGGTAAATACAATAAACATAACCAGAATGCAGCAAAGTAGAAAACATGCCAATTTATTCTGTGCAACGATCTCCTGCAGGGCCTTCTCTTTGAGAAACCATTCTCGCAGAAAAGGAAAGATAGATTTTAGGATTAAGAGGATCGTCACAGCAAATCCCTTCTATTTTGGAAATAGTATAGTTTCAGACTTACACGGGGTGTGTCTTTACACCTTTAAGCACGCATACCTTTATTGCCAAAACACCCGAGGTGTCATTTGTGAATATATTCAAGGCGTTTGCCCATATCGGGGCATTGACCGATAACGCGCCAGGCGTCGTGGCACCCGTTGGTGAGCTTTCAAAGCTATCCCTGACGTTTGTCAAACAAAACACCTTGCATGTGTCGATCGATTACCCTGAAGAAGTCCTGGTGGGGTTCGGTTACAAAGTTAACGATGTCATCACTCCAGTTCCGGACGCTGTCGCCAACAGTGCGCTGAAAGCCGTTAACTGGACGTACCTTCAAGCACGCCTGAATGCGTTCACTGAAGTCAAGGACGTGTTTCAACAAGCCTTCATTACAGCATTCGGCGACACGTTCGATTTCATCGACTCTGGCAAGATGGTCCAGTTCAAAACGTTCTGGTGTCCAGAGTACATCACGATTGCACCTAAGGGTCAGTCAGCAACTAATAGCTGGCGGATCTGGTTTGCAGATGATGCGTTCTTTAACCAGTTCGACGAATTCGAAATCCTGCCAATCGTTCCACTGATTCCTCTCGATCAATTCTTCAACGATTTCGATGCTGTAAAGCTTCTGGTTGATGCGATTAACCAGTCTGAAGTGTTCGAGCGCATCGCTACTGTTCGCGGAGTGGACCCAGAGACCTATCAGCGTCTCGATGTGTTCACCTGGCAAGATGTCAACAACAAAGCACTGAAGATTGACACCAACTGGATCTCGTTGGTGTACGGCGCTGCTGGTAACAACCTGGATGCGATCAAAGAAGCTATCCGCGATTACATCCTGTTGAATTCTAGCCATACCCGTGACGAATGGGCAGCGATCTTTCCAGATCTGTTCACGTCCACTGAGTTCATCATGACGCCGCTGTGGCAGAATGTGGCAGTCCCTGGTGGCGATCGTCAGATTAGCACCTTCTCCGGGATTGCGCAGCACGTCCCTGCGTTGGCACTGTGTTACAAAACATGCAAAGGTGTCAAGTACACCAACGAACACATTGCTGCGGTGATCTCAAGTGTGCCCAGTCAGTTTCGTTCCTTGATGCTGGCAGTGGTGGGTGGTCCTGAGAACCGTGATGCTGTTAATGTGCTTAGTCAGGTCTTTCCTGACTACATGAACGTCCCAACTACTCATGTTGACTTCGGCATGATGAATGAGAAGACGCGAGTGTTCATCAACACAGTGCTCGATCCGATGTTGATGCATGCTGAAGAACTGACGTTGAACTCAGGCGTTCCGGCTGGTTTCAACCGGGTAGTTCGTGATGGCATCGTCTATCTCGCCAAGAGCTATAACAAATTCCTTTACCTGGTTGTTACCAAGTACAGCGTCGATAAATTGACTGTTGTTTAAAGGGGAGTGACTCATGGCACGTATCACACCCCCATTGGGGACTAAGGGGCTTTTCTCCTTACGTATCCCATTTACAGCACAGGCAAGTATCGTTTATCGTGTAGGTGCTGAACGAACGTTTGAGGAAATGATCAGTCGTGGTCTTGATCCAATGGCGTTGGTGTATACGCCGGTTGGGTTATCGACGACCGATTACGAGGCAGACAAAGTAGCTGGCGCTGCGGTTATCACGCTGCTTTCGGATACGCAGAAACCTTTGTACGTGCCAGACACGTATATCGACTCGTATCCGAACATGGACGTGGTGCCGCATTCGCGTGTGGTCATGGCGGCTGACTTAGGTATGCTTGCCGATACCTACGATTTCACCCGAGCTATGGCAGCATACGGCAAGGCTATCTCTGATGACATTGGCGTAGTGCCAACCATCACGCTTTGCGTCGCACCTACCGCAGATGCGATCACGCAAGAACAGTACGTGCAGAACTTAGCGGCACGTAATGCGGCTATCAAGAACCGGACGACTGACTACGCGAAAGTGTTGGTTCTTCAAGATCAAGTTGCAAGCCTGACCCAGAGCAATGCTGAGCTGGTAACGGTGATTGAACAACTGCAACAGGTCATCATTGATCTTGGTGGCACACCACCAGGTACGTAAAAGAAAAGATGCAGACATACACCCCGGCCAATGGCCGGGGTGTATGCTGTCAGTCGTCTCCCTCAGTGGGGACGTATTTTCTATAGTAGGTCATGTTACTTGGCCCGAGATAGACTTCGAGAGTATCTCCTTTCTTAAAATGATCGTCCCAGTTTTCATCAGCTGGGATGTTAACACCAATTTTCTGGTTCTCTGTGCTGACGTACATCTTCCCGTCCCTGAAAGATGACACCGTACAGACCCCGAAGAACTCATCCTCGGGGAACGTATAGTCTTCTTTACTCATCACGTATTCCAGAAAAGGATTCCAATAGTAACGGTTACAGCCATGCCAGCCAGACACAAGCCAAGAATAAGACCTTGGAATTTTACCTTCTGGCTGCACGCTGCTACCGCACCCACAACATAACCAAAACCAGACGCCAGAAGAGAGGCATTCATGACTGTTTCATTAGTGATCATGCAAACTCCACATGTCGGTTATACTGATGCGGATAGTTAATGTTCCGGTCGTCCAAGATGATAGTCTCGGAATTAGGGAACGCCGTTTGGCCGTCGAGGCTGTGACTGATGATCAACACTTGAGAGAAACGATCGTTATCGATCAAATCTTTCATCAGAGGGATAAGGTTCTGTCGATGGACTTCGTCGAACGTTGCACCTAATTCGTCCAAGTAGAGTGGGTAGTCAACCAAGTCCATGCAGTAATAGCTGGTCAGTCTGAAGGCTTCATTGATGATGTCGAGACTTGCGCCGCTACCATTTGCAATGTCGGGTCGTTGTTTCGTATCGACCGTCAATGGGAACTTGTAATTAAGCTCTTCATCAAACTCCATACCTGCGGAGATGTAAAGAGGATATCCCCATACTCGCTGAATCATCTCATTGACGCCCGAGATAATACCTGTGAGTTGCAAACTGATTTGCTCTGCAATGAGACCTGTCTTTGGACACATCGCATCCACAAGGCACTTAGCGGCTTCCAGCTGGATCAGTGATTTACTGTGCTTGATTTCAAGATCTTTAAGCACAGTCTCATGGGATTCATTTTCTGTGATAGCCTGTTCATGAACGCCCAGCGTTTCGAGTGTCTTACGGATCAGACCTTCTACCATTGTATCGGCACGGTGGTTAGCGAAATCAATCAACGACTGACGTAGCTTTGCATAGGTCTCGTTGCAGTAGTCCAGACGCTCACTGTATTCGGTATGGTTTCGAATGACTGTCTCAACCCGAATCCTGCGAAGCTTCAGATCACGGATGGAGTTAAAGATGCGGTTATACTCATCTTCTGTTTCAAGATAAGCATCGCGCGCACCTGCGAGCTCTGGCGCCTCTTCGCGCAGCATTGCAAAGACTTGTTCAATCTCTTTAATACGCGTGTTGAGCTTTTCACGCTTACGGGCCAATTGCTCATCACGGTAATACACGGATGTCTTTTCAGCCAAGCCCGCGCCAAGCTTTGCCCAACCCGATTGTTCCAGATACGTAAACAGCCCAGGATAACTACCCTGGTACTGAATTTTCAGTTCTTCAAGTTGGTCGTACAGTCGAATGTTTTCACGAATAGCGTTTTGCTTATCGTTAAGTTCATTAAGTTCAGTCAGCTCTATGGCCGATAGATTGTGACCATTCTGGTATCTGGCATTCAGTTCTTCAAGCCTGCCTGCTTCGATACCGGGTTTAAATAACGTATTGCAAGAAGGGCACTGGACTTCAGCACAGCGATGGATGTGCATGATTTGGCGATCAATGTCTTCAAGCAAACCATGGATCTTGTCTACGCGGTTTTTCTTAGCGTAAACCTTTTCATTGATCTCCTCCACCTCTTTACGGGAAGCCATAACCGCTGGGATCTCATTGATCACTCGCCGCAATTCAGCAATAGGTCGATCGGCAGGAATCAGTAAACTGTCATGTAGGCCGGTCAGGGACTTAGGTAGCGCTACGATCTCGGCTTGTAACTGAGACAATTCATTCTGAAGTTCGTCAACGGGAACAGACAGAAGGTTATCGGCTTTCACCTTCCGACTACGGAGTTTATCGAGATGCTCGCCGTTTACTTTGAGTTCGCCTGTAAGTTGGTTAACGCTAGCCAACAGACCTGCTGACATCTCCCGTAGTTCATCAACGCTGTTGGCATCAAGCGTTTCAGGATACTCGGAATATGCAAACTCATGCGTGGACCGATTCACTTCATCGATCAACCACTGGATTTGTTCTTTAGTGCTGACTTCATCGCCGGTGAAGTGTTTGGGTTCGTTCATCAACAACTTGAGTGTTTCACGCAGCTCAAGCGCTGTCTTACGCATGGCTTCCAAATCTTCAAGTGGGATGGTTTCTTTACGAGCAAACCCCATCTGGTCGCGCAGATACTTCTCGACCGTTTTAGACGCACCGTATTCTTTCTGGAATCCTTTGTATAGACCGAATGCGTAATCAAAGTCAACTGATGAAAACTTAGCGATCCAATCACGGCGTTGGCTGGTGGTCATCTTTGTGAATTCAAGTTTACCTAACAAGAAGTCACGCAGGTCTTTTGTCCAACCCAAGTGGTGTTTAATCAACTCAAGTTGAGCAGTGACGTTACGGCCCTTATTCAGGTTTTCGCCACCGTCGATTGAAAATGAATACGTCCACTTACCGTTGAGGTGGTTTTCGAGACGATAACGATGACCCTTATGAAAGATTACTTGGACGAGAGAACCACCATCATCAAAGTCTGTGATCTCAGGAGGTGCTGGAGAGAAACCGATCTCTATGAGGCTAGTCTTGCCACTGCCATTAGTCCCGAGGACCATCTGGGCCTTTTGAGTAGGTCGGATGGTGAACGAGTTTTTGCCGTTGAGCGCTGTGCGGTTACAACGGATCATTGTAATTTCTTCGAAGAACATGGCTTATACTCGGCACATTGTCATTGTATTATCAGTGTGTTTCGTTAACTTTTATTTACAGGGTGTTGAGATGAGTCAAGTATCTGTATTCCGCACAGTGGGTCAAGGTCGTATTGATGGTAACAAGCCCATCACTAATCCAGATGGTAGCTTCTGCACCGAAGCTGAAATCATCCCAACTGAATGGATTGGGATGCGTGACGGTGAGATGACTCAAAATGCCACCGTCATGGAGTATGAGACTAAGGACCAGGACGGCGTTTCAGTTAAAGGTGCTATCGTCGGCACTAACACGATCAAGGCGCAATGGCTACCTGGCGCATGCAGTAACCGACTGACCCCTCCTGATGTACGAAGGGGTGTGCGCGTCGAGATCCTTCAGGCGGCCGATGAGGACAAGTACTATTGGAGAGACATGGGTCTTGACCATGGCTTGTTCAAGCTTGAGACTATCATCATCGGTATCTCTAACACTCAGAACGAAAATGCTAATTCGCTCGCTCCTGAAAACATGTATTGGATTGAGTTTTCAACGCACAGTAAACGGCTAGCCTTCTGTACGTCTAAGTCCGATGGTGAGCCGTTCCTGTACGAGATGTATTTCGACACCAAGAAAGGTGAATTCAACCTGACGGATGACGTCGGTAACTTGATCAATCTTGTCAGCGCTCTTTCCCTTATTCACCTTCAGAACGATAAAGGGACTTTTGTTAAGCTGGATAAGAAAGACATCAAGATGTTCGCCCCTCAGGATCTGATCGCTAACGTAACACGCGATTTGAAAATTACTACTGGTAACAACGGCACTGTTAATATCGGTAAGAGTTTTAAACTCACTGCTGGTACGGACGTATTAATCGACGGTGGTGGAAGCACTTACAAATCCACAGCGGGGAATGTTGCTATCACATCTCCTACTGTAGATATCAATAAAGGGTAAGGAGGCATCATGCCAGGCGTTGCATTAGTTGGACTTAACTCAGCCGGTGGTCTGCAACAAGGTGGAGGTCAGACCTTCTGTAAGGCCATTGGTGCGCTTGTATCTGTGCTGGGCGATACGGTTGCCTCTCACGGCAGTGGTTCCCACCAAGGCGCTAAGATGGTGCAAGGATCGAGCTTCTTTAAAATCAATGGGCTCCCCGTCTGTATTGCCGGTAATGCTGCATCGTGTGGCGATACCACTGATGGACAACCATGGTTCAATTGCAGTAGCTGATGCAGCATAGCGCCGCAGGCAATGGCCTGCGGCGCTATGCGGTTAGCCTAGGTATTCACTCCCCATTTCAAGCAGCCATCCACGGCAGTACTGAAATGGTTTATTCGACACCTCGGCATCTGGGATGTAATCGTTCGACTCCGATGGCTTGGTCTGGCCGTAATAGTTGTAGTTATAGCCGTTATCAATAGCTAAGACCCATGTGCCATTTTCTGGTTTTGCCACATACTCGGCCAGGAAGCCGTTATCCAACAGCAATGGAACGGAAGGTCTCGAATAGGTGTAGTAACGACCTGGCAGGTCGGTCTGTTCCACTTCATCAAGACTGTAGTACATCGACTTCGCATCCAGCAGGATTACAAAGGTCTGCGATAACTCCATGTACGCACTGATGGATTCATCGGACAACGCCTTGGTGATGTCAAGCGTATCGTGATGGGCAGGGTTACGAGTGATGGTATCTTCGAATGACTTAAGGTCGATAAACTTTTTAGTGTCGAAATAACGACGACGGAAAGGTACCTTCCACCACTCGATGATCATCGAGTGATCACCTTGAAGTTGGTAGCATTGGTTAGAGTGATGAAGCACGCCCCCCAGTGACATCATGACAATTTTGTTCGACAAATCGATGTCTTGACCGAATGAGATGCTGAACCCATCCTTTAATTTACCATCTTGTGTGAGCGGTTTGAGCATTTCTTTTGTGACAGGTAGGCAGGTAATCTGCCCCAGTTGCTGAAGGCTGATAATGCCAAGCTGATTTGCATTAGAGTGGTAGACGGAACGCCCTGCATCAGTCACACGGATGCCGTTGGTCGAATGGTCTGCAATGTGTAACAACCCGTTGACTGTAAAGAGGCAGTTGCGCACTACCTTCAGATAGTCAGCACCTGCTTTAGTGATGGTGATGTCTGTCAGTTCGGAGTAAGGAAGTTCAGTACCTGCACCGATGGTCGGGTGTGCGAGCTGAGGGTCATATCCCGCATTGATCAGATCGTTGTACTTGATCAGGTTTTTCTTAATACCGAACTTGGTGGGGTCGATGATCACAACAGGTAAGGTGGTGTCGCCAATTGCCACGAGCCATTGGGCGATTGTGATATCTGGACTTTGGGTATAGATCAAATCTGAAGCATCTACAAGGTTTAGCAAGTAGGTATTCTGGCTAGCATTGTTGGTGAGTGTTAAATAGCAATCACCTTGTTCAAGATAGGACCGTACAGAAGCCAGTGCGAAACCAGCAGCAATTTCTTTGAATTTAGAACCCGGTACGTTAGAACGGGTGTATGCTTTTACGCAGCTGTACATAGAGACCTACCCTGTTAAAAAATAATATGCTCGGCGTTTAATTGGCGCCAGTGCTCATATTTTCAATGGAGATTAAATGATGGCTGGCGAAAATGTCACCAACTACTTGTACCCGTTAGACATCACCGGGTCGGCTGTTACGAACCTGGTCGTGAACGAGCGCCAAACGCTGAATCCGCCGCCGACTCCAGAGGAAAACAACGGGGAAATTAGCTTTCACTTCATCATCCCGTTCGCCGCACCTTTCTATCGTGACAGCGTTGTGCTTCGACACATTGCGTCTGGTCAGTTGTTGTATCGCGGCATCCACTATGCCGTGGGTCATAAGTTCATTGACGCTAGTAAAGAAACAGAAGGCCGGCAGGGCGGTATTTACGCCAGCATCATGTTCTTTGATCCAACACTGAGCGGTCAGGTAGAGTTTGAGAAATACCAAACTCTCGGCGGGACGTGGACCCTTAACGAGAACAAGATTCTTGAGATCCTGTCTAACCGTGCAGCTGACCCGCGCACCCTGTCGTTTGAGGAAGTGGCCGAGAAGCCTGACCGCTTTCCAGCGCTGCCGCATGATCATGATGTCAACGACGTCACTGGCGCTAAAGAGCTGATCGCTTCCAATTACGACATCGCTGCAGCTATCCGTGAACGCACCCAGGATTGGTTGGATAATCCTCCTCACCTTCCAGGTGACATGACGCCGGAGCTGATCGCTGCTTACAACATCCTGATCCAGCAACAGTTTGCTAACTACTACACCCGTGGTCAAACTGATGGTAAGCTGATCGACCTCGATACAACTCTTCGAGCGTTGATAAAGGACCTCCAGGACGGTAACTCCACTGTTCTTGATGATTACGTTACTAAAGTAGCGGGCGATCAGCGGTACCTGTTGAAGAATGCATTGGACGATTATGTCACCAAGACGTACTTCAACGATAACACCTATACCACCCTTGAAATTGACCAGATGTTCGCTAACCTCAATCGTGATCTTGCGGCGGTGGTTAGCAATACGGTTAACTTAGTACTGAACCAATACGTGGTTGACTCGGTCGCCGATACACAAATCACGCTGGCTGACTTGCAGACCATCGATAACAAGGTGCTTGCTGCACGCACTACAGTGTTGGCGGCAGGTCAAGTCAACGCTATCGAAAACGGTCTGTACATCGTTGACTCCGGTGCCTGGAAACGTGTCGATTATCCAATCCTCGACGGCTTGCTCGTTAAAGTAAGACCAGGCGGTACCAAATACGGCAGTACCAAATGGAACTTGACGACCAAGGGTACTATCGTCGTAGGGACTACACCACTGGCGTTCAAGCGCATTGGCAACATGGGCGATCGTGACTTGTTCGTTTCGACAGCGCTACCAACAGCATCAGTTGGGGTAGTTGGTGACGTCTGGTTCCAGATCTAAGGAGTTAGGACATGCCTAGCATCAGTATCAAAACCTCTGATGCAGCGTACTCCAAAGTTAAAAAGCCATTCATTAAACAGGATGGCGATTGGGTAGCTGCTAAAAAGGTTTCTGTAAAAACAGAGGCTGGTTGGAAAGAAGTATGGCCAGGCGTCGTTTACTACACTTGGACGGGTACTGGTTACAACTTAACCATCAAGGACCTGTTCGGGGAGATTGATACACCGTCTACGTACATCTTCATTAACAACGGCAATATCGGCTCCAACACCTGGGGCGTACCGTCGTTGAAAACCGGTGTCTTCCCTGATGGCTCCGTGCTGATCATCCAGAATAATGGGGTGATCCAGGGCATGGGCGGTCGGGGCGGTTGGTTTAACGCCGATAAGAGCTACGTGCAGGGTCAGGCTGGGTCGATGGCATTATTCCTCGATTACCCAACTGAACTCCAGAACGGAGCGAAGATCTGGGGCGGCGGTGGCGGTGGCGGCGGGTCAGCCGAATGGGGTGGCAGTAACGACAACAACGGCCCTGGTGGTGGCGGTTCTGGTTTGTTGGGCGGTCAAGGTGGTGCAGTTACCTGGGTTCCTGGGTACGTATATCCAGGGACCGCCGGTACTCAAACGGCTGGTGGTAATACCACTGGTTACGGTGTGGGTTACGGCGGCGCTCCTGGCCAACCTGGCGGTAGCGGCGGTGCGATCGGTAGTAGCGATAACCGTTATGGTCCTGGTGGCGCCGCCGGCGCGGCAATTGTATCCAATGGGTTACTGACGATTACGACCCAAGGTGATATCCGAGGACCCATTCAATAACCCCATCATTAGTAACTCGCCGCCGACCACAGGTGGCGTTACTTCTTTATATTTGTAGGGACCTTCTTTCATGGCTAACACGATCTTTAAATACCCGTTAGACCTCCTTGGCACCAGCATCGACAACAAGGTGGTTGGCGAAGCTCACACAATCGGTACTCGCATTGGTCGGATTTTCGTGGCCGACTACGGCCCTTTCTTCGGCAATACCGCCGTCTTCATTGATGCCGTCTCAGGCGCCGAACTGAAACCAGTGCTTGATTACAGACTGGTTCACAAATACAAAGAAGCGTCTGATCGTGCCGGCCAAGCTGTTTATACGGCTGTTCAAATTGTCAACCCTGATGTCAGCACTCAGATCCTCGCTGGACTGCAATACGTGGGCGGTGAGTTCTCTTACTCGTACTACGCCATCCAGCAGGCCATCGAGGCATTGCTTAACGATAACCGTCAGGTAAACTGGGGTGATCTCGTTGGCGTACCCGCCATGTTCCCAGCGGCGCCTCACCTACACGATGTCTACGATCTGTACGGCATGAAGTATCTGGTCGAATCGGAATATGACGTCGCTGCAGCTATCCGTGAAGGCGATGGTGCTTCTCGCACTCTGCTGCTTAAGCAGTTGTCGGACCGTGACACGTACTGGAACGGTGTTATCCAAGGGATGCGAGATAGCGTTAGACCCATCGTGCGTGAAACGGTCACGATCCCAGCCGGTGGTACCGTAAACTACAACATGAAGACACTGCTTGGCGCTGGGTACCTTGAATGGGACATGATGGCAGCGCGTATCACTACGCGTGTTCAAAACCCGAACTCGGCATCGCCAACGTTCAACATGATGATCAATACCGAAAACGTCCTGACCCAAGCGATTACCCCCGACGGTGTAATTAAACTGGTCAATTACTTCACCACACCGTTGGAGTTCTTTGTGCGCGTTGACGTACCTAGAGCTTCCTAAGGAGCTATCATGGCTGAAGTTGAGCTTACTTTACCAGGTGGTCTGTATCATCAGGCGATCACTCTAAACTGGTCGCTTGATGCTGAAGTTGATCGGTTCAGTTATACGGTCAATGGTCCTCAGCCGACCATGTCTCGGTATATCGCATACGACACACTGACGCCACCTAACCCATTTCTGGCTGTAACGCAAGATGGGCGTGGTAACGTTGTGTATGATGGTGGGTTTCCGAAGTTTTACAACGCTAGCGGTAACCCGGCCAGACCTTCCAACTTTGACGCATTGAGTGGTGCGGGTAAGTACCTGCACAACGCCATTCACTTTTGCGCAAACCCTGCCAAAGTAGCGATCGGTAACAAGAAGATCTTGCTGCTGGGAGATGTGACGCCTGGTAACTATTACTCGCTGATGGATGGTAACCGAGGCGATGGGTTCTTTAACTCATTGTCCGGTATTTGCCGAGTAGCTGGATTCACACCCACCTTTAAAGACCAGCGGTTCTATGCTGGGGGTAACCAGCTTCAACCAACGTTTACAGAGATGGACCAGTACGCTTGCGTGCTGATGATGAGTTCGCACTACACTGGCGCTCAGTTGATCACCGATGCGGCGATCACGGACATGGTGACTTACCGTGAATCCGGTAACGGTTTGATCTTCATCACTGACCATGGTAGCTATGTAAACGATACCCTTGAACAGGCTGATGTCAGGAACGGTGGGTTTTACAGAACAGCTAACTTGGTCATGCGTAACTTCGGTTCGTTCTTCACAGGTAACTATGACCGGGTTCCTGTGAACATTGGGTTCCTACGTCGAACGTATGGTGACCATGCGCTGTATAATGGCATGTCCAATGCTGACACCTTGCAGGCCGGCCCCAGTGAATCGAAAGTGGTGGTAGCGACGTATCCTGAGTATACCAAGGACACAGCGCCTACACTGAATTTCAACGCTGATGGTAAATACGTTGTGTCTGTCTTAGCCGTTATGAAAGACGGCAGTACCCGCACATTCAGATATCTTTACAACGTAGTTATTGGCGAGTTCATCTGGTGGCGTGACGCTGCGATGAACAACCTCGGCGATACCTACAAGACCGTTCAACCAAGCTCTGACTTCTTGCCGTACATTGAATCTGCAGGGCTCGGTACATTGAGGGGCAGCATTCTTCGTAATGGTAAAAAGATCGCAAGCTTTATTCGCGATGATCAAACAGGGACGGTGTTCAATTGGTTTGCGGGTAGCAATGTATTTCCGGTCGCCAATAAGGATGTGTTCACGATTGATGTGACGACGCCTTTTAGTTACAAGAAGACGTTGACTATTGATCGTTATCAGCCACCTATTGCCACTTCACTCGACTTCGCTGAAACTACCTCCCTGCTGGCGCGTGATGAGTATGTCGCGGTTGATCGCAACAACCTGATCAACAACGTTATCAGTGATGTAAAGGATTTGTTCCCAACCCAAAAGCTTACCATGATTGGCGAGTCTGCTCGTAACTTGTCGTTTATTCGTCAGTTCACCGCAGGGTACGTTGGTGCAGATACCACAGCTTACATCTTTCAGACCACAGCGTCCGCAAACGCTGCAAAGGCAAGTCTCACCACTGAACCGCCTTGCATCATTGATGCACAGCGTAATGAGGTGTTTGAATACGTCTATCCGTCATGGGTGATTATTCCTGGCTTGACTGCGCAAGATATCTTCGGCGCCCCCCGCATCGTTACAGGTATCACAAACGCAATCAAGTTCAGTCTTACCGTCGCTGGCGCCATCAACCGCATCAATTAACGGAAGCACCACACATGCAACCCACACCTGAATTGCCGATTAACGTACAAGTGTCGAACCCCTATGACGGTCTAGACCGTGGATTGTTTTTGATCCACAGTGCCGATGGTGTGAAGCCTGCACGTATTCACGCTGCCAGATACCTCACCAAGGGTCCTAACGCCGCTGTGGGCGTAATGGAGTACCAGGTGATGCGATATACTCAAATGCCGTCTACCGCCTCTCAGTACGCCGCTGGTGAGATCCTGAAAGCACCGGATGGTACAGAGTGGTTTGACTGTCTGGTGCGCGGTCCTGTGCTGACACCTATCCTGGCTGAGTACTGGGGTAGTGAAAGCTACTTGAAGTGGTATCATGGCCAGGATGGCGTAAAGCTTGAAGGTATCGAAAAAGATACGGTGCTTGAGCAAGGCACTACCTTCACTAAGACCATGGGTACTTTCGCCGGTCTTGATGAGATTGAATTGCAGGCCACCTTCAATACCGTCTCAGGCAGTCCGCTGACCCGCATCAGTGCATCGCTCAGCATCGATTACACAAAAGACGGTGCGGCGCAACACCTCGATGAAACCGTACTACCAGCAGGTGAGTTTGATCCTGTACGGGTAGCGCTCAGTATCCTTAAAACCAAGTAGAGGCTCACATGGCTGATCAAAAAAGTACGGTGATGAAATCCCAGACCTGGCTCAGGACACTGGGGTTTTACAACCCACCATTGGCAATCGATGGTGGTTGGGGAGCAGGTTCGGTCAAGGCTTTAAATGACCTGATCAACTCCACGCTCGATCCGAGCAAACCGCTGGGTGTTAACAAGTTGGCATGGGGTGTGAAGTTTGGTCCTGCTGAGACAGCGCGTCTGAAGCAGATGATCACCAACCTGCGCTGGCCCGCCGCAGCTCTTCAATGGATCATGGGCTGCATGGCCTTCGAGAGCGCCCGGTCGTTCAGCCCATCGATTCAGAACAGCATCATGGCCACAGGACTGATTCAGTTCATCCCCGCGACGGCGATCGTGTACTTCTACACAGCCGCTCAGATCAAGGTCATGTCCGCTGACCAAAAGAAAGCGGCCGGTCTTGATTCCGTTAACCGCCTGGCCAAAATGACCGTGTTGCAACAACTTGATTACGTCGAGAAGTACTTCACGCCATACGCCGGCAAGGTGAACAGCATCGCGTCGCTGTACATGTGCATTCTTTGGCCTGTAGCTGCGGACAAGCCAGATGACTTCGTTCTGTGGACCAAAGAGAAACAACCTACCGCGTATTCGCAAAACGGTGGTCTGGACATGAACCTTGATGGCACGATCACCAAGGCTGAGTGCGCCCACATCGTGGTGAACCACCTGATCGAAGGTTTCATTGGTGACAATGTAAAACAGTACTAAAAAAAAGAACAGACATACACCCCCGGCTAATGCCGGGGGTGTATGCTGCTAGTTAGACAGTAAACAGGACGGTTGCCAACTCATGTACTGGAATACCAGTAGGGTAACTGTCATCGCTGTGACGGGCACCCACTAAGAACATGAATGTTTCACCATCGTCTGCCTTAGACCGGATAATCAACCAAGTACCAGCGCCAGTTGGAGTATCCAGCACGATAGTTTCAATAACCGTACTAACAGTTCCAAGTATTTGAATCTCCACACCAGGACGCAACTTAGCCAACCGGCGCTGAATCAAAGTGTCTGTCTGAAATGCAGCAACAAGACCGCCTGGCAACATCCGCTGAATGATACCCGCCCCTTCCTTACCGAGTTGCGACCCTGCTGGAACTGTAACGCCTGCCATCTGTAACTGGTCGGAGATACCACTAGGGCTGTAAAAGCAACTTTCATCGAATTGAAAGTTCAAAGCTGTCTGGACTTCCAACGGCATCAAGAACGCCCAACGATCAATGAATTCTTGAGCCAGCCAGTCTTGTAAAAGATTGTAGTCTGAACGATCAATGGACCGGGAGGTGATAAAATCCATTCGAGACTTACCGTAAACGGTTTCCCGATGGACCAACTGGAAACTACCGTCGACCGTACCGCACCCACCGCCGGGGACCGACATGTCAAAGGTACCGTAGAAACCCAGCTCTTTATTCAGACTGCCCCAGCCTTCAGGCTTACGCCACATGCGGATCGACCAGATGTCATTAATGACGATCTTAGCGAAGGCATCGCTATCCGCCGAATAAATATTACCCAACTTCTTACCGGCGTCCTCGGTGCAGACGATGGTGTTGCTGAGCTGTTCGATGACGCTTTCTATATCGACCCCGACAATGCCGGATTCTTTAAGGAACGCTTCCAGCTTACGGCCGAAGTACGTTGTGCGGATACGTGACTGCAGATCATATTTGCTGAGTTCTTTAGTAACCTCAGACAAGTTGGTGGACATGCCGTAATGCGTGGCCTTACCGATATCGTGGTTTTCGCCTTTGATGAGTGCCTGACCTTTTACGAGTACAGTGTGTAGATCAGCAGGACGGGAAATTGGTGTTTGAAGATCGTGAGTGTTAACGATGATGCCGTCGATCAACTCGCTGGAAATCAGAGTGGTGCTATCCATGATACTTACCTTGCGTTGACCCTAGAGTGTGTATGCTCGTCAGGTTGTTTGAGGGATTACCAATAACCTTTGTTAGGCGTATGGCATCATCGTGATGTATGACTGACATAAAGTTCAATGATGCGGCATACACGCCGGCATGAGGCCGGCGTGTAGTTGTTATCTAAACAGGAGGTATTAAACACTACTAATGTTTAATGAGTGTTCCACTAAAAGCCCCCCTCCCCATGAATATAGTCCCAAGTCTACCGAGTTCTCTGCACTAGTTTTGCCTATACAATAAATAACATAAAAGTTAAAGTTTACAAAAAACAACTTACGGCATAAACGGACGAGCCGAAGCCCGTCCGCAAATGCTTACAGCTTAGGTGGGCTCAAGTCGTCACTGTTATCAGTGACGGCAGGTTTAGCCTTTGCAGCTTCATCTCCAGTTTCCTCTGGAGTCTCCTCAGCAGGCGCGCCTGTACCGTCCAAATCAGGAGGACTCAGATCATCGCTAGCCGCGTCTTCGGTATCCGTACCGCCGGTATCTTGCCATTGGTCACCCTGATCATCAATGCCGTCAGTTGGTGTTTCACCACCTTCTACCGGAGCAGGTTCATCCTCACCGCCAGCAATGGCATCCTTAGCCACCTGATCCAACTTGTTCAGTGTCTTGACATCATTTTTACGCGCAGCGGCAGCGCGTGCAGATTTCTTACTGAACTCGCTAATAGCAGCCATGACAGATTCAGCATAAGTTTCCATCTCCTCACCTAACTTAAAGAGAGGACTCCCTTCTTCATCGGTGCCGAAGATGTCGAGATCACGGAACATGCCACGTTCACGCATCCAACGACGCAGCTCACGACCCTTCCAGGCAGCAGCGGCGCTTGTAAGACCTGCTTGTGTAACAGGGTCCATGTAGCCGTCGAAGTAATCTTCCTTGAGGTAAGCTGCGATCAAGTCGTCCAGACCTGCTTCGTACTCTTTGTACATCTCCAACTGCTTGGACATGGAGTCCGTTACAACTTCAGGCAGAGTCACCGTCAGTTGGTTCATGAAGACCTCCAGGAAGCCTTCAGGATCATCTGCGTACTCTTCTGGTATCTCGGCCTTGTTCTCTTCAATCAAGTCCATCATCGAGTCGATGAGAAGCCCTGAGTTCAAAGTAAAGATCCGCACGTAGTCAGCAATCTGAGGGTTAGTCTCACCCTGCAGTACCATCACGCGTTTGAGTAACATTACAGACTGGCGAACAATACTGGTTGCGAAGTCAGCTTGGTTCACACCGTCTACCATCTCTGGCGTCAGGCTGAAGACACGAACCAAGTCAGCACGCATACTGTTCAAGAAGTCAATGTCAACCGCCTTGTACGAACTCTCAGCAGCTGTCACTTCTGTTTCAATCGTTGGGAACCGAGGGTTACCCGATACGGTCAACGACATCGCCGACATCTGTAATTGTTCAGCCAAACTCTGAGGGCTGCTAATGCCAAGAGGGAATTGGTTAAACGCCAACGCCATGGCTTCACTAGCGGCAAAGGTTACGGCACCCAATGGATCACGGTCGGACTCATCCACAGTCAGCTTGATGTTCTTACCGGGGATAGAGTTGCGGGTCATGCCGATAACCGAAGCCATCATGACTGCAGCACGCTGTGCGGCCAGAGTCTTGGCGTCTTCAAGGATCGAACGACCAATACCGTATTCGTTATAGTCGTACGCCCAGTACACCATCAACTCAGCTGGCACGTACAGCAATGTGGTCAGTTGGTTTTTGTTAGTACGGGCAAGCAACATACGGTCGATGTGGTCAGTACGGGACAGTTCAAAATCACCGCCCAACATACCCGACTTCAAACGAGCAAGGATATCACTTTCAATCATGTCGCCGTGCATGCTGGCCAAGCGGTCAATCACCACATCACTGGCATTAGCGATACCGCCCTGAATAGTCTCTTTAGACATGTTCAGCAATTCGCCAGCTACCTGAGAGGCGGAGCCCACCTGATCGGCACCACCGGCGGAACCTTTACGGATGTCATCGTAGAAGTCCAGTGAGGTAGTGAACGAGATCGGATAGCCATTCCCACCCAAGGCTACGATATAAGCCAAGTGGTTAGTTGGATCACCTGGAACGAAGATCGGCATAACCGATTCAGCAGCAAGGTGATACACCAATGGGTGTCCTACTGTCTTACCACCTACTTGTTTCAACGTAGGGATAACTTCCAACCGGTTCTTCGACGCCTTCTGAGGGGCTTTAAAGAAGCGATTAAAGACAGCTGTATCACCGATGGTCTTTTCAGACTTCTTACCTTTGCTGGCCTTTGGATCACGACCAGCAGCTACGTCTTCACTGTGTTCGCGTTGACGTCGGGCACGACGACGGGATTCAAGTTCAGGGGTGCCGTAAACCGATTCAAGCGCTTGTGCAGTACGGACCTTTTGAACCGCTGGCTGACGCAGTGCTACCAAGTTATCCGTAACGCGGATAGGGAGCATTATGCGAGTGCCATTAGGACGCCCGACCTTGATGGTATGGCAGTCCAGCATGTCTCGCATGTCTGTTCTCGCCCTTGCGTTCTCGACGCTAAGGTAGTGTTGCTTCTCGTTCTGCCCACTCAAGGACAGCCCGAAGATACCTTTTGGCTTGAACCATTTGTTCTCAAATTCACCGCCGTAATAGTTGACGGACTCCATGCTCGCGCCACCGCCATCGTCACCACGTACTAGGCGGTCGATAGACGCTTCTGGAAGGATCATGATTGGGTGAGAGCCTGACATGATCAGGGCATCGTCAATCCAGTGAGCGACTTTACGCTCAAGCTTTTGTTCGTTAACAAAGTGGTTGTGAAGCAGGTCGGTTAGCGCGCCAGTAAGCGAGGTGTCCTTACCGCAGTTGTTTTTAAACAGCAGGCTGGTTGTTGCAAGATCGCCTGGCGCTACAACGGCACTGACCAAGATTTCTCTTGGTAGGTTAAGGTCAGGCATGATCTTAAAGATGTTACGAACGTCTGTCGTTTCACGCAAGGTTCTTCGAAAGACCGCATTCAGCGCCGTTGCATCGATGTCGCGTCCACCTGGCTTACGTGGGTTGGATCTGTCGGCGGTCAGACGATCGACGACGCGCAGGTCAGCTTCTGACGCGTTCTTGAACCGCTCGACGCGAGAAGAACCGCGTGCATTATCGTTATCCATCAACTGCTCTCCTAAACGATCAGGTAGTAAACCATGAACGCCTATTATCGGCTCTATATAAAAAGCATTTTGAGTCTAGCGGCAACGCTGATCATCAAAAGCGAGTACGAGGTATCGGCTGTAAATAAGCTGCTCGTGCAACTCGAATATGCTGTCGATCCAGATGATCCTCGTTCGTGGAAGTATTACCTGAATTTGTCGGGTCAATACCACAAGCGTGACATCGACCAAATTCTTGCTTTGTCTGGCGGCACTCAGTCGCGCATGCAAATCATTTCGTTGGATACTGAAGAGGTTATCGACTTTACTGTTGAGAACCTTAAGATCCACCGAGGGACAAAGCGGCAGTACATCTACGGCAGTAAGTTCTACAATGACTTGCTCAAAGCGTATCCGGATCAGGTTAGCCTGATTAAAGGCATCGTCAATCCAATCGACATAGACACTGCCTACGCAGCGGATGACCATACCATCTTATTTTACGATAAGTCGTTGGTCGAACCCACAGAACAGAAATTGATTCCGGAACTTCAGAACCGGATTCTTCGTTATTTCGTTCGGTATTACAACATTGACTACACCCTGTTCGAACCCTATTTCTATCCGGGTTTGTTCATGGTGCTTCAGACCCGTATCGCTAACTGGATTATCAACATCCGTAAAGCAGCGTGTCTGACAGACCAAGCTCACAGCTACCACATCCGTCAATATCTCTTATCCTTCAGCGAAGTCGGTAAAGAGTTTGACTACATGACCCTGAAACAAAAGCTGTGGCTGTACCGTAACATCAGGTACTTGAACCGCAACTTGGGTCGTGAAGAAATCCTGACATTGGTTACTGATCGTATCTTGACAGATCGGGGATACAACCTGTCCGGCTATCGCATTGATCATGACTATAAGGATCTGGTTACCAACCTTGAACCTAATGTCGTACTTAATCGCTTTACGCTTAATGGCATTGAGCCTGCGTCTGGTGATCCAAGTAAGACTGTGGGTCAGATGTTGGATATGGAACTGGGTATTGCCCGCGATAACCCTCGTGAGCGTGACGACATTGAGCTGACGTATAATCAGCGTGTGCGTGACAGCAAACTGGTCGGTCTTAAAACCAAGGTTCTTGAATCGAACGTGGTTGACCGTACCGATGCCGAACCGTTTACGCTGACGGACGTGCTGCTAAACCATTGGATTTACTTTGCGAACTTTAATCTGTACGCATCGGTGATCACGGTTACAAACCCGGCCAATGGTGACGTCTACAAGCTCTCGATGAAGAATGCGTTCATTTTCTATCTGTACGCATACAACGCAGCAAATAACCAAAAACTTCCACACCTGCCAGTGCTTGGTGCGAATCGGGTTGTAAGACTTCCGGTTAACCCAACGATCACTGCGCCTACGTTTGCTGAACTGCGTGGGATGGGTTCGAAGCGACAAGTGCCTGATTACTTCATTAATCACATTTTGGATAGTCAGACCCCTATCAATACTTTTGTCAGTATTGAGTCGTTTCGTGAAGCATGCGTCTCCATTCACAAGTCCATGTTACACCTTCGTGACATGCGACATTACCAAGGGGACTATAAAACCGAAGGTACACTGCATGCCATGATTGATCGCTGCTACATGGACATTCGTATTGACTTGGGTGAAACCAAGACGTATGAAGAATGGTTCGGGGAGTTGGGGATTGATACCAGCGCCATGGGTCAGGTCGAATACGCTGCGATCGCTAATCAGATTCTGCAAACGGCTACAGGTGCCGACCTAGGTGTTTCATTGCGTATGCGGGATGTCCACGCAGCAATGATCCGGATCATGAAAGCATTGTCGTCTTACTCTGTTCAATTTATTGCTCAGATTAACGACAGTCCTATCAAGATCGTTGATGGTAAATTCCCTAAACTGTCTTTGCCAAACATCTTTACCGACACCACTTTTGAGATTGAGAATCCGCTTCCTACGATTCTTAAGATCACAGAAAAAAGCGTCACGAATGTAAAGGCAACGTTGCATCAGCCAATGCTGAAACTTCGGTCCACTACTTCAGAACAGTTTGTAAAGGTTCCAGTAGCGGTTAACATCAGGTACTTGGGGATGGTAGATACGCTCCACCCTCTTGAAAACCCGATGCCATTGATTTCGGTAATCCCTGACACCATGGTTGATCTCGATGCTCTTGAGGTAAATGACGTCTACGGATACAGTCCGCTGGTGCCTAAACCGCTCGATGCATTGTTCGTTGCCGCACCCTCGCCTGGATACAGCGCATTAACGAATGCCCGAAGGCTTGTTCTTCTCGGCCTATAAAGAGTAGGGAGGCGAGATGATCGCACCAGAAACGTTATTGAAGATGCATCCGCTCGAAGCGGTGCGTGCTCAGATACAAGAGCAGGTTCGTGCACCGCTTCGAGCAAGCTATTTAAAGATAGACAAACCTGTCTCATTGGGTGGTCTAAGGACGCAGGTCTTTGCGACCTTAGACAAGAAGCTTGCACCTGTTGAGCTGTGGGATCGTACTGGCGGGTTTATCTTTGAGTATGATCGGATTGATCTGGCTGGATTCACGGCGGGGATGGACCTTCGCCTACAGTCACAACTTCCAACTGATTCGTCCGATCTCCTCAGAGCTTTGCTACTGCCTGCTCAGATCCCCGTGGTTAATGGCGATGTAACGGAAGCCACATGGACTGCCTTAGGTGTCGCCGAGGTACTGGCTGCTGAGGAATCCTATCGGTGGATTGGTTCAGTTGACATGGTGATCGGTGCGCAAGCCATTGAGATTACCGACCTCGTGCGTAACACGGTCTTGACCATTCCATTCAACGCTGGGTTTATGTCTTCGTCCGTTATTGGTAGTTTGGTATTCGCGCTGAACATGACCAACACCGGCTTGCCGACCACCATCTCTCCGACGATGGTGACCTACGGACTCCCTGAGCAGATTGGCGCTGATCACGATGGTGATAACACACGCGTCACCCTGACGTTTAATGGGATTCCCTACGTGGGATCGTTAGCGCTAGTTTACCAACGTCGTAGTTTTCCGAGGTCATTTAACAAATCAATAAAGCTCTCAGGTCCTCAGCGGTTAACCACTAAAGCTTTGGCAATTCAGCTTTCTGAGGCAATGAAATGTACCATCACGGCAGATGACATCGCTGATGAGGCGTTGCCTACGCAAACCGTGGGCAGTCGTAAAAAAGCAGTCGTTAACTTTAACAAAGCCTCGTTAGCCTATGTTGGCTCGATTTTTATTGAGTACAACAGAACCGTCTAAGTCTTTAATTGGATAACACCATGTCTGATACGCTACGGTTATTGAAACACGATCCAACCGTGGCACTGCTGATCTTAGCCAACAACCATCTCAATTTGCGGATGATGCCTCAGGGTGTCTCAGTGAGTACCCCTACCGCAATTGGGGGGACGCTCACTGAGGTTACTTTCACGGCGCATGAGTCAGTCGACGAATACATTGAGACTCGCTACACTGGGTCTTTTCGTTATCGTTATAATCGTCTGAATGTGAGTGACTATTTTGCAGGGCTGGCGTTAGAGGTGTCACCTCCGGTTACAGTGCGGGGCGTGATGAATAACCTCGCATTGGCCTCAGGATTGATCATTACCGACGATGACTTTGAAAACGCATTAGTAGAAGGCTCAAGCTTTGAACTTAAAGCTTCAGTCAACTCACTGAGGTGGGTGGGTAGCACGACAGTAGTGCTTGATGAACCTACTGAGACTTTAGAGCTTTCCGAGGTCTTTTCGAACAACATTCTGGATGGTCTGTGGGCGCCTGATTTTGGTCCAGACATTGCGCTTGCTGCAGCGATACCAAACCCCGTAATGGATGGTCTGGTGTACGCGCCACCTGTGAACACACCGAGGGTTATGTAATGTCACATCGGCCAGATGCTCGATTGGGGCGCTACGGTAAGAAAAGTAAAGACTTGCTGGTCGATTACATCAATGACCACAACAACCGTGATCTGCAGCCAGACCAGTTAGTGTTTGGACCACCTAGCACCATGAATGAATATGGGCTGACTGAAATCACGGTTGGTTTCTCACCCGATACAGGGTGGGGTGATGAAAAACAGGTCATGGCGTATTATCGCGTAGAACCTTCGGTATTCCTTAAAGGACAGCCGTTGGTCATTTACGTGAGTGGCTATACGGATACCGACATCTATAATGCCATCTACCAGCAGTATGGGATCTTGATTGAGCCCGAGTTTGCACAGCTGGAATTGATCACGCGGTCGCTTCCTGACGCTACAAGGAATGTGATGGTTAATGGCTTTGATGCAGAGAGCAGTAACGGTGAACCCGTCCCCCAAGAACCCGTCCCGGCGTATCTGGAAAACCGTAACTACACCTTGCAGTTTAAACAGACACACCTGATCTTTTTTGGTGAGCTACAGATCTATACCCGGCGGGCAGTAGAATCGTTGGGTATTTCGATCGATTCGCTGCTGGACCTTCGGACCTACTACGCGGATGGAAACATGAACGTACCTCCGGTCGATCTCCTGATCCCGAAAGGTGAGTTGTATATTTCCCGTGAGCTGTTTCCAGAACACGCCACGCGTCGAGGTCTTGAATCGATGCTTTATGCGATGAAGGTCAATAACCTGCTGGACGTAGCATGGCAAATGCCAACGTTACTTAGGGTGTTGACCAAAGACCATTGGATGGCACAAACTGAACCAAGTGCCTTCAACCTGTACGGCGCTAAGGTTATTTACAATGGGTTTGTTTCTAAGGACCAAACTCTTGAAAACGCCGGGTATAACTTTGTTGTGGCGATTGAGCTTGGGGTGCTGTGCACGAACCTGACTGGTATCATCAAGATCGGGTATCAGTACAGCAGCAGCGACATCCCTGGTAATAATCCGTATAACCAGGCCTCTGTATTACCACTCTTTAACAGTTAAGGATTTTTCATGAATACGGTACAAGCCTCAGCCTACGGCGCAAAGTTGCTCATCCACATGCTGATCGGTAAAACGCCGGTTATCGATAATCACTCGACTATGAACGAACGGTTGAACATCGAACCTTCGGCAGTGCCCACGCTTACAGAGCGGGTTAAGTTGGGCATCTTGATGGCCGGTAATAAAGGTCACATCAACGTCACTGGTAATCAGGGCATTGGTCTGACCAGTCCGCAGAACCACATGGCCACTGACGCATCATTGTTCGGTCCAGTGCCGTTCTGCCTGCGCACCATCGACAATGACCTGACGTTGGAACAACGCAGTCGGTACGCACTACGCCTGCAGATCAATATCGCCGGGGTTGAATACTTCGCGTATTACGGTCTCCGGATCGAAATCAACCCGGAAGAAGTCAACGTCGAAATGGTGAAGATGACCACCGAAGACGGACAGACCGTAGAAGAACCGTTCGTACCGGACACCTCAAACCTGTACCCAGACCCCATCACGCTTCCAGTCGCCGGTGCGGTTACTGCCTCTGATGTGAAGATTGCGATCAAAGCTATCTTTGAAGTACCTCTGAGCGAGAACGATGTCGCCGAGTATGTCAACGTGGCCAAGATTATGAACGGTGGCGATGAACGTTATGCGATCATCTCTGAGTTCTCTCTGTGCACAGGCGCTGACCGCACCATCCAGGTTACCTCGACACAAGGCCAGGTCAACTTCCTTGAGTCGATCGCCACTCAGGTTTACTGCTTCGCCGCTGACTATAAAGCGGTGTACATGAATGACCAAACCTTGAACATCCGATTCGACATCGGTAACCAGGTTCCGCTGTTGGGTACTGCTTCAATCCCAACGCTGAAGGTTATTCCCTAGTCTCAGTTAGTTAAGGAGCTACGTCCTTGAAAGAGGACGTAGGTGTGTCATGATCGAACTTACAGACGACAAGTTCATTTACCGCGTATTAGGTGTCGATAACGGTACCGATACTGTCGGGATAGCCGTCATCGATCATCACCTCATCACGGGTATTTCCAAAGTTGTTCATGCTGAAACCCTCACTGCCAGTAAAACGGCGTACACCCGACACGAAGGCAGGTTAGATGCCCGTGGAAAGATGCACGCCAGACTGGATGTCATTTCAACGTTCTTCTGGGAGGTGCTTACTGAATTTGACCCTGATGTAATTGGTTGCGAATCGCCGTTTCAACATCTTCACGCTCAATCGTTTGCTGCGCTCACTACGGCAATGAACGGGTTGGCAGAAACAGCTTTCAACTATTGTACGACTTTAGAATTTGAAAAGGTTGCTCCAGGCAGTGCAAAAAAAGCAGTGTGTCCTGTTGGTCAGTACGGCAATAGTAAAGAACACATTCGTGAAATGATTGGTATTAATAAAAACATTGTGTTTGACAATGGATTGTCAATAGAAAGGTTTGATGAACACGCGGTCGATGCGATTGCCGTAGCGCACGCCGTTGGGACACGAGTTAGCTTGAATGCATTTTGGTTGAGAAGTGGCAAAGCTGAACAGTTTGCCCTAACATTGCCTGCGAGAGGAATGAAATAGACAGATTGATAACCGGGGGTTCCCATGATCGTTAAAGATGCACTTACGTTGATGGAAAAGAACCCAGCGGTAGGATTCCCATGGGAAGGGACCTTAGTGAGCCTGGTGAACGGATTCGTTGGACAGGCCAATCAGTTAGATCCAACTACAGCGCAAGCTGCTGATATACGCTTAGTGATTGAGTCACTGGACGCTGGTTCGAAGGACATGATCTATGGCGCAAGTCTGGATAACGTCCCCTCTCCGTCCAGTATTCAGTTGCCTCAGCCTGCGCCGTTACCATCTCCAGCGATGGGGCCAATGAACGCAACAACTTTCCATCAGCTCATGTTGGGAGGTTTTGGGTTTCTGGTAATGGGTGTTACGATCATGATGGCGATGCGCGGAGCAGCCGCTTCGGACATTGCTGAGATGTTCAAGATCATAGCGACCATGCTGTCTGGTAACTGATACCCGTTGGGTAACGTCATATAGCCCGGTCGCAATGACCGGGCTATATGCTGTCTTCATTCAAACCGCGACATTGGGCGTGCGGAAATACTTCTCGTACAGTGCACTGATTCGTTTAGCCAGTGCTTTATCTTCACCCTTCTGCTCAGGGGTGCAGATGATGATGTCAGAGTAACTGAACGGAATATCTTCCTTAGTCAGCTTAACATCGGCGCCTTCTGGAAACTCAGCATCGATCTTACACCATGGAATCAACTCACCTAACTTGTTGTAGAACACGTCAACTTCAAGAACGTATTTAGTCCCATTAGCCAATTCAGCAGGTACGTTGTAACGGGTCTTGATCAAGCCCTGATCGGCCATCAACTTATACATGTCAAACAGGTCTTCATGAGCCGCTACTTCATGCTCAGGTTTACCGGCACCTTTACGTTCAAGCTTGGTGGTGTGAACAAACGCACTCTCAGCCTGTGTAACATCGGTCCTACGAACTCGCATAGAGCCGCCTGAGGCGTTTTGCTCAGTCTTTGGAACGTAGATACCCCATTGCTCTTGAACCTCGTAAGACGAAGCCTTAGCCTTCACCTCCTCGATGTCAAAACCTTCAAGGTATATCTCAATCTCATACTCCACCTTGGCGGCTTCAAATGAATCGCCACCGGTATCTTGAAACGCAAGCTGCTCGATGATGTTCATAGCGTCCTCGAAACAAAAAAAACAAGACTGCGGGATTTGTGACATCCCGCAACCTGCCGTAATCACATTAGTGACGACGGACTCGACCTACACCGTGCTAGCACGGTCGTTATGTTGCCGACTTCAGGCTTGTAGAGCGGAAGTCAGTTAGTTAAGCAGAGCCAGCACGAAGGACGACGTGCGGGCGCTGTATGGCACGATCTCAACCAGCTGATTATCCGAAGTCGACAACACGACGCGAATGTGGATCGCCGCATAGGTGTCGTCCAGCTTCTTGTACACGCGCAGCAACGCAGCGTGAAGACGCGGATGCTCCGACCCCGATACGGACAGACCCATTGGGTTATCGATCAGTGCCTTACCCAATCCCAATTGGTCCAGTGTGAAATCCAACGCGACAACGACTTGGTAGTCTGAGAAAACCACCGCATTGATGCCCGTCAGATCACCCAAGCCCGACAAACCGTCGGACAAATCTTCAGCGTTCAAATGCCCACAGGCGGAAGCCAGAACGTATTTCACGCGCGCGGCATAGGCCGCTGCCCATTCTTTACCACGTTTACCTTCGACGTGCTGAAGAACCTTATCGAAGTGTTGGGCGAATTTCACTTTACCGCCCAGGCCGTCGTAGCTGAACGCATAACGAGTGGCATGATGGAACTTGCTGGTGATGCGGTCGTTGAGCACGTTCCACAAGTTCGGCTCGAACAAATGCTTCTGCTCGTTCATGGCGTTGGCTGCGGCCATCATGGTTGGGGCTTCGAACACCTTGTTGATCAGCTCGGTCTGGTCGATCGATTTCACCAATACCGGCGTTCGCATGACGGAGAGTTCTACGCTGGTCGGCGCGCCCTCTCGGATCATTTTCGCACGGACGCTGAAGACCGATGCTGCCAGGCTGTCGGTGATGAGGGTTTTGTCGCCACTTGGAACGAGGCTTTCTTCATCCAGCGTAGCCAGAATACCTACCAAGTCGGGTGCCGGAGCCGGCGTATCGAGAACATCGTTACCCAGCACGTCATCGGCCGCCTGGACTTTGCGAGGGTTCAGTGACATCCCGGCACTACGAACGGGTGGTTTGAACGATTCGTCTTGAGACGAAAGCAGCTGATGAGCTTGGTATTTGTTATCGTCATTCACTTCGATTAACTCCTCACGGACTTCGCCGCTTTCATTCTTGACGTAATATTTGAGATGGGTATTGATGTTGTAAAACGACGGGATTGCTTTAATACCGTCATCGATGTCAGCATCTGGATCGACAGTCAGCTTCCATTTGGAATGGTGGGCGACCTGCCAGTGTTCGCCTTGCCGCCAGAACTCACGCCATGGATCGGCCTTGGTGTAATCAGGCCCTTCGATGACAGTGTCTGGACGATCAGGCTCACGGTACAGTGGCGCTTGCCGCGCTTGTTCTTCAACATAGCGTGGCGTAGCAGGACGATCCTCCACATGTTCGACTACATCGGTTACGCCCTGCTTAGCACGAGCAATTTCCAACCAGCCGTCATCCAACGTAGCCTTCTCGTTACCACGATCACTACCACCTCGGTAATTACCGATAGCGCCGATGTCATGCACGGGGCGTGCGGATGTGCGGTCATCACCACGGCCAATACCACCGCCACGTTGAGCTGTCTTACATACATCGATAAAGCCATTGGCCGCACGACGCATTTCTTCGTAAGT
>Ga0172380_10000058_pt1 | contig 238798 bp, 205 predicted proteins | sample Leawe162metaG_FD_119747 | JGI IMG/M metagenome (GOLD analysis project Ga0172380, IMG submission 119747) | Leachate microbial communities from a municipal landfill in Southern Ontario, Canada - Leachate well 162 metaG | ecosystem: Engineered > Solid waste > Landfill > Unclassified | place... | reverse complement strand
TCAACTCCGTTGGGGGCGTCTTGGAGCATCCAAGGAGGATAGGACGAGCAGTCCTCCTTGGTCGGGTGTGGGGTGAAGCCCCACGACTTTGATTTTGATTAAAGCATTCAAACTACGAAACACGGAATGGGGCAATAGCTTTTTAGCTAAACGAACAGCAGAAGTGTTAATTAAGATTGGCATTGTTGCAACAGTGACCGTTGGCGGCATGGATGCCGTCGTCGAGCCCTCAGGGACGCTTCTTGTTAAATGCAAGGGCGGCGAGTCACAGGGGAAACAATGACAATTCATGCTGCAAACTGACAACAAAGTTATCTTGCTTTGGGGCAGAAGTAAGTTAAATCAACCTGTCGGTTCTAATTGCATCCTGATGTGAATCTTGACAGGTTCAGTCTAGGCTAATCAACCTTTTGTCATCTGCATGTCATCTAAACTTCATCATTCGGTCAAAGCCCCCCACTAAGCTCATATTCGTTAACAGCCTAATGGGGTGAATACGAGATGACAGGATTTAATTTCAGGAAACTTGAGAGGTCTACGCGGGAAGAGATAAATGACCCCAGCCTTTCCCCTCCCATCTTTAATCGCTCAACACAAACGCCAACATTAGCACCAACATCCTCAAATCAATTCAATTGTGCCGCTATTACCCCATCCGCATTAACTTCAGCCCATACAGCAAGCATCACAATTAACGCCCTCTGGTTGTCAGATATCCATTTAGGCTGTAAGGATTGCAAGGCTGACTACCTGCTCAGCTTGCTTGAAACCGTGCGTTGTCAGCACTTGTATCTGGTCGGTGACATAGTCGATTTATGGGCGTTGAAACGTAAGCTGCACTGGCCCGATAGCCACAATAAGGTGCTGCAAAAATTCATTGAACTGGCACAAAACGGCACCCAAGTGATTTATCTGCCGGGCAACCACGACGAATTGATTAAACCCTACGCCGAGCTAAGCCTGTGGAATATCAAAATTGCCCGCCAACATATTCACCACGGAATCGGCGGCCATAAACTCTTGATGCTCCACGGGGATCAGTTTGATGCCGATGTGTGTGTCGGCCGTTTCTACGCCATATTGGGTGACCATTTATATGACCTATTGTTGTTCCTCAATCGCAATCTCCATAGCTTGCGGGAACGCTTAGGTTATCCCTATTGGTCACTGGCAAGTTATATCAAGTCCAAAGTGGGCAAGGCTCAAGCGGCTATTGGACATTACCGTCAAGCGGTACTCAACTATGCCCAGCACTTTGATGTTGACGGTGTGATCTGCGGTCATATCCATCAGCCCGAACTCTCGACTCACCCCAGAGCAGCCCAATATTACTCACCACTCAGTCCCCTTGAAAAGAGGCAGATCATCTACGCCAACGACGGTGACTGGGTCGAAAACTGCAGTTTAATCACCGAAACCTTAAGCGGCGAATTACAACTTTGCCGCTGGAACGAGCAAACGCTCAAGCTCGATATTCTCAACAGTATAGCGCTGGTACAACAGCCGCCTGAGACGCACAAAGACAAGCAACAAAAAACGGCAGCGCAGCAAATGCCAGACATAAACACCGGCGAAACTCGCCCAAGGGATGTTGCCTAACACTATGAATAAATTACATAACACTATGGAATACAATGAAAAAATGCTAAACAGCAGCCTTAGCCATAACAAGCATACTGTGCCGTTCAAGGCGAATAACATGATTTTTACTGTTGATAATGTGGTTGAACAAAATCTGCCAGCGATCAATGACAAACCTTGGCTCGCTAAACCTGCCAAGGCCATGCTGCGTTACCTACTCAATGAAAAACAGTGCAACGATATCGCCAATCAATATACCTATTTACAGGGCGTAGACTTTGTCGAACAAATGCTGGCGAGTTTTGACTTTAGTTTTACCGTGCCCGCCAACGAGATAGAAAACATTCCCTGTGAAGGCCGAGTGGTCATATTCGCGAACCACCCAATAGGTTCACTCGATGCATTAGCGCTCATCAAACTCATCAGTGAAGTTCGCCCTGATATTAAAGTCGTCGCGAATGAGCTCTTGATGGCGCTGGAACCGCTGCACTCAATCCTACTGCCGGTGCGCAATATGACCGGCGGCACACCGAAACAGCATTTAGAAAAAATCCACCAGCACCTGCGTAACGAAGGCGCAGTGCTGATTTTTCCGTCGGGCGAAGTCTCGCGTCTGCGTCCTAACGGCGTGCGTGATACCCAATGGCACTCAGGCTTTTTAAAAATGGCGATTTCCTGCAATGCGCCACTACTGCCAATATTTTTAGATGCTAAAAACTCTGCCACTTTCTACGGCGCATCTATGATTTACAAGCCACTCGCGACACTGCTGCTAGTGAAGGAAATGTTCAAGCAGGCTAAACGTAATATGCCGATCCGCATTGGCGAGCTCATTCCCAATGAAGCCGTACGCTCAATGGACTTTCCACTCAAGACCAAGATAAAACTGCTTAAAAATCACTTGTATCGTATCGGCAAAGATAAAGATCCACTGTTTATCACCCAGAGCGCTATCGCCCACCCCGAATCGCGCCGTGAACTGCAAGCGGCACTGCAACAATGTGAACTTCTAGGGGAAACGCAAGATAACAAGTTGATTTATCTGTACCAACACCACGACAGTAATCCCATCATGCGGGAAATCGGCCGCCTGAGGGAAATCGCCTTTCGCGCCGTAGGCGAAGGTTCGGGCAAGCGCCGCGATATCGATAAATACGACTCCTACTACCAGCACTTAGTGCTGTGGGATAAAGAGCAGTTTGAAATTATCGGCGCCTATCGTTTTGCCAGTGGTGAGCAAGTCTTAGCAAAATATGGCGACCACGCACTCTACAGCCAATCCCTATTCCAATACGCCGACAGCTTTATGCCCTTTGTGAAGCAAGGGTTAGAACTCGGTCGCAGTTTTGTGCAGCCTAAATATTGGGGTAAACGCAGTTTAGATTATCTGTGGTTTGGCATTGGAGCTTATCTTGCCAAGCATCCTAAATATCGTTATCTATTTGGCCCAGTGTCCATCAGTAATCAACTGCCTGGAAGTGCTAGGGAAATGCTAGTGCACTTCTATGCGCGGGAATTTGCACCTGCGCAGCAGATGGCAGTTTCCATGTCACCCTTTGGCTTATCTAAATCCCAAAAAGCTAAGTTAGATGACTTGTATTTCTCCGAGGATTATCAGAGTAACTTTAAGCAACTCAAACAAGTGCTCGCGAGTATGGGGGCGGCAGTACCTACGCTCTACAAACAATATGGTGAACTGTGTAAAGCGGATGGGGTTAAGTTTCTCGCCTTTGGTATCGACGCCGACTTTGGCGATTGTATCGATGGCTTAGTGCTGGTGGACACCCACAAACTGAAAGGTAAAAAGTATCAACGCTACATAGGCGCACACTTGCCCGAATCGGAGCGGATGCCAATCACAGCGGATGATGAGCTAGAGGTCCAAGATCTTTGAGTTAAAACTTTGTAATGGGTGTTGGCTAAACTTGCACCACTCTGTTATAAGTAACTGTAATGCAGCGCATTAACAGAGCGCATCCTAGGATGCGCAAGCTTAACAGGGGATCATCATGCCGATCATTATCGCCGATATTATGAGTACCCGAGTCGTCACGGTTGAAATGGACGATCGATTAACTGTGGCGAAGGAAATCTTCGACCAAGCGAGCTTTCATCACTTATTGGTCGTCGATGAGTACCAACTTGAAGGCGTGTTATCGGAGCGGGATCTATTGCGCGCGATTAGCCCGAACTTGGGCAGTAGCGCGGAAACCGCAAGAGACTTAGAAACCCTACAAAAACGTGTCCATCAAGTGATGACGCGTAATCCGGTTACCGTCGCACCTCACATCAATTTAGACACGGCCACCCGCATGTTATTAGATAACGATATCGGCTGCTTACCCGTGTTAGAGGACGGTAAATTGGTTGGGATTGTTACTTGGAAAGACTTATTACGTGCCTATTGTGAATACAGGACACAAAATCAAAGCGAGTGCTAATCCTAAGACTGCACTCGCTTCTGTTCTCAATAACTAAGTTCAAATCACTCAGTTTGCCTAACTTAAATCGCCCAGCCACCCATATAAAACACCACTAAACCTAAGGTGATGGCAAGCACGCCTAACTTCAGTTTGCGCCATTCGCCACTGCAAATACGGCCTACCACCAGTGTCACAAAACCCAGCATAATACCGGTAACGATATTACAGCTTAAGATGATAAACACAGCGCAGGTTAAGCCCGACATGGCATCAACTTTATCGTCAAAATCGAGTTTCGCCACATTACTCAGCATCAACAAACCCACATACATCAAAGCAGGCGCTGTCGCATAGGCAGGCACTAAATAGCTTAATGGTGCTAAAAACATCATCAATAAAAACAGTACGCCAACTATGGTAGCCGTTAAACCTGTCTTTCCGCCCGCTGCAGTACCAGCCGCCGACTCGATATACACAGCCGCTGGTGCACCGCCGACTAAACCTGCCACCATACTGCTGACTGAGTCTGAGGTTAAGGCTTTACCACCGCCGACAATATTGTCGTCTTTATCGAGTAAATTAGCTTGGCCAGCCACAGCACGGATAGTGCCAGTCGCATCAAAAATCGCCGTCATCACTAACGCTAATACGATAGGCAAGACCACAGGATTAAAGGCACCCATAATATCGAGCTGACCAATCAGTGAATGCTCTGAGGTAAAATCAGGCAAGGCGAACAAACCTTGGTATTTAACGCTCGGATCGAACACTAAACCAAATACCGATAGCGCGATAATCACCAACAAAATACCGCCAGGTACACCGCGGCGCTCTAAACCAATTGTCGCCGCTAAACCTATAACGGTAGCGATAACAGGTAAGCTGTTAATGTCGCCTAACTTCACAGGTAAGCCTGCGCTATTGGCCACAATCAACTGCACACTGTTAGTCGCAATCAAAAGTAAAAACAAGCCGATACCTATGCCTGTACCGTGGGCTATGCCCTTTGGTAAATTCGCCAGTACCCACTGGCGAATACCTGTCACACTCACAAGTGTGAACGTCACGCCCATCAGGAAAATAGCACCTAAGGTGACTGGAATCGACATTCCCTGACCGAGCACTAAGCTAAACGCAGTAAAGGCCGTGAGCGAAATCGCGCAGCCAATCGCCATAGGTAAGTTAGCCCATAAACCCATGAGCAAAGAACCAAATGAAGCAATTAAACAGGTAGCTATAAACACGGCGCCGGGATCAAACCCCGCTTGGCCTAACATGTTTGGCACCACAATTACTGAGTAGACCATAGCGAGGAAGGTTGTAAATCCCGCAATCACTTCTTGGCGAACTGTGCTGCCACGTTGTTGAATAGAAAAATAACGGTCCAGAAACGAACCAGAGGGTACGGCTGTTGAACTCAATTGCTCAGACATAATGTTGTTATACCTTGTGATCTCTTAAAATGGGGTCGGTACCAATTACCCTAAAACGCAATTGGCGACGCTGGCTGCGGCAGATTAGAGCCCCAAATCCATCAGACTTGGGTGAGAGATCCACATCATTTTCCTACTGTGGGAAAAATCCATGATCTGCAAGCAGTGATGCCTCGCGATGATTAAAAAGCCATTAACCATGTAGACGCAGCCGTTGTTGGCCGCGGATGATACTGGAATCTCCCAAAGATAGCTAAGACATCGCCTACACTTCGATAAAAAATTAGCGGCAAAAACTGAAATCTGTTGTTTAAAAAAACGCCTAAACCTATGTAATAACTGCTACTTAATATCACATTAATCACGATAAGAGTCTGCCAGTGCTGCGTAAACGTTCGCTAACTTCCCTCTCCTTCATCTCCCAATATTAGAATATGGCAAGTCAACCAAACCTTGATACTGTGCATTGATACTTGGCGTATTAACGTTTCAGGGGTTGTTGTACAAGGAGCCACACTTACGCTTTATGTAACGAACACCTCGTCATTCACACCGCCTGCGTGAATATGCGATCTTGGTAGCTTTATTGAACAAAAAATTACTCTGCTTTTACAGTCACATCAATATGACTTATGCTTAGAGGCACTGATGGGACTACACTTAGCTGACTATGAAAGAAAAAGGATTGGGTATGGACGAAAGGCGTAAGTTTTCGCGGATTCTATTTGCCACGAGCGCACATCTACAACAAGGTGGTGCGCAGTGGGAGACGACCATTCTCGATTTGAGTCTAAATGGCGCTTTGGTTGAAGAACCGCAAAATTTTATTAATTCGGGTGATGCTATTACCCTCAGTTTTGCCTTACCAGAATCTGACATTGAGATCCGTATGGAAACTGAGTTGGTCCATCAAAAAAATGCCCAATTAGGTTTGAAGTGTAACTTTATCGATGTTGATAGTATCAGCCACCTAAAACGTATGGTGGAACTGAACCTAGGTGATGCTTCTTTGCTGAATCGTGAACTTATGTTGTTTATCGAAAAACACAATATCACAGCTTAAAACACCAGCTCACAAATACAAACAGCGCCTAATGGCGCTGTTTTACTTACTGGTGTTAATCTCACTCGCGAGCATTTGATGCTAAATCGCTTCTAGCGCTTCGGATAACTTAGAAACACCCACCACTTCCATACCAGCTGGAGGCTTTTTCGGCACATTGGCCTTGGGCACTATTGCTCGTTTAAAACCATGCTTAGCGGCTTCGATTAATCGCTCTTGCCCATTAGGCACAGGCCGAATTTCGCCGGACAGCCCGACCTCACCAAAGGCAACTAAATCGCTAGGCAAAATATCACCGCGAAAACTCGATACCATTGCAAGCAGCAAGGTTAAGTCGGCACTGGTTTCCGTTACTTTCACGCCGCCCACCACGTTAACAAACACATCCTGATCCGACATCTGCAAACCACCATGGCGGTGCATTACGGCAAGCAACATCGCCAAACGGTTTGCATCCATACCCACAGCCACGCGGCGCGGGTTAGACATGGCCGAGTTATCCACCAGCACTTGCAGCTCCACCAACAAGGGCCGCGTTCCTTCCCAAACCACCATAACAAGCGAGCCAGATGATTCTTCTTCACCACGAGAAAGGAAGATTGCCGAAGGATTGGCGACTTCCTTTAAGCCGCGCTCGGTCATGGCAAATACGCCTAATTCATTGATCGCGCCAAAACGATTTTTATGGGAGCGCAAGGTGCGGTAACGACTATCGCTATCCCCTTCGAACATCACAGAGCAGTCGATACAATGTTCCAATACCTTGGGCCCAGCCAAACTGCCATCTTTGGTCACATGGCCGACCATGATCACGGCAATGCCATTTTCTTTCGCAAAACGGGTTAAGTAAGAAGCGGATTCACGCACCTGCGACACACTGCCAGGGCTCGATGCCACATCACTCATGTGCATCACTTGAATCGAGTCAACAACGATGACTTTAGGCAATTCTTTAAGGGCAACTTCGCAAATTTGCTCGACGCTGGTTTCAGACAACATCCGCAATTTATTGGTTGGTAAACCAAGGCGATGGGCGCGCATCGCTACCTGCTGCAACGATTCTTCACCCGTGACATACAGTGCAGGCATTTGCTCGGCCAGATGACACAGAGTTTGCAATAAAAGCGTACTCTTACCTGCGCCTGGATGTCCGCCTATCAAAATGGCAGAACCTGGTACAATCCCACCACCGAGTACTCGGTCTAATTCGCCAAAATGACTCAAGATCCGCGGTAAGGCATTGAGATCGATTTGATCTAATGTCTTCACTTCATTGCTGCTTGCTCCGGCATAACCGACAAACTTAGTGCTGCGCCCAGGCGAAGCTGTACCGAGCCTCACCTCAGTGATCGTATTCCATTCCTGACAAGCGCTACACTGCCCTTGCCAACGGGGAAAGTCTTGTCCACACTCATTACATACGTACGCCGTTTTATTCTTTGCCATAACTCATTAAAATCTGTATAAAATCAATTTAAGTAACTGCGAATACTGCCGACATAAGACTAACAGCCCAATACAAAATAAGCATTAAAAAGAACCCTACATGAGTCTAGATAACCATAGTGCACTCATCGAACAGCTCAAGCCATTGCTCATGGAACCTAACTTCCAAGAGATTTTCCAGCAGCTGACGATAGATGAAACCAATTCGACCCGTTTTCTAGTGAAAATGGAACTCAGTCGTTTGGCTTCACCATGCACGCGAATTATCGATCTCAGGGATAAATCTGAGCTTCCTTGTGTTGAAGTGATGTTAGGTCAACAGCGACATTTTTTAGATGAACCCGCCAAAAACAGTATGCATGAGGCCATGTCACTGTTTCGCAATCAATATACCTTGGGAGTATACGAGTATGTGCTCAATGCTCACCAACAACGTCGGTTAAAGTTGCGCCAAAGTGTCACGCAGGTAGAGGCCGCAGAATCAGAGCCTTTTATGGTGCCCGGCGTGGTATTAGGCAGTTATTTCAACCGCACAGAAGAGCGGATGAATTACAGTATTCGCATCGCAGCATCGCAAACCGGCCGTGGTGAAGTACAAGGGATAACTGCAGATTTATCCGTAGGTGGTGCCCGTATTCGCCTTGCAGCTAACCATCCCTTCGATCTCGACCATCCCCTTAAAATAAAACTACTGGAACTCAGTGAAGAGTTTTACTATCCCGATCTCCAGCTCGGTGTTGACTATGAGGTTGTCGATAGCCAAACCAATGGCGAATACATTTGGTTAAGACTCAAGCGTATTGGGGGCAGTGAAGCCTTAAGTGAAATGCTTGGCAATTTAATCCGCGGCTACAAACTGCGTTACAAAGTAGATGTGAATGATGTGATAGTCACAGCAACAGGGCTTGGATTTGAGCGTCATTATTTACCCCATCTTCCGCACTTACCTTTATATTTCAATACTCAAACTCAAGGTTTGAGCCACATGCTACTCAGCCGAGATAACCAGCAGATAGTGCATTATTTTCAAGATGAAAATGATGTGAGCCAGTTACCAGCTATGCTGACACCAAGCCGTTTATCTGAGCTACTTAATCATCCTGAAAATCCCGACCATGGGCTATTTTTTAGCTTTACCTATAATGCCCAAGGTTGCTTATATTTTTACTCTGCCACCTTAGCAGAGCTTAAAGCTAAGGGCATGATGCCTTTATTTTTAGGCTTTGCATCGACCAAGCCCAGCTGGCGGATCTTCAAAGTCACCCAAGATAAAATTTATCATGATAAGGGTTATCGACGTGCGACCCTCCCAGGAGATGAAGCAAAATTTAGCCCATTGGTCGAACAACAATTATCACAATTTAGCCATTTGCTTCAGCTCATCGAAATCAGCAACGAAGATACCAGAGGCCATTACAAAGCTTGGCAAGACGATAGTAATGCCAACGCCCTAAAAACCTTTGGTCAACAAAGACTGACCACCAATCAAATTAAGTTAGTTTCCATGCAGTTTAGCGAGCGACGCCAAGAAGCGCGTTTCGCCTTTAAAACCTTAGTCAAGGTGACTCAAGACAAGCACAAAGCCACGGGCATTACTTTAGATATTTCTAGCCGAGGCATGCAATTAACCTTGGATAACCCTGCCGATTTTTCATCAAATAAACCACTGCTGTTAAGTTTCCCAAAGCTCCAAACCATTGCAGGCAAAACACAGCTAGATAATCTCCCCTACCGCTTAGTGCGTACCCGCAAGAATGGTGTAACCTTGCATTTAACCGCTGTTATGGGCCATACGCCCCATGTTGGGGTCGAATTTTTAAATAAACTTATTGCCCATAACAAAGAAAAATTAGAGCAACTCACCGAAAACAATAGTGAAATCAAAGAACTTGCCGATGGTTTAAAAAATATTTTGATGCATGATTTACATTCTGTGCCCTATTTTGTTGAAAAAACGACAAAATCTGCCCAAGTCGCTTGTTTAGGCGTTTGCACACAACAGGATGAAATCAGCGATATTTTTGCCGCGGGCACCTCAGATACTCTGCAATATAATTTAGCGCCGCTGCTAAAAGACGGTTTTTTTAAGCGAGATATTCTCGAACCTATCCGTCAAATGAAACCCCAACAGGACATGGATTTTATTGAAGTGTTTATTCAGTTAATTCGTCAATCTCGCGGAAAAATCTTTTTAAAGTGCACTCTTGCAACTGAAATCGGTGATGTCGAAGCACAGATAACCTTTATCAATCAGAGCAAAGCACTAGGCAGGTTCCTCGCCCTACGGATTTATCGCGGCGCGACAGAGAAGCCTGATATGAACTACCTACGCCGTGAATTGGAATACATTAATATTCATGCAAACCATAAAGCTAAGCAGTTAGAAGAACAGTTATGGCGTGTGATTGGTGTCGGCGAACTGTTAGATATTACCCAAGAAGTCGAATTAAGATACCCAGTACTTCATAAAAAGCAGTCTTAATTGTTCAATACCGCCAGATCAAAACTTAAATACCAATCCCTTATCTTAGGAAAATGATCACTGGTGGCATCTAAATGCGTCAGCATATCTGCATGGCCATAGTCATGCTTAAAGCCATTCTCCTTAGAAAGAAGCGTCGATTTAACCCGTTTAAAACCACACTCTACGACCATATCCGCCACATCTTCAGGGTGCCCCAACACAGTATCGTTTTGCCCTGAGATAAACCAAGCCGGTGGCCAATGAGCATGCTTTGCCGCTTTCGCATAATCAAATCTATCATCGTGATCGATCCAATCGCCCCGCACCCAATCGATACTTTGAACTAATGAGGCGCGACTTTCATTGTCCATACCAATGCGCAGCTTATCGGCGGCGAGGTAACCTTGGCCCATCGCTAAACCTGGCGCTAAACGATTCCAAAAAACATCAACCATTAACCACTTTTTGAAGGACTTAACCCGAATTGTCCGTTTGCTACCGAAAGTAAGCAGTGAACGAACGCTTTGCTGCAAATCAGGATATCGGGCCAAACTACTCGCCATCAACACACCGCCCCATGAATGGGCACACCAATGCACCTGCGAAGGCGCCACGGCTTTACGAGTCGTCTGCTCTTGGCAGACTTTTTGATGTAAATCGAGAATCGCCTGCTGCACTAAAGGTAACTGCTCGCGGATCACTTCCCCCTGCCCTAAGGTAAAATCACGATCGATTTTAGGCAAGCTGAGCCCTCTTCCTGCAGTATCCAGCACATACACCACAAATCCCGCCTTCGCTAAATAACAACCAAGACCACGGCCACTCTGGCTATAAAACACCCGACCGTTAGACATAGCACCATGGAGCATGAGGATAGGCGTTTTAGAAAAATCAGGCGCAGCTGGTAATAACTGGCGTAGATGCAGTTGACCATCGCGGTACGGCAGGTAGATTGAAGACTGTGAAATGGTCGAAATTGAGCCTTGGGCGAGCTGAGTCAAAATAAGTCACTGGTAGTTTATCAATATCCTTAAACTACCAGCTCATCAATAAAAGACAAGAGTCCTTACTCTAACTCAGTCTCTATCTAGACTTATATTTAAATAAATGAATAACCTAGATTTGTAGCAGGTAAGGTAGAACTCGCAGGTCGAGGTGACGAATATTGGCATCCGCCGCCGCTGCCAGCTTAGGTTTGGCATGGAAAGCGATACCAAAATCCGCTGCCATCACCATAGGAATATCATTCGCGCCATCGCCGATCGCGACTCTTTGGCCTTTTGGAATTTGCCACTGCTCACTGCAATGCTCAACCACATCCGCTTTAAACTGCGCATCCACAACTTTACCTGTTACTTCCCCCGCAAGTTTACCGTCAGTGATCACTAACTCATTAGCAAAGGCCGCATCTAAGTTTAGAAGCTGCCTTAAATGGCCAACAAAAGGCGTAAAGCCGCCAGATGCAACCACTAAACGCCAGCCATGGGATTTAAGCTCTAAAAGCATAAGCTCAAGCCCAGGCATCAAAGGCAAGTTGTCGCACAATGTCGTGATAATACTGGCATCGGCGCCCTTAAGCTGTGCCACACGCTGACGCAGACTCTGCTCAAAATCTAGCTCACCTTGCATAGCACGTTCAGTAATCGCCGCCACGCGCTCACCCGCGCCTGCCATGGCCGCTAATTCATCAATACATTCAATCTGAATCGCAGTGGAATCCATATCCATCACTAATAAACCGGGATGATTCAAGCGAGGCAAATCAAAATTGATGACATGCAGTTCAGCTAAAGATTGCGGGAATGCCGCTAACTGCGCCTGAGAAGGCAAATTTACCAGTGCCAACTCGATACAATGTAAACCAACTTGGCGTTCGATATGGGCGATACCGATAACGTTAGACTGAGGTAATTGCGCTATCCATGCCGATATTGTCGCCTCTACCACGGCATCTTGATAAATAATTCGCACACGTGAAACACCTGCGGGGTTTGCTGACTCTTGATAACGTTCAAACACTTGCCCTTGGCGTTCAAACCTTGGGGAATGGTCAGAGACTAACCACAAAAAAAGCGCATCTTGGTTCAAGCTTTCCATCGGACTTAAATTCTCCAACTATCGGGCTCACTCAGAATCAATTATGATTAGGCAAGCGCTCTACATTTTAAGGGTCAAAGTGTTATATCTTAAAGGGCTAAAGAAAAGCCATAAAATCAGTAGACTGATCCAAATTGCCGCCGCCTTCGCCTTAATATTCGGCTTAGTGCAATTGTGGCAGACAAGCCTACTACAAGGTCAGTTGCTTCTAAAGTCCCAAACTCAAAAGATGGCCAGATTACTGGTACAGCAAACCGCTTATGGTGCCGCACCCGCGCTACAACTGCAAAATGACGAACAGTTGCAATGGCTCGCCAGCGCTTTAGTGGAAGATCCTAAGGTGATGTCCGCCGCCATCTTCAGTGACCAAGGCATGCGGCTATCCTTCGCTCAAAGCATCACTAAGGATGTAGTTGATCCTGACTCGGAAGAAATGAATTTGCTGCTAAGCAAATATCCTCCCTATGTAGAGCCCGTGATCCAAGAAGGGAAAAATCTAGGTTATGTCGAAGTCAGGCTTGATACCAAGTTATTTTTCAACGAAATCAAAGAAGCCCATAATTTAAACATGGAGCAACAACAAATCATGCTGCTGGTTGCAGGCTTGATTGGTATGTTGCTTTCACGCTCTTTGTCTTTCAAACGTGCCGACTTCGACCGCCGCCGCTTTCGGGTTAAGTTGCGTCAAGCGCCGAAAAAACCTAAGAAACGATCCTCAACTGAAGAGCCATCAGAAAGTGTTAATAATGGTTTGGCGCAAGTGCTAACCGAAGATCAAACAGTGTCGACCACTGATAATCCACAAGAAAAAGCGGCTAAACCCACTAAGGCGCCAAAAGCAGTGACAGAGGCAAATACCGATAAGCTCACTCAGATCAGTGTGCAAACTAAGGCCGAAAAAACGTCAGAAAAATCATTGGAATTACAGGATAATACAGCAGTTGAAAACGCGGCAAACGATGCGGAACAAGCGGTACCTGTTAAGGTTAAACCTAAAGTAAAAAGTGTCCGTCGGGTAAAACACGCGACTAAAGCAACAGCCGCTGCGGCCGAAACTTCGACGCCAAAAACACCCAGTGAACCAAGTGATCTCGACACAGATTCAACAGGTTAATCTCTATTTCGATAGATAAGGTAAATCACTAATCTATTGATAGCTAAGCTCTAGATAAGCCATAAACAAGTAATTTCTAATAACCAAACCATTAATAACAAAGTCGAATAGAACAGCCGCTAAAAATTGGCATAAAAAAGGGTTCGCATTGCGAACCCTTTTCAGTAGCACACTCTTACAGCGTAACAGTTACAGTGTAATCGCCGCTTCTAATGTCATGATGATCATGTCATTGAATGTGGTTTGACGTTCTTCTGCAGAAGTCTTTTCACCGGTGCGGATATGATCAGATACAGTCACAACGCACAGGGCACGTGCGCCAAACTCATGGGCAACGCCGTACAAACCAGCCGCTTCCATTTCAACGCCTAATACGCCCATCTTCTCCATCACGTCAAACATTTGTGGATCAGGAGTGTAGAACAGGTCCGCAGAGAAAATGTTACCTACGCGAACTTTAGTGCCACGAGCTTTCGCAGATTCGATAACCGCATTCATCAGCTCATAGTTAGCGATAGCGGCAAAATCTTGGCCTTTAAAACGTAAACGGTTAACCGCTGAGTCAGTACATGCACCCATACCGATGATCACGTCACGTACTTTAACGTCAGTGCTGATCGCACCACAAGTACCCACACGGATCAGGTTCTTAACGCCGTAATCACGAATTAATTCAGTTGCATAGATAGAGCATGAAGGAATACCCATGCCAGAACCCATTACTGAAATACGCTTACCTTTGTAAGTACCAGTAAAACCTAGCATGTTTCGAACATCAGTCACTTGCTCAACATTTTCTAAGAATGTTTCAGCAATATATTTTGCACGTAATGGATCGCCTGGAAACAGCATTGTCTCAGCGAATGCGCCCTCTACAGCATTAATGTGTGGTGTTGCCATCGAAATAACCCCTGTTTATTTTATTAAGACTTAAGTCTTTGTTTACTGGCGGCAAATGTCAGCCGCCAAATCGAAATAAATGCTAATTTGCCTAAAGGAACGATTCGCCATAGGCCATAGGTTCAAGCTTAAAGTGGCTCGCAATAGATTGGCCGATATCGGCAAAGCTGTTACGACGACCCAGCGATCCCGCTTTCAATCCAGCGCCAAAGGCTAATACTGGCACATATTCACGGGTATGATCCGTGCCTTGCCATGTTGGATCGCAACCGTGATCCGCCGTTAAAATCAGCAGATCGTCTTCACCTAATAATGCGAGCATTTCAGGCAAACGGGCATCGAAATATTCCAGCCCTTTGGCATAGCCAGCAACATCACGGCGATGACCGTAGTGAGAGTCGAAATCAACGAAGTTAGTAAACACTATAGTGTTATCACCCGCAGATTTCACTTCAGCTAAGGTCGCATCGAAAAGTGCTTCTAAGCCGTTCGCCTTCACTTTTTTAGTGATACCACAGTAAGCATAAATGTCGGCAATCTTGCCTACACTCACCACTTCACCGCCAGCCTCTTTCAGCTTATCGAGTACAGTTTTTGCAGGTGGCGCGAGCGAATAATCCTTACGATTGCCGGTACGGGCAAAATCACTTGGACCAGTACCATCAAATGGACGGGCAATGACGCGACCTATGTTGTAAGGCTCTAACTCTTCACGGGTTATTTCGCAAAGACGATAGAGATTGTCTAAACCGAAGGTTTCTTCATGACAAGCGATTTGGAATACTGAATCAGCAGAGGTGTAGAAAATAGGCTTGCCAGAGCGCATGTGCTCTTCGCCTAACTCTTCTAAAATGGTTGTACCTGAGGCATGGCAATTACCTAAGAATCCATCCAGACCTGCACGGGCTAAGATCTTATCCGTCAGTTCTTTAGGAAAAGAATTTTGATGCTCGCTGAAATAACCCCACTCGAATAGTACGGGCACGCCCGCCATCTCCCAGTGACCGCTCGGCGTATCTTTACCCGAACTTAACTCTTGTGCATGACCATAAGCACCAATCAGCTCAACATTATCGCCAAAACCGGGTGCAAAGGCGCCAGTACTTTCCATCGCTGCATGGCCTAAACCTAAGCGCGCTAAGTTAGGTAATTTCAGCGGGCCTTCACGGCCAATATCGGCTTTGCCTTCGGCGCATGCTTTAGCAATATGACCAAAGGTATCGGAACCGACATCACCAAAGCTTGCTGCATCAGCAGAAGCACCGACTCCAAAGGAGTCCAACATCATAATAATGGTACGTTTCATAATTCTTCCTTAAAGGTCCGATGCACGAATATAGGCATAGATCTCAGGTGTTTTTTCTGGAGCGGTTTCACCAATGTGAATCGCTTTTTTCACCGCGAGTTCAGCTTCCGCGAAGGCAGCTTCAGACTGTGCATGGATAACGGCAATCGGAGTCGATGAATCTACTTTATCGCCTAAAGCACACACTTGAGTTAAGCCAACACTATAGTCTAGTGCATCACCGGGCTTACGGCGGCCGCCACCTAAGGTCACAACCGCTAAACCTAATTCACGGGTATCCATGCTATAGGCATAACCTTGCATATCAGCAAAAACTGGACGAATAATTTGTGATTGCGGTAGGTATTTACTGTAGTTTTCAACAAAATCGACTGGACCACCAAGACCCGACACCATCTTGCCAAAAAGTTCTGCAGCGCGACCATTATCGAGCACACGATTCAGTTTAGCGCGAGCGTCGGCTTCATTGCTTGCAAGACCGCCCAGAAGCAACATCTCAGCGCAAAGACCCATAGTGACTTCATATAAACGCGGGTTACGGTAAGCACCCGTTAAAAAGTCGATGGCTTCTTTCACTTCAACCGCGTTACCGGCACAAGATGCAAGCACTTGATTCATATCGGTAAGCAAAGCTGTCGTTTTAGTGCCCGCGCCATTAGCAACAGCTGCAATACTGCGAGCTAATTCTTCCGATGCTTCATAGGTTGGCATGAAAGCACCACTACCGACTTTCACATCCATCGCTAGCGCATCTAAATTACAGGCTAATTTCTTAGACAGAATCGACGCTGTAATGAGAGAAATGGATTCAACGGTGGCGGTATTATCGCGGATAGAATAGAAACGTTTGTCAGCAGGAACGAGATCGCCTGTTTGACCAATAATTGCCACACCGACTTCTTTAACCACTTTACGGAACAATTCACTTGATGGCTCAGTTTGATAACCCGGAATGGCATCAAACTTATCGAGCGTGCCGCCCGTATGACCTAGGCCACGCCCAGAAATCATAGGCACATAACCACCACAAGCCGCAGCCATAGGGCCAAGCATAAGGCTAATCACATCCCCCACACCGCCAGTGCTGTGTTTGTCGATAACAGGGCCATTGAGTCCCAATGATTGCCAATTAAGTACAGTGCCAGAATCACGCATCGCTGTCGTTAAAGCGATTCTTTCATCCATATTCATGTCATTAAAGTACACAGCCATGCCTAATGCGGCAATCTGACCTTCTGAGACTGCGTTAGTAGTGATACCTTGAACAAAAAACTGTATTTCTGCGGAACTTAGCGCTAAACCATTACGTTTTTTACGAATAATCTCTTGAGCTAGAAACATGATACTGCCTCCAAGATAAGCACTAACAACCATGTCGCTAGTGCTTATCTTTGCAATGAAACATCAAAACTGTAGCAATATTACAAGTTCATACTATCGAAGTTTTGAGTTTGCCAAATAGATTTAGGTCACACTTAATTAGGCTCGCTATACGCTGATAGTATTAATCAGCGATAGTTTGCAATTAATAGCCTTGAGTCGGCTTAGGCGCATCAGCTAATTCTAGTGTGTGTAACAAGCTGTTAAGTAAACTTGAAGCACCAAATCTAAAGGTACGTGGTGAAACCCAATCAGCACCTAAAATACGCTCAGCAACACCTAGGAATTCAGCCGCTTGTGCAGCATCACGCACACCACCGGCAGGCTTGAAGCCTACTTGGGTATTCTTCTCGCTGATCACAGTTAACATGATTTCAGCTGCTTCAAGTGTGGCGTTTACAGGCACTTTACCAGTAGAGGTTTTAATAAAGTCAGCACCTGCATCGATTGAAAGCTCAGATGCACGACGGATAAGTGCAGGATCAGCTAACACGCCAGATTCGATGATGACTTTTAACAATACTTCACCACAGGCTTCTTTACAGGCTTTAACTAATTCAAAACCAATTGTTTCATTGCCTTCCATCAGTGCGCGGTATGGGAATACCACGTCAACTTCGTCGGCACCATAGGCAACAGCTGCGCGAGTTTCTAGCACAGCAATGGCAATGTCATCATTGCCATGGGGGAAGTTAGTCACAGTGGCGATTTGGATATCTTCAGCACCGATTTCATCTAACGTCTTGCGTGCAATCGGGATGAAACGTGGGTAAATGCAGATAGCGGCAGTATTGCCCGCAGCCGTTTTCGCTTTGTGGCACAGGTCGATCACTTTTTGATCTGTGTCGTCATCATTCAAAGTCGTTAAGTCCATTAACTCAATGGCGCGTTGTGCTGCTTTTTTTAAATCAGTCATAATAGCTCTCCAAAATAAAAATTAAATGAATAGAAATCAGTCGCATAAAAGCAACGCTTGAGAGGTGGCATTATTTTGATTATTTTTATATGGCCGGGCCTTCAGGCGGTGCCGAGTAATTTGCTTGTACAAACTACCTTGTTGTAGGTATTCAATCTTGCCTAAGTCATAAAGAACAATAGGCATCCTGACACTTAAAATAACTTATAAGTGACCACGACTTGAATCCTTGAAGACCGGAAGAGAGGATACGAATAAAATCTTGCTCCTACTTTTCCGCGAAAAATCCATTTTAGCGCGAGAAAAACACAAACCTTTATATAAACCCACTTGTTAGCCTAATAGGCTCAGATAAAGACTCATGGTAAAACAAAGATGGAGCCGCATAATGCGGCTCCAACAAGCAATGATTACAAGAGATTAGAACTTGTAAGTTGCTGAGAAATAGTGACTGATACCACTAGACTCAAAACCATCAGTATCTGGAATCAAATAGACTTCTTTATATGCTTTTAGGCCATAACCAAGAGCATAGCGATCTGAGTGCCAATATAGGCCCAAGAATGTCGCACCACCATTAGTTACTTGTTCTCCACCATGGTACTCTTTATCAGCACCAAATTGATAATCAACATAACCTTGGAATGACAGGAAGCTCTTGTTGTCGAAGAAATAGAAAGGTTTAAACCAGTTAGCAGAGAACTGATAACCGTTCCAATCTTTTTTATTCAGGTCATAAAGACCATAAAGATTCATACCGGTTTTGCCTAACCAAGGCACTTCTACATCAGCACCGATACCCCAGAAAGAATTATTTGGGTTAAAATCGCCGTGACCACCACCCCAGTTAAACAGAGTCGAAAAATAAATTTCTTTGACTGGACCAAAAGATAAATCTTTTCCTGTCAGTGCATCGATAGATACACGTGGAGCAAACTTCATGAACATTTTATCAGAGTTCGATTTATCGCTTGAGTCTCTTTCTGTTGGGTTAAATAGATCTACATAACCATAAAGATCAAAAATACCTGAACGACCGCCAAACTCCATTTCTAGGTAATCATGACCTGAATGAGCATCTGGTGAACGTGGTTTTTCCTTCAAAGCGTACATATAATTGAACTGGTACCACTTATAGTCGCTACCGTGAAGATCAGTACGATCAGCAGCAAATGCGTTGCCAGAGATTGCTGCTACTGCAGTAGCGGCTAAAGCTAAAGTTTTAACGTTTTTCATCATCAACCCCATTTATCTTGTTTGCTACCATCGAGGGTAACGTTCTTTTTGTGGCGTTCGCATTTTACCTAGATTAAAAAAAATCTCAATAATCTAGCGTAAAATCACAAACACAAAATTCTTAATTGTGAACAAAGTCGCGACTTCTGCATTACAATTAATTAACGCAACCGTAGACTCACGGCATTTAAGACAGAATGACAGCTACACTTCAGTTGCATTCTGTGTCTTTCAATTGGAGAAACTATTCACTACAGGAATCACTACTGGAAAATGGTTGAATTAACTTAGGCCCTGCCCTGCATGGTCAGGACCCAGTTAGTGGGGTTTCCCCCTACTGTTGCTACTTAGATAGCTAAGAACAAACCAGCAAGTGTTGCGCTCATTAAGTTAGCTAAAGAGCCGGCGATAACCGCACGAATACCCATTGTAGCTAAATCATGACGACGGTTAGGAGCCATAGCACCTAAACCACCAAGCAGAATCGCGATTGAAGACAAGTTAGCGAAACCACACAGAGCAAACGAAATAATCGCCTTTGTTCTGTCTGTCATAGCTAAACCAGTTTCAGCAACTACCATACCGCCATCAGCAATATCTTTTAAGTATGGAGCAAAGTTCAAATAAGCAACGAATTCGTTAACAATGATCTTTTGACCAATGAAAGAACCAGCCACTAAAGCTTCATTCCAAGGTACGCCGATAAGGAAGGCTAAAGGCATGAACACATAGCCAAGGATCAGTTCAAGTGTTAAACCTTCAACGCCAAACCAACCACCCACACCACCAATAATGCCGTTGACCATAGCGATCAAACCAACGAAGGCTAACAACATAGCGCCTACGTTTAAGGCTAAATGCATACCAGATGAAGCACCTGCAGCAGCTGCGTCTAGCACGTTAGCTGGTTTGTCAGGATCTTCTGGCAAATCGCTCATGTCATTTTTAACAGCTTCAGTTTCAGGGTGCATCAGTTTAGCCATTAATAGACCACCTGGTGCTGCCATGAATGACGCGGCAACTAAGTATTCGATAGGTACACCCATCTGCGCGTAACCAGCCAATACTGAACCCGCGATTGATGCCAAACCACCCACCATGATCGCAAACAGTTCAGACTGCGTCATAGTTGGGATGAATGGGCGAACCACTAATGGGGCTTCAGTTTGACCAACGAAGATGTTAGCAGTTGCTGACATAGATTCAGTACGGCTTGTGCCCAATGCTTTTTGTAAACCACCACCGATGATACGGATGATCCACTGCATAACGCCTAAGTAATATAGAACCGCAATCAGAGAAGAGAAGAACACAATAACGGGTAACACGTTAACTGCGAAGATAAAGCCAAGTTTGAAGTTAGCTAAATCACCAAACAGGAAACCAATACCGTTTTGTGCGTAACCAATAACGCTAGAAACCGCATCAGACATCCCTTTCAGAATGTCTTTACCAACTGGAACATACAGTACAAAACCACCGAAGGCAGCTTGGATAGCTAACGCGCCACCCACTGTACGTAAATTAATTGCTTTTTTGTTATTTGATAGGAGGAAACCCATCGCAAGTAGGGTGACCACCCCTACTAAACTCATTAATATATCCATTAACCATCACCCTATTGTTAACACTTTTTAATTATGTTGTTAATCAACCTATTTCCGAGTCAGATTATACCCGAGGCAAAGTCGAAAATCGTCGTTTTGATCATATTTTTGGAGTTTAATTTCAATCGCTTAGTGCAGAATGCTAGTGCGACCTACACCTGTTTATTTAAAAACAGCTAAAGGTCAAACAGTTGCATTACATTCGACACCAAGTGTTCTGATATTAGAACACTTGATTTTTTTTGCAAATTGGCAATTTTGTCTATAAAAAGAACAAGGTTAGCGGGCTGGTTACGTTTTTCAGTAACATTTATCGGCGTCATTGCAGGAGAGTCAGTCTCAAGTATGAAGTGCTGAAGTGGTAATTCGCTGACAGTTTTGAGCAATTTTTTGGCATTAGGGTTCATAATCAAACCACCAATTCCCAGCTTAAAACCTAATTTGATATATTCCTGTGCAATTTCAGTACTGCCAGAAAAAGCATGTATCACACCGCCTCTAGGCAATTGATGCTTTTTCAAACACCCTAAAACCTCTGAATGTGCTTTTACGCTATGAATAATAACTGGCAGATTAACGGACTTAGCTAAAGCTAATTGTGCCTCAAAAAATGCGAGCTGCTGAGGCCACGTTGAGGAATAGAGCTTATCTAAGCCACATTCACCAATAGCAACAAAGCGAGGACATTCTAGTAACGCCGAAACTTGAGATGTTAATGCTAAGATCCCAGCATCAACATCCTCTGGACAAAACCAAGGATGAATACCGAGGGCAAAATAAGTTTGGTATTGTTCGGCAACGGCGAGCTGTTTGTGCCAGTGCTGCGGCGACACACCGGGAATAATCAGATTATCTACGCCAACACTGTGCATTCGCAACACCACATCGTCGCGGTCAACATCAAACTCGGCAAAATCCAAATGGGCGTGGGTATCAATCACAGTAAATGCCTCACTCTGCGGTCGATTTACCAATTGAATGAGGTTCAGGTGGCGATACCGTTTCGTCAACCACCAAAGCTTTGACGCATTTTACCGCTAATGGAGGATCTTCAAGGCGCGGCATGCAACAGCGACGATTTTCAGGTGTCAGCCCCATTCGGTCGCACCAATGAATATAAGCCTGCCATGTTTTTGTGATCCAATTCGCCATCATTCACATCCAGAACCGATTTTTAGTTTTCATTAGATACAAAAATGGCGGTGAATTCACCGCCATTTCAACAACTATTCTAGACCGAACCCTATTAGTGTTCGCGGGTTTTCGCAAACTCAATATCAGGATATCTTTCCATCGAAAGATTAAGGTTAACCATAGTTGGTGCTATATAGGTTAAGTTATCGCCACCATCGAGAGCCAAGTTTTGGCTACACTTACGGCGGAACTCTTCAAGCTTACGCTCATCCTTACAATAAACCCAGCGAGCGGTAGACACGCTAATACCTTCGTAAATAGCTTCGACGTTATATTCACTCTTCAGACGACCAACAACCACTTCAAACTGCAGTACACCCACAGCGCCAACAATCAAATCGTTAGTATCAATTGGGCGGAATACTTGTACAGCACCTTCTTCAGATAACTGTACTAAGCCTTTTAAGAGCTGTTTCTGTTTAAGCGGATCACGCAGACGAATACGGCGGAACATTTCAGGGGCGAAGTTAGGTACGCCAGTGAAACGGAATTTTTCACCTTGGGTAAACGTATCGCCAATACGGATAGTGCCATGGTTATGTAAGCCGATGATATCGCCGGGATAAGCTTCTTCAGCACGCTCACGATCGCCCGCCATAAAGGTCAATGCATCGCTAACGTTAACATCTTTACCAATACGCACATGGTGCATTTTCATGCCCTGCTCGTAACGACCTGAACAGACACGCATAAAGGCAACACGGTCACGGTGTTTTGGATCCATGTTTGCTTGGATCTTGAACACGAAACCGGTGAATTTTTCTTCATCAGGCATGATAACGCGTGTATCGCTTTCGCGCGGTAATGGCTTAGGTGCCCACTCGACGATGCCGTCAAGAATATGGTCCACACCAAAGTTACCCAAAGCAGTACCAAAAAATACTGGGGTCAACTCGCCTTTCAAGAAAGCTGAATGGTCAAATTCATGCGACGCGCCGCGCACTAATTCCATCTCATTGCGCAAATCAGCGGCATAACTGCCAATCGCTTTCTCAAGATCAGGATTATTAATGCCTTTAATTACGCGACGCTCTTGGATCGTGTGTCCCATACCGCCTTGATACAACACCACTTCATCACGCAGTATGTGGTAAATACCTTTAAATTCTTTACCGCTGCCAATAGGCCAAGTAATAGGTGCACAGGCAATATTCAGCACGCTTTCGACTTCATCCATTAGATCAATAGGATCACGGATATCGCGGTCGAGTTTATTCATAAAGGTCACAATCGGCGTATCACGCAGACGTGTCACTTCCATCAACTTGATAGTACGGTCTTCAACACCCTTAGCAGAGTCGATCACCATCAAACATGAGTCAACGGCCGTCAGAGTACGATAAGTATCTTCAGAGAAGTCTTCGTGACCAGGCGTATCGAGTAAGTTAACAAGGGCGCCACCATAGGGAAATTGCATGACAGACGTAGTAATAGAAATACCACGGTCTTTCTCCATTTCCATCCAGTCAGATTTAGCATGCTGACCCGATTTTTTGCCTTTAACCGTACCCGCTTTCTGCAAAGCGTTTCCGAATAACAGCACTTTTTCGGTAATGGTTGTTTTACCCGCGTCGGGGTGCGATATGATCGCGAAGGTGCGACGTTTATCGACCTCTACTTTATTGCCTGACATGTTAACCTATGCACTTGTATCGCTAAAAAGGCGCAAATTATAGCGCCTCAGTTCGAGCTTGGCTAGGCAAAGCCCGAGATGAACTCGGGCTGAGAGAGGTTATTTTGTGGCTTCGAGCAAACCTTTGACTTTGGCGAGTTCAATACGCGCATATCTATGTTCGACAAAATCATAGATATTGGTTGCCAATGCTAAGCGAAAATAGTTTGCAGCATCTTGATATTGCTTAGTTTCTATCGCCATTTTTGCAAGGTAAAAATAAGCTTCGCATAAACGTTCAGCATATTCTTTCGGATAAGTTAAGCCTACTTTAGCCGCAGAAAACACCTCGTCACGGCTTTTTTTACCTAAATAATAATCGACGATAACGGTCGCCCAAGCATCATTTTCTAAATTCTGACGATGCTGCGCTAACTGTTTTTTAGCTTCAACGGAGTCAGCTTTCAAATCAATCAAATACAACCATAATGCCCGATAACCGTCTTTATTATCGCCTGCATAAAACGCCTGCATATCTTTAGTCGCTAAATCAATACGGTCGCCATAGTACAAAGCAATACCGCGATTCAAATAGGCATAATCATAATTAGGTGCTAACTCTAATACGCCATCGAAGGCTTCATAGGCGCTGTCGTATTCACCTTCTTGGGTGTAATAAATTCCAAGGAAATTATAGGCATCAGCAAGATCAGGCTGAAGTTTTAACGCTTGCATAAAATCAATCCGTGCGAGCAGTCTTAAGCCCACACTGTCGTAAATCACACCACGATCGTAATGAAATCTGGCTCTCTGTTCATTCGTCAGTTCGACCGTAGCCAAAATCTCGTTGAGTTTTGCCAGTGTCACTTCGACTTTATAATCAGGCATAACTGGCGCGACAACCAATTTACCTTCAACATCATTATGGTTATCTAAAGGAGACTGGGTGGTTGCGCATCCGGCTAACAACAGACTGGCACTCGCCAGCACAGCAACGACAGCGGTTCTAATTTTAAGACTCATCCATTTCTACCTTTTTAGATTCCCAACATACGCAGAAGAATCTTCATGATAGCAATCCCACCACAGGACCGCTATTAGGGAATTAAGATTAATACTGACTTTCTTAATGCTAAAACAAAAAAGGAGATCATTTGATCTCCTTTTGATGCAATCACTTAAAAAGTGTGTGCCTATAAATAAGTCAAAGACTCATTATTCAGCAGCAGCTTCTTTCGTTTGTGCTTCTTTAATTGACAGACGTACGCGGCCTTGACGATCCACTTCCATCACCTTAACGGCAACTTCTTGGTTCAGCTCAAGGTGATCAGACACGTTAGCAACACGTTCATCACTGATTTGTGAAATGTGTACTAAACCGTCTTTGCCCGGCAGAATGTTCACGAACGCGCCGAAATCAACGATACGGATAACCTTACCATTGTAGATACGACCCACTTCAACTTCTGAAGTGATTTCTTCGATACGACGGATAGCTTCTTTAGTTGCTTCGCCGTTTGAAGAAGCGATCTTCACAGTACCATCATCTTCCAGTTCAATCGTAGTGCCCGTTTCTTCGGTCAGAGCACGGATAACTGCGCCACCTTTACCGATAACGTCACGGATTTTTTCTGGGTTGATCTTGATAACTGTGATACGTGGAGCGTGATCAGAAATATCATCACGGTGTGAACCAATCGCTTGATCCATCACGTTTAGAATATGTACACGTGCACCATAGGCTTGTTGCAGTGCGATATCCATGATTTCTTTAGTGATACCTTCGATCTTGATATCCATCTGCAGTGCAGTAATACCATCACGCGTACCAGCAACTTTAAAGTCCATGTCACCTAAATGATCTTCATCACCTAAGATGTCAGAAAGAACAACGAAATCATCGCCTTCTTTCACTAGACCCATAGCGATACCCGCTACAGAAGTCTTGATAGGTACACCGGCATCCATCAACGCGAGAGAAGTACCACATACTGACGCCATAGAGCTTGAACCGTTAGATTCAGTGATTTCAGATACAACGCGTACGCTGTATGGGAATTCAGCCGCTGAAGGCATAACAGCGTTAATACCGCGCCAAGCTAACTTACCATGACCGATTTCGCGGCGCTTAGGTGATCCCACCATGCCTGTTTCACCAACAGAGTATGGAGGGAAGTTATAGTGCAGCATAAAACGGTTAGTGCGCTCGCCCATGATGCTGTCGATCTTCTGTGCATCACGTTCAGTACCTAAAGTACAAGTTACCAACGCTTGAGTTTCGCCACGAGTGAACAATGCGCTACCGTGAGTACGTGGCAATACGCCCGCTAACACACTTAAAGCACGGATCATGTCTGGTTCACGACCATCGATACGTGGCTCGCCACGGATGATGCGACCACGAACCACTTTCTTCTCTAAGCTACCCAGTAAGTTGTCAACTTCACGTAAATCAACGCTTGGATTGCTCGCTAACAAGGCTTCTTTTGCTGCTGCTTTAACAACAGAAACTTGAGCATAACGATCTTGTTTAACTTGGATTTTATACGCATCACCTAAACCAGCTTCAGCAAGCTCTTTGATTTGGGCGACTAAATCGGCATCTTGCGTTGGTGCAGTCCAATCCCAAGTTGGTTTACCGGCTTCTGCTTTAAATTCAGCAATCGCCTTGATAACCACTTGTTGTTGATCGTGACCGTAAACTACAGAACCTAACATCACTTCTTCTGGTAATGCTTGGGCTTCTGATTCCACCATTAATACTGCACCAGCAGTACCAGCAACCACTAAGTTCAGTTGACTGGTTGCAAGTTGTGCAACACTTGGGTTCAACACGTATTCGCCATCAATGTAACCCACACGTGCAGCACCTAAAGGACCGCTGAATGGAATACCAGAAATAGCCAGTGCCGCAGAAGTACCGATCATGGAGATGATATCTGGCTCGATTTGTGGATCGACAGATACTACGGTAATGATAACTTGAACTTCGTTTTTGAAACCATTAGGGAAAAGAGGGCGAATTGGACGGTCGATCAGACGAGCGATTAATGTCTCATCTTCTGAAGGACGGCCTTCACGCTTAAAAAAACCACCAGGAATTTTACCCGCTGCGTAGGTTTTTTCTTGATAGTTAACAGTCAGAGGGAAAAAGTCACGGCCTGCATCTGCATCTTTTTTACCGACAACAGTGACTAACACTGTCGTGTCACCCATACTCGCTAAAACGGCTGCATCAGCTTGACGCGCTATAACACCTGTTTCCAGGGTGACTGTATGTTGACCATACTCAAAACTCTTTACAATAGGATTCACGTGACCCATTCCTTAATTAATGACCTTGAATTACGCGCGTAAGTATACTGCAATTCGGATCAATAGATAAAGAGCAGATAATGATGACAAATACGTAACTTTTCACTAAAGTGGTTAAATCAACAAAGAGTTGCGGTTTATATTGATACGGAAAATCTCGCCGATGGTGAATAATTATCATGAAGGATGCGCCCGATGACAGGCCGTTTTAAGTCACTGACGTGGAAACAAACTAACCTAGTCGTATTTACTGCCCTATTTTTTGCCATTGCCATTTTTATTGTTGAAATCGCTTTAGTCGTCGTATCAACCAAACAACAACTCACGACCACTCAGCAAGAACTCCTTGATTCAGTTGAACAACCTGCAGCAAATGCCGTATGGGCATTAGATGATAATTTAGCCCGTCAAACTTTAGAGGGTGCCATCAAAGTCGAACATGTTGGCTCGGCGGTGATTGAGCTGGACGATGGCTCAATGTTTGTTTCTGTCAGTAATAATAAGCAGAATAACTCACAGACTTTTATCAGTTTAAGTAATAAATTATTTGATGATCTCAAAGAAATTTCTCGCCCTTTGTATAGGCCTTTTTATTTTGAAGGTACCCAACAACAGCAACTCATTGGTACATTAACGGTTTTCTACGATACCCAAGAACTAACAAACACCCTCTTCTCGCAGTTAAGATTTAGTTTTTTTGCCACTCTCGCTCGTGCACTCTTACTCACCTTAGTTCTTTCCGTGGTATTCCATCGCTTCCTGACTCAGCCTATCGCACGCATCAGTGAGGCCATCGATAAGATCGAACCCGACTCACCGGACGAAAATCTCTTACCTATGTCCAACGCACACAAGGATGATGAACTCGGCTTAGTAACCTCAAAATTCAACCAAATTCTTATTCAATTTAGCCAAACCCAGTCCAAACTGCGCAAAATGGCGACCCGAGATCCGCTAACAGGCTTACCGAACCGTACATTATTGCTTGAAACTATCGCAGTCACTATCCAACGCTCGCGAGTACACAAACGCAGCTTTGCATTGATGTTTATCGACTTAGACCGTTTTAAGAATATCAACGATTCCCTTGGCCACGCATTAGGCGATCAATTCCTCGCTCGTATCGCCCGCATTCTCGAACGCTTCGTTGGTGATAAAGGCACAGTTTCCCGCTTAGGTGGCGATGAATTTGTTATTCTGGCCGATACAGTTCACACCCCAGACCAAGCAGCAGATTTTGTAGATAAGCTACTGCTCCAGCTCAATGTCCCGATTCAATTAAATGAACATGCAATTCATCCTGCGGCATCGATTGGGATTTCTATTTATCCCGAAGACGGTAACAGCGCTGAAGATTTGATCCGTCACGCTGACATTGCCATGTACAGCGCGAAAGCTGCAGGCTCGAATCAATGGGCCTTCTTCAAACAACAGATGACTGAGCGAGCAGCAGTTCGTTTACGCACTGAAGCATCTTTACATGATGCATTAAAAAACAATGAATTTTTACTGTATTTCCAACCGAAACTTGATCTGCAAACAGGCAAAGTCATCGCCTGTGAAGCCTTGATCCGTTGGCAAAAAGACGGACGACTCATCAGCCCCATTTCCTTTATTCCCGTGGCGGAAGAGACAGGTATCATCATTCCTATAGGTCGTTGGGTGATAGAGCAAAGCTGTAAAGTACTTAGGGAATGGCAGAAAAAATATAACTATGCCATCCCAATTGCAATTAATGTTGCCTCACAGCAATTTGCCGATGCTAGTTTAGTTCCCGATATCAAACAGATGGCATTACGCTATCAAATCCAACCCGAATTACTGGAAATTGAAATCACTGAAACCTCGTTGATGAACGACATTGAACTCGCTATCGCTAAGCTTGAACAATTGAAATCAGCCGGATTTGGTATTGCAGTCGATGACTTTGGCACAGGGTATTCTTCACTCTCTTACCTGCGCCATTTGCCTATCACTACCATGAAAATCGATCGTTGTTTCGTTTCCGATCTACCAGGGGATAGCGCAATTGCATCGACCATTTTAATGTTGGGAAAGCAGCTTAATTTGACCATTGTGGCCGAAGGCATTGAAAATGAGCAGCAATTGGATTGGTTGAAAGAAAATCAGTGCCAAGTCGGCCAAGGTTTCTATTTTAGTCAGCCTCTACCCCAAGCAGAATTTGAAGCGCTGTATATAGCAACACAAACAGCAACAATAAGCAGTCTTGATGGTTTACGTGGGGCTTAGGATATTTACATTGGCACTTAAGTTTCGATTCGATGCTTAATCACATCAAGCTAAGCATAACGGACCTAAACATTAGACTGATTTTGACTGTAAATTCTTTATATCTCTCGTTTACACAATAAATATTCTGTTGAATTTTAGACAATAAAAAAGGAGGCTAAGCCTCCTTTTTCACGTTAGTCGACGCGAAATTAACGACGTAGACCTAACTTTTGGATCAGAGCAGTGTAACGTGCTAAATCAGTACGTTTCAGGTAAGCAGTTAACTTACGACGTGAGCTAACCATACGTAACAGACCACGACGTGAGTGGTGATCATGAATGTGCTCTTTGAAGTGATCTTGCAAATGGTTGATTTGCGCAGTTAACAAAGCAACTTGAACTTCAGTTGAACCAGTGTCGTTTTCACAACGGCCAAAATCAGCCAAAATTTTTGCTTTTGCTTCAGGACTTAGTGACATGTATATCTCCAAATAAATAATATGAATCTCTAGCCGATCACTAACTCAGCCAGAGGGCGCGCTATTTTACCCATAAACCCACCCTAGCGCAATAAAAGGCAGGGACTAATGCATCAACTAATTTAATCATTTGTCGATGGATAGCGGGCTAATGCGTTTCTGCAGGTTCGTCATGGATAACAATGAGTCGTTTCGGCGCTAATAAGCCATCTTCGTTCATTGTGCCAATCCCCACAAATCGGCGAATGTCACCTAAAGTGATACGTACCAACTCATCGGTTTTCAATTCTGCATTAACCGGTACCCGAACCACTTGACCTTGCATTAAGTAAGGAGCTATCGCATCCGGCACATTCACCTCTGGGAAATCGGCCACGGCCGTGTCCATAGGCAATAACAGAGGGTCGAGTAATACGCTCGGATCTATCTGTTGTTCATGTGCTTGAGCAACTAGCGCTTCAAGTTGTTCTAAAGTGACCATTCTGGCATAGGGATACTGCGCAACTTGGGTGCGGCGCAGCATAATCACATGGGCGCCACAACCGAGCATCTCACCGAGATCGTCTATGATAGTGCGAATATAAGTGCCCTTAGAACAATGAATGTCTAAGGTCAGCTCATCGCCTTCAAGACCGATGAAATTTAGCTCAAATACCGTAATAGGGCGAGATTCACGCGGCACTTCTATGCCTTCACGGGCATATTTATACAGGGGCTGACCCTGATATTTCAGCGCGGAATACATAGAAGGCACTTGCTGAGTTTCACCACGGAAGAAATCAAGCGCGGTTAATAACTGCGCCTCGGTAAAATCAATGGCGCGGGTTTGCACCACTTCACCATCGGAATCACTGGTATCTGTCCGTTCGCCAAGCTTTGCAGTGACTAAATAGCGTTTATCGGCATCCAATAGATGCTGAGAAAACTTAGTCCCTTCGCCTAAGCATACAGGTAACATACCTGTCGCTAACGGATCGAGTGCGCCCGTATGCCCAGCTTTATTCGCATTAAAAAAGCGCTTTACCCTTTGCAATGCAAAGTTAGAACTCATGCCAGTGGATTTATCCAGCAGCACTATCCCATCGATAAAACGACCTTTTGGACGACGAGCCATTAATCTTTACCTTCCGTTTCATCTGCGTCATCAGCAATATCATCACCTAAGACTTCATCTTCAACCGATGCGTCTTCGCTGCCAAATTGCTGTTGCTTCGCTTTGTCTTGGTTGATCACTTGGCTAACTAAGTTAGACATGCGCATACCTTCAACTAGCGAGCTATCGTAGATAAAACGCAGTTCAGGCATGACACGCAGCTTCATACGACCCGCCACTAAAGTGCGGATATAAGGAGCTGCGCTGATCAAAGCGTTTAGCTTTTCTTGAACGACAGCTTTGTCTTCTTCGAAAAAAGTCACAAACACTTTGGCATAGCTGAGATCGCGAGAGACGTCGACGTCATTCACAGTCACAAAGCCAATACGAGGATCTTTCATGTCGCGCTGTAGCACTTGAGCAAGTTCTTGCTGAAGCTGCTGAGCGATTCGACGAGTACGACTGAATTCTTTTGCCATAATATTTCTTACCATAGCTTAAATTGATAAGGGCGGCTAAAGCCGCCCTTAATATCGTTACAGAGTACGAGCAATCTCGACGGTTTCGAATACTTCGATTTGGTCGCCTACGCGAACATCGTTGTAGTTCTTAACGCCAATACCACATTCCATACCATTGCGAACTTCAGCAACGTCGTCTTTAAAGCGACGTAGCGATTCGAGTTCACCTTCGTAGATAACAACGTTATCACGTAGTACGCGAATTGGCGCGCTACGCTTGATGGTACCTTCGGTCACCATACAGCCAGCAATTGCACCCAGCTTAGGTGACTTGAACACATCACGAACTTCAGCCAGACCGATAATTTGTTGTTTGAACACAGGAGACAGCATACCTGTCATCGCTGCACGCACTTCATCAATCAAATTATAGATAACGCTGTAGTAACGTAAATCAACACTTTCACTTTCGATAGTCTTACGGGCTTGTGCATCGGCACGTACGTTAAAGCCAACCATGATAGCGTTAGAGGCTGCCGCTAAGGTTGCATCCGTTTCAGTCAGTGCACCCACACCGCGAGCGATGATGTTCACTTTCACTTCGTCGGTAGACAAACCTGTTAACGAATCAGTAATCGCTTCGAGTGAACCTTGTACGTCTGCTTTAAGAACGATGTTCAGTTCTTTCACTTCGCCGTCTGTCATGTTCGCAAACATGTTTTCTAGCTTAGATTTTTGCTGACGTGCCAGTTTCACATCACGGAACTTACCTTGACGATACAGGGCAACTTCGCGAGCTTTACGTTCGTCACGAACGACTGTTGCTTCATCACCTGCAGACGGAACGCCTGACAGACCTAGAATTTCAACAGGAATAGATGGACCCGCTTCAGTGATTGAACGACCGTTTTCGTCTTTCATTGCACGAATTTTACCGTACTCAAGACCACACAGAACGATATCACCTTGGCGCAGCGTACCTTCTTGAACCAGAATCGTAGCCACAGGGCCGCGACCTTTGTCCAATTGTGATTCAATGACCACACCGGCAGCCATACCATCACGTACCGCTTTCAGTTCGAGAACTTCAGCTTGCAGTAAGATACCTTCTAACAGTTCGTCAACACCTTCACCTGTCTTAGCTGAAACGAAGGCAAACATGTTGTCTCCACCCCAATCTTCAGACATAACACCGTGTTGTGACAATTCGCTCTTAACGCGATCGATATCCGCTTCCGGTTTATCCATCTTGTTCACAGCCACGATTAATGGCACGTTACCAGCTTTAGCATGTTGAATAGCTTCGATTGTTTGCGGCATTACACCGTCATCGGCAGCAACAACTAGCACAACAATATCCGTTGCCTTGGCACCACGGGCACGCATTGCGGTAAACGCGGCGTGACCAGGAGTATCAAGGAAAGTGATCATGCCATTTTCAGTTTCAACATGGTATGCACCGATATGCTGAGTAATACCACCGGCTTCGCCAGCAGCCACTTTAGCGCGGCGAATGTAGTCGAGTAACGAAGTCTTACCGTGGTCAACGTGACCCATGATAGTCACAACTGGTGCACGAGATTCTAGCTTGATGCCATCTTCATCATCACGGTCTTGTAGCACTTGGTGCTCAAGTTCGTTTTCACGGATAAGCACAACTTTGTGACCCATTTCTTCAGCAACTAGCTGGGCAGTCTCTTGATCTAACACTTGGTTGATCGTGACCATAGAACCCATTTTCATCATCTGTTTGATGATTTCAGTCGCTTTCACTGCCATTAAATGCGCAAGTTCAGAAACAGTAACAGTTTCACCGATACGCACATCACGGCTCACTGCTGCCACTGGCTTATTGAAGCCATGCGCCATAGACTCAGGTGCAGTACTGCGGTTACGCATGTGCTTTTCACGGCCGTCACGGGCATCTTTGCCGCCACGTTTTTTCGCGTTGCTCTTGTTACGAGCACGACGTCCGCGTTTTTCTTCATCCAGATCAGAAGTATCTTCAGCAGCACGAGCTACTTTAGATGTCGTGATGTGATGATCACCGTTTTTCTCGGCTTCTAAACGTTGGCGCTCTTCTTCGGCCCAGCGCTTAGAATGTTCTTCAGCGAGTAAGCGAGCAGTTTCTGCCGCTTTAGCCGCTTCTTCGTCTTGCTTACGTTTGGTTGCCGCTTCTTGCGCCGCTTTCAAACGTTCAGCTTCTAGACGAGCCGCTTCTGCTTCTGGTGACATATCTTTAACCACTTTCACTTCGGCTGCTGCTTTAGCTTTCGCCTTAGCTTCTGCTTCCACTTTTGCCTTAGCATCTGCTTCAGCTTTCACTTTTGCTGCCGCAGCAGCTTCTGCTTCGGCCTTTGCTTTTGCCAAAGCTTCTGCTTCGGCTTTCGCTTCTTCTTCAGCCTTCAGAGTAGCCTCATTAGCATCACGCTTAACGAAAGTTCGTGTTTTACGAACTTCAACTTTAACATCTTTAGATTGACCACCATTACCGGCCACACTTAGGGTCGATACGGTTTTACGCTGCAGCGTCATTTTCGTTGGCGCATTTTCGCCACCGTGCTGCTTTTTCAGATAATCCAGTAACTGCTGCTTTTCAGCTTCAGTCACTTTATCAGCTTGGCCTTTCTTAATTCCAGCCTGAGAGAATTGCTCAATCAGACGTTCAACACTTTTACCCACTTCCGTGGCCAATTTCTCTACGGTAGTATCTGCCATCAGTTAAATCCCCCTGTTGATCGACTTATGCTTCTTCGCCAAACCAACAGATATTGCGGGCTGCCATGATGAGCTCACCTGCTTTTTCTTCTGTCAATTCTTCAATTTCGATCAAATCATCAATGCCTTGTTCAGCCAAGTCTTCTAGAGTCACAATACCTTTGCTAGCGAAAACATAGGCTAAGTGTCTTTCAACACCTTCAAGTGCTAGCAACTCTTCACTTGGCTCCACACCATCCAGTGCTTCTTCAGTAGCGAGAGCTCGAGTTGAGATCGCCGCTTTTGCACGTTCACGTAAAGCTTCGACGAGATCTTCGTCAAAACCGTCAATCGCCAATAGTTCAGACACAGGCACATAGGCAACTTCTTCGAGCGACGTAAAGCCCTCATCTGCCAGTACTTGTGCAAAATCTTCATCGACATCCAGTGAGTTAACAAATAAATCAACCACCTTGGCACTTTCTGCCTGATGTTTCTTATTCATATCTTCCACTGTCATAACGTTCAGAACCCAACCAGTCAGTTGTGTTGCTAAACGTACGTTCTGGCCATTACGTCCAATGGCTTGTGCCAAACTATCGGCTTCAACAGCGATATCCATAGAATGGTTATCTTCGTCGACTATGATAGAGGCAACATCGGCTGGCGCCATGGCATTGATCACGTATTGTGCTGGATTATCATCCCACAACACGATATCAACACGCTCGCCACCCAGTTCATTCGAAACGGCTTGTACACGCGCACCACGCATACCCACACACGCACCGATAGGATCGATACGGCGATCATTCGACTTAACGGCGATCTTAGCGCGAGCGCCTGGATCACGAGCAGCGCCCATGATTTCAATCAGTTCGTCAGCGATTTCAGGCACTTCAACACGGAAAAGCTCGATCAGCATTTCAGGCTTAGTACGGCTTAAGAATAACTGTGCACCACGAGCTTCTGGACGTACTGAGTACAATAATGCACGCACACGGTCACCAGGGCGGAAAGATTCGCGTGAAATTAAGTCTTCACGGAACAATACGCCGTCAGCGTTATTACCTAAGTCAACCACTACGCTCTCGCGAGTCGCTTTTTTGACCACACCAGTGATTAACTCACCTTCTTGATCTTGGAACTGCTCAACCACTTGCGCACGTTCAGCTTCACGTACTTTCTGTACGATCACTTGCTTAGCGGTTTGAGTGGTAATACGGTCAAACACCACTGACTCGATATCGTCTTCGATAAACTCGCCAGGCTGGATGTCCGGATTTTCGTAACGTGCCGCTTCTAACGTGATTTCACGATAAGGGTTTTCTAACGCTTCACCGTGATCATCAACTACCATCCAACGACGGAAAGTATCATAACCACCGGTTTTACGGTCGATAGCAACACGAACGTCAATATCACCTTCGTACTTTTTCTTGGTTGCTGTGGCCAGAGCAATCTCTAGCGCTTCAAAAATTTTCTCGCGTGGAACGGCCTTTTCATTTGAAACCGCCTCAGCGACTAGCAGAATCTCTTTATTCATCTCGTCTTGCCTCGTTCACCTTGAAACCATCAAAACTTAGCGATTAAGTTGCCTTTGCGGATATTATCCAATGCGACAACTAACTCTTTACCATTCACTTTCAGCGAGAGCATTTGCCCGTCGACCGCAGTGATGGCGCCTTTTAAATTACGACTGCCGTCAACCGGCATAGTCAATTGAAGCTTTACATCCTCGCCTACATAGCCCGCGTACTGCTCAGCAGTAAATAAGGGTCTATCTACGCCTGGCGAAGAAACCTCTAGGGTATATTCTGTAGAAATAGGATCTTCAACATCGAGTACAGCACTGACTTGGCGACTTGCATTGGCACAATCTTCAATATTGATACCATTCTCACCATCAATGAACACTCGCAGTGTGGAATGCTTACCCGCTTGAACATATTCAATGCCCCACAGCTGAAAGCCTAATGCTTCCACAGGTACTTTGAGCATTTCTGCCAGTCTGAATTCTAACGTTGCCAAGATTGACCCCCGAAAAAACAAAAAAGGGCTTAATAGCCCTAGTACAACGCCACATACGAAGCATGCGACAAATTTAAAAGTCCCAGATAACAAAAAACCCCGTAATCACGAGGTCATTAATTTCAAGAACCTGTAAACCATAACGAATTCAAACACTATTCGTTACTAGGAGCTGGTTGCGGGGGCCGGATTTGAACCGACGACCTTCGGGTTATGAGCCCGACGAGCTACCATGCTGCTCCACCCCGCGTCAACTGTGTGCAAGTATATTGACTATCGTCATTTCTTGCAATAACTAAGAGAGAACTTATCTCGTCTATCTTAGTTATATTTGGTGCCGAGAGCGGGACTTGAACCCGCACGACCGTTAGGTCACAGCCACCTCAAGGCTGCGCGTCTACCAATTTCGCCACCTCGGCGACACCTTTTACTAGTCAGGAATTTTCGTTTCTGACTTTTGGGTTCCTTGCTCAACAGGTTGGGTAACCTGTTCAGTGTCTGAACCTAAATCTTTCCATGAATCTTCATTTTTTGCGTGGTTTGCACTTAAGTTACCAATAAGCAGACTTAAAGTGAAAAACGCAATGGCAAGAATCGCCGTACTGCGTGTCAGGAAATTACCTGAACCGCTTGAACCAAAAAGAGTACCTGATGCACCGGCGCCAAAAGAGGCCCCCATGTCAGCTCCCTTACCTTGCTGAATTAATACTAAGCCGATTAGACCTAATGCAACCAACAAGTAAATAACTACTAGAACTTCATACATATTATGCGCTCATCGCTATGGTACACAGACTTAAAAACTCGCTAGAGTTTAAGCTAGCACCGCCAATCAGTCCACCATCAACATCAGGTTGGGCAAATAAATCTGCAGCATTACTCGGTGTCACACTACCACCGTAGAGAATCCTGATATTTTCTCCGATAAACGGAGACACTTCAGAGAGGCGTTTGCGAATAAACGCATGAACTTCTTGTGCCTGCTCTGGTGTAGCACTTTTACCTGTTCCTACAGCCCAAAGCGGCTCGTAGGCGATAATAGCGTTATCAAAAGCCATAGTGCCATTTTTCTGGATCACTATATCCAACTCTTCAGCAATCACCTCAAAGGTGCGTCTTGCTTCACGTGCTGGACCTGACTCACCCACACATAAAATTGGAGTTAAGCCATGCTTTTGTGCAGCGGCGAATTTCTCCGCTACGATATTACTCGTCTCTCCGTACATACGGCGACGTTCTGAATGCCCGATAATTACATATCGACATCCTGAATCTTTGAGCATCTGACCTGAAACTTCTCCGGTATAAGCGCCAAAGTCATGTTGACTTAGGTTTTGTGCGCCCATCCTAACAAGTGAACCGTCTAACGCTTCCTTGTTTGCTTCTAGCAGTTGCCTAACGCTCTCTAGATAGATAGAAGGCGGGCATAAAACCACTTCAGCTGAATCATTTTGGAGCTTAGAGGCAAATTTTTTGAACAACTCTTGGGCTAATGCCGCACTGCCGTTCATCTTCCAATTGCCAGCTACCATAGGACGTCTGAGTGCCATCACTGTCTCCTCTGAAAGCGGCGTGAATAATAGCGAACCACTTATTAAGTTACAATAGCTAAATTCGAATTTTTTCAGATATCAGGTTGGAATGCTTATTTTTTACACGCCAAAGCTGTTTTCTGTTCATTTGTGCAGCTAACACCTTAATTTTAAATTGGTATCAGCCGCACTCATTACAAAATTAGCAAATATTAGCTTGCCGATTTTACCGCATCCGCAATCAAATTTGCGTGCGCCAATACTGCACTATGATCGTCACCTTCAACCATGACACGGATCAAAGGTTCAGTACCTGACTTACGTAATAATACTCGGCCACGCACGCCCAGTTGAGATTCAACCTGTGCCTGCGCCGCTTTAACTTTATCTGACTTAAGAGGGTCGTGCTCGCCTTCAAAGCGCACATTGACTAACACCTGCGGCAACATTTCCATCGCAGAAGTCAGTTCTTCTAGCGTAGCATTCTGACGACGCATGGCCGCTAACACTAAAATCCCCGCAACTATGCCATCACCAGTTGTGCCGTGATCAAGATTGAGGATATGCCCTGAATTTTCACCGCCGATGCGCCAATCGAGTTCTTTAAGTAGTTCCATCACATAACGGTCGCCCACTTTCGAACGCGCAAAGGGGATGTCTAATGCTTGCAAGGCGAGATCAAGCCCAAGGTTTGACATTAACGTACCAACTACACCACCGCGTAATACGCCACGGGATTTCGCATCACAGGCCAGAATATATAAAATTTGATCGCCGTCGATCACTTCGCCTTTGCTGTTGACCATCATAATACGGTCACCGTCACCGTCGAGTGCAATACCTAAATCGGCACTTTCGACTAGAACGGTTTCACAAATTTTGCCCATGGACGTCGCGCCCACTTTATCATTGATGTTCATCCCGTTGGGTTTATCACCAATGGCAATCACCTCGGCGCCTAACTCACGAAACACAGCTGGCGCTATGTGATAAGTTGCGCCATGGGCACAATCAACCACAATTTTTAGCCCAGTTAACGTGTGTTCTGCAGGAAAATTACCTTTGCAATACTCAATATAACGGCCACGGGCATCTTCAATACGCGATACCTTCCCCAATAGATGCGACTCAACACAAACGAGGGGCTTTTCAAGCTCTGCTTCAATTTCTAACTCTAGGTTATCGTCTAACTTACTGCCGTCGGTGGAAAAAAACTTAATACCGTTATCGTAATACGGATTGTGTGACGCGCTGATCACCACCCCAGCTTCGGCGCGAAACGTACGCGTCAAATAGGCTACAGCTGGCGTTGGCATAGGTCCCATTAACATCACATTAAGGCCTGCAGCAGAGAGGCCAGCTTCTAATGCTGACTCAAACATATAGCCCGAAATACGGGTATCTTTCCCTATAATAACCTTTTTGGTACCACTGCGGGATAACACGCGCCCCGCCGCCCAACCTAACTTAAGCGCAAGCTCAGGCGTCATTTGACCTGAACCGACTTTTCCCCGAATACCGTCAGTTCCAAAAAATTTACGTTCTTTCATATCGCTCCACAAACTCAAATGTGTCCCAATGATTTGGGATCAGAATATTAATTAAATGCTTAACGAGAGCATAACGATGCTTAAAAATACGCTTGTGTCGCTTGTAACACCTTGAGCATATCCACAGTTTCAGTAACATCATGCACACGAATGATATGAGCGCCCTTTTGGGCCGCTATCATAGCGCCAGCAAGGCTCCCAGCAAGACGTTCTGAGGTCGGTTTTGCTAAGAGGTTTCCTATCATGCTCTTACGAGACAATCCTATCAATATCGGTAAATCAAACTGAGCAAAACAGTCGAGCTTCGCCAGTAATTCATAGTTATGCTCTAAGCTTTTACCAAAACCAAATCCCGGATCGAGTATTAATAATTCACGGGGGATCCCTGCTCGCAAGCAAGCTTCAATCCGCTCAGTTAAAAAGGCAGAAACTTCTTCAATAACATTATGGTAAGTCGGTGCAAATTGCATGCTTTTGGGTTCACCTTGCATATGCATTAAGCATATGGGGACTTGCAACTCTGCAGCAGCTTCAAGCGCACCGGGTTCCATCAGGGCGCGCACATCGTTAATCAAATGTGCGCCCGCAGCAACAGCTTGACGCATGACTTCAGGTTTACTGGTATCGACCGAAATCCACACATCATGGTGCGCCGCAACATATTTCACCAACGGGATCACCCGCGCAAGTTCATCGGCTAAGCTCACCTCGGCGGCGCCAGGTCTTGTCGACTCTCCGCCAATGTCTATCATTCCAGCGCCTTGAGCCACCATGTCATCGGCATGCTCACAAGCAAGCTCATAGGAAGAATATTGACCACCGTCGGAAAAAGAATCGGGAGTGACATTAAGTATACCCATCACAATGGGCGAAGATAACGCGAGGCGTTTAGTGCCAGCAATCAGTTCAAACACGCATTTACTCCTGTAATACGAACACTTACGATTTTACTCACTGGCATAACTTGCGTCATTAATTTCAAGCCTTCATTTTCTATCCGAAAAGACCAATGTCAGAAGATAAATATCAATGGTGGCAGAGAGTATCAATGACAGCGCAGTCAAATTGCTAACAAGGTAAAACAAGAAAACCCCTTTACGGGGTTTTCTTTAGTTTCACAACACATTACTTAGCTGGAGATTCATCAGGATCTTTCAGTTCTGGCTCAGCAGGGGCAGTCACACTGTCTTCAGCTTTCGCTGCTGGTTCACCATGACCATTGCCTTTATCGTTAGAACCACTGTCATCCACTTGCCAATCAGCAGGCTGACGCACTTCACGACGTTTCATTAAATCGTCAATTTGAAGTGAATCAATGGTTTCATACTTCATTAAAGCTTCTTTCATTGAGTGCAGAATATCGAGGTTATCCGTCAATATCTGTCTCGCTCTAGCGTAGTTTTTGTCGATAAAGACTTTTACTTCAGCATCGATAATAGTTGCAGTTTCATCGGACATCGCTTTGGCTTTACCCATGCTGCGACCTAAGAAGACTTCACCATCTTCTTCTGCATACAGCAATGGACCTAACTTGTCCGAGAAGCCCCACTGAGTCACCATGTTACGCGCAATAGATGTCGCATATTTGATGTCCTGTGATGCGCCAGTCGACACTTTCTCAGTACCGTAGATAAGCTCTTCTGCTAAACGACCACCGTAGGCGACCGAAATTTGGCTTTCTAACTTACGACGGCTCTGGCTCACTGAGTCAGCTTCAGGTAAGAAGAAAGTCACACCTAAGGCACGGCCGCGAGGAATGATAGTCACCTTGTGCACAGGATCGTGCTCTGGTACTAAACAACCCACAATCGCATGGCCTGCTTCATGGTAAGCGGTCATTTCTTTTTCGGCTTCAGACATCACCATAGAACGGCGCTCAGCACCCATCATGATTTTATCTTTTGCACGCTCAAATTCTTCCATGCCTACAACTCGGCGATTTCCGCGAGCCGCAAACAGGGCAGCTTCGTTCACTAAGTTAGCTAAATCAGCACCCGAGAAACCTGGCGTACCACGGGCAATCACGCTTGCTTTCACATCTTCAGAAAGCGGTACTTTACGCATATGCACTTTCAAAATCTGCTCACGACCGCGCACGTCTGGTAAACCAACGACCACTTGACGGTCAAAACGACCCGGACGTAATAACGCAGAATCGAGTACGTCTGGACGGTTAGTTGCCGCGATAACGATAACGCCTTCATTACCTTCGAAGCCGTCCATCTCAACCAGCATTTGGTTCAGTGTTTGCTCACGTTCATCATGACCACCACCTAAACCTGCGCCGCGTTGACGACCGACCGCATCGATTTCATCGATGAAGATAATACAAGGTGCAGATTTTTTCGCTTGTTCGAACATGTCACGCACACGGGATGCACCAACACCAACGAACATTTCAACGAAATCAGAACCTGAAATAGTGAAGAAAGGTACTTTAGATTCACCCGCAATGGCTTTCGCCAGCAAGGTTTTACCTGTACCTGGAGGACCCACCATCAGTACGCCCGTTGGAATTCGGCCGCCCAATTTTTGGAATTTAGTTGGATCACGCAGGTAATCAACCAGCTCTTTCACTTCTTCTTTTGCTTCATCACAACCGGCAACATCGGCAAAAGTAGTTTTAATCTGATCTTCGCTCATCAGCTTGGCTTTGCTCTTACCAAAGGACATAGCGCCTTTGCCACCGCCGCCTTGCATCTGGCGCATGAAGAAAATCCATACCCCGATAAGCAATAACATCGGGAACCAAGAGATGAAGATTTGGGTAAGGAACCCTGACTCTTCGGCTTCTTGGCCCTTCATAGTGATGCCTTTACGATCAAGATCATTAATTAAATCTTGGTCATATAACGGCATGATAGTAGTGAATTTTTCACCAGTTCGTTTAGCACCTTCAATAGTACGTTGGTCGCTCTTAACTTCAACAGTTGCGACCTGTCCATCACGGACATTATCTAAGAAGGTAGAATAATCCATCTTCTGCGATGACGAAGAAGAGGGGGAGTAACCCTGAAACACTGACATCAGCACAACGGCGATGACAACCCAGAGTATTAGATTTTTTGCCATGTCACTCAAATTACTAGACCTCATTAAGTCTTGCGATTATTAACGCTAGGTTACTACAACTTGTACCCAGTCGCCACAAGATAGACTTCGCGGGAACGAGCCCGTGAAGAGTCTGGTTTACGTGTTTTAACGACTTTAAACACTGTTTTTACCGCTTTCATGTATTCGTCAAAGCCCTCCCCCTGAAAGACTTTTACCGCAAAACAGCCATTAGGAGCCAATACTTGATGGCACATATCTAACGCCAATTCCACTAAATACATGGCACGGGGCTGATCAACACTATCTGAACCACTCATGTTGGGTGCCATATCAGACAACACAACGTCAACTTTAGCATCACCGACGCGAGTAAGTAATGCTTGAAGGACTTTATCTTCACGAAAATCCCCTTGCAAAAAATCGACGCCGACGATGGGATCCATAGGCAAAATGTCACAGGCGATGACTTTACCTCTATCTCCCGCTAATTTAACTGCCACTTGAGACCAACCTCCCGGAGCGGCACCGAGATCAACCACAGTCATGCCTGGGCGGATCAGTTGATCCTTTTGCTGGATCTCCTCAAGCTTAAACGCAGCGCGAGATCGCAAGCCCATTTTTTGGGCGAGTTTGACATAGTGATCATCAAAGTGTTCTAGCATCCAGCGATTAGAACTGGCCGTACGTTTTATACCTGACATTTAAAATCCGCAACAATTGAGAGTTACACAAAGGCTATATAAGGGTAGAATAGCCGTTTTTCAACAGTAACTCAGCAAAAGTTGGTAGAAATGAACTTAACAACCAAACAAAAACAGCATTTAAAAGGTCTAGCGCATCCGCTAAAGCCAGTGGTGCTGCTTGGTGCCAATGGATTGACTGAAGGTGTACTCGCTGAAATTGAAAGCGCACTCGCTTATCATGAACTGATTAAAGTGAAAGTAGCCTCTGCCGACAGAGAGCTAAAAAATGCCATCGTTGATGCCATAGTACGTGAAACTCAATCCGCAAAAGTGCAACTTATTGGTCATATTCTGGTGATTTATCGTCAATCACCAGAAATGAAAATTGCTTTGCCAAAGGCAAAGTAATTTTTCTTGATTTTATCGTGTTAACAAAAAGGCCATTCAATCGAGTGGCCTTTTTGTTTTCGCTGTTAATTTAAGCGATTAGCATAGCCCTAAGGTGTTTCAGAAATCACTTGTTCCTTATAATGCTCAGGCGTTAAGCCTAATAGCTCAGGCAATGAGGTACCAACTGAAATCGAAGAGAATGTGCCAGTTAATATACCGATAAACATTGCAATCGAAAATCCTTCCAGCGGTCCACCGCCCATGATCCACAACGCACCGACCGTCATTAAGGTTGTCCCTGATGTCACCATAGTGCGAGAAAACGTCGCCACAATTGCTTGGTTGTTAATGTCTTGAATCGCAAGCTTTGGCTTAGCAATCAATAATTCACGAATACGGTCAGCGATAATAATCGAATCATTTAAGGAATAACCTAAAATCGCCAGTACAGCCGCAAGTATCGTTAAATTAAACTCCATCTGAGTCAAGGCGAAAAATGCCAGCACGAACACTACGTCATGCACTAAAGCGAATAGGGCACCCGATGCGAGTCGCCATTCGAAGCGGTAACTTAAATAACCTAATATCGCCAGCATAGCGACTAACAGCGCCAAACCGCCCTGCTCTGCCAATTCTTGACCAATCTGCGGCCCGACAACACTGCTGTTAAGCACTTGCACTTCAGAGTTAAGCGGCGCTAATACCTGCTGAATATCGATATTACCTTGCTCTGTATCGGCACTCTTTATATCGGAATAGCGCAACACCCAACGTCCCGGCTCACTGGCGGAAACTACACTCACTTCTTGCTGATAAGCAGCGTTGAGTAAAGGTTGCAATTCACTGCTGGTAATTTTTCTATCGATCTGCACTTCGGTGACGACACCGCCAGTAAAATCTAAGCCCCAGTTAAAACCTTTCACGCCGATGATGGTTAATGACACTAGCATCAACAAAATAGAGATAGCACTCGAAACATAACGCCATTTAGTTAGATTGATATTTTTCATGGTTATACCCTCACATGACGGCTAGCATCACGTCCATAAACTAAGTTGATCAAGGCCCTTGAAGCAAAGATACCGGTAAACATGCTGGTCAATAGACCTAGACCTAAGGTCAAGGCAAAACCTTGGATTGGACCATTACCTATGGAGTAAAGCACCACTGCAGTGATCATAGTGGTGAAGTTGGCGTCAAAAATAGTAGAAAACGCGCTATCAAACCCAGTATCAATTGCCAGCGCAAAACTGCGACCTTCCTTTAACTTGTCTTTTATTCGCTCGAAAATCAGCACGTTGGTATCGACAGCCATACCGACTGTTAACACCAAGCCCGCAATCCCAGGTAAGGTCAACACAGCGCCAGGGATAAGTGCCAGTAAACCAAACAGGATCACCATATTGGAGATCAGCGCTATATTCGCCACCCAACCGAGACGGCGATACCAAAGCGCCATAAACAGCAAGGTAATCCCCATCCCTAAACCAAGGGCAGCAAAACCGTTTTCAATGTTTTCAGCACCCAGCGTCGGGCCAATAGTGCGCTCTTCAACAATAGTCACTGGCGCCGTCATAGAGCCCGCTCGCAGTAACAGAGCTAATTGTTGTGCTTCTTGATAGGAACCTGCACCCGTAATGCGAAAACGATCTCCAAGTTGGGATTGAATCGTCGCAACACTGATAATCTCTTGTGTTTGCTTTGCCTTGCCTTGCTCATCACGGCTGTATTCGCTGTAAGACGTCGCCATAGGTTTGCCGATATTGGTACGGGAAAACTCAGACATTTTCTGCCCGCCCACACGGTCAAGGTTAATGTTCACCTCCGCCATGCCCATCTCGCCTAAACTCGCCCTCGCATCGACAATATGATCGCCACCCAGCACTGGTGTGCGGCTCACATAAATAGGCTTACCAGACTTGTCATTGAGCACCATAGCATTAACGGAGCCAGACTCTTTAACCTCGAAAAAGGCCAGACTCGCCGTAGCACCGATAACGTTTTTAGCGGCTGCAGGATCTTGTACTCCAGGCAATTCAATCCGAATTCGATGCTCCCCTTGACGCTGCACTAAAGCTTCAGTGATACCGAGTTCTTCAATACGGCTGCGCATCACTTGTAAGTTTTGCTGCACTGTCAAATTACGCAGTTTCGTTTGCTCTTCTTGGCTCAACTTAATCAGTAAACCCGCGCCATCTGCATTGGATAGCTGCCAATTAGGATAGGACTCTTTCATCATTTGACGCACAGCAGCACGGGCGTCATTATCCGGCAACGTCATGTTTAACTGATGACTTTGGTCCAAATGCACGCTAGCACCACGAATTTTCTGCTCACGGATGAATTGACGTAGCGAATCAACAAGCGTCTCGGCCTGAGTTTGATAAACAGGATCAATATCAACATCGAGTAAGAACTGTACGCCACCGCGTAAGTCGAGCCCGAGTTTAATCGGCTGAAAGCCTAAGTTTTGTAACCAACTTGGCGCCGCACTGGCAAGGGATAAAGTCAATTCTTTTGGCTCTGCGACCATAGAAGAGACTAAAGTTTTGACTAAGGTTTGTTGGTTATCCGCATCGAGGACAATTAAGGTTTCACCATTTTTTTGGTCGATACGTTTTACCGTCACGCCTTCAGCTTGTAGCTTATATCGAAGGGCAATAGGTGTGAGCGTTAACCCCGCCTTCGCGCCCACCTGCACCGCCGCATCCTCACCGTAAAATGTCGGCAAGGCACTGAATAGCATCACTATAATAGTGACGATAAGCACTAAGTATTTCCAAGCTGAATATTGATTTAGCAGCCGTTGATTGGGTTTTCTTTCCATGGGATTAACTCGCTATTTAACACTCAGCATTTGAATCAAATCGCTAAGCGAACATATTGATATCAGTCCGAAACACGTAATTGAGTACCAGCGGCTAAGCTCGTAAGGCTCAAATCATCACTGCTTACTTAAGCAGCTATAAAAAGTTTCGGTGAGTACAAAAAGGCAACAGCATGAAAAATCGATAAGAGTAGGCTCCTATCAACATCATGCCTAAATAGGCGAGTTAAGCGGCTTGTTGGCTAAATCGATATTGAAGATTTGAGACTTTCCAACCCGAAATTCGGGCGGGGGAAGAAACAGCAGAAAGCGTCCAATCTGATGTGATATCAAGATCGGTGGGTTCAACGACATTGGATGTCGGTTCGGCAGTAAAGTCTACAGCGAGTACATATACTGGCTTGACCTCACGCACATCGTGCTGGGCAAGACTGATAAATCGCGGCGAATTTATCGGGGCAAAATCTAAGTCATCAGAATGACTTACATAGTCAGAGCTCGGACAAGGTGCTGGCTGTGATTCTGAGTCTGAACTGACTAGATCGATATCATGGCTATTCGGTGAGCCGCAGCTTTCAACGGTTTGCGCATCAGACTGTGCATTAGATTGGGCATTGAGCTGCGCATTGTCTTGGGCGATAACATCGGCATCGGGCAAGCTTTGAGGCTCAGCGCTTCGCTTTGTATGGGGAGTCGAGCTATCAAGACTCACAGTATGCATCTGAGCATAATGGCGAGTTGCATCACTGCGCTGTACTGAGGGTTTTGGCGCATAGCTAGCCGAGTGCGCAATCAACATGATCGCCACGCAAACTAACATCAATCCTGTACGCCAATGTTTGACCAAAGCGTGCCCTCTTATAAAACGTTATCAAACTAAAGATGAACCTATTCACTGTTCGCTTTTGATGCTTAACTGTGGGTCCATAAAGTGAAACTCGCGCAAAAAAACAACATACACATTTCGCCAATGTTGATTTTGCTAGGATGGCAGCTTAGGTAAAAACCTACAAAGAGACAAATTAAACTTTGTCCATCTTACCCCGAATTCAACGCTGAAGCGCGATCGATATCCTTGGCTAAAGCCCTAAACTCAAGCCGTAAACAAACTTAATTCGCGGATAACAAAAAACCGCCCTAGGACGGTTTTAGCGATATCGCATGAGTCACGCTCACAACACTATAAGCAAAGTATTATAAGCAGATTATAAATACTGTACTGAGATGATTTCGTAATCTGTCATACCACCTGGCGTAGTAATAGACACTTCATCACCTTCATTTTTGCCGACTAAACCGCGGGCTATTGGTGAATTCACTGAAATCAGGTTTTCTTTAATATTCGCTTCGTCATCGCCGACTATGCGATAAGTCACTTCAACATCGGTATCGAGATTTAAAATAGTCACAGTGGCGCCAAAAATGATACGACCGTTATTCACCATCTTAGTGACGTCGATAATTTGCGCGTTAGATAACTTACCCTCAATATCACGGATACGTGCTTCACAAATACCTTGTTCCTCACGAGCCGCATGGTATTCCGCGTTTTCTTTCAAGTCGCCTAACTCTCTCGCTGAAGCAATTGCTTCAGTGATTTTAGGGCGACGGTCAAACTTGAGAATATCTAACTCTTTACGCAGCTGCTCTGCACCGACAACTGTCATAGGAACCTTAGTCATAACTTCTTTCGTCTCCTTTAAAACAAAAGCAACCCGTGCCAACGCTAAGGTCAACACAGTCAAATGAGGGTGGAATTGCGCTATTCTAATCGTTATGCGCTTTTGATGCACCAAGAACAATGCATTGACGCAGCTTACCCAACCTTAAGCAGAGTTACCAGTAATCAAATTCAAATCTGTATACCTAAGGAAATTTCGCACAAGTTTTAGCTCGAAATGGGAACAAAAATGCCCACTCGCCATTTAGACCGTGGGCATTAAGACTCAAAGCAAAAACCTCAAATAGAGGTTAACTCATTTATTCAAGCCCAGCCTCAAAGGTCAAAAAGATTTCACTAACCGTTTTATCAGCAAGGGATTTATCTGCATTAGGGCGCTCAATTGCCGCATGTAAGAGATAACGTCCTGCTGAAGGTAAGATCATTGAAACTTTACCGTCTTTATCTGAGGTAAATTCGATTTCCTCTGGTTTGTTACGATATAAGCTACCGTCTTTCATAATGGCGACTTTAACGCCTTCAACGGGCTTACCATCGAAAACAAATTGCAGGGTAGCAGCTTCGTTCTCAACAATATCTGCAGGATGAGTCACAGGCACTAGTTCTAAATATTCCCCCTTAGGCTTTAACACTTCCTCAGTTGGCTTATTACGTGTGACATAGGTTTCAACCCGCGACACATTTAAAGAACTTTCAAGTTCATAGGCTCCCTTTGGCATAGCAGCAGTTGTGGCTTTTTTATCCATACGGCTGCGTACAACCCCTTCTTTTCCTTTAACTTTATACTGAGAAAAATAACGAGGTGAAACTTCTTTTTCAAACTTATAAGTGCCATCTTGCATCAGTTGTACATCAAACACCGACTTACGTCCGCCCGTGTAACTTGAGCTTGGAGACGTTGGTTTTCCATTTGGCTGTAGCACACGCACATCACTGGCACTAAAAGGTTTATCCATCATAAACACTTGATTGCTGGCAGACACATCTGAGGTAATCCACACAATTTCTTCACTTTCAGCCGAAACGTTGAAGTGGCTAGGTAAAATCCATCTGTCGTGGCTACTTGCCAATGGGCTAATACAAAGTGTGCCAAGTAATGTAATAAGACGTAATTTCATGCCTTTTCCTTAAGTTTAACGATTAATATACGGGCTAAATATTTAATGGATTGACTCAACGAGCCATGCCGCTTAAGCGTATGTCGATAACGCCAGTTTCTGTCGTGGCGGGCAACTGCACAGAGAAATCTCCTGCAGCTAAATCGATATTTTGTCGTACAAGATCGCGACCACCGTGTTCACGCACCACTTCAATAAATACAGTGTAAGTGGCAGGTTCAAGCACTTTTCCCGCCTCATCTTTTAAATCCCAATCGATTTTGTAATGACCCGCGGGACGTGTCGCAGATGCAATACCGTCAACAAAGCTCATATCTTCGCGTCCGGCTTTACGCCACCAACGACGGATATCTTTCAACCATTTATGGCCTTCATCCCATACCCAAAGGCTTAAGGTTTTAACCGTTTGCCCCTTGGCATCCTCAACCCATACGGCCACATAAGGTCTGTGATATTGCCCTTCGGTAATTTCAGGCAAGGTTAAATCGACTGTCATTTTAGGCGTCGCAAACGCCACAGAACTGACAAACAAAGCACTCACCGCAATGGTACGAATAAGATGACGCATACTCGGCCTACACTCCTTATGGAACAAAATAAACATACACAAGCCCGCAACTACTGCTGACGAGTACCATGTATAACAATGACTTTTTGAGGCGCTTGGTTTGAGGCAGCAACAAATAAGCCCCAGTGAGCGAAAATAAAATGATAAGCACAGCGCTGAGATCGAGTATCCAAGCCCAAGCTGTGCCTGTGTTACGGCCCTTATGCAAATCATTCACTACGGCAACGACACCGTAATCTAAGGTTTCGACATAGGCTTGGCCGTCGAGCAAGTCCAATGTCAGACTCCGATAAGTACCAGGTCCTTTGCTGACTAAACTAATTTCATCTTCATCGATATCGGCACTCGCCATATCCATAGCCCATTCACTTTTCAACCAATGACCCGCAGCCAGACGCCATTGTGAGTCTTGGGCATTAACGGGTAACAAATAGGCCGGGATTGGCACTTGTTCCCGCTTAGGTTCCTGATCAGCTTGAGAAAACCAATTAGGATGATTTAACGTTATACCTGTCACCGCAAAAAACAGCATCAGCAACAATAAAGCCATAGACACATAAACATGAATAATGCGGGCAAAGGACAAAGACGACTTACTGACTCTTAATTTCAATGATGCACTCTCAAAAACAAACCGAAGAGAAATACCTCCAGAGTCTGCTTTCCCTATGCAGCTAAAGATAGAAATGAGCTGCATTAAACTAATTTAATGCGCCGAGATTAAATGAGATCGATTATCAAACAGAACAAAGTTTACAAACTTTACATATTCAATACTGAAAAAGAAGTTAAAAAGTAAGAGGAAAAATAAGTGCTAAAAATAAAGCACTTAGGGGTAAATCTGTTTTTAGCACTCAAAAACCATTACCTTCGATTAAATTAGCAGCAAATAATTTATTGTATCACCTGTAAATACCTTTCAAATTCAAAAGGATAAAATCCAACATTTGGGCTAATTTTTTTGCTTAAAATTTACTTTGCCACCCTCTCGTTTACCTTATGCCAATCAGCTACAATCCGCCGCCGGCGACTTGCTGGTACTTCCAAGGAAATATCATCTTGAGTACATCTCTGCTCAAAAAAATGCGCTGCCTGCATATTGTGTGGCTCGCATTAATGCTCAACGCCTGTGTTGCACCACTATTATTAATGTCACCTCAAGGCCAGCTCATGTGGGCCCTGCTTAAACCCCTTGTAGGTTTAGATCCGAACGATGTCGGATTATTCGAACAACCGCTCATCAAAAACCGTATGCAGGAATTGCTGGGTAAAAATTACGATACCACCCTGTCCCTGCTCAAAACGGCCGACAAGATCCAACAGGAAGGTCCACTCATCTACTTAGTGTCGACTTACACCCCTGTCCCCGAAATGGCCGAAAAAGCGGGTCTAGTTTGGAACTCAGACACCAACCAAATGGCAGTCATGCTAATGAAAGGCGGCGCGCCCTCAGTGTTCTCTGAGCAATTCAGTAATCAGGCAGAAAAACGGGTCCCAAGTTGGCCGAAGGAATTAGCCGACTATACCGATCCACAGAAGTTACAACAAAAAGCCTTAGAAGCGGGCGCAAATCAAGTACAGCAACAATTAGCAATACCTGATGCTGTCAAAGCCGTTGCAACAGGTGATGTTAAAGCGGCCCAAGGTGCCGTTATTGATAGTGCAGTCACAGAGAATACAGTCATTAAGAATGCTGCAATGCCAATCAATATCACTGAAGCAGCTGCAAAAGTCGCCGTTCCAGCGGCTCCTGCAGCTCCAGCAGAAATAAAATCGCCACCCGTTGCTCCTGAAGTCAAAAAGCAATAAAACGGATCACCACAGTGCCAGCTCAAATGGCACTGTGGATTAACTTTGAAAATAGCTGAATTGCCACAACCAACGGGAATTATAGAGACAAGGGAAAGGCTGGACGGGCTAATTGAAGGGAAACTGAAAGCAAAATAACGCTAAGCTGAAAATAGTTAAAATTTAAAAAGCAAAAAGCCTGTCTTCGGACAGGCTTTTTAACTTTTTGGCTGGGGTACAAGGATTCGAACCTTGGGATGCCGAGATCAAAACCCGGTGCCTTACCACTTGGCGATACCCCAATAAACTGTGTTTAATCTTCTATCGAAGATTGCATTTTGATGGTACGGGAAGAGAGACTTGAACTCTCACACCTCGCGGCACCAGAACCTAAATCTGGCGTGTCTACCAATTTCACCATTCCCGCATCAAAATGTACCAAAATTGTCTATTCAACATTTTTGGATTTTTCTCTGATAAATCACTTTAACAGAGTTAAATATGGTAGCAATGGCGGGACTTGAACCTGCGACCCCAGCATTATGAGTGCTGTGCTCTAACCAGCTGAGCTACATTGCCAATGGCTGGGGTACAAGGATTCGAACCTTGGAATGCCGAGATCAAAACCCGGTGCCTTACCACTTGGCGATACCCCAATCAACTTGGAAACTGAGAAAAAATGGCTGGGGTACAAGGATTCGAACCTTGGAATGCCGAGATCAAAACCCGGTGCCTTACCACTTGGCGATACCCCAACTAACTCTGTTTCAAACATCCGCTATCGCCGATGTTTCTAAATTCATATATCTAAAAAATGGTACGGGAAGAGAGACTTGAACTCTCACACCTTGCGGCACCAGAACCTAAATCTGGCGTGTCTACCAATTTCACCATTCCCGCACAGCTTCATGTTTACATCGTGAATAGATGCTAGCAATCAATGCTAGAGTAAAATCGTGATTCATTTTATATAAGAAATTTATCTTAAATAAAATGGTAGCAATGGCGGGACTTGAACCTGCGACCCCAGCATTATGAGTGCTGTGCTCTAACCAGCTGAGCTACATTGCCACATCGATATTACACGCCCCTCTCAGCGAGGAACGGGGCGTATTATGCTTATTCGAGGTATCTAGGTCAACAGCTTTTTTTCGCTATTTCCCTTAGGTTAAGCTGTTCGGCTATTACTTCACCAAACTGAGCAACAGATGTGCTAAATAACACCTTGTTGCTCATACTTAGCTTAATTTATCGAGACTTACAGCGTGAATAAGCTTTGTTATACGTTAAACAGGAAATGCATCACATCGCCATCTTTAACAATATAGGTTTTACCTTCCACGCGTAACTTACCGGCTTCTTTCGCGCCAGCTTCACCTTTGTGGGCAATGAAGTCGTCAAATGCCATCACTTGGGCACGGATAAAACCACGTTCAAAATCGGTATGGATAACACCCGCCGCTTGCGGAGCACTCGCACCCACTGGCACAGTCCAAGCACGCACTTCTTTCACGCCTGCGGTGAAATAGGTTTGCAGATTCAGTAATTCATAACCTGCGCGGATCACACGATCTAAACCTGGTTCTTCGATACCCAGATCCGCCATAAACTCATCGCGCTCCTCGATTTCCATCTCGGCCAGTTCAGATTCAATCGCCGCACATACGGCAACAACGATAGCGTTTTCTGTCGCAGCAATGGCGCGAACGGCATCTAAGTGCGGGTTATTTTCAAAACCATCTTCCGCAACGTTAGCAATATACATGGTCGGTTTTAAGGTTAAGAAGTTCAGGTAAGCCACCGCTTCCAGTTCTTCTTTCGATAAATCCATTGAACGCAACATTTTAGCTTCGTCTAAAATGGGGCGCATTTTTTCTAATACTTCCACTTCAAACTTAGCGTCTTTATCGCCACCTTTAGCACGTTTCTGCTGACGCTGAACCGCACGCTCTAAACTGTCTAAGTCAGCTAACGCTAATTCAGTGTTGATGACTTCAATATCGCCAGCTGGATCAACCTTGTTAGCAACGTGAACAATGTTGTCATCATCAAAACAACGTACGACATGACCAATCGCATCGGTTTCACGGATGTTAGCGAGGAACTTGTTACCTAAGCCTTCACCTTTAGATGCGCCAGCCACAAGACCCGCGATATCCACGAATTCCATGGTGGTAGGTAACACACGTTGTGGATTCACTATCGCAGCTAACGCATCCAGACGTGGATCCGGCACAGGTACAACACCTGTGTTAGGTTCAATGGTACAAAACGGGAAGTTAGCCGCTTCGATGCCAGCCTTAGTTAACGCATTAAAAAGCGTTGATTTACCTACGTTAGGAAGACCAACAATGCCGCATTTAAAACCCATATGCTTACCTTTCTCTCGATTATTGGCTGACAAGTCACACTCATCAGCGAGGTTTAGTCGTCCTGCCCTATGGCAGCACATTACTGAATAATTAAATCACTTAACACTTGAGTCTCGCCAAAGGCAAAACCTACTCCGCTTTAAAGGAGTGTAATCTGTTCATGGCTTTCACCATGTCTTGTTTAAACAAAATTTCGGTAGAACGCACGGCTTCATCTATCGCCGCCTCGATAAGTTCTTGCTCTTTAGCAGGTGCTTTTCCCAGTACGTAACCACTCACTTGATTTTTATCACCGGGATGACCGATACCTAAGCGTAAACGGTAGAAGTTTTTATCGTTAGCCAGTTTAGCAATAATATCTTTCAGACCATTGTGGCCGCCATGACCGCCACCGAGCTTAAACTTAGCCACACCGGGCGGCAGATCGAGTTCATCGTGAGCGACCAGAATCTCTTCCGGCGTGATACGAAAAAAATTCGCCAAAGCGCCAACCGCTTTACCGCTTAAATTCATATAAGTCGTCGGGATCAATAAGCGGACATCTTTACCGTGCAATACTGCTCTGGCAGTCAAGCCAAAATACTTACTGTCGGCCACTAAAGTCACGCCGCAAATTCTCGCTAACTCAAGTACGTACCAAGCCCCCGCATTATGGCGAGTGTGTGCATATTCAGCACCTGGATTAGCCAGACCAACTATTAATTTTATTTCGCTCATGACACTCAATATCGTTATTTCGTCGATGACAGCCGCGCAAAGTGCCGACTGAACTGACCATACCAGCTAAAAACGCGGCATTTTAGCACTCAAACCCCAAGTCAACAAATACCACGTCATCGCACAGGAGCAGAACACAAGGTCAGAACACAGAACAACTCAGCGTTAATTAAGCCCCATAGCATATTTAAGGACAGTCTTTTTGAGCGGGGAATTGATGTTTGCCAACTTTAACGCGCCATTACGCAGCAGCTTTAGCGGCAGAATATCGTTGCTAAAACCGGCGTAAAACAAATCCATCGCCGTCATCATCAATTGATTATCGCGATAACGCTTGCGCTGATATTGGGCAAGCACCTCATTCGACCACCAGATATTATCTTGAGCTAATGCATCCTTGATGACCGCCAAAAACGCTTCGACATCCTTAAACCCAAGGTTCACCCCTTGGCCTGCGAGGGGATTAATGGTGTGAGCGGCATCGCCTAAAATCACCACATTATGACTATAGTAGCGCTGGGCATGGCGACGAGTGAGGCCAAAACTGCCTTTATTCTCAACGGTAAAATCAGCGTCCAAACGCGCTGGAAAATGCACTCTTATCTGATCTGCAAGCTGTTTATTATTAAGCTGCATTAACTGCTTAATTCGATTGGCATCGTCGTACCACACCAGCGAAGCGTTATTGCCTGGTAAAGGTAATAATGAACGCGGTCCTTTGGGCGTAAACTGCTGCCAAGTCACATCCTGTTGCCCCTGTGCGGTGTTGATATTAATCAACATGGCCGATTGAGCGTAATCCCAACCCGAAATGCCAATTCCCGCCCATTGACGTACCTGCGAGTGAGCACCATCGGCGCCAACCAACAACTTAGCGGTCAGTTTACTATTTGACTGTAAGTGCACACTCACACCGTCGCTATCGCGGGCAAATGCCACCACTTTATCGGGGCAATATAAGGTGATGCCAGCTAATTGTGTCATCTGTTGCCACAGGGCAAGTTGGATTAAACGGTTTTCGACTATATGGCCTAAATGGCTGGCGCCAATTTGTGAACAGTGGAATTGGGTGATGCAGCCATCAAGCTCCCAAGTTTCTAAGCCCAAATAAGGCACATTACGCATCTTAAGCAATGAGTCCAAGGCGCCAAGACGTTCAAGCAGCGTTTCAGAAGCAACACTGATGGCCGAGACTCGCACATCTAATGGCTGTTCGGCTTGATAAGCCTCTGGCGCAAAGGATTCAATCACCGCCACTTGCAAACCCTGTTGGGCTAATCCAATTGCCGTCGCCGCACCAACCATGCCGCCGCCGACAAGAATGACATCGAACTCAGTGCCTTCAGAATGAGTCACGTTAGAATCTGTGGTGTCGGATATCATCTGTGCATGTGTCTCTTCAATCTGGCTCATCCTACTTACCACCTTAGTTACGACCTTAGTTACCACCTTTAAGCCCTTCGGTATTTCTGCCCAAGCGACTTTTCACAAAACCGCTCGATTATGCCTTATATCAAGATACCACGGAAATGTTGAGTGCATTTCGATTCGAAATCCGTGAAGACATAGGCATTCAAGCCCGAATAGTTTGCTGGAAATAACGAAAGCTCAGCCTGTTAACAATATTAATCTTGCCCAAATGCAACCGAACAATAAAAACCTAGCATTTGTGAGGGTATCGTACTTGGCAAAAGCCAACAGCTAAAAGTGTGGACAAAGCTGGTCAGCAGCCGTAACAGCAGGTAAAATGTCGCGCTATTTTTATTGGTCATCTTAGGGCGACACAACTGATGAGTAAGAAACTCCATATCAAGACTTGGGGCTGTCAAATGAATGAGTATGACTCATCCAAGATGGCTGATCTGTTAGGCGAATACCAAGGTTATACCTTGACTGAAGAAGCGTCTGAGGCAGACATTCTCCTGCTCAACACTTGTTCTATCCGCGAAAAAGCGCAAGAAAAAGTGTTCCATCAGCTAGGACGCTGGAAGACGCTTAAAGATAAAAATCCTAATTTGATTATTGGCGTGGGCGGCTGCGTTGCCTCACAAGAAGGCAAAGCCATTAAAGACAGAGCCCAATGTGTCGACATTATTTTCGGACCACAAACCTTGCACCGTCTGCCCGAGATGATCGAGCAAGTGCGCCGTGGTGATAAAGCGGTTATCGATATCAGCTTCCCTGAAATCGAAAAATTCGACCGTCTGCCAGAGCCACGCGCCGAAGGCCCAACCGCGTTTGTGTCTATCATGGAAGGTTGCAGCAAATACTGCTCGTTCTGTGTTGTGCCTTATACTCGCGGCGAAGAAGTCAGCCGTCCATCGGACGATATTATCCTTGAAATCGCCCAATTGGCGGAGCAAGGTGTGCGCGAAGTAAACTTGCTCGGCCAAAACGTGAATGCCTATCGCGGCGCAACTCACGATGGCGCAATTTGTACTTTTGCGGAATTACTACGCTTCGTGGCAGCCATCGACGGTATCGACCGTATCCGCTTCACGACCAGTCACCCGATTGAATTTACACAAGATATCATCGACGTTTACGAAGATACCCCTGAGCTTGTAAGCTTCTTGCACTTGCCAGTGCAATCGGGTTCTGACCGCATTCTCACGGCGATGAAACGCGGCCATATGGCGATTGAATATAAGTCAATCATCCGCCGCCTGCGTAAAGCCCGTGAAGGCATTCAAATCAGCTCAGACTTTATCATTGGCTTCCCAGGCGAAACCAAAGAAGACTTTGCCGATACCATGAAGTTGATTGAAGACATAGGTTTCGACCACAGCTTCAGCTTTATCTATAGCGCACGTCCGGGCACCCCAGCGGCAGATTTACCCGATAACGTCGATATGGAAGAGAAAAAACAACGTCTGGCGATTCTGCAAGACCGCATCACCCAACAAGCCATGCGCTACAGCCGCCACATGATGGGCACAGTGCAACGTATTCTGGTTGAAGGACCATCGGTGAAAAATCCTATGGAACTGCGCGGCCGTACTGAGAACAACCGAGTGGTGAACTTCGAAGGTCAACCAAAACACATTGGTACTTTCGTGGATGTAGAAATTGTCGACGTTTACACTAACTCACTGCGCGGTGTCTTTATCCGCGGCGAAGATGAAATGGATCTACGTCGTAGCCTGCGTCCGGCAGAAATTCTAGCCAAGCGCAAGCAAGATGATGAACTGGGTGTGACTCAATTTAAGCCATAAGCTTTAAATCGGCTTAAACAGTACCGATATCAGTACCTATATAAAGAAGGGCGACTTAGTCGCCCTTTTGCTTTCACGCACTTTTGTTTAAGTCTACCGAGGCAATTGTTATTTTCCGTTAGCAATTATCGGCTATGGCTCGTAAACTAAAATTATCTTGCGATGGTTAACCAACCTCGTACCTTGCTTTCTTATTCGCTATTGGGAGTGCTATTTGTCCAGTAAATTAACTACCATGAATCTGTATCTCGAACCCGCAGAAACACGCCGTTTGGCTTCACTGTGCGGTCCATTCGATGACAATATCAAGCAGATAGAACGTCGCGTTGGCGTTGAAATCGTCCGTAAGAACAATCATTTCCAGATCACCGGACTGCCACGCAATTGTTTAAGCGCCAACAACTTACTAAAAGAACTCTACATCGAGACCCAAACGGTTAAAGGCAGCACGCCCGATCTTGAGCCTGAGCAAGTCCATATCGCCATTCAAGCGGCCATTGCCCTAGAGCAAGCAGACGCTAACGACGACAGCGGTATTAATATCAAAACCCGCCGCGGTGTCATTAAGCCACGCAATCCGAATCAAAGCTTGTATGTGGCCAATATTACGCGTCACGATATTACCTTCGGTATTGGTCCTGCAGGAACGGGCAAAACCTACCTTGCCGTAGCAGCGGCAGTAGATGCGTTAGAGCGCCAAGAAGTGCGCCGCATTCTGCTGACTCGCCCTGCGGTGGAAGCGGGTGAAAAACTCGGTTTCTTACCCGGTGACTTAAGTCAAAAGGTAGACCCCTATTTGCGTCCGCTCTACGATGCCCTGTTCGAAATGCTTGGCTTTGAAAAAGTGGAACGCCTCATCGAGAAAAATGTGATTGAAGTGGCGCCGCTTGCCTATATGCGCGGTCGTACCTTGAACGATGCCTTTATTATTCTCGATGAAAGCCAAAACACCACAATCGAGCAGATGAAGATGTTCCTAACCCGTATCGGTTTCAATTCCCGTGCGGTGATCACAGGCGACATCACTCAAACCGACTTACCTAAACATCAAAAGTCAGGACTACGTCACGCGATTGAAGTGTTAAGCCAAGTCGAAGAAATCAGCTTTAACTTTTTTGTCTCCCAAGATGTAGTGCGCCATCCTGTGGTTGCCCGTATCGTTGAAGCCTATGAAGCCTTCGAGTTAAAAGAGCAAACATTAAAAGCCAAAAAAGAAAGCCAGTACCAAAAGCAACAGCAGGAAGCCGCAACACATGAGTCTTGAGTTAGCCTTAGATATTCAACATGCCAGCACCAGTGAGTGGCTACCAACGGACGAACAATTCGCCCTTTGGGTCACTACCGCAATTGGCAATAGCATGGATGAAGCTGAATTAACCATACGTATCGTCGATAGCCGTGAGAGCCAAATGCTCAACAATACCTATCGCGGTAAAGACAAACCGACCAATGTACTGTCATTTCCCTTTGAAGCACCACCAGAAATTGAACTTCCTTTACTCGGAGATCTTGTCATTTGCGCGGCAGTCGTTGAAAATGAAGCCCGTGAACAACAAAAACCACTAGAAGCGCACTGGGCACACATGGTTGTACATGGTTGCTTGCATCTGCTAGGGTATGATCACATCGACGATGAAGAAGCCGAAGAGATGGAGTCATTAGAGACTCAACTCATTGAAAGCTTCGGTTTTACTGACCCATATAAGGAACAATAATTAGCTAAGATAATCCCTATCAAAAGCTAATGAGAAAACTATGAGTGACGATATCCCCCCTAGTACGAACGCCCACAAGAAAGGTTGGTTTGATAGAGTAAGTCAGCTATTTCAGGGCGAACCTCAAAATCGCGAAGATCTAGTCGATGTGATTGATGGTGCCGAGCAGCGCGATTTGATCACCCAAGACACCCGCGAGATGATAAAAGGTGTATTAGACGTTTCTGATATGCGTGTTCGGGATATCATGATCCCAAGAGCTCAAATTGTCGCCCTCCAGATAGACAACTCGGTCGAAGAGTTACTTGCGACTGTGATTGGTTCAGGTCACTCGCGCTTCCCCGTCGTTAACGAAGATAAAGACCATATCGAAGGCATATTGCTTGCCAAAGATTTGATCCCTTACGGTTTCTCCAACAGTGATGAGCCCTTCTCACTGGATCGCGTGATCCGTCCCGCCGTGGTTGTGCCCGAAAGCAAACGCGTCGATGTTCTGCTAAAAGAATTCCGCTCTCAACGCTACCATATGGCGATTGTGGTTGACGAGTACGGCGGTGTATCGGGTCTTGTGACTATCGAAGATATTCTTGAAGAAATTGTCGGCGAGATTGAAGACGAATTCGACCACGATAGCACTGAAGAAACCGAGATCCGCAAAGTCGGTAACACGGTTTATATGGTTAAAGCTTTGACGCCAATCGAAGATTTCAACGAAGAATTCAACACTGAATTCAGCGATGAAGAGTTTGATACCGTCGGTGGCTTAGTCTCACACGCCTTTGGCCACCTGCCAGAACGTAACGAGAGCATCATCATTGAAGGCATAGAATTTAAAGTCATCAATGCTGATACTAGGCGTTTAATCCAACTCAGAGTTAAACTCCCCGATCCTAATACTGGCGAAGACGTAGAATAATCACTCGTGCTAAAAAAAATCCGGGCTTTTGCCCAACAACAGTCCCAACCTAGTGCTTTGAGACTCGTACTGGCATTTGCCCTTGGCGCCAGTACGGCGCTTTCATTTGCGCCCTATTCCATTTGGATAATCTATCCGTTTGCCATGGCGATTGCCCTCTGGCACAGCCGAACGCTGAGCGCTAAGGCAAGCTTTTACTATTGGTTAAGCTTTGGATTTGGCTGTTTTGCCGTAGGGATCAGCTGGGTTCACGTGAGCATGGATACCTTTGGTGGTATGCCGCTCATTGCCTCCGTTGGGTTAATGGCCTTGTTAGCCTTGTATTTAGCCTTGTATCCCGCGCTAACTGGTTTGGCGCTGGTTTGGTTAACTAAAACGCTGAGCCATGATGGTGAAACTCGATTTGGTCTTTGGCGTAATCTCGCCCTATTCCCCGCGTTATGGACCTTGACCGAATGGACTCGAGGCTGGGTAATGACAGGCTTCCCTTGGTTATGGGCGGGTTACTCGCAAACTCAAGGGCCGCTAAAACCCCTTGCCAGTATCATAGGCACACTGGGAATAAGTTTTGTATTGGCCATGCTCGCTGGTGCATTAGCGCTTTGTTTTACTAAGCGTTATAAGAGCTTACTGCTTTTACTGCCGCTCAGTATTCTGGCCGTGTGGGCTGCGCCTAAACTTTGGGACATTCATCCTACGGGTGAAAATGTTAAAGTGGCACTGGTGCAAGGCAATATTCCCCAAAGCATGAAGTGGGAACCCGATGCCCTGTGGCCGACGCTGTTAAAATACATGGATTTATCCCGCGAACATCTGGATGCCGATATCATTATTTGGCCAGAAGCGGCAATTCCAGCGCCAGAATCTATGGTGCAGGACTTTTTAGATAACGCCAATAAAGTCGCCAATCTAAACCATACCTCAATTATCACTGGTATTATCAGCCATCAAAACAATGAGTTCTATAATTCATTGATTGTGCTTGGTAATCATAATCAGAAACAACAAGCAGGCCCTGACTATGAGGGCGATGGCAGCAATCAATTTAAGAAACACCATCTGTTGCCAATTGGCGAGTTTGTCCCCTTTGAAGCGCTGCTGCGCCCGATAGCACCTTTCTTTAATTTGCCCATGTCGTCCTTTACACGAGGCGAATATCAACAGCCGAACCTCAGCGCACTAGGCCATAAAATCGCGCCCGCGATTTGTTATGAAATAGCCTTTCCAGAACAGTTGCGCGACAACGTTAATCAAGGGACAGATATACTATTAACTGTCTCTAACGATGCATGGTTTGGTAGCTCAAATGGGCCATTACAGCATATGGAAATCGCTCAAATGCGCGCGGTTGAATTGGGTCGGCCTCTATTACGCTCAACCAATAATGGCGTGACAGCCATAGTCGATGAGCGTGGCAATATAACAGCGTCATTGCCACAGTTTGAAATAGGCGTGCTAAGTGCAACCATTCCATTAGTCACAGGGCAAACTTGGTTTGCAAAATTAGGCCAAATACCCCTTCTGATACTCTGTGGTTTAATCGTTCTGCTCGGTCTTGCCCGACGTTTTAAAGCGCAATAGGATTTAGGCTATGCATTACCAAGTCAATAAACAAGATGTGGCAGGTTTTACCCTAATTGAACTTGTCGTGGTGATTATTGTGCTTGGGATCTTGGCTGTGATCGCCGCGCCTAAATTTATCGGTTTAAGTAAAGAAGCGCGGGTACAAACATTAAGCCAAGTACAGACCAGCGTTAAAACAGCCAATATGCTAGCTTACTCAAAAACCCAAATGCCTAGCCTACTGAGCCAAGCGGTAGCTGGGCGCGATGATATTATTGATATCGACCTCAATGGTGATGGCACTCCAGATACACGCTTAAAATGGGGTTACCTCGATAATACTGATGTGGAAAAATGGATCACCTCAGATGATAAACTTATCATTCAATATCAAGGTATTGATATCACTTATATAGGCTACGATCTTAACAACAATTCCTTAGTGAATGATGACCAATGCTATTTCCGCTACACCCAAGCCAGCGATGCCAACACTGCGCCACAATATGATATCAACACCCAAGGTTGTTAGGCTGACACTCAGTTAACCTGTGTTATCCCGCAATTGTCTGCGAATACATTAGGCTGATTGCGCGTTCCACGTTAAGGTGAACGATTAGACGTGGCCTTATACCAATCACAGTAACTGTGTCTGCATAGCCAATATGATTGGTACCATTACCTCGTTCCTTAACCAAGGTACACAGTCAAGGCAACTCTATGGCACAGCTTCGCGTGCGCTACCAAACCCACGAATTTGGGGATCTCGACATTCATGTCAGAACCCTAAGAAATAACCAAGAATTTGAAGACCTAGATGGCGAAGCTGAAAAGCTCGGTATTTCCTCCGCAACTTGGCCATTATTTGGCATAGTTTGGCCGTCTAGCCAAGTGCTGTCCCATCATATGGCCGATTATCAAATTGATAATAAACGCATTCTTGAAGTTGGCTGCGGTATAGGGCTGGCAAGTCTAGTGCTAAACCACAGACATGCCGACATCACAGCAACCGACTATCATCCCGAGTCAGAGAATTTCCTTAAGCAGAATGTCGATTTAAATCATGGTCGTGCGATTCCATTTGTTCGAACTGGGTGGGCAGATGCACAAACTAATTTAGGTTTATTTGATCTCATTATCGGCAGCGATCTCTTGTACGAACAAGAACATGCCGATCTCTTATCACAATTTATTGAGCAGCATGCTAAACCAATTTGTGATGTAGTCTTAGTCGATCCAGGCCGTGGTAATCATGCAAAATTCAGTAAACGTATGGTGACCTTAGGTTACGAACACTCACAACATAAACCCATTCACACTGAATTTTTATTAGCGCCCTTTGGCGGTCAAATCCTCAACTACTCTCGTACCAACAGTTGATACAGCCTAATTAATGCAAATATGAGCCATTTAGGTCTAATAGAACTCAAAAAAAACGACGCTGAGGCGTCGTTTTAGCTGCATAACATCACCACCTTGATTAAGGCGTTAGCGGCTCGCGAGTAAATTCTTCATGATCACACTCTGGACAATCTGGGATGGGACTTGGAAATTCAATACTCATTTCATTGCCACAGTTAGTGCACACCATGATGCCCTGATTCACAATATCACCACTCTTGTAGTAGCCTTGGTGCTTAAAATCTTGCGTTAACTCATGCCATTCGACTTGGCTGCGGTCGGTGATTTCACTGAGCCAATGCCAAAGCGTATTCTCTAAAGTAATCACGGTTGGGCTATGACTCAAACTATCCGCGTTCTGCTCACGGAGAAAACTCGTAATATCACGCTTTAAGAATTGTTCGACTAAAGCGAGTTCATCTTCCCCTGCCTGTTCTTTAAGACGTAAATACTCCTTACCTTGAGTGACAGAATTGAATAAATTCTTTACAGTCATAGTGTTATCTTCTGCAAATTGAGATTTCACTTCGGTAATTAAGGCTTGATACAGTCCTAGTAACGCGTTACTTCTATCATTCATAACCAATACTCCTTCATACGAACCTTTTTAATGCATCGCTTCTAGTTTATTCTATGCAGATCTTACTCGCGCTGATATGGCGTTAGATCCAATAATAGGCGGCACTGCCGGAAATAGAGTGATGCAAGAGCAATATAATCCCTCAGAAATTGAAGCCTTAGTGCAAAAGCACTGGCATGACAACAAAACCTTCGAAGTCACTGAAGACGCAAACAAAGAAAAGTTTTATTGCCTTTCGATGTTTCCGTACCCTTCTGGCAGACTCCACATGGGACACGTACGCAACTATACCATAGGTGACGTAGTTGCACGCTTTCAACGTCTTCAAGGCAAAAACGTGCTCCAGCCTATTGGTTGGGACTCATTTGGCCTACCCGCAGAAAATGCCGCAATTAACAACAAGACTGCGCCTGCACCATGGACCTATGAAAACATAGAATACATGAAGAACCAGCTGAAATTGCTGGGTTTTGGTTACGATTGGAGCCGTGAAATCGCCACTTGTACCCCTGAATATTATCGCTGGGAACAATGGTTCTTCACTAAGTTGTACGAGAAAGGCCTAGTCTACAAAAAGACAGCTTCAGTCAACTGGTGTCCAAACGATGAAACCGTACTGGCGAACGAGCAAGTTCAAGACGGTTGCTGCTGGCGCTGTGATACCCCTGTGGAACAAAAAGAAATTCCACAGTGGTTTATTAAGATCACTGCCTATGCAGAAGAATTATTAAACGATATCGATACCTTAGATGGCTGGCCTGAACAGGTTAAGACCATGCAGCGCAACTGGATTGGTCGCAGCGAAGGTGTAGAAATGACCTTCGGCGTCGCAGGTCACGATAAAAGCTTCGATATCTATACCACGCGTCCAGATACCTTAATGGGCGTGACCTATGTGGCGATTGCCGCAGGTCATCCATTAGCTGAAATCGCCGCGCAAACCAATCCTGAGCTTGCCGCCTTTATCGATGAGTGCAAAAACAGCACAACATCTGAAGCCGAACTCGCGACCATGGAAAAACGTGGTGTCGCTACAGGGCTTTTCGCCATTCATCCTATCACTGGTAAGCAAGTGCCGATTTGGGCAGCTAACTTTGTGTTGATGAACTATGGCACAGGTGCCGTAATGTCAGTTCCTGGGCACGACCAACGTGACTTTGAATTTGCAAAAAAATACGGTCTAGCAATTGAGGCTGTGATCAAGCCTGTTGATGGCGAAGTGGACATTCGCGAAGCCGCTTATACCGAAAAAGGCGTACTGTTTAACTCGGGTGAGTTCGACGGTTTAGACTTTGAAGCAGGCTTTAATGCCATCGCTAATAAGTTAGTCGCCGAAGGTAAAGGCAAGCGCCAAGTCAACTATCGTCTACGCGATTGGGGTGTTTCACGTCAGCGTTACTGGGGTGCACCTATTCCTATGGTGACCTTAGCCGACGGCACTGTGATCCCAACGCCTGCAGATCAACTGCCAGTATTACTGCCAGAAGATGTCGTGATGGACGGTATTCAAAGCCCAATCAAGGCCGATAAAGAATGGGCCAAAACCCAAGTCAACGGTCAAGATGCGCTGCGCGAAACCGATACCTTCGATACCTTTATGGAATCCTCTTGGTATTATGCCCGTTACTGCAGCCCGCATGCAGACGAAATGTTAGATCCCGCTAAAGCCAACTACTGGCTACCTGTGGATCAATACATTGGCGGTATCGAACACGCTTGTATGCATTTGTTATATTTCCGCTTCTTCCACAAATTACTGCGGGATGCGGGTCTGGTTAACTCTAACGAGCCAGCCAAACAACTGCTGACCCAAGGCATGGTGTTGGCCGATGCTTTCTACTACATCAACGAAAAAGGCGCCCGTGTATGGGTTTCGCCTTTAGATGTAGCGACTACAGAAAAAGACGACAAGGGCCGTATTACTAAGGCTATCGACAAAGACGGCAACGAGCTGGTTTATACCGGCATGTGCAAGATGTCTAAGTCGAAAAACAATGGTATCGATCCTCAAGTCATGGTCGAAAAATACGGTGCCGATACGGTTCGCCTATTTATGATGTTCGCCTCACCACCAGAATTAACTCTGGAATGGCAAGAGTCTGGCGTTGAAGGCGCACACCGCTTCATTAAACGTCTGTGGAAACTTGCAAACGAGCATGTGAACCAAGATAACAGCGAAGCCTTAGATGTCAGCAAGTTAACTACCGATCAAAAAGCGCTGCGCCGTGAAGTCCACAAGACGATCGCGAAAGTGACCGACGATATCGGCCGCCGTCAAATGTTCAACACTGCGGTTGCCGCCGTGATGGAACTGATGAACCATCTGCAAAAAGCACCACAAACCATAGGCCAAGACAACGCCATTATCGGCGAAGCCTTATCCGCCATAGTGCGTTTGCTGTACCCTATCATTCCGCATGTGAGCTTTAACCTGTGGAACGAGTTAGGTAATGCAAGCAACATCGAAGACAGCCAATGGCCAATCGTTGATGAAGCTGCGCTAGTTGAAGACAGCAAGCTCATCGTTGTGCAAGTCAACGGTAAAGTTCGCGCAAAAATCACAGTAGCCGCCGACGCTGATAAAGAATCAGTAGAAGCCTTAGGCATGAGTGATGAACACGTGATCAAATACCTAGACGGTCTGACAGTACGTAAAGTGATCTATGTGCCGGGCAAACTGCTCAGCATAGTGGCCAATTAACGGCTGCTAATAACTCGCTATACTCAAAGCCAATGAAGTTGCAGCATAGCTGCAACTTCAAGTCAGCAGGGTATACCACGAATAGGAAACCGCGAAATCTATGCTAATCAAACGCATATGCTTCGCAATCATGGCACTAGTCATTATGACCAGCGCTGGTTGCGGTTTTAAGCTTCAACGCAGTTATCAGATCCCTGATGCCCTCAATCATTTGAGTTTGAGCAGTGTGGATGAATACAGTGAACTCACTCGTTTGGTGCGTGAACGCCTGCGCTTGAACAATATCCAAGTTGTCGACGCCGCAGAGAATGTTCCAGTATTAAGATTAATCACCGACTCCCTTGAACGCTCGACCTTATCTTTGTATCCCACAGGTAACGTCGCCGAGTATGAGCTGATTTATTTAGTCGAATTTGCTGTGGCACTGCCAGGTAAAGAAGCGCAGCCTTTCAAGGTTGAAATTCGCCGCGACTACTTAGACGATCCACGTACCGCATTGGCAAAGAGCCGTGAAATGGAATTGCTGACGAAGGAAATGCGTATCCAAGCTGCCGATCGTATTCTGCAAGCAATGGCCAGTACTGAGGTGAATTAATGCGGGGCTATCATTAAATGAGAGTCTATCCAGACCAACTCTCCCGCCACCTTAACCAGTTATTTCCTTGTTATCTGATTTTTGGGGATGATCCTTGGTTGATTGAAACCACCAAAGATCAGATCCGCCAATTCGCCAAGCGTCAGGGATTCGATGAAAAAGTCCAACTCATTCAAGAGACGGGCTTTAATTGGAACGATCTGACTCAGGAATGGCAGGCCATGAGCCTGTTTTCCAGTAAACGCTTGATTGAGCTAACCCTTCCCCAAGCTAAGCCCGGTGCCGAAGGCTCAAGCACACTGCAAGCCCTATTGCAGACGCCCAATCCCGATATGCTGTTGATTATCGAAGGGCCAAAGCTCGCCACAGAGCAAACCAACAGTAAATGGTTTAAGACCTTAGATGCCCATGGCATGTATCTGCCCTGCGCTACGCCAGAGGGCGAGCAGTTTATGCGCTGGCTCGATGGCCGCATCAAGCACTTTAAGCTCAATCTGCAGCCTGATGCCCGTGCTATGCTGCATTCTCTGTATGAAGGGAATTTACTGGCCGCCGATCAAGCCATGCAGTTGCTGCAACTCCTGAGCCCAACAAAACCCGTCAGTGCCGACGAACTGGGCCACTATTTTGAAGATCAGTCGCGCTTCACCGTATTCCAACTCACGGATGCATTGCTGAATAATAAACAGGATAGCGCGCAGCACATGCTAGCCCAGCTCAATGGCGAAGGCACTGCCTTACCTATCCTGCTGTGGGCCTTGTTTAAAGAACTCGGTTTGTTATTCAATTTGAAATGCGAGCAAGCCCAAGGCGTTGCGCTCAGTGCACTCTGGGGTAAACATCGAATTTGGGATAAACGTAAACCACTGTATCAAGCGGCGCTGCAACGACTCAGCCTTGAACAACTCGAACATATGCTCGCCCTTGCCTCGAAACTTGAGCTCAACTTAAAGCAGCAGGGTAAAGAGGATTGGACCGGTCTGAGCCACCTGTGTCTGTTATTTGATCCTAGAGCCCATCGGCACCTGGCACATATAGCCATAGACTAATCATTGATTAACCAAAGAGTTGATATGCGTATTGGTATTTTAGGCGGCACCTTTGACCCGATACACTATGGTCATATCCGTCCGGCGATGGAAGTGAAACAAGCATTAGCCTTGGATAAAATCCTACTGATGCCGAACCATATTCCGCCCCATAAACAGCAGCCGAACTTAACCACAACACAGCGCCTCAAAATGGTAGCTGATGTCTGTCAGAAACTCGACGGATTTGCACTGTGCGACATCGAAGCTAAACGTGACACGCCTTCCTACACAGTTGTCACGCTTGAGCAGCTGAAAGCCTTACATTCGGAAGACGAGCTGTTTTTTATCATGGGGATGGACTCTTTCCTCCAATTAAAAAGCTGGTATGAGTGGCAACGCCTGTTCGACTTTGCCCATCTCGTTGTCTGCCAGCGCCCGGGTTGGCAGCTCGATGCAGAACATCCTATGCAGCAGATATTGACGGCCCGCAGTCAAGCGCCCCAAGGGACAGACGAAGGTCGTACTAGCAGTGTCCATAAAAACTGTGGGCAGATTTTCCCTGTAGCGATTACACCACAGGATATTTCCTCAACTCAAATCCGCGAACAACTGGCAAAAGGCGAAATTCCCACCGATTTACTCATGCCCGTCACGCTAGATTACATCCAAAATCAACGACTTTACTTACCTTAGCTCGAACCGTAAGCAGATATCGCCAACTCAACTGCCAATGACAATGTATTCCCAGCAGCAACACTGGTATACTACCGCGCTATTTAAAATTAATGAGGTACGCCAGCGTGCAGAGCGCGGAATTAAAACAGTTTGTTGTCGACAAGATCGACGACTTGAAAGCCAGAGACGTTGTTGTTCTGGATGTCAGCAAGCAATCTAACATCACTGACTACATGGTCATATGTTCAGGTACATCAAAGACTCACGTTAAAGCTATCGCCGAAAACCTTGTGGTTGAAGCGAAAAAAGCCGGTATTCCACCTTTAGGTGTTGAAGGCCGCGAAAGCAGCGAATGGGTTCTTGTGGACATGGGCGATGTGATCCTGCACGTTATGCAAGATCAAACCCGTGATTTCTACCAGCTTGAAAAGCTCTGGTCAGAAAAGCAAGACTGATGAAGTTACAGCTCATCGCAGTAGGAACACGGATGCCCGATTGGGTTACCCGTGGTTTCGAAGAATACCAGCGCCGTTTTCCCCGTGATATGGCGCTGGAGCTTATCGAAATACCCGCTGGAAAGCGGGGGAAAAATGCCGACATTGTCCGGATACTTCAAAAAGAAGGCGAACAAATGTTGGCGGCCATTCCCAAAGGCAATCATATTGTTAGCTTAGATCTCCCCGGCAAAAACTGGACGACCCCCGAGCTAGCAACCGCACTGACTAAATGGCAACTCGATGGTCGCGACGTCAGTTTACTGATTGGTGGACCTGAAGGATTAGCACCAGCTTGCAAAGAAGCGGCAAACCAAAGTTGGTGTCTATCGGCATTAACCTTACCTCACCCACTCGTACGGGTGGTGGTTGCCGAAAGTTTGTACCGCGCGTGGAGCGTGAACACGAATCACCCCTACCATAGAGAATAGCGGGATCTTGATGTTAACGAGTGTCAACCACCCGTCATGGGATCAGCCGGAGATAGCATAAGTGTCGCCAAAAAAGCGGATAACAATGCATGATCACGCCGCCGAGGCGTCTCTTTTTAAGCGCAGGGCGCTTTTCACTTTTTTTTGCGTTTTCGCTCTATTTTGCGTATTAGTCACCAACCTTTATCATTTACAGGTTGAATCCTATAAAGATTATGCAACTCGCTCAAATGATAATCGCATCCGTGTTGTTCCAATTGCCCCTAGTCGTGGTCTCATTTACGATCGCAACGGCATACTTTTAGCTGAAAATTTACCCTTTTATTCCCTCGATCTCGTACCCGAAAAAATCAGTAACATGTCAGAGACCTTAGATGAACTCGGCAAGTTAATTGAGATCAGCGATGACGAGCGCGAAACCTTTACTGACGCCCTGAAATTTCATCGCCGTTTCAAACCGCTAACACTGAAAAACCAGCTCACCGAAGAACAAGTGGCCATTTTTAGTGTTAACCAACACAGATTTCCGGGTATTTCGGTCGAAGCGGGTCTTAAACGTAACTATCCCTACGGCGCGCAAATCACTCATGTGCTGGGCTATGTAGGCAAAATTAACACCCGAGATCGCGCCCAACTTGAACGCAGCGATCTGTGGAAAAACTATGCGGCAACCAAAGACATTGGTAAGCAAGGCATTGAAAAATTTTATGAATCTTTGCTGCATGGTAAACCCGGACACTTAGAAGAAGAAGTGAACAACCGCGGCCGCGCCATTCGCACCTTAAAAATTGTTCCGCCAGAGCCGGGGCAAGATATTTACCTCACCTTAGATCTCAAGCTGCAACAAAAAGCGGTGGAACTACTCACAGGTCTGCGTGGTTCTATTGTTGCCATCGATCCCCGTGACGGTGGAGTATTAGCTATGGTATCGAGCCCAAGCTATGATCCAAACCAGTTTGTACAAGGCATTAATAGTAAAGATTACAGTGCGTTACTCAATGATAAATCCCGTCCTTTGATCAATCGCGCGACTCAAGGTCAATATGCACCTGCGTCTACCATCAAGCCTCACCTCGCACTGTTAGGCCTTGATGAGAAAGCCATTAGCGAGAGTACCCGAGTGTGGGATCCCGGTTTTTGGCAAATACCTGGTGTTGAACGTAAATACCGCGACTGGAAACGCTGGGGGCATGGCTGGGTCAACGTTTATAGCGCGATTGTAGAATCCTGCGATACCTTTTTCTATGAGTTAGCCTATAAGGTCGGTGTCGATCATATCGCCCGCTTTATGGAACAATTTGGCTTTGGCCAAAATACAGGGATTGATATCTTTGAAGAATCGGCTGGCAATATGCCATCCAAGGAATGGAAACGCTTAAAGTACAATCAAGCTTGGTATATAGGCGACACCATTTCCGTCGGTATTGGCCAAGGTTATTGGACGGCAACGCCATTACAACTCGCTAATGCCGTTGGGATTATGGCCAACAAAGGCCGCCGTCTCCCGCCACATCTGCTGAGATCCATTAAAGACAATACTGCCAAAATTGACTCACCGATTAATGAGTTACCGCCAATTGAACTTAAAAATCCCCGTAACTGGAACATCATCAACGAAGCTATGCGCCAAACTGCAAATAAGTCACGCTTTACCGATGCCACTTACACTGCCGCAATGAAAACCGGTACTGCACAGGTCATTGGCGTGGCGGAAAATACTAAATACGATGCCAGTAAAATTGCCGAACATTTCCGCGATAATGCTTTAGTTGTGGCCTATGCGCCCTTCGAGGATCCTAAAATCGTCCTCGCCGTCGTGATGGAAAACGCAGGTTGGGGCGGCGCAAATGCTGGCCCAGTCGCTCGAGCTATGCTCGATGAATATATGCTTAGAGATACTTGGAAACCCATACCATGAGTACCCATAGCCAATATCAAAACATCTGGCAACGCTTGCACATAGACTTGCCATTATTGCTCGGACTATTAGCTGTGATGGGCTTTGGCCTGTTTGTCATCTATTCTGCCAGCGGTGCAGATTTAGAGATGATGGAACGACAACTATTCCGTATGGTGTTGTCGCTAGGCATCATGTTTACCATGGCACAAATCAATCCTGAAGCGCTTAAACGTTGGGCATTACCCATTTATCTTGCGGGGGTTGTCTTGCTGCTTGGGGTACACTTTTTCGGTGAAATCAATAAAGGCGCGCAGCGCTGGTTGAACTTAGGCTTTATGGAGTTCCAACCCTCAGAGCTTATTAAACTCGCCTTCCCCATCACAATGGCTTGGTATATCAGTAAGTTCCCTCTTCCCCCCAAGAAACGTTACCTCGCTGGCGCAGGAGTGATTTTACTTGTACCAACCCTATTGATCGCTAAACAACCCGACTTAGGCACCTCAATTTTGGTGGCCGCATCGGGGATTTTCGTGCTGTTTTTATCGGGTATGAGCTGGATCATTGTTGGCAGCTTTATCGCGGCAGTACTCGCCTTCCTGCCGATCCTTTGGTATTTCTTGATGCACGATTACCAAAGAACGCGGGTATTAACCCTGCTCGATCCAGAGCAAGATCCCCTCGGCGCGGGTTATCACATTATCCAGTCGAAAATCGCCATCGGCTCAGGTGGGCTTTGGGGCAAAGGTTGGCTCGAAGGCACTCAATCACAGCTTGAGTTTATTCCCGAGCGCCATACCGATTTTATCTTTGCGGTGATCGGTGAAGAATTTGGCTTAATTGGCAGTATCTTACTGTTAATTATGTACCTTTACATCATAGGCCGTGGGTTAGTCATCGCCTCCCGCGCACAAACCAGTTTCGCTCGTCTACTGGCAGGCAGTATCACGCTGACGTTTTTCGTTTATGTTTTTGTGAATATTGGCATGGTTTCAGGTATCCTGCCCGTGGTAGGTGTACCACTGCCCCTTGTCAGTTATGGTGGAACCTCCATGCTGACATTGATGACAGGGTTTGGCATTCTTATGAGCATTCATACCCATAGACGTTTCGTAGATAGATAATTTTAGGGACTTTTTTATGCCTACTCTCCGAGCTTATTTGGCTCCACTCGGTTTACTGTGTTTAAGTTCATGCTTAGTCGCATGCACCACGGCAAATGAACCGACACCCGCGCAGGCACCCGCTTCAAGCACGCCAGTGGCTCCAGCAGTGGATAAAGTATTAGTACCCGCCACTCCCGCTGAACTCAAAGAAGAGTTTATCCAAGCTCAAGTAAAACAAGGTTTTACTCGGACAGAAGTGCTCGCTTTTCTCGACAAAGCAAAATACAACCAAGGGGTTATCGATGCGATGACCCGCCCATGGGAAGCAAAACCTTGGCATGTGTATTACCCGATTTTTTTAACAGAAAAACGTCTTGATGCTGGGCTCGCTTTTTGGAAAAAACACGAGAAAACCATTGCTAAAGCCGCAGCTAAGTACCAAGTCGACCCACAGATTATCGTTGCCATTATTGGGATTGAAACCTTCTACGGCCAGTTCACAGGTAATTACCCTGTAATTGATTCCCTCTATACCTTAGGTTTTCACTATCCGCCTCGCGCCACCTTTTTCCGCAAGGAATTTGGTGAGTTGATGAAATTAGTCAAAGAAGAACACTTAGATATCAATACCCTCAAAGGCTCCTATGCGGGTGCCATGGGTTATGGGCAGTTTATTCCCTCAAGTTACCGCCATTACGCCGTCGATTTCGATAACAGTGGTAACCGCGATTTATTGCAAAGCCCAGAGGATGCGATTGGCAGTGTTGCCAATTATTTCCATGAACACGGTTGGCAAGCCAATGCTCCTGTTGCTTTACCGCTGGTCAATAGCAGCCAAACAGCGCCAAAAGCGAAAGTATGGGCAGGCGAAAAGCTCAATTATAAAGTCGCCAATATTCTAACGCCAACCTTGTCCTTGGCTGATGCGAGGGACTTGGATGTCTCGCAAAAAGCCTTACTCATTAAACTGGAACAAGCCGATCACGATGATTATTGGATTGGCTTAAACAATTTTTATGTAATCACTCGCTATAATCGCAGTCCTTTGTATTCAATGGCCGTTTATCAATTTAGCCAACAATTAAAGGAACAGCATGCCGCTAAAAAATAATCTTTTACAGCTTGTCGCTTTGGTTGCGTGCTTCACACTTGTTGCGTGTTCTTCGAGCCCAAACCAAGCTAGCTCCAGCACAAACAAAAAAAATATGGACCCCAACAAGGGGCGCTATTCGCTAAAGAATGACAAGCTGCCACTCAATCCACCCAATGTGGACCATGTGCCAAATGCCACGCCTAAGTACGAGCCCTATAGTCGCCGCGGTAACAAGCCTTATACGGTTTACGGCGAGTCTTACACTGTGATGAACACAGGCCAAGGTTTTAGTGAAACGGGCCGTGCCTCATGGTACGGTGAAAAATTTCATGGCTATGAGACATCCAATGGCGAACCCTATGACATGTATTCCATGTCGGGTGCCCATAAAACGCTGCCACTGCCAAGTTATGCTCGGATCACTAACTTAGATAACAATAAGCAAGTGATCATTCGTATCAACGATCGCGGGCCATTCCACTCAGACCGTATTCTCGACGTCTCCTACGCCGCCGCCTATAAACTCGGCATGCTCGGCAAAGGAACCGCGCGGATCAAACTCGATGTGGTGTATGTCGGCAGTGTCGCGGCCACTAATTCGGCTATTGCCAGCGCGCAAGATACAGGTAATCATTACATTCAGTTAGTCGCATCGAAAGATAAAGCCAAACTCAATACCATGGCGAAAAATCTGGAGCGAAAATATCAGGTAAAGACCCGTGTACAAGCCGCAAACAATATGTTTAGACTACAGCTCGGCCCCATAGGCCAACCTGAATTAGCAGACAAACTGCTCAATAACGTCCAGCAAAATGGCTTTCCTGAGGGCTATATAGTCCATGAGTAATTACTGTTTGCTCGGACCAGAATTGATTTAAAAATAGAGATGAAGGAACCTTCACTAAAACCCACAGTCAGAAAGTGGTACACTGTTGGAGATCTTCTCGAATCCTTTCCATTTAATACAACCAAAAGACGTGCCAAGTTAATGATGAATTTTGTAAAAAGTCCCATTAAAACATTGCTGCTAATTTCCAGTGTGTCTCTCCCCGTTTATGCTGCGCAGCCTATTATTACACCTGATGCACCTGCAGTGGCCGCCAAGGCTTTCGTCTTGATGGATTATAATTCGGGCCAGATTATCGCTGAGAGTAACGCTTATGAAAGCCTTAACCCAGCCAGCCTAACTAAAATGATGACCAGCTATGTCATAGGTCAAGAAATCAAAGCGGGCAATGTCTCGGTCGATGATGATGTGACTATCAGTAAAAATGCCTGGTCTAAAAACTTCTCTGACTCCTCGAAGATGTTCATTGAAGTCGGTACTACCGTTAAAGTTGGGGATTTAAACCGCGGTATCATCATCCAATCGGGTAACGATGCGTGTGTGGCTATGGCAGAGCATATCGCTGGCACCGAAGGCGCCTTCGTTGACATGATGAACTCATGGACAAAACAGCTGGGTATGCGTGACAGTTACTTCGAAAACTCCCATGGATTAGACTCAGAAAACCACAAAACAACTGCCTATGATATGGCATTGTTAGGTGCAGCCTTAATCCGCGACGTTCCAGAAGAATACCGCATCTATAGCGAAAAATTTTATACCTTCAACGGTATCAAACAATATAACCGTAATGGTTTGTTGTGGGATAACAGCATGAGCGTGGACGGTATCAAGACAGGCCACACTTCTGGTGCAGGTTACAACTTAGTGGCATCTGCAACCAAAGACGGCATGCGTTTGATTTCTGTGGTTCTGGGTACTCAAAGTGAATCAGCCCGTAAAGCTGAAAGTAAAAAGTTACTGACCTATGGCTTCCGTTTCTTTGAAACTGTCACGCCTTACAAAGCGGGTGATAGCTTCACAACCCAACAAATATGGTACGGTGACAAGAGCACTGTTGATTTAGGCGTCGCAACTGATACACCGATTACGATCAGCCGTGGCCGCGGTAAAGACTTGAAAGCAAACTTCGAATTGACTAAGCCATTAGATGCACCGTTGAAAAAAGGTGAAACTGTAGGCCGTCTATTCTTCCAACTTGATGGTAAAGACATTGCCCAGTTCCCACTGGTGACGTTGCAAGAAGTCAACGAAGGTAGCTGGTTTAGTAAATTAGTCGATTACTTTAAGCAGATGTTTTCTGGATGGTTTAGCTAAGCTAAGTCCCATAAATAAAGCCACCTTAGGGTGGCTTTATTTTTTTGGGGAGTGCATCGCCCTTGAATCGGGTATAATCGCCACCATATATATCCCAATATAGCCGCTAAGAGTACTGAGTATGTTAGACACTAAATTTGATGAACTGATGGATTTCCCTTGCGCATTTCCTTTTAAGGTCGTCGGTGAAGCCCACGAAACGCTAACTGACAAAGTCGTGGCTGTGGTACAAAAACATGCACCGGGTGATTATTCACCTTCGACAAAAACGTCGAGCAAAGGTAGCTATCACTCCATTACTATCCGCGTGACAGTGACCAGCAAAGACCATATCGAAATTTTGTACACTGAACTTGCCGCCATCGAAGGCGTACGCCGCGTACTATAAATATTCCTCAAGGCCATGAAATGTGATCTGTCTTACATTTATGGTCAAGAGGCGTATAATAGCGCCACTCAATTCTAAGGGGAGAGGTTGCCCTTGCAAGACACGACTTTGCACATTCGGCATCTTGGAAAACAAGATTACGAATCAGTGTGGCATGCCATGCAGCACTACACTGACACGCGTAATAGTGAGAGCCCAGATGAGCTGTGGATAGTAGAACACCCCCCCGTGTTTACCCAAGGCCAAGCTGGTAAAAGCGAGCATATTTTGAATGCTGGCGATATTCCTGTGATCCAAGTGGACCGTGGTGGCCAAGTCACTTACCACGGCCCTGGACAACTAGTGGTATATCCTCTTCTCGACATAAAACGTAGTAAAGTCGGCGTGCGTCAACTCGTTACTCATATAGAGCAAAGCATTGTCGATATGCTCGCCAAGTACGACATTAACGCTTATGCCAAGGCCGATGCGCCGGGCGTATATGTGGATGAACGTAAAATTGCCTCCCTCGGATTACGCATCCGTAAAGGCTGTTCATTCCATGGATTAGCCCTTAATGTCGATATGGATTTAGCACCATTTCGCCGCATCAACCCTTGTGGTTATGCCGGTCTTGAAATGGTGCAATGCAAAGCACTTGGCGGACCACAAACCGTGATTGAAGCGGGCGAGCAACTTACTATTACTTTTAGCCAATTACTGGGCTATCAACACCTAGTTCATCATCAAGGATTAGCAGCGTCATGAATAGGCCTGAACGTTTACAACCCGGAGTAAAACTAAGAGATGCCGATAAAGTGTCTCGTATTCCGGTCAAAATCGTCCCATCAGAGCGCGACACTATGTTGCGTAAACCCGATTGGTTACGGGTTAAACTGCCGGCATCGAATCAACGCATTTTAGACATCAAGCAAGCGCTGCGTAAAAATGGCCTGCACTCTGTCTGTGAAGAAGCCTCTTGCCCTAACCTTGCGGAATGCTTCAACCACGGCACAGCAACCTTTATGATTTTGGGTGCGATTTGTACTCGTCGTTGCCCATTCTGCGACGTGGCCCATGGTCGTCCGCTTAAGCCTGATGCTGAAGAGCCAGTTAAATTGGCGCAAACAATCCGCGATATGAAGCTGAAATACGTGGTAATTACCTCTGTAGATCGTGACGATTTACGTGATGGTGGCGCCCAGCATTTTGCCGATTGTATTCGTGAGATCCGCAAACTAAATCCTGACATCAAGATCGAAACCTTAGTGCCTGATTTCCGTGGTCGTATCGATGCTGCCTTAGATATTTTATCGACTGAGCCGCCTGATGTGTTTAACCACAACTTAGAAACGGCGCCCATGCATTATCGTAAAGCGCGCCCAGGTGCGAATTACCAATGGTCGCTCGATCTGCTAAAACGCTTTAAAGAACGTCATCCAAATGTGCCCACTAAATCAGGCCTGATGATGGGACTGGGTGAAACCAACGAAGAGATCGCTCAAGTACTGCGTGATCTGCGAGAACATAAGGTTGAAATGCTGACCTTAGGCCAATACCTACAGCCGTCTAAGTTCCATTTGCCGGTTGAACGTTATGTGCCACCAGCCGAGTTTGATGAGCTTAAAGCCTTAGCCGATGAGTTAGGTTTTACCCATGCAGCCTGTGGCCCATTAGTGCGCTCAAGCTACCATGCGGACCTGCAAGCCCAAGGTAAAGAAGTGAAATAACCTTCTTGCTTAGATGCAGAGCTTAGGTGATGTAGATTTCAAGGTTATTAAAATAGAAAAACAGCGCTTAGGCGCTGTTTTTTATTGGCTGTTTTTATGACAGTTGTTTATGGCTGTTATTTATGACTGTTGTTTATGAAGAGTGGTTCGTATAGCTGTCGTTTTTCGACATGAATGCTAATACTCGACTCATTCTTGGGTTATCGCTAAATCCATCAAGATAGCATCTTCTTTACCGCCCTCTATCGGGTAGTAACCTTTGCGACGTCCCGATTCAATAAAGCCAGCCTTTTGATATAAAGCACGGGCGCCGAGATTAGACTCTCGCACTTCTAACATAAGCACCACAGCGCCCGATACCTTGGCCGATGCCATCACAGCTTTGAGTAATAACTTGCCGTAACCTTTGCCCTGCTGACTCGGTAATAGGCAAATATCCAATAAAGTCACTTCATCGATAATTTGCTGCACTATCGCAAACCCTAAAAGTCCTTCGATGTGATAAGTATCTGAATCCGAATCGACGTCAATATTTGCCTCAGTATTTGCACCTACATCTAAGTGAGCACTCAGCTTTAAACCTAGGACACGGTACAAGTGACCAAAACAATCGGCAAGATTCCCCTCGCTCATGGGATGGCTATGGGCCAAGGATTCAAGCTGCGCCATTTGGGGAACATCTTCAAGCGTGAGAGCCACAAGCTCAACAGGCAAACCTGCTGTCAATTGTGCTGCGAATGGTGTTGTGAATAGACTATCTACTGGTGGGATGTTCAACGCCGGTATTCCAAAGTATTGGTTATTAATGTATTTACGAGTAGAGCTTAAGACTTGCTTGGCGCTTGGCCGCTAACTTGGTCGCGCCATTGGTAAATCTGCTGCCAGAGCGCGCTTTTAGCCTGCCAACCCACCAATAAATCGGCCAACGGCTCAGACACTAACCATGCGGTACGTGGCCTAACTTTGTGACGTCGCAGATCCCAAACGATCTGTTTACCCGTATGGGGCTCACAGTCAAAATCACATTCGTCCCGCTTTATGTCGATAAGCGTTAGCACAGCGTCAATAAGCGGCTCTGCTTCTGGTAACTCACCGTTTTCATCCCAAATCACTAAATAAGGTTTCACCTTAGTGTCGCGCACTCGCCAAGTTGTCACATTCATGGCGGTTAAATAGGCTGATTTATTCATTAAGGTCAGTTTTATTCAATTAAAGTATCGACTCACAATATGCCGCTAGGATAGCAGTTCTGCCATGGCATTGTTACTGCAGCACGGCGAAAGGAGATGATATCTGGCTTTATCGCTTACGAGATTTAACACTCGGAAGTTCAATCGAATTTATAGATTTACAAAATCTAATTTACTCATTTTACATTTAATATCAGAAGATTAGACTAAACACACTCAGTAAGACAATAGAAGGAAAACGCCATGATTAACATAGGTATCAATCAAGCTCACAGAGAAGAAATCGCCGCAGGGCTAAACCAACTATTGGCTGACAGCTACAGTCTTTACCTTAAGACCCATAGCTTTCACTGGAACGTTACTGGCCCAATGTTCACTAGCTTACACTTGCTATTTGAACAGCAGTATACCGAACTTGCCCTTGCGGTCGACCTTATCGCAGAGCGTGTACGTGCATTAGGCGCCAGAGCACTCGGCTCATATTCAGCCTATGCCGCGCTGACCGAGATAAAAGAAGATCAAGGTGTCACTCAAGCCGAAACCATGATCCGCGAACTATTAAGCGATCAGGAGCTAGTGATCCGCAATGCCAGGGCCTTGTATCCGCTGGTGAATCAAGCGAATGATGAAGCGACTGCGGACTTGCTCACCCAGCGCATCCAACTGCATGAGAAAAATGCCTGGATGCTACGCAGCTTACTCGCAGAATAATCGCTAAATAGATTATTGCTCTGACCAAAGCAAAAAGTCGCCAAGTAAACACTTGGCGACTTTTGCATTTAAAGCTTGATCAAACAGAATAGATTAGAGGTACTTAATCCAAGCCTGAGTGCTGTGCTTTTTATATTCGCTAAATCGCTTAACGGGATAATACAATGCGATGGCTAACACGCCCGCGATAAACCAAACCCATCCTATATTGCTCACGCCAAAGTACTCACCATGGTTTGCGCCAAAGATGAATTTCGCTAAAGTATAAAGCAGTAACAGCACGTACAAATGTAAGATATAGAAGAACATAGGGACTGAGCCAAACACAGACAACCCATGGCCCACTCGCGCCAATCCCCCTCCCACTTTCCCACTTGATGCAAAATACCGCTCAAAGGCCACTAAGCAAAAGAACATGCCGCCTAAGGTCACCAGTAAAAAGCTTAATGATGGCGGGTATTTCGTTAAATTGAATACCGACATCAAGGTTTCACCCAAATGTGCTCCCGACTGCCAAGGCAAGGTTTCGCCATAAAGGTTAAACCCACGTAGCACCGCAAAAAGTACCCAACAGCTGATCCCCAAAAACAATAGCTTTTGCTGGCGAGCCGATGCATCAAGATGGCTTCCGTTCGGCTTATTACTAAAAAGTGGCCCTGCAACATAACCCAGTAAGATCACCCCAATCCAAGGCAGCACGGGATAACTCACCTTAACCCTAAGCGCACCTTCGCTGACGAGATAACCGCGGTCGTGCAATATGGTCCACAGACCGTAAGCCCACTCATTGGGCTGAAAACCAATTGGCGTCAACAGATTATGGCCAAAAACAATCGCAAATCCTAAAAGGGCCATCCAAGGTCTAGGCAGGTTTATCAGCGCAGCGAGCGCTAACATACTCAGACCAATCACCCAAATCACCTGCAACCAAAGGGTGTAATAGCTGACCATCCAAGAGAGGTTAGAGAAGTTAATCACAAAAATTTCCAGCGCGATTAAAAACAGCCCGCGTTTAATCAAAAACATACGTGCTGAACGTGGCTCGCCATGGCTACGATTGGCATAAAGCCATGCAGAAACCCCGGTTAAGAACACAAAGACCGGCGCACAAAAATGGGCGGCAAAGCGACTCACAAAAAGCCCCCAAGAGGTCGAACTCAAATCCATAGGATCGCTCACCTGCATGTGAAAGAAAAACCGCTCCCGCACATGGTCGAGTAACATGATAAGCATCACCATGCCGCGCATCATATCGATACTATTAATCCGGGTGCGGCCAATAGAACGACCCAGTTCTTGCTCAGCAAAACCTGAAGATAACGCTGGGTTAGCACTGATATTAGAATTCATAGCTGACACTCACTTTAATGCTACGTGGCTCACCCGGCACGGCCCAAAGAGCGGAATAGCTACTCGCGATGTAATGTTCATCCAGTAAGTTATCCAGATTCACTCCAAGGCTTAAGTTGTCGCTTAAGTGGGTGTTCATAAACAACCCAACTAACTGATAAGAAGGCAATTGAAAACTCGGATCGGCAGAATCACCGAGACGCGCATCCACATAACGCCAGCTAAGCCCTAGATGACCATCAATAGAAAGCCTATTCAAATCCTGTTTCAGAATCACACTCGCGGTATGCTTTGGCACATTCACCAGTGGACTGCCTGCAGGAATGAGCACGCCCCAATCAGGATTCAAGCTGTCATTGGCGGTACGGGTATTAAGATAGGCATAGGATAATTTTGCTTGTAAATCCTCCGTCAGTTCGGCGGCTAAATCGAGTTCAACCCCGCTACTTTTAGCTTTACCTAAGGTGGCAGAAAAACCAACATTGATAGGATCTGAGGTCAAGATATTGCTCTTTTGGGCATCGAACACGGCTAAACTACCGTTTATAGGAAGATCGTTTAACCAAGTACCATTAAACTTCATCCCCAGTTCAACCGACTGACTCTCTTCCGCTTCGAAGGGCTTACCCGCAAAGTCAGTTCCAGAAAGCGGTAAAAAGCCTTCAGAATAAGAGCTATAGAAACTTAAGGCATCGGACCATAAATACACCAGCCCCACCTTGGGGCTGACTCGACTATCGGTTTGCTCTGACAGAGTATCTTTCGCGACTTCACTGATATCTTGCTGATAACTATCGAACCTTAGCCCAAGGTGCAACTTCCACTTTTCAGTTAAATCCATTTGATCTTGCAGATAGGTCCCCCACGCCTTTTGAGTCTCGTTATTCTCATACAACAAACTCACCTCTGGCTGAGGCCCACCGTATTGAGGGGCATAGATATCGATGGCGTATTCACCTTTTTTGCCCCGATAACGATACAGTCCCGTCTTCAAATTGTAGTGATAGGCATCGGCACCAAGTAGCAAATTATGACGAATAAAACCCGTATCCACATGACCACTTAACTCTAGACGCAGTGAATTATCCTCAGAGGCGTAGTCACGATATCTGTGCTGCCTAGTCAGCGTGCGACCATCATCAAATAGCGATTGCCGCCCCTTTGCTAACTCAGCATCAGACGAATAACCCTTCAAGCTAGAGTCTCGGTAGTTATAGCCAGCAGTTAATGACCAATCATCATTTAATTCATAGTCATAGGTCAGCTGATGCCCTGTGGCATTCACCTCCGTTGCGCCATCATTAGGCTCACCTAAATAACGCGAGCGGGGTACGGTATTAATATCGTTATTGAGCACAATAATGCCGCGATCGAATAGCTGTTCCTGCTTGAGATATTCCATTTCATACAGCAAGGAAGCTTTTTCGGAAATCTGCCAACGCACAGACGGCGTAACGATTTTTTTATCGCTAAACACATAATCACGAAAACTATCGTGTTCCTGCCAAGCGCCATTAATCCGAAATGCCAAGTTATCGGTTAAACCTGAGGTCACATCACCTTCTAACCGATATTGGTCGAAACTCCCAGCCGACGCCTTTAAATAACCACTGGTTTCATATTGGGGTTTCTTAGTGACGATATTAACTGTGCCACCGGGCTCCGAGCGGCCATAAAGTGCTGAACCTGGGCCTTTTAAAATCTCGACATAGGCAACGTTTGATAAATCTCTATGACCACTAAAGCCTCGGCCACCATTAAAGCCATTGATTAAATACCCCGATGGCATGTTTTCGTTGCCCGGAAAGCCGCGTAGGGAAAAGCTATCCCATAAACCACCGCCATTGTTTTGCCGCGCCACACTCGCGGAATAGTCCAGTACATCTTGAAACCGCGTCAGCCCCGCATCTTTTATCAATTGCTCGTCTAACACACTGATCGCTTGGGGAAGTTCAGTTGAGGACACATTGCCACGATAGGCTTGGCGATAGTGGATACTTAAACGTTCAATGTCAGTGTCAAGCACTGCGTCACTCACAGTATCAATAGCTTGTGAACTCGATTGACTGCTTTCTGCGGCCAACAACATTGAAATAGGATTGAGCACAAACAAGGCGCCCAGCAACAGCGCAGTGCGCTTAGGGACATAAAAAGAAGTCATTTTCACTCCGAAAATAAACAGCATCGGCGCCTTAGCTAAGCCAAGGCGCTCAAAGTTAATTAAGATAAATTGAATAAACAGTAACTTATGCTGTTATGGGCGGAGCACGACTATTGAAGAAACGACTAAAAGGTCGCTTAAAGGAAACGGCCTGAAACTCAACCGAAATATAACCCTGTTGAGCGAGTTGAAAATGAAAGGGTGTACTGGTTAGCGCATGTTGCAACAGGTGCTGATGTAAGCACAGCGAACAATTGGCCTTGGAGTCTTCACTAGCATGGGAAACACTGTGAACAGCAATGGCAACAGACAATAGCACCAATATGGCAGCAAGCCATATTGCTAGGGTGCGTCTTGTTTGTATCACACTATTCAAACCCTACTTCCTCAGATAATTTGGCAGGCGATTGTATGTTAAGCACTACTAAAGTTGCAAACCGATTTACCTAAGCCGTAGGGCTTAAATGTTACAAGAGGTAACTTATCTCATGAGTCATTAGCTATGCCGTCCATAGACTATTTGCAGCCAGCTACTTTACATAACCCTTTAACACATCATCAATCATAATATTAAGGGATGTTATGCCCGCACCTGTGATATACCAAGCCTCGGGATCCACAAAAATAATGTTCCCCGTCTTCCAAGCATTGGTCTCACGCAAGAGAGGGTTATCTATGGACTGTTTATCCAATACGGGGCTTCGCTCCATCACTGCGGTTCTGTCTACCACGTAAATGATGTCGGGATTGTTTTCAAGAATAAACTCGCTTGATACAGGTTGACCGTGCAATCCCATCTGCTCTGATAAGCTGGCAGGTTTCACCCCTAGCGCACTGTAAATAAACCCATAGCGTGAACGAATACCTAAAAATCGAAAAGCGCCATTATTATGTAGCACCACCAAGGCTTTTTCTGGCCTGTCCTTAATCACCATTCTGGCGGCTTGGATCTTAGTTTCCAGTTCATCCACTTTATGTTTTGCCAAGGTTTGCTTATCGAATAATTTACCCAGCATCAATAAGTGTTTTGTGACTATATCAAAGTAATCGCTGTTGCTGTCTTGGTAATCAATATCCAAATGAATGGTCGGAGCCAAATTGGAAAGCGCTTGATAATGACTAGCTTGAACGGATGACATCAGCACCAAATCGGGTTTAAGTGCATAAATACGTTCCATATTGGGTTGAACGATAGCACCTAAATCAACAATATCACTATTGTTGCTGTAGTCTTTCAGGTAGTAAGGAACAAAATCCTTTGGCATGCCGACAATCGGAACACCCAACTGTTCGAGATAGTCGACTTCATTCATATCTAAGGCGGCAACGCGTACTGGCCGTTTTGTAATAACAGCAGTGCCCAGCTTATGCTCTACCTCTATCGGGGCAAAATCCAACTCAGCCGTTGAAGCACTCGTATCCAATGATGCAAGTTGTACTGATTCGGTTTTATTGTCGCAGGCCAGCAAAAAAGCCGAGCTAAATAACAGAATCGCCATCACTTTAGTACCGCTTTTACATTTCGACGTCACTTGTATTCTCCTTGTAAGTTGAAGTTGAAATAGTTACATACAGTTCCTTGACTCGTTTTCAGCACCTCAAGATCCAGTTCGTACAGTGCTTTTAACCTTCGCGCTGTGACGACCTCTTCAACGGGTCCAGCGCAGTGCACAACGCCTTGCTTCATGCCGACAATATAGTCGGAGTAGTTAGCCGCAAAATTGATATCGTGAACCACTAACACTACCGTTCGTTTGTAATCGTCACACAGATGGCGAAGTGCCCGCATTATGCTAACGGCATGTTTCATATCCAGATTGTTGAGCGGTTCATCTAACAATAAATAATCCGTTTGCTGCGCAATCGCCATTGCCAGAAAAGCCATTTGGCGTTGTCCGCCGCTAAGTTCATCAATAAATACATTGGCTAATGACTGTAAAGCTAAAAACGACAGCGCTTCATCAATGGCGCGATGATCTTCCTTTGTGAGTGCCCCTTGGCTATAGGGAAAACGACCAAATGCCACTAACTCCCTGACCGTCAGGCGTAAATTGAGGCTGTTAAACTGACGCATGGTTGCCACTTGCTTGGCATAATCCTTCAAGGGAATATTGTGGATAGCAGTACCTTTGAGTAATACCTCGCCCTGCTGGATATTCAGTAACCGACCAATCGACATCAGTAAGGTACTTTTGCCGGCACCGTTAGGGCCGATGAGAGAAGTCATCTGATGTTCTGGAAATTGTGCAGTGACATTTTTTAGCACAGGTTTCGCGCCATAAGACTGATATAAGTTATTGACGGTTATCACACTGCGCTCCGAGGTTTAAGAATTAAGACAAAGAAATAGGCGCCACAAAATAGATTAATTAACAGCCCAACACTGGTTTGATAATTAAACAGATGCTCAACAAGCATTTGCGCGATCAGAAAAACCGAGATAGCAACGGCGCATCCTGTTATCAAAGTAAATGAGTGCGACGGATGCCTTGCCAGTGCATAGGCCATGTTCGCGACAAATATCCCCATAAAAGCAGTCGGCCCCACTAAACTGGTTGATATTGCGACCAATACCGCGATAAGACCCAATAGCAGGCGCACCACTTTTTGATAATCAATACCAAGAGAGATAGCTTGCTCCCGCCCCATCAGTAATACATCAAGTACAGCACGCACTCTCCAAGCGGCAATACACACGGCACTGACAAGTACTAGAGAGATAAGCAATTGCTCTGGTTGAGCGCGGTTGAACGACGCTAAGCTGTAGCTCTGGAAAATAGAAAATTCACCAGGACTAATAGAATATTGGATTAACTGAGTAAAACTGCCTAACACCACAGTGAGTACTAAGCCCACAAGCAGTAGGAAGAACACATCATGTCGATCCCCACTAAATAGCCAACGATGAATCGCCATTGAGTAAAGCAACATCACCACGACTGAGACAAAGAAATTGCTGTTAGCGGTGATCAGAATACTGCTGCCCGTCCCTAAGATAAGGATCAACAGAGCCTGCAAAATCAAGTAAACCCCTTCATACCCCATGATAGATGGCGTTAAAATGCGATTTCCGGCTAAGGTCTGAAACAGTATCGAAGAAAACGCAATACAGACACCACCAAGGCAAATAGTGCCCAAACGCACCAATCGATTCGGTATGACATAGTCAAAATCAAAGCCTGAGCCCATCAATAAAAATGTGACTGCCAACATAATAGGCAGCCCCCAGCTCAAAAAACGCCATGCACTGTCTTTCATTTGATTTTCCAAACGATAACTAGAAATATGAGTCCACCTAAACAGCTTGCTGTTAGACCTATAGGAATTTCGAAGGGATACAAAACAAGCCGACCAAGCAAGTCACAGATAATCAGTAGTGTTGCGCCAGCAAAGGCGATAATAGGCAAGGTACGTTTTAAATTATCGCCGTAACGCATAGCGACAAGATTAGGAATAATCAAACCAATAAATGGAATGCTCCCGACTGTGATAACTGTGGTCGCTATGGTCAGGGAAACCAGCACTAACCCTAAGATAACTAGGTTGAAATAACTCAGGCCTAGTGTGGTAGTCAAGCCTTCGCCCATTCCTACAATGGTAAAGCGCTGTGCATAAAGGTAGGTCAGTATGACTACGGGAAGGATCAGATAGATGATTTCGTAGTTACCCTGCACGATTTTTGAAAAATCACCCAACATCCATCCCTGCATACTCTGCATCATATTGTTTTGATAAGCATAAAGTTCCGCTATCGCACTGAGTACACTGCCAAACATAATCCCAATAATTGGAATGAGCACCGGACTCTTATACCGAATACCACGAATAATCAGAATAAAAGCTAAGCTCGCAAGCAGGCAAAAAACCAAAGCCCCCAACATTCTGGCGGTGCCCCCCATACTCGGGGCATGAATGATTGAAATTAATAGGCCTAGTTTGGCGGCATCAAGCCCGCCACAAGTAGCAGGTTCAACAAACTTGTTTTGCACAATCTGCTGCAATATCACGCCACAGACAGCGAGCCCTACACCTGAGCAAATCAAGGCAAAGAGCCGCGGCAGACGACTCGCAGATAACACCAACCAGACATCATCCGATAACGTCAGCATCTGCGTTACAGATGCATACTTTGCGCCTAGCAGCAATGAGGCAAAACAAAGCACAAAAAAGCACGTCAGTGCATAAACCACCTTCACAAACTGATACTTCCTATACGTAATAAATCTTGTACTAATCTGCAGCCGCTATGAAGTTTTCATATCGACGCGCTATGTTTGAGCCTTATCGGATCCCCCAGCCTTTTGGGCATAGGTAACGGCAATCCCCGCTAACACTAAGTCACGTTTTCGCTCCCACCATTTGCGGGCGCCCACCTTCATGATGTCTACCATCGCATTTATCTGCTCAGCTTTATCAGGGAGCTTGGTGGCTTCATCTTCCCAAATTGCGATAATTCGCTCTTTACGTGTCCGGCCATCTGCTTCTGGTTTAGTGGTTGACCACCATCCCAAAAAGCACTCCCCCACCATGTCAACTAAGATATCAACGGCAAGCACAGCCTCATCGAGGGAGAAGCCTTTGCGTTGCAGCTTTTCGACCGATTCAGCAAAAGAACGTATACCCGATGACGGCGTAACACTGGCCTGATGGATAGACTCAGCGAGGCCAGGATGACGCTCATAGAGTGCCCAAATGGCATCGGTCAATATGATCAATTCGCTCCGCCAATCGGTGGCCGCTGGCGCTCGCCAGTCCAGCTCATTAATTGCAAGTTCAGCGGCAATGGAGATAACATCATTTCGACCTGCTACGTGATGATAGAGGGAAGAATGATCGACCTTTAAATGCGCCGCTATAGCTGGGATGGTCGCTTGATCAACCCCAATCTCCAACGCAGCTCTGGCGATAGCCTCACGGGAAATACGGCTTGGTCTGCCACGCTGGCGTTTTTGAGTAGGTTGCTCCGGTACTTGTGTCATATCGATAAGGTTTCCAAGGCAAAAAAGCCATTCTAACCGCTCTTGCTACCCGCTGCATGGCAATAGCCAATACCGCGGGTAGAAGCTAGCCGCTAAAACTTCGCCCTAACGCCTACACCTATTTCTCGAGGTTCAAGTAAATATGCATCCACGCCTCCGGTACTTCTGTCAGCCATTTTTGCCACGGGTGCACGTTCATCCAGCAAATTGCGTGCATAAACAAAGGCTTCAAAATATTGGTTGATTTGATAGGAAGAATTCAGGTTTACCGTAGTGTAAGATCCCACTCTTAACTCAGGCTCATTGGTATCCGTTGAAAAGTATCCATCCGTATGGCGCACATCACCGCTCACTTTGATAGTGTCAGTGATTGAATAGTCAAACCCTATATTGAACATATATCCCGGCGCTTTACTAAACTCGTTGCCGACAAACTCCTCACCACGGTAGTCATTAAATTCACTTATCTCAGTTTCAAGTAAACCCAGCCCACCATATAGGCTAAAACTATCGGCTACTTTAAAGTTCCAATCTAATTCAATCCCATAGCTTTGCGCTTCATCGGCATTAATAATGACAGAACCAAAGGGACGTCCATCGAGGTAGTCAGTAACTGAACGTTGTGAATCCTTAAAGCGGGTGTAGAAGAGATTGCTATTTATGATTAAGCGTTGTTCAAGCAGATCGATACGGGTAAAAAGTTCATAGTTCCATGCCGACTCGGCATCAAAGGTATAATATTCGCCGCCGCGGAAGTTAATACCTGTGCCCCCAGGAATATTGCCTTCACTGATCATCGCGCCGATTAAGACGTTATCTGTCAGATCATAGGACAGGGCAACTTTAGGTAATAAAGCCGTAAACGTCTCTTCATATTGATGGCGCACACCTGGGATGTAGCTGGCAATACCATCGTGGCTAATTTCATCAGACTGATAACGAAGAGCGCTGGTGAATGCCCACTTGGGTGAGAAGCGCCATATGACTTCACCGTAGGGGGCAAAACTGGTATGTCTCAGGTCGGCGTCGGCATTACCAAATACGTTGTTCAGCTTGTTGTTGGTTTTATCATCCCAGTAGAAGACACCGGCAACCCCACTAAATTCTGAACTTTTGTCACCAAAGTTCAGCCTTATATCATTCGAAAAGTTTTCATTATCTCGTTTTGCAATCCCTTGATAAGGTGCTGCGAAGCGATAATCAAACTGCCCTTCTGAATACTGCAGTTGGTTATGCAGCTTCATGCCATTATCGAACACATATTCAAGATCAAAAATTCCGACATGATTGCTGACTTCTTGATTATCCTGAAAAATTGAACGATTTTCTAAGTCATCATAGGGTTCTGATACCACCTCGTTTCTGGGACGTTTAGCCTCAGTGGAGGAATAAGTCAGCATGGCGGAAAAGTTGCTGTATTTTTCGGGTTCCCATAGCAACTTCGCCCGTAGATTTTGGTTTTTAAACTCAAAATCTAAATCATGGGCAGTAAAATCGGGGTTAACGTAATCAACAAAGGTATCTCTAGCGCTGTAATCTGCGCTAATTCTTGCGGCAAAGTCATTACTGAGCGCACCAGATGCCATAACCGAAAAACGCTGCTTATTCCGACTACCATAAAGTGCTTGCGCTGCAAACTCTGGCGTATAAGTGGGGTTATGGGTATGGATAACTACAGCGCCAGCAATACTGTTGGCTCCTTGACTGGTCGTTTGCGGACCACGGTAGACTTCAATAGACGATACATCCCACACGCCTGCGGCGCCTAAATCCAGTTCTGCGGGGCTCAGATATTTACCATCAACACTGATAGTTGCCCCGGGTACAGGCTTAGATAAATAAGCATTACCCGCTGCAACAGGCCCTTTAGTATCTGTTCCGCGGATAATGGGCGCATCGGTATTTCCGGCATAAATTAAGTTTGGCGTACCGCCGAGAATTTCAGAAATCGTTGATTGGTCGGCATTTTTCCTCAACTGTTCTTCAGTGATCACTGTCACTGAGCTCGCCGTTTCTTTCAGCGTGCGCTCGATTTTCTGACCGTAAACTGTGATGACTTCAATATTTCCCGCTGCATCTTGTTGCTTGGATTGCTTATCCGGAGCAGTTCCACTGTCAGCAATAGTTGAGCCTGAAATAGCGCTAAGCCCCAGCGCAAGAGAACCGATAACCCACTTTGATTGTGGGTAAAACTTACCAAATCGGGGCATGTGTAATAACTCCTTATACGAAAGATTTGTTGCCAATGAGAATAATTATCAATTATATTATCGCCGTTCAAAAAATTTATCAACACTGTGTTGATAAATAAAAATGACCGCTTAATATGGTCGCCATCTCATGGCGGTTCAATTTTTATGAAACAAGGAATTTGGCTCGTGGATGTTCATTTGCCCATAAACTCTGGCACTCAGACTATTTTTTACTCTGCAATATCAAGACTTCATCGCTTCATTGGCCTTGTGTTAATCACACTTTCCAGACCGAAGCCCAGCCTGTTCCACTTCGATTTTTTAGGTGAACATTAAAATGCAGCGACTTTTCAGTCCCACTTCAACATTAGCCTTCGCCCTACGTCCGGCGATTCCCGCACTCACTTTCGGAATGCTGCTAGCGGTAGGTGCTGGCGTGACGACACTAGGTGCACTCTGGTGCATGATTCAACTTATTGCAGGCCATCATTCGCTATGGTTAGCGGGGGCGCTCATATTTGGGGTCGTGTCAGCGTTACTATCCGCTGGCGCATCTTGGGTTAACCACAATGCTGAGGCGCAATTTTCTGGAAGATTAAGGCGTCATGTTGCAGCGCATCTTGTCAGGTTGCCACCAAGTACCTTGGCAAAATATAAGGGCGAAAAGTTAAAGCGATTAATGGTCGATGACATAGCGTCATTGCATCATATGATCGCGCATTTACCCTCAGAATTAGCGACCTTTATCATTGTCCCTGCTATCACTATTGGTTTGCTGATCTTAAGCGCGGACTTAGTGGCATTACTTGCCCTTATCCCAGGCCTAGTCGCCGCACTTTTCTATTTGGTGGTGATCCCAAGGCTTGCTGCAAAACAGGGTGAAGCACGAGTCAATGTGATGGGAAATATCACTGCAGCAGTAAATGACTACGCCCGTGGTGCGCCTGTATTTCGCATTTATGGCGCACAAACTGGTGCTATGGCCGATTACCAAAAGGCAACGACACATTTTATTGGGGATATTCTTGAGCGGGTAAGCAAGGTATCAACTTCAGTCGCCGTGGCCACATCACTACTGCAGGCTGTCTGTACTTTTGCCATTGTCTATGCCATCGGGTATGAATGGCCCCCAGAAAACCTTGCTGCAGCCTTGTTCTTCAGTCTGGCCATAGTCACGCCAGCCCTAAAGCTCGGGCATGGGCTTGATTATCTCGCCACGGGCCGCGCTGCCGCTCAGCGGCTAACGGATTTTCTTGAGCAGTCGAGAGTCCCTGTTGGTAGCGGCAATATTGAGCTTAATACACCTATGCCGCTCACCCTCACGAATGTTGTGCCTTCACTGTCTACAAGCAATCAATCTGTGCCCATTAACTATCAATTTAGATCTGGCAGAGTGACAGCAGTTACAGGGATCAGTGGTGTTGGTAAATCCACATTACTGCGCTTATTAGCTGGCATGGAGCCGCTACATGCCGGAGATATTCGACTCGCTGGTATGGTACTCAAAGAGATGGATGAAGCCTCGATTAATCGCGCGATCATGCTATTACCACAAAGTGCGGGACTACTGGCGACCTCCATCGCCGACAATCTCGCGCTCACCGCACCTTGTGCCACGGATGACGATTACTTAGCAGCATTACACTGTGCGCAATTGGATAAACCCTTAAATACTCATGCAAGCACACTGTCTGGCGGTGAAATACAACGCGTTAATCTTGCCCGTGTGTTTCTTTCACCCGCTAGGGTGATATTGCTTGATGAACCCACATCGGCCCTAGACAGCGAAACGGCGTTTAACGTGTTCACAGCACTACGCCATCACGCAAAAACAAACCACAAAACGATTGTGATGGTCACCCATGACTTAACGCTTGCCGAGCTGGCGGATGACAAGCTCGCACTCAAGCATCACAGGGAAGGAGAAGGCCAATGATAAATCGTCCCCAAGATTACGCAGCCATAAAGCACTTAATACCTGTTGCCTGCGGTTGGGCTGTGGCGGCCATATTGGAAGCGGCATGCTACATTCAACTGGCTTTAGCCATTACTCAGCAGCAATCACCGCAAAAAGTGCTATCGATTGCCGCAATAACCATACTCACCACAATACTGGCTTCGCGTTCAGGTTTTTGGGCTGGCGCAAGGCTGGCCAATGCGCTCTACAGTGCATTAGGCACGACCATGCAACAAGCGAAACTCTCTTGGTTTACACCGAGTGTCAGGACACTACTCATAGAAACTGTCTCTCGGAGTATTCCTGGCTTTATGAGTATTCCGGCACATCAATTTCAGGTATTTATTCATGCACCGCTTATTCCGCTCTGCATTACCTTTGGCATAGGATTGATCGGTGGCATACCACTGGTACTAATGTTGGCTAGCTTGTTGCTGATGTCATTTGTGATTCAGAGTATGGCGCAACGAGCCCTTGCCCGCGCAGATATGGACCGAAACAACACTGAATTGGCTGCAGAGCAGTCAACTCTTGAACTGATCGACCACTTAGAGTTACTGCGCACAGCAGCAGGATATAGCGGCGCAACAACACGGGTGGAGCAAAACTGGCAAACACAAGAAATCGCATTGGAACGAACTAATCGCGCCGCTGCTATAGCAACATTACTGTCGGCTATCGCCAGTTTTTTACCTATTGCAGGCATGGCACTCTACCTGGTGCTATCCGGTATAAACAATACGATAATGCTGCTCGCTGTTTTGATGTTGACCATGCGCGCGGCGGCGCCACTTGAGACTCTCGCCGTGGCGGCAATAAGCATTAATGATCAGTTAGCGGCTATTAAACACTATCGACAAGCGACTCATGCGCCAACGCTCAAAGAGCCAAGCCAAGCGCAACAAAAGACACCGAACAATCATACAATCGAATTGAATAACGTAACATTTCCCCCTGCGGTGCAAAATATCAATGCCACTATCGAATCAGGTGAACGCGTGCTGATTTGTGGCCCGAGCGGTTCAGGTAAAACCAGCTTACTTAAGCTATTGATGCGCTTTGATGATCCCACCCTAGGCCTGATCACTTTGGGCAAGGTGCCGCTCACGTCAGTTCCCGCAACTGAACTTGCCCGCTTTTTCGCCTATGTGCCGCAGGATCCACTCATCTTTACCGGCACCATTGCCAGTAACATTCGTATTGGTAACCCTGATGCCGACGATCAAGCCGTAGATAAAGCGGCACGCCAAGTGGCTCTGGATGAAGTATTAGACAGATCAGAACTGGGCATTTACCAAGAAGTCGGCCTGCAAGGCGCAGGGTTATCGGGAGGGGAACGCCAAAGGCTTGCCTTAGCACGCGCGCTTATCAAAAATGCACCGATTCTGATAATGGATGAGGCCACCTCGGCATTGGATGAAGAGACAGAAAAGCGTGTAGCCAAGGCTATTTGCGAACAGAGTTGTACATTGGTTTTAGTTTCGCACCGAAACCAATCACTTTGGCAGCCAACCAAAATAATAGAATTTCATCAATCAGTTGCCTCAAAGTAGGATCGGCTTTCTACGCATTAAAAAACTGAATTACAGATATCTGACACAGATTACAGTGATTAATTTGTCGTTACAGACCAACATCTCAATGAGCAATAACTGCAGCCGAAATGACATGAATCATTTCGACTGCAGTTATTGCTCGTGCAAAGGAAGATGAGCATCGCTGTAGAACCGACCAAGCCTTGTTGGCATAACGCTCACTGAATCAAAGCATAAATACTCGAGCTTCCTCTCGCTTTTGAGCTATAAAATCCCTCAAATTATCAGCTACCCGTTAATAAACTAGTAACCATATTTTGCGACAGGGTGCCAGTTTTTATTAACATCATCTTCAATAAACTTTTGTTTTTCTTTGATTAAATCCGATTCAACTAACCCTATCGCTTGATGGGCCTTTTCCTTAGTACTGATATCTGGATAAGTAACTTGAGTCACGTTAAGTTGCTTCAATATTCCAGCGAGCAGATGACGTGCTTCGTTCGCTTGTTCGATGGCTTTATCTAAAAGCTGCTTACCTTCTTGTGGATTATGTGCATATAAACCATGTGAAGACATGGCAAAGTCCCAGCGCCACTGACTGTGTCGTATCGCCATAATGGGCTCATTCATATTCTCCCATTTAGCACCTGCATCCCATGCCGCTTTGGCTTCATAGTGGGCCTTGACGAGCAGAGCTTCAACTTCGCGGGCTTTGGTCTCAATCGTTAATTTATTGGCCGCGAGCTTGGTTTCAATTTTGGTTTTACTGCTATGGCAGCCACTGCAACTGTTATCAAAATGCGGTAAGGCTTTATCAACTTTATGGCTAGTAAATTCAACACCTTTTGCATCCTGCTGGGTTGGCATATGGCAGGTAATGCAAGTGACACCGACTTCGGCATGTTTACTGCGACTCCAGTGTTCAAACTCAGGATGACGTGCTTTGAGTATGGGCGTTTTCGAAAGAGGATGGATCCATTCGAAGAAGCGGCGAGTGTCATAATATTTTTCAATATCGTCGGCTGTGCTGCCAAAAATCCAAGGAATATTTACAACATTACTTTTTTCCGGACGGAAATAGTAAGTGACATGACACTGACCACATACCTGCGCACCTTGCATATCGGTATCTTGTTTATCGAATGGCAGGTGAATTTTAGCCATAGCCTCTTGGGCATGGGGGCGAGGTAAAGTTAACTTATTAGTGCCAGATTCATGGCAATCACTGCAATACACTACGCTTTGGATCTCTTTGCCCAGATCGGTAAAGTTTTTAGCGGAGTATCCTTCAAATCCCAGTTGTTCAATCAATCTAGGGGCATCCGGTGTCTTGCAGGTCCAACAACTGGCGGATAATCCTTTCTCTCCAGCCTTAGGGGGGACACCTGTACGTAAAGTATGCGTCACATCAGCAACGGCAAAATGGTGTCCACGTGGGCTATGGTACTCTTTGGCATAGGAAGATCCTGCCCAGAGTATGATGCTGGCGGGATAATTGGCGAGCATATCCTCGCGCTCGACCTGTTCAGAGGTCGCTTGCCAAGATTGATATTGGTTAGGGTATTTTTGTTGATTGCTAGTATCGGAAGCCGCTACAGATGTACATGTAGTTATGGCGAGCAAGCAAATCATTTTTAGCAATGTAACTGTTTTCAAATAAGTTTTCACTTTGTATCCTTTTGTCCTAACATCAATATTAACCTGGGCGCCCATCGATACGGGGGCGAGAAAGTATCGGCAAGTAATGCCATACAAACAGTGCAAATGCGATAAACCAGCAACTGCCAGCCAACCATAACCAGACTTGGGTGTGGGCCGGAAACCAGATGGGCATTAGCGCCCTGAGCAGTGCCGCTAACGGTAGGCAAATAAATGCCAAGATCATCTTAGGGCCCTCATAAATATTTCGACTTGTGTGCCCGAGTGACACTCTGGAAATCATCGAAAGACACAGGGTAGCCATACAGCCAATAGCAAATAGGTGAAGCAAACTGCGATAGGCATATTCATTATCGAGATACCAACTCATGGCTAACAGGCTGAGTGGCAACATTAAATAGGCAAGATGCAAGGACCACAGCATAGGTTCTTTCAGTGTTTTATGGGGTAACCAGCGTGCAAATCGGACCAGCTGCAAGAGCCCTGCAATGAGCAGTAAGCCTCGCTCGACTTCCAGAGGTATAAGGTGGATGAGTGATTGAATGACGAGCAAGATCATTGTCAGGATCAGCGGGTATTCAATCCAAGTTAAGGGTTCTGCTTTGGTGGCCTTAATGCGCATCGCGGTAAAGAATGGAATGACACGCCCACCGACTATGGTGATAAGTAAGGCTAACCACCATAACATCGCCTGCCAGATCTGGTTGGCAAGGATAAAATCGCGTTCAAATAAAGCGTAATAGCTGACATTGTTAATCACGAGTGCGGCAAACAACATGAGCGGAAAACCAATATTGCGCCATTGCTTCACCTTATAAATGCAGCGCCATAGAGTAAGGCTTGCCATACCAAGGAACAAGGAATCAAACAAGGCGGGCAAAATGAGCGGAACTTGCATTGGGAGTAAGAGGAATAATCGTGCCAGTAACCAGCAGCTAAAGGTCAATGCGAGTGGCCATCCCTTTAATGTGGGTTGGTTGGTCCAATTTTGAACGGCAGTCAGCAAAAATCCACACACAATTGCCATAGCGAAACCGAACAGCATTTCATGTGGATGCCACCATAGCGGCAATATCTTGATCCAAAAGGATGAAGGGAAAAAGCTATATTGGGGAGTAAACCAAGTTAATAGCCACAAAGGGATATATAGCGCAGCTAATATTGCTCCCCCGAGGAAAAAAGGTCTAAAGCCTAAGCGCCATAACGCGTGAGTACGTTCGGTTTGTGTAGGATCATCAATATTTAGCATAGTTGTTAGCCGAGTAGCAGAACGATGATGAACACACTTAAGATGCATTCAATATAGTTCTTATATTGTACTGTTATGACCTTCAATTCAAACTAAATCTTAGATTTTGGAACTAAGATCCCAAAGATGAACAAAAAATAAAGTGTCGTGGAATACTCATTTCTGACGGCTAATAGTCTTGATCAATGTACTGTGGGTTCATGACAGGCAAAGGTTCAATGCAGACTTTTACACAAGTAACGGCACAAACCAGTCACACATTCGTAAATTTTAGATAGGATAAATACCGTTTTGATTTAAATAACCGTGGCTTTGATTGGCCTATCTTATTTCGAACACAGCCAAGACTTTGATAGCACAGGCAGCTCAATTTATAACGGCGATGACAGTTGCAGATGATTATGTGGTAACTCGCTTTAGCGTCGATTATCAAGCTAAAAACTGGCGGATTAGTGACTTCGCCAACAACCTATTTGATGAACAAGCATTGGCAGTAAATAGCCTACAAGCCGCAGTTATGTTGGAGGGTTACGACAAAAAAATGGAAATAGTACCGGCAATTGGTAGTGTTAAAAAATGGCAAGTTATTCAATCCAAGCAAAATCATTTTTTACGCTTTATTCAACGCAAAAGAAAACGGCTCGCATATTTCTATGCAAGCCGTTGTTTTATTTGGCAGGGGTGGCAGGACTCGAACCCGCAACCATCGGTTTTGGAGACCGCTGTTCTACCAATTGGAACTACACCCCTGTTGACGTGGGGCATTATGCTAAAAGCACCTCCAAAGGTAAAGTACTTTTTATGGCAAAACTCATTAACTGAAGGTTTTTCAAACAAGTTAGGCTATTGCTGTTGATTTAACTGCCACTGAGATTAAAAAGCCATCGCATATTAGCGATATGACGTAGTAGATACTTAGTTTAGAGCCCATAGGTTAATAGTAACTCGACTAAATGATCCCACAACAAATCAGTTTGATGACGTCGAATAAGTGTGCCGTTTCGGCCATTTTGAGGTGCTTAAGGGTTAAAGACGCGCATTTATCGAAAAAAGATCTGAGTTCGATTTATAAAATCGGCGTTTTATAGTATAAGCATCGTCAATTTCATACACAGCTCGACGGAACCACTCATGTCTGACAAATTTTTCTTCAAGGGTCGTAAAACCCCTAAGCCAAAGCACGAAAGCTATGGCTACAACACTAAACGTGCCGCTAAACCGGGTACAGAAGCATTACCATTACAATTAATTGTTGCCGACGAAGCGCGTAAACTCGAAGTTGCCGCGATTGTTGCCGAACACCAGCTGTTCGCCAATATCGAAGTCAATGCCGACGTCGCTGAAGATATTGTTGAATTAGACGGTTTATTAAATAAGCCTAAGACCACGACTTTCGAGAAAAAACCGAATCGTAACGAGCCTTGCGTTTGTGGTAGCGGTCAAAAATTCAAGAAGTGCTGCGGCAAGTAAGCGCTTTCATAAGCGTGATATAGATAGGGACTTTTGCTGTAACGCTTTTGTGCGTCGGGAATCGCCCCTTTACTCCCCTCTTTTTAGTTTCTGCCCGAAGCTAATCTTCCAACTTTGAGATAAAAATCCGCTGCAAATCGTTATTCCATAGCTGAATAATTTTGCGGGTCTTTTCTTTATTCCAAAAACATTTACCAAATAAAATCAAACCAGCGCCTTCAAAGCAGCGTTTATCTTCTATTTCAAATTGCGCTAATAATGGTTGCTTTATCCCATCGATAGGAATGCCGATATCTTTGCTGTCGGCGGGGTTAAGCCAACTCATCGTCGGGTCAGTGTGGGATATCGTGCCCCAATACATGTGGGGTTTATTATCGCTTGGGTCCGCATCGGCAAAATTGACAAACAGGTTCTTCGCCCGCCAACGGTATTTTCGCTCAGCGTCTGCGTATACCCAGAGATCCGATTTCGCCAAATCTGTACCGCGCAATAAACTGTGGAGTAACTTTTCGAGCCCTTGGCTAGGCACTCGTTTTTCAGTGGTATGTTCAGCGGTGTTAACTTGGTAGCCTGTTTTCGACTCTTGTATCCGATCATCCACTGACGATGCAACAGACGCTTTCGATGACTCAGGCATAGAGGACAATTTAGGCGTTGGCTCAGTCTTGCCGCTTAATGCCTGTGTTGTCGAAACTTTGTTTGCAGGCGTATGGCGACGAGGTTTACGGCTAAAATCGATCATTAACGCATCGGCATCCACCAGCTGTTGCTGCACTTCGAGGGCATCTTGTTCTTCACGGGATTTTTGTGCCGAAGGTTTAAATTCAATGCAATCAGCTTGGTGATATCGCGAGCCAAAACAAGCGGCTTTACCGTCTTTTGAGGCTTTACGGAAATATGCTTTACCACCGCAGGCGGGGCAAATTAACCATTGCCGCAAACGCTCGATATCCTCATCGGGTAATTGTTGAAACTTAAAAACACTATAAGTCGTTCTCGCAATTAAATGATCCTCTGTTTCGAGTTCACAAATAGCATCTAACATAGTGTTCTCCTTTATTTTCGACTGCTGGCAATACCGCTATCTATGCCCAAGCATTAATCCCAAAAGTGATAACACTTAACAGAAGCAAGATGCCAAGTACGCGGTAAATCAAACCTAAAGTACTGGTGCCTTGTGAGCTCGCATCCGAATGTAATGACATGATTTTAACTTTTGCGGCATCTTGGGTTTTGTGTTTCATTCTGCATCCTTAAAATATTTCGCCAATGGCACTATCAAACTTGAAGGAATTGATAATGCGGCTTTTGCGGCACTCGATGCATGATAAAAGGGTGTCAGTTGAGTGATTAACGCGTTGAAGCATTTGAGTGCGGCCAAGGCATCGGCGGCGGCATAATGAATTTGCGCACTGGATAAAGGCACGTGCTGCCAATTCGATAAGGTGACTTTTTTAGGTTTGTCGATACGTACACCCAAAAGCGCCGCAACTAACTGGCGCGTCCCCATTTCCTTCTCCGCTCCAAGTTGAGCCAGTGCCCAATTTAAATCTAATGTTGAGGCGACATTAATGCCCCATTGCCGCCTGAGAGCGTGTGCATCACTGCGTAAACCAACCCCGACTTTGAGTATGGTTTCATCTTCTAATAAGGCTTTTAACTGGGTGAATTGCTCACCCAAAATGGCATGCTGAAATAAATAACAGGTATCCACTGTCGCGATTTGAATAAGACTCAAGGGATGTTGCACGCCGCGCTCAAAGCTTGCACGGGTTTCAGTATCAAAACCTAAGACTTGCTCAGCCTGTAATCGCGCGACAACCGCATCGAACTCCGATGGTTCAACCACCTCGATGCGGACATGTTGAAATTCAAAAGCTGCTAACGCTGCAAGTTCAATATCATCAATACGTGTAGTCAAAGCGATACGTTGCTGCAGCCACAAATATGCCCACTGACGCTGCGCTTGAAGTTGAGTTTTAGCTTTAATTGCATTTTCAGCCTTGGCCGATACCTGCTCACTTTTCTGCAGCTCGGTCAAGGCATTGAGGTTATCAAGATAAGCCGTGCCAGCAGCATCCATTACCGCCATTAACCCATCGGCATCTTTGCCAAACTCTTTACGTAACCAAGCCAGCTTACTCGGGGAGACACAGTACTTCATTAACTTCATCGTGCTCATCCTTGATGGTTGATGCGCGCAGCTAGTTAACTACGCAATTTCTGTATTCCTGTCATCGCAATAAGTGCAACAGCGCCAGCAACGACACCAAATAAGCCATTAAGAATACTTGGCGTCAGCACAGCAAACACAGGTCCAACAACACCAATGGCAGCAACCGCTTGTTCAGCATGGTGGATTTGCTCGCCGACTAGGTGTAGGCCATGAGTTAAAATCCCACCGCCCACCATAAACATGGCTGCCGTGCCAATAATCGTTAAACTTTTCATTAATACGGGAGCTGCACTCAATAAACCAAAACCTAATTTACGGTTCATTTGAGTTAATACAGAGGCGCCTTCACGTTGACTCAAGTACAAACCCGCATCATCCATTTTCACAATTGCCGCCACTAAGCCATACACGCCTATGGTCATGACTATCCCTATGACAGCTAACGTAAAAAACTGTGTCGATAGGGATTTGTCCGCCACGATACCAAGGGTAATGGCAATAATTTCCGCCGATAACACAAAGTCGGTACGAATCGCCCCTTTGACTTTTTCGGCCTCGTAGGCGGCGAAATCTTTAATCTCAGGTAACTCATTCTCTACTTGGGTTTCGTGTTGTTGCTGGCCTTTTCTATGGCTATAGCTGTGATGCAGTTTTTCAAACCCTTCGTAGCATAAAAACAGTCCACCAAACATTAATAAAGGGGTGACAGCCCAGGGAATAAAAGCGCTGATAAGCATTGCTGCTGGTACTAAAATCAACTTATTACGGAATGACCCCTTGGCCACTGCCCACACGACGGGTAATTCACGATCGGCGCTTACGCCCGTCACTTGCTGGGCATTGAGGGCTAAATCATCCCCCAGTACACCCGCGGTTTTCTTTGCCGCTACTTTACTCATTACCGCTACGTCATCCAAAATCGATGCGATATCGTCAAGTAAGGTTAATAAACTCGCGCCTGCCATGCTAAATCCTCAATAAATCATTCTGCTTTTGCCATAGTAGCTTAGTTAGATTAGTTGCGTATAGCGAAATGCTTTCCAACTTAACTGCTTAAGTTACTTACGTTATTGGGACTGGTTGCTAATGTGAAAATGCCAGCAATCTAGATCACACCCACGGTGGAATTGCGCCACATTATTTATCGGAAAAGAGTATACTAAGCCCAGAATTTTTTACTCATTTGCCGTTACAGGATGTCAACATGACTCAAGATGAAATGAAAAAAGCTGCCGGTTGGGCCGCACTTAAGTACGTTGAAAAAGACAGCATTGTTGGTGTTGGTACGGGTTCGACTGTGAATCACTTTATCGATGCACTGGCGACCATGAAAGCCGATATCGAAGGCGCAGTCTCTAGCTCTGAGGCATCAACTCAGAAAATGAAAGCGCTGGGTATTCCCGTTTATGACTTAAACAGCGTCGATCGTTTATCTGTCTATGTGGACGGAGCCGATGAAATCAACGACCGTATGGATATGATTAAAGGTGGCGGCGCGGCATTAACTCGCGAGAAAATTGTCGCGGCAGTGGCTGAGAAGTTTATCTGTATCGTGGATAACACTAAGCAAGTCGACATACTAGGCGAATTTCCACTACCCGTAGAAGTCATTCCGATGGCACGCTCTTATGTGGCGCGTCAACTCGTTAAACTTGGCGGCGATCCTGTGTACCGTGAAGGCGTTGTGACCGATAACGGCAACGTGATCCTCGATGTGTACAATCTTAAGATCCTTAATCCAAAAGAATTAGAAAGTCAGATCAATGAGATAGTCGGTGTAGTGACTAACGGTCTGTTTGCCAAACGCGGTGCGGATGTGTTACTCGTTGGCACCCCTGATGGCGTAAAAACCTTTACCGCCAAATAAGTTCTGCGCTTAAAGAATCCATCGCAGTCACAAGGCTGCTGATTGTAAAAATGCACAGTAAAAAATATGCTGTAAAAATGCCAGCCACTTTTTCAAAGGGCTGGCATTTTTTATGGTTCTTTTTATAGCTCTTTTTTATAGTTCAATGTTATCTGACTCAGCTGCCCATCGCAGATGGCTTATATCAAACGCTTGGCTTACCAAGCTCTGGCGACTAGACCTTTTAAGTAGAATCCTTCTGGGAAGGCGCTACCGATAGGGTGATCGCTCGCTTGGCTTAAGCGTTCAATAAACTGGATTTCACGTTTCGCATCGAGCGCAGCATCGGCCACGATTTTTTGGAACAGATCCGCAGGCATTAATCCTGAGCAAGAGAAGGTCAATAACACGCCACCCGGATTCAACAACTGCAATGCAATCATGTTGATGTCTTTATAACCACGGCAAGCCCCGTTTAACTGTGCCTTGTTATCGGCAAACTTAGGCGGGTCGAGCACAATCACATCAAAGGTTTTGCCTTCATCACGGTACTGGCGCAGCAACTTGAACACATCGGCTTCGTTGTAATGCACATTGTCATCACTCAAACCGTTCACTTGCATATTGAGGCGCGCTGTCGCCAAGGCAAGAGAAGACACATCGACGTTTTCAATACTGGCAGCACCTGCTTTCGCAGCGTACAAACCAAAGGTGCCTGTGTAGCAGAAACAGTTCAATACCGATTTATCTTTCACGAAACGGGCGGCAATGGCGCGGTTATCACGTTGATCGAGATAGAAACCTGTCTTATGGCCTTTAATGACATCGACGGCGATCTTGATGCCGTTCTCTTCGATAATCACCGGCATTTCAGGCAGAGTGCCGTGCAGTAAACCCGTAACCGGCAGCAGGCCTTCTTTCTTACGGGAATCCACATCGGAACGCTCATAGATAGCGCAATCAGGATATTGCTCAGCCAATAGCTCGACTAAGGTATCGCGCCATAGATCAGCACCTGTGCTCAGTAACTGGCACACCAACACATTGGCATATCTGTCGATTGTGATCCCAGGTAAACCATCGGACTCAGCAGCCACTAAACGGTAACCTGTTAAGCCTTGCTCGCGGATTAAATCGTTACGGCCGATTTGCGCCCGCTGTAAACGTCTGGCAAAAAACGCGCGATCAATTTCTTCTTCGCGATCGAAAGTCCAAATCCGCACTTGAATTTGCGACTCAGGCGACCAAGCACCACGACCTAACCAATGACCATCATGCGCGACCACATCGACTGTCTCACCCGCTTCAGGTTTTCCCTTAATGTTATGAATAGCATTGGAAAATACCCAAGGATGGCGACGCTCGAGCGACTTCTCGCGGCCGGGTTTAAGTTTGATTCTGATAGCCATAGTTGCCTTTAAAAATAGGGCCGCCACTAAAAAAGGGCTGCTGTCTAAAAATGGGAAACGGATGATATACCCAATGCCACCTAAGTGCGAGTACCGAACACGCCGCAGCGCTTATTTTCCATCATCCACGGGTGGCCGATCATACCTTATTTTAACGGTTAATTCTGAATGATATTCATGCGAAATGATGTTGGAATGGTTAATGAAACAACGATAACAAAACCGTAGCGAGAAGATGCCTGCGCGATAAAGACAACTGACATGATTTGAAATAAGACGAATTAATAAGCAAACACGAGAACTTAGCTACGTAGCGCTAACTCAACAATGACGGGCGCATGGTCAGTACTGTAGGCGTCGCGTTCATATTCAGGTCTGACTAAGTGTCTATCGCAGGTCTGATAATCTACGACTTGCGCTAAACTGCGGCCATGGCTCGCATCAAACTCACTCGAAAGCAAAATATAATCCAGCACTGAACCTTTAGGACCATAGTAATGGGTCGCCGCTCTGTGTTCCCTATGGTAAGCGGTATTGCCAGTCAAACTGTCCCTCAAGTTCGCTTCAATAAATAACTCATAGGCATCTTTAAGTTGATACTGAGCAAACACCGCCGCTAACGCCGCATCAGATAAATGCCCAAGGCCAGCGGCTTTAATGTCATTACTGTGAATGCTCTCACCCTGTATCGTTAACGCATCTAAGGCGCCCATTGTCAGACTGTCATTAAAGTCCCCCATCACGATAACGGGATGTTTAGACTCTTGCCTGCGTACCAATATGCCATTGAATAATAACGCAGCTTCCGCGCCGCGCTGCATGGTGGATGCCCAGCGGCCTAAGGCTTGCTCTGTGAGTAGTTGGGTTTCTGAATGCAGTTTCATGCTTGCTGCGGGAGCCAAGTTATCTAACCCAAGTGGCTGATGTTCGAGAGGTTGATGTTCAAGGGGCTGATGTTCAAATAGCTTAGGCTCGAGCGCTAATCCGGCACGTTTTGACTTAAAGTGCACCACATAATAGTCACACTTGCCGATGTGTGGCACTTCAACGGTTGCGCGCAGCACCTTACGGCTAAAGGCAAATTCACTCAATAATCCCATGGCTGCCACTAAACGCGCATCAGGTTCGACACTGCTGATTTCCACTATGGGATAACGGGAGGCAAGCGCGACCACAGGGCTGCGATAAATGTAATCACTGATAAGAGTTGGCTCATCAACGACCGCAAAATACCCTAGACCTTGCTCACTGGCGATTCGTTTGAGCGGTTCAGGGCTAAACACTTCTTGAAATCCCACAATATCGGGCTGGCGATGTGCGAGAAACTCACTCAACCACTGACACTTTTTCTGCCATTGCCCATGGCTATAGATATTTTCAAAATCATAGTAAGCCAAAGGCGGCTCAATAAAGTTAAACAGATTGATACTGGCGATCTTGATATTCGCGGTGCACTTAAGATCGATAGGTGCAGTAATTGATTCCAACTCATCGATATTGTGTGCCACAGCTTAATCCCCCCCAAAATCTGAATACAGCAATCTGACTTAATCTGACTTAATCTGAGTGAGCACAATGACTCACCGCAGGCACGACAAGGGTATACCCGAAGTGCACTAATGCCAAATCCCCCATTATGGATAAAGTGTTAACTCATCTCTGGCGACTCAAATACAGCTTACTGAGATAAGTCATACCGTTAAAAACCACAATTCAATATCACAGTTAAATCCGACAACAAAAATCAACCGCTACCCGCAAAAAAAACAAACAATCACACAACAATGATTAGTACACAAAACCATCAGCACTCCCAACAAAATCACGCAAGCCCAAGAATGATCATAAAATTAACTTTTACTTAAAGTGTAAATTCAAACAAAAACATATGTAATAACATGTGCGGTTGACTTTACATTTCAGTCCCTTAGAATGTGGCGACTTTAATCATTGCGGAGACCCACTGTGGGCACACACATAAGCGACAGTAGATGCCCTGTCCAAAAGACAGGATTTAACGCCTAGCACTAGCCCGCAATATTTGCTGCTACCTGCTAAGCAGGGTAGTAGTGTGAACCATTCTTCACTCAGCCTCCCCCAAAATATCAATCACAGACAATAAGCCTGAGCCTATGGCTGCGCTTTAGCAATTCCAGCATTTTGCTGGGGTTCCGTTATGTGTATTTATTGCATCTCAAAGCAAGTTTTTTGCCTCAGTGGACTTCGTTTTCCCTATGGATTTACACCTATGGATTTACACCTATGGGTTTACATCTGAGGAGCCTAAATATGGCTTACATAAACAACACATCAATTTTGCGATCTTTATCCTGTGCAAGTATCAGCTTGTACTACAGCATGAGTGCGGCGGCATCCCATCTCGAAGTGGATGATCCTGTCCTCGCAGAGCGCTGTGAATTAGAAATGGGCTGGCAACAACCTAGGTCGGATCATGCTCGCCCACAATTAAACGCGGCCACGACTTGCAGCCGCAATCAATGGGAATGGCATTTAGGATTAGCGTCCAATGCCAATGACGATATTCGTGAGGAGCAAGCAGAGGTCGGCATTAAGCTACCGCTCAACGTAAACTCCCACTCAGATTCAGAGCAGCAACAGGATGATTGGCACAGCACACTGGTAATCAACTTGCAGAAAAACCTCGATGCCAGTAACGAATTAGCCACCGAAGTCTTCGGCATTTTTGGCAAAACCTTAGGCGATTCTGATGTCAGTCTCTATGCCAATTTAGGTTTTACCCATGAATTTAATCAATCAACCCAATTACTTGTGGGTATCGCGACGGCGTATGAACTCAGTAGTCACCATCGCGTGATAGCCGAGATTTATCAAAAAGAATTGAGCGAGACTACCTATCAGTTCGCTTATCAACACACGCCACAACAACAACAACAACAGCTACAGCTCGAATTGAGCTTAGGCAATGCCCTTCGTGGCAACGCGCTGCAACTTGGCGCAGACATCACCTTTTACTTTGGTCACTAGATCGTTGAGAGAATGAACTATGAACATGAATAACAGCACAAACAACACTAAAAAAATCATCCATAACCTGCAAATGATTATCGAGCAACGCAGTGCCAGCGCCATGGCTGAATTAGCCGAAAAACGCCACCCTGCCGATATTGCAGCCGTATTTAACGTCTTTAATCAAGCTCAACAAGTCCTATTATTGCAACTGGCCTCACCTAAGATTTGCGCCAATTTGTTTCGCTACCTGACCGATGAATTGCAAGCCAGCTTAGTACAGCAATTAGATAAAACCACGCTATCTGCGCTACTGGTTCACATGGCTGCAGATGAACGTGCCGACCTCTATAATCTGCTCGATGAAACCCAGCAAGCGGCGATTTTACCTGCGCTCGCATTGGCCAAACGGGAAGATATGCGCACCCTCGCCGCCTATGATAAAGCTAAAGTCGGCGCAGTCATGACCTCGGATTACACATTACTGAATAGCCGCCATACTGCGGCAGAAGCAATTGATACTCTGCGTACTGAAGCGGCTGATAAAGAAACAATTTATCAAACCTATGTGGTGGATATGTTAGGCCGCTTAATAGGAACTGTATCATTAAGGCAGTTATTGCTCGCGCAGCCGCACGAGCGAGTGGTCGACTTTATGAAACCCGATCCCGTCGCGCTCGATGCCAATGCCTTTCGCGAAGAAGCGGTGCAGATGATCGCCCATTACGACTTAATGGCGCTGCCAGTAGTCAATGGCAAAGGCCAGCTCGTCGGTATCGTCACCTATGATGATGCTATGGATATCGCCAGCTCACAGGCGGATCTTGAGTTCACAAAAACTGCGGCCATCGGCAATATTGACCATAACCTCAAGACTGCCAGCATAGGCTTACTTTACCGTAAGCGCGTGGTTTGGCTGGTAATCTTGGTTTTTGGTAATATTTTCTCGGGAGCGGGGATCGCCTTCTTCGAAGACACCATTGCCAGTTATGTCTCTTTAGTCTTCTTCCTGCCGCTACTGATCGATAGCGGCGGCAATGCGGGCTCACAATCGGCGACCTTAATGGTACGCGGCTTAGCCACAGGGGAAGTGGTTCTCAAAGATTGGTTATCTATGCTAGGGCGCGAGTTATTTGTCGCCGGATTATTAGGAGCCAGCATGGCAGCGGCAGTGTCCTTGCTCGGATTTTGGCGCGGCGGACCTGAAATCGCGCTGGTTGTGGCACTCACAATGCAAATTGTGGTGATTATTGGCAGCTTGATTGGTATGTCTCTGCCTTTCTTGCTGAGCAAGTTAAAGATGGACCCTGCAGCCGCGAGTGCGCCACTCATCACCTCCATCGCCGATATCATAGGTGTACTCGTGTATTTCAGCATAGCCACAGTGGTGCTCGACTTACCTATGCCATAGGCCTAAGACCTAAGACCTCAAAGTGAACCAAGCTAAGTTAACCTTAGCGTGGTTCACTTATCATTCGATAGTACTAACCCATTTATGACAAAGCATAAAAGCTTCAATAACCTTAAAAAAATTAAGAATAAAGCTTAAAGATCAGTTAATATTTCCATACCTGAATCGTTTTACTTTTTATTAACATTGCAGTATTTACCGCTGAGCCCAGTCACAGTAAGTCGATAAGCAATAGTGATAGTCCTAGCGACTTGAGAGGTTTTATATGTGGTTTAATTCCCAGCTCAAAGCTGAAAACCAGGCGCTAAAAGAGCGACTCATCCAACTAGAACGCCAACACCAAAATGAAATAGATGAACTGCGTGGCATGATCCGTGAAAATGAGACTATGCAGCAACAGTCGCGCCAAAATGCAGACCACTACACTGAAGTGATCACCTGCCAAAACCTAGGCGGAGATATGCTTAATGCCGTGCGCGAAGGCTTAGCCAGCAGTGCCGAATTACTCTCTGCGGAAAAAGAATCACTGTCTGAACTCAATCACGTTTTTGATCAAACCCGTGTGGCCATTGCCAATTTAGGCACTAGAGCAACTTATATTAATGATCAAGCATCGAACAGCATGAAAGCTGTCACAGAACTCGATGCTACGACCTCTTCAATCAATCAATTTGTCGCGGCTATTCAAGGAATTTCAGAACAAACAAACTTGCTGGCATTGAACGCCGCCATTGAAGCCGCCCGTGCAGGCGAAGCGGGACGGGGGTTTGCCGTGGTGGCCGATGAAGTGCGCCAGCTTGCAAGCAAAGCCCATGAAGCCAGTAGCCATATTGAAAAACTCGTGAAACAAATCGTCGCGCAAGCGGCTGAGATTAAAGAAATTGTTCATAATAATCAAAGTAGTGCCGTTGATGTAGCCACCTCCTCAACCCAAATTGGTCAAGTCGTTGAAGATGTCCTGCAACGCTCAAAACAAATGCAGCACGTTATCCATAACGCAGCCACAGCGTCATTCTTGAATACCACTAAGCTCGACCACGCAGTCTGGAAAAGTAGCGTTTATCAATTAATTGAAAAACCACAGCATAACCACAATGTGAACTCACACACTGAGTGCCGCCTAGGGCAATGGTATTTCAAAGGATTTGGTGCCGAGAATTATCAGCATTTAAGTAATTTCAAAGCATTAGATGCACCACATAAAGCGGTACACGAGGCAGGAAAAGCGGCGCTCAATGCGAGACAAAAAGGTAATTTGCCTGAGATGGTCAAACAACTGCACTCAATGGAAGACGCCAGTATGCGTGTTGTGCATTGCATTGATAACCTTATGCGAGATGTATATCGAGCGTGATATATAAGCACAGAAAGATAAGCTATCGCCCATAAATCAGCCTGCCTAAGAGCGCAATACTCGCGCTCTTTTTTATCGTTAAAACGGTATAGTAAATTTAATCTTAGAAAATGAACCCCTAGCTATACTTGATTTAAACACAGCCTTCATCTTTAATCGTTTCAAGAGCAAGCAGTGAGACTCAATTATAACATTCTAATTTTTAGGGTTATTAATGAAATTAGTCACAAGTTTATTGTTATCACTCACCCTTAGCAGCGCAGTTTCTCTTCGCGCGCAGCCGCTCAACATCTATACCGAAGAATGGTCACCAATCAGCTTTTCTGTCGATGGCAAACCCGATGGTTTAGCTGTACAGGTAGTACAAGAAATTCAAAAGCGCATAAAGAACCCAGATCCAATCAAGGTCGTACCTTGGGCTCGCGGCTGGAAAATGCTGACCGAGCAACCTAACACTGTGTTGTTTACTATGACGCGCACAGCAGAAAGGGAGCAAATGTTTACTATGATTGGGCCTGTTGCTGTCGGCACGACTAATTTTTATGCCTTAAAAAATAGCGGTATAAAAATAACCACTATAAATGATGCAAAGACGGCTAAGGCAATTGGTGTCTATCGTGCCTCGGTGGAAGAACGCCTATTGCTCGAACTGGGATTTACGAATGTTGCGGCCTCATCCGAACCCTTATTGAGTGCAAAACAATTGATGAAGCAACGTGTCGATCTTTGGTGTAATGCCAATCTCACCGCGCCGAGTATTCTGTCGGATGCAGGCGCGAGCATTGATGATGTAGAGTCGCTCTTCACGATTAGTGCTAATCATCTTTACATTGCCTTCTCACAAGGCACGCCCAATGATGTGATCGAACAGTGGAAAAACAGCCTAGAAGCGATAAAAGCAGATGGCACCTTCGCAACGATTTACCGTACTTGGCTCCCCAACGATGCGCCGCCCATGCAAACCGAACGTATCGGGTTTAGCAACTAAACCCATTGCTCTAAATTCTACGTGCTAAGTGATGAGTGCTGAGAGCTAAACTCTATTGCTCTTTTAAAAGCGCTTAAAAAGGACACTCACAAACCCAGCCGATACGCTCACCCGTGATAGGATGATTAAACGCTAAGCGGGTCGCATGCAGCATTAATCTGCTGCTCGTCGTATTAGTGATATCAGCTTCATTTGCATCAGCCTTATCAGTCACGCACTCACCCACGCCGCCGTAGAGATCGCACCCCAGTATTGAGTGACCCAATTGCTGACTGTGGATCCGCAGTTGATGAGTGCGACCAGAAACAGGGGTAAATTCGACCCGCGTGGCGAAAGGTTCGGTTAATCGTTCCAGCACCTGATATTCACTGATCGCAACTTTGCCTGTGCTATGGCAAATCTTTTGTAGCGGGAAATAGTCACTATCTTTAGCAATCGGCAGATTAATCACCCCGCTGTCAGCGGCTAAATGCCCGTGGAGCAAGGCGGTATAACGCTTTTCAACCGTGCGCGCCTGAAACTGCTTGGTCAGCAAACCATTCACGCTTTTATTCAGCGCCACCAGCATGATGCCCGAAGTGCCAAAATCGAGTCTGTGCAACAAAGTGGCCGTCGGAAAATCCTGCACTAAACGATAATGCACTGAGTCGAGATTCAGCGGATTCTTCCCCGACAAACTCAATAATCCGCTCGGCTTATCAATCAGTAGAATATCGTTATCTTGATAAAGCACGCGTATTTGCCCGAGGCAAGGCGGCGCAATAAAAGTATCGACTTTGGCAAGGCTATCGGCTGGCGCAGGCATAATTTTTCAGGCTACCTAAATGGGAAATAAAATGAGTTAAGTCATACTCAAATCAAACGGCACAACTCAATAAAACAGGTTAAATAAAATAGACCCAATAATTCAATAGAACAGACACAGGCCTAAATAATAAGGCCGCATAACCTAAGTTATGCGGCCCTCTAATTAACGGCATTAACGCTGTGGCTTATTTAGCCAGTACGCGCAGATGCAGTTCTTGTACTGACGTCACGTTAGTACGGTCATCGGCGGCATGGGCCATACAAGTGGCGAATGCAGCATTCATGGTCGTCGTGTAGTTAACTTTGTAACGCAGTGCACCGCGGCGCAATTGACGAGAATCTTCAATCGCTTGGCGACCTTCGGTAGTGTTCACGATATAAGTGTATTCACCATTCTTGATGCGATCGAGAATGTGTGGACGCCCTTCGTGTACCTTGTTCACTAAGCGTGGGTTGATACCCGCTTCGCCTAGGATAACCGCAGTACCATGAGTCGCATCGATTTGATAACCGAGCTCAATTAACTTAGCCGCTAAATCGGCAACGCGTTTCTTATCGCTGTTACGCACAGACAATAATGCACGACCCGACTTAGGCACCTCAGAAGTCGCACCTAACTGCGCCTTAGCATAGGCTTCGGCGAACGTATCGCCCACGCCCATGACTTCACCGGTAGAGCGCATTTCTGGGCCTAACAGTGGGTCAACACCTGGGAACTTATTAAAGGGCAACACCACTTCTTTCACTGAGTAGAAAGGTGGGATCACTTCTTTAGTGAAGTTTTGCGACGTTAAGCTTTGACCCGCCATCACACGCGCGGCGATCTTAGCTAAAGGCACACCAGTCGCTTTGGACACGAATGGCACAGTACGGGCAGCACGTGGGTTAACTTCAATCATATAGATTTCGTTATCTTTCACGGCGAACTGTACGTTCATCAGGCCGACAACACCGAGTTCCATCGCCAACTTACCGACTTGAACGCGCATGCGATCTTGGATTTCTTGGCTTAGCGTGTATGGCGGCAGCGAACAACCTGAGTCACCTGAGTGAACACCCGCTTGTTCGATATGCTCCATAATCGCGCCAATCACCACGATTTCGCCGTCACATACTGCATCGATATCCACTTCAATCGCATCATCTAAGAAGCGATCGAGCAGTACTGGCGATGCATTCGATACGCTCACGGCTTCGTTGAAGTAACGCAGCAAATCTTGCTTGTCGTAGACGATTTCCATCGCGCGGCCGCCCAGTACGTAGGATGGACGCACAACTAACGGATAACCGATACGCTCAGCGGCAATCACAGCACCTTCAACCGTAGTCACGGTATCGTTTTCAGGCTGCTTCATCTCTAAGCGTTGAATCGCTTGCTGGAAACGCTCACGGTCTTCGGCGCGGTCGATGGCATCTGGGCTAGTACCAATCACAGGTACGCCAGCGGCTTCTAAGGCACGGGCCAATTTCAATGGCGTTTGACCACCGTACTGCACGATAACGCCCTTTGGCTTCTCGATACGGACGATTTCTAATACGTCTTCCAGTGTGACGGGTTCGAAGTACAGACGGTCTGAAGTGTCGTAGTCGGTTGAAACGGTTTCAGGGTTACAGTTCACCATGATGGTTTCATAACCGTCTTCACGTAGCGCTAACGCCGCGTGCACACAGCAATAATCGAACTCAATACCTTGACCGATACGGTTTGGCCCGCCACCTAACACCATGATTTTGTCACGGGTCGATGGGTTAGCTTCACATTCTTCTTCATACGTTGAGTACATGTAAGCCGTGTCTGTTGCAAACTCAGCCGCACAGGTATCCACACGCTTATAGACTGGGTGCAGGTCGAACTTATCACGCAGCTTACGCACTTCGGCTTCGTTCACGCCTAATACATCGGCCAAACGCGCATCGGCAAAACCTTTACGTTTCAGCTTACGCAGTAAGTCGATATCCAGACCCGCCAGACCCGCTTCAGCGACAACACCTTCGAGCTGAACCAGCTCTTCGATTTGCACGAGGAACCAAGGGTCGATATTGGTCAGTTTAAAGATTTCATCTAAGCTCAGCCCCGCACGCATCGCATCGGCTATGTACCAAATACGGTCGCAACCAGGCTCTTTCAGCTCGTGGCGAATACGCGACATCGCCTCAGGTTTAGACATATCTGTGACAGGATCTAGACCGTTACGGCTAACCTCTAAACCACGTAAGGCTTTTTGTAGTGACTCTTGGAAAGTACGGCCAATCGCCATCACTTCACCCACAGACTTCATCTGGGTTGTTAAGCGATCATTCGCACCGGCAAACTTTTCAAAGTTAAAGCGTGGCACTTTAGTCACAACGTAATCGATAGCAGGCTCGAATGACGCTGGCGTGCGACCGCCAGTGATGTCGTTCATCAGCTCATCAAGAGTGAAACCAACTGCTAACTTAGCAGCGATTTTCGCAATCGGGAAACCCGTTGCTTTTGATGCTAATGCTGAAGAGCGCGATACACGTGGGTTCATCTCGATGATAACCATACGGCCATCTTTCGGGTTGATACCAAACTGTACGTTCGAACCGCCGGTCTCAACACCAATCTCACGCAGTACGGCCATAGAGGCGTTACGCATGATTTGGTATTCTTTATCAGTCAGGGTTTGCGCGGGTGCAACTGTAATAGAGTCGCCCGTGTGCACGCCCATAGGATCGAAGTTTTCGATGGCGCAGACGATAATGCAGTTATCGTTGCGATCGCGGACCACTTCCATCTCGTATTCTTTCCAACCGATCAGTGATTCGTCGATCAGCAGTTCACTCGTTGGCGATAACTCTAAGCCCTGTGAACAGATCTCTTCGAACTCTTCCCTGTTGTAAGCGATACCGCCACCCGAGCCACCCATAGTAAAGGATGGGCGGATAATACAAGGGAAACCCACTTGATCAAGTACGCCATAAGCTTCGTCCATATTGTGGGCAATGCCCGCGCGTGGACAATCAAGACCAATACTTTTCATCGCTTTATCAAAGCGGCTACGGTCTTCAGCTTTATCGATAGCATCGGCAGTCGCGCCAATCATCTCGACGTTAAATTCTTTCAGTACGCCTTTGGCTTCAAGTTCTAATGCGCAGTTCAGTGCGGTTTGGCCGCCCATGGTTGGCAGAATCGCATCTGGGCGTTCTTTAGCAATAATGTTACGGACCACTTCCCAGTGAATCGGCTCGATATAAGTGGCATCGGCCATTTCTGGATCAGTCATAATGGTGGCAGGGTTAGAGTTCACCAGAATGACACGGTAGCCTTCTTCACGCAGCGCTTTACACGCTTGTGCGCCAGAATAGTCAAATTCACATGCCTGACCAATCACGATTGGGCCGGCGCCTAGGATAAGAATACTCTTTATATCTGTACGTTTTGGCATTGCTTCTCTCTTCTCCTAGCTAGCGTACTACTTGGCGTTCTGACGGTATATGTCGATTAGCTCGATAAAGTGATCGAACAGCGGGGCGGCATCGTTCGGGCCAGGGCTCGCTTCAGGGTGACCTTGGAAGCTGAACGCGGGCTTGTCCGTGAGATGGATACCTTGGAGTGAACCATCAAACAGCGACTTATGCGTCACCTTAATGTTGGCGGGTAAGGTCGTTTCATCGGCAGCAAAACCGTGGTTTTGGCTGGTGATCATCACGTTACCTTTCTCGATATTGCTCACTGGGTGGTTTGCACCGTGGTGACCAAACTTCATCTTCAAGGTTTTTGCACCTGAGGCCAGCGCGAGTAGCTGATGACCTAAACAGATACCGAAAATCGGCGTGTCGGTTTTCAGAATGTGTTGAATCGCTTCAATCGCGTAATCGCATGGCTCTGGATCGCCAGGGCCGTTCGAAAGGAACACACCATCGGGATTCATCGCTAACACTTCGGCAGCTGAAGTTTTAGCTGGCACAACTGTGACGTCGCAACCGCGGTCCACTAACATGCGCAGAATGTTTTGCTTAACGCCGTAGTCGTAGGCTACTACTTTGTATTTAAGCTCATTTGCTGGCGTATCTTCTGGTAAGCCGCCCACTAAACGCCAGCTACCTTTACGCCATGGATAGGCAGTTTTAGTCGTGACTTCTTTAGCGAGATCCATGCCTTTTAAACCGGGGAAAGCTTTGGCAGCGGCGAGCGCTTTTGCTTCGTCTAAGTCTGCACCTGCCATAATACAACCGGCTTGAGCACCTTTTTCACGGAGAATACGAGTTAACTTGCGGGTATCGATATCTGCTATGCCAACGACATTGTTCGCTTTGAGATAATCACTTAAGCTTTGTTGATTACGGAAACTACTTGCGATGAGCGGAAGATCACGAATGATAAGACCACAAGCGTGAACCCCATCGGATTCAATATCTTCATCATTGGTACCAGTGTTGCCTATGTGTGGGTAGGTTAATGTTACAATCTGGCGTGAGTAGGATGGATCAGTTAAAATTTCTTGGTATCCTGTCATGGAAGTGTTAAAAACAACTTCACCAACAGAGAGACCATCGGCACCAATTGCTGTGCCAGAGAATACAGTTCCATCTTCGAGTACGAGTAAGGCAGACTTTGTCAACGCGACCTCCATAAAGAGCCAAGCCACTGAAATATAATGTTTTTATGTTATGTTAAGATACCAATTTCCGCTAATTTACGAAATTTTGACAAATTCCAGCGAGTTTACAGTAAAAACGCGAAACCGTCCACCCACTGGTAACTGGGTGCAAAAAAAAACGCCATATCGGCGTTTTTAATATTAATGCAAACCTAAAACCTGCTGCATATCATACAAGCCCGGCTTTTGCTCCACGAGCCAGTGAGCAGCACGCATAGCACCATTAGCAAAGGTCATACGACTCGAAGCTTTATGGGTGATCTCTAAACGCTCACCGATATCGGCAAACATGGCCGTATGTTCACCAACGAGATCACCGGCACGAATGGTCGCAAAACCGATAGTTTCACGGTCACGTTCACCCGTGATCCCTTCGCGGCCATATACGGCACATTTCTCAAGATCGCGACCTAAGGTCTTAGCAATCACTTCACCCATTTTCAGGGCTGTGCCCGACGGCGCATCTTTTTTATGTCTGTGGTGACCTTCGATAATTTCGATATCCGTGTAATCACCCATGACTTCGGCAGCCAGTTCGAGTAATTTCCACATCAAATTGACACCCACAGACATATTCGGCGCCATTACGACCGGCGTTTGCTCGGCAAAGGCATTGATCTGTTCTTTTTGAGCATGATTGAAACCCGTTGTGCCAATCACCATGGCTTTCTTATGGCGAACACACCAATCTAAGTGGACAATACTGGCGTCTGGCGCGGTGAAATCGATCAACACATCAAAATCATCGGTCGCATAATCGAGCGAATCCATGATCATGACGTTTAATTTACCCACACCAGCTAACTCACCCGCATCCACACCTACTAAACTTGAGCCTGCACGCTCAATGGCAGCACCCAGTAAAATATGGTCGTGATTGTAGGCCGCTTCAATAAGAGTGCGTCCCATACGACCACCGGCACCGACGATTGCCACTCTCACTTGTCCACTCATTTCAATCTCCTCAATCTTTCTTTGTATTCCATAAGAAAACGCCTAAGACAGGCTTAGGCGTTTTTTCAATATTAGATGATATCTAATAATTCAACTTCGAATACCAAAGTTGAATAAGGAGGAATCGATGCCCCCGCGCCGCGCTCACCGTAAGCTAAGTGATGTGGCACAAATAATTTCAACTTAGTGCCTACTGGCATCAGTTGCAGTGCTTCAGTCCAGCCAGCGATAACGCCAGAAACTGGGAACTCAGCAGGTTGGCCACGAACTACAGAGCTGTCGAACACATCACCATTGATGAAAGAACCATGGTAGTGAGTACGAACAGTATCTTCGTAAGTTGGAGTAGCACCGTCACCTTGGACTAATACTTCGAACTGCAGACCAGAGTCAGTCACAGTCACGCCATCACGCTTAGCATTTTCAGCTAAGAAGGCATCGCCTTCAGCAGACGCAGCAGCAGCAGCTTGCTCTTGAGCAGCTTGAATACGACCGCTAATTTCAGTGAAAGCAACTTGCAGATCTTGCATAGACACAGCACTTTCCAAACCGGCAAACGCATCGGCTAAACCCGCTTGAACGGCTGGAATATCCACGCCATCAAAAGAATTGGCGGCCAGTTGCTCACCCATTTGACGGCCTACACCGTAGCTTGCTTGCTGTTCAACAGTACTGAATTTATCAGACATAATTAACGACTCTCAATTATCAGTGGAATTTTGCGCGCCAGTTTACCATAGTTCAGCGAGCTATGCTGATAAACTGACTGCTTATTTAACTAAGAAGGCTTTTTTACACACTTATTGCGTATTTATCCAAAAGCATAAATAGGTTAAGGACACGTATCTCTCCACAAACGACAGCGAACACTCACCAAACGGGCACTTAGATCTTAAATAGACTTCAGCTTATTTCGGCGCCACACATTGATTCTTCACCTGCGCTTTAGCACTGGCATAAAGTGGCTGCATCTGTGCTTGCAATTGTTGTAGCTGAGCAATGCGATTACTGTTCGATGGATGGGTCGATAATAACTCCGGCCCTTGGCTACCGCCCACCTTCGACATATTCTGCCATAACTCAACACTCTGAGCCGGATTGAAACCCGCTCGAGCCATTAGCTCTACGCCCATAATATCGGCTTCGCTCTCTTGTGCGCGGCCAAAAGGCAGAATAACCCCCACCTGAGCACCGAGTCCCAATGCCGACATATATAAGTCGCGATTCGACACACCACTCGCCCCTAGCGCCGCATCGGCAATCTGCATTCCAACGCCCGTTAACTGTCCACGGGAAACCTGCTCATTACCGTGCTGCGCCAACACATGCGCGACTTCGTGACCGAGCACAGTAGCAAGCTGATCAGGTCCCTTAGCGACCTTAAGCAATCCGGTATAAACCCCAATATGCCCACCCGGCAGAGCAAAAGCGTTAACTTGTTCAGAGTCAAACAAAACCACATCCCAGCGCTGGGTTTGGTCCGGCAGCACTGCAGTAATACGATTAGCGACACAATTGACGTATTGCGTCAGCTTTTTATCACTACTCACTTTTTGCTGTTTTTTCATTTCCTCGAAGGAGGAATCGCCCATCTGCTGCATTTGCGCCGCTGAATACAACAAGGTCTGCCCTCGCCCCGTTGGCGATTGCGTGGTCGCACAGGCCGATAATCCGAGCGCGACCGCCATCCCCACTAAGCCTAAATGCATTGATTTCATGTGGCACTCCTTAAATCCCATGACGGGCGTGAAGATCTTTGAGCCAACAGGGGCTCAACTAATGGAAAGATTTTACTGAGATAGACAAGATAAGCCAAATAGAGAAACACTGGCGGCGCGCGTTAGCGATACTTTGCACCTAAATGGAATTAATACTCCTCCTTTAACAAGGCATAAAGGAACTCATCGCCCCACGCGCCTTTAAAGAAGATGTTTTTCACATAATGGGCTTCGCACCTAAAGCGGAGTTTTTCGAGTAAGCGACAGCAGGCAAGATTTTGTGCATCGGTGATGGCAATAACTCTATGCTTATGCAATTCAATAAAGAGGTAATCCAGCAATGCGCTGACGGCCTCAAAAGCAATATGTTTACCTTGATGCTCAGGCGCAATCGTAAAGCCAATTTCCGCCTGCTGCTCATCAATAAAGTGCAGCGCCAGATCGCCAACTAATTGGGTTGGTGTAGTTCCCGACGCGCCAGTAACAATCGCAAGCTGAAACCAAGTATCAACCGCACCAAATTGTGCATAATCCATCTTCTCGAACAACGCGAGTGCATCGCTATAGCTGTAATCCGTCCAGCTTTGATATTTGGCGACCTTAGGGTCGGCTCGATAGGCGGTAAAAGCCTCAAGATCCGCTCGCTGGAATGGCCTAAGTACAAAGTGCTCGGTCGTTAAACCGTTATTCACCACTTTATGAAGTGCTTTGCTTAACGCCAATGTCGATCCCATGACTTAGCTCCTTAATGTAAATAAGTCACTAAGTTACACCCAGAGCGAAAGTGATAACAGCGGCTAATGCGCTTTATTCTGTTATCAGTTTAGTGATTGAGGCACGCCAAGCTTGAACGCTATGAATAGCTTTAAACTCAGCGCTTACCTTTAAACTCTTTAGCGCTGTGCTTATTGATGCTACGGCGATTCGCCTGTTTATCCCGTGGTGGTCGCTTACGCTCAGCTTTTCCCTCAGTGGCGCCATCAGTGATTTTTTCACTCGGCTTATCCGTTACCGGAAAGTCAGCCAATAATGCCAGCGGTAACTCCCGCGCAGTTAAACTGCGGATCGCCGTTAAAGTTGCCATTTCACCGTGGCACACGAGGGAAATCGCCAGCCCTTTTTCGCCAGCGCGCGCGGTGCGGCCAATGCGGTGCACGTACACAGGCGCACTCATGGGCAAATCCAAATTGATGACCACAGGCAAGGCATCAACATGAATGCCACGCGCCATCAAATCTGTCGCCACTAATACTTGGATCCGATTGGCTTTAAAGTCGGCCAAGGTTTGGCTGCGAACGGTCTGCTCTTTTTCACCGTGCAGCGCGGCAACTTTCATCCCCGCTTTGGCGAGCCTTTTAGCGACGGCATCGGCATCATCGCGGGCGCTGATAAACACCAACACCTGCGGCCATTGATACTGTTTTAACAGCGCAATCAATGCCTGTGCTTTGCTGCCCTTGTTGACTAAATAGAGTTGCTCTTCGATTTCACCAGCCACTGAATTCACCTTGTGGGCTTCGACCCGTAGCGGCTTATTCACCAGTAACTTGCCCGCTAATGTATCCAAAGCCTCGGGCAACGTGGCGGAAAATAACAAGGTTTGCTTAAGCTTAGGCATAAACGCCATCAGCTTTTGCACATCGGGCCAAAACCCCATTTCCAACAGACGGTCAGCCTCATCCAGCACAAGATGTTTTATCGAATCGAGGCTGACGTGGGACTGTTTACATAAATCCAGTAAACGCCCAGGGGTTGCCACTAATACCTGCGGCTTGGCTGCAAGTTCGGCTAATTGGTCTTCCAGCGCGACTCCACCACACAGAAGCTGAATGTTCAACGAAGTCGATAACTGACTCGCCACTGTTTGCAGCGCCTCAGTCACTTGCAGCGCTAATTCCCGTGTTGGCACCAGCACTAACGCCAGTGCATTTGGAGGCTGTACAGACTTAGCGCCCTGCAACTGTGTTTGCTGTTGCAACAAAATTTGTTGTAGGAGTGGCAAACCAAAGGCTAAGGTTTTCCCGCTACCGGTTTGTGCTAAGGCTAACAAATCCCGTCCTGCAAGAATGGCCGGAATCGCCAATTGCTGCACCTTTGTCGGATGTTTAAGACTTGCAGGCAAGGCCTTAAGTAACGCCGAATTTATGCCAAGCTCAGCAAAAGTTAACGACTCAGGGGAAGAAGAAAGCTCGGGAAAGGTCATCACAGCACCGGATCAAAACATGGGAGCGAAAGTTTACTGAGAGTTGCCTTTGAATACCAATGTTGTTTCGGCTTTTACGCAAGCCTTGGCACAGTTTGCAACGGTACTCTTTACAACGGTACGGTTTGCAACAATACAGTTACGGCATTTGCGTTACGCCACTAAGAAAGTCTAGTTTGAAACTTTGTTTGAATTTCTAAACCAAAGGTCAAATCAATAGCCGACCTAAAGAGAATCAACTGCAATCCCCTCTTGGATCTCCCCTGCCGACAAGGTTCATGTCTAACGGCCAGTTCGCAGGAATAGGTGAATTCCTGTCGCTTCGGCGTTCGTGGTTTATCTAAAAAGAGACTCCAGCTGCATCTTTCTTATGTGCGCAAAGTTAACGCAGGTGATGGGATGGTAGATTTTAATCCCACAGCTTTCGTGAGCGCTTATGGTAGAATCCCACCCAATCAGCTTTATGAATGTGCAACACAACTCATTTGTTTAACTGAACGTAGTGGAACACTACCGTGATTAACTAAATGAGGAGAAAAGATTATGAGTAAGTTAAATGCCGAAGAACGTAAAGCCCGCGATAACGCCCGTTTTTCACAACGCGTCGATGAACGCCGCACAAAAGGCGAAGACGTGGTCGCCTACGTGCTGGGCAACAAGCTCGCGTTTAAGTTTCTGACTAAACCAGAGAGACACGAATTTAAACAAAGAGAAGCCGCACTTGAAGAAGAAGCCAAACTTAAAAAGCAACAAGCGTTTCAGCTGAAAACCGAGCAAGAGTTAGAGAAAGCCAAAGCCGCATTTACTGATACAGAAGAGTAACCTCTCAAAAGAGCCATTGATCATCATTGATGGCTCACGCATACCCCATTTCCAAACTTCGTTTGGATTTTTAAATCCAAATCAAAATCAACGTCGTAGGACTTCTCCCCTGATTTTTTATTAAGAAATCGACCAAGGAGGACTGCTCATTATATCTTTCTTGGATCTCACTTGCCAAACAACGTTCATGTCTAACTGCCTGTTCGCCATTGTATTGTGAATTATTGATTCAGAACAATAATGTCCAATAACACAGGTGTATCTCATATCTTTAAATCTATTCCTTTGCTACATTCGATTGTAAAGCGTTAAGTTGCTGTCTGATTATTTTTGGAGGAAGTGTGGTGAGATTATTTTTGTTACTCATTGTATTAAGTCAATTACCAATATCCTCTGCCTATGGAAAAGAGCTGAAATTTGCTGTTGTGCCTAAATTTTATAGTGTTTTTTTGATCAAAGCAAAAATGGCTGTATAGATGCAGCGGCTCAAATAGAAGGCGTAGAATGTATATATCGAGGACCTGAAATTAGCAGTGTTAGATTGCAAGATCAGGTAATAAATCAACTGATTGATGAAGGTATCGATGGTATCGCTGTAGCTGTTACGCAATCTAAATACCTCGTTGAAAATAGCCTAAAAAGAGCCAAAGAAGCCGGAATTCCGGTTGTTACCTATGACTCTGATTTTGATGCTTCTATCAAAGAAGAACCTAAGAATTTACGCCTAGCTTATATAGGCACAGACAATTTTGAACTGGGTAAGTCATTGGGTGAACAGTTAAAAAAACTACGGCCAAATGGCGGAACGTTAATAATGCATTCTGGGCGGCCAGATTCTCCCAATCTGAATTTAAGACTTATGGGTGTACGCTCCGCCTTATCAGGAAAAAAATACGATGCTCCTCCTGGCGAATTACTCGATGGCGATTTAGGCTGGACAGAAGTTAGAGAACCTTTGTTTAACTTTGATCAGCTTAGTCAAGCTGTTAAACAAATGGAGTCCGTAATGAAAGGTAAGCCTGTGAAAGCAGACTCTTTTATCGCAGTTGGTGGTTGGGCGCAAAATAATGATGCGCTCTATCGTGAAATGATTGCTCCATACCAAGAAAAAATTAATAACAAAGAAATCGTCATTATTATTACCGATACATCTCCAGAGCAGTTAACGATGCTGAAAGATGGTCTTGCTCATGTCAATGTGGGTCAAAATCCATATGAAATGGGAAGACAAGCAATTTTGACGCTTTATAAAATTGTCACAAAACAAAAGTATGAAGAAACAATCTACACACCTGTTACGTTTTGTACTCCTCAAAACGTTGACACCTGTGACAAGCGTACCGGAATGTGACGCAAAAATGATGGATTAGGCCAGTACACATCTCAAAGGAGCCATTGATCATAATTGATGGCTCACGCATACCCAATTTCCAAACTTCGTTTGGATTTTTAAATCAAAATCTACATCAAAGTCGTGGGGCTTCACCCCACACCCGACCAAAAGGGGAAAAGCGCTTGTTCTCCTTTTGGAAATCCCCCGGCGAACAACGTCCATGTCTAACTGCCAGTTCGCCATCCCAGGCTCTCGTTCGAAACGCTGCTACGCAGCACTCACCCTAGCGAAGTTACATGCATTAATTACCTGTCTCATACTCCAATAAAAATCGCCTAACGGCTCAGATGGCACATCCATGTGCCCCCGAGCCTGCACCATCATCCATGATGTCGCCACGGCATTTTTACTCCGTATTTAGACAACTTCGCAGGGAATATGAACTCCTGAAGTTTCAGTGTTACTTATTCGTATTAAAAAAAGAACTAACACTCCATCTTTCTAAAATTTAATAATGAGTGTCTCAATAACATTTCCTGCCTGTCCAATCATTTCAATGGCACGGCATACAAACCTCCTTGTTCAATGCTTAAGCAAAGCTGGAGATTAACTACCACGCAATTACTGTGGATGCCCGTCTGATCTTCTGGGCGTTATCATGAAGAGAGTAGTGGTTACATTTAAATTTGGTACAAGTTTTATTATTTAGTGAACAATTAAATTAATAGGTTTGCAAGTCCGTGGTCTGCTTTTGTTAGCTGCATTGATTGTCTGCATATACATTACCAGTTTTAGGGCAGATTCTAAAAACACATAAAACATTTTCTGCATCACCATCATCGCCCCAAAGAGAAACTTCATAACCAGCTTGAGGAGGAATGACTATTATTATTTCTTCACTATTGTTAGTGAATTGGCCTTGTGGAAGTAGATTTTTGAAATCATTAAAATCCATTTTTAGGATTTGTTCGTGTGCAAATTTCACTTTTAAAAAGGAGGTTGGGTAATTTTCATAGGGCCAATCATTTTCAGCTTCTCGGGGATGGACTGATTGTATCTTGATACTTCCGTCATATCTTATTTGATATTTGATTGAACCACCATCATGCATAAACGGATAAATTAATGCTATGCTAGAAAACTGGATGTTGTCGAATAAATCTAATATATCTCTGTTTAATGTGAACAAAAGATGTAACTTTGCTGTCTCGGGAAAGTTAGATATTAATGGTAAGTTACCGCCAAAATATGACTCAGACTCTTCAGATATATTCAATGCTACGAGATTTCCCTTATAGTAAATTAAGGGTTTTCTGATTTGTCCATATTCTCCAGTTATTGAATCCATAATTACTCTCTCATTAGCAGTTACGGTGCATATTAAGTGTTACTTTTCATTATAGTAACGCTATTTACGATCATAGTCATTTTGTTTTATAGCAACTGCTTGATTCCGAATTCAACTCCGAAGTACGACACAGGACAATTAAGCTGCTAATTGGTGAAACACCACCGCAGGCTGCTTCAACTTTAAACACTTTAATATTTGGGCATAAATCCGAATATAAAAAAGCCCTGCAAGGTTAACCATTGCAGGGCTTTTTTCTTCTAGTGCGCAGCTAACCTCTGCGCCACTAGACCAAGTTAGCTATTCAGATCTTGAAAGAACTTTTTCACGCCATCGAAAAAGCCCTCAGCCTTTGGGCTGTGTTTTTTCGACTCACCTGTTAAGGTGGCTTCAAATTCGCGTAACAGTTCTTTTTGACGATCGTTTAAGTTAACTGGGGTTTCCATAACCACTTTGCAGAGCAAGTCGCCTACCGCATGGCTGCGAACCGACTTGACGCCTTTGCCACGTAAACGGAACATACGGCCCGTTTGCGTTTCGGCTGGGATCTTCAGGCTGACTTTACCATCCAGTGTTGGCACTTCAATCTCACCGCCTAGGGCTGCTTTACTGAAGGATATCGGCACTTCGCAGTAAAGGTTGTTGCCATCACGGACGAAAATCGCATGCTCACGCACGCTGACCTGAACGTATAAATCCCCTGGAGGCGCGCCAAATTCACCCGCTTCGCCTTCACCCGCTAAACGAATACGGTCGCCCGTATCAACGCCGGCTGGGATCTTAACCGATAAGGTTTTGCTCTTTTCAACACGGCCATCGCCATGACACTTAGTGCAAGGATCTTTGATGATCTTGCCGCGGCCATGACAGGTTGGACAAGGCTGTTGCACCGCAAAGAAACCTTGGCGCATTTGGACTTGGCCTTGACCATGACAGGTGCCACAAGTGGTTGCAGAGGTGCCTTTTTTAGCGCCGCTGCCTTCACATAGATCGCAAGTCGCCAGTGTTGGGATACGCAGTTCTTTGGTTAAGCCTTTAACGGCTTCTTCCAGTGATAACTCTAGGTTGTAACGTAAATCTGAGCCGCGGGCCGCTTGGCGTTGACCGCCACCACGACGTCCACCGCCGAAAATATCGCCAAAGACATCACCGAAAATATCACCGAAATCGCCTTGACCACCACCGTAACCACCGCCACCGCGATTAGGATCCACACCCGCATGACCAAATTGGTCATAGGCCGCTTTTTTGTCGGCGTCGGTTAGGATCTCGTAGGCTTCTTTAATTTCTTTAAAGTTAGCTTCTGCGGTTTTGTCGCCTGGGTTGCGATCTGGGTGAAATTTCATGGCCAGACGTTTGTAGGCCTTTTTAATTTCACGTTCGCTGGTGTCACGACTGACACCTAATACTTCGTAATAATCTCGCTTTGACATAATCTCATGCTTCTCAGCTGGTGTTGAACAAACGGGCGTTAGGGTTGCCCCGTAACGCCCGCCTAGAAATTAACGCTTTGAAATCAATCTATTTGATTGAAAACAAGTCATTATTTCTTGTCGTCTTTCACTTCTTCGAATTCAGCATCGACAACGTCATCGGCAGCAGCGTTAGCCTGTTTGCCCGCGTCGGCATTGTCGCCGCCTTGAGCTTGAGACTTAGCTTGAGCGATTTCCATCAGCTTAGCAGATGCTTCGATCAAGTTTTGAGTTGCCTTTTCAATGGCTTCTTTGTCATTGCCTTTGCTGGCAGTGTCAACAGCGGCCATAGCAGCTTGGATTTTCTCTTTATCTTCGCTTGGCAATGCATCACCCGCTTCTTCCACTTGTTTCTTAGTCGCGTGGACTAAGCCGTCAGCTTGGTTGCGTGCTTGCACTAACTCTTCAAACTTCTTGTCTTCATCTGCGTGAGCTTCGGCATCACGTACCATTTGCGCCACTTCTTCTTCGCTTAAGCCAGAAGAAGCTTTGATGGTGATGTTTTGTTTCTTGCCGGTTTTCTTGTCTGTCGCAGACACATGCAGAATACCGTCGGCATCGATGTCGAACATCACTTCAATTTGTGGCTGGCCACGTGGAGCTGGCTCAATACCGTCTAAGTTGAACTGGCCTAATGACTTGTTCGCGCTCGCTTGCTTACGCTCACCTTGCAGTACGTGAATCGTCACTGCGTTTTGGTTGTCATCGGCTGTTGAGAACACTTGCTGCGCCTTAGTAGGAATAGTGGTGTTCTTTTCAATCAACTTAGTCATCACGCTGCCCATGGTTTCGATACCCAGAGACAGTGGTGTTACGTCTAACAGTAATACGTCTTTCACGTCGCCTGACAGTACGCCCGCTTGAATTGCAGCACCTACGGCTACCGCTTCGTCCGGGTTCACGTCTTTACGAGGTTCTTTGCCGAAGAAGTTTGTCACTGCTTCTTGAACCTTAGGCATACGTGTTTGACCACCCACTAGAATCACTTCGTTGATGTCTGTTACAGATAAATCTGCATCAGCCAGGGCAACTTTTAGTGGCTCTAATGTACGGATAATCAAGTCTTCAACCAGTGATTCCAATTTAGCACGAGTGATTTTAATCACTAAATGCTTAGGACCTGTTGCGTCTGCCGTGATGTATGGCAGGTTCACTTCAGTGTGGTTGGTGCTTGAAAGTTCAATTTTCGCTTTTTCTGCTGCTTCTTTCAGACGTTGCATTGCTAATGGATCTTTACGCAGATCTAAGCCTTGCTCTTTCTTGAATTCGTCAGCTAAGTAGTTGATCAAACGGTTGTCAAAGTCTTCACCACCTAAGTGGGTGTCACCGTTGGTTGCCAACACTTCAAATGTTTGGTCGCCATCGTTGCTGTCGATTTCGATGATAGAGATATCGAATGTACCACCACCTAAATCGTATACTGCAACAATGTTGTCGCCTTGTTTCTTATCGATACCGTAGGCTAATGCAGCAGCCGTTGGTTCGTTGATAATACGTTTAACATCAAGACCTGCGATACGACCCGCATCTTTAGTCGCTTGACGTTGTGAATCGTTAAAGTAAGCAGGAACAGTAATAACCGCTTCTGTTACTTCTTCACCTAAAAAGTCTTCTGCGGTTTTCTTCATTTTTTTCAAGATTTCTGCAGAAACTTGTGGTGGAGCCATCTTGTTGCCACGCGATTCAACCCATGCATCACCGTTGTCGGCTGCAATGATTTTGAATGGCATGATATTCACGTCACGTTGGACTTCGTCATCTTTAAAGCGACGACCAATCAAACGCTTAATCGCGAAGAATGTGTTAGTCGGGTTAGTCACAGCTTGACGTTTTGCTGGCGAACCGACAATGGTTTCATCATCTGTATAAGCGATGATTGACGGGGTTGTGCGATCGCCTTCAGCGTTTTCTAACACACGTGCTTTGCCACCATCGAGGACAGCTACACAAGAGTTTGTTGTGCCTAAGTCGATACCAATAATTTTACCCATGAGGTCCTCCGAAAAATTTCATTCAATCTAAATTTGTTTAGTTGGTTTTGATATGGGGCTAGACGGTTTAAATATCAAGTCCATCGTTGGCCACCTTCTCTGCCTTGATACCTATATTGGGACAGGGAATTTAATTACAAGGGCGAACAAAAAAATTTTCTGATTTATCTTTCTCGCATCTACAGCGGGATAAAATATCCAATCACATAAAATAGTCTTGCTTATCAACCCAAGCTGTTATTCAATCTGCCCACATTTGGCGGATGTTTATCCATGTAAGGTAGCAGAGTGAAGTCTTCGAATTTAGCGTACGTGTATGGCATGGCGGCGGTTTTTCTCTGGTCTACTGTGGCCACGGCCTTTAAGATTGCCTTGAGTTACTACACACCGCTGCAACTGGTGTTTGTTGCCGTGCTCACGTCGATTATTGCCCTTGCCGGAATCCTGGCTTGGCAAAAAAAGCTTTCCTTACTCAAGCAACAGTTTTTACGCCGCCCCATGTTTTATCTGGTGACTGGGCTCATCAATCCCTTCCTTTACTATGTCGTGCTATTTAAAGCGTATTCCTTACTGCCAGCGCAGCAAGCTTTGTCACTTAATTACACTTGGGCGGTATTACTGCCGTTACTGGCCGCGCCTTTGTTAAAGCAACATTTGCGTAAGAGCGACATTGCAGCGGCGCTGATTGCCTACACTGGTGTGTTTATTATTGCCACCGGCGGCGATATCAGCGGCTTTAGTTTTGATAGCCCGCTCGGTATCGGATTGGCGCTGACCAGCACCTTACTCTGGTGCCTATATTGGATCGTCAACACCAAAGATCAAGGCGATCCCGTGGTGAGTTTATTATTGAGTTTTCTTATCGGCTTACCTTTTATTGCCGTCACCTTAGTGCTGACAGATACCCTGCCCAGTTTTAGTCTTAAGGCGATATTTGCAGGTATGTATGTGGGCTTGTTTGAAATGGGCATTACCTTTGTGCTCTGGTTAATGGCGCTGAAAACCGCCACTCGCACTGCGAACATCAGCACTATGGTGTTTTTATCTCCTGTGATGTCGATTGGTTTTATCGCGTGGATTTTGCAAGAAACGATTGCGATGGCGACCTATCTCGGCCTAGCCTTTATTTTATCGGGGATGATGTTGCAGCAACTTCTGCCCCGTTATTTAGAGCGTAAAAACAAGATAAGCACAAAGCTAGCGGAATAATCGTTGAGTAACAGCCTTAAATAATGTTAGCTCATGGCAATGAGCCAATTAAAAGAGCTGGCTAACATTTTAAGCCAAGATTAAGCGCTAATATCCTCCATTTTGTGATGGAGTATAAAATGACCCCGGCCGTCAGATTGGCGAAAAAAGCCAAGATTGCGTTTGATATCTTAGAGTACAGCCACGATCCACACTGCGCCGCCTACGGCGAAGAAGCCGCTAACACCCTAGGGCTTGAACCCGCGCAAGTATTTAAAACCCTTTTAGTTGCCATCGACAAAGCCCATGCGCCGATTGCCGTTGCGCTCGTGCCCGTCGATCATCAGCTTAATCTAAAAGCCGTAGCTAAATGCTTAAGACAAAAGAAACTACAAATGGCCGATGCCGACCTAGCACAAAAATCCTCAGGCTATCTGGTTGGCGGTATTAGTCCCTTAGCGCAAAAGAAACAATTGCCAACCTTGATTGATGCCAGCGCTCAAGGCTTCGACAGGATTTATGTCAGCGCGGGCAAACGCGGTTTAGAGATAAGCTTAGCGGCCACAGACTTAGCCCTGCTTTGCAAAGGCGAATTTGCCGATATCAAGACACTTTAAGCTAGATGCTTTAAGCTATCTCGACCACATTTAAGCACAAGTCATTCGACGTTAAATAAGCAATTCACTCCACTTTAAGTTGTACGCGCTCATATTAGATAAATGATGAACAAGGCTCAAACGGCAACAAACTGCCAGCGTACTGAGTCTAAAGTGGAAAGCGTTTGATAAAGCCGAGATATCCGTCTATAAATTGTACTGAGGTACAAATCGACTAAGGATAGTCAGATGGAAAAATCAACCCAATGGAATCCAGAAAATAGCATCAGCCCTATCAGTTGGTGCGCCATGCTACTCTGCATCGCCTTATTTATTTATGAGCATTTCTGGGGAAACAGTTTTACCACTATGGTAGTCATGCTCTATTGCAGTTTTATGCTGCCTTCGGTTTTACTCACTCGCAGAGTACAAGAAAAGTACTTTATTTATACCTTGGAATACATCAAGGCCTTTCGTAAATTCACTGTTGTTATGTCGACGATATTTTTCTGTATCTGGTTACTTGCTACTTATACCCCGCTCACCATAAGCAGCTAAACTCGTTAGCCAAACACATTGATGTCGCTATTCAGTTGGATACCGTAAACAAAAAAGCCGTCAACGTAGTAGGTTAACGGCTTTGGGTTTATCGGTATTTACCGCTAAACACGACTGGTGTAATCACCCCAAGCTAACCACTTATATGTGGTTAATGCCTCAAGCCCCATTGGACCGCGGGCGTGCAGTTTTTGCGTGCTAACAGCCACTTCAGCGCCAAGACCAAACTGACCGCCATCGGTAAAACGAGTACTGGCATTCACATACACGGCGGCTGAGTTCACTTCATTCATAAAGTGCGCCGCTGCATGAATATCATCGGTCAAAATGGCTTCCGAATGGCCGCTAGAATACTGGCGAATATGACTAACGGCGGCATCGATATCGCTCACAACTTTAATGCCTAAGGTTAATGACAGCCATTCAATACCAAAATCCTCAGACTTAGCAAGCGCCACATCGAACCCTAAACCATCCAGCAGACTAAAACTTGTGTCACAAACTGAAAAACGCACGCCTAGACGATGCAGATATTCGGCAATTTGCGGTACAAAGCTGCTCGCCACGCGCTCATCCACCAGCAAGGTATCAAGGGCATTGCACACAGTTGGACGCTGCACTTTGGCATTAGCGATTACGCCTAAGGCACGCTCAAGGTCGGCATTTTTATCGACATACAAGTGGCAAATACCTATGCCACCTAAGATCACCGGAATGGTCGCTTGCTCAGCACATAAGCGCTGCAATGCTTGACCGCCGCGCGGCACTATCATGTCGACATATTGATCGAGCTTAAGTAAACCTGTCACTAGGGCTCTGTCTGAAGAATCAATAAATTGCACCGCATCTATGGGCAAACCTTGGGCGACAATCGCGCCGCGGATCACTTCGCTGATAAGCTTATTCGATTCAAGGGTTTCTTTACCGCCACGGAGGATCACCGCATTACCCGTTTTAAGGGCGAGTACCGCGATATCGACAGTCACATTCGGGCGCGCCTCGTAGATAACCCCAATCACGCCCAGCGGTACGCGGCGGCGAGTCAGCCTTAAACCGTTATCTAATAACTTGCTGCCAAACTCTTCGCCCACGGGATCAGCAAGGCGGATCACATCGCTGATATCACCGATAATGCCCGCTAAACGCGCATCATCGAGCAACAGTCTGTCGATCATCGCCTCAGTTAATCCATCGTTCTTAGCGGCGGCAACGTCTTTAGCATTAGCGGCTAAAATGGCGGCGGAGTTTGCCGTCAGCGCATCGGCAATAGCTTCGAGTAAGTCAGCCTTTTGGCTCGCCGTTAAGTTGGCTAAAGCATAACTGGCCTGTTTGGCATTTTGGCCAAGTTGCTGTAAATACTGATCTTGATTCATTTGACTCAAAACAGACCTCGCTTATAAGACAACCATGTCGTTGCGGTGCACTATTGCGTCACCATAATCGTAACCGAGTACAGACTCGATCTCGTCGGAATGCTTACCTGCAATCAAACTCAGGGCTTGGCCACAGTATCGTGTCATCCCTTTAGCAATCACTTTACCTTGTTGATCAACTAATTGTAGCGTCGCACCACGTTCAAACTGACCTTTAACGCCTACGATACCTTTAGACAATAGACTGCGGCCCTTGTCAGTCACGGCTTTGACCGCGCCCGCATCAAGCACTAAAGAACCTTGAGTCGCAGGTCCCGCTAGAATCCACTGTTTGCGGCTTTCGAGCGGGTTTTCGATGGCACTAAAGTGAGTACCGACGGACTCTTTGGCGACCACCTTTTTGATCACATCAGGGTGATGGCCAGAGGCGATAACCACTTCAATGCCTGCACGGCGAGCAATATCCGCCGCTTCCAATTTAGTCGACATACCACCCGTACCTAAACCCGATACAGAACCGCCCGCCAACATACGCAAACTATCGTCAATCTTCACCACCTGTGAAATCAACTTAGCGTTCGGGTTAGTGCGCGGATCGGCATCGAATAAGCCCTTTTGATCCGTCAATAAAATCAATAAGTCAGCATCGCATAAGAGTGCTGCGCGCGCCGATAAATTGTCGTTATCGCCCACTTTGATCTCATTGGTGGCAACGGCATCGTTTTCATTGATGATCGGCACAATATTATTCGCCAACAAGGCATTGAGCGTGTCGCGGGCGTTAAGGTAACGCTCCCTATCCTGCAAATCGGCACGGGTCAGCAGCAATTGGCCCACATGCAGCCCATAAATACTAAAGAGTTGTGCCCAAGCGAGGATCAACTGACTTTGTCCGACAGCGGCTAACAATTGCTTATTGGCCATAGTGTCGGGCAGCGTCGGGTATTGGAGATGTTCACGCCCAGCGGCAATTGCCCCTGAGGTGCATAATACGACTTCGACCCCTGACTTCATCAGTGCGGCCATTTGACGAGCAAGCTCAACCATGTGGGCTTTATCTAGCTGTTTACTGCCAGAGGTAAGCACACTCGTCCCTAACTTCACTACCACGCGGCGATACGCAATCTCACTTAAGTTCATTATTCATTTGTAACAAAATAACCGAACAATCCTTATACCTAATCCGCTGAGTAATTGGTAGCAAGGAGTTATTAACTCGAGATAAATTTTCGTTTTTGCTTAGAATCGCGCATTAAAAAGGGCCATCGATTAGATGGCCCTCAAAAAAATGTAAACAATCTACGCTGCGAGTTTTTACTGTACAGGTGAATTAATCGACAGCATCAACCATAGACAAACTTAGCTACAAACAATGCGGCTAATACTAAAATGCCCACATTAAGATCGCTAAAGCGACCTGTGAGTAATTTGATTGCTGCATATGAGATGATCCCAAAGGCAATGCCCGTCGCGATAGAAAACGTTAGCGGCATTAATATACACACAACCACCACAGGCGCGGCTTCAGTCAAATCTTCCCATTCGACATGCACCAGTCCCGACATCATCAAAATCGCTACATAAAACAGTGTGCCCGCAGTCGCATAAGCCGGGATCATCCCCGCCAATGGCGATAAAAATAACGCAGCAATGAAGAGTAATCCCACCACAACGGCCGTTAAACCAGTACGGCCACCTGCGCTCACACCCGCAGTACTTTCGATATAACTTGTCGTGGTGGAAGTGCCAAAAGCCGCCCCCGCAATCGTTGCTAAACTGTCAGCGGTTAAGGCACGATTCAGACGTGGTAAACGGCCTTTATCATCGAGAAAACCACCGCGCTGTGCAACCGCCACTAAGGTGCCAGAGGTATCGAAGAGATCCACAAATAAGAAGGCAAAAACGACTGATAACATAGTTACTTCAAATACTTGGGATAAATCCATCTTCATAAATGTAGGTGCGATTGAAGGTGGCATTGATACAATGCCCTGATACTGCACATCACCAAACACTAGTCCTAGGCCAGTGATAATCAGAATGCTGGCAATCACCGCCGACTTCATTCCCCGCTGCACCATAGCAATAATGAGGAAAAAGCCCAGCACAGCCATAACCGCCGGAAATGCCGTGATATCGCCCAGCGTCACTAGCGTAGCAGGACTTGCCACCACAATACCGGCGCTCTTAAGGCCAATCAGGGCAAGAAACAAACCAATACCTGCAGCAATACCGATACGTAACGACATGGGAATACTATTTACAATCCATTCTCGAATACGCACTAAGGACAAGATTAAAAAGCAAATTCCCGACAGGAATACCGCGCCTAACGCAGTCTCCCAGCTGTAACCCATTTCACCCACGACTGTGTAGGTAAAAAAGGCATTAAGTCCCATACCTGGAGCAAGCGCAATGGGATAATTCGCCATCAACCCCATAACCAAACAGCCGACAGCCGCCGCCAAACAGGTCGCCACAAATACAGCACCATGGTCCATGCCTGCATCGGCTAACATCATTGGGTTCACAAAAATGATGTAGGCCATCGTCATAAATGTTGTCAAACCTGCGACCGCTTCCTGCTTGAGGCTCGTTTGATTTTGTTTCAGTTTGAACAGTTTTTCTAACATGGAACAAGGTTCCTTTTTATTTTAAGTATGTAGGGTATTTAGATGTGAACACTATGTAACGTGATGACATTTGCAGCCGATTATAGGGAGTTTAGGCTGGTCAGGCCAGAAAATTGGCAAAGGAGTAATGAAGAGAAAATGCTCAAATATCTATGCAAACGAATGCAATATCCTCGGGTGAGACTCGCGTTGAAGGTTAAGCATAAAAAATGAACATATTATGAACAAGATGATTAACTCGTTAGCGACCAATGCTGATTTGTAGCCATAAACAGCCCACATAAAGAGTAACAAGGATATATACAGCAGAAATAACTAAATTCAATTTCCACAGACTCAACCAAAAACTCCCTTTAAAATATGTACGTAGCCTTACTTCTGATTTGCATAATGTTAAAGAAGAAGGTACCAACATTAACGCAGAACAGCCAAAGGTTGGTAATACCATAAAAATCATGCCTAAACCCGCAGCCCCAGCAGAAGCTTCAGATGTTTGACAGTCAATAGATGCTAGCGTTATATATCCTAAAATGACGCCTGCAATGGCAAGAATAAAACCTAACAGTTGAAGAGTTCTCAAATTCATCCTTGGTAACAAACAGCGTTTAAATTGACTTATCGTAAAATCCTATCAGCTCAGCGATTTCGCTTAGATGGGTATCGACCCAAGCGCTGCTGATCGGCCCCCAGGTGACTATGCGGTAATAACCTGAATTGTTACGGCTGCCTTCCTGCACAAACTCGACTCGAATACCTATATCCTCAAAAGCTGCGATAGCGTCCTGTAAAGTTCGGCGAGGCATTCCGGTTAACTTATTGAGTGATAATAGATTATGGCGGTCATCATCCATTAAATGCGCCAAATATAACTTACGCAGAAACGCCTTATTTTGCTTTGAAACCTGTTCGGATGCTGGCATTGAAAGTGACATAGGATGACCTGTCTGGAAACAAAAGTAATTATCATCAAAACTACTTTATATTCAGTCAATAAGGCAATAGCCAATACTAAATACTTACGGTTCGCGACAAGATCATCAGATAACAAATCTGCACTTAAATCAAACAAAACGACTTGTCATCCTCCCCCAACAACTGTTATTTCTAATATCACTCAACACCTATGAAGAAAGGCTAAAATGAGCCAGACAATCACAGCAGACCAAATACTGACATTTTGGTTTGAAGACATTGACCCAAAGCTTTGGTGGATTAAAGATGTTGAATTTGATACCCAGATCAAACAGCGCTTCGAAGGTGTACTACTTCAAGCTAAACGGGGAGAGCTTTCACATTGGCGAATCACGCCTCAAGGTCGATTAGCTGAGATCATAGTGCTCGATCAATTCTCCCGTAATATTTACCGCAATACGCCTGCCGCATTCGAAGCCGATGCGATAGCCCTAGTGCTCGCCCAAGAGGCCGTTGCCCAACGGGTCGACACAGCACTAAAATCCAAACAAGTCCCTTTTCTATTTATGCCCTATATGCACAGCGAATCGGCAGCCATTCACCAAGTAGCAGTAAAACTGTTTAATCGCGAAGCTGCGATAACAAACCTCGCGTTTGAACTGCGCCATAAAGCGATTATCGACAGGTTTGGCCGCTATCCACATAGAAATATTATCTTAGGCAGGGAGTCTACGGCGGAAGAAATTGCTTTTCTGACTGAACCGGGCTCATCCTTTTGAGCCTGTAATAGGTTAAAGCGTTAATGTGTATTTGATAAATAAAGCCGTGCTGAGTTCACAGACACACTACACTTACTCAAGAAAGTCATGGAATGACTTGGCGAGTATCAAACACAGTTGCAAGTGTATACCGCGGAGGTGTTGGTAACTTATGGCGCATAAACTAAATAAGCCAAATAGCTCAGTGGCTCGTCGTAACCGCTATAAATTGATGGGGTTACTCATCCTATGCGGCGCTCAGCTCGGCCAAGCGGCTGAAATTAAGATAGGCGTCAGCCTGTCTATCCCGCCCTATGTCATCCAAGCAACCAATAGCGGGATCGAACTCGAATTACTTAACCAAGCCCTCGCCGTTAAAGGCCATACTGCTTCTATCCACTACTTACCACTGGCGCGCACTTTCCATGAACTCAGGGAGGGTAAACTCGATGGCATCATCAACATCAAAGAAGGAATGATTAACAACATTTTTTATTCCAACGTTGCGATAACCTACCAAAACTGCGCCATTAGCCTCGAGAGTAATCAATTTAACATCAATAGCATAGAAGACTTAAACAACAAACAAGTCGTCGCCTTTCAACGTGCATCATCGTTACTGGGGGAAGAGTTTGCCAACATGGTTAAGACCAATAGCGGCTACCAAGAACAAGCGAGGCAAGTGCAGCAGGTTTATATGCTGATGAAGCGCAGAGCCGATGTCGTTGTGATGGATAAAAATATTTTCAAATACTACTTAAAGCAGGCCTATCTTGAGGGCAAACTCACTGAAAAAGACTTAAAACAACAGGCGATTTGCCACCAAATATTCCCACCTACAGAATACAAGTTCGCATTTCTCAGTGAACAAATTCGGGATGATTTTAATGCGGGACTCAAACAAATTACCCAAGATGGTAGCTTAGTGGCTCTGCAGGAAAAGTATCGACGCCTGATGTCATTTGACAATGAAGCCGAGGCGTCGACTAAGTTAACAGAACCTAAAATGATCAAAAATGATTCCTACTAAACTTATCCCATAGTGTTATTTCACCACCAACACAGGGCACTTAGCATACTTAACAATATCCTGTGTAACGTGTGGTTTTAAAAAGTCAGCTAAACCGCTGCTACCATGACTAGCGATAACCACCATGCCCACATCAACGGCTTCCGCTAAAATCTCATCAATAGCATCACCATGGCGCACGACTAACTTAATATTGAGCCCTTCGGTAAGGTTCTGCTGCATTTCCTGCTGCAAACTTTGCATTTTTGCATCAACGAAAGCTTTGAGTTCATTTTCCAATGTAGCGGGAATATCGACCGCAATACCATAACAATGGGCGCCACGGGCAGGGCTAGTCACATGCAACAACCGAATATCGACGTGATAAACATTTGCCATTTCAACCGCATATTTTAACGCATGGGCCGCAGTGGATGAAAAATCCGTAGGGCATAACACTTCTTGAGTACGCATAAGCTTATCCATCATTTGAGTTTTTAATTAAGCTAATTATTAAGGCCAAAATACCACTATTTTATAGCAGTTTGCTATGCTTCTTACGTACCCATTTCAATTAATTATTCTTTATCAATCAAAAAGAAAGGACGCTATAAGCGCCCTTTGGATTTATAGAGTCAAAGCCAGTTACTTAACCACAAGCACAGGACAAGCTGCACCATTCGCCACCGCTTCTGAGACATTGGTGTGTAAAAAATGCGAAATCCCAGTTCGGCCATGGCTAGCAATTACTACCATGCCAATGTCTTTACTGTTGGCCTCTTCTAAAATTTGATAGACAGGATCGCCACGGCGGATCAAGGTAGTGATAGGAAGCTCAGTATTCAATCCATCCAATAGTGCTCGCATTTTAGTTGCCGCCGCTTCCTCCATGCTTTTAGCAAGCTCTTCAGGGGTAATAGATAGAATCATAAAGTTTTCATCACCGATCGGCTGTTCAACCACATGTAAGATTTTTAGCCCTACATGGTATAGATTAGCCATTTCAATGGCATAGCTCAGTGCATGGGCCGCAGTTTCCGAAAAATCTGTGGGCCAGAGTATTTGACCTGTACGCATAATTTGTACTCCTTCTATGGCGCGAATGGATTGCTGGGTGAATCTTTACGGCGCTGCTATAACGCCCGATTTAGCGCATTGGCAGACCACAAACTTCATCTCACAACCTTAGTCTCTTAGCCAAGCAACAGCATCGCCATTATCAACAAAAAACCTTACCTCAGCAGGCGTAAACCAATTTGCCAATTTAGCCAACACTTCCTGCAAAGTCGTCTTACCGACGATGGCTATTTTCTCGAAATGACGAATATGCTTCACCCCAAGTTTGAGATCGTCCCAAGCAGCCTGTAGTTCCAAGCCTTCCAACTCGGTGACATCTACCAAGGCGAATATATCAGGATCTTTCACCCCAGCTAATGCAGACTCCAACACAGGCACCATCATTTCGTAGTCTTGATGAGTTAAGGTACCAATAGCTTTAAAGGTAACGAAAAAATCATCATCACCATAACGCTCAATACCAATCGAAATTCCGTGCTTTAACAATGCCATACATACTCCTTATGTAACAACCCTTGATTTAGTGTAAAAGCTAACGCCACAACAAGCCGTGATCTTGCTCAAAAATACACCAGATACCTTGCACCATCTCACTAAGCAAGCTAGGATAAACCGACTAATCAGTCGGTACTGATTTAATAAAAGACTCAATCTAGACGATTACTTAAATAAAGTACCGAATAAGACTCTGCCTACCATTTCCCTTGGAGCAACCACTATGAATATGGCCACCGAACACCTTAATACTTCGCCACTGACTCAGTTGCTCCAACGCCAACGCAGCAGTTATTTAGCGGCGCCGAATCCTAATTACGCTACGCGAGTGGAGCAATTAACTCGACTGAAGGCGGCCATACTGCAATTTCAAACACCCTTAGTCGAAGCCTTAAGCCAAGACTACGGCCATAGATCGATTGATGACAGCCTGATCTCAGACATTATGCCTGTCATCAACAACATCAATTACAGCTTGAAAAATCTCAAAAAATGGCTCAAACCCAGCGCTCGCCATGCGGGCATCTTACTCGCACCCGCCAAAGTCACAGTGCATTATCAACCTTTGGGGGTGATCGGTATTATCGTGCCGTGGAATTTCCCCGTCATGCTGTCAATTGGCCCGCTAGTGACTGCTATTGCCGCGGGTAATCATGCCATGCTCAAAATGTCAGAATTTACCCCAGCGACCAACCAAGTGATCAAACAGTTATTGGCACAAGTCTTCGATGAATCCCACGTGGCGGTTGTTGAAGGTGAGGCGGACATTGCTGCCCAATTTTCTGCCCTGCCCTTCGATCATTTACTCTTTACAGGCTCGACCACAGTCGGCCGTCATGTGATGCGCGCCGCAGCGAATAACCTCACCCCAGTAACACTCGAATTGGGTGGTAAATCGCCTGTGATTATCGCCCCCGATATGCAGCTTGAGATAGCAGTAGAACGAATGATTTACGGTAAGTGTTTGAATGCCGGACAAATCTGCGTAGCCCCTGATTATGTGCTTTGCCCTAAAACCAAGGTGGATGACTTTATCGCCGCCTACCAAGCTAAGTTTAAGGCCATGTACGGCACCATTAACCACAATAAGGACTATGGCAGCATCATTAATACACGTCAGTTTGACCGCTTGATGACAGTGCTCGAAGACGCTAAAGCAAAAGGTGCCCGTGTTATTTCAGCAACTGACGAAGCCATAGATAGCCAACATCGTAAACTCGCAACTCAGTTGATAACTCACACCAGTGAAGACATGCTATTGATGCAAGAGGAAATCTTTGGTCCATTACTGCCGATCATTGGCTACGACTCCTTAGATGAAGCGATTCAGTACATCAACCACAGAGCCAGACCCTTAGCGCTTTATGTGATGAGTTTCGATGAGCCAACTCAGCAAAAGATCCTCCAGCAGACCCATTCTGGCGGTGTTTGTATCAATGAAACCGTGTTTCATGTCGCCGCCGACGATGCGCCCTTCGGCGGAATAGGCCCGTCGGGCATGGGGCATTACCATGGCAAGGAAGGCTTTTTGACCTTCAGTCACGCTAAAACGGTACTCAGCCGTGGCCGATTCAACACAGGCAAATTTGTTCACCCGCCCTACGGCACTTTTATCCAGCGCATCTTAATGAAGCTATTTTTGCGCTAGTCATTGGGGGATAAATCTTGAATAAACCATCAACAACACAACCCATTAAAACCATGACAGATAAACGCCAAGCTATTCTCGATACTGCCTTAGCGCTCATTGTCAGCCAAGGATTTCATGGCACGTCTACCGCCTCGATTGCGAAACAAGCAGGTGTAGCAACGGGCACATTGTTCCATCACTTCCCTTCTAAGGAAGCCTTGATGGAATCTTTGTTTCTTAACATAAAACAAGAATTTGCCGATGCCTTACTGTTAAACACCCATAAGGGCAGCGATCTTAAGCACAATGCCCTACAACTATGGCAAAGTGCGATAGATTGGTCGCTGGATAACCCTGTCAAACAACTGTTTTTTCAGCAATATTCAATGTCGCCCATGATTGCCGCTAAGGTGCGCGATCAAGCGATGAATAGCATCTTAGGCTTTATTAGCGAACTCATTAAGCAGGGACAAATGATGGGGCTAATCGCCCATTATCCAGTGGAATTGATGCTAGAAAACTGCCACGGCCAATATCTAGCAGCAACCCGTTTCTTTATCGATAACCCGCACTTGGGGACAGATAGAACATACCGCGATGCCAGTTTTGAACTGTTTTGGAAGGCCATGCAAGCGGACTAAAATAGCCAAATATCAACTGACTGCTGCAATAACTGCAATAAAAAACCGAGTCAGCTTAACTGGCTCGGTTTTCTTTTACGCTATCGCGACTAAGTGCTAAAGCAGAAGTCTGCTTTGCTCTAGCATCTAATACCGGCTTTCAGGCACCTAGCCCTGACTCAACTCTTGGGCTTTTTCTGCTGGCTGCGCCACTTGAGTTGGGCTCCAGTAACCTTGTTTGATACCCTTATCAATCAGCTCAGCGACCGCCAATTCAATGGCTTGTAATACGCAAAATTGCACTGGCTCATTGGTAGTAAAACCGACTTCAGCCTCAGCGAGTCGATTTAAACTCGTGTAACGGAACAAGCCCGCACGCATTTCTTGGGATAAAACACGTTTGCTGGTTGAGACCGACATCATGACCTTACCTGTGTGTACATCCACGGCGCGTAGATAAATGGTCACCAGATCTTCACGGTACATTTCAGAGGCGCCAATGCCGTAGTATTCGACACCGCTACCGCCTGTGCTAGTGTTGGTCTCATAACTAATCACCCCACCTTCGAGTAACAATCTGGCGGTGGATAATACGGGCACTTCATCGCCCTTAGTACCGCTCTGTTTGTTGCTGATCTTACGCTCGGTAAGCAAATTTTGTAGCCCTTCACGCTCAACGGGTGTAAACCATTTAGAGTCGAGCAAAGTCTGCATCAACATCGATGTTGCGCCCTGAGTAACCGCGGTCGAAAACGAACTCACGTTAGCCTGCGGCTTATATTGGCCAGTTTGATCGCGAAAGGAATACACGGCCACAGGGATAGGAAACTTAGGTCCCGGTTGAGTTTGTAGCCCTCGCATCACCTCACTCAAGGGGTTAACCTCGGCAGCCGTGATATTTAAATCGGGTTTGGAGATCAGGCTACAGGCCGACACACTTAACAGTAATAAACTCACTAACACTAGACGGGCCATTAGTTGACTCCTCCGAATGTCGGCATTTCAATCACAGTGACTTCACCGGTTTCAGTATTAGTAATAGTTAGCATCACACCATTTCCCGTAGAAGCCACTTCAATCCGAAAATCACCAGTATCGTAAACACCATCGGTAATTTCACCATCAGCAACACCGCGGGTGATTGAGTTAATGATATTACGCTCTAGGGATTCTTTAAAACGGGTGACAAAGTCCTTCTCGGTCGAGGTAGATTTATTGTCATTCTGGGCTTGGGCTTTATTTAATAAGAAAGCCCCATTTTGTGGATTGCCGCCAAAACTGGGATTCACTGGCGTATAAATCAATTCAGTGGCTTGGCCACTGCTTGCCACACATAGCGTGACAAGAGCAAGTAACGTCCTGTATGTCATTATTATTATCCTAAAAGTCGTCCGATGTTCCTGAAAAATCACCTGTTATTGCATTGGCTCTGACTTGCGCTAAATAATCAATCGTAAGCAAAATCGCCTGCTCTGCGCTCTCTTTAATCGGATTTGCACGACGACCAAAATGGGTGGTGTAAATCCGAGTCCCGTTTACCTCTAAAGTTAAAACGGTTCCAGCCTGCGGAAATACAGTCTCGTACAGAGTGACGTTAAAGCCTTGGGTAAAGGGCAGTTCACGCCAATAGCTTGAGTAGTAAAAGCCAAAGTCCTTACCAAACCGAGTCAAGGTTCTATCTATTACTAAGCCACTAATTTCAATGTCGTTATCGGCAATAGTGATAGGGGAAGCCAGCAGTAGGAATGGACATAAAACGTAAGTAAGCAGACGCTGTTTTAACTGTTTCACTTATCCCTCCTTAACCTTTTTAATCGAACCTTAAAAACCGCGCTAACCTCTGTTAGAACAAGGTGAGTTTTAACGCAAATTTTCGATAAAACAGGTTAACAGGGTTAAAGATCTCCCGTCATTACGCTGGGGGGCAAATTAGCCCGAAGAGCTAAGGTAAAAAGGCAAAAATAGCCCATTTGGCTAATACGCCAAGAGGCAGTTGAGGATAGGAGTTATGCTTTAAACAAGCGGATAAGATAAGCAATAAAAATACGACTTAAGAGTCGCATTACGGTGTTTATTCAAAACGCGAGCATTATTGTGGCAACCATAGTCGAACCAACAGGCCACCGTCACTGCGATTATGCATGCTAATACTGCCATCGTGAGCTTCGATAATTTCACGGCACAAAGGTAAACCTAAGCCTGTACCCGATTGTTTTGTTGAGTAAAACGGCAGTAGCGCCTGTTCTAATACTTCACCAGACATACCTGCGCCGCGATCCTCAATCACAATACTAAAACCTCCACCATCCACTAAGGTTTGATACCGAATCGATAGAGTGACATCCTCGGGGTTTGAGCCAGATTCATGGGCGTTTTTAAGTAAATTGAGGAGCACTTGCTCCATCTGTCCTTGATCGAAAAAACCATCAACCTCAGGTAACTCATGAATGAGTTTAAAGGGATAATGCTGAGTTAACTGGGCAGTAAATTGCCCCCAATTTACCTGACGCCGTTGCGGGAGCGGCAACTTAGCAAAACGGGCATAGTTGAAGATAAACTGGCTTAGATGACTGGTACGATTCTCGATAGTATCGAAAATTAAGGTTAGCTTGGGATTATCAATATCTTTGGTGAGCAGTCGGCCCGAGTTCACCATAGAGGCGATGGGCGCGACTGAGTTATTGAGTTCATGGCTAATAATGCGGATGACTTTTTTCCATACTGCCACCTCTTGACGATTGAGCTCGCGGGTCATCTGCTTGAGCAAAATCAAGTTATGCTGTTGGTTATTCAATAAAAAATGACCACGACTTAAATACCAAGTTTCCACATCATCTTCACCCATGGCGAAGAGTCCGTTCTTTTCATGTTTAAGCGCTAAGGCCAATACTTCGGGCAAATCCACCAGCAATTCATCTAAGCTCAAGCCTTCCATTCTGCCCTTTTTATGGAATAGGTGACGCGCCGCATCATTGGCGTAAATGAGCCGCTGATGATCGTCCAGTAACAACATCACATTGGGAGAACTTTGAATCACCTTATCCAGTAATAACTCCCGCTGGTAAATGTACTGCCTTTCTTGGCGCAATTTTGCCGCCGAATGGTTAAATAACTGCGCTAAGGTTTTGAGCTGACCTTCGCCATGTTCAGGAATACTCACACTAAAGTCATTATCACTAAAATTTAGCAAGCCGACTTCAAGGGAATCTAAACTGCGGCCGAGATGTCGAGTCAACCAAGCAATACCTAAACCACAGACAGCACAAGCGAGAAACAACACGATCAAACCTTCACCTAAGGTCAAACTCGATACACGATCTCCCTTAGCTATCTCAGCGGATATCGCAGGAGATACAGGTGCTTTGGGCGGTAAAATAGATAGCGGTTCTACACGTAAAGGCTCAACCACATGAGGAATAGAATTAAACAGCCCTTCTTTAAGTTGTTCTAACTTGAAGAGTTTTATTTGTAACTGCTCTTGTTTAAGTTGTTCAAGCTTTTGCAGCTCGGCCTTAATCTGCTCGGCCCTCTGGTGCGCTTGCATCGCCGCAGCCTCCTGCAATTGCTCACTATTGTTAAGGGCGAGTTCGATGGAAGCGACCGTTTTCTCAAGCTCCGCAAAATCGAGTTGCACATTCACATCAGGGATTTCAATCGTGTTAGACGTGGCAACAGACGAAGCATAGGGTGAGATATACTTCACCAAAGCAAAACTCAGCAAGACGCCAAAGGCGCAGCAAGCCATTGAATAAATGATAAGTTTAGTTCGAATTAACACTCTGATTCCTTAATCGATAGCCTTTACCCTAGCATCTACACTTAGCCTATGACTTATCTAAACCAAACTTGTCCATCCGCCGATACAGCGCTTGGCGACTGAGTCCAAGCGCTTTTGCCACCCGAGCAATTACGCCATGATGCTGTTTTAGCGCCGCTTCGATATCTTCTCGGCTCACGTCTATCGCCTCATTGGCATCTGACACTTGGGCACGAACAGACTCATGATAAAATGCGGTATTTACGGGGATGGAAGCGGGCGAATAAACAGGCAGAGGATCAGACTGTCTCAAGCCAGATAGCCGCGACTCAGATACTGCCGAAACACTGGAAGCCGATTTTATGACACTCGCAACAGGTGCCAAACCAAAGTCAGCTTCCGTCAGCACATGGCTTTGCGCCAACAATACCGCTCGCTTACAGGCATTTTCAAGCTCGCGCACATTTCCCGGCCAGCGGTGCTGTAATAACGCCTGCAACGCAGGTTTACTCAAGCTAAAATCGCTGCCAATAAAATGCTGTACTAAAGGTAAAATGTCATCGGTGCGTTGATTCAGCGGTGGCAATGCCAGTTCAATCACGTTTAAGCGGTAAAACAAATCCTCACGGAATCGCCCTTCGGCGATATCTTGGGCCAGATCCGCATTGGTCGCACTGATCACCCGCACTTTTACTTTCTGGGTTTTATGGCTTCCTAAGCGTTCAAATTCGCCGGTTTGTAGCACCCGCAATAATTTCACTTGCCCAGACAAAGGTAAATTGCCAATTTCATCTAAAAACAGCGTGCCGCCGTCTGCCGCTTCGAAACGGCCAATACGCGCTTTAGTCGCGCCAGTAAAAGCGCCCGCCTCGGCACCAAACAGCTCGGCCTCTAATAAATCCATCGGCAAGGCGCCGACATTGACCTTGATAAAAGGTTTGTTTTTTAAGGGTGAATTGGCGTGAAGAATATCGGCAAGCTTGTCTTTACCCGCGCCATTGGGGCCAGAGATCAAGACCGACACATCGGAGCGCGCCAGTTGCAAGGCTAAATCAATGCAACGCTGCATAGCACCGCTGCCAAAGACAATACCGCAGAGATCCGCATCGGCGATCGCCACTTGGCGTTGATGATTCACTCGCTCCAAGCGGTGGTTAGCACGGGAGAGTTTATAAAGCGCAATCAGATTAGTGATGCTATTGAGTAGCTTAGCGTCATCCCAAGGTTTGCCCATATAATCGGCAGCGCCCGCTTTGACTAATTCAACTGCCGTTTCGAGTTGCGTCCACGCCGTCATCAAAATAATCGGCAAATCCCCTTGGCGTTCGCGCAGGGCGTAAAACAGCTGCCGACCTTCCTCACCCGAGGTGGTATCTCGGGTAAAGTTCATATCTTGGATCACTAAATCCACATCTTGAGTCGTCAATAACCCAAGGGCGTCCTCTGGGCTATGGCAAATCAGCACCCGATAATCATTGAGTTCTAGCATCAAACCTAGGGCTTGGCAGATGGCATGATTGTCATCGACGATAAGGATAGTATCCATAAGTGTGAGTGTTGTCCTAAGTAAAACTGTTAACCGTAAAGTAACAAAAAGTGCAATAACATCCTATTGTTATCGCACTTTTGTCGAGCTTTTATCGTACCTTGAGTGACATCAAATATTCCGCTATACGCTGCGGGTTGCGGTTGCTGGCGAAATATTTGCCGCCTTACGCGCTGGTAAGTAAACCGCTAATGTGGTGACAATAAATAAACCTGCCACAGTAATTAGTGGGTAGCTTAAGTCCAACATAGGCAAGCTATAGATTTTCATTAACTGTTGGCCTAACTGTATCGCTAACAAGCCGCCCAGCACGCCTCCCGCTAAGCAAATCAAATAGTTCTCCACGAGGAAGTAACTGATAATATCGCGCTTTTTAGCACCCAATGCGCGGCGGGTACCTATCTGCTTAGTGCGGCGCTGGATATTAAACATCACCATGCCCGTTAAACCGAGCGAGGTGATAAGCAATAACAACACCACCATCATAGTTAACACAGTAATCATCAATTTATGATCTCGGTATGAACTATCTTTTAAGGCCTCGATTGACTTAAATCCATCGAGTACTCGGTTTGGATTCTCTGCCAGCAGCGCTTTTTTTATCGCGTCTTTAAGCTCGGCGTGAAACTCAGGTTTGGCCCGTACCATGTAAGAACTGCTGCCATAATCCACATTTTGAATCACGCTATTTTCAAGGCTAGAACTGTCAATCCACGCGCCTTGCAGTTTTTCGACTACGCCAATCACAGTGATCTGCGCATCCTTGCCCTCGTACAACACTTTACCAAGTGCGGATTCATCAGGCCAAATGGCTTTGGCTAACACACTGGAGATGATCGCTAATCGGCTAGGGCTATCGAGGTTATCCTTAAGTTCATGGGGGTAAAAGTTACGCCCCTCAATCAGTTTAATGCCTAAGGTCTCAATGGTGTGATCTGTCCCTAAATACATGGCAAATTGCGGTGTCGATTTAGCGCTATCTGGGTCGGGGCCCAGATTTAACGTGCTCGACCAGCCGCCACCGCTTAACGGCAACATATTGGTTGAGGTCGCATCAATCACATTGGGTAGCCCCCGCAAAATTTGCTGATCAATTTTGTTTTGCGCGGTTTTATCAATCAATGGATCGAAGTTGAACAAGCTAAAGGTCAAGACTTCTGACTCTTTAATCCCTGAATCACGCTGCATCAGGGCTAAACGCTCTTGAATAATAAAGCTCGCATTCGCCACAATCGCCACAGACAAGATAATCTGAATAAGCAGTAAGACTGGACCGCTTTTACTGCGCAATAAACTGCTGAGAATAGGTTTAATATGCAACATAATGAGTCCCTTACTGGCTTTTAAGATAAACGCTAGGTTTAGTGCGACACACCACCCATGCGGGATACAAGCCAGCCAACAAGGCTGTGCCTACCGCAATACTTGGGGTGATAATCCACATACTCGCCGATAAATGGGTTAAACCCTTCGCGACCTCAAACTGGGCCGATAACCCATAAAGCGAAGCGTAGGCCCAAGCCAGTCCCAGCAAACCACCGAATAAGCCAATCATGCCCACTTCAACCATATATTGAGCGAAGATTTGACCACGGCTAGCACCGATTGCGCGGCGCACTCCCACCTCGGGGGCTCGCTTGAGGAACTTTGTCAGCATTAAACCTAATATATTGACTAAACAAACACTTAAAAACAGCGCACTCAAGCCAACCAAGATTTTATTGTCTTCGGGCACCACATGATTGTATTCAAGCCAAGTTGCCACATCGGATACTTTGACTGAGTCAGCGGCAGATTTATTATCCGTAAAACGGCCTAGGGCTTTTTGCTGCGCCACATAATTGCTGAGCCAAGAACGGTAACTGGCGACTGCGTCTTTATTTGGTAACTCAACCCAATACAGCAGCCACACTTTTTCAGAGTTAAGGCGATCGCTGTAACTATTCATCGTCTCAAACTTCCAACCCGACGTGTTACCCCATACATCAAACTCTTCGATAGGCGTCAGCGAAAACGGCACAAAAATTTGTTCCGTGTCGTTAAAGGCGCCGTTAGTGGGATCATAATATTTAGGCTTAGGATCCCAAGCATCAATCACCCCAACCACTTGATAAGGTTTACGATTAAGATAGATAACTTTGCCAACACTGTTTTGACCCGCAAACAACTTTTGATTGAGTTTATCGTTAATCACCACTTGATAAGCAGGTTCAGTGTCGACGGATTTATCCCACGCATTACCGTACAAAAATGGCACGTCAAACAGCTTAAAAAAGTCACTGTCCGTCACCCGAATGCTTTCTAAAATAGGCGCAAAATTGGCATCCTCCGTTTGCACTGCCATCCCAGTGCGAAACATCGCAGCTTGGCGTTTAGGTAAGGTATTGTTGCGCAGATTCATCGCGTCTTGGTAAGTCACTAACGAGTTTAACTCATCCCAAGAATCAGGGCCTTGGCTCCAAAGCTGTACCGCATTTAACTCATCAGAGCGTTCACCCGCGGGATTAAATGACATCATCTTGTACACGTTTAACGTAGTAATAGTGATACCAATACCAATCGAAATCGCCAACACCATCAACAGCGACAGCACTGGGGTTTTCTTAATGCTGCGCCAAGCTAAATCAACATAATAAAAGAACATAATGCATATCCTTAACGGTCGGCGTTGGCGACAAGTTTGTCGATATCAGTCGCAGCAGTGATGTCACTGACATGTCGATGACCTTGATGATACATAGTAAAATCACACACTTGACCATCGACAATTTGAATGTTGCGTTGGGCGCGGCGAGCGAGTTCAGGATCGTGCGTCACCATAATAATGGTCGTGCCCGCTTGATTGATATTTTCGAGTAATTCCATCACTTGACGTGCCATTAGGCTGTCGAGGTTTCCCGTAGGTTCGTCGGCGAGTAGGAAACGTGGCTCCCCCGCCAAAGCACGAGCAATCGCCACCCTTTGTTGTTGTCCACCCGACAACTGAGTAGGTAAATGTTTGAGCCGTGAAGCTAAACCCACTTGCTCTAATGCCTCTTGTACACGACGTTGACGCTCCTTGGCATTAAAACCACGATAGCGCAGCGGAACTTCAATATTCTCAGCTAAGTTAAGATCGGGAATTAAGTTAAAACCTTGGAAAATAAAGCCAATTTTCTCATTTCGGATAGTGGCGCTCTTGTTATCGCTCAAGTTAGACACGTTAATCCCATCGAGAAAATAGTCACCGTGGGTAAAACCTTCGAGTAAACCTGCAATATTTAAAAAGGTGGTTTTACCTGAGCCAGAAGGACCCGTTACCGCGACAAATTCGCCTTCGTTCACCTCGAGGTTAAAATCGCGCAGGGCGTGGGTTTCTACTAAATCCGTTTTAAAAACCTTGCTCACATTCTTCATTGATAACATGTTAATTTCCTTTAAATAATCAAATCTATTTTTGCGCCTAGACTCTGCGTCTACACCTTAGGCATCGACTCATGTACGACCGTAATCAGCACACCTTTATCAGCCAAAGAATGGCTCAACGACACACTCTAAAAACCACACAAAAACGCCCAATATAAGGTCGGCACTTTCGACCGAAACCTCACCCACTTGGCGAAACTCATCCAAAGGATTACTCCATTCCAACAAATTGAGTCCGAGGAAAAACCAGCTATTGGCCTCACCGATACTTAGTTCCACCGCAACCACCAGTAATAATAAGGCTAGTACTCCAAACATTTTGGATGACATCAACACGCTGATATCAAATTGTTTATCACGCATATCCGGCTCCTATTCTTGTCCATGTCGCAGCAGGTTTCGTCATTCACCTTGATCACTGCGCTGTTAAATTCATCAGATTGGTTGTTTAATAATTTACGAATATCGGTCATCAATGAATTCTGACCTGTTCGGCGTGATTAAAGGGGTCGACACTTGAAATAACCCACTCATCTCCGGCTTTGCCACCATCAAGCACTTCGACTTGGCTCAGGCTAGTACTGCCGAGCTTAACCTCACGACGACTGGCTAAATCGCCCTCGATTTGATAAGCCACATTACCTCCACCGCTGGTCATAAAGGCGCCGCGTTTTACCATAAGAACATTGGGTCTGTGCTCTAATAACACTCGGGCCGAGATGCGTTGATTCTGGCGCAGTGTTAGGCTGTCGCTTTGGTCAAATTGCACCCTAGCGGTCACTTCACGGTTACGCACTTCAGGGGAAATTGACGATAACTTGCCCATTAACTTAATACTGCCAAAACTCAACTCGACTTCCATGCCTAAACCCAGATCGTCCGCATAGGACTCAGGCACGGCTAACTCAGCCTCATAGGCGCTTAAATCCACGACGGTTAAAATCGGTTGGTTAGCGCTAAGACGGGTTTTCTGCTCGGTAATCCAGTTACCGATAATGCCGTTAACAGGTGCAACAATATTCAAGGCATCGACTTGACGTTCTAATTCACGCACCGCGAGAGTTTGACGCTCAACTTCTAGGGCTTTATTTTTAATTTCAAAGGTTAACGTATCTTTCGTTAACGCCACTTCTTGCTCTGCATGCTTAAACTTCAGCTTGGCTTTGTGTAAATCATCTTTGCCCTTTTCATAATCAATCTGGCCAATAAGCTGACTTTGAATCAGCTCCTCTCCGCGTCGACTTTCCCTATCCGCCGCTTCAAGATCGACCGTTGCGATATCTAAGGTTTGATAAGCTTGTAATTGATCGCGTCTTGCATCCAACTTAGCGCGCTCTAATGCACTCTCCATGCCCGCTAATAGGGACTTGGCTTGCTCTAGCTGATTAGTGAGTCTTGGACTATCGAGTTTGGCGACCACATCGCCCTTATTAACAGTATCGCCAGGATTGCTGAGCAGGGTCACTGTGCCTTCCTCTGTGCTATACAAAATAGGCGCATTGGCCGCCACGATTTTACCTGTGGTCGCCACATCGCGGGTTAACGTTCCAACGAAGAGTTTTGCAGTAGTGATGTCGCTGCGGCTTAAGGATTTGCTAACACTATCAGAGCCTAAACTTGCCCACACTAAGGCGCTGACTAATAAGGCGCAACCGCCAATGATCAGCGGTAACTTAAGACGTTTAGAGGTCGATGGCACAAGTACTGTATCTTGGCCGCTAGTATCTTTAATCATGGCTTTACTCGCTTCCCTGTTGGAATCATCAGTGCCGGAACGTATCAACGGACACTATTGGAAATCTCTACCCTAGAGTTAGCAAAGCCTATGCCAAACAAGTAAAATCATTTATTTTCATAACTTTAATAAAAAATCGCAGATAAAAGTGTCCGCGGACACTGGGGCTTTTATTTAAAAGTGTCCGCAGCAGATTAATCAAAAGTGTCCGATGCTAAAAACAGTGACATAGTACGGGCCATGCGGCTAAGCGCTTCAATTACATGTCCTAACAGATTTATTGGCCGAAACAGCCGAGTTTCCCTTTACAGTAAAATCCTTGCCACATAAGATCCCGCCACCCTCGCAGCAAAAACGATCAAAAGACCAAACCCTATGACTACAATAACAATCACTCGCCCAGACGACTGGCATATTCATTTAAGAGACGGCGCCCAGCTTAAAGATACAGTGCGCGACATCAGCCGCTATATGGGCCGCGCCATCGTGATGCCAAACTTAGTGCCCCCCGCTATCGATACTGAAACCGCACTGGCCTATTACGATCGCATTAAAGCGCAAGTGCCCGCGGGCTCACAATTCGAACCTTTGATGGTGTTGTATTTAACCGACAAAACCAGCCCAGATGAAATCCGCAAGGCCAAAGCCTCGGGTAAAATTGTCGCCGCTAAACTCTACCCAGCGGGCGCGACGACTAACTCAGATTCCGGCGTGACAGACGTTAAAAACATCTATCCCGTACTCCAAGCCATGCAAGAAGTCGGCATGCTGTTTTTAGTCCACGGTGAAGTCACAGATTCAGCTATTGATATTTTCGACCGCGAGCGTGTCTTTATTGAAAATATCCTCAGTAAAATTGTCGCCGATTTCCCAGCGCTTAAAATAGTGCTTGAGCATATCACCACCAAAGATGCCGTCGATTTTGTCACTCAAGCTTCAGACAATGTGGCCGCGACTATCACAGCCCACCATTTACTGTATAACCGTAACCACATGCTGGCAGGCGGTATTCGTCCGCATTTTTACTGCCTGCCGATTTTAAAACGCAACACCCACCAGCAGGCGTTGTTAGGTGCAGCGGCAAGCGGCAGCAAGAAGTTTTTCCTCGGTACAGATTCAGCGCCACACGCCAAGGATAAGAAAGAAGCCGCCTGTGGCTGCGCGGGTTCCTACACGGCTCATGCTGCCATAGAGCTGTATGCCGAAGCCTTCGAGTCGGTCAATGCGCTGGATAAACTCGAAGCGTTCGCAAGCTTTAACGGCCCAGACTTTTACCATCTGCCACGTAATACCGATACCATCACGCTGGTCAAAAAGTCATGGGATGTCCCTGCCACTTACCCGCTTGGCGATACTAACGTAGTGCCTATTCGTGCTGGAGAAGCCATTGATTGGCAAATTAAATAAGCCTTAAGTCTTTAACATCAAGTCGCCTACGGGCGACTTTTTATCAGATTTTGATTTTTAATCCACAATCGGTCAGTATCCTGCGCTTAGAATACGGCCCTTAGTTATCACCTTTTAAGAGAAAATCAGTATGCCCACAAGGATGTTATTCTCCGTTTTATCTTCAAGCCTGTTGCTGACCGCCACGATCTCTTTACCGACCTTTGCGGCCAATGAACTCACAGGGATCTGGCAGGGACAGTTAGGTAAAAGCAAGGTCAGAGTTTGTTTTAATCAATATGGAACAGGCAGTTATTACTATCAACGCTACTTAACGCCGATAAGACTCGAGCAGCAAGATGAACTGTGGAAAGAAGAAGGCAATACAGGAAATTGGCAGTTTGATAGTGTCACACCACAAAAACTGAGCGGCCATTGGTTTAAAGATACCGCGAGTAAATCGTTACCAGTGCAACTTGAGCGAGAAATTAGCCCAGATAAGGTCGAGGATTGTGGTGCCGATGCTTACAATCTACCGCTAGAAACCACGCCAAAACTCAGCCGAGGTAAATGGCAAAGCTACGAAAATATTGAGTATCGCCCGCTGACTTTTGGCACAGATGTAGGTATCGAATTTAAAGGCCCACAAACGGGTATCTTGGCAATTAATCAATGGCTTGAACATAAGCTCACCGATGAAGCCCAACTAGCACAAACCTTTGACACTCGCCGCAGAATGCTGGCACAAATGGGCAGTTTTGTAACTGACGAAACCTTTGCCGAACCGATTTTTATTAATCAACATTGGCTCAGTGTGCGCCTATATCGCTGGGCTGCAGGTTATGGCGCCAATGGTATCAGCCAAGAATTTGTGAGTTTCTCCCTTACCGACGGCAAACCTTTCCACCCATGGCAGTGGTTTCTCGCCGATACTCAACCACAAAGTATGCTCGAGGGTATGAGTCATCCTTTACCCCCTGCATTAAGGGACAAATTGTTTGCTGGCAAAGCACCGGACGCAGAATGCCCCACATCAGACGGCTCGGGATATTACCAGCTCACCCTTGAGCCAAAGGGTATCAAATTCTGGGAGACGCCCCGCGGCGATGGCTGTGAAAATGAGTTTATCCTCAGCCCGCAAGAAGCCATGCCCTATGCCACCCAATGGGGAAAAACACAGCTTAAGATATTGGAATAGTGTACTTAACTGAGAAAATATTAGAGGGAAAGAAAGCAGTCATGGCGATGATAGTAGTGCGATGAGAGTTGCGCAATGATAGTAGCGCAACGGCAAGTGCTCTTTCCCTCCCTACACCCCAATGCATTTCGAGCTAATTTATTTCAGTAAGGATGAACCGATTGAAGTGATAGTGATGTTTAATGTTGGCCTATTCAAGCCATCTGGAGTTTTGCAACTAACTGAAAAGTGTTACGCCTATCCCAAATTGAGTTTAGGCACATTATGTTAGTGTGATATCAACGCATTCTGTGAGATCTGCGACTGTCCCTCTGTCGCAAAATATCTTAGGGTAAGTAGCAATAACCAAAAGGGTGAAAACACACCACACGCCCTTTTTTTAGCCACTTTGCCCAACAATAGGAATTGCTGATGTCTGATAACGAAAAAGCCTTTTATGACCGTGCCTCTGAGTTGATAAAACTCGCGACCCAGCAAAACCAGAGCACCGAAATCCAAACTGGTGAGGTCAGCGCTTCTTTTATGTGGGCCGTCGCCCGCTACAACGCTTGGTTTGGTTCCACCAGCTTTGAAAGCAAAGAGCAAATGCAGGCCAAAAAGCAGGAAATGATGGATTATTATATGGAGCGCTATAAAGAGATGCTCGACGCCAATCTGGAAGATTATATCGAGAATTTCGACCACTACCGTGCAACGCAGAAGTAATGACTTCCCCCACTCCGAGAATCAAGATTCTCGGAGTGTTTAATTTTCAAATCTAAGCCTTCATTATCTAAACTGTATTAGGTTAGCTTTGGTATTGGCTGCCTAGGTAATAGACTTATAACTATTAAGCCTAGCTGACCAACGTCGTGGAGCTTCACCCTGATTTGTTAATCAAGAATCGACCAAGAGGGAATTAACAGCAATCCCTCTTGGATCACCCTTGCCGAACAACGTCCATGTCTAACTGCCAGTTCGCCATCCCTAGCTCTCGTTCGAAACGCTGCTACGCAGCACACACCCTAGCGAAGTTACAAGCATTTGTCAGTAGCTTCGTACTTATTAGGTGGCCAAATTCACTATGCCACTACATTTATTAGCGTGAATACTGTTTGGAAAACAGTAGAACATTGGCCTTGCTAAACCTAATGTGACCACATATCTCCCGTATTTTTCAATATATTGTATCTATCCCTTAATTTTTTCCTCAACAAAACTTAAACCAAGAAACTCAACTTTATTGTCAATCTTAATATTCCATCTGCTTTCCATGAAAGTTAACATTTTTACACCTCTTTCTAAGATTTCTTTTGCTGTCCACTCTTTATTTCTTGCAACTTCATTTTCAGAAAAACAACCGTAGATGAATCCAATGGTATTAGACTGATTTGACTTTTTATCCTCAAATGATTTATTAGAAAAACTAGAATTTTTAGGTTTAGATAGTGGAACTAAATTCCCTAAAGAATGTTTCAATGTTGCCTTTTGTTTTGCTGTATAGCCTGAGAAATGGCTAGTCCATTCATTTTTTCTTGGTCTTTGAGGATATATATGCTCAATAGTGTGAAAATCTCTTTCATCCTGATTTAATATATCCCAACTTAACTTATCACTAAAACTTTTAGATGTTTCTTTTAAGCTAACCTCATATTCATATAGAAAATACCTAATCCCATCCCAGCTATAGAATGAGTGGCCTTTTTTGAAACTTTCAACTATTGTCTTATATAACTCCTTACCAATAATTGCTTCATCAATTTTACTAGATATTTGTTTTACCGCTAAATCTGGAGTTATTTCGTTGCCAGTAAGCTGATTTGATATTTCAGTAAAAACACTCTCATCCATGTCAAAATAATAACGAGTCCTTATCAGTGAGGTTAAAAATGCATGACGCTCCAACGCCTTCAATAATGACACTCTTAACTTTTCTGTTTCGCATATTTTAAAAAATGTCATAATTAAAGCTAAATATGGGTAAATCCCTATTCTATTTAACCTACCTAAATAAAGTTTCATATCATCACTATACTGACTAGTGATAGGATTTAAAATTTGATACCAAACTTCAACGGACGTTTTCAAACTTGTGACATAAGTATTTACATCTTTTAAAGTTAGTGATTTATCTGTTTTTATACTCTTAACCGTAAATTTCTCTTCAAGTAAGTAATCTTTAAATCCATATCTATAACCTCTCCTTATTTGCCTAGCTGATAAGGAATGGTCATTCGAAAGATCTTTTCCGAAATAAAGGATGAAGTGGTTTAGCAAAAATAAATCATCATCTAGTGGGTTATCCTTATTTTTACCTAAATGGTGATAGATAGCTTTCCAACATTGGTTGATGGTACTTCTTAACTGATTTTTTTCACAAGCTTCTGTTTCAAATTTTGTTGAGAGATAAATAAGTCTATTCTTTAGTAGCTCCAAATGGGATAGCGGCTTACCTCGATTGTTCATTGTTTCAAAAGTAATATATACATCAATATCATCTGACATTGAATAAATAGCAAACAAAAAGTTCTGAGTAACCTTTTTGTAAATATCTTCAACATCTTCTTGACTTAAAGAAGTTAGCTTTTCTAAAAAGAACTTCTTTGCATTTATAAGGTTTTGAGTATATATAGTTGACTCTAAAGGTTGTTCAACATTAGCACTCTCATTAAATATTTCTGACTTTAAGAAGTTGTAGCTAGGATTATCCTGCTCGTAACCAAATAAATATGAACGAGATATCCCGCCATCTTTAGAATCATAAATAAACTTTTTCTTAATTTCAGGGATTGTAGTGTAATTTAATACGCCACCAAGCCCTACTATCTCGCAGATACATTGTATAAGTATTATTGTAGTCGTTAGTCGTTGCTGACCATCAACAACGTGGAAAGGGCAGAAACTTTTAGAATCAATAATCCAGTGATCATCAACCCATATTTTTAATGATTCAGCCGGAGTTTCTTCTACAGTAATGACACCTACGTAATGGTTTTTATTCTTTTCTAATTGAGTTAAGTCATTCCAAAAATCTTTTAAATGTTTATCTGACCAAGCATACCCTCGTTGATAATCAGGAATTCTAAACAATCTTTCGGTAAAAATTTTAGAAATAGAATATAAATCTGTTTTCATAGATTAGCCTAATGTTCTATAAATTAATGATGAATTTAAATTCAGTATCTTAGGTTTTAATAATAGAATCAATGCTTAATAGCAAAATAAATAAAATAGCGAACACGCATAACATTTATGCCTTAATCATTGACCATGAACATCAGAGTCTGAGGAATACACCATCCCCTGCGAAGTTGCTGAAGGGCGTTGAAGAAAATAGCGTGAGCTTGGCATGGATGCCAAGCTAGCTTTCGGGGTACAGGATGTACCATCGGGAGCGTTAGCTATTTTCGAATAAGCACGAAGCTACTAATCAATGCATGTAACTTCGCTAGGGACGCCGAGGGATATCCAAAAGGGGAACAGGCGTTTTTCCCCTTTTGGTCGGGTGTGGGGTGAAGCTCCACGACTTTGATTTTTATATTTGAAATACATTAACTTATTCCAATTTCAATAAAGCGGATTAATAACTCCCTCTACAACATGGAATTTAAGGCGATAGAAAAGGTATTGAAAGACAACCAAAAGGCATAGAAATCTAATCCTAATGCTGAAAGCCTTTAGCATTAGGATTTAAATTTTTAGCACATCAAGCGACAGATAATAGATGTCGCGGCAGCTAGAGTGGCATTTGATACTCAATCATGCCCGACTTTTGGCCAATCCAATCATAGAGTTTTTGCGCTGTGTGATTCGTCTCATGTGTATGCCAATACAAGCGTGCACAGTCTCGCTCATTTGCCACTTGCAGAACAAACTCAATCAGTTGCTTACCAACAAGCTTGCCTATTGCCGCTAAAAAAGATCAGACAGCCATAAAAATTTTGGTAAGAATCTACTATCAGACATATACAGGAGTTAACCAAATTAAGCACTATCATGGAAGTGACCGTCCGTGGCATGGTCGCTTATTCACATCCATGTGATCGCGACATTAGTATGTCCTATACAGCAGATGCCGCCATCGAGCCCTCATGGACGGACTATTTTAAAACCAAAGTCGGCGTGTCACAGGAATGATAGTGCTTAATGGATATACGGAATTAAGACTATCTATAGTCAACAAGAACAGGCCAGCATAACTTTTCTGTAAAAACCAACAGTCAGACATTTACCCTAAAAGACACCCGCGAAATAAATGCTATATACCATCGCCAGATTGTTAAATGTTGGATCTTAACAGGCCGCTATTGCGGCCTTTTTTGTATCAGCTACTTCCTGAAGTGCTTGTCTTCGCATAAAATTCGGCCCGTTTACTGGTGCGCATGAGGCGCAAGTTATCGGTGTAAAAGGTGTAGTTAAATGGAACTTTCGATTCGCAGTTTATTCACTGCAGCGGGCATAGTGTTGTTATCCTCTTTAACAGTTATTCCTGCGGCAAACGCTGCGGGCAAAGCCGTCCATCCCACTGTCGATTTACCGAATGGCCAATGGCTTAATTTTCACCAAAAAGACAATCAAGTGTGGAGCGAAATGTCCGACGGCGATGCGCCCGGCGTACATCTTGATGATTATGGTGCGGCTGAAATTGTGGCCGTTTTTTACTATGACTTTGATAAGGGTGGCGACAAAGAAGTCGTGGTCATGCTTAAAGATGCTGATGGCCAGCATTTACGGGGTTATGGTTTTGAGGATTCAAAACTCACTAAACTGCCACGCCTTCAAGTTGTGCTGGATGAAGTCGCCCCGACGTTATCATCATTTACCGTCAGCGACACCCGCAAAGTGTTAAACCAAATTCCACCGCAGCAATATCGCATAACCTATGATGTTGAGGCGATTGAAGATCCCGCCATTAAAGCGATTATCGATGGCTCAACCAAGCTCAAACCAACCTTAATCGGCTATCGCAATGCTAAAGGTTTACCCGCCGATGTGAAAACCGCGAACGAATATAAATTACGTTATCCCCTCACCCGCAAAGATAAAGATGCCCAAGGCCGCGAGCATCAATACAGTTTAGTGACCCACTTTTATCGCAATGATTATCGCGAACAACAGGGCAGTTTTGTGTTGGTGAGTGTTGTCTTTGAAGCCGATGATGTGGACTGGCTAAACAGCGGTGAGGGTGAGATCCCAAAAACGGGCCCAGCTTATGATTATATGAATCTCGGTGGTTCTTGGGCTGGACTTGCGCTTGAAAGTCATTATGCCCAAGGTGTGCTCGATGGCCCCTATATCGCCTACGATAACCGTAATGCCAATATCATGTTGAATGGTCAGTACAAACAAGGCAAAAAAGTCGGTAAATGGATGGAGGCTGACGGCCAAGCAAGCTATTGGGAAGGTGAATATCTTGACGGTAAAAAGCAAGGTAAATGGATTGCACAGTCCATGTTCGATGAGGCAGATAACTACGGTTTTGCCCATTACAATCAAGGAGTGCTCGATGGCCCCTATGAAATCTATGAGCCCGAATATGGCGAAAGCACAGGTGATAAACGATTGTCTGAAAAAGGCATTTATCGCAACGGCGTCAAAGACGGTGAATGGCTTGAGAGCAATGGCAATAAAGGTCACTATCAAAACGGCATTAAACAAGGCCCTTGGGTAGATAAAGTCTCGCTTGGCGAATACCGCAACTATGTGGGTAACGGGGCTTACCTTGATGGCAAGCGCACTGGCCCTTGGGTATTTAAAACTGACAAGAAATCACGGATCGAAGTGACTTATCTCAATGGATTACGCGAAGGTGAAGAAAAACTAATCAGCGATGAAAATGTGCTCTTTGCCAATAAGCATTATAAGCAGGGACTGCTCGATGGTCAGAGTATTTGGTACTCAGCACAGGATGTTGCCAACGGCATTAGACACTATCGCAAAGGTGAATACCATGGCATGCAGGCGATATTTGATCCTAACCATAATCACCGGCTTATGGAGTTAAGTCATTATGAATATGACGAAACCTTGCCCGTCAAGCCCTCTCAAGATGAGTGCATAATGCGAGAAAATCCCTATAGCAATGACTGTAAGGACATACTGAATCCCCCCTTTAGAAATACGCCATCAATTAAGCATGGGGAACAATATTATTATGATAGTAAAGGAAAATTATACAAATTTTCTGACTACCATCATGGCAACCTCATCAAAGAATATGAATTCGATGAAGAGGGGCATGTCCAAAAGCTGCAAAATAATGAACAGGGGCAAGACAGTCAAATCAACATCCGCTACAAGAAGGATGGCGGTTATTCACTGTCCAATTACAGCGACAATGAGCAACGTGGCTGGACATATGAAATCGATAACAAGGATCGATTACTGTCCCTGAAGTATTACCACGATGGTGAGAAAAAAGGGTTTATCATCCGCTATAACACAGATGGCAGTTATGCGATTACTGAAAGGTAAACATTAATATCGAACATCAGGCACTGCTTATCCTTTTATCCTAATGGTTAACTCAAGACCTTGAAGACAATTACCAGCAAAAAGGCAAAGTTTAAAATTGGGATATAGGGTAATGCGGATGCCCTTGATTAAATTGACCTATATAAGCCTAATTAAAGTGCGCTTTATTCAGGTTAAGTGAAAATGGTTATTTTACCAATCACTTAGTTTGTTCTTGTTAATAGATGTAATGGCGCGTCATCACTTAAATAAATATCATCCACCAGATATAGCTTATTGGTACGGATCATCTGACGAATCGCCTCAACATAGGCGTGCCCGCGCTCCGAATATCGGTCTAACGTCCCTGCGAGTGCAGAGCCTGTCACAGCTTGATTAGCTTGTCTTGATTGGGCACGAAAATCTCGCATCTTCTGATAAGCATTATGGGTATTCAAATTCAACAAATACCCTTCTACTGAAGCAAATGGTGTATCGAATCGTGCTAAACCATAATTGCCTAAACCTTGGCGCTTTTGCCTAGGTTCCATACCATTACCCTTGAAATCCCACTGCCCAAATAATGCATTACCTTCACGGGCAAATCGCGATGTGCCCCAACCGCTTTCTTTTGCCGCTTGAGCTAACACTAACGATGGTGGCAGGATATCCACCCTTTCAAGTAGCATTTGTCTTTGGGCTTCTAACAGCGGTTTATCTTCACTGCTTATTACTTTGTACTTTACCCCTAAGGCTAATAACGCAATATCATCAAGGGGGGCAGACATAATGACCTGTCTTTCTTGTAAAATTTTCTCATTCGCCAATAAGACTAAAGGGGCAATCATTCTAAGAAACACCATTTTCTTTTGCTTCACCGGGAGTTGGCTTGACACTGAACTCCAGCCCTCACCCACGGCATCAAAGGTCAATCTAGGGACCGATTTATTACCATCACGAAAGCTTTCTGGCGTGTAATTAAGCGAGTCAAACAAGCCCATGAGTTCATCGAGAGAACTGATATTCAGACTCAGTTGTTTAGACTCTGGATTGTCTAAGGATGACTGCTCAAGCATTTTTGGGGATGAGAAATGTTCAGCAACCGTTGGGTTTGCAACAGCACCTTGATTCGCTTGCACCAGGGAAGTCGTCATCAGTTTTGGCAAACTCTGCATATGATGTAGAGCACTCTGACTGGCAACTAAAGGATTGGAAGCCGTCAGTGACTGAAAACCAAGAGCATCAACTGGCAGCCTATTCGAAATCAGCTTAGTCGCTAGCGTTTCTTGCACATACACCGAAGAGCATAAAACAGACAAAGCAATGAGTGCGAGCATAGCAACGGGAAGCTTAAACTTTATAAACATGGTATCTCTTTAACTGAGGTAAAACGGTAGCAATGGGATTAGCCAATACATCGGGGGCGTAAGGTAACAGTAAAAACCTGACAGTTTGCTTAATAGATATACAAAATGACCTATTACGATCATTTTTTAAGGAGAATAGGACGAGCGCCTTCTTGGCCGCCTCTTGACCCAATGTCAGCAATTAAATCCAACACCTTGATTTATTTAAACTCAATATGAAAATAGCGAGCGTTCACTCGCCAATAGAGATTGGCGAAATAAAATCAACTTATTCCAGTGCCAGCAAAACGAGGTAATGCCTCTTCAAGATAGGCGACGCAGGTGCGAAGTTTGGCAGACGTTTCTAATCGTGATGCATAAATTACATGAATTTCAGCGGATTGATGATACTCGGGGAGTACTCTGACTAATCTGCCACTTAAGAAATCTTGCTGTAAATCCCAGATGGAGCGCAACATAATACCGTGGCCTTTAAGGCACCACTGCTTAGCGACTGTGCCATTATTGGTCATCAAGGAAGCCGCTAAATCAACCGAGGCTATGCCAGCCGCACTTTCCAATCGCCACACTCTATGGTTTTGATCGCGCTCGCGGATCCCTATGCACTTATGCTCGGCTAATGCCGCGAGATTGTTTGGCATGCCATGCGTGTCGATATAGGTCGGCGATGCAGCCAATACCCGATAATTACTCGCAAGACGCTTAGCAATCATTTGCGGTGGCAATTCGCCACCGACACGGACCTCTAGATCAAAACCTTCAGAGACTAGATCGACCGGGCGGTCGAGCAACTCTAAATCAACTTCTAATTCGGGATAGTGGAACACGAGGTCTGAAATAATCGGCGCAATACAGTGGCTGCCAAATCCTGTGCTAGTTGCGATACGTAATCGCCCCCGTGGCACTTGCTGCTCTAAGCTAATTTCAAGGCTCATTTGCTCCATGGTATCGAGCAAACGTTCGGACCATTCCAAGGCAATCTTGCCCTCTAAGGTGAGGCTGACACTTCTGGCAGAGCGCAGAAACAAGCGCACTCCGAGCGCTTTTTCTAATAGGCCAATGCGTTTACTCACATACGCTGGAGAAAAAGATAATTGCTCCGCAGCGGCTGTAAATCCCCCGCTTGTTGCGGCGATAACAAAGACCCGTAAATCTTCAAGTGGCGGCAGTTGACTCACGATTCGTAATCCTTAACAAAACATTTAGCCTATTCATACACGATACGAATATGGAATAACATACTAAAAACGCAGAATCCCCTATTGGAGTCAAAGATGTCTAAGGTAAAAATCGCCGTAATTGCCGGAGATGGCATAGGTACAGAAGTGATCCCCGAAGGGATACGCACACTCGAAGCCGCAGGAAAAATCTTAGGTGTGGCGTTTGAGTGGACCTACTTCGACTGGTCCTGTGAAACCTACCATAAAACCGGTCGCATGATGCCAGAGGATGGACTTAAGCAACTAAAATCCTTTGATGCCATCTACTTAGGCGCTGTTGGATTTCCAGGAGTTCCCGACCATATTTCACTCTGGGGATTGCTACTACCGATCCGCAGAGCCTTTGAGCAATACGTGAACCTTAGGCCTATTCGGTTATTTGAAGGCGTGCCCTGCCCACTCGCGGGCAAAAAGCCCGGCGATATCGATTTTTATGTAGTACGTGAAAACGTGGAAGGCGAATATTCCGCCGTCGGCGGCATTCAATATGAAGGCACTGAACATGAGATAGTCTCCCAGCAAAGCATTTTTACCCGTCGTGGCACAGACCGCATCTTAAAATATGCCTTCGATTTAGCCCAAAGCCGCGAGGCAAAGCACTTAACCTCGGCGACCAAATCCAATGGCATATTTCACTCTATGCCTTATTGGGATAGTCGCGTCGGGGAAATGGCAAAACAGTATCCCAATGTTAAGGTCGACCAATATCATATCGATATTCTGACGGCAAATTTCGTACTGAAACCTGAGCATTTTGACGTGGTTGTTGGCTCAAATTTGTTTGGCGATATCCTGTCTGATCTTGGCCCTGCGTGCACTGGCACTATCGCCATTGCCCCTTCGGCGAACATCAATCCAAGCAAGGAATTTCCGTCGATGTTTGAGCCGGTACATGGTTCGGCGCCGGATATTGCAGGCCAAGGTATTGCCAATCCTTTAGGCACAATTTGGGCTGGCGCTATGATGATGCAACATTTAGGTTATAGCGCAATGCACGACCTGATACTCAGCGCGATAGAAAACGTATTGAAAGATAAGCAGTCTTTAACTCGCGATATGGGCGGAACGGCGAATACTCGGGAGCTGACCGATGCGGTGATCGCTGCGATTAGTCGCAATTAAAACGTGCATTAAAACCTAATGCTAAAGCCCTTTAGCATTAGGATTGAAAGGATTTTAGACTATCAAACCACTGATAATAAACGCATCAATAAGCTAGCCAGTTAATGCGTTTATTAAAGTCCCCTCCTTACAGCGGCATTCTGTACTCAATGACTCCTGGTTTTTCACCAATCCAGTTATAGAGTTTTTGCGCGGTTAAATTTGTTTCCTGTGTATGCCAATACAGGCGCGCGCACTTGTGCTCAATGGCCGCTTGCTTTACATACTCAATCAATTGTTTTCCAACATGTTGCCCCCTTGCCGTTGGGGCAACAAACAAGTCTTCAAGATAACAATAATCCGTTTCGGCCCATGTAGAACGATGAAAAACATAGTGCACAAAACCGAGTAAGTTTTGGCCCTCTCTTGCGACGGCGCAATAAATGGGTTCTTGGTCATCGAAGAATCGGCGCCACGTGGCTTGGGTGGTCGCTTCTGATAACACCACTTTGTAAAAGGTCTGGTAATCACGCCAGTGTGGTAACCAGAGTGAATAGTCCGTTTCTTTAACCATATCAATGGTTACTGTTAGTGATTGGCTGGACATTAGCGCACTCCTTGAAATTAAGTAAATGGTCTCAGTTTTACTGAAGCAAGATTCTAGATTCAATTGTGGTACCGTATAAGGTACACTTTTTGTATTTTTTACAGTACCAGTTAGCAAATGAAAAAACCTCAATCCAATTTCCCTCACTTGCAACTCAAAGATGGCATCCTCAAAGATCAGCTTTATCATGCGTTTAGAGAGGCCATTCTTGATGGACGTTTACACCCGCGAATGAAGCTCCCATCCAGCAGAGCCTTGTCGGAAACCATGCAGATTTCACGAAACTCAGTACTGCAAGGGTTTGAGCGCCTGATTGATGAAGGTTATCTGCTGACTAAACCGGGCTCGGGCACTTATGTGTCAGATACCATTCCCGATGAACTGATCGATATTCCAAACCGTGCCAAAGAAAGCGATCAAGTCTTTGATTCTAAATTAGAAATTAATCCACAGTTAATAGAAATGGCGCAACTGAAAGCGAAGGGGAATACGGACAACAGCCATAGCATGTTGAATATTGGCGTCGGATGTGTCGATCTTTTCCCGTACCAACTTTGGGGGCGGCTGTTAGGCCGAGTTTGGCGGCAATCGCGTAAAACCTTAGGTAAATCAAACCATAGCGCGGGGTATTTGCCGCTGCGTGAGGCGATAAGTGACTATGCGCGTTCGACCCGCGGCCTCAATTGCACACCTGAGCAGATCATCATAGTCAATGGAACTCAGCAGGCCATTAACCTCACAGCGCAGGTACTACTCCAACAGGGAGATGAAGTCTGGCTTGATGAACCTGGATATGACGGGGCTTTAGGCGCTTTTCTCTCGCAAAATATGCGAGTTCGTCCTGTGAGTGTTGATGATGAGGGCACAAATATTGCCGATGCGATACAGCGGTGGCCCGCAGTGAAACTGGCTTTTACCGCGCCCTCACACCAATTTCCCCTCGGCGGTATGCTAAGTCTGCCACGACGATTGGCCTTACTCGATTGGGCCGCTGAGCAGAGTAAATGGATTTTAGAAGATGACTATAATAGCGAGTTTCGTTATAGCGCCCGTCCGATACAGGCATTACAAGGGCTCGATAAACATCAAAGAGTGATCTACGCTGGCACCTTTTCCAAGATGCTGCTGCCCGAATTACGACTCGGCTTTTTAGTGGTGCCCGCTAAACTGGTACAGGCTTTCCAACTAGCAAAGCATTACGCCGATACGCACACGGCTCACCTAGAGCAAGCAACATTAGCGTTGTTTATCGCCGAAGGACATTATGCGCGACATGTTCGCCGAGTGAGAAAAGCCTGCTTAGCGCGCCAAACGGCGTTAATCGCGGCAATTGAGCAGTATCTGCCCGACAAATTGTCCGTTCAAACCTCTGACTCAGGTATTCACCTCGTGTGTTGGCTGAAGGGCGACTTGACCGAAGAGGAAGTGATCAACAAATGCCGCCAAATACGTTTGGGGGCACAGCCTTTGTCTCGATATTGCCAAGCGCCCTATCCAAGGCAAGCTATCTTACTGGGCTATGCCGCTCATACGCCTGATGATCTGCGGGAAAGTATCAAAAAACTGGCGCAGATCCTTTAATATCCAAGCTTAAAAAGCCTGAAAGAAAATCCCGAAAGCACTGAAGATGGCAACAAACCATGTGAGGGATCTTAAGGTGCCTTTGTTGGCAAGATAGAGGATGTGATACACAAAGCGGGCGCCGACATGGACGATTGCGAGCCACTCAGTGGTGGGATTTACTTTGCCGGTAGCAATCACCACTAATACGGCTAGGCCAAACACCAGCAATGATTCAAAGGCATTTTGATGTCCCGCTAAAGCGCGAGCGCCAAAACCGGTTAGCTGTGCTTGCTGAGCACGGGGATGATTATTATCGTAACCACCCGCCTTTGCCATCGCCCAAGCCACTGGACCTTTCGCAAGATATGGCAATAACATGGCGACAAATAAGCAAATAAGTAAGGTATTCATGGGGTAATCTTCCTTTGATTGTTGTTTTAAGTTCTACTGTTTGAGTTCTACTGCTACATGTGCCTAAGTTACAAGTGTATTGGTTAGCGGCGTTATTTCACCATATACATGCCTTCACTTGCGGGACGACTAAATTTAAAGCCAAACTTTTCATAGAGTTCAGGCACATCCGCCATCAGGGTAATATACGCGCCCTCAAAAGCCTCACGATCTAAATAAGCCATGATGTGCTGCATAATAAGCCGCCCTAATCCCTTACCTTGATGCTCAGGATCCACTGCAATATCGACAATTTCGAAGTTGAGCGCGCCGTCACCAACCACACGCCCCATACCCACAGTCTGTTCGGCGAGCTTTATTTGCACGCCATATAAACTCCTTGGCAAAGCCTTAATCGCGCCCTCCAATGGTCTAGGGCTTAAGCCAGAAATCTGTCGTAGGCGAACAAAATCATTGGCAGAAGCAACGCCTTCAAGCACTTGGTACATGATATTTCCTATTGTTTTATTCAGTCACTTGCTTTCAGTCACTTGGCTTTCAACTATTTAGCTTTCAATCACCTCAAGAACAAAGCCTTCATCCAGAGTCGGCGGCTGAAAATAACCGCTCACATGCCAGAACATAGCCTCAGTATCGAACATGGCGCGCTCAGGGTGGCTTTGTCTGCGTTTATCGAGTTGACTCAAACAAAGCGCATCACTGTGATTAAGATAAATAAGTTTATGGGCGGCGCAATCAGTAAAAATGCTTCGAAACCACAGGCGCTGATTGATAGTATTCGCGGGAAAGTCCATGACCACAGAAACACCCGAACAGAGCAGTTCCTGCACATGCTTTTTAAGCAAAGGCTTAAGGCGAGCGGAATAGTTCAAGTAAGTATCAAAATCTTTAATTTCATCGGGATATAGCGCCGCCAGCCATGCGTCTTCCGAGATTAAAATACAGTTTTCGGCCTCAGCAAGTTGTCGCGATAAGGTTGATTTACCTGCGCCCATTTTGCCACAAAAGAATATTAACGTACCTTTACTGACCAATTGTCCTAACGCATTCTGCTGTGTCATCTTCACTCCTTGATTACTGGTCTTTTATCTCAGCCGACGATTTCACTCGCTATGACACCAATGAACAACAGTACAGAGCATCACATAAAGCATGAACACCGAGCAAGACTTGGGACGAGTTTAAGGTAATAAAATCCCATTACATTAATGACTATCCTGTGTTTAGACAGCAGACGTTTACCGCTATTCGCACATTCCACCGTTAGCTTTTTTTGAGATATTACATCTCTTCGCCCGCTTAGATCGCCTCGCTCTCTCAGCCCTATCCTTGCCTTAAATCAGGGAGAAACCAAAGCATTTAACTCGAAGAATAAAACAATAAACCACATTATTAATCTAACAATTAAGCACTAAAGTAGTAATTTACGCTTAGCAATAAAAACATTGCCACCATTCATGCTATGACATTAATTTAGGCGTATGCTAGGGTAAGAATGAAAGGATAACCGTCATAAGTGCAAAGGAGGCTCTATGAGCACTGTCGTTCCACGTACCGTCACTTCCCCTAAAAAATTCATTATCGGCAAGGGCCTATTAGCTCAAATGCATGATTATGTTAAGGACTTTGGTGACAATGCTTTTATCATCTGCGATGAATTTATCCTCAGCCGCGTGAAGAATGAAGCGGTCGCTGGGCTAGATCAAAATGGGATCAGCAGCCACCTCGAAAAATTCAACTATGAGTGCAGCGAAGCCGAGATAAAGCGCTTAGGCGCGCTGGCAGAACAGCATCATACCAACGTTATTGTTGGAGTTGGCGGTGGAAAAACCTTAGATGCCGCCAAAGCCGTCGCTTTCTATCAAAAACGGCCTGTCATCTTATACCCCACAATTGCTTCAACCGATGCGCCTTGTACTGCACTTGCAGTGATCTACTCCGAAACCAGTGAGTTTGAACGCTATCTGTTTCTGCCACAGAACCCAGATGCTGTCGTTGCCGACACTGCTATTATCGCCGCGGCTCCGGCCCGATTTTTTGCGGCAGGCATAGGCGATGCACTGGCAACCTATTTTGAAGCTCGTGCCTGCTATCAATCAGATGGCGTCAACCTAGTCCTGAAAAAGCCTTCCCGCACAGGGCTGGGATTGGCCCAACTTTGTTATCAGTTACTAACTGAAAATGTTGAAGCTGCTATGGACGCCGTTAAAAACAAAATAGTCACACCTGCGCTAGAGCAAACCATTGAAGCCACCATCTATCTCAGTGGTGTTGGTGCAGAAGCGGGCGGGTTAGCCGCCGCCCATGCCGTAAACAATGGTATGTCAGCGGTGGCTGAGTTACATAAAGCTCAGCACGGCGAGAAAGTCGTCTTTGGGCTGCTAACTCAGCTCGTGCTCGAAAATGCCCCCAAAGCCGAAATCGATAACGTTATCCACATCATCAAAACGGCAGGACTGCCGCTCACACTCGCAGATTTAGGGCTGAAAACCTTTATCGAGGCCGAGTGGCGCAAAGTGGCTGAGATAGCCTGTGCTGAGGGCGATACTATGGGCAATATGCCGATGAAATTAACCGCAGATGATGTCTATCAAGCCATGATAGCCGCCAATGCCATGGCTGAACGCTATAAAACAGCTGAAGCTTGTTAACCGTAACAACATGACGTGTATACCGTAGGCAGGAATCAACTATGCATTTGATTTAATTTATTAATTACTCCTAGATAGTTCCTACTGCCACACGAGTTTACCGTTCATCCTAGGCTTCCTTGCCACATAATCAATGGCAAGGGAGTCCACAACAAACAAGACATTTCCACCCTCGATGCCAAAGCTGGCATTTACGCTCTATTTGTTAAACGCTTGGAGGCACATATGGCTTATGCAACAACCAATCCCTTTACGGGAAAGCTCATTAAAGAATTTCCAAATGCAACAGATACCGAAGTCACACAGGCGATAGAATCCGCCCATCAGGCATTTTTAAGCTGGCGAACCACTCCCTTTGCCGACAAGGCTGCAATACTGTCTAAGACAGCGAAGATCCTCAGAGACAATAAATCCAAATACGCCAATCTACTGACCTTAGAAATGGGCAAAGTAACAGCAGAAGCCGAAGCTGAAGTAGAACTGTCGGCGCAAATTTTCGAATACTACGCCGAACATGCCGAGCGACTGCTGGCACCGCAAAAACTGCCGGTTGCCGATCCCGCCGAAGGTGAAGCGATACTGGTTAACGAACCGCTGGGCGTATTATTGGCTATCGAACCTTGGAACTTTCCCTACTACCAAATTGCGCGCATCTTAGCGCCGCAGCTTGCCGCCGGAAATACCTTACTACTCAAACATGCATCCAACGTGCCCCAGTGCGCAGCGGCCTTTGAAGGCTTAATGCGCGATGCCGGACTGCCCTCTGGTGCATTCCAAAATCTGTATGCCACCCGAGAGCAGATAGAAAAGATCATCAATTCGCCCAAAGTGCATGGTGTTGCGCTCACAGGATCAGAAGATGCGGGATCGATCATTGCCGCACTGGCGGGTAAGGCACTGAAAAAATCCACCCTAGAACTGGGTGGCGCAGATGCCTTTATCGTACTTGAAGATGCCGATCTGCCTAAAACCATCGACTGGGCTGTGTTTGGCCGTCACTGGAACGCGGGACAGGTCTGTACATCATCTAAGCGGATGATCTTAGTTGAAGCCATTTACGATGAATTTATGAAGGGTTATATCAAGGGGATCGAAGCGCTAAAAGCAGGCGATCCTATGGACTCGGCCACTACGCTGGCACCGCTGTCTTCCCAAGGTGCAGCCGATGAGTTGAAGCAGAAGATCCGTGATGCCGTAAAACACGGCGCAACCGCGACCGAAGTGGGGCCAAAAGTGCCGCAGCAAGGCGCCTTTGTGCAGCCAACAATACTGACAAACCTGACGCCAGATAACCCAGCCTACTATTGGGAATTCTTTGGCCCAGTGTCCAGCATCCACAGGGTGAAAGATGAGCAAGCAGCGATTGCCATCGCCAATGACTCGCCTTTTGGATTGGGTGGCTCAGTGTTTACCGCCGACACCCAACGCGGGCTGGCGGTCGCTAAGCAGGTTTCCACAGGCATGATGTTTGTCAATCATCCAACTATGGTCAAGGCCGACTTACCCTTTGGTGGCGTGCGCCGCTCAGGTTATGGCCGCGAGTTGATTGATTTAGGATTGAAAGAGTTTGTAAACCACAAGCTGATTAATGTGGTCGACATCAACGCGCCTTTCTAAACACTTAGAAAATAGCAACATCTGACTAAACGCCTGACGGAATAATCTGTCAGGCGTTTTATTTAACGTGCTTTATCCAAGGCATCACATAAGGCTTGAACGCCAAGTAAAGCTCTGGGCGTCGCGCGGTGTAATAAATCGGCATTGAGTTGATAAATATGCTGTTTCTTCACGGCAGGAATTTCTGGCCATTGGCGCCAATCAACCCCTTTCACATTACCTTCTTCTTCACTCTGCAAAATCACCTCGGGCAAGGTCAGCAAGACGTTTTCTAAACTGACTTGCGGATAATCACTGGCAGCATCGTAAAACACATTTTGTCCATGGCACACACTGATGATCTGTTGGATCCAACTGTTTTTAGAGACTGTCATCAAGGGGGTCGACCAGAGTTGATAGAATACCTTAGGTTCTGATTTTTTAGCATTTTCAACCCGCAATCGGATAAGCTCAGCGCGATAAGCGGCCGCAGCCTTGCTTGCTTCTTCAACATGCCCCGTAAGTTGGCCTAACTCTTCAAGCTCCTTGGCGACGCCTTCTAAGGTTTTAGGATCGCTACCATAAAGGTTAAATCCTAACGTCCTAAGCTGGTTGATATCTTCGGCTTTATTACCCGAATCCCACACCACAATCAGATCGGGATTAAGCTCCATCACCCGCTCCATTTGAATGCCGTAGTAACCGCCAATACGCGGGATATTTTTTGCCGCCTCGGGATAATCCGCATAATCGGTTGCGGCCACAATCGTATCGCCCGCGCCTATGGCGTAGAGCATTTCTACCGCGTGGGGCGAGAGCGCAATAATGCGTTTAGCGGGCTCGGCCAATACGCTATGGGGAAGAAACAGACTGAGCCCAAAAACGAGTCCAGCTAAGTGTCGCTTAATCATGATATGCCTTAGTATTTATCCCCAAACCGCCTGAAGATGCAGGCGTAGTAGCTTCAGGTCACTTGGGGTTATAGAGTTAAACTAGCTGCTCTGGCCAGCCATAGTGTTCGATATAAGTTTGTAGATTCTTGGGGCGATACTGAGGATCTTGATCCCAGCGGGCCTTCACCGAATGATGCAAAAGTACTGGGACTTGCTCAGGGTCGAGTGGTCGCAAATATTCCTGTTTTATCCGATAAAAACTGCGTCTCGAGTTATGTAAGGTCGCGAGCGGATTTGGATGCACACTCGCGGCTAAGTGTGGCTCTAGGCTTAAATTAAATTTCTGCGCCTCGGATATCATCCACAACAGTGCAATATCCGACAACAATGAACCGTCTTTATCGGGTTTATAACTGCCACCAATATTGCTATGGGCGCCCGCAAACCACACTTGCTGCATGTCCATATTTTCGCGTAGTTGCCAAATAGTCGGCTCAAAATCACTGCGATGTTCATCTATGGCTAAGGCATGACGGGCAACGCGCACATTGCGGCCAATTTTAGTGTCGTAAAACTCGTCTTTATCTTCGAACAAGCCTAAAAATGAAATAGGGATCCCCATAGCACCCACGGTATCCCACACACCAACAAACTTGATTTCCCGAGATTCATGACTGTATCTCGCTCTAAATTCGAGGGATTTTTCACCATCAGGCGCAAAGGGTGCACTGCTTTTTTTATAGTGGTCGAAAGCTTGTTGAATCAACGCCGCATCGGGACGTTTAAGTATGCCGCAGTTATTAATCAAGCCACACAGGCAACGCACAGTGTAAGCACCGCGGCTAAAGCCAAAGAGATAAATCTCATCGCCAGGGGAATAGTTTTGCACTATATAGCGATACCCATCCATGATGTTTTTATGTAAACCGCGCCCTGTTGCGCCACCGATGGTTTGATCGTAATAGGAACCCACGCCCCAGTCATAAAATACCTGTTGGGGTTTACCGTCACTGGCCAAAGGGCTAATCGCCCGCGCGAGGCGCAGCACATTGGTTGGGAAATCGACCTTAAGATCTTTCTCGGGTCGATTCCACGTGCCGTCGGCACAAATCACAATACGTTTATTCATAGGATCATCCTTGAGTCACTAATGCCCAATCTCACAGGTAAAAAGCTGTCGATACAGACGCTAACGGGTTTTACCAAGAATAACAGCCTCGATAGCCTTGTTTGCCAGCGATTCAAGGCGTTAAAAGCTCATCTTGCTTTACATGCTAACGTCACAGCAAAAAACCTATAGTGACATAAAAACCTAAGCTGACAAATTAGAACAATAAGATGCCGCTACAGTTTGCATATGTAATGTTCGTACGAGAGAAGATTAATGCTTTCTTTAACAAGAGTTAGACAGAGGAGCGTTAAATATAGAAGGGCTAATATCACTAAATGACTTATTGCTTGGTTATTAAATGCAGGCCCCTATTGAAGGGCGCTCCATGGTATTTGCTCGACGACATGGTGAATAGAAACCTAGGGTTTCTAAGCTCATGAACGAGAGCCATGGATGGCGAACTGGCAATTAAACACGGATGTTGTCCAAGCCGCTCGACCGCCCCGACTTATAGGTTTGCCATGCCATTTGCTCATCGACTCGCAGCCAGTCCATCCTTGGATTCTCGACTGCCCCGTCCATGGGGTGGACGGTCGTCTCGCAAATCACCATGGCTCACCGTTTTGGCTTTAGCGTAACCTGTAGATTTAAAAGACATACGCAACACAGTTTTTGGGACATTTTCGAGTTAGACTTTTAGCTCGAATTAGTGAGTTTCGAATTAAAATTTCTATGGATTAACGCCGCCATAAAGGGCGAGCGAAGCGAGTCCAGCCCACGGCCTTTTGTGGGCGGTCTTTGATGGCCTGGTTATGTGATTACTCTTCATCGTATTCAAAATCTGAGGCCACCCATTCACTAAAACTGCTACAAACAAACTCACTTAACTCAGGGTCCATGCTTCCATGATCTATAAGAGCAACTTTCGGATCTTGATCACTAAGTTTAAGAATAAATGCCATACCACCGCCATCACTACCGATATTAATATAGTCTGGAGCGTATTCCTTTGTTTGATAGCACTCATTTCTCTCAATAAGCATATCTGGCAAATAAAGGTAAACATCTCCGTCCAGCTCTTTGTCGAAGGACAAAAGGAATTGTCGATAGGTTTTAGGTAGAGTGCACCCAAAATATTTTTCTACTTCGACTATATGATTCATAATATTTTCACATAACATTTTATTAGTGCGCATGCGCGTTTACCTCATTAGACCAGTAAAAACGCGCACCATTAACAGTTTGTATTGCAAAGAACTTATCAGCTTTTTATCTAATACACCATCCGGAAAAACGCGCAAACTAATGAGTTTAAAAACACTCAAAAGCATCTAAATTTAAATACGACTGTATACCCATATATTGTTAGTCGCTTTACGGTAGGGCCAAACATTGGGTAAATAGATGAGATTTTGTAGAGCAATTCATTCGTCAGTTTTCAATTCACTAAATGAATGCTAGCCAGCTTTGGGGCAATAGCTTTTTAGCTAAACGAGCAGCGAGAGGGTTAGTTAAGATTGGCATTGGTGTACCAGTGACCGTTGGCGACATGGATGTCGCCGTCGAGCCTATAGGGATATATTTACGGCGTGTCACTGAGGAAGCAATGACAATTAATACGGAATGCGCGTAACTCAACTGTCTTGCTTTGGGGCATTAGCTTTTTAGCTGAACGAATAGCTAAAGGGATTGTTAAGATTGCCATTGTTGCAACAGTGATCGTTGGCGGCATGACCGCCATTTTATATCTGCCCAATATGGATATAAAAAATATCGCTTTATGATGATAACAACACGCTCAGTTTAATAATCAAAACCTTGCTGTGCCTTGATACCCGCTTCAAAGGCGTGTTTCAGCGGCTGCACTTCGCTGACCGTATCTGCAAGCTCGATGATGGCACGGTGGCAAGCACGGCCAGTGATAATCACATGCTGCATCGGTGGGCGATTTTTAAGTGCGCTAAGCACGCGTTCCACATCCAGATAGTGATAGCTCACCATATAGGTGAGTTCATCGAGCATCACGCAATCTATGCTCTCATCTTGCAGCAGGGCTTCGGCGGCTTCCCAAGCGAGTACTGCGGCGGCGGTATCTTTTTCTTTATCTTGGGTTTCCCAGGTAAAACCTGTGCCCATTACATGAAACTCAACCCCTGCACCTTCGAGTAAATTACGCTCACCGCACTCCCAAGTGCCTTTGATAAATTGCACGACCGCGGCTTTTTTACCGTGACCGACGGCGCGGGCCACAGTGCCAAAACCTGAGGTCGATTTGCCTTTACCGTTACCGGTTAACACCAGCAGAATCCCCTTCTCCTCTTGGGCGGCGGCAATTTTAGCATCCACACCTGCTTTCACTTTTTGTTGGCGAGCCTTGTGGCGTTCGGCCTTGATTTGCGCTTGTTCGTTGTCGTTTTGTGCTGTCATGGTCTTCTCTTCACTCTGCTGCTAAAAATGTCTGCTTCTAAAACTTATGTTTCTAAAACTTATGTTTCTAAAATTGGCTGTAATTTTTGCATGTCTAAATGCTCAGCTAACACATCGGCTAAACGATCGAGCTGCTGCTCACGTATTTGATTGATATCTATCGCCTTAGCATCGTTTAATCCCGCCCAGCGTAAAATCAACTGACACGCATCCGGGCTATCAAACAGCCCATGTAAATAAGTGCCAAGGATTTGCCCATCATCACTTTGCAGGCCATCGGCAAAGCTCATAGATGTGGAATCAGGGATTAACTGCAAGGGCGCATTCGTTTGTTCAAGCCTAGGGATAAGATAGCTTGATTCACCGCAGTGGATTTCATAGCCCTTAACAGCAACCTTTTGCCCAAGTAACGTTAGCTCACCGCTCACTCGCCGTAACTGTTTTTCGGCTTTGAGTTCTGTGCTCAGCGGCAGGTAGCCAAGTCCTTCGGTATCACCCGCACTGTCTTCAATGCCTAGGGGATCGGCAATGCTTTGGCCTAGCATTTGATAGCCGCCACAAACGCCTAGCACTTTTCCGCCGTAACGCAGGTGAGTGGCAATATCTTTATCCCAGCCTTGCTGGCGTAAAAAGGCTAAATCGGCGCGCACATTCTTACTACCGGGTAAGATCAATACATCGGCAGCGGGCAAATGAGTTGCGTGACTCGCGGCTTGGGTTTGCAATGACACATAATCAAAATCGATATCGGGATGCAACCGCAGCGGATCAAAATCCGTGTGATTACTGATCCTTGGGTACACTAATACCCGCACTTTTAAGCGGCTGTTAGCACCTTTAGTCGGCGAGCTTATCAGCGCATCTTCGGCATCGAGATGTAAATCATGCAGATAAGGCAACACGCCTAAAACAGGCTTTTGAGTATAAGTTTCCAGCCAATCTAGCCCTGATTGCAACAGGCTAATATCGCCACGGAAACGGTTGATCACAAAGCCCTTTACCCGCGCCTGTTCGGATTCTGATAACAAGGCCAAGGTCCCGACCAAATGGGCAAATACGCCGCCCTTGTCGATATCGGCAATGATGATCACAGGGCAATCCACAGCTTCGGCAAATCCCATGTTGGCAATATCACCTTCACGCAGATTGATCTCCGCCGGACTACCCGCGCCTTCAACCACTATGGTTTGATACTGACCGCTTAATCGCTCGAAGGATTCCAGCACAGCGCCAAGCGCCATTGCCTTGTAATCCTTAGATTTAGGTCCAAAAAAGGCCGAGGCTTCGAGTGTTGTCAGGGCTTTGCCATGAACGATAATTTGCGCGCCCGTGTCCGAGCTTGGTTTAAGCAGTATGGGATTAAAATCGGTATGGGGCTCAAGATAACAGGCCACGGCTTGTAAGGCCTGTGCGCGGCCAATCTCGCCGCCATCAATAGTGACAGCGCTATTGAGCGCCATATTTTGCGGCTTAAAGGGCGCAACCTTAATCCCCTGACGAGCGAGCAAACGACAAATGCCTGCGACTAAGGTGCTCTTGCCCGCATCCGATGTTGTGCCCTGCACCATCAAGACTGCCGCGCGCCGAGGTGAATTAACCGCAAGCGTATTAATTGCTGGCGTATTAACTGCAAGAGTGTCAGCGGTATCGAGTGCATTAGCACAGGCTGTGTTGTCTGTGTTTGGAGAGGACATAGGTTTAAAAGGCTTATTCTAGTTTGCAGTCATTAACATAACAGCTCAGTCAAAAATCACTTAAGTATGCAACTTAAGCTTAAAACGTGGACTGAGCCCAAAGTCTAAAGTGGTTTCAATGCTAAGGGTAAACCAGCGACCACTAAGGTGACATTGTCCGCTAAGGTCGCCACGGCTTGATTTAACCAGCCCGCTTCATCGACAAATTGTCGGCTCAACTCACCTAAGGGCACTATGCCAGAACCGACTTCGTTACTGATCAAAATCACCACTCCCTCAAGCTCGACGAGGGAATCCACAAAAGCGGTTTTCTCGGCCTGCCAACTCGCATGAGCTTTATCGTCAGAGGTTGAAACGGCAAAGGTGGAAGTGGCAAAGTCAGTCGCATTCCACTCAGTCGGCGCGGGTTCATCATCGATGTTAAGGTTCGATGCAAGTAATTGATTCGTTAGCCAAAGGGTTAAACAGTCTACTAAAATCACTCGCCCAGGTTTTGCTAACCGTTTTAGCAGTGCAGTGAGGGCGAGCGACTCTTCAAACAATTGCCATTCGATACCATCGTCCGCTCGTCCCGCTTGATGCTTGGCGATACGTGTCGCCATTTCATCATCTAGCGCCTGCGCCGTCGCCACATAGCAAGCATCGAAGCCAAGCGCAGTGTACTGACGCACTAAGGCTTCGCCGTAGCGACTCTTACCGCTACGGGCGCCGCCTAGGACGAGGTGGATCACAGTATGTTACCCACAACGAGCAATACAAAATAACACACGATTTCAGATATTTGCTGCGCCGCGCCTAAGGTATCACCCGTGTAACCGCCAATCTGGCGTCTAAAGATCACTATGATCAAACGGCGCAGTCCTATCATCACCAATAGCAATGACAATGCCGCTAACCCCTTGAGGAATAACAGCACTAATACGCCGCTGGCGATCAGGATAAGCAGCTCATTAATGCCTTGATGTTGCGATAGCGGCTTAGACTTACTGGTCTCGTCATCGCGGACATATTTTTCGCTAAAAATGATACTGGCTGATACCACACGGCTCACTGTGTGCGCGACGATAAGTGCTGAACCCGCAACGACAGGATCGTACAGGGCCAACTCGACTAGCAACTGCCATTTCAGCAGCAGGGCCAACATCAGCGCCAGTGCGCCATAACTGCCAAGGCGCGAGTCTTTCATGATCCGCAGCTTGTCTTCAGCCGTCCAACCCCCGCCAAAACCGTCGAAGGTATCGGCGAGGCCATCCTCATGGAATCCGCCCGTGAGCAAGACGCCAACCAACATAGCTAAAAGAACAGAAACGCCGGCGGGGAGCCAGTTCTGCGTCAGCCAAAACACTATGGCGCTTAACAAGCCGACCAGAAGACCGACGAGACCGAAATAACGGCTGGCCTTATTCAACTTATCGCTATCGACTTCGACCCACTTAGGCATAGGAATGCGGGTAAAATAGCCCATGGCAACTAAAAATAAATCTATCTCTTTGTGCCAGCTTTCGCGTTCTGACATAAAGCATCCTTAGTGAATTCACACTTGCTGCAAGGTTTAAAATTAAAACGGTTGGCTAAAAGGCTATTATTTTAAATAAGTAAAATAAGCGACTTAGCAAAGCACATCATACAACAGCCTCAATCCCCGCATCACTAAAACTCGCCATTTGATTGTAAAAATTTACTGAGGCTTGAATAAGCGGCAATGCCAACGCAGCCCCCGTACCTTCGCCTAATCTCAGCCCTAGGGATAATAAAGGTTTAGCCTGCAAAAATTCTAACATTCGCAGATGACCTTGCTCATCGGATTGATGGGCAAAAATCAAATAATCACGCACATTGGGGGCGATTTGCACCGCGACTAATGCCGCCGCTGTCGCGATAAAACCGTCCACGACCACCAGCATTTTACGTTCAGCGGCGGCTAACATAGCTCCAGTCATCTGCACAATTTCAAAACCTCCTAGGCAAGCTAACACTGACTTAGGCCCAGTTAAGGCGCTTTGATGCAGCAATAACGCCAGTTCAATCAGCATCAGTTTACGTTCTAAGGTTTCACTATTAATGCCCGTACCACGGCCGACACAATCAATCACATCCAGCTGCATGATCGCCGCCATAATGGCTGCTGCAGAGGAGGTATTGCCTATGCCCATTTCGCCAAAGGCGACTAAGTTACAACCCGCTTGATGGTGACGCTCAATCAAATCGCGCGCCATAACAAAGCCTTTATCGACGGTTTCAAGCGCCATTGCTGGCTCTAAATGGATTGCACCCGTTCCAGCGCCAAGACGTTGATCGATAATACCTTCAACCCCTTCAACTGGCGTTAAAATACCGCAATCGATCACTTCGAGCTTAAAGCCCACCTGCCGACAAAAAACGTTAATCGCCGCGCCGCCATGGGCAAAGTTTTGCACCATTTGGTGAGTCACTTCGCTAGGGGCAATCGACACGCCTTCTGCGGCAATGCCATGATCCCCCGCAAACACTAACATGGTTGGATGGACTATTTTGAGCACATCCGTTTGTGGCTGCTCCGTTTTTTGCAAATCAGTCGCTTGCACGCGGGCAATCTGCAAGGCTAAGGATTCGAGCTGACCTAAGGCACCGGGCGGCTTAGTCTTAAGATCAATTTTCTGCAGAATCACCAGATCCTGCGCTTTACTCACAGGGCTTATTTGAAAAGACACGGCTGACTGAGACATCCACACTCCACTTTGTAATCTACATTAAATAACCACAACGCATCCCGCGCCTATGACGAACATGTCCAATTGTGCATTTCCAATCGCGGGTGGGATATCAACAGAAATACTGATTATCCCGTCAGTCTGCACTTACGACATGACTCTTGGATGACGACATGACTCTGGGTTTACGTCCTGACTAGGTGCCTACGGCATGACCTTGTATTTACGGCATGACTCTACGCTTACGCAAAATCAGCAAAAAGAACATGCTACCTATGGCGGCCGTGATAATGCCCACGGGCAACTCTTGATTCCCCAATAAACAGCGCGCTAATACATCAATCCACACCATAAATAAGCCGCCTACCAGCGCCGTTAATAAAATCGGCTGACGACCGGGAAACAGCATGCGTACTGTGTGGGGGATCATTAACCCGACAAAACCGATACCGCCACAGGTAGCCACCAAAATAGCGGTAATCAAGGAGCAGAGCAGCAACATATTGAGCCGCAACTTAGGCACATTCACCCCTAAGGTATGCGCTGTTTCATCCCCCGCCTGCAACGCCATGATCTGCCGTTTCATGCCTAAAATAATGAATAAACTCGCACCAATCACCAGTGTCGGCAGTACTAACAAGGACCAACTGGCCTTTGCAAAACTGCCTAAACTCCAAAACAGCACAGAGGCTGTCGCCTGCGGACTGGCGAAATACAGCAGCAGACTCGTTAATGCGCCGAACATAAAGGAGGTCGCCACACCAGAGAGCAGCATGCGCTCCACTTGGCTATTGAGCCCTAAGCCTGACAAAGCAAGCACTATCAACACCGACAAACTCGCGCCAATAAAAGCGCCCAAGGGCAAGCTAAACCAAAGTAATCCAGACAAGGCACCCGAACCGCTAAAAAGCCCAGAATGTGCCGCCATGCCCGCATTATCAAAAAATCCAGAGCCAGTGAATAAGGTCAACATCACCACAGCGCCAAAGGACGCGCCAGAGCTAATGCCAAACAAATAGGGATCGGCGAGCGGATTGCGAGTCACGGTTTGCAACACACTGCCCGCCAGTGACAAACCCGCTCCCGCCACAAAAGCCAGTAAAATGCGCGGCAACCTGAGCTCCATCACAATGCGCTCAGTAATGCCATTGGCTTGAGTGAGGTTCGTCGCTTTATTGATAAATACTTGAATAACATCCGTAAAACTGATGTTCGCCGCACCAAAACTCGTCGCGGCAATAGGCGTTATCAAAGTGATGATACCTAATACGAGCAGCATCAGTTGTTGTCTCGTCAACGGTGTCACGATACGCCCCAAATATGAGATGAAATATTGTTTACTCCCCTGAGTCATCCACCCTCGCCTCGCTCGTTCAGGCCATGATCTACATGGTGGTAACCATAAAAATAGCTGATTAAGGGCTTTTTATGTTGTGGATGGGGCGATACCTGAGCACACACGCCAAACACATCGCCAATTCGCGCCTCGGTTAATACTTCGGTTGGCGTCCCCATAGCGCTGACTTCCCCGTTATGGATCAACAGCAAACTGTCGCACAGGGCACTGGCTAAATTAAGATCATGAATAGAGGCAATCACGCTGATGCCAAGGCTACGCACCAATTCGAGGATTTGAATTTGATAGCGCACATCGAGGTGGTTCGTTGGCTCATCGAGGATTAAAAGCTGCGGCTGCTGCACTATGGCGCGGGCAATCAAGGCGCGTTGCTTTTCACCGCCAGATAAGTGCTCATATTGTTGGTGCATCTTATGGCTCAAGCCGACTTTCTCTAAAGCCTTAGCAATACGCTCAATATCACAGCTCGAATTGGTATCAAACATGCCCTTGTGGGGCGTTAAGCCCATGCTGACCAATTGCTCTGTGGTGAGGTCAAAATAGTGCGGTGTATCCTGCTGCACTACGGCAACGCGACAGGCAAACGCCTTGGGCGACAAACGCTCAATATCTTGATCAAAAAGGGTAATTTTGCCCTGAGTCGGGCGAACAAACCGATACAAACAGCGCAGCAAGCTAGACTTGCCCGCACCGTTAGGGCCAATCAGCCCCAGCATCTGCCCCGTTGGCAGCGTAAAGTTAATATCGGAAAGAATGGTTTTGCCATCGATACACCAGCTCAAATGACTCACATTGAGCGCGACTGACGGGCTCAATGATGGGTTAGTGTCACTGTCATTCACGGGGCTATTAGTTTGGATTGCGGAAAGTTTCACCTAAGCGGCGCTCCTATCGAGTCCAAACCTGTATAAAAAAGGTTGTGCATATTGTCATCTGCTCCCTCGAGTCACCCGCTCGAGAACTAGGGCTGCACGCAGCGATAACAGAAATAGGCAGGTCTCCTGACTTGTAGAAAAGAAGGAGCTAGGCTCTAGAATCTAGAATCTAGGTGCTTCTTTAAACTACTCACAGTTGCGGGCACAGTTCGGGCTAACTAACAAGCAGCTTCCCGATTCCCTATTATGTTTGGGTTGATATGCTCTTTGTTAACAACGCCACTGTGAATTAAAACAACGGAGCGATTCGAACAAAGAGAGTCTATTCCCAACACCTATTTCTGCGACGTTATCACTCATTGCGCATGTAATACGCTATCTCGTTCAAACGTCAGGGAAAAGCATTATCCTACATCTATCCCATTAGGCAATGCTGTTTAAATCAGAATATTTTCATGTCAGCTTATTCTCGCCAAACAATCACGCCTACATGATAGCGCCGAGATAGTGAAATAAGGCCTCAACACCTGCGCCCACTCGGCCAATCTAAACGCCAATAGCAGGCACCCTGTTCATCTTGCAGCACATTAATGCTCACCACGGCCGCCACGGGTAAATCGAGTTGACTATAAAACCCCACCGCCCGTTCAACCCCTAAGGCATGCGCCATTAAGTGACGGATCACCCCGCCGTGGGTCACGACCCACACTTGAGTGGCTGGCATATTGTCACCGTTTTCATTAACGGTACTGTTTTCATTACCCATTTTATGTGAGTCAAGGGTCAATCGTTCAAACTCGGCAGCGAGTATCTGGTCAATCGTCCCATTCACCCGCGACTCGAAACTTGCCATAGTTTCACCATTAGGCGGCGGAGTTTGCCAAGGGTTTTGCCAATACGCCGCTAAGTGTTCGCCCTCTTGTTGATACAGTTCATCGAGCCGACAACCGTCCCAATCACCAAAATCAATTTCCTGTAAACCCGACAAACACTGCGCCTGCAATGGCCTTGACTCAGATATCAGTGCCGCCGTCGAATGCAGCTCGGCGGCAAAAGCGTGGGCAAAATCGGCGCAGCGGCGTGAAGTCGAGCTATAAATCGCGCTACACACGCTGGCCTGTGACTCAACTGCTGCCGACATTTGTTGCCAACCCTTTTTGCTTAAAGGCACATCCACACGACCCCGCAAAATAGCGCCGCCTTCACACTCACCGTGGCGTAACAATAACAATCGAACTTGTTTCATATATGCCTTTTTAGTTAGGGACTAGATGCTAGGAACTCAAGCAAAGGGCCTAAATTCTTGATTCTCGATTCTCGCTCCTAATGCCTTTGACTTTCATCTTGCCCTGACAATCATAAGTCGCGTATTATGGACGTCTATACGTTTAAATGTCCAAAACAAATTTTTAAGAACAAGTATTCAAAAAATGTCGGCTGACGACAATAAAATGCACTTAGCATAACAATGGCCGATTTTTGGACTTAACTTAGCTGTATTTAAGGTAATTATTTATGACGATACCCTCAACCAAAGCCAGCCAAATATTAGCAGACATTCGCAAACAGCTTGCAGAGCGCATTCTGATCTTAGACGGTGCCATGGGCACTATGATCCAAGGCTACAAGCTGGAAGAAGAGGACTATCGCGGCGAACGTTTTAAAGATTGGCATACGGATGTCAAAGGTAACAACGACCTTTTGGTCTTGTCACAGCCTCACATCATCAAACAAATTCACACCGACTACTTAAACGCCGGTGCCGACATCATTGAAACCAACACCTTTAACGCCACCACCATCGCCATGGCCGACTACGACATGCAGTCGCTGTCCGCCGAAATTAACTTAGTCGGCGCGCGCCTCGCCCGTGAAGCCTGTGATGCAGCCTTTGCTGCCACAGGCATTCCACGCTACGTAGCCGGTGTGTTAGGCCCCACTAACCGTACGTGTTCGATTAGCCCTGATGTGAACGACCCAGGCTATCGCAACGTCAGCTTCGATGAGTTAGTGACTGCTTACAAAGAATCCACTAAGGCGCTGATTGAGGGCGGCGCGGATATCATTATGGTCGAGACCATATTCGATACCTTAAACGCCAAAGCCGCGCTGTTTGCGATTGAATCCGTATTTGATGACTTATTTGGTCAGCATTCTAAAGACAGATTGCCGATCATGATTTCGGGCACCATTACCGATGCCTCTGGTCGCACACTGACTGGCCAAACGACCGAAGCCTTTTACAATTCCCTTCGCCATATCAAGCCCTTATCTATCGGTCTTAACTGTGCACTTGGGCCAAAAGAATTGCGCCCCTATGTGGAAGAATTATCCCGCATCAGTGAGTGTTATGTGTCGGCGCATCCGAATGCAGGCCTGCCGAACGAGTTTGGCGGTTACGATGAAACCCCAGAGGACATGGCGAACGTGATCGAAGATTGGGCGCGCGAAGGCATGCTCAATATTATCGGTGGTTGTTGTGGTAGTACGCCTGAACATATCCGCGTGATCCGCGAAGCGGTGAGCCGTCACGATCCACGTATTTTGCCGGACATTCCAGTCGCTTGCCGCTTGGCAGGTTTGGAACCACTGACTATCGACGCCCAATCCCTGTTCGTTAACGTGGGTGAGCGCACCAACGTTACAGGTTCAGCCAAGTTTTTAAAGTTGATCAAAGAAGGCAAGTTTGAGCAGGCGCTCGATGTCGCCCGCGAGCAGGTTGAAAGCGGCGCGCAAATCATCGACATCAACATGGACGAAGGCATGCTCGATGGCGCCGAGATCATGCACAAGTTTTTAAACTTGATTGCCTCTGAGCCCGACATCAGCCGCGTACCTATTATGATCGACTCCTCTAAATGGGAAGTGATCGAAGCTGGCCTCAAATGTATTCAAGGCAAGGGCATAGTTAACTCTATTTCCCTCAAAGAAGGCGAAGCCAAGTTTATCGAACAAGCCACCTTAGTGAAACGCTACGGCGCGGCGGCCATTATCATGGCATTCGACGAGCAAGGTCAGGCCGACACTAAGGCGCGTAAAATCGAAATCTGTACCCGCGCCTATCGGGTGCTGGTCGACAAGGTCGGCTTTCCGCCCGAAGACATCATCTTCGACCCGAATATTTTCGCCATCGCCACGGGTATCGATGAACACGACAACTATGCAGTCGATTTTATTGATGCCATTAAAGCGATTAAAGCCACCCTGCCCCACGCGATGATTTCGGGCGGCGTATCGAACGTGTCGTTCTCGTTCCGCGGTAACAACCCAGTGCGCGAAGCAATTCACGCGGTATTCCTCTACCACGCCATCAAAGTCGGCATGGACATGGGCATTGTCAACGCGGGTCAGTTAGCCATTTACGACGATATCGATCCTGAGCTTAAAGTGCGGGTCGAAAACGTGGTGCTTAACTTGCCCTGCCCAGTGGAAGGCTCGAGCAATACTGAGCAGTTACTTGAAATCGCAGAGAAATTCCGCGGTGATGGCGCGCAGGTGGGCAAGAAAGAAGATTTAGAATGGCGCAGCTGGCCAGTAAGCCAACGCTTATCCCATGCGCTCGTCAAAGGCATTACCGAATTTATCGATGAAGATACCGAAGCCGCCCGCCAAGAAGCGAAACGTCCACTGGATGTGATTGAAGGCGCCTTGATGGACGGCATGAACGTGGTCGGCGACTTGTTCGGCTCGGGCAAGATGTTCCTGCCGCAGGTGGTGAAATCGGCGCGGGTAATGAAAAAAGCCGTGGCTTACTTAAACCCTTATATCGAGCTAGAAAAGGTCGAAGGCCAATCGAATGGCAAGATTTTGATGGTGACAGTAAAAGGTGACGTGCACGATATCGGCAAGAATATCGTCGGCGTGGTGCTCGCCTGTAACGGTTTTGAGGTATTCGATTTAGGTGTGATGGTGTCGGTAGAGCGAATTCTCGACGCCGTGAAAGAACACAATATCGATATCATCGGCATGTCGGGCCTCATCACGCCGAGTCTGGACGAGATGGTGCATAACGTGAAAACCTTCCACCGTGAAGGCTTAACCATTCCGGCGATTATCGGCGGCGCCACTTGCTCGAAAATCCACACTGCGGTGAAGATTGCGCCCCATTATCTCCATGGCGCCATTTATATCGCCGATGCATCCCGCGCCGTGCCTATGGTGAGTAAGCTCATCAACAACGAGACACGCCAAGCGACCATAGACGAAACCTATGCCGAATACGACGACATGCGCACTAAGCGTTTATCCCAAGCCAAGCGCAAAGAGATAGTGTCACTCGAAGCGGCCCGTGAAAACCGCTGCCAACACGATTGGGCCAACTACACCCCGTTCACGCCAAACGTGCTCGGTCGCCAAGTATTTGATAATTATCCGTTAGAAGATTTAGTCGAACGTATCGACTGGACACCGTTTTTCCGCTCGTGGGAATTGCACGGCCATTACCCTGAAATCCTTACCGATAAAGTCGTCGGCGTCGAGGCGCAAAAGCTGTTCGCCGATGGTCAGGCCATGCTCAAACAAATCATCGAAGAAAAGTGGCTCACGGCGAAAGCGGTTATCGGCTTATTCCCAGCCAATACCGTCAATTACGACGACATTGAGCTCTACACAGATGAATCGCGCACCACAGTTGAAATGACCACACATCACCTGCGGATGCAGCTTGAGCGTGTCGGTAATGACAACTTCTGCCTATCCGATTTTGTCGCGCCAAAAGACTCAGGCGTCGCCGATTACATGGGCGGCTTTGCGGTGACCACAGGCCACGGCATAGACGAACATGTGGCGCGTTTTGAAGCCAACCATGACGACTACAACGCCATCATGCTCAAATGCTTAGCCGACCGTTTGGCCGAAGCCTTTGCCGAGCGGATGCACGAACGGGTACGTAAAGAGTTTTGGGGTTATGCGGCCGATGAGCAGTTAAGCAACGAAGCCTTAATCCGCGAGAAATACAAAGGCATACGCCCCGCACCGGGCTACCCAGCTTGCCCAGACCACACAGAAAAAGGCTTGTTATGGGACTTGCTCAAGCCCGATGAAACCATCGACTTGAACATCACCGAAAGCTACGCCATGTTCCCCACAGCGGCAGTATCGGGCTGGTATTTTGCCCACCCGAAATCCCGCTACTTTGGCGTGAGTAATATCGGCCGCGATCAAGTGGAAGATTATGCGAAGCGTAAAGGGATGACTGTAGCTGAGACGGAGAAGTGGCTGGCGCCAGTACTTGACTATGATCCCGAGTAATCATTGGTACTCGTTAATGCCCAAGTTTCACTTGGGAAATTAGACAAAATGTGGAATTAAGGGGCTGAGTCAAGTCATCACCCCTTAATTTTTTGGTTTTAATTTTTAAATTTAAAATCAAAATCAAAATCAAAGTCGTGGAATTCCATTCCACACCAGGGCAAGAAGGGGATCAACAGCAATCCCCCTCTTGCATCTCCCCTTGCCGCCCCTAACGAAGTTACATGCATTAGTTACCTGTCTCATACTCCAATAAAAATCGCCTAACGGCTCAGATGGCACATCCATGTGCCCCCGAGCCTGCGCCATCATCCATGATGCCGCCACGGCATTTTTATCTGCGTATTTCGACAACTTCGCCGGGGATCGGTGAACTTCTCTGATATTAGAATTCACTTTTCGCATTGAAAGAGTTATGCCAACTCCACACGCCTTATTGTCCTCAACTTACCAATTTATATAGTAGACTCAAGCTTATTATTGATACTTTTATAAACTAAATATAAGTGTATCAACTCAACCAAAGCGAAATTAACTATTACGACGGTGAAATATTGTAGATCACCCATAGACCATAAGTTAAATAAAAAGAAAACTTCTAGATATCGAAACTTAGACCACCTAAAGTAATTTGACGGATAATCTTTACCTATAAGCATAGGTAACACTTTAAAATTAAAAGTGACTGCAATAGCAATATATACACAAAGCATGCTAAGTAACGAAAATAATAACTTGAAGCTAAAAATATTCATCTGCATAAAAATCGATTCAGACTTAAATTCAACTATCAAATCAACTGCAAGGCCGATAACAAGTGTCAAAGCAAGCACTATGCTCGTACCAAAAAAACTAATTTTTTTCATGCAATTTCCTAAAGATAAAAATTGTGAAATCCCATTCAACACAATGATAAAAAGAGTTAACGAGGGGTATTTAAATGTGACTGAAGTTGATTAATTCGCTCTGGGATCAAATCCATTTTATTGTCGGTGTTTAAGTCATCACAGTTTTCAGCAACAACCCGTTCTACACCAGTTTTATCAGTAAAATAGAGTTTTTCGCAGTCGCATCTCAGTTTGGCGATAATCAGTTTTTCCACTTTAGCTTGGCGAACCTCGGCAACCCAACAGGAATCAGCACAACCGCAGGAGTGATAAATCAACTCCTCGTCAGGGACATGCCAATCAAGCTGATATTCGCCAGCTACCGCATTGCCCAAAAATGCCACAAGAGCAAAGAATACGAATAATAGATATCGAATCAATTTTTAATCATCCAAGGCTCAAAAATCAGCCATCTATCAAACCAGAACCCAGATAATAATATCTGCCATATTTCTTTTATTTTATGGCTTGATAGAAAGGCGCATCTTCAAGGCTTATCTGGGTTCTGCGAGGGCGCGGCATACAAACCTCCTTGTTTAATGCTTAACTCAAGCATAACAGGATATTAACTACCGCGCCATTAACGATGGACGTCCATTTTCACAATTTTCACATCCTTGTTAACCCTCGTCTATCATAGTGTGCGCCGCGCTGCCAACGAAGAAAAAAACACCAGAAGCTAACGTAAAGAGAACAAGCTGCATATTTACTAAAAAACTAGAGGTGCCACCATCAATAAGAATTAATGCCAATACAATTAGGCTAGGAACTAAGCCCAAAACTAAAATAAAAGAAAGTAAAACAACTACTCTTTGCCAATTCGACTTTTTGTGTATCACAGACCCTGATACCAACTTTACGATTACTTGACCAAACAAAATTGATGCAGCGAAGCTCCAGTCAGCGGCTTGAAAAAATGTTGAGAAGTCAGACTTATATATTTTAATAATACCTATTACTAGAAAAGGTAGGAAAATAAACAAGTATTCCGACAAAAGTATTAGCCAAGCATCTTGATTTGATTTACTCGTTGTCATACATCATCTCTTGTTGAATATCCATCACTTCAACTTTGTTATGAACGAACTTAACTTCGAACTTCGTGTCGATTAAATTATCTTTTTTATCAAAATATGCTGTAGTAACTAGATCACATAGAAGTCCATCTCCAGGAGCTACAATTTCAACTCTAGAATGAAATTTATTGAGCCAGTCTTCATGAGTGATACGAGCAGAAATAGTAGATTTATTACGTAAAAAATCCCACATTGACTTTCCAATGAAATCAGCTTTTTTTATTACTAATATTTCAGTTTTAGTATTTTTCTCAACTTTCTCGATAAGAATTGCATCTACATCATCTTTGGTTAGATGAAAATTCTTATTAATGATTTTCGACTCGCCGCGAGAATTTAAATAAACTTGATCAACATCGTTCAACTCTATCGTTGATTGTGACAATTCAGTGTAACCTTTTAGCAAGCGGTAACGATCTAGTGAAAAGACATTAGGAAACTCTTCTACTTCAAACTTCAAAGCAGCAGTAGCAATTTCTTTTTCTAGGTCAGCTAAAATATCTAACGATTCTATAGTATTTTTATCGGAGATAAAGGATATAACTAAGTCAGTGCAATAATTTAAGAAGTTGGTTAATTTCCATTTCTGAGCTTCCGTTACATCACCTTCAATTTCTGGACATAGCCATGATTTAATTGAGCCTTCATTGATATCTGAAAGTAAGAAACTTGACTTAGTTTCAGCAGAAACAGAACTCAGGAGGCATGAATGAAACTCTTCAACTGAAGAAATCAAATGACTCATAGAGTTGAAAACACGCTGAGGATTACGAGAATTCTTCTCAAAATCAATTTTGATGCAGAGATCGCTCTCTTTACGCCGTAAATTGGACATGTACATACTCTTTAAATACAAATTGTTACGAGTTTTACATCATTATCAAGTAATGGATTAGTTGAATATTCATACAGTATCGCAGAGTTGATTAACCCTGGCTAAGGGGCTTACAACGCATTACTACTAAACTTAAACGCAACAGCCATAACCAAAAAATAAATCAGACCAACCAAGATAAAACAAGAACATAATCCACTTTCAGTTAGCATTCAAGTAACACAAAGTCACTGAGCAGTTCAAAGCTGGCAATGTATGGTTCCCAATAAAAGTTAAAATATGCATAATTTTTACTAATTAACAATTGAAAAACAACGCCAGAGCCTAAGGAGTACACCATCCCCTCGGAGTTGCCGCAGGGCATTTGCATTCGTTGCGTGATCGAGGCATGGATGCCGAGATAGCGTCAGTCGAATCAGGGACGAGCGTCTGACGCGATAGCATAAGGACGCTAAATGCCCAAGGGGCTTTCAACTCCGTTGGGGGGCGGCAAGGGAGATCCAAGAGGGAATTGCTGTTGATCCCCTCTTGGTCGGGTGTGGGTTGAAGACCCACGACCTTGATTCACCTCGGCCGCTAGGCCGCAAATTACCAGTTCACTACTTTGTGAAACGACAAATTGTGAACCGACAAAGCTTCCCCATTGCTACCGCACTTCGCCAACATTAGTCAGCCAAGCCATCAATCAAAACAAGGTCGCACTAGCTCAAAACGTCCACTGCTGAACATTGAGCACAATGCCACTGAGCACTATGACAACAAGCATAAGTGCCAAAGCATATTCACGAATTTGCAGGAGGAGTTGGGTATCTAAGAAAGAGAAAAGACACATCGTCCTGATGCAAGTGACTCGAATCGCGGGTACGCGATTAAAGCTCATCCTTGTTAAAAACCTAAGATAGCGACATAGCGTACACTTGTCTATAACTTTAGCATTACAAATCAAGTAATTAAGCAAGCACTGATTTAACAATGTCGATATGAATACATGTGACTAAACCAGTCGCCATCAAATAACACTATCTCTTGATCTTGCGTTGGCAATGAAGTCTCGCCGTGTCAGGCGGTTTGGTTTTGGCAAGCGAGCCAATTTCGACATGCAAATAAGCCCCAATTGAGCGCATTGCCCAAGAGGCTCTTAGCAAAGGGCGCTGAGCAAAATTCAGGCATAACGTAACTGAGTTGAATCACAGTGCGAACATCACTGCAGAAGCCTGATAACACGGGTTTTACACTCTGATTTAGCTTGGTCAAAACTGCAACGATTAACCGCCTAAATTTGCATTTTCGGCCCTACATGCTAACGTGGCTAATGTAAATTTACATTCAGTGTTTATCAAAGCTATGTCGCAACAATCAATAAAAAGTCGATCGACAACAAGCTTATATCGGGCGATACCATGCAGCGCGGCTGATATTACACGGAAGCACAACTGAGGTTGAGATATGGAACCATCTAATACGTCACGCCGGACTTTTATTAAGCAATGTGTGATTGGCGGGGTTGCCGTATATTCGGCCCCTTTGTTGTGGGAAATGAGTCGCGCTAATGCGGCGATTGTCTCACCTGAACTGGCAGCCCAATGGCAAACTCAGGTTAATGGTCAATCCAAACCTAAGTTTCGTAACGACGGCATAGCTAAGGTCACAGGCCAAAAAGTCTATGGCCGTGATTACCGCGCTATGGACATGGAGGGCTGGCCCAAGCAGCAAGGTTACGCTTTTATACTTCGCGCCGCCGATGCCTCCCATGTTTATCAAGGCTTTTCACTCGACCACCTGCCCGCATCGGCTAAGCCCTATAAAGTGATCACTGCGGCCGATCTGGCCCGTGATAAAATCAAGCTGCCCGATTTTTACGGTGACAACATGTTACTGGCCGAAGGGCAAACCGCTGACTACTTAGGTCATGCGGTGGCGATATTGTTGTTCGACAGTTTCCCCGCCTTTAAGCAAGCTAAGTCCTTGCTGCAATTTGACCAGACCTTACTGCGCTTTGGTGAGCAAACGCCGTTTGTATCGGACTCGAAAGACCCGTACGCCAGCTGGCGCCTTATTCGAGTTGAAGGTGAAAATGGCGCAAGGGAAGATTTATATAGCCCGCTCCACGATGGGCTGTTTTTCCCTAGCGTAAAAGATCGCAAGCCAGAATGGTTAGGCAATCCGAATGCAAAAGGGACAGTGTCTGAGCGCGGGCTTTATTATGCGGGCGAGATAGATAAGCAGATTGCTAGCGCCCAAGCCAATCAACAATGGCAAGTGCTAGAGCGGGAATATCGCACCCAGATCATCGATCCTATGATGATGGAACCCGAAGCCTTTAACGGCTGGTATGATGCAACTAGCCAAACCTTTCATACTGTGATTACCTCGCAGTCGCCGCAGGACTTTCAAGAGATGGCAGTGCACATGCTGTTATCTAGCCCACTGGCAGGCAAGGTAAAACATCTTGTGGTGCACTCGCCTTATATCGGCGGTGGATTTGGCGCGAAAGACCATTCGATATTTCCCTATTACGGCGTGATCGCGGCCGTTTATGCCAAAGGGCCAATCCGACTCGCCAATGACAGATTCGAGCAATTCCAGTCTGGCCTTAAGCGTCATCCGTTCATCATGAAAAGCCGCTTAGCGGTGGATAAATCGACCTTAAAAATCCAAGCCTTAACTTCGCAGATGACAGTCGATGGCGGCGGACGAGTCAACTTTACCCCGTCTGTCACTTCGGTTGGCGCAACAGCGATGCAAAGCATTTATTACACACCGCGCAACGATATTATCGCCACCGCCTATGCGTCGCGTAACCCAGATGCGGGCTCGATGCGCGGTTATGGCACGCTGCAATCGATGACGGCGATGGAATGCATGATCCACGAGATCGCCGACGAGTTAAAGGTTGATCCCTTTAAACTGCGCGCCGCCAACGTGATGGAGTCTGGCCAGCGCAATACTCAAGGTGCGATTCCTAACGGCACTTTACGTTACCGCGAAATGCTCGACATGGCAGAGCAAGCTCCCGTGTGGCAAAACCGCGCGGTGAATAAAAAGGACTATGAGGCCAAACATCCGGGGATGCGTTACGGCGTCGGTTTTGGTATCGCCACCAAAGATTATGGTACGGGCGCAGCGGCGCCAAGTGCGGCGGTTCGCCTAGCTAAAGACGGAAAAATCACCCTAGAAATCGGCTTTATCGAAATGGGCACAGGCACGCAAACCTCCCAAGCTGTGGTGGTCAGCGATGCCCTCGGCAACTTTGCCGATGAGGTAAAACTCGCCGAAGTGGATATTTGGGATGCGATGCAATTAGTGCAAACCGATAATCCTTATATTATTTCGCAGCAACGCCAAGATGAAATGGCGGCCAATCCACGCTGGACACCGGTTAAAGCCATGGCCTCGTCGGCGTCTATGTCGGCCTATTATCAAAGCCATGTCACCCGCATCGCCGCCGATATTATCTACCGTCACGGCCTGTGGCCTGCAGCGGTATCGATTTGGAACGAGTTGTATTTTAACACGCCAATGGGTTCGACTAATTTGCATAACGCCCGCGATGGCCGCTGGGTCGATGGCAAGCTAACCGCCTTGGGTTTTCCGCCATTGTCGCTGGATATTCTCGCTAAACGCGCCCACGATATGGGTTTAGTGGTCGGCGTGATGGGCCATGCCTTTAATCGCAGGGCTTGGGCCGAAGCCGATTTCGACATTCTTGGCACTAAAGAGCGTTTAGCACTCGATGCGCTGGCGCTGCAATACGGCGAAGGGAACGCAACGTTTGCGACCACTTCCGACACGACTATGAGTATCAAAGCGCGCCAAGCCAGCATGAAGTCTAATGGCTATCACTTGATCGATCGTCAAGCCATGAGTTATCCCAAGGCCGAACTGAACAATGCCATGGTGACTTACTACGCCCCCTGCGCCACTTTGGTTGAAGTGGCCGTAAACGAAGGCAATGGCGAAGTCACGCTACTGAGTTCTCATACTTGGTTAGAAGCGGGCAAAGTGATCGTGAAAGAGTTGGTCGAAGGGCAAATTCAAGGTGGCCTTGCGATGGGAATTGGCCATGCACTGCATGAAGGCTTACCGCCATTTGAAGCAGGCGCCGGCAATGGTACCTGGAACCTCAATCGCTATCAGGTGCCGTTAGCGCGGCATGTGGGCGTGTGGGATCAACGTCATACCATATTGCCGCAGTTATCTGATAACGATCCCAGCCGTGGTATCGCCGAAGTGGTGATGATCCCTGTGGTCGCGGCGCTGATTGAAGCCGTGTATCAAGCAACCCATGTCCGCTTTTACGATTTACCTATGACAGCGAAAAAAATTAAGGAGGCCATGGCATGAGCCAGTCTATTAAACTGACCATTAATAACCAAGCCGTAGGCCCGATTGAAGTCGCCGATGGTGTGATGATGATTGAGTTTCTACACGAATACTTAAACCTCACAGGCACTAAGTTTGGTTGCGGCGCAGGCGTATGCCACGCCTGTACAGTGATCGTCGACGACGAGCAAGGCATGAGTGAAGTGGTGCGTACCTGCATCAATGGTGTAGAGCGTTTTAATGGTAAACGCGTCCGCACTGTCGAAGGTCATGCTAGACAAAACTCCCTTGGCGAAATCACCGCCCTGAGCCCAGTGCAAGAAGCTTTTTTAGAGCACTTCTCGTTTCAATGTGGTTGGTGTACCTCGGGCTTTGTCAACGAATCGACTGCACTGCTTGAGCGATTAGAGCGACAACCTATCGCTAAAGATCAAGTTGAAAAAGTCGTTGAAGATGCCTTGAGTGAACACGTATGCCGCTGTACTGGCTACGTAAAATACTATGCGGCGGTCAAAGATCTGATCCTCAAAACTAAGGGGCTAACCCTGTGATGACATCAGCCAATCTGCGCTATTTCCAGCGCAATTTCTCGTACATTAGTAGGATAAAAAATCTGTTGAGTCACAATCTACTCCTGAGTTTAGGGCTAGGTTTACTCGCCTGTTCCAGCAGCGTTGCCGATGAAGGCGGCAATACGAATAACGACATCGCACGCGGCGCGTATCTGATGAAGATAGGCGACTGTGTGGCCTGCCATACTGCGGTGGGCGGGCGTGAACTCGCGGGCGGTTTGCCGTTCGAAACGCCCTTTGGCGCTGTGTACTCGACCAATATCACCTCAGACAAAGAAACCGGTATTGGCAAATACAGTTACGAGGAGTTTTTTGATGCCATGCACCACGGTGTTGGCGTCAACGGCAACCTTTATCCTGCTATGCCTTACACTTCCTACAGCCTGCTCACGGACGCAGACACTCAGGCGATTTATGCCTATTTGATGAGTACTAAACCCATCAAACAAGCCAATCGCGACAATGATGTTTACTTTCCGTTTAACCTGCGTTTTGGCCTAAAAGCTTGGAACTTAGTCGCACACGATGCTAAGGAATTTACCCCGAGCAAGGAAAAAAGCGAACATTGGAACCGCGGCAATTACTTAGTCAATGCCCTAGGGCACTGCGGTGAATGCCACACCCCAAGAGACACGCTGTTTGCCATGGAGCAGGACAAGCACTTTGAGGGCGCGATTATCGAAGGGCTAGAGGCATCGGACATTCGCCCCGCTGAGCTTAACAGGCAGAACTGGACCCATGAGGATCTTAAGTCGCTGTTTACCGAAGGCTACTCCCGTAAAGGCACTGTCTTTGGCGGCATGTATCCCGTGGTGTATCACAGCTTTAGCCACTTGACCGATGATGATATGCGCGCGGTTAGCAGCTATCTGCTCGATACCGACGAAGATATTACACCACAAGCGCTCACCTTTAACGGCCATAAACCTGAACTGCCAGGTTATACGCTCTACAAAGGTTACTGCGCCGGTTGTCATGGTCAAAATGGTGAAGGTCGCCCTAATGTCGCCCCTGCGATGGCAGGAAACGCCACCTTAGATAAAGCGAGTCCTCATAATATCGTCGCCGTAATACTAAAAGGTATTCAGAGCCAGCATTACAACGCTACCACCAGCTTTTATGCCATGCCGGGATATGCTGATGAGTTAAGCGACGAGCAGATTAAAGACTTAGCCAATTACCTAAGACTCACCTGGAGCACACAAGCTGGTAATCTCGATGTGAAAACCATCCAAAGCTTAAAAGAAGTGATCCTCGAGCACGACTAACCCACATAGATATGTGGGATATTTAAAATAAAAGCCGACGCTAGCGTCGGCTTTTGCTTGAATGATATAGAGCGCGAGAATCGGTCACTCATCAACTTAATCAAAGTAAGCGGAATTAGAGTAAGCGGAGCTTCACTCCCACTTAGCCACGCAGTCGAGTATCGAAGAAGGCTAAGCTGCGCGTCCATGCCAGTTCAGCAGTGGCTTTATCGTATCGGCCAGTGGAGTCGTTATGGAAACCGTGATTCACATTCGGGTAAAGATAAGCGACATAATCTGCTTTGTTGGCTTTTAGCTGAGTTTCGTACTCGGTCCAAGTGTCGTTTACCCGCTGATCGAGCCCAGCAAATTGCAACATAAGTGGCCCCTTTACTCGGCTACGCAGTTCCGCAGCGGCTGGCGTGCCATAGAAAGGTACGCCAGCATTGAGCTCATCGGGAATCGTGGCGGCCAGCATATTGACGATATAGCCGCCAAAACAAAAACCCACGGCACCGAGTTTGCCATTGCTTTGGGGATGGGCTTTTAAAAACTGCGCTGCGGCAATAAAGTCTTGTTCGATTTTGGCTCTGTCTAAACTGCTTTGCATAGCGCGGCCGGCATCGTCATTGCCCGGATAACCACCAAGGGAATAAAGTGCATCGGGGGCGAAGGCGATATAACCCTTGGCCGCTAAGCGGCGAGCCACATCTTCGATATAGGGATTAAGGCCACGATTTTCGTGCACCACTAATACCACAGCGGCTTTTTTACTGAGATCTAAGGTTTTCGGCTCACCTGCGGCACTGCCCGCGAGCAATAACCCATCGGGCATGACTAAGTAGCCGCGCCCTTCACCGTAACCATTTGGCGAGGGAAACTTAACATAGCTGGCTTGAATACTGGGATCGTTAAAGGAGACTTGCTCGGCGAGGGCATAGTTCGGCAAGAGTGCGCCCGTGAGCATCGTCATGGTGAAACCTAGCGCCACCAGCCCTGCGAGCCGCCCCATAAACTCACGGCGATCGATAATGCCATGGGCATATTCGTCATACCAGTCAAAGGCTTCCTGCGGTATCGGTTGTACTTTCTGGGCATGTATCTGACTTGTTTCTGCTAAGGCTTGCTTGTCTTGTTGTGTCATCGTTATTCCTCCATTGAACAAGCTAACCACAGGTAACACGTCTTCCCTAGCTTGTGGGTGTTAAGATTTAACTCAAGAGTAAAGTAAGAATCGCACTTAGGGCAACTGACTTTAACGTGTGCCGTTTGGTAAGTTTATTTTGAAATAGCACACGATCGGCACAAACGGCTGTCGGTTAGGGCAAGGCTAGCTTAAAATAACGATTTAGATTCTAGAGGGCCTAGCGTGATACAACATAGAGCTAGCCAGATGGTGATATTTCACACTCTGGTGACCAGTGGTAGTTTTACCCAAGCGGCGGCCAAGTTAAAAACCTCGACTTCCTATGTCAGCAAGCAGCTTGGCGCACTGGAAGCCGAGCTGAACTTGCTGTTAGTCCAGCGCACTACTCGCACCTTAGTGCTAACCGACGCGGGCCAACAGTTTGCCCATTACTGTGAGCAAGTGTTTGAAGCGACGCAAAATGCCGATGCTATTATGCTGGATGCCCGCGATGACATTAGCGGGACGATTCGCCTCGGTTCCTCCCAGTCCTTTGGCACCTTACACATTATCCCTGCGCTGGAAGTGTTGCAGCAAAAATACCCCGAATTGCGATTTGAGCTAAGCCTGTTCGACCATAAAGCCGACATGCTAGAAGAAGGCCTGGATCTGTGGATCACTAACCATGAACAGCTGAACGAAGGTTATATCGCCCAGCACCTCGCCGAGACTAACTTTGTGGTGGTCGCCTCTCCCGATTATTTACTCAAGCATGGCGTGCCACACCATCCACAGGCGTTAGCGCAACATAATTGCGTTATCTATCAAAGCAAGAGCCGTAATTATGATCGCTGGAGTTTTGCTAAGGATGACCTAGAACAAACCGTGCATGTGGCGGGGAATTACCGTGTCGATTTAGCCGAAGCCGTGCGTAATGCGGTGATTGCCGGGCGCGGCATAGGCTATGTGGCCACGTATTTACTCAGTGATGAGTTTCAAAGCGGAAAACTGATCCAGCTCTTACCCGATTGGAAACCACTGCAACAGATGCCCGTCTATGTGGTTTACCCGAGGCGGCGCCATTTACCGACTAAGTACAAGGTGATAATCGAGTGTTTAAAGTCCCATATCGGCCACCCGCCCTACTGGGATAAAAAGCTCAAACCTTGGTTAGGTAAGACAGTCACTTAAACTGCAGCCACTTAAGCTACTGTCATTTAAGCAACAGTCACTTAAGCTGCATTTCAAAAAAGTACTGACTACGACACCAGCCTAAAGTCGTCTGTGGCATGATTTCGATTATTGCCACAGGCACAAATATTATTTCCTCTGGGCAACAGTAGCTAAAATAGCTTTTATTCTCCTGCATAAACAGCAACTTAAACTGTTGCTATTTTCAACTATTTTATCGTAACAGCCCAGTAACGCCCTCGACTTGCCCTTACTGCGACTCGGCCTACAATGCGCGGCTTCTTCCTTAACTCAAAAGAATAACCCCTTATGACCGCGATATTAGGCATGATTAGTATCTTGTTTTTTGCTTGGTTACTGTCAGTGAACCGCAAGAATATTCCCTACCGCACTGTGATTTTAGCCCTAGGCCTACAAATTATATTTGCCCTGTTAGTGCTCTACGTCCCTGCGGGTAAGGCCGTATTGCAGTCTGTTACGGCGGGTGTGTCGAGCGTGATAGCCTATGGCAACGAAGGGATTGGTTTCCTGTTTGGCGATCTCGCCACGGGTAAAGTCGGCTTCGTATTTGCAATCAATGTGTTAGGTATCATCATCTTTTTCTCGGCACTGATTTCGGCCTTATACCATATTGGGTTAATGCCTAAGGTGATCAACATTATTGGTGGTGGTCTGCAGCGTTTACTGGGCACGGGCCGCGCCGAGTCTTTATCTGCCACGGCAAACATCTTCGTCGGCATGATTGAAGCGCCGCTGGTGATTAAACCCTATTTAAAGCACATGAGCGATTCACAATTCTTCGCAGTCATGAGCTGCGGTTTAGCCTCAGTCGCGGGCGGTACTTTAGTCGGATATGCCGCTTTAGGTGTCGATCTTAACTATTTGATCGCCGCCGCCTTTATGTCGGCACCCGCGGGTCTGTTGATGGCAAAAATCCTCATGCCGCCTAGCGACAATGACAAACACAGCGCCGATGAAATCACCTCTGTCGAATTGCCACGCGCCACCAATGTGGTTGAAGCCTTAGCCGATGGCGCTATGTCTGGCATGCGGATTTCTGTCGGGATTGGTGCCACTCTACTGGCCTTTGTCAGTGTTATCGCCCTACTGAATGGCATGTTAGGCGCTGTGGGTGAATGGTTCGGTTACCAGTTAAGCTTCGAGTTCTTGCTCGGTTATCTGTTCGCCCCTATGGCATGGCTGCTGGGTATTCCTTGGCATGAGGCCATTACTGCAGGCTCACTCATTGGCCAAAAAATCGTGGTGAATGAATTTGTGGCCTTTATTCAGTTAATGAAAGTCGAAGACCAACTGAGCGCCCATTCTCAGGCCGTTGTGACTTTCGCCCTGTGTGGTTTCGCTAATATTTCCACTATGGCAATTTTGATCGGTGGACTGGGTAGCATGGTGCCAGAACGCCGCGAATTTATCGCCCGTAATGGTTTTCGCGCCATTGCCGCGGGTGTATTTGCCAACCTGATGAGTGCGGCCATTGCCAGCGTGATCCTCTCGCTGTAATCCATCAGCTTGGGCTTTTTTAGGCACTCATCTCACCATTGAGTTAGCCACTCTCGCGCAGCAAAACCGCGATCAACACAAACCCAAATCAAGCAAGCTTGGTTTGGGTTTTCTTTTATGCCTCAGATATTTTTTGTGTATAATGTCGCCAGAAAAGATTAATGAGTTTACATTTCAATAACATGCGTAGCCAAAGGAGTACGAATGGCCATAGTGAAATACAAGGCAGTTAACGCCGCAATCACACTGACAATGGCAGGTATAACACTCTTGTTAACCGCCTGCGATAACTCAACGTCACCCTCCAATTCAGTTAATACCAACATACCCACAGAGCGTGAATATCAGATTATCTCCACCATAAACCTCAATGATGGCTTTGAAACCCGCAAAGTACTGCAGGCACGACTGCTGCTGGATTACCAATTACAGAATGCAGAGGGTAAGGCGACCAGCTTAACAACGCCGTTAACCCATAACGCCCGTTTTTTTATCCAACCTAATATGCTGCAAATTAGCGATTATGGCATGCCGATTCCGGTGAGTAATATCGACCCTAAAAGCCAGTCCAATGAAATAGTGCAACTGGTTAAAGACGGCTTTAATGTCGAGTTCAGCAAGGGTGAAGTTCCGCAGCTAACGCCCATCGCGAAGGCGGATCAAAAAGATATCATAGAGTTATTTGAACACTGGATTAATCTTAATAGCTTGTTTAAACAGGCCCCAACCTTGCCCGTGGCGCTCGAGCCAAGGGTCGGTTATAGCATTAGCGCCCCCATGGACGCGCGCCTAACTTGGACGGTAGAGAAAGTAACCGAAGATAAGTTATTTGCGGTAGTACAAGGTGAGAAAGACAACTTTAAGGCCTATGGCAAGTTTGAGCTTAACCGCAAAACCGGCTGGTTAGAGAGCATGGCGTTTTTTCAACAGGAAGAGAGCAAAGGCAGTACCCTCACCCGCCGCATCGCCATGGCGCCCAAGGATAGCCCTTATATCATGAACATACTTTGGCATGCCGACGCTCGCTACGATGCCGAGCGTGATATAGATGATCTGCAAAAAGAGCTGTACCCCATTAGTGATGTACCTCGGGAATATAAAGCCCATGATAAGGAGTTTATAGAATCCTTATTATCTGATCAGCAAGGTATTCTTGATAATATTGGCCCATGGGGCGCTGACACGCCGGAAGTGCTGCAATTGCGCTTTGTGCATAATATGAGCCCGCGATATGTGGTTGCCAATGTGCAGTATGAAGACTTAGCCGCCTTTGATGCCAGCGGAAATCCGATAGACATTCACTTCTGGCAGCACAGCAGAGGTTTGGCGATGAATTTCAACCGCTCGATTGAGTCTTCGGTGGATATTATCGCCACAGGTTGGGATAACACTGCCAATAAACTCAAGCAGGTAGATCATATCAGCGCCAAGCTGACCCTAATCCCTGAAAGCAATAAAATAGTCGAAAAGTCGTGGGATGAACTGGTCGCGAATCCTTACGCCTTCGGCGATGCGAGCCTCACGATTCAGGTGCTCGACGCCGAGGCAAAGCTATTTAAAGTCGTGACAAAGCAGAGTAAAACTCAAAACATTAATCTTCCTTTTCAGCAATTTAAAGGGAAGATGGCCGAAGCCCGCCGCGATGGTGATTATCCCAAATGGCTAACGGTGACGGATAAGGAACTGCTGGGGGAATTAATCGGTGTCGATGATCCCCATCATCTTAGCACCCGCGCCCTGCTACTTAAGCTAGATGAGATCCCTAAAACCGTTGTCGTCATTGAGCAGCAGCCACAGCCGGAGTTAAGCCAAACCAAGAACATCCGCTTTATGAAATTTAGCGATTACAACCAAAATCTGGCTAATCCCCTAAGCGAGTTTGGCGATTCGAGCCTCGATGGCTTCCTCTATCAGGATCTTGAGTCATCAAACGCTGAAATCAGTGCTATCCAAGGCATAAAACCCGAGACTGACAATGGCCATAATCTGCATATTCCCATGTCAGCCGCATTAGCGAGTGCCTGTAAACCTGAAATAGAACAAGGTTTTAAAGAGGGGAAACACGAAGTCACTTGGCTGTTTGAGCATAATGCCCCAAACGGACCAGCCTATACCCTGATGACGCCCGACCGCGAGCGGCAGTTTTTCTACGATAAACACATCCAAGGAAAAATCCATTGCCAAGGTGATATCAGTTGGCAACCCTTAGAGCAGGCTGCTAACCCACGTCCTTGGTTAATCGATTTACAAGCTTGGCTAACAAAAACCGGTTATGGTGACGAGCCGAGTAAAGATCTTAAGAACTACTTTAAAGTCGAGGATGCCCAAGGCAAATCCCTAACGATTCGACTGCCCGAAACCACCGAACTGCGGATTAAAGAGGCGCTGGTCGATGGCCGCTATTTGAGTGTGGAGGGCCCTGCAGCGAAGGTGAGTTATATGACTCTCTCTCAAAACCCCGTCGACATCCCCTATGAATTCACCTTTAAACCTTTGCCATAAAAAGGAGCGGTTATGCGTCTATTTACAGTAAAACTGCTCCTTGGAGCAATCGTACTTATCAGTGCTAATGCCAGTGCAGACAGTGTGCTACTCGATGAACATTGGAATGTCGTCAAAGATAAAAAACTGGCTCGTTACTATTTAAAGCAATCGACTGAAGTGATCGACGGCCATTATAAGGCTGAGGTTTATTACAAAAATAAAGATATGCTTTTCTGCGCCAGTGCCCTCGCCGATAACAATATCGGTAAAACACTCACAAGCGAACAATTCCGCGGTGCTTATCAATGTTACTTTGAGGATGGCAAGCCCTACGAACAAGGCTTTCGCGACGAGCAAGGTCAACTTCATGGCCTGCTCAAAAAATATATCGCCACGGGTCAATTGTATGTTGAATCGCACTATGAAAATGGCGTTAAACAAGGCCTTGAAACTGCTTATTGGAATGGCGGCAATATCCGTTACAAAGTGAACTTTCAAAAAGGCAAAGAAGTCGGCATCAGCGAACATTTTAGTCCTGAGGGCGAAGTTACCGCAAAAATCTGCAATGACCCGACCTGTGTGAGCCAATATTTTAATCTTGGCAAACTCAACCGCGAAACACATCGCGTTGATGGCCTATTGCATGGCACTGAGACAACTTGGGGCCTGAATGGGCAAGTCATCTCGACCCAAGAGTTCGTTAAAGACAAAAGGCAAGGTGACTATTTTGAATATTTTGACAATGGCAAAGTCGAGCGTCACTACCAATATCAAGCTGACTATCAGGTCGGTGAGCAACTGACTTATTATGAAAATGGTCAGATCAAATTAAAGGAAGTGACCAACGATAAAGGGGATGCCCTCCAATCCATCGAATACGATGAGCAAGGGCAAATAAAAAAAACCACCGACAGCAAATACCAAGGTAATCGCTGGGTTTATCGTAAGCAGCAGCGCTTTAGCAAGGGCCAACTGATTGAGAGCACAGAAAACGACATACTCAAAAACTGGTCACTCAGCGAAGACTACCAGCAAGGCGAGTTAGTGAGTCGCAGCGAGGAACTCGATAAAAAATTGACTGGCTTACATATTAAATCCTTCGACCAAACTGATGTAAACACCGTTTCCCGCGAGTATTTTAACGAGGGCAAGCGTGAAGGCCCCTATGAAATGGTGAAAATCGACCATAAAACCGGTAAGCGTTGGGTGGCCGAGCAAGGTCAATATTCCAATGACAAGCCCTCAGGCAAATGGAAGAAGCAGCAAGAGGATACCAGCCTCACCTTTAGCTATGATGACAATGGTGAACTCCATGGCGAGTTTCGTAATGAGACAAGTTCAGGGCAATTACTTGAATTAATAAACTTTAACCATGGCAAACCCGAAGGATTAGTACAACGCTACGCCACTAACGGCCAATTGTATGAAAAGGGCGAATACCGCAATGGGCAGCAGGATGGCGACTGGGTGTACACCCATGGTGAGTTCGGTTTTAACCCAAGGCCAAATCCTGAGAGACACTATTGGTACGGCCGCTTCGACCAAGGTAAACAAGTCGGCCACTGGGAACTGCGTAATACCGAAGACTATGTGCTTGAAATAGCTAATTATGACGAGCAGGGCAGGCTTCATGGTAAACAATACGAATTTAGGGATAATGGCTGGATAGAAGTGATCAATAGCTTCCATCATGGCGAGTTTTTAAATCGGGAAATACCGCCGCCGGTGATTACCTCGGACCATGTTTTCCCTATTTTTTAGCCTAAGCATATTCGCTTAATCGATTAACTTAACCCTTGGCGCTGTGCACTGTATATAAGTGCACAGCCCGATAAATAAACTCAACAGCAAAAAATTAGGATTCTTGTATAGGCTGCAAACCGCGCGGCCTTAAGACCCAGAACAGAGCAAGGAATCAGCATGTTCAATACGCCATTTCGCTTTATCAGCCTCGCGATTGCGGGAGCCAGCTTAACCAGTGTCCATGTACAAGCAGCGCAAAATCTCTCCTCCATGATGGTAGAAATCCGCCAACAGGACGGAATTCCCAGCTATTACAATCTCGCCACTGGCATGCCCTTAAATGGCGATATCGCCATAGTGCGCGATAACCAAGGCTATACCTTAGGGCAGTTTTCCGAGGGGATCCCTAATGGTAAATGGCAAGTATTTCATACCAATAACAGCAAGCTAGTCGAAGGAAACTATCAGCAGGGTTATCAAGATGGCACTTGGCATATGTTCGATTTGAGCGGCGCCGTTACTGAGGAACAGCAATTTGCCAAAGGCGTGCCCACGGGCGAATGGAAGGAATACAACAGCAGCGGCCATCTCAGCCAAACGATACGCTATCAAGACGGTAAAAAGGAGCAAGTAAAACGTTTCTATGCCAGTGGCAAACTGCAAGCCCAAGAAAGTTACCTCGATAACCTGCGCCACGGGAAATGGGAAAGTTTCTATGAAAACGGTACCTTGTCCCAAAGCCAGAGCTATGCGAACAACCAACTCTCAGGTTCTTATTTAGAACAAAATCCCAATGGACAAGCCACAGTGACGGGCCGCTTCGATGCAGAAGGCCGTCGCCAAGGAGCATGGGAAACCTTTTTCGATGACGGGACTAAATCGAGCAGCAGCCAGTTTAATCTCAATCTGCTCGAGGGTGAAGAACGGACATTTTACCCCAATGGTGAACTCGCCAGCCGCTGTCAATATAGCGCTGGGCAACGCCAAGGGAAATGCCAGCAATATAATGATGCAGGTAAATTACAAGTTGAAGAACAGTATGTTAATGGTGCATTAGACGGGCCACAGCAATATTTTAATGCCGAGGGCATTCTCACCAGTGCTCTCAACTATAAACAGGATCAACTCGCCGGTACGCAAAAATATTTCCACAACAACGGCCAACTTAAAGAATTACGTAACTACCAAGACTCAAAGCAGACTGACAATGGCCAATACCCGCTTCATGGACCATCGGAGCGTTATGATGCCGAAGGTCATCTGCTCGAAAAAAGCCACTACGACATGGGAATTAAGGATGGCCAATTTGAGCGCTATCACGCTGGCAAGCTGCAATCCTCCGAGCAATGGCGACAAGGGCAGCGTCACGGTGAATCACGCCGTTACCACAACAATGGCAAGCTGCGGACGCTAGATCAATACGTTGAAGGTAAACCAACAGGGAAATCAGAAACCTATTTTGACGACGGCACAGTGAGTGAGCGCGGCGAACGTATCGATGGCCAATGGGTCGGAAAATATGAGTCATTTTACGATAACGGTAAACCTCGGGAAGTATCTCACTACGCACGGGATAAAAAAGACAATGCCAGTCGTTACCCTCTTGATGGCCATTTCGCCCGCTGGTATGCCAATGGTGATCCCAATGAAGAAGGCACATATCAAAGCGGCAATAAAGAAGGCCTATGGATACAGTACAGCGAAGGCCTGAAACAACGGGAGCAAACCTTCGCCAATGGCAAACTTAATGGTAACTATACAGAGTATTACCACGGACGCCGCCGTGTGACTGGGGAGTATCTGGACGACCAAAAAACCGGTCTATGGACGGATTATCGCTACGAAGAAAAAGACCCTACCTATGGCACAATCCCCGAGGGGAATATCCAGCAAAAAAGCCATTGGCAGGAAAACAAGCGCCATGGAATTCGAGAGTTTTACAGCTTTAAGCAAGTGGTTTACCGCTCAGAAACCTATGATAAAAATGATAAAACTGGCCCGTATGCCGAGTACTATCCCAACAATGGCCAACTAAAACTTAGCGGTGCTATGGATAAAGGTAATCAAACTGGATTGTGGGAAAGCTGGTTTGAGGATGGGATGCAAGCTGCTAGCACTGAGTTTTTAGAGGGTCAAAGCCATGGCCAAACGAAAGAATATTACAGTAACGGCCAACTCAAATTAGAGGCAACTTATGCTAAGGGTTCGCTTGATGGTCAAGTTAAACAATATCACCAGAACGGTAAGCCAGAACTCGTTGAAACTTGGGTGAAAGGCCAAAAAGAAGGCGATGCCAGCTATTACCACAACAATGGCAAGTTAGCCGAACAAGGCACTTATCTTAGGGATCGCAAGGAAGGTCTATGGCAAAGTTTTTGGCCTAATGGTGAAAAACGCACTGAAGGCAGTTATCTCAGCGATCGAGAATCAGGGGATTGGAATCATTATGATCAACTCGGTAAGCTGATTAAAACAGAACACCATGGCTAGCTTAAAAATGGGGTTTTAGATTAAAAAGCGATCTAGTTCAAACATTTATCCTTAACTCCAAATCTAAAGGAAGTTTCATGCAAAGTGTGCCATAACCAGTGTCTATACTAACGGCCTTTTTTTTCGTTTAGGACAAATTGCCTATGAAGACATTTATGAAAGACGAGTTAGCCCTGCTACTGGGAATACTGACCTTAGTATTCTTTAAAACCGGTGGCGATAGCTTACTCGCCGATGGCACCGCCCTCTCGACCTATATTCCCGTTTCACTCGCCCTATTGGGTGTAGTGACTTGGGCTATTTTCTCTGTGGTACGCCACTCAGATGCACTAGCGATTAAGCTTGGCGATCCCTATGGCACCTTAATCTTAACTTTATCGGTCATTTCACTCGAAGTGGTGATGATCTCCTCCGTGATGCTGACCGGAGAACCTAACCCTGTCATGGCGCGCGACACTATGTTCGCCGTAGTCATGTTGATCATCAATGGCTTAGTGGGCTTTACATTATTACTTGGCGGCTGGCGTTACCATACCCAGCATTTCAATTTAGATGGCGTAAAATCCTATCTCGTGGCGATTATTCCCCTCGCCCTACTCTGTTTAGTACTGCCCAATTTTACCGAAGGTGGCACTATTGGCGGCATGTCTAAAGCCATGTCTTGGATGCTGATCATTATTTCGATTCTGCTCTATGGCGTCTTTTTAGTGGTACAAACGAAGAGCCACAGCCATTTCTTTGTCGATGCCGATCATGAAGACCATGAGGAACACCACGGCATACTACGCAGTAATGCTTACCATACCATTCTATTAATTGGCTACTTACTCGTGGTCATTTTGCTGGCAAAAACCTTAGCTATGCCCATCAATTACAGCGTAGCAACCCTAGGCGCTCCACAGGCATTAGGGGGCTTTATTGTGGCCTGCTTGATTTTATCTCCCGAAGCTGTGGGAGGCTTTAAGGCCGCGTTAAACAATCAATTACAGCGGGCGATGAATCTGTATTTTGGTTCAGTACTCGCGACGATTGCACTCACAGTCCCCGCGGTATTAATTATTGGCAGCGTGATAGATCAAGAAGTCCATTTAGGCCTGTCACCCGCCGACATGGTGCTGTTAATCACCAGTTTAATGGTCTGTAAGGTAAGCTTTAGCAGCGGTCGCACCAATGCACTGCACGGCGCGACTCATATAGTCTTGTTTATCGTTTACTTGTTCTTAATGTTCGAACATGCCTAAACTTTATTAAATCCAAGGCCGAGCGTGATTTATTTGCGTCTCGGCTTTACGCTTTTCTCATCCAGATTGACCCGCAGTAAGAGTACAAACCAAACTAAAGCGCCAACAACAAACCAGATAAAAATCCACACTAACTTATGGCCATTACGAGCCTCAAATGGTTCAAATTTGGGCATAAAAATCGTTTGATGTTCAGCTTGATAAAGCGGACTTTTTTGTGCGGCGCTGAGCAACTCTGAACGAAGTGAGGATGGGGCTAATCGTTCAAGGTAAACAAAACTCTGGGGGTCCAACTCATTGAACTCATTTAGGGATTTAGCCACAAATGCTTTGAATTGCGCTTCTTTCTCATTGGGTTCAAGTCGATTACTGATCTCCTGCTGATAAACTTTACCATACCAAGCGAGGGCCTTAGCATGCCAACTGTCTGCACGCTCTGCAAAAATCGGCATAGCGATATACAGCGCCATATTTAAGTGACTACTATGTTTACCTGTAACCTCTAGTCTTCGCTGAAAACCAATTTGCGTCTTATCAATATAAGATTGCTGCAACTGATAATACTGAGTATTTTTATGGAGATACAATTCTTGTATCGATGCTAATTGCGTTAACTTCCCCGTGGTCGTCTTGAGATATTCCTGCGCAACGATGCAAGGAACAGCCATTAATTGCACCGCGATCAATAAATAGAAAAAACGCGAATTATCTTTAACAAACTTGAGTCGTTTTAGCCTAGGCCGGATATAAATGATCGACAATACCCAAGACAGTATCTGCGGCAGCCACAAATTAACGATATCTTCATCTAGGCTAAAAAACTCAAGGTTAACCAACAACAGCCAATGGACAAAACTGTAACCAGAAACAAATAACAGGCTGAGAAATAAGAAGGGAAAATAGATAAGTTGAATTTTTTTTAAAAATACATCCACACGAATGTCATCCTTGAGAACATAAAATAACGACTATGGTACGCTCAAATCCATCATAAATTTACCAAAATTGAATAGAAACTCAAAGCGTTAAAACATAAAGGCCAGATTGATTGCTCATCTGGCCTTTATGTTTGTACTTTTATAAAGCTGCAACCGAGAAACTAGGTCTCACTCAACTTAGCTAATTGCTGCTGGCTACGTTGTTTCTTGTATTGCTTAGCTTCAGCAGGAATAGGAGTGACTTTGCCAGTCTCTAGCCAGTTACGTAAACGGTTAGCATCCGCAATATGAGTATATTTGCCGTAAGCATCGAGCACGACAAATGCCACTTGGCGTTTTGCCATTTCAGTACGCATCACAAGGCAGTGCCCTGCTGCATTCGTAAAGCCTGTTTTGGTTAGATGAATATCCCAGTTATCTTTATAAACCAAACGATTGGTATTACGAAAATCTAAACTGTATCTTGGGTTGGCAAAGGTAACCGTCTTCTTCTCGGTCGAACTCAGCTGGCCTAGCATAGGATACTTTTCACTGGCCTTGAGTAATACAATCAGATCACTGGCACTCGAAACGTTTTTATAGGATAAACCTGTAGGTTCAACATAGCGGGTATTTTTCATTCCCAGCGCTTTTGCTTTGGCATTCATCGCCTTAATAAAAGCTTTATGACCACCGGGATAATGATGTGCAAGACTTGCAGCTGCACGGTTTTCTGATGACATTAAGGTTAGCAATAACATTTCTTTACGGCTGATTTCACTGCCGATACGAACTCGAGAATAAACACCTTTCATTTCTTTGGTATCACGGATGTTTACCGCAAGCTTTTGCTCCATAGGTAACTTTGCATCCAGCACCACCATAGCTGTCATCAACTTAGTGACAGATGCAATTGACATTACTGCATTAGGATTATTGGAATAAAGCACTTCATTGGTTTTTAAGTCCACGACTATCGCACTACGTCCTGCAATTTCTTGCTTTAATGGTGCTTGCTTCGTTTTTGCTGTCGATTGAGTTTTGGTGCTTTTATATGCGACAGAGGCCGAATCGGCTGAATGCGCTGTCGTGGCAACGGTGAGACTGCTGCACGCAAGAATAAAACTACTGAGCAGAAAACGGATCTTCATATAGATTTCACTGAATAGATAAGGGATCGATTGTGCTATGGCACAGGTTTTGGCTAAGTATAGGAGTTCTACAGTGAAAGAAATAGAATGCAATTAGACTTTTATCAGTAAGATCAGCACTTTCTTCTCAATTTTTTTATATAAAACCAGCTTAACCTGTCACCAATCCAGAGCAATAAAGCATCTAGATCTAGGCTTTTCAATTACAGTAGAGACAAAATCTTAGAAAGAGGCTTTTTTCAGTAGAATAATTTGAAATGAAAATAATGGGCGACTTTTTGCACTTTTAACAAAAGTCCCTATACAACAGTGGTTTCAAGCATCTAAATACGTCATTTTAGGCGAATGAAAGCGTTAACATACGCCCTAAAATGTCGCGTTATAGCATCTTATCCGCTAGCGTAAGACAAATTCGAGTAAAGCTTCAGTATCTTCACACTCTTGTATCAGTTGGTCTGTCAGCACAAAGCCGTGTCTGAGCAGCACTCGCTGTGAAGCTAAATTATGTTTAGCCACATGGGCAAAGAGGGGTCTTAAACTGACTAAAGGCAAAAATTGCGCTAAGGTCTGTGTCGCGATACCTTTGCCCCAATATTCACGGTCAATCCAATACCCTATAAGCGCTTGTCCATCACTTTGCCAATGCCCAATATTGCCCACAAACTTGCCATCGACCACTATCGCCCTTGGTAATACATTCACTTGTCCAAGAATATTTTGATGCCAATGTTTAAAAAACGCTTCCCGATCCCGAGGAGGAAATTGAGCAAGCTGGTTAGCAATGGGATCGCTTTGATGCACAAAAATAGCTTCAAGATCACTTTCAATAATCGGGCGTAAACTCACGCTGTATTGCGTGTTTGGTTGTTTGTCTGACTTACTAGACATAGGTATCACCATTAATACTATGTATTTCAACTTGGTACAGCATGCCACATTTTATGAAGGTAAGCTCAAAAAAAAAGCGCATAACCGAGAAGGAGTTAGCGCTCGAAGAGGCAAATTTGCCGAAATTGAGGTGTGTAAATTCAAGCCATAAAACTCACACGATAGCATTCAAAGCCTAGATAAAAATCAATGCAAAAACGGGTGCGCCTAATACCATAGCGATACCAATAAAAATCATAGTCAAACTGGCGATAACGCCCTCTTGCTTGCCGATTTCATTGGCTTTTGCGGCGCCAGCACCATGGGCAGATGCCCCTAGAGCAACACCTTTACCTAACGAAGTACGAATACGCATAAATTTAAATAAGGGATCGCACACCAAGATGCCAATAACGCCTGTAATTAACACCATCATAGCCGTCAACTCAGGCACGCCGCCAAAGGCACTGGTCGCTTCCATCGCAAAGGGAGTCGACACCGAACGCACCAGCAAACTCTTAGACAATTCCAACGGTAAAGGCACAAACTTCACCAGCAGCCAAGAAGACATCATCCCCAAAAACAATCCCGCCGTCACACCTAAACCAATCGTCAGCGGATACTGGCGGATCAAGTTACGCTCACGATAAATCGGCAAAGCAAAGGCGATAGTCGCGGGCGCTAACATGGCCATCAACCAATGGGTGTACTCAAAATAGGTTGGCAGCGGGATCTTAAGATTAAACACCAATAAGGTAATCACTATTGGCGCTAACACTATGGGCGCTAACCACCAGACTCTATGGTACTTATAGAGACGCTTGGCACCGAAGTAACAGAATATGGTCAGCAATAAGCTGAATAAGGCTAATCCGGTCTGCGACAACACAAAATCCACCACTTTTGAGTCTGTCATCATTAAGCCGCCTTAGCGTGGCGACGGGCTTGCTTTTTGATGTTCAGTTGGCGCTCAAAACGAAACACTCTATCGACCACAAAGCCTGTACCAAACATCACACACACACTGCCCATCACTAAAGTGAACAATATATTGGTGCCGTATTGCTCAAACAAACCTTCGTACTTAATAACGGATATCACTGGTGGGATGAAAAACAGCAATAACTCACCAATCAACCAAGCGGCGCCCAGTTGCACTGCATTTTCAGGAATGAGTTTAAAACCTAATAAAAATAAGAGTATGCCTAAGCCAATCACACTCCCTGGAATAGGAGAATGTGCCCAAGTGGCGAACCAGTGACATGCGAAGGACAGTAAACAGAAGAGGCCGATTTGGCTTAATAACAAAGCCCAATGTCGACACTGACGTATTGCGGCTTGTGGGAATGACATGATTTTCTCGGTTAGAACAAAGTTTTCTATAGGGCTATTCTAGGCTTGCCTATTTGATAAAAAAAATGAATATTAAGAATGTAATGCATGAATTTTAAGAATACATTTAAAGGTGAACCTTAATGGACCTCAAAGTTATCCGCTATTTTATCGAAATCGTCGATGCTGGAGGCTTCGGTAAAGCCAGCGAAAAAGTCCATCTCACCCAACCTGCACTATCAAAGGCCGTACGCCAATTGGAAGAGGAGCTAGACCTCATCTTACTCGAACGCGGTAAACGCGGCACCCAAGTCAAACTCACGCCCGCGGGCGAAGTTGTTTATCGACATGGCAAAGAGTTACTCGCTGGCCGACAACGCATGCTCGCTGAACTCACGGCCCAACGCAGCTTAACCGCGGGCGAACTCAATCTCGGATTGGCTCCTCTAGGTAGTGCCGAAATTTTTGCCCCAATTATTGCCAAATATCGCCAGCAATATCCGCAGATAGAGATGCACTTACTCGTCCGTGGCGGTGTAGAGCAAACCGCGGCAATCCAAAAGGGCGAAATTGAACTGGCCACTGGGATTATTGATTTTGATGAGGGCTATGACGGCATACGCGTGTTTAGCGATCCTATGGTAGTGGTACTGCCTAAGGAAAATCCGTTATCCACCCGACAGATATTATCGTTTAGTGATCTTAGTGCCGACCCTCAGGTGATGTTCGAAACCGAATACACTCTCTATCAATTAGTGCTCAATGCCTGCCGACAGGCAGGATTTGTCCCTAAAAACATTACCCGCGTTAGCCAAGCCGATTTCGGTATTGCCTTAGTCGCCGCGGGCACAGGGGTTATGGTATTACCGCGCTCCATCGCGCGGCGCTACAGCGTACCCGGCGTCGTAAATATCCCGCTGGCGAGTGACGAGCTGCGCTGGGAGTTATCCCTCTTTTGGCGCAAAGACCAAGTCTTATCCTTCGCGGCTCAAGCCATGATCGCCTTAGTCGAGAAGCACTTAACCCATAAATAACCCTATTCTTACCAAGGAACCACTAAGCTTAAACGCACTAGCGTATCACTATCCCATGGCAGAATAGGCAAATACTCAGCCGAGTTAACATCGACTTTAGCATAGTGGTCTAAATTGTATTTAGTATGCTCGGCGCTCAGCATTAACACGCTATTGGGCCGCCAAAAATCGGTTTGGTAACTCAGCTCAAAGCGATATTGATTCTCTAACCATTGGTCTTCGTCTTGCCAGGTTTGTGCGGCCACTTGCATATGTAGCTTAGGCGTCACATTTGCCCCTACACTTCCCATAAAGGTATAAGCAAACGTACCATTGCCAAAATCGCCACGATCGTAACCTCGAGTTCTAGGCACATCATCATCGATTTCGAGATAGTAATAACCCGCACCCGCATTGAACTGAGCCTGTAATGCTTGCCCATCAAAGTTAGCTGTCAGCCCAGGAAATACCTTAGCTTGTTTCTCAACCGAGCTAACGGTATTACGCTTTCCCTGTAAATCGAACTGCCAACCGAATGAAAACGCGGGATTAACACGATAAAGTTCACCCCTCGCGGCATAGGCAGACTTAAACCACACAGGGATATGGTCAGGGTCGAGTTTATCGACATCTACGTCTATATAGGCATCCAGCGCCGCCGTCAGCAAAATATCGCTTTGGGTTTTATGTTCTAACAATAGACTCGCATTTACCCCTAAGGTGTGAGAATCCTCGACCACAAAATCATGGCTGCCTAAGCTGTAATGCCACTGAGTTTGCTCTTCGGCCTGCAGTGCACTCGATAAGCACAGGGCTAAACACACTAATGCTGAGTTGAGATAGTTCACTTTTGACTCCTGAAACATCGTTTCTAGCTTGATAATCAAATCAGCCAGAGGATTAAACTGCATAAAATAGGAATAACACCAACTAAGGTTGCCGTTAAAGAGCGGCTAAACTAGCCAATTTAATCAAAGAATAATAGGCGATAGTTCAAATTATGACACTCTCATTGAGAAGCCGCTAATAAACACCACAGAAGTATAGATAGCCAAAAACCTAACAGTAACAATAGTTATAGACCAAAGCACAATAATTCAACCCAGAAAAAACAACTTACACACAAATTTGTACAGGAAAGCAGCGGGCCTCAATCTTGCAACTGAAAACCGCAAAATAGAAATGAATTTTTAATCAATTTAACAGCATAATTATTGACACTTAATGCTCATCTGCCTATAGTCGCCACACTGATAGTGAAATCGAACAAGAGAGTCTTAAATGAAAAAGTCCATGTTATTAGGCGGCCTGACCTTAACTGCCACCTTGTTGTTAGCTGGATGCGGAAAAAGCGATGACGTGTTAGTCGTTGGTACTAATGCCGCCTTCCCTCCTTTTGAATATGTTGGCGGCCAAAGTGGCGATGAAATCAAAGGCTTTGATATCGATCTGGCCAAGCAAATCGCTAAAGATGCGGGCAAGACGCTGAAAGTCGAAAATATGAAGTTCGATTCACTGATCGTCGCACTCAACTCAGGCAAGATTGATTTTATCGCCTCAGGCATGACGATTACCGCTGAACGTCAAGCAAACGTAAACTTCTCTGAGCCTTACTACGAAGCGACTCAAGTCGTACTAGTCAACAAAGATAACGATAGTATTCATACGCTTGAAGATATTAAAGGCAAACACTTTGCGGTGCAGTTAGGCACCACCGCTGACATTATGTCGAAAAAATACACCCAAAATATCACCGCCTTTAATACGGGTTTCGAAGCCATTATGGAGCTTAAAAATTCAAAGGTAGATTTAGTGTTATTCGACAGCGAACCTGCCGCTAACTATCTGGCTAAAAATCCTGAATTAAAGATGATCAAACTGGATTTTCCTGCTGAGTTTTATGGTTTCGCCGTGTCGAAAGAGCAGCCTGAACTGTTGGCGAGCATCAATAAAACACTGGCTAACATGAAAGCTGACGGCCAATATCAGACGCTCGTTTCTGCCCATATAAAGTGATATCAGCATGATAGACGCAATTAATACCTCGCTGTTTAGCCCGATTGGCGAAGATGGCATGATAGGCATACTGCTGATATTAAATGGTTTGAAAGTGACATTAATCGTCACTTTCTTCGCCATGTTATTAGGCGCAGTGTTAGGCATTGGCACCACCTTTATGAAGATGTCGTCTAGGTGGTATATCCGCTTCCCCGCCAATCTTTATGTCGGTGTGATCCGTGGCACCCCAGTAGTTGTGCAATTAGTGATCCTTTACTTCATCGTGCTTTCAGCCTTAGATGTCGATAAGATCACCGCCGCTATTATCGCTTTTGGTCTCAATAGCGGCGCGTATATTTCTGAGATAATCCGCGCGGGGATTCAAGCCGTTGATAAAGGTCAAACCGAAGCGGCACGTTCACTTGGCTTGTCCCAAGCAATGACCATGAAGTCGATTATTCTGCCCCAAGCGATTAAGAATATTCTGCCCGCACTTGGTAATGAATTTATCGTGCTCCTCAAGGAAACCGCCGTCATTGGCTTTATCGGTGGTGTTGACCTTATGCGCGCCGGTGAAATCATCCGTAGCCGTACCTTCGAGGACAGTGTGCCCTTATTTACCTGCGCCCTTATTTACCTATTCCTGACCTACAGCTTCACATTTGTGCTGTCGAAATTTGAAAAGAGGTTGAAACAAAGTGATTAAAATAACCAACCTGCATAAAAACTTCGGCGATAACCAAGTGCTCAAGGGCATTAGCGAGCATATTCGTCAGGGTGAAGTGGTGAGCGTGATCGGCCCAAGTGGCAGTGGCAAGAGTACCTTTTTACGTTGTATTAATCTGTTAGAGCAGCCAAGCCAAGGCGATATCGAGATTGAAGGTCAATTGATCACAGCGCCAAACGCCTGCGTAGATAAACTGCGGCAAAAAGTGGGCATGGTGTTCCAAAACTTTAACTTGTTCCCCCATAAAACCGTCATCCAAAACATCACCTTAGCGCCCATCAGCCTAAAACTGATGACGCCAGCTCAAGCCGAGACCAAAGCCCTCGACCTACTGGCACAGGTTGGTTTAAGTGACAAAGCCAATGCCTACCCCGCCAGTTTATCAGGCGGCCAAAAGCAAAGGGTCGCCATTGCCCGCGCATTGGCCATGGAACCAGACTTGATGCTGTTCGATGAGCCAACATCGGCACTCGATCCTGAAATGGTCGGTGATGTATTAGACGTGATGAAAGATTTAGCGCTAAAGGGCATGACCATGGTCATTGTCACCCACGAAATGGGGTTCGCACGGGATGTATCCGATCGAGTGATCTTTATGGACGGCGGTTATGTGGTCGAATCTAGCCCACCCGATGAGCTATTCACTCACCCGAAAGAAGCCCGTACCCAAGCGTTTTTAAGCAAGGTACTGCGCTAGCTTAAGCAGCTTAAGTCCTTTCCCTCATGCTCACTGCAGTGACTTTAATAAGTGCCTGCAGTGAGTAAATGATTCAAATTAGGATCCTAACATTCAACGTTTATGACAAAGACTAAATTAAACAAGTCAGGATACAATCATCTTTCACAACACCATAAAAATTATGCCTTTGAATTAATAGGTATTGAACAAAAGCTAAATAGCCGTTTATCTGTTCAGGGAGTTTATTGTCATTGTGTCTCCAGCGACACGCCGTGAATATGTCCTTATAGGCTCGACGGCGACATCCATGTCGCCAACGGTCACTGGTGCCCCAATGCCAATTTTAACTACCAGTTTTGCTATATATACGTAAAAAGCTAGTAGACATAAATGGGTTAGAATTCTTGCTCTAATCTATGATTTTCGGATTAAATTTTCTATGGATTAACGCCGCGCTCTAGGACAAACCGAAGCGCAGCGTAGATTTGTCACAGAGCGCCTTGTTATGCGCTTGCCGCTTCACTTAAATCAATCTCCATTGGAATCTGATATGAATTTGTGTAAAGGCTAGCTTTAAATGATGCCCTCGGCGTGATCAAGACTTTTCCATCTTTTACTGAAATTGTACCGACCAGAGGAAATATATCCGATGGCCCCTTAAGATCAACAAACCTTTTAGTGAAAGTAGTACCTGTTTTGTGGTTAATGTATTTTACAAGCCCATGAGATGCTTCGCCATTTGGGCGCAATTTATATGAAACCAGAACCGAATATGACTTAGTATGTTTTGCCTTAACCGGAAGCTCGACCGCAGAACCAAATCTTTCCACCTCGTTTGAAGCAAGCTTGATTTTTTCGGTTTTTTCTATGCTCAACTTACAAAGGTGCTCAAGACACTCAAAGGTACTGCGAATTACAAATTGTTCAAGTTCGGACTCATTTAATGATTTTAATTTCTCAAAATTTACACCACAGTCTATATACCTAAGCCACTTTTCTGGTGTTCTATCGGAAAAAACCATCGTGCCTTCTGGAATAGCATTTGTGTAGTTTACATATAGGTGATCGAATTCTCCGAGGGATAATCCATTTTCACCAAGTATTGTGGCTATGCGAGCACCCCAGTAATGAAGCAGCTTAGGAAATTTGAAAAATCTAGAACAACTCGAAGGTAGACTCTTACCTGTCTCATATAGGGAGTCGCTAGCGTAATACCTAATATCTATTAATGCTTTTTCCATTTATATATCCGCTCTCTCTTCACGCATAGCCGCAAACAGCTGCTTTGTATTGGATTGTTTTGCGGTAGCGTAGCAAAACAAGGAACGAAAAAGCCATCAGGCTGGTTTGCATTGTTATGTGTTACTCACAGAATGGACAAAATAAGTTGTTCATGAAGTCTAGTGGATCAATATTGGAGCTAGGTAGTAGAACCGTAACTCTACCGTGCTTTTGACATTCTATTTCTTGGAAGCCACCTTCTGCTTTTAAAGTACTTATTTCCAGATCGCTCCAGCCGCACCAAGGGCAACATTTTATCTCAGCTTCAGTGATAGCAGCAATTTCCTGCTCCCAGTTACACTCTCCGCAATGGACTTTGCGAATCGTTCTGGCTTCTGTGAGGTTTATTACTTTGGGTCTTTCGATCATTAAGATTCCCCTACACATAACGTTGGGTATAAGCGGATCCGCGTTAGCGAATAATAAATCAAGCCATCCATTTTAAACCAACAACATAATGCACTTTTGGCTTGCCTTCAACCAGCGATGACTTTGTTAAGTAACTGAAATCATTCAGCTGTGTGCTAGGCTATATGCAGATTGATCACTGGAAGCAAGATATTCCGATAATACCTATTCTTGCTCCCAATTATCCCCTTCTCGGCGACAAACATAGTCATAGTAAAGGGTGGAACCAAAGGGCTGAAATTCCATCTCAATGCCGTTTTCGTAATACTGACCATTTTCGCAGTCCATTCTGTCATTAAGTCGTACTAAGGCATCATGAATACCACCACGTCTAGCATTAATAAGCATCTTGACGAGAATCTCTCTTTGCTGGACAGTTAGTGACTTTAAGAACTCATTTATTTCTGAATTTTCCTGCCTGTTTGGATAGCTCCCTTCTTGCAAGACCCATTTTTCAAATACTCCATCATGTAACTGAGCAAACTCGTCAACAAAGCATTTCCACAATTCAACTGAACTCATTTTTTCTCCTGAAAGCATAACGCAGTGCCCATGCGCGTAAACTTGTGAATGCCGCAGGCCTCGAATGCCTCACTCTGTTATGTGTCTGCTGCTTCATTAAACAAAATCCTGTTTGAAAACGGATCTGTTACAGTAAAGCAACGATCGCCCCAAGGCGCATCTTCAATACTAGGTTTGTTGTATTTATATGGCTTAGAAGTCACATGAGCAAATAATTGATCAAGTTCACTCACATTCACAAAAACCTTACAGCCAGGAGTACAGTCGCCTGAATGTTCGCTCAAGTGCAAAACAAAATTACCAAGTGAAACTTGTATATAAATCGGGTAGCCATCCTCAAAGCGATGTTCCCAATCTAATTCCATACCCAGAAAGCCAAGATAAAACTCTTTGGCTTTATCTTCATCAAAGATCCGCATAATTGGGATTGTCTGAAACTTCATGCCATCTACTCCATCACACATAAGCTTTGTCTAGTGCGCATAAGCACCCAGTTTCAAATTTTTTTTGAAACTAATACCTGCCTTGATCACATTGTTTTTTAGTTAAACCTGCTTAAAATGCTGCCATTGAATTTGTATTCCTTAATGATTTGGAGCCGTTACATGAGTGATTTAAGTTTCTTCGCCAAAAAGCGCTACACCACTAAGGCCTTTGATCCAACTAAGACGATTCCTGCGGATAAAATAGCAGAAATCAAAACCTTATTGCAGTACAGCCCATCATCGACTAACTCACAGCCTTGGCATTTTGTGTTAGCGAGTACGGCGGAAGGTAAAGCGTTAGTTGCCCAAGCGACCGAAAACTATGCGTTTAATACCCAAAAAATTCTCGATGCTTCCCATGTACTCGTACTCTGTGCTCGTGCTCAACTAGATGAAGCACACTTACTGCAAGTGCTCGAGCAAGAAGCGAAGGATGGCCGCTTTGCTAATGAAGAAGCCAAGCAAGGCCAACATAATGGCCGTTCTTTCTTCGCTAATATGCATAAATTTGAGCTGAAAGATGCCCAGCATTGGATGGAAAAACAAGTCTACTTAGCGCTTGGCACTTTAATGCTCGGTGCAAGTGTATTAGATATTGATGCGTGTCCGATCGAAGGTTTTGATGCCACTAAAATGAATCAAGTCCTAGGCTTAAGAGAACAAGGTCTATGTGCCTGCGTGGTTGTCGCCTTGGGTTATCACTCAGAAAATGATTTCAACGCTAAATTGCCTAAGTCTCGCTTAGATCAAGAAGTGATCTTCACCGAGATCTAGTCCTTCACTCTATGTGAAAATAATCATGCCCTTGATTTTATGTGATATAAACAAGGGCATCATGTCTAAAACTATCCATCTCTTAACTGCCTTTCACTAAAACCTCACTGCTGTTAACGGCTTATTTACGCCGAGAAACCATCTAAAATAGGAGTAAACCATCACGGTATTGCTCTAAAATTCATCTTTGCCTACACTTTGGCTCTGTGGCATAGTTTGCGGCTCAACTTAGTGAATGATCATTTATCGTCGCCTTTCGAGTCATCTTTGTTGCAGCCCAGCAGTTTTATCGGCGCATTGGTAACACTCACAATTTAGGATGGGACAGTCAGTATGTTATTTGCCAAACCCTCACTCACTGAAGAACCTCAATCGATTCGAGTTGCAAACACTAAGGGCGATAACCCACTGATCTGGCCGTTGCTTACGGTTTTACAAGCCTCAAATCAAAGTTGGAAAATCCATCACTTAGCCACTGAATTACAAACCCAAGGGCTGATCCACCAGCTTGATGAAAATCCGGGTAACGATTTATTCAAACGTAACTTCCTACTGATGAACGCCCTGTTTGAACTGCAGGAAATATTACTGCCCAAGCAATGGCTGCAAGTCAAAGCCATGGAAATTCAAATCTTCCGCTTAGTACCATCAAACGTTAACCTGCTGATAATGCAAGATACTTCCCTGCGTGAGTATTACCTCGATTGGAATAACTACGACACCAGCGAAAACGTAGTACGAGAATTACTTGAGGCATTCTGGAGCAATTATAAGAGCTATATTGGCTTAAATATCAATCTGATGAACAAAGGTAACGCGCTGCGAGTTTTCGAATTAGACGAGAGTGCTACCGCCCGTGATATCCGCAAGCAATGGCGTCGTTTAGCGCTCAAATGGCACCCAGACAGACCCGATGGCGATGCGGCGCGTTTTCGCGAGGTGTGCGAAGCTTGGCAGTCGCTTAGGGATATTGCGTAAGAATTTAGTCAGTGATGATGCAGAAAGGGGCTTTAATCAACATGGACCGACTTAGCGATGCGATCCTGCCTACAGTCCTGCCAAATCTAAGGTAAAACTTCCATTGAGATCACAGATTTAGCCTACTAGCTTCATGCCAATTCAGTCATAATTAAGCCTTTCCATTTAACCTGAACCTATGTGTCAACGCTGGCATTTTGGCTAGCTTAACTCCTAGGTTGAAGCTCACTCTATCTCTTATGTTGACCGTTGAATGTCAACGATAACAACGACTGACATTGTGAATTCAATCCCACCGAATTTGAGGAAACTATGATTAAACAATTAGCCTTGGCTGTAACCTTAGCGATTGCACCATTGAGCACCTTTGCCGCCAATTTTGTTGAAGGCACACATTACACTCAAATCTCGACCAAAGCGCCTAGCAGCGAACCAAAACTGACTGAATTCTATTCATTTTATTGCCATAACTGCTTCAATATGGAAACCAACTATTTGCCTGATATCAAGGCAAACCTCAACAAACAGATAAGTTTCGACAATAAGCATGTCGACTTTATGAATAGCGACATTGGCACCGAAGTGATGCGTTCATTAGCCGTGATCCAAAGCGTGGATAACAAAGACGCCTTAACCCATGCCATGTTTACCGCAATCCAAGGCGCAGAGGGCGCAAACGGCCACGATCACAGTGCACCTGGCCATCAGCATGAGCCGCAAATTAACAGCCGTGATGACATCAAAAAAGTCTTCGCCCAATTTGGTGTCGATGCTGCTAAATACGATGAATTAGCCGATAGCAAAAGCACTAATGAAAAGCTTTCCCTGTGGCGCACCCAGCAGAATGAATTCAAAATCGACAGCGTACCCGCCTTTATCGTGAACGATAAATATGCGGTAAATTTAAACAGCATCAAAACCTTAGATGAGTTAATTGGGTTAATTAACTACCTTGCTGTTGAGAAAGATGCCGCCCCCGCTAAAACCTCATCGGGTGGCAGTCTAGGCTGGTTATTTCTAGTCTTCGCCGCCGCAATTGGTGTGACCCGTCAGCAACGTCTTAGCTAATTTAAAACAATCGTTGAAATAAAAAATGGCCTCCAAATTAGGAGGCCATTTTTATGCGTGTTCAATCCAAGCTATCGATATAAGCGCTCAATATGGGTTCTGCAGTTTATTGCCGAATAAAATCAAGAATATGGCTCGCTGCCAAGACGAGATGTAGGATCAAGAAACCAATAAAAGCCTGCGCAAAGACTTGATGATAACCACGCCATGTCAGTGCCGTTGGCGTCCCTTGAACGATAAACCAAACGAGGCCCGTAACCCCTGTAGCCACTAGCAACAGCATGCCGATACCTTCTATGGCACTAAACAGCCCTTTGCCACCAGCGACGGGGAATTTGTTTTTAGCAAGTCCAACAATATCTTGCTTTAACTGTGCCCAATCGCCCGCCAACCAGCCAAAGTATTGGTGCCACTTGCCACGCAAGGTATTGCTGAGTAAAAAAAGAATCCCAAGCACAGTGCACGCTAAACCTAAATATACATGCAAATAATCCCAAAAACTGGCGTTATCGGGTATCCGTCGGCCCATAAAAATCCACGGACTGGAACACACGAGTAAAATAGTCGACACGACAATCCACACATGCAGTTGCGCCATAATGACTCGGCACAAGGAGCGAAGTTTAGTCATCATACTGATCATATTTAATGCTCCTTTGCCCTTGTGACTAAGGCATACATACAGCTTTCAGGGCGCGAATAGAATAGGGCTAAATGAAGCACCGAAATTTGATATCAAGCTTAAGCGCTGTGGATCTGCTCACCAAACTCAGTCACTTTCTGCCAATCCGTGTATTCAACATTGGTAACAGGGTCCGTAGGTCCTTTCGTTAACCACATAATGAAACGGATAATATTTCTATCTAAAGCGTTATAGCCTTGGTAATTCAAGTTACCCCCAAAAACGCGCAACAATTGTGGCCGCCAAGTGGTTTTACTTAAAAATGCCTGCATGTAAGGATTGGTCTCTGGGGTGTTTTTCTCGGGTTTACGTGCCACTAAACTGACAGAGAAAAAACCACTGACCTTATCCGTCAATACGGCTTGATGCTTTTCAATAAACTCGTACAAACTTGGGTTATGTTTACCATGGCGAATACTGGCGCCTATGATGATTTTGTCGAACTCAGTGAGCTCTGGAGCGGCCTTGATATCGGCAGTAACCACTTCATTACCCAAAGCCATTAACTGCTGTTCAAGCTTTTTAGCAATCTTTTGAGTCTGGCCGTGAACACTAGAGTAAATGATAAGAATTCTTTTCAATTTAGCCTCGATTAATCCCAAGCAAAATAACAATAAGCGGCCTAGAAAAGACGGTGCAGGCGACTTAATTTCGACTCTCTATGCCCGTTTGGCATATCAAATGACATCACAACGCTCAGACTAAATGCGCTAAAAGTAGCAATGGACACCCAGAGTCATTGGCATTCCAGTGGAATTTAACTTGGTATGCAAAAGTAAAATGACAATTAAGATATTTCATACTAGGTGATTTACCCGCCAATTTACATGAAATAGATCACGGGCTTAGCGCCAAACACCCCAAGTATATGCGGTAGTTTTAACTGCCTCACAAAAATAACGCTTTAGGTATATCCTCGCTTTAGCGTCTTTGTAACCTAGGGAGTTAATTCGCCTAAACATTGTTACAAAATTGAAAGGGATAAGTCACACCTTATATAGCCAACCTAAGGAAAAAGCATTAGCATTTGAACACTTATCGCCTGAGTCCCTTATCCATGAAAGCTATTCAAGCAAAAGATCCTAAAGCACTCTTGCTGTGGATGACCTTTGTTATGTCGCTCGTGTTTGCCGTTTGGCAGGCATTGCTCAACAACTTCGTGATTGAGAAAGCCCAATTCACTGGTGCTGAAATCGGCATGTTACAAAGCCTGCGCGAAATCCCCGGCTTCTTGGCTTTTACGGCAATTTTTGTGCTGCTGCTCATTCGAGAACAAGCCTTCGCCCTGCTCTCGCTCGCCATTTTATGTATCGGCGTAGCGGTAACAGGTTTCTTTCCTCAGGTCATAGGCCTATATCTAACGACTGTGTTGATGTCTGTCGGGTTTCACTATTTTGAAACCATCAACCAATCGCTAACGCTGCAATGGGTCGATAAAAAAGACGCAGCTGGATTTATGGGTAAAGCACTGGCGTGGCGTTCGGCGGCCGCTTTAGTCGGTTATGCCAGCATTTGGCTAGTAATGACTTGGTTGAAGCTAGACTACCTGCATATGTATTTGATTATAGGCGTATTAGGTCTCATCATTGTGCTAACCATAACATGGTATTACCCCAAGTTTGAGACAACGGAAATACAACACAAAAAAATCATACTGCGTAAACGCTATTGGCTCTATTACCTGCTCACCTTTTTTTCAGGTGCAAGGCGGCAAATCTTTATGGTATTTGCGGGCTTTATGATGGTTGAAAAGTTTGGTTATAGCGTCAGTGAAATCACTGCGCTGTTCTTAATCAACTATGCCGTTAATCTACTTTTTGCGCCTGCTATTGGTCGTTTGATTGGACGTATTGGTGAGCGTAATGCGCTTACTGTGGAATATATCGGACTCATCTTAGTCTTTATCAGCTATGCCCTAGTCGAACAAGCCCATATGGCGGCAGCACTCTACGTTATCGATCATTTACTTTTTGCGATGGCAATTGCGATGAAAACCTATTTTCAAAAAATCGCCGACAGCAAAGATATTGCCGCCACTATGTCAGTCAGTTTCACCATAAACCACATAGCGGCTGTGATTATTCCTGTGCTTTTGGGCTTATTATGGTTAACCGATCCCGCCTTTGTATTTTACATAGGGGCGGGCTTTGCCGTATGTTCGTTAATACTAGCGCTGAATGTTCCGCGCCATCCTGAACCGGGTAATGAAACCTTATGGTCTTGGCCAACTAAAAGTGCGAAATCAATCGCTAAAGTCGTTAAATAAAACGGCATAATAACGAACCAAAGAATTGGCTTAACGAGATGCTCAAACTAAAGAGATGATCATCTAAAGTGAGCTACAACCGAATGTAAGAGTTCACTAAGCCCACACCTCAACCACAGTGCAGGCTCAAGGATAAATAACGCGATGAAGGATTCAGATATTTTACTGTTGGCAGAAGAAGGCGAGTCAGCATCCGAGGTATCCGCTCGCAAAAAAGCCCTGCTACTTGGTCGCCAATTAGGGCTCGCCAGTGAGCAAGAATATCGCCCTGCGAACGCCTCAATAGCCGAGCGAGCTCAACATAGAGCACGCAAGTTATCGAGCGAATATCAGGCCAATGTGGAAACCATTTTTGCCTTAGCCCTCAGTTATACCCACTCAGATGTCACTGGGGTCGATCTTGATCCCGATTGGAGCCATCAATTTTTCTTGATGGCGGAACAAATCCATAACCGTAAGATGCAAGATTTATGGGCTCGGATATTGTCGAGCGAGATAGTGAATCCGGGAAACTTCAGTCTACGTACCCTAGCGCTGCTCAAGCAACTGACTCACAGGGAAGCACAAATTCTTGAAAAAGCCCTTGGCATGGCGGCTAAGGTAAATAACGAGCAGCGCCTAAAACTCATCAGTGGCTACCGCTTGTCAGGTGGGATTGGCCAGTATTTCCGTAAAACCACCTCAGTCAATTTAGGCTTATCCCAGTTTGGGCTACCTTATTCCAGTATTTTGACCTTAGTCGATGCGGGAATACTTCACAGCAGTGAGTTCGAAACCGGCCTACTCAATAACAAAACACCGATTCAATTTGCCCTGCAAGGCATACAAATGAAGCTTACGCCCAAGAGCGGTAATCTGCTTTTTAGCTATTATCGCTTAACACCGATTGGTGATGAACTCGCCCAACTAGTACAGCCTAAGCCGGATCAAGAATACTTGAAGGCTCTGCAGCTCTTATTTGCTAAAGACTTTAAAATAGAATAATGCTCACGCCATAAAAAATTATGAATCAATGGTATAAGCAGTAAAACCCAGAAATAACAAAGGAGCCTAAAGGCTCCTTTTAAGCAAGATAAGGGCTAAATGTTAAGCTAGCGCTTTTGCCTTATCGGCATTAATAACATTGATCGCCGTTAAATAATCGATTAATGCACGCACTTGAGTCACTAAATCGCCTTTGCTGGTATCTATGGTTAACTCAGCGGCTAATGGCGCTTCATAAGGTGATGAAATACCAGTGAAATTGCTAATTTCGCCACTGCGCGCTTTCACATACAACCCCTTAGGGTCACGCTGCTCGCACACACTCAAAGGCGTAGCGACATGCACTTCAATAAACTGCCCCGCAGGAAAACGGGCACGAATACCATCACGTTCTTCACGGGTCGGTGAAATAAAGGCCGATAACACCACAAGCCCCGCATCCACCATCAATTTAGCCACTTCGCCCACACGACGCAGGTTCTCATCACGGTCTTCAACCGTAAACCCTAAATCTTTACACAGGCCATGGCGCACATTATCACCATCGAGCAAATAAGTGTGGAATCCCGCCTCAAATAACGCCCGCTCTAATGCCCCCGCCAGTGTTGACTTGCCCGCGCCAGAAAGTCCGGTAAACCAAAGTAGTACTGGGTTTTGGCCTTTCTGCTCGGCTCTGGCGGCTTGGTCTACAGGATGTTGATGCCACACGATATTTGTCATAAAAACTCCTCAATCCCCATGTTGACTAACCGCTAACATAAGGACAATAAACTCAAGCTAATCACTAAAATGGAAAGATGATCGGCACCATAAATATCACTATCAGGGAATACAGCACAGATAACGGCAATCCAAGGCGGACAAAGTCACTGAAGCGATAATTACCCGCATTAAACACCATCAGATTGGTCTGATAGCCGTAGGGTGAAATAAAGCTCGCGCTGGCACCAAAGACAACGGCCATAATAAAGGGCCTTGCATCGACACCGTAATTAAGCGCAATCGCGTAAGCGATAGGGAACGCCAGCGCCGCCGCTGCGTTATTGGTCACCAGTTCAGTCAGCAATAAAGTCATTAAATACACGCCGACAAAAGCGCCAAATACCCCATAACCGTTAATAACTGAGAGTAATCCTTGGGCTAAACTGTTCGCAAGGCCTGTACTCATCATCAAGTTGGCAAGCCCTAATGCACTCCCCACGATCACCACTAATTCCAATGGGAAACGGCGTTTAAGCTCAGCTAGCGTGACTGCGCCTATGGCAAAATAACTGAGCAGCAATATCACTAAACCTTTAGCCAAGGGTAATATGCCAGTGACACTCAGGATGATCGTTGCCGCAAAGCCCAGCAATACCCAACGACCACGACGACTGTCTAGACGCACATTCAAATCTAAACCACTGATCGCTGCAAACTCTGAACTCAGCTTTGCGCTATTGCTAAAACCATCACCTGGCGTCAATAACAACACATCACCGGGTTGCAGAATAATGTCACCGAGTCCCCCCTTCAGCGGATGATTTCCGCGGCGAATGGCCATCACAGCCGCATCAAATTGCTCACGAAAACGCGATGCTTTCAATGAACTGCCCACTAAACTGGACGACGGTGCGAGTACAGCTTCAACTAAATTTTGTCCTTTGGCTTGATGTTTACCAAACCAATCTAAACCATCGAATTGGTGCAATAACTCAACCGATTCCACCGCGCCACTAAAGCGCAGCACGTCGTCCGCTTGCAACACTAACTGGGGCGGCACAGGGCAAATACAAATGCCACTGCGTTCTAATTCAACCAGATATAACTTTTTCAGCGCCCTAAGTTTATTATCCACCACACTGCGACCGACCAAGGACGAACCTTTCGCCACATGGGCTTCGAGCAAATATGGCAGCGCTTCTTCACCTGATTCTTCCCGTCTGTCGGGCAGAATGTTCGCCAGTAAGGTCAGTAAGGTCAGTAACAATATACCCGCGACAACGATCACCACTGCAACTGGCGTAAACTCGAAGAACCCTAAGGCGGGTAAGCCGGCGTTTTCTACAAAGGAGTTCACAATCAAGTTAGTCGAGGTACCAATCAGGGTCAGTGTGCCACCTAAAATTGCCGCATAATTTAACGGCAATAATAACTTAGCCGGCGCGTGAGCCTGATTGCGGCGCACAACACCAATCAGTGATGCCACGACCGCAGTGTTATTGGTAAATGACGACAGCAAAGCCGTCGAAAAACCGAGCTTTGCCATTGTCATAGGCAAAGAATTATTACCTATGACTTGACTCAACTTTCCCAGCAGGGACGTTTTTTCTAACGCAGTCGCGGCCAACACCAAGAGGACCAGCGTGACTAAGCCAATATTGGTAAAGCTTGTTAATGCGGTATCGAGCGCAACCATGCCAAGCAAATAACAGAGCAAAAATGCAAATAAAAACAATACCGCTGGATTGATACGGCCACTAATTAAGCCAGCCACAAGCCCTAACAAAATAATCGCTAATAGCCACAAGTCACTCACAAATTAAGCTCCAAGCTTAGTGATATCTATCGCTTGCCAATGGGGGAAGTGTTTACGCACTAAGGCATTAAACTCGACTTCAAAGGCACTAAATTGTGACGCTGTTTGCTTGTTAACATGTTGACCCGACACCACCATAACCGCGGCAACCGTCGCATTACTCAGGCGGTCGATTAAGATCATTCCGCCGGTATCGCGTACTAACGAATATGCATCAAACACTATGTCTTCGGTCAGTTCTAAGGTCACACGCGCAATGGCGTTTAACCCAAGAGTGTCCGTCGCACTGCGTGCTAAGGTATTAACGTCAACCACATAATCGATAGCAGTCACAGAAGCTTGCGTCTTCTTACCGGCCACTTTGATGTCGTATAACTGACCGAGTTGTAATGGCTTTTCATCCATCCACACTATATCAGCGCTGATCACGTTAGCAACGGCTGGGGCAGAATCCGGTCTTGCCAGTAAATCGCCACGGGAAATATCAATTTCATCTTCCAGCGTGATAGTCACAGCTTGGCCTGCAACCGCTTCTTGTATGTCACCATCGAAGGTCACAATACGTTCAACCTTGCTGCGTTTGCCCGATGGCAAAGCGACTAACTCGTCGCCGACATTGATGATGCCAGAGGCTAAAGTGCCTGCAAAACCGCGAAAATCTAAGTGAGGGCGCGACACATATTGCACAGGAAAACGCACAGGCAATGAGCTGAGTTCACGCTGAGTATCAATGGTTTCTAGCAGTTCAAGCAGTGTACCGCCTTGATACCATGGGCTTTGGGTGCTGCGCTCAACCACGTTGTCACCATTAAGCGCCGATAACGGCACAAAGTGGATATCGAGGTTGCCGAAATCTTTAACGAAATCCGTAAAATCGGCACGAATACGGTTGAATACTTGCTCGTCAAACCCAAGCAAATCCATCTTATTCACGGCCACAACAAAGTGACGAATACCCAGTAATGACGCGATAAACGCATGGCGCTTAGTCTGAGTCTGCACGCCGTAGCGGGCATCGACTAAAATCACCGCTAAATCACAGGTTGATGCACCCGTTGCCATGTTGCGAGTGTACTGCTCATGCCCTGGCGTATCGGCGATGATGAACTTGCGCTTATCACTTGAAAAATAACGATAAGCCACATCGATAGTGATGCCCTGCTCGCGCTCAGCTTGTAGGCCATCCACCAGCAAGGCTAAGTCAATCGTTTCACCTGTGGTGCCCATCTTGGCGCTGTCGCTCTTGAGGCTCGCTAATTGATCTTCATAGATCTGCGCGCTGTCGTGTAACAGACGGCCGATTAAGGTACTTTTACCATCGTCGACACTGCCACAGGTTAAAAAGCGCAGTAAGCCTTTGTGCTGCTGCAGGGCTAGATATTCTTTCACACCATGGAGGGTAATTTCTGCCGCCATGAGATTGGTTTTATTGACCGCTTTGTCCATCTTATTCTCACTCTTGATCTGCTTGGCTGAAGGTCGCGCTGATTAGCGCCACTTTCGCGAAATAGGGTTAACCCTGTAGAGATTAGAAGTAGCCTTGACGCTTCTTCTGCTCCATAGAGGCACTTTGATCTGAGTCGATCAATCGGCCCTGACGTTCGCTCGAACGGGTTAACAGCATTTCTTCAATAATCTTTTCTAGACTGTCGGCCTCAGAATACATGGCGGCAGTGAGTGGGTAGCAACCTAAGGTTCTAAAACGCACCACTTCTTCTTTAATCTGCTCGCCCTCGGCTAACTTCATCCGCTCGTCATCGGCCATGATTAACTGACCACCGCGCTCAACCACTTGGCGTTTAGCTGCAAAGTACAAAGGCACTAACTCAATGTTTTCTTGATAAATATATTGCCAAATATCCAGCTCAGTCCAGTTAGATAATGGGAACACGCGAATACTTTCGCCCTTGTTCACTGCACCGTTATAGGTGCGCCATAATTCTGGACGTTGGTTTTTAGGGTCCCATCTGTGGTGACGGTCGCGGAAGGAATACACGCGCTCTTTGGCGCGGGATTTTTCTTCATCGCGGCGAGCCCCACCGAAAGCCGCATCGAAACCATATTGGTTAAGTGCTTGCTTTAAACCTTGGGTTTTCATTATGTCAGTGTGTTTCGCACTACCATGGTCGAAGGGGTTAATTCCCTGCGCCAACCCTTCTGGGTTGATGTGCGTCAGTAACTCGAAGCCAAATTTCTTTGCCTGCGCATCACGGAACGCGATCATCTCTTTGAATTTCCAACCTGTATCGACATGCAACAGCGGGAATGGGATCTTGCCTGGATAAAAGGCTTTACGCGCTAAGTGCAACATAACGGAAGAATCTTTCCCGATGGAATACAACATCACAGGATTATCGAATTCGGCTGCAACTTCACGAATGATCTGGATGCTCTCAGCTTCCAGTTGTTGTAAGTGGCTTAATTCACGCCCGGCCATACTATTCTCCGTTACCTTAAATTCGCTGTGTTACCACAGCATGGATTAGCTTAATTTGTTTAACTGCTTAATAGCTTTAACTGTTTGCGGCTTAGCTTATCGACGCGACGGCCGAGACTCTAACCGATTGAGTCTGTTCATCGCTGACCTGAGTCGATTCAATCGCTTCAGGTTTGAACCAATGCAAGGTGTCACTCAGCGTGACGACTTCACCTATGATCATCAAAGCTGGCATTTGTAATTCTGGATCGGCGGCAAGCTGTTCAAGCTCACCTAAACGGCCGATAAAACGACGTTGCTCTTTAGTGGTTGCCTTTGACACTATCGCCACGGGTGTTTCAGGGCTTCGGCCCGCATCGACTAGACCTTGGCGAATAATGCCTGCGTTCAGAATCCCCATATACACGACTAAGGTATTGTTAGGATTAGCATAACCTTGCCAATCCATAGGGCGACTCTCTAACTGACAATGGCCAGTGATAAAAGTGACGCCTTGGGCATGGTCTCTATGGGTTAGGGGAATTCCCGCATAGGCTGACGTGCCGTTGGCAGCGGTAATGCCGGGAACGACTTCAAACTCAACCCCAGCTTCAACTAAGGTTTGTAACTCTTCGCCCCCGCGGCCGAAAATAAAAGGATCGCCACCTTTAAGGCGCACCACATTTTTACGGGTGTAGGCTTTAGTGACGAGTAACTGATTAATCTCGTCCTGTGCGGCGCTATGCTTGCCCGCACGTTTACCTACGGCAATCTTCTCAGCGTCTTTGGGAATAAGATCGAGGATATCTTGGCTGACTAAAGCATCGTATAGCACTGCATCAGCGGTTTTAAGGATACGCCATGCCTTTAACGTCAATAACTCAACGTCGCCGGGGCCGGCACCCACCAGCCAGACTTTGCCTTTGGCCGCTTGGCCCGGTAAAGAGAAAATTTCCATCAGAATCCCCAAGATCACTTTAGTCTGTAGAAATATAGCGCGTCTTATATTCCATAATAAATAGATAATAATTAGTTTTTATATCATTTAGATATAAAAGAATGAGGGATCACTCACTTAAAGTGGGGAAAACCTTAGGTTTCAAAATCAAAAATGCCCTAAATCTAAGTTAACCCATTGAAATAAAAATGACTTAATAAGATTAAGCTAATTGCATCAAAATAATTTCTGTCCGCTAAGTGCATGATTTTGGAACTATGTTATTGCCAAAAATTCTACCTAAACATGTCTCTATGGGACTAAAAATGGCTGACGACAAGATTTGTCATTAAGTGACACAGGATTTTTCCATAACCATAAATTCACTTTCTAATGTTAAGCTGGAAATAACTATCTTTGTTGAGTACGACTGACAAATAAATAAACACATCAAGGAGGGCAGATGAAACCACTTTACTCAGGTATTGCATTGGCAGGGCTATTAGCCTGTACGGACATAAATGCCGAAGAATCATTAGTCAAAGGAAGAGTAAAAGATGAACTTGCCACGGCGGATCTACCTTTTGTGATTACGCCACATAAAGTGAATTACCTTTTACCAGTCACCTACAGCCCAGATCCCAACATGGCACCTTTCACCGAAGATGCAATACTCAACCCCTATTCTTTAGATGAGTTTGAGGCTAAGTTCCAAATCAGTTTTAAATTTCCTATTTGGTACAATGTGTTTGGTGATAATGGCCATTTATTTTTTGCTTACACCAATCAATCCTATTGGCAGGTTTATAACAAAGACACTTCATCACCTTTTAGGGAAACCAATCACGAACCTGAAGTCTTTATGCTGTTTAATAACGATTGGAAAATTGGCAGTGTGACCAATTCCTTTTGGGGGTTTGGTGCCGTACATCAATCGAATGGTAAAGCAGGGCCACTTTCCCGCAGTTGGAATCGCCTCTATGCCACTATGATTTTTGATGCAGGCCCACTCGCCTTCTCCACCAAAGTGTGGTGGCGTATTCCTGAAGATGAAAAAACAGATCCATATAAAGCCAGCGGCGACGATAACCCGAATATTGATGACTATATAGGTAAAGCAGAGTTTATTGGCGTTTATGGTATCGATGAACATAGATTCACTTTAACCGTTAAAACGAATCTAGAAGATATCGACAGAGGCTCAGCAGAACTGACTTGGAGTCATCCTATCGTCGGCAACTTACGCTTTTATACTCAATACTTTAATGGTTATGGCGAAAGCCTAATCGATTACAACTATCACAATCAACGTATTGGTATCGGAATTTCACTCAACGATATTCTTTAAGAAAGATTACCCACTTGATCCCGCTATTTAAGATTGTTTGGGTATATAAAGTGACTAAGTACAAAAATCGACCATAATTTGCTGCTAATCTACCAAACCTGCTGCTAAATTGCTCAGATGGACCTGAGTTTAGGGCAGAGCAGGACGATTTACATTGATCCGAATGGCATTTAAGCCGATAGTCGCACACCTTTTTGTGCCCTGAAGCAGCGCCTTAACATCATGGAGGAATATGAGTTTTAGCTACCGCAGCATAGTCATGCTACTCAGTGTCATTATTTTCGCGAGCTTACTTAAGCTCGCGTTTTTCGCTGTGCCAAAAGATAGCGCTGCACCAGTGCTGAATGCACAAGAGGTACGCCAAGATCTCTATGCCTTATTGGATCAAATCGAGCAACACTCAGCGTTTTATGCCTTAACGGCCAACAAAGCCAACCCGCAGCTTAAATTTATGGCTAGCCTTATTGTTGAACAGTATCAAGATATTACTCCCAATGATCGCTTTGCTGCTGAAGTCACTAAATTACTCAATACCCTCAAAGATCCAGGCGCTCAAGTGCATAACTTCGACGATCAAAGCGGCGATCTCCCGTTAACGCTAAGGCCAGTCAACGACCAATGGTTAGCCTTGGATAACGATAATAATCCAGTCAACAACGACTTCCCCTTTATCACTCATATCGATGGTTTACCTATGAGCAAATGGGTAGCGACCAGCCAAGCCTACTTACCTGAGCCGGCAAAACAGAGCCAAGAAATGCAGTTACCTTGGCTGAAAAAACTTAACCTACTGCGCGAAGACTTAGGACTCAGCATAAAGCCCTATGTAGTCATTACGCTAATTAATGATGACCTGCAAAGCCAGCAGGTGACTCTCGCCCTGCCAAGCCATAACCCACAAACTCAATTAGCAACTATCAGTGAAAAAGACGAGACTCAAGATATTAATGTGCTCGAATTTATTAACCAATTATCTCAATTTGAGCGCACCGAATTTCAAGACATGCCAAATCAATTAGAGACGGTCAACAATACGACGGTCAAACTTAAGATCAGCGATCTCTACGCCTTTGAATTAGATAAAGAACAACAGCAAGAACTGCTCAAAGGCATGACACATCCATTACTGATCATTGATTTACGTGATGCCAGTGGCTTTAGTCCGAAATTATTGACTATGCTGTCGCGATATCAAGATGCGGATTTAAATAACACTTTAGCACCTAATGTGATGGGATTTGCGCACTATCGCCGCTCACCAGAGCTGAGAAATGATTATCTACAGCCGCTCAACTTTATGCCTCTGGATGCGTTAGAGTACAGTCCTCCTAGGCTCAAATCTCTCACCCGTAACTTACCCTCTGTCGATAAAGAGAAATTCAGCCCTTGGTATGTTCGTACTAAGCCTGCGGTGGCTCCTGAAGGGCGAAATCGCTTAGCGCTACTCGTGAGTCCCCATTGTCGCCAAGAATGCGAGTGGATTGCCTATCGTACTAAATCTTGGTCTCGGGCAAATTTGATTGGTGAAAAAACCTCAGGCGACTTTGCACGTCAGTATCATTTCAAACTGCCAAACAGTGGATTAAACATAAGATTCAGCAGTTCGTTAACCTATGATGCACAGGGGAGACTCCTGTCCGGTATCGGGACTGAACCGGATATTTTGCTCCCTCAGAACAGTGATATTCAATGGCAAGGGCTCGTTAGTTTAATGCGCTCCGCCAAGCCAAAAGCGCAACTTGTTCTGCCAGCACAGCACACTAAGTTGGCTCAAGCTAAGCTAAATTAAGCCAAAAAATGAGCCAGCAATCTGCTGGCTCATTTCAAACAAATATGAGTTTACTAACGCATTACTTCTTTTCAGTCGCTTTAGAATTGGCGACTGAACCTATGACCAAGCCTTGCTTATTCACATCGAAGCTCATTTGAACTCGCATGTTGTAATCTTTAAGCATTTGCATTTCTTCAGGGATCGGCTCACCGCTCATTTCTAACAGTGTTAGCACTGGTGTAAACATCTTGCCGTAATCAGCAGACAAGCTGTACATGCCATTAGCTGACAGTTTCTCGCCTGCTAATTTGTTGGCTAAAGCCAAGCCTTTATCACCGCTATACACCACTAAATGTTGGCCTTTAATCGCCAGCATTGGCTTAACACCTAACTCTGGAGGCAACATCAATATTGGAGATAAATCAGTAGCATCGCCGTTATCGGCTAATTGCACTTCAGCCAGCATAGGGGCGAAAGGTTTCACCATATTAAACAACATGGATGGGTTTTCGGCGCTGAGGCTGACTAAAGCATCTAAGCTTTCTAACTTAGGCTCTTGATCTTGTGTGCTCATTTTAAAGTCGAGCAATGAAACGCTCATGCCTTTCACACCGTTAGCCATACCAGTGAACATGCCTAGCATAGCTGGGCTCTGTTGGCTCAACTCAGCCTGCAACTCTGCCAATGGTGCACAGGTCAGTTGCGGCTTTTGCAGATCATCCCAAATAGCCGTTAATGAAGGGGTAATTTCATTGATATCTAAACCTATACCCATGGAGAAGATTGTGCTGTCGATATCTGCCAGATGCGATGGAATAAAACCACGCATCTTTTGCATTGCCGCAAGAATAGGTTGATTCTTCGTTTCGACAACAAATGAAGCCGCCATATGGCTTTCTTTTTCAGTCACAGAAAACGCCGTTAAACCAGCAACAGTACGCGGCCAGTTAGCGGCAATCGCAGTCAGTTCGGTACGACATTCTGGTGTTCTGATTTGAGCTAATGGATCTTCACCCGCACTTTCATCAGCAAAAAATTGAGTCAGTTGCTTAGCTAGCATATTGCTATCTGCAGAGGTCAATGCCTTTACAATTTCCACATGGTTAATAAAGCTAATACTGTCATCTTTAAAACCATGGGTCTTAATAATATCTTCTAATATGCCAGAAGCGGCTAATGACTGCGGCGCCTTCTTAATACCAAATGCCATTTCTAATAACTCAGGCTCGGTAATAGAGGTGCTGAAAGTCATCGTTAATATGCCATCTTTCTGGGCAAATAACAGTTCAGCTTTCTCTGCTGAGCTTTCATCCGATAGTGCATAAGCGCGATAATCAACATCGCCCACTTTACGCATTTCGTGGGTTACACCACTGTCTTTTTCGGCTTTATCTAATACAGCCCAAAATGCTTCGGCCTGATTAACATCAATCTTTAATACTGGCAAAGCACCTAAAGTATAAATATAAGGTTTAACTTCATCGGGGAAACCGAAGGTTTTTAACAGTAAGGCAGGATCTTTCATCCCATCCATATACTGCTGATAAATGCTAACGAAGAACTTGCCCATAGGGCTATCCTGCACACCGAGTTCATCAAGCGTGTTACTTGGATATTGCTGATAATTTCCAGAAATAGACTGTAAATACGCTTTTAACGGGAAGGGTTTTAACTGGCCCGAAAATATCGGCGTATCGGCAGGCACATAGTCGAGCAAAGGATTAGCAGAGGCACTAGAACCCGCGCCATTCTGCATATACCAATAACCACCAGCACCTGCTGCAATAATTGCCGCGGCAATCACAATCTTTTTCATTTAAGAAACTCCATTTAATGACATTCAATTTTATGAAAACAATACCTAAAGAACTCACCTTAGGTATTTAAATATTTATCCGCTCTTACATATCCCTTACGCAGATAATGCAAAATCAGAAAACGCAACGACTCAGCCCTACGCAATACAAACCCAGTTTAAAATGCTTAGGCTAAGCGAAACTAAGGTATAAAATTTTCCCGATAATTTAACATTAAACCGACACAGAAGCGAACAGGATAGGAGTTCGCAGCATTAAAAACGCATTAGAATTAACGTTTATTAAACATAACTCCAATCTTATTTCAATTCGGTAATAAAACATCTCAAAGTCATCGACGATTAAGCAAAGAACTCAATGACAAATTAAGCTCATCTCACTCAAACTAACTCACCAGAGCGTCATCGTGCTTCGTGGACTTTTTTAAGCGTGACGTCACCTAGCTGACGCATTTGCTTACGGATCCAAGCTGAGCGCTGCTGCACATAGGATGACGGTGGAGACACCTTATAGCGCCAAGGATTGGGTAAAATGGCTGCGAGTAATGAGGCCTCGTATTGGGTGAGTTTTGCCGCTGACTTTCCAAAATAATGCTTTGATGCCGCTTCGGCGCCGTAAATACCTGGGCCAAATTCTACAATATTTAAATACACTTCAAGAATACGCGACTTATCCCAAGTCAACTCCATCAATAACGTAAACCAAGCTTCCAATCCCTTACGAAAGAAACTGCGACTCGACCACATAAAAAGGTTTTTCGCCGCCTGCTGACTTAAGGTACTTGCCCCGCGGACTTTGGTACCTTTTTGGTTGTATTTCAGTGCCGAACTTATCGCGGCTAAATCGAATCCAGTATGCTCAACAAAACGTTGATCTTCCGCAGCAATCACAGCCAATTGTAATTCGGGAGAAATTTGCGCTAAATCGCGCCATTGATGCCTGATCTCACCGATAGGTGCAGGTGGAAATAAGGCACGCTCGATACGCCAAGTCCACATAGGAGGATCGACGAATCGTAGTAGGATCACTAATAAAATTGAGCAAATAAATGCCCAAACTAATCCCTTAAATAACCAAGACAATAAACGACGAAAACCACGCTTTCGTCTCTGAGGTGCTGGGTCACTCGACTTATTGACACTTGGACGCCTGACATGATCTCGCATCGCATATAAAGGGGCCGTCATTTATACCATCTCATCCACACACTCTCATTTCTTGTTTCTCATCTATCCAGTCAAGCCATCCCATTGCAAGGATTCTTTGAGGCAACCTAGGCTTACAGAAAATATTCTAAAGCTTTACGCAAGTTGCAAGCTGATCATGCTACGAGAATAAAGGAAACACCAAGGATATCTTACTCGATAATCAAAGATAGGTTGAGAAATAACCATAACAAGAACAAATCACTATTGGAGATTGACTGGGGTCGACTTAACTTGACCTCGGCAGCTTTGACGACAGCTGACCGAGGTAATGATGGCTGATTAACGAGAGCTAGCAAGTCAATCAAACTGCTTGATACTCGCAGGTGCGAGTCAGGTTTTCAACGCTTTCACTGCATCCAATTAAGCCATATCGATACACAGCAAACCCAGCCCATAAATACCGATATACAACAACTTAACCTCATAAAAGACATGAATCATGCCAATTAACGCAGTAAAACGCTTCAAAACCATCTACGGGAACTTCAAAATATAGCGCAGGCTTAACCAATGTGCATAACTCTGTGAGTAAAAATGTACAACATTTTTAGCATTTAAAAATGAATGCAAACTAACTCTATGAATATCAATCTATCTTAGTTAAATGACGCTTAAATCACATCACTTAACTTCCTCGGCAATCCAGAGTATTAAATTCACCCCAAACCCCACCTACCTTAAAATGATAAAAAAAACGCCCCAAACTAAGTTGAGGCGTTTAATATTTAAAATCAATAAAATGACTAGGGTCTGTTGATCTTTGCTGTACAAATGTTGTTCAGCAATACATCGGCAGCCACATTAACATAAACGCCAGTGACACCATACTGGCGTAATTTCTTGCTAGCTTGTCATATCTTGTTGA